>Ga0308160_10000029_pt1 | contig 483085 bp, 473 predicted proteins | sample PhyFR1_FD_201036 | JGI IMG/M metagenome (GOLD analysis project Ga0308160, IMG submission 201036) | Phyllosphere microbial communities from UC Gill Tract Community Farm, Albany, California, United States - DLSLF.R1 | ecosystem: Host-associated > Plants > Phyllosphere > Unclassified | place... | reverse complement strand
AATAAATGTCTGGTGGCGATAGCCAAGTGGTCACACCCGTTCCCATGCCGAACACGGAAGTTAAGCACTTGAACGCCGAAAGTAGTTGGGGGCTTCCCCCTGTGAGGATAGGACGCTGCCAGGCGATCGTTCCGCAATAGCTCAGCGGTAGAGCAACCGGCTGTTAACCGGTAGGTCGTAGGTTCAAATCCTACTTGCGGAGCCATTTATTACTTCTTCACCACGTACAATGGAGAGCTGTCCGAGTGGCCGAAGGAGCACGATTGGAAATCGTGTAGGCGTCAAAAGCGTCTCAAGGGTTCGAATCCCTTGCTCTCCGCCATCATCACTTTCAATTCAGAATGGCCCGTTGGTCAAGCGGTTAAGACACCGCCCTTTCACGGCGGTAACACGGGTTCGAATCCCGTACGGGTCACCATTTATAGCGTCGCGGGGTGGAGCAGTCTGGTAGCTCGTTGGGCTCATAACCCAAAGGTCGTCGGTTCAAATCCGGCCCCCGCAATTACATACGGTCCTGTGGTGTAGCGGTTAACATGCCTGCCTGTCACGCAGGAGATCGCGGGTTCGAATCCCGTCAGGACCGCCATTGTTAAGGCTTTGTAGCTCAGTTGGTAGAGCAAAGGACTGAAAATCCTTGTGTCGGCGGTTCGATTCCGTCCAAAGCCACCATCTTTATTAACAACATGATTTTCCCATTTGTGGGGGGGTAGCGAAGTGGCTAAACGCGGCGGACTGTAAATCCGCTCCCTCGGGTTCGGCGGTTCGAATCCGCCCCCCCCCACCACCATAGGGGCATAGTTTAGCGGTAGAACTACGGTCTCCAAAACCGTCAGCGCGGGTTCGATTCCTGCTGCCCCTGTTTACCATGGCGATTGTGGCGAAGTGGTTAACGCACCGGATTGTGATTCCGGCATTCGTGGGTTCAATTCCCATCAGTCGCCCTCTTATTATTGGGCTGTAGCCAAGTGGTAAGGCACTGGATTTTGATTCCAGCACGCGAAGGTTCGATCCCTTCCAGCCCAGCTTTTCAAGCGGAAGTAGTTCAGTGGTAGAATACGACCTTGCCAAGGTCGGGGTCGCGGGTTCGAATCCCGTCTTCCGCTCCAATGAGTGGCGCCATAGCCAAGTGGTAAGGCAGAGGACTGCAACTCCTTTATCGTCAGTTCGATTCTGACTGGCGCCTCCAACTATTTCTCAATTAAATAGTTTTGCAAGAGATTGTGCCGGTGTGGCGGAACTGGTAGACGCGCACGACTCAAAATCGTGTTCCTTTGGAGTGTCGGTTCGATTCCGACCACCGGTATCTTGCGGGTGTAGTTTAATGGTAAAACCTCAGCCTTCCAAGCTGATGACGAGGGTTCGATTCCCTTCACCCGCTTTATACTTTTTACACAATCTGATGTTTCACCTGATCATGCGGGTGTAGTTTAATGGTAAAACCTCAGCCTTCCAAGCTGATGACGAGGGTTCGATTCCCTTCACCCGCTTACCTAAAAGAGCAATGTGTCGTTTTCGCTGACACCTTGCTCTTTTTGTTTAGGAAGGAATCTTAAGAGGAAAGGAGCGTGTCGTAATGGATGGTGTACAATTGAAATTGGCTTTACAAGAGTACGCAGTTGAGATTGGAATCGATGAGCTGAAGGTGACGACGGCTGACCCTTTTCTTGTCTTAAAACGTCGACTTCAAGCCCAACAGGAGAAAGGATTTGCTTCTGGTTTTGAAGAGCCCGATCTCGATCTACGAACGACTCCTTCATTACTCGTAGAAGATGCGGCTTCGATCATTGCCATTGCGGTCGCGTATCCAAGTACTCTCAAAAATGCACCTCGTGGCAAGGAAGGGGAGCGGCGAGGTATTTTTTGTCGATCGTCCTGGGGACTGGATTATCATCAGGCGTTGCGACAACGTTTGACGTTGCTTGAAGAAAAAATTCAACAGTTGAGTCCAGGTGCAAGGACGCGCTCGATGGTCGATACAGGAGAACTCGTCGATCGTGCAGTAGCAGAACGAGCAGGTATTGGATTCAGTGGTAAAAATTGCTCGATCATCAGTGAAGAGCACGGATCGTATCTTTATCTCGGTGAATTGATTACTGACCTCGTCTTGCCGCCGGATCAGCCAGTCGAAGAATTATGTGGAACATGCAATAAATGTATCGATGCTTGTCCGACGGATGCGTTGGTTGAACCTGGTGTCATCGACGCTAAACGATGTATCTCATTTTTAACACAGACGAAAACGCTACTGCCAGAACCGTTTCGGATGGCACTTGGGAACCGTCTGTATGGGTGTGATACGTGTCAGCAAGTATGTCCATATAACCGGAAGAAGAATGCGACACATCATGTTGAACTACAACCGGATCCGGAGCAGGTCAAACCGCTCCTTGTTCCACTCTTATCAATGAGTAACCGTGAGTTCAAGAGTCGTTTCGGAACATTATCCGGAGCATGGCGTGGTAAGAAGCCGATTCAACGTAATGCGATTTGTGCGCTCGTCCATTATCGAGACAAGAGTGCGATTGACGCGCTACGGTTAATGACGGAAACAGATGCCCGCGAAGACATGCGGGCGCTTGCACTCTGGGCAGTCGGTCGGATTGGCGGAATTGATGAGAAGTCGTACATCGAATCCCGTCTTTTAGCGGATACTGCAGTGGATGTTCAGACAGAAGGACGACGGTTAATTGAAGAGTGGGGGGAAGCAGATGCCATTTCAACAGCTCATTTATGAGTTCGGTACATTGCTCGTCGCATGGGAAAAAGAGCAAATCGTGTACCTCGACTTTGGATTGAATAAAGATCGTGCTCGGACCTATTTAGCAAAAGAGACAGACGAGGGTACATTACCGAAAGCTTGGCGTATGGCGTTTGATCGTTATGCACAAGGAGAGGTACAAGCGCTTGATGCGCTTCCTTGTCAGTTGCGTGTCACACCATTTGCAGGGAAAGTGTTACAAGCTTTGCGAACCGTTCCGTTCGGTCAGACGATCAGTTATGGTGAACTGGCTCGAATGATTGGAAAACCACAGGCAGCACGAGCTGTTGGCGGTGCCTTGAATCGGAATCCGATCGCATTGATTTATCCATGCCACCGTGTCATCGGGGCGACTGGTAAATTGACGGGTTTCGCAAGCGGAATTGCCCATAAAGAAGCGCTTTTAGCGCATGAGATAGGAGAGAATTGAACCATGGCTATTCATGTCGTTATGTATCAACCGGAAATTCCTCAAAATACAGGTAATATTTCGCGAACATGTGCAGCGACGCATTCCGTCCTTCACTTGATCCGACCGCTCGGCTTCTCGACAGACGACAAGCAACTTAAACGTGCGGGTCTTGACTACTGGGAATTTGTCGATGTCCGTTATCATGATTCGTTAGAAGAACTGTGGGAAAAACATCCGGAAGGTGTTTTCTACTATATTACGAAATACGGGGAACAGTACCCAAGTCAGATTGACTTATCGGACGTTGAACAGGACTATTTCTTCGTCTTTGGTCGGGAAACAAAAGGATTGCCGCTTGAAGTCATCGATGCAAACACAGAACGGTGTATCCGTTTACCCCAATCGAATCTCGTTCGTTCACTGAACGTCTCGAACACGGCAGCGATCATCGTCTATGAAGCATTACGTCAGCAAGGATACGCAGGTCTTCTGTAAAGCAAAAGCTCCATCCTGATTCAGGATGGAGCTTTTATGAGTTATTCGTTACCTTCAGGTTTTTTGTTGTAGCCTGCAGTGAAGATTGCTGTCAAAAACGCAAGACTTACGCCGACCATTAAGATAAATGCCATTTTTGTTTCCCCCTTCAGTCTCTTGAACCGATATAATCTATTATAGTATACCTGTAAGTGAAATTGTGTGCTACATATGAATTTTCTATGAATGGAGACTCCACATGCGTACGAACGTTTACCTATTAAGTTATGCCCCACTGATCAGCATCTTGTTATTTAGTACATCCCTTGCGATCGCGACGACGGAACTTGCATTGCATTGGCTCGATCAAGTCGGCGTGTACGATGAACTGCTCCAGCTACTGACGGCACGTGATACGAAGCTCGTCGTTTGGCTTGGTTTTTTGATCGTCTATTTCATGATCTTTAGTTCGCTTAAACTACTATCGGACACGATCAATCAGCTCGGTTTCGCCTTTTTCATCAAAGAACAAGAGGGAACGACACTCGGTATGTTACGTCCGGGCAGTATTCTCCTGCTCGTCGGAGGATGTGTCAGCTTTGCTTTCATGACGTCCTTCTTGCACGTCGGGATCGTATTGCTTGTATCCTTCTTCATCTATTTTATCTTTTACACGGTACAGATTAGTAAAATGACGAGTGCGGCTGGAGCTGTTGGGTTGATCATCTTCTCCTTCTTAGCCTGGGGCGTTCTACTCGCTGGTCTATCATGGGTTGGTCTGACCTTATTCAATTCCTTTGGAGAAGCAATTTTATTTCCGAGTTGACTCAAGGACGTAAAATCGTCGCCCACGTCTGGACCTGTAACGTTGCATTGGCTTCAGCAGGGAAAGGGCGGGGACGGTCAGCTCCTAACCAAATACCCCCGATGTGTTGATTTTTGATACCGACGAACCACATATCCTTATTATCATTCGTTGTTCCTGTTTTTCCTCCGATATAGCGCGCGGAAGGATCGTATCCTTTGCGCCCTGTTCCATACGTCATGACATTCTTTAAACCAGCCCGTAATTCACGGTTCGTCTGACTGGACCAAATCCGTTGTTCCTTTTCCTGCGGTCGTTCGACCGTTCCGTTTCGAAACGTAATACTTTTAATCATCGAAGCCGGTCGATAGAGCCCGTCATTCACGAATACGGTATAAGCATTTGTTAGTTCAAACGGACTAATGCCGTACTGCAAACCGCCCAAAGCGCTCGTGAAGGCATCATCCTTCCGTGTCCACTGACTGAAATGGAACGGACGGATGGACTTCAATCCTTCTTGGAAAGAAACAGCAAAAGCACGAATCGCTGGTGTGTTATAAGAATAAGCGATCGCATCGGCAATCGTCACTTGTCCAAGGATCCGATTTCCGCTATTTGATGGACAGTATCCATCGATACAGACAGGACTACCGTCTAACGTACTCGACAATCGAGCTTTCGTCTTCTCGAGATAAGGACCATAGACAAGTAACGGTTTGATGGCTGAACCAGGTTGTCGGTACGACTGCACTGCTCGGTTGAACTGACCGGTCAAATTTGATTTGTAGCCGACTAAAGCCGTAACCCCATGTGTTTGTCCATCAATGCCAACATAGGCTCCCTCAATCGGGTCTGGTAGACGACGAAGAGCTTCTTTAGCTCGTTGTTGCTCGGCTGAGTCGAGATATGTCGAAATGATCGCACCTTGTTGATGTAGATATTCCGAAGCATGCTTCTCACTCCATCCGTGCTGTTGAGCGGTCATCCGGATGGCAGCTTGGACGGTTGCATCGATATAGTCCGGATAAGGAACCCGCGGCTTATAGGATCGAGGTGTCACATGAGAAATAGTAAAATCTTTCGTCAGTACACGATCGCGCACTAATGCTTGAGCGATTCGTTGCTGACGTTTTTTTGTATTTTCAGGAAAACGAAGCGGATCGTAGAGTGACGGATTGTTCGGAATCGCTGTCAAAAAGCAGATTTCAGACCAATTTAACTCGCGCGCTGGCTTATTGAAATATGATTTTGCAGCCAGTTCGATCCCGTAAATATTATTCGCGAAATATGCTTGATTGACATACGCCGTCATTAGTTCTTTTTTAGAATATTTCTGTTCTAAAGACACAGCGATTAACAGCTCTTTTATTTTTCTAGTATATGTTTTTTCGTTTGATAGGTACGTCATTCTTGCTAGTTGTTGTGTGATCGTACTTCCGCCTTGGGATTTAGAATCAGACTGGTTTTTAGTAAATGCACGTAAGATTCCTGTGATGTCATAACCGTCATGTTGATAAAAACGTTGATCTTCGATTGCTACAAACGCTTGCTCGACTTTTTTGGGTAATGTTTGAGGCGTCAAGTCATCCCGTCGTAATCCATCATAAAGCTCGACCTGTTTATTTTCGTACGTTACAGTGATCGGTTGGTAGGAGGTCAGTGGACGTCGTGTCGTCTGTTCGTCGGCCCAGAAAAAAAATGTACGTGCTGTGTTCAACTCATCTTTAATTGAAAATAAGGAAAATACAAGCATCGTCGCAAGACCAAATAAGACGAGATATCCGGTGGTAATTCGCATGAGAACTCCTTTCAAAAATCCATTTCATTCCTATTATCGGTCTTTTATGGAGAAATCAGTAGATTATTTTTTCGATTTTTGTATTTTAATAAACCTATTTTGCAGGAATGTTATATTAAAAAGAGAAAAGATTGGGTATATAGAAGTATCTGTGGAATTTATAACTCAAATTGTCTGAAAAAAAGAGCATAAATGGAGGGGACGAAATGGCTAAAAAGAATGTCGTTGCGATGTTACTTGCAGGCGGAGAAGGGAAACGTCTGGGAGCTTTAACGAAACATACTGCAAAACCAGCTGTTGCATTTGGAGGAAAATACCGCATCATTGATTTCCCGCTTTCGAACTGTACGAACTCAGGAATCGATACAGTCGGCGTGTTAACGCAATATGAACCACTTGAATTGAACCGCTATCTCGGAATCGGGAGTGCGTGGGATTTAGATCGACGTAACGGTGGTTTAACGATTCTACCTCCTTACCAAGCTCAAAACGGAAAGAACTGGTATGAAGGAACAGCGAATGCCATTTATCGAAACATGAGTTACATCAACCAATTCGACCCTGACTATGTACTCGTCCTATCAGGCGATCATATTTATAAAATGGATTATGAAAAAATGATCGAGGAGCATCGACTTGGTGGAGCTGACGTGACGATTTCTGTACGTGAAGTCCCATGGGAAGAAGCACCACGATTCGGAATTCTCAATACCGACGATGATCTCCGGATCAATGAATTCGAAGAAAAGCCAGAGAATCCCAAATCGAATCTCGCATCGATGGGAATCTATGTCTTTAACTGGGATGTATTGAAGCGTCATTTGATTCAAGATGCAGGGGATGCGGAATCAAGCTTCGACTTCGGTAAGAACATCATTCCGAACATGCTCTTTGAAAATCTGAATATCCGTGCGTATAAATTCAAAGGATATTGGAAAGACGTCGGAACGATTCAATCGCTCTGGGAAGCAAACATGGATTTGTTGACGGCAGAACCAGAATTTGATTTATACGATCCATCTTGGAAAGTCTATTCTGTCAACCCGAACCAACAACCTCAATATATCGGGAACGCTGCAACGGTCGAGTCATCAATCATCAATGAAGGATGCCATATCGAAGGTGAAATTAATCATTCAGTCCTCTTCCATGGTGTAGAAGTAGCGGAAGGATCACTCGTCAAAGACTCAGTCATCTTCCCGAACGTTAAAATCGGACGAGACGTCACGATTCACCGGGCGATTTTAGCAGATGGTGTCATCGTTGAAGATGGTGCGACGATTGGATCTCCGGACGGAGAAGTCTTCGTCATTGAAGCAGAGAGCCTCGTTAAAAAGAACGAAGTCATCAAAGAAGCAATTCAATAAGGGGGATATTCGAATGAAGGTCGATTTATTAGGCGTCATCAATCTAAGTGGTGAAGAAGGATTTTTCAAAGAACTAACAGAGCATCGTAACTTGGCAGCTGTGCCATTTGCGGGTCGTTATCGATTGATCGATTTTACATTAACGAACATGGTACAAAACGATATCGCGAACATCGGAGTTTTTACGCTTGAAAAATATCGTGGGATGATGGATCACCTCGGCTCAGGAAAGGAGTGGGATCTTGACCGTTCAAACGGTGGACTCTACATCTTCCCGCCTGCATTATCACAAGATGCGAATGAGTTCCGGGGAGATCTCTCAAACTTCCACCTTCATCGCGATTTCTTCCTGCGCAGCAAGGAGAACTATGTCGTCGTCTCTGGTTCGAACATCTTATCAGCCGTAGATTATCGTGATGTCTTGCGCGAACATAAAGAATCGAATGCGGATATCACAGTCGTTTATACGAAACGTGAACTGCCTTGCAAATACTGCCGTCCAATTCGCTTTGGCGAGCAGAACCGCGTGACTGCAATCGGATCACGAGGGTTCCAGCCAACTGATGAGACGTTCTACATGGAAACGGTCGTTCTATCGAAGAACCTATTCGTTCGTTTGATTGATGAGGCGATTGCGCGTGGTGAGTACGATTTACTACAAAGTATCATCCGCTCGCAGCTAAATCGCTTGCATGTACATGGATATGAATATCGTGGTACATCACAAGTCATCCACTCACTTCGTTCATACTACCGTGAGAGCATGCTATTGCTTGAACAGTGGGGAGCAATCAACGACTTCCAGCATGTCTACACGAAAATCAAGCATGAACCGCCGACACGTTACTTGCCAGGTTCAGCGATTAAGAACTCACTCGTCGCAAACGGCTGTAAGTTAGAAGGCACGACGACGGATAGCATCCTGTTTCGTGGTGTTAAAGTCGGAAAGCATGCTCGCGTCAAAAACTCGATCATCATGCAAAAATCGGTCATTGAAGAAGGCGCGGTCGTTGAGTACGCGATTCTCGACAAAGAAGTGACCGTCAAACGCGGTCAAGTCATTCGCGGTACGGTAGAAGAACCAATCGTCATCAAAAAACAAACAATCGTTTAAAGGAGATGTCATTCATGAAGGTATGGTTTGCTGCCACGGAAGCGACACCCTTCATCAAGACAGGGGGGCTAGCTGACGTCGTCGGCTCGCTCCCTTTAGCGCTTGCTGAGGAAGGGGCAGACGTTTCGGTCGTCTTACCCAATTATGGTCAAATCAAGGAACAATACAAATCAGAGATGGAGTTTTTATTCGACTTCATCGTACCAGTTGGCTGGCGACAGCAATTTGGTGCTGTGCTCCGATTAAAACAAGATGGTGTGACGTTCTATTTCATCGATAATGAGTACTATTTCAAACGCGATGGTGTCATTTATGGACATTACGATGATGCGGAACGATTTGCGTATTTTTCACGTGCCATTCTTGAGATGATTCAACATCTCGATCGGAAAGAAGTACCGGACATCATCCATTGTCACGATTGGCAAACAGGTGTGATTCCGGCGTTCCTACGGATCCATTATCAGCACCTAGAGCGCTATCAAGACATTAAAACGGTCTTTACGATTCACAATCTACAATATCAAGGTGTTTTCCCGGAGGAAGTACTCGGTGACTTACTTGGATTGAGTCATGAACACTTCACAGCCGATGGTATTGCTCATAACGGTCTCGTCAATTACATGAAGGCAGGACTCGTCCATTCCAATCAAATCACGACAGTCAGTCCATCATATCGTGATGAGATCATGGATCCGTATTACGGTGAGACGCTTGAACCCGTCTTACAACATCGTGCTGTCGACGTACGCGGAATCTTGAATGGAATCGACTATCGTCAATTTGATCCTGCACATGATACGCATCTCGTTGAGACGTATTCGGTCGATACCGTCACGGAAGGAAAGGCGAAGAACAAAGCTGCCTTACAAGAAGAACTAGGTCTCCCCATCAATCCGGATGTACCATTGTTTGGTTTCGTTTCTCGTCTCGTCGACCAAAAGGGGATTGATTTGCTCGCGCATATCTTGCCAGATTTGTTTGAACTCGATGCGCAGTTCATCATCCTTGGATCAGGTGAAGCGGAATATGAAGGGTTGTTCCATCATGCGACATCGATTCGTCCAGACAAAATCGCTTCTTACATCGGGTTCGACGTTGGTCTCGCGCAACGAATCTATGCAGGCAGTGACGCCTTCTTGATGCCTTCGCGTTTTGAACCATGTGGTCTCAGTCAGTTGATTTCGATGAAGTACGGCTGTTTACCAGTCGTCCGGGAAACAGGTGGTCTTCGTGATACGGTCAAGCCATTCAATCAGTTTACGTTAGAAGGAAATGGATTCTCGTTCGCGAATTATAATGCACATGAGTTTTTAGAAGCGATTAAACGTACCATCGAGGTCTATCATGATCGCCCGGTCTTTGAGCACTTGATTGAGACGGCGATGAATGAGGATTTCAGTTGGTTGCGTTCAGCCGACGAATACTTGGCGTTATATCGTTTGATTGCACCGTCCGCCACTTGATCGTATCACTGGGAAAAGGAGTTACGTCATGTTCAAAGATAAAGAGAAGTTCAAGGAGAGGTTTACGGAACGATTCGTTTCGATGCATGGCAAGGCAATAACGGAAGCAACAGAAAACGATATCTATCAGACGCTTGCTTATCTGGTACGTGAGACGGTCACGACCGATTGGTTACGGACAAAGGAAACATATACCCATAAAAAAAGTAAGCAAGTCTATTACTTTTCACTCGAGTTTTTGCTCGGACGTTTCTTGCATAACAACCTATTAAGCCTTGACGTCTTAAAGGATGTGGAACGGGGACTAGAAGAACTCGGATATCAACTCAGTGATCTGACAGAAGAAGAGCCGGAACCAGGACTCGGAAACGGAGGTCTCGGTCGTCTCGCAGCCTGTTTTCTTGATTCCTTGGCTGCGCTTGGTTTACCGGGACATGGGAACGGTATCCGATACCAGTATGGTCTGTTTAAGCAAAAAATCATCGACGGCTATCAAGTCGAGCTACCGGATAACTGGCTGAAGAACGGAAACATGTGGGAAATTAGACGTTCTGATAAAGCGGTCGATGTTTCATTCGGTGGACATGTGTGGCTCGAAGAAGTCGGTGATGGGTATCGCGTCCATCATGAACCGGCTGAAATCGTTCGTGCTGTTCCATACGATATGCCGATCGTTGGCTATCAAAACAAGGTTGTCAATAACCTGCGACTCTGGAGTGCTGAGTCTCCGCTTGATGATGATGAATTACTTAGTCAATACCGTGGGAACTATAAAGATTTACTGGCACATAAACAATCGATTCAGACGATTTCAGAGTTCTTGTATCCGGATGATACGACGTACGAAGGAAAAGAACTCCGTCTGAAGCAACAATATTTCTTCGTCTCTGCAGGATTACGGAGTATCTTGACATCCTTTAAAAAACGAAACCATTCATTGAAGCAACTCGGGAATCATATTGCCATTCATATCAATGATACGCATCCGGTCGTCGCGATTCCGGAATTGATGCGGATTCTTGTTGATGAAGAAAGGTTTGGATGGGAAGAAGCATGGCGGATCACGAAGAGTGTCATGTCGTTTACGAACCACACGTTATTATCAGAAGCACTCGAACGTTGGCCGGTTGATTTGTTCCGTCGCTTGTTGCCACGCATCTATCTCATCATCGAGGAAATCAACCGACGCTTCTGTAAAGATGTGCTGGCGAACTATCCACACATGGAAGCACATATGCGAGATATCGCCATCATCGCGGACGATCGGATCAACATGGCGAATCTGGCTGTCGTCGGCACGCATTCAACGAACGGTGTCGCTCAGATTCATACTGAGATTCTGAAGCAGCGCGAGATGCGACTATTTTATGAGATGTTTCCGCTTCGATTTAATAATAAGACGAACGGGATTACACATCGTCGCTGGCTTCTCTCATCGAACCCAGCACTGGCAAACCGTGTGACAGAAGCGATCGGGGATGGTTGGATTCAGCATCCGTCCGATTTGCAAAAATTGACGAAATGGGCAGAGGATTCAGCACTGCAGAAGGACATCGCCGGGATCAAGCTTCAGCGTAAGGAAGAATTAGCGTTGCTCATTGAAAAAGAAACTGGTATCTTCGTTGATCCAACCTCGATTTTTGATGTTCAAGTCAAGCGATTGCATGCGTACAAACGTCAACTCTTAAATGCGTTACACATTCATTCGCTCTATTATCGTCTGAAGGAAGACCGTTCCTTTACGATGACACCGCGGACATTCATCTTTGGTGCAAAGGCAGCGCCAGGCTATCATTATGCAAAAGAAGTCATTCGTTATATCAATGCGTTAGCTCGCTTAATTAATCAGGATCCAGAGGTCAGCCCATACTTGAAAGTCGTCTTCCTAGAAAACTATCGTGTATCGCTTGCTGAAAAGATTTTCCCGGCAAGTGATGTCAGTGAGCAGATTTCGACTGCCAGCTATGAAGCCTCTGGAACCGGTAATATGAAGTTCATGATGAATGGCGCTTTGACGATTGGAACGCTCGACGGAGCGAACATCGAAATTCGAGATGAAGTTGGGGATGCGAACATCTTCATCTTCGGCTTAACGCCGCAGGAAGTCATGAATTATAAGCAATACGGCGGTTATAGTGCGTATGATCAATACAGTGCCCAACCCGAGTTGCGACGAATCATCGATAGTCTCGTCGACGGGACATTATTTGCTCCAGGTGAATTCCAAGCAATTTACGATTCATTATTGACGTATAATGATGAGTATCTGATCCTGAAAGACTTCATGTCGTATCAACAAGCGCAGGAACGTATCGATCGGATGTATCAGCAACCGGAAGAATGGTATAAACGTGTCATTCTTAATATTGCTCGGTCAGGTGTGTTCTCAAGTGATCGAACGATTAAAGAGTATGCGAATGCGATCTGGAACATCAAACCAATTCAATTCTAAACAAAAAGACACTGACAGATGTTTCTGTCAGCGTCTGATGTTTACGAACGGGAGACGTCTTCACCGCGGCTGACCCAATCACTATAAGAGCCGGCGTAAAGCCGGACATCGGTTTTCCCGAGTGAGTGGAGAGCGATGACATTGACGCACGCTGTCACACCGCTTCCGCAGTAGAGGATAGGTGCCGTGACCGGCAGGATGTCGGCGTATAGTTCTTTCAAATCTTCCGCATCTCGTAAACGACCATCTGGTGAGAGTGCTTGTTCAAAGTAACAATTTACGGCACCCGGAATGTGTCCGGCGACATGATCGAGTGGTTCGATTTCTCCGCGATACCGATCGGGCGCACGGGAATCGATGACCATCGTTTCTGTCAGCTGATCCTTTAGCTCTTCAAACGAGACAAGCATCTCGTCTTGGAAACGCGGCGTGTACTGAGAGGGTTCATAAGTAAAAGTCTCGTCTGTAACTGGAAGATCGAACGCTAGGTAAGAGGAGAATCCGCCCTCGAGAACGACGACACGCTCATGTCCGATCCATTTAAATAACCACCACGCACGAGCGGCATACGGAAAACCATCGTCATACAAAACGACGAAGTCTTCCGGGGTTACACCATGCTGTTCCAGTGTGTGTTGCCACGCTTCTTTTGAAGGAAGCGGATGCCGACCGCCGACCTCATCGATTGGACCAGAAAGGTCAGTCGTTAAATCCAGGTGCTGTGCACCTTCGACGTGTTGTTCCAAGAAAGCATTTCGTCCATATTCAGGTTGTTGTAAGTCATAGCGGCAGTCAAACCAGCGAATCTGATCCGTACGGACGAGCTGTTGAAGGTCTGCCATTTGAATCGTAGGAAACATGCCTCATCACCTTACCCTTTCTAGTGTTAATCATATGAAAGGTATCGCATCATCGCAAGTCTTACCCTCATTCAAAAAGGAGTCGATTTACTATGTCATGGAAAGAAACCTATCAAAAATGGGATCAGTTCGCTGATCTTGACAGTACATTAAAAGAAGAACTCGTCACGCTAGCGACGGATGACAAAGCAGCTGAAGAAGCATTCTATAAAGAACTCGAGTTTGGAACAGGTGGTATGCGCGGGGAGATTGGTGTCGGAACGAACCGGATGAATGTGTATACGGTTCGAAAAGCATCACAAGGGTTCGCAGCATTCATTAAAGCATCAGGAGAAGAAGCGGCAGCAAAAGGAATCGTCATCGCACACGATTCACGCCATTTCTCACCAGAATTTGCGCTGGAGGCGGCACGGACGCTCGCAAGTAATGGCATCAAAGCGTATCTGTTCGACGGTCTACGTCCGACACCAGAACTTTCGTTTGCGGTTCGGTCTTTACAAGCAGCGGGCGGGATCGTCATCACAGCGAGTCACAACCCACCAGAATACAACGGATATAAAGTGTACGGAGACGACGGTGGACAACTTCCACCAAAAGAAGCGGATGAACTCGTATCGTACGTCAGTCAAATCGAAGACGAGCTGTCGATTGAACTTGAGCAAGAAGAAGTCCTTCGTGCGAACGGTTTAATCGTCCGTGTCGGCGAAGAACTTGACGAAGCGTATCAAGAAAAATTACAGACGATTCGTGTCTTACCTTCAATCCAATCGGAATTAGCGGATCCACTAAAAATCGTTTTCACTCCACTTCACGGAACAGGACTTGTACCGGTAACAGAAGGCTTGAAACGGTATGGATTCGAACACGTGACAGTCGTTAAGGAGCAAGCAGAGCCAGACGGTGCATTCCCGACCGTGACGTCACCGAACCCGGAAGAACATGCTGCCTTTAAACTGGCGATCGAATACGGAGATCGTACAGATGCCGATATCTTGATTGCGACGGATCCCGATGCTGACCGTGTCGGAGTAGCAACACGTGATGCAGACGGAGAATGGACAGTCTTGACAGGGAATCAGACGGGGGCATTGTTGCTTGACTACATCCTTTCACAAAAAGCGGCGCAGGGGACACTGCCAGCGAACGGATTTGTCGCGAAGACGATCGTTACTTCAGAACTAGGTGCGTTGATTGCACGTCATTATGATCTCCATGTCGAGAACACGTTGACAGGCTTTAAGTTCATCGGGGAAAAAATCAAACAATACAATGAATCGGGTCAATATGAGTATCTCTTCGGCTATGAAGAGAGCTATGGATATCTCATCGGGGACTTCTGCCGCGACAAGGATGCCGTCCAAGCGTGCTTGTTAGCTGCTGAGATGGCTGCGTATCACAAAAAAGAAGGACGGACGCTCTATGAGGCATTACAGTCGATTTACGAGCAGTTCGGATACTTTGAAGAGTCACTCCGCTCTCTGACGCTCAAAGGGAAGGATGGCGTGGCACAGATCGGTCGTATCATGGATACGTTCCGTGAGAATCCACCAAAACAAGTGGCTGGAGAACAGGTCGTCTTGTTCGAGGATTATGATGCGAGCATCGCTCACGATCTGAAGACACATCAACCTTCACCAATTAACTTGCCAAAATCCAACGTACTGAAGTTTACGCTCAGTGATGGATCGTGGTTCTGCCTTCGTCCATCGGGCACGGAACCAAAAATTAAGTTCTATTTCAGCGTCACGTCACCAGATGCTGCTGAGACGACACGAAAACGTCAGCAAATCGAAGATGAAGTCATGCAGGAAGTCGAGCAAATTCAATAAGTCCTAAACAGGATTCCGTCGATGGCGGAATCCTGTTTTTTGTCTTAGAGCATTGAAAAGTGAAATTCGTGCAACCGTTACCATTTCGAGGTACAGTAAACGAGATAGAGTTCATACGATAGAGGAGTGGAAGAAACATGGAACGGATTCAGCTAACAGAAGATTTATCATTCTCACGGATCATTCATGGTCTGTGGCGATTGAATGAATGGGAAATGACGAAGGAAGAGCGTCTTGAATTGATTGAAGCATGCCTTGCTTTAGGAATTACGACGTTTGATCATGCAGATATCTATGGCGATTATACGAATGAACGCTTATTCGGGGAAGCTCTTGCCTTAAAACCAGAATTACGTGACCGGATGGAGATCGTCACGAAGACGGGCATCAAGATGAAAGGGAACCATTTCTCGGATCAGTCATTATCGTTCTATGATACGACGAAAGAGCATATCATCAAACAAGTCAATCGTTCTCTTCAAGAACTCGGTGTCGAGTATGTCGATACGTTGTTGATTCACCGTCCAGATCCATTGATGGATCCGAACGAGATTGCTGAAGCGTTCGTAGAGTTGAAGGACGCAGGAAAGGTACGGACATTCGGTCTCTCGAACCATACACCTGCGCAACAGAGTCTTATACAATCACGCTTACCATTCATGCTCGTGACGAACCAACTCGAGTTGTCGGTTTCGGAACTGAAACATTTCGAGGATGGATCCGTCGATCTGTGTCATGAAAATGAGATGCCATTGATGGCATGGAGTCCGCTTGCGGGCGGTCGTCTCTTTAAGGACGAACGATACGCACCGTTACGTGAAAAATTAGCTGAGATCGCTGAAAAGATCGGGGCAAAAGAAATCGACGAAGTCGCATATGCATGGTTACTTAAACATCCAGCACGTATCATGCCGATCGTCGGTTCTGGTAAGATTGAACGCATCGAATCTGCTGTTCGTTCGACGAAGCTGTCGTTGACGCGCGAGCAATGGTTTGAGATTTTGAAGGCATCACGAGGTCGTGATGTCGATTAATCTAGACTGTGAGACAGAAATAAACGCATAAAGTATTTTCTGTTTAAGAAATGAAGCGAGAGGATCGACCAGTACACGATCTGGAAACGATCCTCTCTTTCGTTTATGAATAGAATAACAGTAAAACAAAAAAAGTCCCATCTCAAGGGGGAGGAGAGATGGGAGATCTATGAGGTTAAGCTTCTAAGCGAAGCATCTCCTGACGATATTTATCTAAACGATCTTTACTTGCTGACATGCCAGCTTGGTCATTGGCTTGAATCGCATCGAAGAGCGTACTGAGCTCATAATCGATTTCGAGACGTAGCACTGGAATTCGCTGCTCTGCATCTTGTCTACGGAAAGCTTCAATTACTTGTTTCATCTCGGCCACGCTCCTTTGTAATTTGTCAGATAATTCTGATTTTTATTAGTATACTTGATTATTCCCGGATTGACTAGTGCTAAACCTCAAAAAATCTAAAAAAATACACTTGAAATCCTAACGGTTCCAAGTGTGAAAAATTCATTCTGGAATGCTGAAACGTGCTTCTAAACGATGCTGGACGCTTTGAATAAGTGTTGACATGATCCAGTAAATAGCAGCGGAGAACAAAAGTAGCGGCATGACGAGGTATGTCGTCGCTGAAATCTGGTCAGAGACGTACGTTAATTCCTCTACAGCAACGATCGTACCAAGTGATGTCGACTTGATGATATCGATGACAGAGTTCGAAAGCGGTGGAATCGCTCGAGATAGTGCTTGCGGCAAAATAACGTCCTTGAATGTCTTGCGACGCGGAATTCCAAGTGAGTCAGCAGCTTCCCATTGTCCACGATCGACAGAGGAGATGGCAGCGCGGAACGATTCCGAAATATATGCGGAAAAGTGAAGCGACAAACCGAAGGCAAGCGCTTGGAATCCAGTCAATTGAAGCGTGACGAGACCATTATAAAGAATCAAGATTTGCAACAAGAGTGGCGTTCCGCGGAAGAACGAGACGTATAAACGTGCAAAACCGCTGAAAACGGCAACGCGGCTATCACGCATGACGGCAAGAATCAACCCGAGAATAAGCGCAAAGACGATGGCGAGACCACTTGCTAGAAGGGTCGTGCCAATCGCCTTTGCGTAGACGTCCGAGTTATCTCGGACGATCGTCAGTAATTCACTCACTTACTGATATCCTCGTTGAAGTACTTCTTACCGATTTTTGCAAGAGTGCCGTCTTCTTGCATCTCAGCGAGTGCTTTGTTGAAGTCTTTTGTATACTTGCTATTTTTCGCCATCATGAAGCCAGATTCGTTCTTATCGAACGTCTCACCGACAGCTTTGACTTTATAACCCGCTTTTTTCAACTCCGTCAAAACGAAGAGGCGATCGTTCATGGCTGCATCAACACGACCTGCTTCAAGATCTTTTAAGACTTGGTTCGCACCTTTGTAGTATTTCACTTTCGCGCCAGCTTCTTCAGCCGTTTTGGCATAGAGTGAACCTTGTGTCGAACCGACTGTCTTTCCTTTTAAGTCGTCGAGTGTTTTGATGTCGTTCGTTTTATTGTTGACGATGATCGTTGAGCCAGAGACTGTATACGCATCAGAAAAAGCGTACTTTTCTTGACGCTCAGGTGTGATACCCATTTGGTTCGCAATGACATCGATTCGTTTTGAATCGAGTGCCGGGATGAGTCCTTTAAAGTCCATCGCTTTGTAATCGACTTTATAGCCAGCACGTTTTGCGACTTCGTTCATGACATCTACGTCATAACCCATCAATTTTCCTTTTTCTTTGTACGTGAATGGTGGGTATGTTGCTTCCGTTCCGACTGTAATGACTTTTGACTCTTTACCAGAACCTGCGTTGTCGTTCGAAGCGCCGCATGCTGCAAGCACCCCCGCTGTCGATAATGCTGCTACAGCTAATTTCAAACCGTGTTTCATAGCGCTCTCTCCTTTTATAAATGAATGATTTCAATTCCTAGTTTTCGAATAGGATTAATTTTAAGCTACAAGCAGTATCATACAAAGTTACAGGAACGTCTGTCAATAAAAAAAGACTGCCCTTAAATGGACAGTCTGAAACATCATAACTGATCGATGATGTGATTAACGAATCGTTGCTTCAGTTGAAGCATCGAAGAAGTGTGCTTTTGTCATATCGAAGAAGAGATCAAGCTGTGATCCCATCTCGACATGTGAACGTGAATCGACACGTGCCGTGAATGCTTGTTGTCCGACTTTTGAGTAGAGATAAGACTCTGCACCCATCAATTCAGAAACTTCGATATGCGCTGGGAAACGATGTGCTGTTTTAGTGTCTTGGTAGATCAATTCCGCATGGATGTCTTCTGGACGAATTCCGAGGACGAGATCTTTATTCGTGTAACCGCGGTCGCGGAGAACTTTCATTTTTCCTTCTGGCACTTCGAATTTCTCTTCTGTTCCTGAAACCTGGAAGAGACCGTCTTCTGCCAGTTTACCTGTCAAGAAGTTCATCGATGGTGAACCGATGAATCCAGCAACGAACATGTTATCCGGGTGATCATAGACTTCCTTCGGCGTACCGACTTGTTGAATGATTCCGGCTTTCATGATGACGATCCGTGTCGCAAGCGTCATCGCTTCTGTCTGATCGTGCGTGACGTAAATCGTTGTCGTCTCAAGACGTTTGTGTAACTGAATGATTTCCTTACGCATTTGTACACGTAATTTAGCATCCAAGTTCGAGAGCGGCTCATCCATTAAGAAGACTTTAGCATCACGAACGATGGCGCGACCAATCGCCACCCGTTGACGCTGACCACCAGAGAGTGCTTTTGGCTTCCGCTCGAGATACTCTTCAAGACCAAGGATACGAGCTGCGTTATCAACGCGTTGCTTGATTTCATCTTTCGGGAACTTCCGAAGCTTTAATCCGAACGCCATGTTATCGAAGACGTTCATGTGTGGATACAAAGCGTAGTTTTGGAAGACCATCGCGATATCGCGATCTTTTGGCGCTACATCATTCATGCGTTTACCGTCGATGATAAAGTCTCCACCTGAGATTTCTTCAAGTCCAGCGATCATCCGGAGTGTCGTCGATTTCCCACAACCAGATGGTCCAACGAAGACGATGAATTCCTTATCTTTAATATGCAGATTGAAATCATCAACCGCTTTTGCATCACCTGAGTAGATTTTATCGATATGTTCAAGACGAATTTCAGCCATGTGTAGTTCCCCCTAATGTAAATGATGAAATAATAACGCTTACAAGAAATAGTATAAAAGAAGTCAGGTAGTCTGCCTATGGACAACCTGACTAAATGCAAACGTTTTCAATTAGGCATCATGCTATAAGTAGCAAGGTATAAAGGAAAGTAGCTCCTTCAAACGACCGGACATCGATTTCTGTCTGTTCCGTTAAGCGGTCAAGTCGATACTGGAGACTGTTCCGATGTAAGTATAGATGTTTTGCTGTCAAAGAGACATTCAAGTTAGCTCGGCAAAAAGCGAGGATCGTCTCACGAGACTCTGGCTCGAGGGACAGAACGAACTGGTCGACGAGTGTCGCGCGGTACTGGTCATCTAGACTTGCAAGACGAGTCATGGCAGGTAAAAAACGTTCGATTTGCATGGAAGGGACGGAGGTGAGCGCTGCTTGTTCGAGTTGGAATTGAACGGCAATGTCGCCGGTAGCACGCTGTTGACCAAGCAACACCTTACCATCGAGCACAAAATCAGATTGTAGTGCTAAAAATAAATCGTGTAGTTCTGCCTCAATAACGAATTCTTCTCGTTCGATGATCGTAAAACGATGAGTACTGAAAGGAATGAGCGTACTCGTCTGCGAAAAGAAAGAGGAGAGCAGCTGTTGAATTTCCTCACTCGTACGTTCATCAGTGGGATTAAATAAAAAGTGGACAAGTCGAAATGGTCGATCTTCCACAGCATGAGCAGATTGGAGACGTTCTCGCCATAGATCGATATCTGACCGCGACGTCGTGATGATGCGCTCGGCAAATACATCAAGCAGTTGTTGTTCACGGTCGGATATGGCAGTCGTCTTGATCCCAAAACAAAGCCCATCTGTAAGACGATATACGCTATACTGTTCCTGGCAATACAGATTCGGATCGGTCGTAAGCTGGTCATTGAATACAGTCATCAGTTGTCGTAACACACGGCATCACTCCTAAATCGTACATAACTAACTATCTCGACTTTACCATAAGTCGAAAATCGGAAGGAATGATAACTTATGTCAGACACTTTGTTAATCGTGTTGAAGCTTGTTGGAATCGTCATCATCGGTGCTCTTATCGGAGCGGTCACGAACCATTTGGCGATCCGAATGTTGTTTCGACCACTTGAACCGAAATACATTGGAAAATTTCGCGTACCATTCACGCCTGGTCTGATTCCAAAACGACGGAATGAACTGGCAGCAAATCTCGGACGGACGGTCGTCAAGCATCTCTTGACGCCAGAAGGGATCGGGAAACGTCTCGCATCACCAACTGTTCGTGGAGCCGTCACGCGTCTTGTCGAACAAGAAGTCATGAAATGGACACGCTCGGAAGAGACGACAGGAGCATGGATCAGTCGCTTCATTGATGAACCAAAACAACGGATCCAAGGGAAAATCAGTTATCACTTGGAGCAGGAGTTTTCGCGTCTGATGAATAAATGGCGGGAGCAATCCGTACGCGACTTGATCGGAGCAAGCGGAGAACAAAAAATCGAAGAAGTCATGCCGCGACTCGTCGCATCCGTATTACACCAAGCAGAAGCATACTTTGACGGACCAGAAGGACGTCTACAACTCGAGGAAACCGTTGCTCGTTTCATCCAACAGCGACTGGGTGGCGGGATGTTCGGGATGTTGCTCGCAAATGTCAACATCGTCGATATGATTCAGCCGGAGCTGAAAAGGGTACTTCAATCAGAGTCGACGTCTCAGTTCATTCTTGCCTTATTACGTCAGGAATGGCAAAAGGGACTGGATCGTCCGCTTTCATCCTATATGACGGAAGAGACGGAGTTGCGGATTCGACAGACCGTCAAAGAACAAGTCATGGCACGTTTACCGATTGAGTCGATGCTTGATACACCGCTACGCGTCTGGTTGAATCCACTCGAGTCACAATTACTCGAGCAACATGTACCTGTCATCATCGATCATCTATTCGAACGGACGACGAATCAAATCGGGCAGATCCTTCAGACGCTCGATCTCGAAACAATCGTTCGCGAAGAGGTTGATTTGCTTGATACTGCGTATCTCGAGGAAATCGTCTTATCGATTTCCAAGCGGGAATTCCGTGCTATCACTTGGCTTGGAGGGTTGTTAGGTGGTTTAATTGGATTGATACAGGCGGGGCTTTATCTCGTCTAAACAAATTGGAGGTTTTACTCATGGCAGAAACAAATTTATACGATCACGCGTACACGCTGGAGCGTGCATTACGCGAAACTTCGGAGTACACGACATTAAAAGATTTGTATACGCAAGTTAACGCAGATCCGGAATCAAACGAATTGTTCGCGTCGTTCCGTAACATCCAACTCGAATTACAACAAAAACAGATGCAAGGTGAAGAAATTACACCAGACGATATGGCATCTGCACAAACAAAGATGCTTGAAGTACAAAACAATCCATTGATCAGTCAGCTGATGCAAGAAGAGCAACGGATGCATACGATGCTGACGGAAGTCACACAAATCATCATGAAGCCGTTAGAAGAACTCTACGCGCCGATGATGGAGCAACAAGACGACGTGCAATAAGTAAACAAAAGGAAGACGTGCCGATATAGCGCGTCTTCCTTTTTTAGTATGGTTTAAGATGAAGCAGGAACGATTCGTGGTAAGTAAGCGCGCTCGAAATGAATGAGACGACCTGAACGTGTGACGCGAGCTGCATGATGGGCATAACCGCTTTCATTCAAGCGTCTAACCCCTTCTTCTCGTGCCAGACCATCCGTCTCTGCTTCAAAGACGTCATCGAGTAACGTTTCACCACGATCTGAAAAGACTGTAATCGTATACTGCATACTTGTTCCCCCTTGTCTGATTGGTCTTGTACTCAGTATAATGAATCAATATTCATTTCACAAGCGTAAGTCCAAGTCCTGCCACGTCAACTGTCTCGCAGCGGGAGGAGCTGTGAGGTGACTGACCGTCATACCAATCAAGCGGATTGGTCCATCGAAGGTAATGCTATTGAACAGTTTCGTTGTTTCCTCAAGTAATCGTTCTTCGTCCGCCGTCTCTTCTGCAAACGTATGCCGTTTCGAACGTGACTGGAATGTGTCGGTCTTCCACTTGATCGTAATCGTTCGGCAGACGAGTTCTTTTTTTTGAAGACTTGCAATGACAGATTTTGATTCTCGAATCAACGTCGCAAATATCGTATCGATATCCTCCGTATCTTCTTCAAAGGTAGTCTCAGAACCAATCGATTTTCGCTCGCGTTCCGGACGAACTGGTCGTTCATCGATTCCATGCGCCATCGCATGTAGTTCCGTTCCCCGCTCGCGTCCAAGCAAAGCCCGCAATTGTTCGACGGGCATTGCTTGGACATCTGCGACGATTTCAATCCCTTGTTTTCGTAACGCTTGTTCCGTGACTTTTCCGACGCCATGTAAATCTCCAATTTTCAATGGAGACAAGAAACGGAGAACTTCTTCTGGTGGAACGACGGTCATCCCGTTTGGCTTTTCGTATCCGGAAGCGACCTTCGCGACGAGCTTAGAGTTAGAGACACCGGCAGAGGCTGTCAGACCCGTTCGTTCTTTAATTTGTTTCAGGATATATTGCGCGATATACGTCGCACTTTTTTGATCGAAATAATTTTCCGTGACGTCAAGATACGCCTCATCAAGCGAGAGCGGCTCGACGAGGGGGGTCACTTCTCGGAAAAGCGCCATGATTTGCGCACTGACAGCCCGGTAGACGTCAAAGCGGGGGCGAATGAAGACCGCACGAGGGCACAGCTGAAAGGCGCGTCTTGACGGCATCGCGCTATGGATGCCGTATTTCCGTGCTTCATAGGAACAGGTCGCTACGACACCACGGGCATGAGGCGGTCCACCGACGACGACGGGAACACCTTTTAATCGAGGACGATCGCGTTGCTCGACGGAAGCGTAAAAGGCGTCCATGTCAATATGAATAATTTTTCGTTCCATCGGACAAGCGTCTCCTTTCAGTAGATATGATACAATTAGTATAACGAACTTATGTTCTGATATCTATTTTTTTGGTCGACTGTTCTTTGGCATCCGTACAAGAGCGCCTAACCATCCACGCCAGCGCATCCAGTAGAAGATGCCACCGGTCGATAAAAAGATTAGACCGAGGGATATGGCGTAGCCGTATTTCCAGTCTAATTCCGGCATGATTTTAAAGTTCATCCCCCAAATCGCACCGAGGGCCATCGTCGGTGTCGCGACGGCAGTAAAGATCGTTAATGCCTTCATAATCTCGTTTCCTCGGAAGTTCGAAACGGTCGTTGATAAGTCGAGAAGGACTTCAATGTCTTTTTGGTAGTGTTCAATGAGCATCAACAGACGGCGGACACGTTTCGTAGCTAGTTTCAAGGAAATGTCATCAAGATACGTTTCTTCCTCGAGAAACGACTCTTCGCCAGCCATGACGAGTTCTTGAAATGGAACGATCAAATCGGACCAGTTCTCAATCGTGTCACGTAACGCGAAGATGCTATCAAGCGAATCTTCATTGATGCTGCCGCGTAGTTCATCTTGTCTTGAAAACAGTTCTGTCTCAAACTGATCGATACCGGCGAAATACGTATTCAACTGTAAAGCGAGAATCGTATAAAAAGCCGCGAATGGATGCGCGGGAGAATAGGGTGCGACTAGGGACACGATTGAATCCGACAATCCGATCGTGATCAGTTTTTCTTTCGTTACATAAAAGCAAATCGAGCGACGGTCACTTTTGTCGACAGGATTTTGCCATGTGACGACAGCACCATAAAGAACCCCTTTTTCTGAACGCGTGAAGTTCATATCTTTCGATCGCAACTGCGTGATCCAGTCCATTTCGGATTGGTCGACGGCAGCCGTCGGAAATATTTGTTCATAGTCAGCTAAATCGAGATAGCGGGACCAATTAAATTGAGGTTCCAGTTCCATGTTCATGACTCCCATATAGTAGAATGAAATAGTATATGCCTTAAGTGTAGTCAATGGAATATAAAAAAGACACCTATTTTACAGATAAAGGACGTGTTTCAAAAATGAAAGGAATCGGGAAGTTAGCAGTTGGAGAAACGCTCGATCAACGAGCGATGATCAAGCAAGCAGTCAAAGGAATTGCAGCAAATGGGAAACCATACCTGACGCTCATCTTGACGGATAAGACAGGCGAAATCGAGACGAAGATGTGGGATACGAGTGACCTTGAAAAATATGCGCCAAAGTCAATCGTTCATGCTGCTGGAGAAGTCATGGACTATCGAGGACGGACACAACTGAAGCTCAAACAAATTACGGTCCTAGAGGAGACGAATGTCGAGGACTATGTTCAATCAGCACCTATTCCACGAGAGCAGATTGAGACGGAAGTACTCGCGTTCGTAGAATCGATTCAAAACAGTGACATGAAAAAGCTCGTCAAACATTTGATTACTTCACGATTTGACGCCTACTTCACGCATCCGGCAGCGGTCAAGAACCATCATGCCTTTTACTCGGGACTGTCGTACCACGTCCTTTCGATGTTGCGCTTAGCGGATCAAATCGCTCAACTCTATCCGACCTTAAACCGTGACGTGCTAATCAGTGGCATCATTCTACACGATTATGCGAAAATCAAGGAGTTATCCGATCCGGTTGCACCGGAATATACGTTGCCTGGTAAACTCGTCGGTCATATTACGATGATGGTAGCGGAACTCGAAAAAGTCGGAGCAGAATTACAAATTGACGCAGAAATACTGACTGTCTTGCAACATCTCGTCTTAAGCCATCATGGACGACCGGAATGGGGATCTGCTGTAGCACCACAAATGCGTGAGGCTGAAGTCTTGTTCTTGATCGATAACCTCGATGCGCGAATGACGATGATGGATCGTCTTCTGGAATATGTCGAACCGGGACAGTTCTCAGAACGATCATTTGCACTAGACAATCGTGCTTTCTACCGTCCGAAGCTATAAGGGGGAAGAAAGATGAAGACGAAGTTGTTTGATACGGTTCAACTCGGAACGTTGACATTCCGCAATCGGGTCATTATGGCGCCAATGTGCATGTACAGTGCAAAAGAAGATGGACTCGTGACGGATTGGCACGTCACACACTATGCAACCCGTGCAATGGGAGGCGTCGGTGGTGTCATTTTAGAAGCGAGTGCTGTCACGCCAGACGGTCGCATTTCAGCTGGGGACCTTGGGATTTGGTCAGATGCACATATCGAAGGATTACAACGAATCGCACAGCAAGTCAAAGCAGCGGGCGCAAAAGCGGGGGTCCAACTGGCCCATGCCGGGCGTAAAAGCACGACGGCAGAACCACCCGTCGCACCGAGCGCTTTACCGTTTGATGATACGTATATGCATCCACATGCATTGACACTTGAGGAAATCGCGACAATCAAACAACAGTTCATCGATGCAGCATTAAGAGCGGAACGAGCAGGATATGACTTCATTGAAATCCATGGCGCACATGGTTATTTATTGAACACGTTCCTCTCTCCGTTATCGAATATTCGAGAAGACCAGTACGGCGGATCGACTGAAAATCGGATGCGCTTGTTGTTAGAAATCATTGATGGAATTCAAGCAGTCTCACAGCTCTCGATTTGGGTCCGAATTTCAGCAGCGGATCACGCAACAGGGGGAATGACGGCGACGGATTATATTCCACTTGCGAAAGAACTAGCAGCACGTAACATCGACCTACTCGACTGTAGTTCAGGTGCTGTCGTCGCCAATGCTGTACCGGAAGTATATCCGGGCTATCAAGTGAGCTATGCGGAAGAATTGAAACGAGAGACAGGCATGGCAACAGGAGCGGTTGGATTGATTACGACAGCAGCTCATGCAGAAGAGATCGTCCGTAACGGTCGAGCAGATATTGTCCTGCTCGCCCGTGAACTTCTTCGCCAACCTTATTGGGTCTATCATGCGGCAGCCGAACTAGGAGATACGGTCGCCTTGCCAAAGCAATACGAACGGGCACCGATTCGAACGGTTCGCTAATTCCTCACTCTATGAAAAACAACGTAAAAAGGAAGCCGTCATGGCTTCCTTTTTTTGATTATTGCTGTTGTTGCATCATTTGTTGTTGCATTTGTTGTTGTTCTTGTTTGTCTAGATCGAAAGCGTCTTTGAAATCTTTGTTTTCGACTTTGACATTGTATTCTTTCATGAGTGAACGATAAATATCGTTCGGGTTGACTTGTGCTGCTTTTTCTTCAGCAAGTGCTTTTTTAATACGTGCTTTTTCTTTATCGAGCGTGAAGTTTTTCTTCTCTTTACGATCGACTACTTTGATGATGTGATAGCCGAACTGTGTTTTGATCGGATCGGAGATTTTACCTTCAACGCCATCCTTGAACGCGTAATCTTCGAATTCCTTGACCATCTTACCTTTTGTGAAGTACCCGAGGTCTCCACCTTTTGCACCGCTACCTGTATCTGTTGATTTTTCTTTTGCAAGTTTTGCGAAGTCTGCGCCTTTATCCAATTGCTTTTTGATGTCTTTTGCTTCTGACTTTTTCGCAACAAGGATATGGCTTGCTTTGACTTCGACTTTTTCTTGATCGAAACGCTCTTGGATTTCTTTATCTGTTACTTTGGATTTCGCAGATTTTGCTTCTGTTAAGAGCATTTGTGTGCGAAGTACTTTTTCGAATTCTTTTTCGTTCTTGATTCCAGCAGATTTCAGTGTTGAGCTGAACTGCTCTTTATCCGGGAACTGGTCTTTTGTTTTCTTGACTTCTGCTTCGACTTCTTTGTCCGTGACTTCCTTACCGTATTTCTTTTCAAGCAATTTGTTCATCGTTTGCTGGAAGGCGATTTGAGCACCAGCTTTTTCGTATGCTTCATCTTGGACGTCAGCCTTGTTGACTTCGCCACCTTTGTAATTGATGACGGCTTCGTCATTTGATCCACATGCTGCTAACGTAAATACACTTGCGACTGCTGCTGCGCCTAGCAATTTCTTTTTCATACATACACCCCTAATTTACCATTTATTTCAACCGTTTTATCATATCATATTCTCGTTTGGTTGACAGCTGTATCTTGTCATGCCAAGAGATACTTGCTCTTTTCCATGCTATCACATCCAGGTAGTCGGGTGAGGATAATTTTTATGGGAAATTGTGAGGGAAATAACACTCTTGAGACATAGTAGTAATGTCCCTGTCATGAGGAAATAAGACCTAAAAAAAGCATTCTAGCTGAAGGCTAAAACGCTTTTGATGATAGTATGCTTATGCTTTTTTTATCGAGTCCATGACAGGATCTTGCGGACGGCGATCTGCTTCTTCCGTGATCATCTTCGATGTCTCGGCAAAGATGTCCATGAAGCTGTCTCCGTACAAACGACGCACGATTGCAGAAATATCCGTCAGTTCTGGGAACTTACCGTACAATTCCTGAAGAGGAAGTGATGCGCGGAAGACGCCATTTTCTTCGGGACGGAATGCTTGGATCGTCTCGAGTAAAAGCGATTCGCCTGCCGGTGTCAACTGGACATAGGTATTTCGTTTATCAGTTTCCTTTTTCGAGAACGTCAACAATCCGCGGTCCTCTAACTTCTTCGAGAAGTTGAATGCCGTCGAGACGTGCATGACACCATACTTCGCGATCTCAGAAATCGAGGCACCACCTAGGGCATGCGAAATCCATAAAATATGGTGTTCGTTGATGTTCAGATCAAAAGGCTTGATCCAATTTTGCCAATCTTTTTCTACCGTTTTCCATAGTGCTTTGCTTAATTGGACAATTTTATGGCTATACAATAATGCTTCTTGTCCAGGATATAACTTTTCGTGTTCCATATCTGACTCATCCTTTCGAAAGGTGACAATGGCTCAAACGCGCAAAATGCAAACTATACAAAAACAAATCGAAGCAACGGATCTTACTTTTGTGGAGAAAGCTGGTCTGCTTCCTGTTTCGCTTCATCAGCGAGAGACTGGATCTTCGTGAGCGATGCTTGGACTTCCGTTTGGTATTCCGAGACGCTCTGCATGACTTCTTCCTTGAAGTGCATACCAGACGCTTTTGCTGTCTCTACTAAGTTCTTGCCCTCGTGGGTCAAATCCTGCACATTCGTTACGATTGTAGAATAAGAATTTCGACGTTGATGACCGTTCGAAGAGTCGCTTTTCGTACCTTGGCGAAGCGCCTTCAGACCATAAAAAGTCACAAGTGTTAGCGTAGCACCAAAAGCGACCCAGTTACGGGCGGGACGCTTCGACATGATAAACCTCCTTTTTAATATTAAAATATTTGTTTCATATTATTTTACCGAAAATTGAATGAAAGAAACCTATTTCGGCAATATTTTTCTAAGGAGAGAAGAAAAAGAACAGCCTTAGATATGCGAAGCGATTGAATTTGCGAGCTCAGCCAATTCTTCTGCCGTATACTCGTCGTTATGGACTTCCCATTTCGCGCCGAATCCGTCTTGCTTATCGTGACGAGGAATGAGATGCAAATGGAAGTGTGAGACTGATTGACCGGCTACTTTTCCTGTATTGGATAGAAGGTTCATACCAGCTGCCTCTGTCTCTTGTTGAAGCGCACGGCTGATTTGCGGAATCGTCGCAAACACGTCCTGTGCCTGTTCAGGCGAGAGATCATACATATTATCGGCATGCTGTTTTGGGATGACGAGCGTATGTCCTTTCGTCACTTGTGACAAGTCGAGGAAGGCGAGAACGGTTTCGTTCTCAAATACGATATGACCAGGAACTTCTTTGCGAGCGATTTTACAGAAGATACATGATTCTTTTTGCATGGAACAGTCACTCCTTTGGGTAAGATAATATTAGTATACGGAAAGTTTCCGCCTTCCGCACGATTGACAGTCAACTTGAACCCGATACACTTAAGACCATACAGCTAATGGAGAAAAAGGAGAGAAGTGCATGGCATCACGAATAGCCTCAACGGCACAGAAAAAACGAAAACGACGTTTACTCATTGGTAGCGCCTTTATCGCCTGTCTGTTTTTGTTAGTTGCCTTTTGGTTTGGGCGCAACATGCAAGAGGCGGCAAAAATGGAGAAAACGGACGAGCGGCTTGCTACTCTATTGAAGGAAAAGGATCAGCGTGGATTCCAACAACTAGTCACGATGAACGGTAAGTCACTACCGATGAGTGAGGCGACACGACTCATTACTTGGTTGACGACTGAATCAGAACGAACGGACCGGGTCATCGCACAAGTCAAACAGGATCAAGACTCTGGTAAACAAGTAAAGGCACATCTGTTTTCGTTACAAAAAGAAGATGGATGGCTTTGGTATGATCGGTACTCTCTCGATGTGAATCCTCAACGATTATCCGTTTCAAGTGATGTCCCTAAAACAGAAGTATCATTAGACGGGGAAGTCATTGGAACGATGGATGGAACATCACTAGAAATCAAGCGTTCTCCAGGAGAATACGATGTTCAAGTAAGTGCGGAACAATCAGGACAGACCGTCCAGGAATCAAAGACTGTACAACTCGGAGATGAACCGAACGCGACAGTCGACTTTAAATTGGCTGATCGGTTCAATACGACCGTTTCGAACGAATATGCAGTCGATATCAAAACATTACTTGAGACGGAAGTGAAAGCCCGGACTGGAAAAAGTATCAATACGATGACGGGCTATCTCGGACGTTCGCGTGATTCGTTCGAGAATACGTTCGGCACGCCTGATTCGACCGTTGCCAACCGATCACGATACGATGGATATGAAGTGACCTATCAGTCGGGTCAGGTGCAAGAATTGTTGATCCGATTGAATAAGACTCCAGATGAACTGGAAGCTGTCGCTGGAAAACCAGAACGAAAGAAGCGAGAGCAAGTCGGTACCGTTTGGGAATATCCGTCTAGTTTTCTCGAAGGTGTGTTCGAATGGTTGAACTTACGAGCAGAAAAACGAGTCGTCGAGCGAGAAGACGGCATGTGGTTACAATTAAAAGACTAAAAAAATCCTCAGACAGAACGTCCGAGGATTTTTGGTTATCGTTTATTCACCGCACGGAGAATGAACGATACGATAAGGATAAGAATGATAGCTCCGAGTAAAGCAGGAACGATTGCGAATCCGGCAACCATTGGACCCCAATCTCCAAATAATGCTTGACCGATGATTGCACCTACGAAACCAGCGATAATGTTACCGATGATACCGCCTGGAACATCTTTACCTAAAATCAAGCTTGCTAACCAACCAATAATACCGCCGACGATTAATGCCCATAAGAATCCCATTTAAAACACTCCTTTTCAATTTAAAATTTATGATTACTTGCGTACTGCCCGGAGAATAAGTGAAACGATGAAGATCAAGATGACTGCTCCGAGAATAGCCGGAATGACTGCGAAACCAGCGATTTTTGGTCCCATTGAACCAAAGATGGCTTGACCGATCATCGAACCGATGAAACCAGCGATGATGTTACCGATGATGCCGCCCGGTACATCTTTTCCAATGATTAAACTTGCGATCCAACCGATGAGACCACCAACGATTAATGCCCATAAGAATCCCATTTTTAAACAACTCCTCTACATATTAGTTTTACCTGTTTTCAGGCAGTTATAAACACGTGTGAAAGTGAAAAAATTGAAATCATTCATTGAAAGGACTAGAAGATTAGACCACTTGATAGAGATTAAATGAACGATTCATCGTTTTCACTTTCGATTTGCATGTAAATCGTTTTCATATATTGATGTAACGATTACACTTAGAGTAATTGCCGAAAAAACAAGTATTAAAACATTATATTTTAAAAAATGAGGCACGAAGCTAGAAAGTCTAAGAAGATCTACCTTACGATGAGCTTAAAGGGAGTGGCAAACATGTTATTGGATATCAAAGGTTTATCAGGCGGATATGGATCGAAAACCGTCCTTCATGACATTAATATCGAAGTCGATCGAGGTGAACTCGTTGGTTTAATTGGTTTAAACGGTGCGGGGAAATCGACGACGATCAAGCACATCCTTGGATTACTACCAGTCAAGACGGGATCAGTTCGAATCAATGGATTGGATTTAGCAACGAATGAAACCGAGTATCGTCGTCAAGTCGCATATATTCCGGAACAGCCAATGTTATATGAACAGTTAACGTTGCGGGAGCATCTTCGTTTAATGGCGCAAGGATATGATGTCGAAGAGACGATTGCGACAGAGCGCGCGCAACATTACGCTGAACGACTTCGAATGACGAAACAACTCGAATGGTTTCCGAGTGTCTTTTCAAAAGGGATGAAACAAAAAGCAATGATCTTGTGCGCCCTTGTCACGGGGAGTGAATTGTTGATCGTTGATGAACCATTCGTTGGACTTGATCCACTGGCAATCCGAGAGTTGCTTCAGATTTTTAGTGAACTGAAGCAGGACGGTAAAGGAATTTTAATGTCAACGCATATCCTGGAGACAGCCGAGCGCCACTGCAACCGATTCGTTCTCTTACATGAAGGACATATTGCAGCGGAAGGGACAACGGCTGCTTTACGAGCTCGTTATGGACTACAAGATGGAACGCTGGATGATCTGTACGTTGCTGCGATCGAGGAGGCAGAACGATGAATAGCCAGTTCTTATGGAAGGAACGGTATCAGGCGGCGATGACGGAAACAGTGAAATATACACGATATATGGCGAATGGTGGACTGTTATTCACCGTCTACTTTGTTATTTTATACGCATTAGTCGTCTACGGTCGTTTCCTCGACCAACTCGATCCATCGTTTCCAGGTCGATTCGTCATGGCAGCCTTATTTCTGATTCTGCCGCTCTACCGGACAAGTCGAACGTTTCTTGTCGAGGCGGATCAAGTGTTTCTATTACCCGTGTTAGCGAAGTTATCCAGTTTCATGCAACAGGTGCGCGCATATAATGCGATTTTTGGTATCATCCGTGCCGTGATTCCGTTTTTAGCTGTCGTTGTTCTCTATGTTCGAACGGAACAGACGACACCACTTGAACTTGTTTTACTTGGAGCAGCACTTGCTTTGTTCGGAGCGGCTGCGAATTTATCCAAGCTTGAAGGCATCGCACATCGAACAGTGTTATTGTATGCATTTGGAGCAGCACTACTCGTCATCATCGATATGGCGTGGATGTCGATCGTCGTTGCCTTGCTGTTAATGGTCGTCCTTCATCTGAAGCGTCAGGATCATCTCCCATTACGTGAATGGATTGCGCTCGAACGAGAATCACGTGATCGTTTTTATCGACTAGCCAACTGGTTCGTCGATGTCCCACATCTATCGGCAACGTATAAACACCGTCGTCTCTTAAGTAACATGGTCGAGCGGATTCCGTACCAAGCCCAGACGACATTCGATTATTTGTATGTCAAACAGTTCATCCGGAGTGGGGACGGCATCGGATTGATTGTTCGTTTAACACTGATCGGGGCTGTGTTCATGTGGTTGGCGAGCGGTAACGTTTGGTTCGTGGCACTTGCGATTCCTGCGTTTGGTGGATTAACGAGTTTTCAATTGGCGCCGTTTACGAAAGCAGTCGATCAGCATCTGTTGACTCGCTTATTGCCATTTGGGAATGCCGTACATGCTAAACGGAAAATCATCCGCTTCGCAGCAATCAGTCAATGCATCGTTTTGACGCTACTTGGATTCTTCTTAAGTGGATCCATGTATGTCGTTGGTGGGGCAGCTATAGCACTTGTAATTGGTGAATACTATGCCCGAAAATAATAAACAAGAAAGAGCCTACGCGATGGATGTTCATCGCATAGGCTCTTATTCGTTATGAACCATTAATTGACACGTTCGTTTGATAGATCTTCTTCTTCAACCATATGCAATTCCTTGCTGACAGGAGCAGGAAGATCGTAAGAAGCTTGACCATGTTCCGCGACGTCAAGACCACGGAGTTCATCTTCGCGTGTGATTCGAAGTCCGATCGTAAGGTCGAGGACTTTTAAGAAAGCATAACTTAAGACGCTGACGATGACGATAGCAAAGACGACACCAAGAGCTTGAACACCGAGTTGCGTGAAGCCACCCCCATAGAAGAGTCCTGCTTGTCCGATACCTGTGATTTCAACGAGTCGTGGTGAAGCGAAGAATCCAGTTGCGAGTGTACCCCAGATACCAGCGACGCCATGAACGGAGAAGGCGCAAAGTGGATCATCCACGCGACTTGCGAGAAGAATGCTCGTTCCATACGTGATCACACCAGCAAGGAAACCAATGACGACGGCTGCCCATGGTTCCACAAAGGCACAGGCTGCAGTAATGGCGACGAGTGCAGCTAATACACCGTTGATGATCGAAGGAATATCTGCGACGCGACGGTGCCAGAACGAGATGGCAAGAGCGCCGAGGGCACCTGCTGCAGTCGCGAGTAACGTCGTCAAAGCAACGTAACTAAAGAATCCGTCGGCAATTGTTAATGTCGAACCAGCGTTGAAGCCGAACCAACATAACCAGAGGATGAAGGCACCGACGACAGAATAAATGACATTGTGTCCAAGCAACGGTGTTTTTTCAGCACCGATTCTTTTCTTAAGCAGTAAAGCAGCAACAAGTGCAGCAATCCCACCTTGTAAGTGGACGACCGTTGACCCGGCGAAATCTTGCATTCCGAGCGAACCAAGGAATCCACCTGCCCAAACGGAACGAGCAATGATCGGATAGATGATAGCAACGAAAAACGTTCCGAACAACAAGTAAACGGATAATTTAGCACGTTCTGCGAATCCGCCCCAAGCGATTGCGAGAGAGACGGCGACAAACGAGAGTTGGAAGAGGAATTTTACATCAATCGTGATGTTCGACCAATCAAGACTGCTGAATCCTCCATGTAAGAAGAATCCTTCTGTTCCGATAATGGAGTTACCATCACCGAACGTCAATCCGAATCCGATAGCCCAAAAGGCGAGAGCGGCAACTGAGAAGCTGATAATTTGTTTAACAGCGACGTGCCCCGCGTTCTTTGCCCGTAACATCCCTGTTTCCAGAAGTAAGAATCCGATTTGCATCGTAAAGACGAGCAGTGCTGCGAATAAGACATAAAACGTATCGACTGAAATTGCGAGTTGTTCCAGTTTCATTATCGTTCCTCCTTTATCCATTTAAAGTATGTGTTTACTTTAGACGGAAATACTTTAAAAGAAACGTGTTGTGTCAGAAAATCTGACATGGTATTTTTGTAGAAAGGAGTGACGGAGATGAAGTACCGCGAAAAAAAGGTGATGTCGATCGGAATCGTCTGTGAATTGACCGGCTTGTCAGAACGTCAGATTCGTTACTATGAGGAACGGAAATTAATCTTTCCAGAACGGACAAATGGAAAGACGCGAAAATATTCGTTTACGGATGTCGAGCGACTCGTCGAAGTCGCGGAAAAAATCGAGGATGGTTGGCGCACGCACGAAATTCGAGAAAAAGAACGTAAGGTAACGGAACAGCAACGTTCTGACTTAATTCGTGGTCAGTTAAACGCTGCATTCGGTCTTTACAAGAAACAGTGAACATTTCATGAACTGGTAACAGAACTGTCATTTTGTAAACGATTTATTGGCACAGACTTCTTAATTTCAGATATAATGTTTCTGTGTTCACAAACTTATCGTACGTTTTTTGGGGCGTTAGAACGAGTATAAAGGGGTAGTTAAGATGAAGAAATTCAATGATACGTTTTTGCGGGCGATCCGTGGCGAGCAGATTGATCACGTTCCCGTCTGGTACATGCGACAAGCAGGTCGTTATCAAGCGGAATATCGTGAAATCAAGAAGACACGGACGCTTTTCGAGATCACGCATGACTCGGAGCTAGGCGCATATGTGACAGAACTACCTGTAAAACAACTAGGAGTCGATGCAGCGATTCTATATAAAGATATCATGACGCCACTTCCGTCGATGGGCGTTGATGTTGAAATCAAGAGTGGCATTGGTCCAGTCATTGCGAATCCGATTCGCACGATGGCAGATGTCGAAGCACTGCAACCGTTCAACCGTGAAGATATTCCGTACATTTATGAAACAATTCGTTTATTACGGGAACGACTTGAAGTGCCGTTAATTGGTTTTTCCGGGGCGCCATTTACACTTGCGAGCTATATGATTGAAGGTGGACCTTCAAAGGGATACCATAAAACGAAAGCATTGATGTATGGACAACCTGAAGTATGGCATGCCTTAATGGAGAAACTAGGTGACATGGTCATCGATTACATCAAATCACAAGTAGATGCAGGGATTCAAGCGTTCCAAATCTTTGATTCATGGGTCGGAACGACAAGCCGGAAAGATTATGTCCGTTACATCAAACCGACGATGGAACGCATTTTCACGGAACTAAAAGATACAGGCGTGCCGATGATCATGTTCGGTGTAGGGGCGAGTCATTTGGCAGAAGAGTGGCATAGCTTACCGTTAGACGTCGTTGGACTCGATTGGCGCTTATCGATCGATGAAGCACGTGAACGTGGGCTGACGAAACCCGTCCAAGGGAACCTCGATCCGTCTTATCTGTTAGCACCATGGGATATCCTTGAAGCGAAAGCGAAGGAGATTCTCGACATGGGAATGAAACAACCAGGGTTCATCTTCAACCTCGGTCACGGCATCTTCCCGGAAGTTGATCCAGAAGTATTGAAACGTTTGACTGCATTTATCCATGATTATTCGAAAGAAAAAATGGAGGTAGAAAAATGAAGACGTTAGGATTACTTGTCATGGCGTATGGTACGCCGTATAAACCTGAAGATATCGAGCGGTATTATACGCATATCCGCCGCGGACGCAAACCGTCTCCAGAAGCATTGGCAGAGTTGACGGAACGCTACGAAGCCATTGGTGGAGTCTCACCACTCGCACAGGTCACGATTGACCAAGCAGAAGAGCTGCACCGTCAATTGTCTGAGAAATATGCCGGTGAAATCGAGTTTAAGCTTTATCTTGGTCTAAAGCACATCGAGCCATTCGTTGAGGATGCTGTCGAGCAAATGGCAAAAGACGGCATCACAGAAGCGGTCACGGTCGTTTTAGCACCGCACTATTCGACGTTCAGTATTCGTTCATATAATGGTCGTGCGAAGGAAGTCGCAGATCAGCACGGTATTCGTCTCGCATCCGTTGAATCGTGGTACAAAGAAGAAGCATTTCTCGATTGGTGGGGGAAAGAAATCCGCAAGACGTTCGACGCTTTACCAGTTCCTGAAGAAAAAGCCGTTCTCGTCGTTTCGGCGCACAGTCTGCCTGAGAAAATCATCGCAAACGGCGATCCGTACCCAGAGCAATTGAAAGAAACTGCCGAATTGATTGCACAACGTGCCGGTGTACCGCATATGATCACAGGTTGGCAATCAGCTGGACAAACACCTGAGCCATGGCTCGGCCCTGATGTTCAGGATCTGACACGTGATGTTTACGAAGAAAAAGGATACGAAGCGTTCGTTTACGTGCCAGTCGGCTTCGTTGCGGACCATCTAGAAGTATTATTCGATAATGACTATGAGTGTAAAGTCGTCTGCGACGAACTCGGAATCCATTATGCGCGACCTGTCATGCCAAACGCGGATCCTGCTTTCATGAAAGCTGTCACGGAAGCCGTCGCGAAACAGGTGGGTAGTTATGTCCAGTAAACGTCTCGTCATCGTGGGCGGCGGTATTTCAGGACTTGCGGCCGCCTATTATGCAGAGAAACAGTTTCCGGAAATGAACATCACGTTACTTGAGGCAGAAGGTCGTCTCGGTGGTAAGGTGGCAACATATCGGGACGAAGGATTGACGATCGAGCGGGGACCAGATTCGTATGTCGCACGAAAACACGTACTGACGGATCTCATCGAAGAGATTGGATTAGGGGAGCAACTCGTTCGTAATAACACGTCGCAAGCCTATATATTGGATGCGCGAGGTCTCCACCCGATTCCAAAAGGTGCCGTCATGGGTATCCCGACGGATTTAGAGTTATTTGCAAAGACTTCTTTGTTGACGGAAGAAGAAAAAGCAGAAGTGTCAGAACGATTGCTTCACCCTGCTCCTGATTTGACGATTCCAGAAACAGATATCCCACTAGGAGAGTATTTGCGTCCGCGTCTTGGAGATGCGCTCGTCGAGAAGCTGATCGAACCGCTTCTTTCAGGCATTTATGCTGGTGATATCGACCGGATGAGTACGTTTGCGACCTACCCACAATTTGTTGCAAATGAACAAAAGGCAGGAAGTTTGTTTGAAGGAATGCGTCTCATGCGTCCGCTTGACCAAGAACAAGGTCCGACGCTCAAAGCGACAGGTCAATTTTTATCGCTCGCTACTGGACTCGAGTCTCTCGTCGAGCGGCTAGAAGAGGTGCTTGAACGGACAGAAATTCGTCTTGAGACACCACTTCGCTCGATTAAACGGGAAGAAGATGGGCGGTATCGTCTCGAAACGGATCATGGTCCAGAGTATGCCGATGATATTTTGTTGACGATTCCGCATCGCCAAGTCGTGTCCCTGTTACCAGAAGCGACGCTGCCTGGGCTTGCGAACCTCTCGACACACTCGACGGCGACAGTCACGTTGATTTTCGATAAGGAAACAGCGTTGCCGATCGATGGAACAGGTTTCATCGTCAACCGTCAGGCACCGTATTCGATTACAGCGTGTACGGCGATTGATCAAAAGTGGAATCATGCAGCACCGAATCATACCGTGCTTCGTGCCTTCATCGGTCGTCCCGGAAAAGATGCACTCGTTCGTGAATCAGACGAAATGATTGAACGGGTCGTCTTAGAAGATCTTGAAGCCATCTGTGGTCGTCCGTTGCAACCGGAACGTGTCGTCATCAGTCGTCTATTAGACGGCTTACCGGCCTACACGGTAGGGCATGCACAGCGGATTCAAGAAGTGCGAGAAACCATCGCTTCGCACTATCCACACATTCATTTAGCCGGACTTGCTTATGATGGTGTTGGATTGCCAGACTGTGTAGCAGGTGTCAAAGCGACACTTGAACAAATGGCGTTACAACAACCGGAACCATGTCAAGAATCATGAAAGACCTAAACCTTTTTGAAGCCATTTGTGCTTTAAAAAGGTTTTTTTGTCTTCAAAAGAATGACACGGAAGGAAACGGGAATAGGAAACAAGGGACCAAAATCGAACAATACCGTTGAAACGGGAGGGAATCGTATGGTGGAAGTATGGAGTACGTTCACGATCATCATCGTCTACGGATTGCTCATCATGAATATCTTTGCGGTCCTAACGGTTATTTTTCTCGAACGGCGCGATATTGGTGCGACGTGGGCATGGGTGTTCATCTTGTATTTCGTTCCGCTCGTTGGGTTTCTCGTCTATCTGTTTTTCGGAAGATTGTTGAAAAAATCGAATTTTTATCGTATTACGGAAGAAGAACAACTAGAACACGATAGACGGATTGCCTTACAGAAAAAAGAACTCGTGACGATGGGGCGGCACCCGATGATTCAAAAGCACCTGGATATGATTCGGATGAATCTGATGTCGAACGGTTCGTTACTCAGTCTCTCGAATCAACTGCAGATTCTTTCGGATGGAGAACAGAAATTCAATCGGATGATTCAAGATATCCGCCAGGCAGAACATGAAGTGAATATTCAATACTACATCATTCAGAAAGATCGCCTTGGGCTAGCGTTGATCGATGCATTAACCGAATGTGCTCGTCGTGGAATCAAAGTCCGTCTATTATACGATGCTGTCGGATCACGTAGTCTCAAACGGACGGATTTCAAAGATTTACTGGTACACGGGGGAGAAGTGTTCGCTTTTTTCCCGTCGACGATCGGTTTCGTTAATTTTCGCTTAAATAACCGCAATCACCGTAAATCCTGTATCATTGACGGTCGAATCGGCTACATTGGTGGATTTAACGTCGGTACGGAATATCTAGGTATCGACGAAAAGTTCGGCTATTGGCGGGATACGCATTTTCGCTTGAAAGGTGATGTCGTTCACGATCAGCTCGACCGTTTTATTCTTGACTGGAATCAAGCGAGTGACGTCTATACAGAAAAATCATTGTTCTACTACGGGACACACAGGGTTCAGAATATATTACCGATGCAGATCGTCACGTCGGGTCCGGATTCCCGTTCAGAATATCTGAAGCTTGCTTTGATCAAGATGATCAATGAGGCAAAGCGGACGATTTACATTCAATCGCCTTATTTCATTCCAGACACGAGTTATTTAGATGCATGTAAGGCAGCCCTTCTGTCTGGAGTGGAGGTGCGCATCATGATTCCGAATAAGCCGGACCATCCATTCGTTTACTGGGCGACGACAGCTGCTGTAGGAGAGTTGTTGTCGTACGGAGCTAAAGTCTACACGTATGAACCTGGATTTTTACATGCGAAGACGATTGTTGTTGATGGAGAGATTGCTTCAGTCGGGACGACGAATATCGATGCACGAAGTTTCCGTTTAAATTTCGAAATGAATACAATCGTCTATGATCAGGAAGTAGCAATTGAACTAGAACGGCTCTTCTTAGCCGATTGTGATGTATCAAAGCTCATGACGGTCGAGTCGTATGTTGCGCGTTCAAGAATGATCAAATTCAAGGAAAGTATTTCGCGTTTGTTGTCACCAATCTTGTAAACTGTGTTTACGACCAGTCAAAATGTGAAAAATGGTATAGTGGTATGGAAATAGAAAAAGAGGAGAGTGAAGACGATGGCAAATCCAATTAAATTACTCGTATCAGACATGGATGGTACCGTTCTTTCGGGCAAACAACGAATAGAACCGGAGACGATTCAGGCAATTGAAGCAGCACGCGAACAAGGTGTCGAGTTTGCAATTGCAACAGGACGTAATTACTTAAATGCTAAAGAATTGACGGATGCCGCAGGAATTCATTGTCCGATCATTGCTTCAAACGGGGCACGTGTGATGACCGTCGATGGAGAAGAGTTGAGTGCGACGACTCTAACGACAGAACAGGCACAGCAAATTTACGGCATCATTAGCCAGTACGAAGTCTTCTTCGAGATGTTCTGTGATCAAGGACTCGTGACAGCGCAAGGAGCGACGATTGATGCAGCCTACGATTCGTTAAAAGAATTAAGTGAAGAAAGTGATCGGGCAAAACAAGTGCTTGATTTCTTCCACGATCGCTATTATGTCCACGAAGACGTCAAGATGATTGATGGATTCCGGTCATACATTCGTAATCAAGCGGGAAAAGTATTCAAGTTCATTTCGTTCTCATTTGATCAAGAATTGATGAAAACAATCTGGCAGGAAATCGAGCAGAAAGTCGAGGGTGTCTATGTCACGTCGTCAGGACACGATAACATCGAAGTCATGGCAGTCGGTGCCGATAAAGGAACGGCAGTTAAAATCCTCGCGGACCACCTTGGTGTGCCGATCGAACAAGTCGCTGTCATCGGTGATAATTTGAACGATCTTCCCATGTTTAAGGTTGCTGGAAAGGCGATCGCGATGGGGAATGGTCATGATGAAGCAAAAGCGATTGCGCATCACGTAACGAAAACAAACGATGAGCACGGCGTCGGATATGCGATTCAGCAATTGGCGTCCCGTGCTTGGTAAGGGGGATTTTTCATGTTTAAGGCATTTAAGGAGTTTGCTTTTCGAGGCAATGTGATCGATTTAGCGGTCGGAGTCATTCTCGGTGCTGCGTTCAGCGGGATTATCAAATCACTCGTCGACAGCGTCTTCATGCCGTTGATCGGTATCATCATCGGTGGTATTGATGTCAAAGGATTATCAATCATGGTCGGAAATGCAAAATTACAGTACGGTCAGTTCCTTCAGGCGAGTATCGAATTCTTATTGATTGCCTTTGCTTTGTTCATCTTCGTCAAAGGAATCACTTCGTTCCGGAAGAAGGAAGAAGTCGTCGAAGAAGAAGCGGTACCAACGACAGAAGAAAAACTATTGACAGAAATCAGAGATGCCTTGATTCGTCAAAATGAGTCATCACCTAAAAACTGATATATACCAAAAGGGGCTGACTCAAAAAAAGAATGACGCGTCTTTTCACGCCCTTTCCTCAGGCGAGACACAAGCCAGTTTTCCTGCTTCCTTGAAGCAGGAAAGCGGGTCTTGTTCGTCTCTGACAACGCACAAATGCGTTTTTCCTGTAGGAGTGGCGTGTGACGCGTCATTCTTTTTATTATGAGATAAGGGGGACAGATTGATGATCTGTCCCCCTTATCTTTGTAGAGACTGACTTTTGAGTCAGCCTCTTTTTTGTCTCATAAAATTTCGAGTAATGCATTTTCGGAGCAGACTTGTAACGAAAGCTGTTTTTTCATTCCTTGATCAAATGAAATTTCTAGCACGTCATCAACCAGGTGCAAGACGGTTCCGGGACCAAATGCTGTATGCGATACACGCATGTTCTCAGTGATCGGAAGTGGAGGAACTTTAGCTCGCGCTGCAATGGCAGGACGTTGGCGTTCTATTTTTCGTTTTGCGGAATCCGGTGTAACAAGACGATGAACGTCTTCGACGAATGGTGAGACATCGAACGATTTCGATTTAAAACGATAAGACAGGAGATGCAGTTCGTGTCGTGCCCGTGTCATCCCGACGTAAAACAAGCGTGCTGCTTCTTCCATATCATCGAGTTGTCCATTCTTGTACGCCTTGATCGTGTCAGCCGATGGAAGAATACCAGCAACGAGATCAATCATAAAGACGCGATCAAATTCAAGTCCCTTTGCACTGTGAAAGGTCGAAAGAGTGACCGCATTTTGATTTTTGTTTTGTTTCGCATCACGCATCAACTGTTCGAGATGCGCGATCCGCTCACGAAAGGCGAGTAACGTCGGTACATCACTTGCGATGTTATCGATCGTATTTAATGTCTCAAGCAGGTGGTCGAGACTAAAACCGAGACTCTCACTCATTTTCCGCAAATTCTTTTCGTAGCCCAGTTCATGACGAATCAAAGAGAGGGCAGCAGACGGTCGAACGGTCTGAATGGAAGCGAATGTGCGCTTCATTTGTTGAAGTTGTTTCTTTTGATAAAACTTCATTTCGATTTTGTTTATGAGTAGATCAAATACAGATTCACCCGAACCAAACTGTTGCAATTGAGCCAGTTGAGCTTTCGAGATATATCCGGCGAACTTCGTATGGATGGTTGCTAGAACCTCGATATCTGTTGGATCTTGTGCGAATGTCATGAAATTTAAAATATCCTTCAAAATCCAATGACTGAAGAATTTATGATCAACATCCTTAATGTAAAAAGGAATGTTTGCTTGATCTAACGCATTCATGACGTTGATCGAAGAAGCATTGTTGCGATATAAGATGGCGACTTCGCGGTAATTCGTTTCCGTTTGTAACTGATTCAATAAATAACGAGTCTGATCTTCATAAGTCGGTAGCGTCTCTAAGATAATTGGACGAACCGCAGCATTCTCCGTGAACATCTGTTTCGGATAACGTGCTTTATTACGTTGGATGAATTGATTGGCGACTGAGACGATGTCCTTTGATGAGCGATAATTTTGTTCCATGTAAAGAATCGTCGCATTCGGATACGTATCCTTGAAGTGGAGAATCTTGGATGCATCTGCGCCACGCCAACTGTAAAGCGTCTGGTCATCGTCCGCGACGACACAAAGGCGATTGTGGGGTAAGGCTAACTTTTCAACCAGTTGATGCTGAACGAGTGATGTATCTTGACTCTCATCTGTCAGAATATAATCGAAGCGACGTTGGTAATGTTGCAATAGACGACGGTCTTGTTCCAAAATCGTATTAGCATATGTCAACATATCATCGAAATCAAGTAACGGATGTACAGGATCACGAGACTTGAATTGTTCATATGCGACATAGATGTCAGGAAAGTGTTTGATCGTCGTCGGTACTGCCTTGATTTCTTTTAAAGAAAGAAGGCGATTTTTGACAAAGGAAATCATCCGTAACAACTCATCCATTTGATCATCGGTAATGACACTCCGATTAATTTCCTGGAAAATACGGCGCAGTAACATCCGTTTATGTGGCGCATTCGGATGTTGTTGATCCATCGGTCCTTCGATGATCGTATAGGAGAGGCGTTGCTCGGACGTATGGTCCCGGACGACTTGAAAAGCAAAACTGTGGATTGTCGAAAAAGCCGCTGTTGTTCCGATTAGTTCATGGAATAAATGATAAAATCGATCCGCCATCTCGCGAGCTGCCGCTTTACTGAAGGTCAGTCCAAGAATACGATGTGGTTCAATTTTTTTTTGTAAAATCAAATAGGCAATCTTAAAATTAAGGGTCGTTGTTTTTCCAGAGCCGGGTGAGGCGAGTAACAGCAACGGACCATGGTCATGTTCAATTGCCTGTTGTTGGACAGGATTCAATTGAATGCCGGTCAATCGCTCCATCTGTTCGAAAAAATCTTCATGCATGATACAGTTCACCTCGAGCGTTTAATTTCGTGTCCATTAAATCGAACTCTCCCTAGTGTAGCATTTTTGATGATCGGATTGGATTACTGAAAGACGAACCGTGGAATAAAGAGACAAAAGACTATTGGAAGCAATGTAAGAGGAGTGCCTTTAAAAGACTAGGCAAATGGACTCAAAAATATTAAAATGGGAATAGATGTAAGAGAGTACTCTCTTGTCCTGTACAAAGAGGGAAGGCGGAATGAGAATGTCTGTAGTGAAATTACACATGTATACAAATGAACATTATGAACAATGTGAGGCGTTCATTCTTCCGGAAGAACAAGTTCAGTTTACTTCTTTTCCAACGGATGTCGTTACGGATGCGGTTGCACATCCCGATAAGTTTCCGGTTGTTATTAAAAAAGACGAGCTCGTCGTCGGATTTTTTATTCTCCATCTCAATCCCCCTAAAACACACCGGACGGATGAACAAAGTGTCCTGTTACGTGCCTTTTCGATTGATGAACGGCATCAACATCAAGGATACGCGAAGGAAGCGATGATGCAGTTACCGGAGTTCGTCCATCATCATTTCCCGGAAGTCACATCGATTACACTTGCGGTCAATAAAAAGAATATCGCTGCAAAATCATTGTATTTCAAGACGGGATATGTCGATACGTTACAATCGGTCATGGGTCCAATCGGAGAGCAACATATTCTCGCCTTCGATTTAGAAAAGGAATCACGATTGAAGCAGTGAAGTAAAAAAGCATTTTCCTGATTCTATTCAGGAAAATGCTTTTTGCTATTTAAGATAAATCGTAAATAGAGAGGTGGGCAATCGCCTCACCAGAGAATCCGATACCTCGACTCGTTGCTTTTGGGAAAATACGTCCGCTTGCGACGGCTTCTCCATCATTGAGGAAAAGTTCGAACGAGGACCGGTCCACAAACAAACGTAATGTCTGCAAGTCTTTCGAAAGGACAGTCGATCGTGATGTACCAAATGATTCAGCAGGAACCTCCACACCCGAACGACTCCGGTCAATCGTAAATTGACGCGAAACGACATCATATTTAAATAGGGTTTCTTCTGTAGCGTCTTGACGAATTGAGAAGCGGAACGAATCCGACGACAGCTTCAAGTCTGTCATCACGAGTTCGAAAATCTCGGCTTCCGCAACCGTCACATCTTGCTCGAAAAGAATCGTTTCGTCAAATAAGGTTTCTTTTCGTAGCTGTGTCAGTTCATGGACAGGTCGTTGACGAAGTTGTCCCTGTTCGATCGTTAATTCACGCGGCAATGTCAAAGCATGTGCCCAGTTATAAATGTCAGAAGGATAACTAATGTCCGGTAAACCCATCCAACCAACAAGAATCCGTCGACCATCTGCCGCCTCAGTTGTTTGTGGCGCATAGAAGTCGAATCCGAAATCGAGTTCTTGGAAAGGTTCATGTGTGAATGTTAAGTTGGGTAAAGCTAACGGTTCCCCGATGAAGTAACCGGACTGGAAAATATTTTGATAGTTCGTACCATCTGGCTCAATCCCTTGAGGACTAAAGAGAAAGACGCCTTTTCCATTAAGCTCGAAATAATCAGGACATTCCCACATATAACCGAATGTCGGGTAGTTCGTCCGTAACTCACCGACCAACGTCCAGTGCTCTGCATCTTGAGACTGATAAATGACAGTACAACCTGTCAAGTCAGTGCGCTGTGCTCCAAGTATGCAGTACCAGATGCCCGATGCATCTTGAAAGACTTTCGGATCACGAAAATGTTCTGTATAGCCTTCAGGAACGGTTGGAATAGCAGGTGGTAAGTGTTTTTCAATCCGTCCATCCGAGCGAAGGTGCCCAACGATTTGACTCGTATGGCGATTCCACTCCGCGTCCCGTTTGTTACCGGTGTACATGATGTGCACTTGATCATCTTTGATGAAGCCACTACCGGAATAAGCGCCGTGCGAATCAGGATCGTCATTTGGAATCAAGGCGGCCCCTTCATCGAACCAATGTACGAGGTCTTTTGATGTCATGTGATACCAGTACTTTAGACCATGAACAGGACCGAGTGGGAACCATTGATAAAATAAATGATAAAGACCGTCGTGGTAGACGAAGCCGTTCGGATCATTCAAAAGTCCGGTTGGAGGTTGGATATGGTAAGAAAATCGCCAAGGAGATGTTCTTACTTCTTCCTTCATCACTTGGTATACGGTCGGATCGACATCCGAGAGGGGACGATATCGTGCTTCACGTGTCCATTGATTCATGCTGACAGCTCCTTGTTGAAAATTTATACGCTTCTCGTTCACCTTACGGAGGAGAAACGCGCTTGTCAATCCTCCGTTCCAAAAGGTCAATGAACGGAAATACATCCTTTACCATCTTGCTTCGAACGATAGAGCGCTAAATCCGCATGGTGCATGACTTGCTCGAGCGATTCATCTGCTATCTGTTCAGCGAGTCCGATGCTCATTCCGATATGGACGGTCTGTTCTTCTAAATGATAAGGCATCGAGACATGGGCAATCCATTGTTCACCTAAGTGTTGTGCTTCTACTACAGACTGATTCGTTAAGACGATGATGAACTCATCGCCACCAAGACGAGCGACGAAGCCACCAGGTGGAAGTAACTGTTTGAGACGTTGACCGACCTCGATCAGGAGGAGATCACCAAGTGCGTGCCCATATGTGTCGTTAACTGCTTTAAAACCGTCTAAATCGAGACAAAGGTAGATGGAATGCGTTCCTATAGGTAATTGTTCGATGTATTGAGCAAGACCATTTCGATTCGCAAGACCCGTGAGACTGTCACGTTGCGATAATCGTTCAAACGTCAGTTTTTCTTTTTCGGTATGCAGCAATCGACGAATCAGTTGCTGTAGGGCATCTGTCAATGTCTCGATTTCTCGGATTCCACGATGGTTCGGAAGTGATTTTGAAGGATCACCTTGCATTTGTTGTGCGGCATGCGTGATTTTTAAGAGTGGTCGAGTCAGCAGTTTCGCTAACATCCACCCAAGCACGGCTGTAATGAGAGAGGCAATTAACCCAGCGATGAAAATCGTTTGGCGTAAAGCGTCGGCATCAGCGAAGGCAATCGATGTCGGTTGACGCACGAGAACCGTCCAACCTAGTCCATCATAGTCTTTGTAACCACGGCTCGTACTTTGACCAAAGACGAATTCTTTCTCTTTCCAAAAAGCGGTCGCAGGAGCATTCGAAGTGAGCGTTACACTAGTAGGCAATGTCTTACCACTCCATCCGTTTGGTCCAAGCAAAATAGTCTTTCGATCTTGACTAACGATGAAGACATCGACTTTTTGGAGAGAAGAGGTAGCGCTCTGGAAACTTTGTTCAATCACTTTAGCCCATTCGAAACTGAGGTGTGTCGCGAGGACGCCGGAAAATCGTCCCTTATCATATAAAGGTGTACTTATATCGACAAATTGGAGTGGCTCACCACTTGGATTCGGCAATAATTTTGCGAGTAGGACGGCTTCATGAACATCACCGATGAATGGTTGCGATAATGCTTCTTGAAAAACAGGTCGTTCTTTGATCGATGTTCCTTCAAGAATCTGGTTCGTTGACGCAATGACTTTACCGTTCGCATCTAAACGACCAATCCAAGAAAAGTCGGGAATCTGTCGTTGTAACTCCTCTAGTGTCCGACGTGTTTCTACTTTTTGATCTGTTTGTTGAATCGTTGATAAAGAGCCGAGCAACTTCACTTCTGCATAGCGTGACCACATGTAATGATCGAGCTTGTCGGATAGTTGATGAGCAGTCGTTGACAGATTCATTCTGACTTCCGATTGGAGTCGGCTTGTCGCGTGTTGACTGATGAAGAAGGTCAACAACAGCGTCATGCTAAAAAATAATAGGGAAATCAATCCCGCTAACAGGATGTCAAAGCGAAGTGAGGGTCTGGACATTGTGTGATACTCCATTCATATGTTTCTCATTTGTTTTTTGTTTGACTCATATACATAGACGTCTATTTGCTGTTCACGGTTCGAGATGCTCGTTCGCACGTAACGGAATCCATGTTTTTCCCAAAACCGTCGGGCTTTTGCGTTATCAGGTAATACGGCGAGGTGAATCTGTGACTCTCGACTTAAGAATTGATTGAAAAAGGCGGACAGTAACCGATTACCCGTTCCGGTACCATGATGAGAAGCATCAAGTAAAAATAAACCAATCCACGTTGTACCGTCTTGCGGATGCTTTGGGAGGTAGTCAATCAGTAAGACAGGTTCTCCATGGATATACCCGATCAGCGATACAGTATCGGGATTCAAGAATTCCTCCTGTAAGATCGAATCAGAGAGTGGTAGCGCCCGTTCTTCTAGGCATGCATACTCTGGAACGCTTGCGTACAGTGATTGAACGATCGGAAAATGTTCACGTGTCATTTCTTCAAAAAGAATCATCTGAAGACTCCATTCCTTATTTAGTCTCAAATTTCTGCGTTAGCGGATTTTTATTTGGAATCAGATTACATATTTGTAAGAAAAGAAACTTTCGCAGGGAATTCACGTACACTATATAGCATAAACAAAATATGAATGAGGAGGAAGAGCAGATGTTAAAGATTGAAAATATCTCAAAGCGTCTCGGAAAAGAGCAAATTCTAAAAGACGTCAGTTTTGAGGTATCCCCAGGAGAAGTGTTCGGCTTCCTCGGACCAAATGGGGCAGGGAAGACGACAACGATTCGTATCATCACGGGTCTGCTTGAGCAGGATGCTGGGCGAGTCACGGTCAATGGCTATGATGTCGTAGAAGAGCGTTCGAAGGCATTAACACAAATCGGAGCAATCGTTGAAAATCCAGCTTTTTATCCTTATTTAACAGGCAAACAAAACTTGATACATGCAAAAAACCTGATTCCAGGACTCGGACAAGTCGATTATGACGCACTTGCTCGTCTCGTTGGTTTAGAAGGAAAGCTTTCGAAGAAAGTCGGAGAGTACTCACTCGGAATGAAGCAACGTCTTGGAATTGCTCGCGCGTTGTTACATAATCCGCGCGTCTTGATTTTAGATGAACCGACGAATGGTCTGGATCCATCCGGGATCGCAGAGCTTCGTGAATATTTACGCCAAATGGCGCGTGAACAAGATATCGCAATTTTGATCTCAAGTCATATGCTGAGTGAAATGGAACAAATCAGTGATCGATATGCCATCATTGATCAAGGTGTCATCAAGTCAGTCGAGTCCGTTCGTAATGAAACCGGAGCGAAAATCGCTCTTCGTGTCAATGCGGAAGCGATGACAGATGTACTCGATGCCCTTCGCGTCGCAAACTACCCATCAGAAGTACTCGAGAATAAAATCATCATCACAGCACCGGAAAGTGAGTGTCCGGCGATTGCCCGACTTGTCGTGCCGATTGCTGACTTACATGAATTGACCGTCAAACGCTTGACGCTCGAAGAACAATTCCTGCAAGTAACGAAAAAAGAGGGGGATTCACATGCTTTCGCTCATACAAAATGAATGGATGAAATGGTGGACGACTAAAAAAGCGAAAATCGTCTTAGCGCTATATGTCGTCATTGCGGTTGGTATTATCATTGTGGCGAAGACAAATGATTTTGAGTTCACACGCTATGATTACTATTCCTTAACGTTTGTGTTGTTGACCTCCTTATTAGGGATCATCACGATCGTCTTCACGGCAGAAGCTATCGGGAATGAAGTACGATATGATACGATGAAACATCTATTAATGAGTCCATATTCACGAATGACGATTTATTTCTCGAAGCTGATCTTCTCGATCTTGATCATGTTATTCCAATTCGTGTTCATCGCTGCGATCGTCTACGCAGGCTCATTTGTGTTTTCAGAGGTAGGAGATCCGATCCTGTTCCGCGACACGATCGTTGAGGTCGTCAGTCCGATTTTTACGATATTTATGACGTTGTTCTTCTCATTATTATTCCGCTCGGTCGGTATGATCATTGGCTTTACCGTATTAGCACAGTTCTTTACGAGCATTGCGGGTAACTTATTGGTTGGTTTCAAACCAGCAATCGCTAAGTGGATCGTATTCATGCATTTAGACTGGTCAATGTATTTCAAGGATTCTATGACCTATGGTACGAGTGAAGCGATGGGAACAACTTTGACGTTCTCCGCCTTGTTCGTATTGGCTCATATCATCGTCTTGTTAGGTGCATCGATTCTTGTCTTCCAAAGAAAATCATATACGTAAATGAAAGAGCTGCTACTGATAGATGAATTTGTCTATCAGTAGCAGCTCTTTTACAGTATTCAAGAACTTGTCCGTTTAGGTGGACGTGCCGTAATCGGGAACAATCGCTGAAACCATTCGATCAGTGGACCGTTCAATAAGAGGAAAATGAAAGTTCCGACTCCGATGCCGATCAGTTCGCGTTCAATCAGTGAAAAGAGGCAAGCGATCAAAAAAGGAATACCGAGGCTGATCGTTGCTCCGAGCGATGTACTTTTGAAGCGGCTGATCAGTGACTTCATCAAGTAATCCGGAGGCATCAATACGAATCCGATTTGGAGATAGAGGGCGAGTCCAAGTGAAATCAATGGCATGCCGATTAACATATACAAGGCACGCATCCACAGTCCTTGTGGAGTGTAAATCAATTGATGGATGGATAAGAAGAAATCAATCGCAGCGCCGAACAGGACGACGAGTGCGAAACTGAGGACGATCGTCCACCAACTAAATCGACTCCCAAGAGAAAGTGCTGCTATTAAAGCGAGCACATGTAAGACGATGATCGCTAGTCCGACAGTTAAAGGTGAAATCGCCGCGACGGCTTCACTCGCTGATGTCCAAGGTGCACTGCCGATTGAGGCGGTCACCATGAAGCTATTTCCTAAAGCGTTAATTAAAATAGAGAATAAATAGATGACAATCCGTTTTTGCTGACTCATTGACGTGCACAGACGGTAGGACTGCGCGTTCACCTCCTGAAAAGAAATCGTTTCGTTAAGCTATACCCTAATCGTAGCGCTCTTTTCACTTATTTTCATGAAAAGAGCATTGCCTATTCCTTATGTTTCACGACATACTTAGGACACATTACGAATCAGGGGGAGAACGTATGACATATTTTGGACAGAAGATCCTACCTTCCGTTAGAAAATTAGAAGACTTTGAAAAGATGCTGAAGAGTCCATATGAGTATGGGGTCTTACTCGAAATGCACGTCTCGCGTTTGAAAGCAGTCTATGAAATGGCACATCGATACGATAAAAAAATGTTTTTGCATATGGATCTCGTCCAAGGATTAAAAAATGATGAGTACGCGACGGAGTACGTTTGCCAAGAATTGAAACCATATGGTGTCATTTCGACGAAGGCGAGTGTCATCTTGAAAGCACGTCAAAAAAAGGTCAAGACGATGCAACGCATGTTTTTACTCGATTCCAGCTCGCTCGAAAAAAGTTATCAACTCATGGAACGGACGCAACCTGATTACATCGAAGTGTTACCAGGATTAATGCCAAAGTACATTCAAGAAGTGAAAGAAAAGACGGGTCGTCTTGTTTTTGCAGGCGGACTGATTGATACAGTAGAAGAGGTCGAACAAGCGATTGAAGCGGGTGCTTCGAGTATCACGACATCGAACAAGGATTTATGGCGGCATTTTGAACCACGCTCTTAACCGGATTGTGAGGAAAATCATTCAGATTGTTTGACAGCGTTTTCACTGGTTGTTATAGTGATATCAAGTTGATACAAAGTGACGGAGAAAAGGGAGATTCACGTGTGAGTTCTGCTTGAAGTAAATTCAAGTAGGAGCTGACGTGGATCTCCTTTTTATGTTGCTTTTTTCACATAACAAAAAGGAGGAACACATATGTCACCCTTACTAGCGGAATTTTTAGGTACAGCCTTGCTTGTCGCGCTTGGGAATGGTGTTGGTGCAGGCGTTAGTTTGACGAAATCGTTTGCGAAGGATGCAGGCTGGATCGTCATCACGTTTGCCTGGGGTTTTGCTGTGGCGATTGCAGCGTATGCCGTCGGTCAATTCAGTGGAGCACACCTTAACCCAGCAGTAACGCTTGGTTTAGCCTTTGACGGTTCATTTGCATGGGCGGACGTACCAGGCTATATCGTCGCTCAAATTGCCGGCGGGATACTTGGTGCAAGTCTTGTTTTCGTCCATTACTTACCACACTGGGCGGAGACGAAAGATCCAGCAACGAAACTCGGCGTCTTTGCGACGTCACCAGCGATTCCACATACATTTGCCAATCTAATGAGTGAAATGATCGCGACATTCTTACTCGTCATCGGGTTGTTGTCGATCGGAGCAAATAAGTTCTCAGATGGTCTAAATCCATTGATCGTCGGTTTCTTGATCGTCAGCCTCGGTATGTCATTCGGAGGAACGACAGGATATGCGATGAATCCGGCGCGGGACCTTGGTCCACGTATCGCACACTTCATCCTACCGATTCATGGAAAAGGATCATCGAACTGGGGGTACTCTTGGATTCCGGTTCTCGGACCAGTTCTCGGTGGAAGTCTTGGCGGATTGTTTTATCGTTCGGTCTTCACAGGAAAAGATACACCGGCTTTTTGGGTTGTAGGACTTGTGACAATCGTCATATTGGGCTTATGCTATAGATTCGGTGTTCGTCCGAACAAAACAACGTCAGTGGAGTCAAAGTCAGCTTAACTTATTTAGATACAAAAGGATGGGGAAGAGATGGAGAACTACATTTTGTCATTGGATCAGGGAACGACGAGTACACGTGCGATCCTGTTTAATCGTGCCGGCGAGATCGTCCATTCAGCACAACAGGAATTCACGCAGTATTTTCCGAAACCAGGTTGGGTCGAACACAACGCAAACGAGATTTGGGGAAGTGTCCTTGCTGTCGTGGCGACTTGTCTGACGGAGGCGAACGTAAAGCCATCGCAGATTGCTGGTATTGGAATCACGAACCAACGTGAAACAGCTGTCGTCTGGGAAAAAGAAACAGGGAAACCGATTCACAATGCAGTCGTGTGGCAATCGAGACAAACGGCTGAAATCTGTGAAGCGCTTCGAGCAGCCGGTCATGCTGAGCTCTTCCGTGAGAAGACAGGTCTATTGATTGACGCTTATTTCTCTGGTACGAAAGTCAAATGGATTTTAGATCATGTCGAAGGAGCACGGGAACGTGCTGAACGTGGTGAACTACTGTTTGGTACGATCGATACGTGGCTCATCTGGAAATTATCCGGCGGAAAAGCACATGTGACCGACTATTCGAATGCAAGTCGTACGTTGATGTATAACATTCATGAATTGAAATGGGATGACGAGTTACTCGGCATCTTAGATGTCCCGAAAGCGATGCTTCCAGAAGTACGACCATCTTCTGAAGTGTACGCAGAGACAGCAGGGTATCACTTCTTCGGAGAAGCAGTTCCGATTGCTGGAGCAGCGGGCGATCAGCAAGCCGCATTGTTTGGTCAAGCGTGTTTTGATACAGGAATGGCGAAGAACACATACGGTACAGGCTGCTTCATGTTGATGAACACAGGGGAAGAGGCTGTGAAATCAGATCACGGATTGCTGACGACGATCGCATGGGGCGTCGATGGAAAAGTGGAGTATGCTCTAGAAGGAAGTATCTTCGTCGCAGGATCTGCGATTCAATGGTTACGTGACGGCTTACGTCTCATTGATGATGCCAAAGAATCAGAAGGATACGCAACACGCGTCACGTCTTCAGACGGTGTCTACGTTGTACCAGCATTCGTTGGTCTTGGTACACCTTACTGGGATTCAGACGTTCGTGGTGCCGTCTTCGGTTTGACACGTGGTACGGAAAAAGAACACTTCATCCGCGCGACACTTGAATCACTCGCTTATCAGACACGCGACGTCCTATCTGCGATGGAGCAAGATTCAGGCATCGAGATGAAAACGCTCCGTGTCGATGGTGGAGCGGTTAAAAACGACTTCTTGATGCAGTTCCAAGGTGACATCATCCAAGCGCCAGTTGAGCGTCCGGAAATCAATGAGACGACGGCATTAGGTGCAGCCTACTTGGCAGGTCTTGCTGTCGGATTCTTTGAAAACCGTGAACAAATTGCTACGCAATGGAAAAAAGAACGCCGTTTCGAGCCGAGTATGGCAAAAGAAGAGACGGATGCGCTTTATGGCGGATGGCAAAAAGCTGTTCAAGCTACGATGTTGTTCAAATGATGTGAGGTATGTTATAGTAAGATCAAGTTAATAAATCGGTCGGAGAATATGGAGAGACCACAGCAGCAGTTGACATAGTCAGCGTGTTTGTTGTGGTCTCTTTTTTTTCGAACCTAAACAGGAGGAACTATTCATGGCTAACCAACCATTCTCAAGCAAAAACCGTGCAGATGTCTATAATCGATTAACACGTGAAGAACTCGATCTACTCGTCGTAGGTGGCGGGATCACAGGTGCGGGGATCGCCCTCGATGCGGCATCACGCGGTATGAAGATTGGCCTCGTCGAAATGCAGGATTTCGCGTCCGGTACGTCTAGTCGTTCAACGAAATTAGTCCATGGTGGTCTACGTTATTTAAAACAATTCGAAGTTCAAATGGTCGCGGAAGTCGGTAAAGAACGTGCGATCGTTTACGAAAACGGACCACACGTCACGACACCAGAGTGGATGTTACTTCCGATGCATAAAGGCGGTACGTTCGGACCGTTCAGTACGTCAATCGGTCTTCGTGTGTATGACTTCTTAGCAGGTGTTAAACGTTCGGAATGGCGGACGATGTTATCTGCGAAAGAAACATTGGCAAAAGAACCACTCGTCAAACAACAAGGTCTCAAAGGTGGCGGTTATTACGTTGAGTACCGTACAGATGACGCCCGTCTAACAATCGAAGTTATGAAAGAAGCGGTTGAACACGGTGCACGCGTCGTCAACTATACAAAAGCGGAAGAAATCATCTACGATGCTGGAAAAGTCGTCGGCATGCGTGTGACAGACCTCTTGACAGGTGACGTGCATGAAATCCGTGCGAAAAAAGTCGTCAACGCGACAGGTCCATGGGTCGATGAATTACGTGAAAAAGATGGCTCGAAAGTCGGGAAACAACTTCGTTTGACAAAAGGTGTCCACGTTGTCATCGATCAATCGAAATTCCCACTCAAACAAGCGGTCTACTTCGATACACCAGACGGTCGGATGATTTTTGCGATTCCACGTGATGGAAAAGCATACGTTGGTACGACAGATACGTTCTTCGATAAAGATACAGCACATCCGAAGTTCACAGTCGAAGATCAAGACTACGTTTTAGACGCGATCCACTATATGTTCCCAGATGTTAAAGTGACAGCGGAAGACGTGGAATCAAGCTGGGCTGGTGTACGTCCATTGATTTATGAAGAAGGAAAAGATCCTTCTGAAATCTCTCGTAAAGATGAAGTATGGCAGTCTGAGTCAGGTCTCATCACGATTGCGGGTGGGAAATTGACTGGATACCGTAAAATGGGTGAGCACGTCGTTGATCTCGTTGCTAAACTCTTGAAAAAAGAAGAAAACGTTGCGTATGCACGTTGCTCGACGAAAAACATGCCAATGTCGGGTGGACATGTCGGCGGAGCAAAAGGATTTGCTGAATTCCTAAAAGCTCAAACAGCAACGAATGGTCTAACAACAGAGGAAGTTCAATTCTTAGCAAAACGCTACGGTTCGAACTTACCGAAAGTACTTGAATATGCAGCAGCATATGATGCTGCTACGACAGATCTTCCTCGTTCTGTCTACGCACAACTTCACTATGGTATCGAACATGAAATGGTCGCTCGTCCGATTGACTTCTTCATCCGTCGTACAGGTGCTGTCTTCTTCGACATTGCTTGGGCTCGTGCTCACAAAGACGCGGTCATCGAAGAAATGAAAACTGTCTTGAACTGGACAGCAGAACAAACAGCTGCTTACACGAAAGAACTCGATATTGAGATCGAAGATGCAGCACACGCGCTTGTAACAGAATAAGCGATGAACGCACTAAAGAACCAAGATCAAAACGATCTTGGTTCTTTTTTTGAACATATTTGAATCGACCTGGGCGGAAAGATTGCAACTCTGTCTAGAGGCGACTATGCTTAATGTATGAAACTGCACAAAAGGAGAGAACACAGATGAAAGTAGAAGTATGGTCGGATTATGCATGTCCGTTTTGTTATATTGGGAAGCGTCGTTTAGAACAAGCAATTGCGAACGAAAAGTTGGATGTTGAGGTCGAATTCAAAAGCTTTGAACTTGACCCAGATGCACCAGCAGTGCCGACGCAAGGGTTATACGAAATTCTTGCTTCGAAATATGGGACGACTCTCGAACAAGCACGGAATATGTCGCAAGGTGTCGTTGATACGGCACGTCAGGAAGGCTTGCACTACGAGATGGATCGTGTCATCCCAGCCAATACATTCGAGGCTCATCGCCTGACTCAATTTGCAAAAAAACATGGTAAGATGAATGCAGTATCGGAAGCTTTGTTCACAGCTTATTTCATGAATGGAGAAGATTTGAATGACCCAACCATTCTGACGCGGATCGCAGTAGAAGCAGGACTTGCTGAAGCAGATGTCACAGCGTTTCTCGCATCAAAAGAACTGGCGACAGATGTTCGAGAAGAAGAGGCGATGGCACAACAACTTGGTGTTCGTGGTGTACCGTTCTTCGTCTTCGACCGAAAATATGCTATTTCCGGCGCACAACCAGTAGAAGCATTCGAACAAGTCTTCGCGAAGATCCGCCAAGAACAAACACTTGAAATCATCGCTGAAGGTGATGCGTGTGGTGTCGACGGCTGTAACTGATCACATTATGATTCCATCACAAAGGAGCACGAAACCCTTATGAAATTCATCTTCCATCCTGAGATTCGCGATGCGCGAATCAATCTCGCTGTCGAAGAATTCATCTTGAACAACCTGAACGTCAATGAAGAAGACTATTTCTTGTTTTATATCAACGGTCCATCCATCATCGTCGGAAAAAACCAGAACACGAATGAAGAAGTTAATTTGAAGTATGTCGAGGAAAACGGCATCCACGTCGTCCGTCGTCTTTCCGGCGGTGGCGCTGTTTATCATGATGAAGGAAACTTGAACTTCAGTTTCTTGACGAAAGATGACGGTGATTCGTTCAACAACTATAAAAAGTTCACGGAGCCGGTCGTGCAAGCGCTGCATAAACTCGGTGTCGAAGCGGAGTTATCTGGACGAAACGATATTCATGTCGGAAGCCGGAAAATCAGCGGGAATGCCCAGTTCACGACAAAAGGACGGATGTTTAGTCATGGTACGCTGATGCTCGATTCGAACATCGAAGAAGTCGTCAATGCGCTTGTCGTCAGTGAAGAGAAGATGCGTTCCAAAGGCATTAAATCGGTTCGGAGCCGTGTCGCGAACATCTCGGAATTCCTGACAGAACCGTTGACGATGGAACAATTCGTCGATCATCTCCTTGCCTCGATCTATGAAGGGAAAGAGATTGAACGGTATATCTTAACTGAAGAAGACTGGGATAAAGTACGTGCCATCTCGGCAGAACGTTATGGCAACTGGGAATGGAATTTCGGAAAATCACCGAAATTCGATGTTATTCAAAAAAAACGTTTCCCGATCGGAACGATTGACTTCCGATTGAATGTCAAAAAAGGCATCATTGAAGAAGCGAAGATTTACGGTGACTTCTTTGGCGTCGAGGACGCGGAAGAAATCGCACGGGCGCTTGAAGGTACACGTTATGATCGCGCGTCTCTTCGCGAAGTGCTCGGTCGGTACGAATTGAAAAAATATTTCGGCGCCGTCGAACTTGATGAGGTGCTAGACGTTTTAGCGTAAGTCTTTATGGGAAAACTCCTTCTATCAACAGCATAGGGGGAGTTTTTTTCATGGGCTATAATAAAGATAACTTTTTAGAAGGTTCGTTGACGGACTTTATCGATTTTGAACAGATTTCAAAACAATTACCGAAGACGGAGGACGAACAACCGTTACCTTATTATGAGCGTGATGATTATAAGGCAGCAGGTAAGCTTGAAGGAAAGGTCGCAATCGTCACAGGCGGCAATTCTGGAATCGGTCGTGCTGTCTCGATTGCTTATGTCCGTGAAGGGGCAAAGGTCGTCATTGCTTTCTATGGCGATCAAGAAGGAGCAGAAGAAACGAAGGCGCGTCTTGAAGAATTAGGAGGCGAAGTCCTACTTTCTAAAGGAGATATTGGGGACGCAGACTACTGTGAAACACTTGTTCAAAAAACGATCGACCATTTCGGTCGCTTAGATATCGTCGTCAACAATGCAAGTATGCAAAAACCAGAAGATAGTCTGAAAGATATCACGGATGAGTCGATGGAGAAGACGTTCAAGACAAATATCTTCGGAATGATGCGTCTTGCCCGTGCTGCTTTACCGCACCTTTCACTTGGTTCTGCCATCATCAATACGACATCTTCGACAGCATACGAGGGGAACGCATTATTGATCGACTACTCCGCTACTAAAGGAGCAATCGTTAGCTTCACGCGGAGTCTTTCAATGAATCTGGCAAAAGAGGGCATTCGTGTCAACGCCGTCGCGCCGGGTCCGATCTGGACGCCGCTCATCACGGAAACGTTCCCGCATGAATCAGTCAAGACATTCGGGAAAAATACACCGATGGATCGCCCAGGGCAGCCGGCTGAGATGGCATCAGCATATGTTTTCCTCGCGTGTAACGATTCAAGTTATATGACAGGACAAGTCCTTCACTTAAACGGTGGCGTCATCGTCAACGGTTAAAAAGAAACTCTGTGAAAACGTTTCCAAAAAGTGTTACACTATCCATACGGTCGCTTTTGACTACGTATGGATTTTTTTTACGTAAAAAATGAATAGTCATTCATTCGAAAGGGGAATTTTGCTCATGCTTGGATTGATTCAATCCGTCGAAGAAACTGCTCGAACACATCCAGACACAACGGCGTATGTGTTTGAGGACACGCAAGTCAGCTATCGTGAGTTTGTCGAGAAGTTTCACCGGGCAGCCGGTGCGCTTGAAGCGAACGGGATCCGAAAAGGCGATCATGTCGCGCTGATTTTAGGGAATAGCCCAGCATTCCTAGTGGCATATTACGCCATCATGAAACAAGGGGCAATCGCGATTCCGATCAACCCTACATACACACCGGATGAAATCGGGTATATCCTGATGAACGGTGATGTGAAGGGGATTTTAGGGATTGCACCGCTCGTCGAAGCTGCAAAAGATCGTCTCGTGCATTTACCGAATCTTAAGATTGTCGTCTCTGTTCCTTACGCGGATCAAGAAGGACCAAACGAAACACATCAACAAGTGACGTTCATCACGCTCGATCGCTGGCTCGAAATCGAACATCCCTTGACCGAAGTGACGAATGAACTGGACGACATCGCTGTCATTCTCTATACGAGTGGAACGACAGGAAAACCAAAAGGTGCGATGTTATCCCACCGTAATCTGACGTCGAATGCGCGCTCGATTGGGGATTATCTACATGTATCCAGTAACGACCGGACACTTGCCGTATTACCGATGTTCCATGTCTTTTGTTTGACGGTCGTCGTCAATGCGTCACTCGCACATGGAGCGTCAATCATCATTGCTTCACGTTTTTCACCACAAGAGACGTTTGAGTTAGCGAAAAAAGAACAGGTGACGATTTTTGCAGGCGTGCCAACGATGTATAATTTCTTACTGCAAACCGTGAAGGCTCATCCGGAATATGCGACCTATTTTGAATCAACACGTTTGTTCGTCTCAGGAGGAGCGAGTCTTCCAGTGCCGCTCCTTGAAGCATTTGATCGAACATTCCAATGTCATATCCTCGAAGGATATGGTTTATCGGAAGCATCACCCGTCACTTGTTTCAATCCGGTCAATGGTGTTCAAAAACCAGGCTCGATTGGAACATCGATCGTCGATGTCGAAAACAAAGTCGTCGATGAACTCGGACAAGAATTACCAGATGGTCAAGTCGGAGAATTGATCGTTCGGGGACCAAACGTCATGACCGGTTATTACAAGATGCCGGAAGAGTCACAAGCGACGTTACGCGATGGCTGGTTATATACGGGTGATTTGGCTCGTCGAGATGAAGATGGGTATTTCTATATCGTCGATCGCAAAAAAGATATGATCATCGTCGGTGGGTACAACGTCTACCCGCGTGAAGTCGAAGAAGTCCTCTATCAGCATCCGAACGTCATCGAAGCCGCCGTCATCGGTATACCGGATGAGGAGATGGGCGAAGCCGTCAAAGCATTCGTTGTTGCTTGTGAGACGATGACGGAAGAGGAAACGCAGGCATTCTGTGCTACATCACTCGCGAAATATAAATGTCCGACACAGATTGAGTTCATCAATCAATTACCTCGTAATACGACCGGAAAGATTTTACGGACCGTGTTGAAGAAACAACCGACGAATTCATGACTGTCTCAAGAACTTCAGGTTTCTGAAGTTCTTTTTCTGTGCATAGACAAGAAGGAGGGGATACGAATGAATATCGCATTGATCGCACATGATGAGAAAAAGGATGAGATGATGGGCTTTACACGGGCTTACGCCGCATTCTTTAAGAAAAATACATTATACGCGACAGGAACGACCGGGCAACGGATCATGGAAGCAACCGATCTGCACGTCCATCGCTGTAAGTCAGGTCCACTCGGCGGGGATCAGGAAATCGGAGCGCTGGTAGCACAAGGAAAAATCGATATCGTGATTTTTTTACGCGATCCACTGACGGCCCAACCGCATGAGCCGGACGTCTCGGCACTCATTCGATTATGTGACGTATACGATTTGCCGCTTGCGACGAATGTCGGAACTGCTGAAATTTTAATCAATGGACTCGAACAAGGACAATTCGATTGGAAGGAAATCATTCGAAAACGTCATGAACTAGAACAAAAAAAGTTTTTGGATGATTAATTTTGTGAGAACGCTTCTCATTTTCGTTTAAGCATGCTATAGTCAGTTTGAGGATGATACTGATTATCAATTGCGATGGAAAAGGTGGCGAAGAAAATGGAGATTCTATTAATGACGGGTGTAACAGTATTGCTAGGAGGCGGCGTTGGATTTTTGACGCACGTCGTGAAAATGGAACGACGTCAACAGGTGGCACCTGCGACTTCAAAGAACGAGCAAGTAGCGTATCCAGCGCTCCGTCTCGTCAAATAATAGAAAATTTATGACTTCGCCTTTCTTTTCTTTTGAAAAGAAAGGTTTTTTTGAATTATTATCCACTCTCCCATAATTTTGCGGAATTCCTTTGATACACTGAAACAAAGCACATTAGTCGAGGAGTGAGAGCCATGCATACAATCTATTTGGTTGATGATGAAGTGAACTTGAATCGTGTACTCGTAAAGTACTTGGAACAAGAAGGTTGGCAGGTTAAATCGTTTACATCTGGTGAGGCAGCTGCTTCTGCGATCGTAGAGAAGCCAGATTTGTGGGTTTTAGATATCATGCTACCGGATATGGATGGTTTTCAATTGATTAAGCGAATCAAGGCACATGATGAAACGACACCCGTCATTTTCATCTCGGCGCGTGATGAGGATATCGATAAGATTATTGGTCTTGAGATGGGATCGGACGATTATATTGCGAAGCCGTTCCTTCCGCGCGAACTGGTCATTCGTGTCAAAAAAATCTTAGCACGTACGTATGCGACACCGAAAAGTGGCGTCATTCAATACGGCGATTATATGATTTATCCTGAGAAACGAATCATCGAGGAGAACGGTCAAGAAATTGATCTAACCTCAAAAGAGTACGATTTACTGATTTTATTTGCGACACAAATCGGGACGCCGATGTCTCGCGAGCAGATTCTCGTCAGTGTCTGGGGTGACGATTATTTCGGATCGGATCGCGTCGTCGATGATCTTGTCCGTCGTGTCCGTAAGAAATTAACGAAACTGGAACTCGAAACGATCTATGGTATTGGCTATCGCTTGGTGTCTGCATGAAAAATCGCAGTCTCGGATTTCAGATTTGGGCGATGTTTCTGCTCGTCATCGTCACATTATCTGCAGTCATTCTCCTTGTCATCCGCTCATCGATCGGAAATTTCATCGATGAACAGGTCTATTCGACGCTTGAGAATAGTGAGGTCTTCTTCTCGAAGGATGCCTCTGTCATCGAGATGCTACAAGATAATCCGATTGAATTCGATCGTCGAAAACAAGAATCTCGATCAGTTAATATCCTATTGCTATCTAAGAACGGAAAACTTTATTACGGTGGGGCACCGCAACAACTGATCAATCAGATGTACCGTGATGCAATTGATCAAAAAACAGTTACGGCAAAGTATACGACGCGTCTTGATAAAGAAGACGTTTATTATAGTATTCGTAAAATGGAAGAGAGCGGCGAAACCTACTATCGTGTCTCTTACGTCTGGGATGCTTATCGACAAGAACTGATTACACAACTGTTTTCAAAAATCGGCTTCGTCGTCATCATCGGTAGTATCTTTACGTTATTCATTGCCTTCTGGTTGGCGCGTCGTCTGACACATCCGCTCGTCGAAATCGAAAGAGCAGTCGGGAAAATCGCGGCTCAAAAGTGGGATACACCACTTCCGCTCGATCGTGGGGATGAAATCGGTCGACTGGCACGGTCCGTCGATGCGATGCGGATGGATCTTGAAAAGCAGGATAAGGCACAAAAATCGTTGCTTCAAAATATTTCACATGATTTGAAGACGCCAATCATGGTCATTCGAAGTTATGCTCAGTCCATTTCAGATGGGATCTATCCAGATGGTGATTTAACCGGCTCCGTATCGGTCATTGATGAGGAAGCGGAACGATTAGAGAAAAAAGTGGCGGCTCTTCTTTACGTCACGAAGCTCGACTATTTCGAGCTCGATCGTTCGACGTGGGATAATGTCGATATCGATCGGATGATACACCTGCTGAAAAATCGTTTTTCTGGAACGAAGTCACTCGAATGGCATGTTAGTGGAGAAGCGGGGATCGTCCTTGGTGAAGGGGAACAATTACGAGTTGCACTCGAAAACGTCATGGACAACGCGATTCGTTATGCTGAAACACAAATTGACATCCGACTGTCTGGGACAGCGGATCAGGTTCATATCGAAATTGAAAATGATGGACCGCCACTTGATGACTCTTCGCCCTTGTTTCATCAATTTTCACGGGGTAAAGAAGGGAAGTTCGGGCTTGGTCTTTATATTGTCAAAAGGATCGTTGAGCGTCATGATGGTACGGTAGCAATTGAGAATCGCCCTGCGGGAAATGGAGTCGGGAAAGTTTGTGTGATTTTTAATTTCCCACGTCACTTTATTGAACAAGAGGAAAAAAAGCCAGAAGAATTTTAAAAACGGGATCCTAGGATCTCGTTTTTTTCATTAGGAAATAATCGGTATACTCATGCAGAGTAGAAGGAAGTTTGATATAACCAATATAATTCAGGAAGGGAGTGAAGGAGATGTCATACCCAGTTACGGAAGAAACGTTAGCTTTGATTCCAAGATATGGTCAATATGGTGAACCACAGACACTTGTCATCAAGGAGCATTCGGAAAGTATTTTAGAGGGTCATCCGATTAAGTTGATTGAAGAATCCTGTTTATATTTTGGTTCATCGATGCGTGGACGGATCGAAGCAGCGCGACATATTCTTGGTCCGAACCGAAAGACACCTGTTTTAGTAGATTGGCAGGCACAAACGATATTTTTTCCGACGACCGCAAAAGAAAAGGCGGAATGCATTTGGATCAATTTCAAGCAAATGAAGACTGTTCAAAAAAAGTCTGGAAAAGTACAGGTAGAGTTTCAGACAGGTCAATGTATTGATACGGACGCATCCGCATACAGCATCGAACGGCAACGAATCAAAACGTTGGAACTGGCGTATGAAATGCAACGGCGCTTCCAATTGCCGGAGTTTAAGAATCGATGAAAAGTGGAAACACATAACAGGAATCTTACTTATGTAAGGAGAAAGAAGTAGAGAGAGAAATCATAGGGAGGTGAAGCGGTAACTTTTACCGCGACACGATGAATGAATCATATGAATGGTTAAATCGCCGAAAATTGCAGCCTGGATTTGGTGCGACAGGTGGCAGACGCTTTATCAGTTCTCGCATCGTACGTCCGGAAAATACACCGGGTAAACGAATCAAAGGAATCAAACGCGCGCGACAACTAGTCGTCGATGATGCCGGAAATCGCCGTTGGGTCACGAAACGAATCGTTGTGACGGATGCTGCGAAGCATGTCACGATGAATCGTCGAACATCGATCGCCTTAAAAGAGACGAATGAATCGCGACTCGAACAAGTCAAACAAAAACTAGCATCTAATAAAAAAGTCTTACTTCCAATCTTGGCGGCAACAGGAATCGCTGTCGCAGGTGGCGTTCTTGCCTATGTCCTTCGTCGGAAGAAAAAACAATCCGATCAATAAAAAAGAAGCCAGTTCTCCAGTTGGAGGACGGCTTCTTTTTATGTCTTAAAGGAATCGTTTCCGTAAAGAAGTCGAAAGTGCTTTGTCTGCGATTTCTTCTAGTTCCGTCAAGTTCGTCGGATCAAAGCTATCATTGTAGAACCGACCTACAAAGTCGACACGGTCGTAATCGAGTTCCTTGAAAATCAAGTGTTTATGATCGTCATAAAAAACGACACGGTAGTAATCAGAACCGCGTTCAAGGGTGACGAAACCTTTGATATGGTCCAATTTTTTTTGTTCTTCGGTTTGTTCTTCTTCGAGTGTATCGTCCTCGTTCGTCGATGCTTCTGCTTGCTCAATCGCATTCTTTACGAGTTCCGGTCGTTGTTCTTGTTCTTCCGTCATGTTATATCGCCTCCATTTATTATTTTACATGGAAATGGACAGATGAGAAAGAAAAATCCCTCAGTCCATCTGGTGTGCTTCGCAAACACGTAAGACATTCGTTGCGCCAATCCGTAATCGCTCGAGGAGTTGGAGTCGCGCTTCTTCATTTGGAATCGTATCAAGAGAAGCTATTTCCATCAGTTCTAACCAACGGATGGCATGCTCTTTTTGAATCGGCAATAGCCGGTGAATCATCGCTAAACTCGTCGGCGGTTGATTCGGATCGCGTGGACCTCCTGTCATTTGGGTCAAGAAGGCGAATTGTGCCTGTTCGACACGGTGTCGATCATCAGGGAATAACGGACGCAATAAGGAATCATGGTAGACTTGATGATAGAACGAATGAATCAAAGAGGTGAGTACTTGCTCGCCTCCAAGCATTTCATAGAGCGACAAAAATCATCACCTGCCTTACATTAGGATGTGTTCTGATTATAGCAAATCCATATCGAAAAGACATGCGTCGAAAACAGTACATTTGTTCTTATTTGTGCGATAATAATGATACATAAAAAGGTAGAGGAGGTTTTCTTGATGAACCAGATGCACATTGGTCGTGCTGGTAGTGGGAAAACGACACAATTGATTGAGCGCGTCGTACAAGAACTCGAGCAACGACCACTAGGCGAGAAGATGTATTTCATCGTTCCGGATCAGATGTCATTTGAAATGGAGCGTCGGATTGCGACAGATGAACGGATAGCAGGTCTTGTTCGTCTCGAAGTCATGAGTTTACGGCGCTTTGCGTTTCATATTTTACGCGATTACGGAAATCAAGCAATTCCATTTCTCGATGAGACAGGAACACAATTATTACTCCGACAGGTCGTCGAGGAATCAGAAGACGAGTTAAAGATTTTTAAGCGTACGAAAAATATGCCAGGATTTTTCCAAGGACTTGATGAACTCATCGCGTCGTTTAAACGCTCATTGATCGAGCCGGATATGTTGCGTCAAGTGAGTGATCGGTCTCTCGAACGGTCACCAAAATTGAACGACCTTGCGTTGATTTATGAGCGCTTTGCGGAACGAATCGTCGATAAGGCACTCCATGCGGATGATTATTATACGACGTTACTTGAGTTGCTTCCAAAAGCGCGACTGGATCAAGCGACGATCATCGTCGACGGATTTTATGAGTTTTCGCTTCAGGAACAACAAGTACTGCTTGCCTTGATGCAACAAGTGGCTGAAATGCATATTAGTTTTACAATGGACGCGGCGGATCCTTATGCAAAACAAACGTCTTTTGGTGTGTCCCAGCGTTGCTACATGCAATTGATCGGGCAAATGCAGGAGCTGTCGATTCCATACGAAGAAATCTTTTATGATCAACCAATCAAGTTTCAATCAGAAGGGCTACGGCATTTAGAGCAGGCCTTGTTGAAGCCGGGATATCCTCCTGTCGATCATGATATTGACGGCTTTCAGATGACAGCTGCAGTCAACCGGCAAGTTGAAGCAGAATCAGCCGTGCGGAAAGCGATTCAACTCGTTCGACAAAAAGGGTATCGATTTCATGAGATGGCATTCGTCGTGCGACATCTAGAGCCGTATGCGGATCACTTGGAACGAGCCTTCCGCATGTATGATGTTCCGTATTTCTTGGATCAACGTGAGTCGATGATCCATCATCCGCTCGTTGACTTGATTCAATCTGCTTTAGACATCGTGACATCGGGTTATCGGGAAGAAACGGTCTTTCGTTTACTGAAGACGGAGCTCTTACCGATTCCGGCAGAAGATGCGCGTCTAGCGCTCGATCGTTTCGAGACGTTCGTGCTCGAACGCGGCATCAAAGGGTCAATGTGGCAACAACCGTGGCAATTAAAGCGACGCTTAGCAGAGGAAGTTCGCTTAACGGAAGAGGAAATCGCGCAAGAAGAGGAATTGAATCATCTCCGTACGTTCGTCGTCGACTTGATTGAACCGTTACACCGTCGGTTAAAGCAGGCAAAGACGATGAGCGCGTATACGAAAGGTCTTTATCAATTCCTCGAAGAACAAAAAATTGCAGAACATTTAATGGAATGGCGCAAGCAAGCATTAGAGCAAGATCAGTTACTTGCTGCTCGGGAACATGATCAAGTGTATGAAGCGATTCTTCACCTATTCGAACAGCTAGAAGCTGCTGCGCCTGAGCATACTTTATCGACGGACTTGTTCGTCCAAATGGTCGAGACAGGACTTGAGAGTCTGCGTTTTGCACTTGTCCCCCCATCGCTGGATCAAGTCATTGCGACGGATTATGTGCGTGGACGATTACAACGAGTGAAAGTCGTCTTTTTACTAGGAGCGAATGATGGTCTGATTCCGTTCGTCCAAGATCAATCGAAGTTACTGTCCGAAAATGATCATGACTTTTTACATGAACATGGTATTCCGGTTGGAAAAGCGTCCCTTGATGTGTTTGATGATGAACTATTTTATCTGTATCAAGGGATGATGGCTCCAAGTGAAGCATTATATGTCAGTTATGCGCTTGTCGATGAAGAAGGAAAGGCGTTGCAACCCGCGGCAATCACGAAACAATTGAAGCGGCAACTGTTGCTTGATCGTCCGATCAAAACACAGTTTGCGGAGGCTGGCGAACATGCACCGCAAGAACAACTCGATTTCGTGACGAGTCCCGATCGCGCGGCAGCAGCGACGGCGATTGAACTCCGCCGTTTACAACGACGTTATCCGATTCAGCCAATTTGGTTTCAAGTATATAATTCACTTCTTGAAAACGGACAAGGGCGCGAACGAATGGGTCTATTCTCAAGTGCCTTGTTCTATCAAAATCAAGCGGAAGCGTTACCGGAAGGGTTGGCGCATCGCTTATATGGCGAGTCTCTGCAAGCGAGCGTTTCGCGTTTTGAAACGTATAATGCTTGCTCGTATAAACATTTTGCTCGGTATGGACTTCGTTTACGCGAGCGAAAGCTCTATAAATTCGAAGCGCCGGACATCGGAAATCTGTTCCACGGCGCATTAAATGATTTGTCGCTCAGTATCAAAGCTTCCGGACGGCACTGGCGCGAGCTCGATAGTGAGACATGTGGAACACTTGCGAAGGAAGCTGTTGAAAAGGTGACACCAGAAATCCAGAATGCAATTTTGATGAGCTCAAGTCGATTTGGTTATATCAAGAAAAAGTTGACGGATGTCGTCGAACAGACTGCTAAGATGCTCGTCGAGCAGGCGAAGCGAACGGATTTTGAACCAGATCTATTTGAAATCAGTTTTGGGAATGCGACGTTTCCACCTTTACGCTTTACGCTACCAGACGGAACGGAAATTGAATTCACAGGACGCATTGACCGTATTGATCAGGCGATGATCGGTGACCAGTTATACGTCCGCATCATAGATTATAAGTCGAGTGCACGAGGACTGGATTTTGCAGAAATCTATTACGGACTCGCCATACAGATGTTGCTGTATTTGAAAACAGTCGTGGAACAGTCAGAGTTGCTGTATCAACAGCAGGCAAAACCTGCTGGTGCGCTGTATTTCCATGTTAAGAATCCGATGTTACGAGGCGATTTATCTGCTGATGAAGCAGAACGTAATCGACTATTACTCGAGTCCTATCAGATGCAAGGCGTCATTCTCGAGAATGATGAGGTACTGCGAGCGATGGATCATATTGCATACGATGAACGAAAAAAATCCCCACTCGTCAAAGTGACCTTCACGAAAAATGGACTGCATAAATCACAGACGAAGGGTGTTGTACAAGAGGCAGATTTATCGGCACTGATGGATCATGCGTGGGAGGCATTAAAAGACAGTAGTCAAGATATCTATGATGGGGATATTGCAATCAATCCATTCGATTATCAGGAACGGACACCGTGTAGTTTCTGCGAATATCGTTCAGTCTGTCAATTCGATGAATCACTCGGAAATCAATATCGTCCATTAAAACCGATGTCTGAAAAAGAGGTACTGGAACGATTGAAGGAGGATGAAGAATGAGCGTGCGTTGGACGGAAGAACAACAACAAGCCATTTCAGCAAGGGGAGGACATATCTTAGTCTCAGCAGCTGCTGGATCAGGGAAAACAGCTGTCCTCGTCGAACGGCTGACGCAACGATTGATCGATCCCAAAGATGAGTTGTCGGCGGATCGGATTCTTGTTGCTACCTTTACGAATGCAGCAGCGCGTGAGATGAAAACGCGAGTCATTGAGGTCATGGATCAACGTATCAAAGAGGCACCGGATGATCTGTATCTAAAAAAGCAACGTCAATTAATGAACCGGGCACAAATTACGACGATCCATTCATTCTGTCTATCGATTCTACGCGAGAATTATTACCGGATCGGTTTGGATCCGGCGTTTCGGATTGCTGACGAATCTGAACTGTTATTACTGCAAGATGATGTCTTAGAAGCGGTCTTTGAGTCGTTCTATGCCTCTGAGGATCCGGGATTCTATGATTTGATCGATAGTTATACATCAGACCGGGACGATCAAGCGATGCTTTCGCTGATTTCAAATCTCTACCGTTTTTCTCGATCCTTACCTGATCCGGAAGCGTTTTATGCGCATTTAATCAATCAGTACGATCAACCAATCGATCCGGATGAGTCTCCGCTCATGCAACGATTGGTCGAACTGGAATGGGAGACGTTGTCGAATCTATTAGGACGTTATCGAGAACTTGCTTTTGAATTGGAACAGTCCGGATATACGGAAATGGGACAGATGATGCGACAGGATATCGCTCCTTTTGGAGTACTTGAAACGTCAGTACGGCAATGGTCGATGGTTGCTCTTGCGTTTCAAGCAGTAGAATTCGGTCGTTGGAAAAGTCCGCGCGGGGATGAAGGCATCAAACCGTTCCAGACAGAGCGGACACGACTCGTTGCAGAATTCAAGAAAATGAAAGAACTGTTTGTCCAAAAAACAGGTGTTGATTACTTGGAAGATTTACGATCACAGCTCCGACATGTAGAAACGATTGTTACACTCGTGCGTCAATTCGCAAGCGATTATCTCGAAGCGAAACAACAACGTGGAATCGTTGATTTTTCGGATCTTGAACATTTTGCATTAGAGATCTTGACGGAAGAGGGACAACCATCGGATGTGGCAAAACTTCTAAAGGAACGCTTCGTTGAGGTACTGGTCGACGAATACCAAGATACGAATGAAGTCCAGGAACGCATCATTCAACTGGTTTCGAAAACGGACGAGGCTACAGGGAATCTATTCATGGTCGGTGATGTCAAACAGTCCATTTACAAATTTCGACATGCAGAACCAGGATTGTTCCTGGAGAAATTCAAACGATTCCATCAGACCGACGTCGGAACACGGATCGATCTAACAAAGAACTTCCGCAGTCGCCTCGAGGTGTTGGATGGAACGAATCAAATCTTCCGCCAAGTGATGGATGAGACAGTCGGAGAAATTGATTACGATGAAGCGGCGCACCTTCGACTCGGTAATTTAAGTTATTTAGAATCAGAGCAAGTCGACCCTGAATTACTCTTGATTGATCCGCTTGATAGTGAAAAAGAAGAAGTTGAAGCACGAGCGATTGCAACACGAATTCTAGAACTCGTCGACTCTAAACATCCACATCTGATTTACGATGCGAAATCGAACCGATTCCGGACATGCGAATACCGTGACATCGTCGTCTTGGCCCGTTCGCGCGGCAAGCGTGTTCAGGCACTCGTTGAAGTACTCGAACAGTATGAGATTCCGGTCTATGCAGATACGACGGGCGGATATTTCCAAGCGACGGAAATTCAAATCATGATGGCGTTACTCAAGACAATCGATAATCCACTTCAAGATATCCCATTCGCCAGTCTGTTACGATCGCCGATTTTCGGTGTGGCGGATCGTGATCTAGGGCGGATTCGAGCAAAACAAAAAGAAGGAAGCTTTTATGAGGCGGCACTCGCGATGGCGACAGAGGAATCAGCACTTGGTATTCGAATAGACGAGATCATCCGTCAGATTCAAGCATGGCGAACCGAAGCACGTGGGAGTGCGCTTCCTGCCTTCATTCGATCATTGTTTGATCAGACTGGCTATTTTGAGTATGTCGGCTGTCTCGCTGGAGGCAGAAGTCGTCAAGCTAACTTAAATGCCTTATATGAGCGGGCAAAGCAATATGAGACGTCCGGTTATCGAGGGCTATATCGTTTTCTACGCCTGATCAATCGGTTGATCGAACGAGGAGAAGACTTCGCAGAAGCCCGTTCGCTTGGAGAAGACGAGGACGTCGTTCGAATCATGACGATCCACCAATCAAAAGGACTCGAGTTCCCCGTGACGATCGTCAGCCAATTGACGAAGCAATTCAATAAACAGGATCAAATGCAGGCCATCCAGTTGCATAAGACGTATGGCATTGCTCTAGACGCCATTGATCCGATTCGTCGTTTGCGATCTGGAACGCTATTGAAGGAAGTCATCCGTCGGGAAATGGATCGCGAGATGAAGGCAGAAGAGATGCGCGTCTTGTATGTTGCGATGACTCGAGCGAAGGAAAAGTTGATTCTCGTCGGGACAGTCAAGGATTTAGAAGATCAAATGGTGGCCTGGCAGATGACGCCACTCGATGAAGTCTTACTACCTGAAAATGACCGGCGCCAAGCGAAGAGTTATGCGGAATGGGTCGTTCCGGCAGTCTTACGCAGTAGTTTACTACGTCCGGATGAGACGAACTGGTCGATTCGCGTGATGTCTTTAGAGGAGTTAGCACCGTATCAAGAAATCTCAACACTCGTGGAGCAACTCGAACACGTCCAAAAGCTTGAAAAAATTGATGTGCCCGTCAATACGCACGTCAAAGAAATCGTTGAAGCGGCATTTTCGTATCAGTATCCGCATCTACTCGCGACAGAGACGGCAGCGAAACAGACCGTCACGGAACTGAAGCGCGCGGAACAGTTTGAACGCGCAGCATTTGAAACGACGTATCGCCAGACGACGTATTACCGAACGCCACAATTCCTTGGACCTGTACTTAGTGGAGCGGAACGAGGAACGGTCCTACACCTAGCGATGCAATTATACAAACCGGATGCAGCGATTTCAGAACAGATCAATCAATGGGAAACAATGGAACGAATCACACCTATCGAAGCAACGACGATGCGGGAAGCAACACCACAGTTGCAAGAGTTCCTAGACTCCGAGATCGGACAATTGTTCAGCGAACGACTACGGACAAACCACGTCTATCGAGAGTTACCGTTTACGTATAAAATCGGAGCATCACGTTTTCGGAAAGACTGGACGGGTCCAGTGGATGACGCAGTCATGCAGGGAATCGTCGACTGCTTGATTCAGGATGGGGAGTCATATATCTTACTCGACTATAAATCGGATCAAATCGTTACGACGGAAGTCGGACAGACACCTGCTGATGTGTTACGTGAACGGTATGCGACTCAATTGAATCTATACCAAGAAGCATTAGAAGCTATTCTTCATATTCGAATCTCGCGGAAAGTCATTTATGCTTTTGCTTTAGGAGAAACGATTGATTTAGTTTAATTTTACGACTGAGACCTCTCTTGTCCTCCTACTTCAGGTAGAGGCGAGGGAGGTTTTAGTATAGGTCAAAAGAGGGATGAGGAATAAAGGAATAAAATCAAGGTATGGAGTGATTTCCGTTTCTTATTGTGAAAAAACTGTGTAAAATAAAGAAGATATGTCACTTTAACGATGGATAATTTTGGGAGGTTTTAATAGATGGCACGTATTTTATTAGCAGAAGATGAAGATGTCTTACGTATGTTGGTACTTGATACACTAGAAGATGAAGGATATACGATTGATGAAGCGACGGACGGAGACGAAGCATATCAAAAAATCATGAACACGGAATATGACCTCGTTCTGTTGGATTACATGATGCCTGGGATGACAGGAATCGAAGTCATCGAAAAAGTTCGACAACATCCAGATAAGCAACACTTGAAAATTATGATGTTGACCGCTAAAAGTCAACAATCTGATCGAGAGCGCGCGGAAGAAATCGGTGCAAACTACTTCTTTTCGAAACCCTTTAGTCCTCTTGAGTTGATTGATGTAGTAGGAGGAATATTGAGTGATCACCAAGTGGATTAATCGAAAAATCGGACGCCAACTTATGGCATCCTTTTATGTCGTATTAGCTACATTGATGATTTCATCATTGATCGTCTACAACTACACGGACACGAAATTGCAAGCGACACGGGCGAAATTAGAAGACATCCGAGATCGTAGTGCACGCGCAGGGGCTCTATGGGAAGAATGGCAGGATGTTCAATTCAACATGCGTGGCTATGCCTTGATGGGAAATGAAGAATTGTATACCCAAGTCATGGCTCAACAAGATAAGATTGCTCAGCAAACGGATTGGTTCGAAAAAAATGCAATCTACGATCAAGGAAAGGCATTCGCCCAGTCCTCGAGAGAACTATATCAATACTATTTCGATGCAATCTTGCCGCTTGTTCAATCCTATGTCAAAACGAAAGAGTCAGGAGATATTACAGAATCCTTCTTGAAAGGAACGACGCTAGCTGAATTGCCACTCGGTCAGAAGTTGATAACTGAAGGAAAGATTCAGTTAGATAGTCAAGGAAACATCGATGTATTATCAGAGATTAATAAAAGTGAACTGGCACTCGGCGGTTATCGTGAATTTTTGGAAGATTGGGCACAACGAACAAGTGATCAATTGGAGCAGGAAATCCGAACGACGCAACTGATTTGGTTAGCGAATATCGTCGTTTTGATCGCTGTTTTGATCTTCTTCATCTATCCATTCATTCGTCGCATCACGATTGAATTACTGTCTCTCGTTAAGAACAGTCAACGGCTTGCGAATGGTGAAGATGTTTTAAGCGTCAAAGTACCGAATCGTAAAGATGAGATTGGTATTTTAGCACTATCGTTTAATCAGATGGCAAGTTCGATTTCTGAGAATAAACAGCATCTATTGGCAAAAAATGAAGAGTTGCAAGCCCAGCAGGAAGAATTACAAGCGCAGCAAGAAGAATTGCAAGCACAACAACAGGAACTTGAAGAAGCATTGGAACTGACGATGCGCAATGAACAACACCTTCAGTACCGGAATGATCTGACAGAGACGCTCGCGGCACGTGAATCATTGACCGCTTATCCGGAAATCATCGAGAAGCTCGTCACGATCACGGATTCTGAAATTGGTGCATTAGTATTCGTCGATGAGGAAGAGAGTTATTCCGTCGTCACCTATGGTATGACGGATGAACTGGCAGAGCGGTTACTTCAAAACGATGCGTCACTGTTAAAACGAGCAGAATCACTCAAGACACCAGTTCACTCTTCTAAACAAGTCGCGAGCAATCATCCGTTACCGTACCCGTACTATATGTATGAAACGGCTGTGCCGATTCTCGATCCAACCGCAGATGATATCATCGCGTATATCTATCTGGTCCGTTACCGCGATCAGTTTACGAATGAACAGATGCGGGATGTCATGTCCTTCTCTCGTCAATTGTCGTTATCCCTTCTCCGGATGCGTTTGTTTGACGAGATGACGAGAGAAAAAACGAAAACGGAACGGATTCTCGATTCGATTCGTGAAGCGGTCATCTATCTTGAGCCAGGGAAAGAAGAGGTTTTCGTCAATCGACCGCTGTACGATCTATTCCCGGAATTACGATATGGTGTCCAGGCGGAACAAGAAACACTTCAAACATGCTTAGAAGTCATTCAATCCGTCGTCGATGAACCGGAAAACTTCAGTCGATATGTTGATTCAGTTCTTCGTGGAGAATTACCGACAGATAGTCTACAGTTCTCGATTAGAAACGAAACGGTATTCATTCAATTTTATGTCGAGGTGATTCACATTCATCAGGTGCATAAAGGAACGATGCTTGTCATGCGGGATGTGACGAAAGAAACCGAAATGGATCGTTTGAAATCAGAACTCGTTTCGACTGTATCTCATGAACTTCGAACACCGCTTTCTTCGATTTATGGTTTTACAGAGCTCATGCTCAATCGAGATATTGAAGAATCGCGCCAAGAACGATACTTACGGACGATCCATTCCGAAACGGAACGTCTTGCGAATCTCGTCAACGATTTCTTAGACGTCCAGCGCATGGAGTCAGGTACACAATCGTACAAAAAGACATCTGTGAACATTCATGCGATTGCTGAAGAAACGACACACTTTTATGCGGCTTCGACACAAGCCCACCGGATTACGTTCCGTTACGAAGGAAATCAGTTGCCTGTCATTGAAGCAGATGAAGAAAAAATCAGACAGTTACTCAATAATTTATTGAATAATGCGGTGAAATACTCACCATCTGGTGGTGCGATTGATGTCGTACTCACGACATCACGTGATCAAGTCATTCTTCAAGTTCGGGATGAGGGAATCGGGATTCCGAAACAATCACTCAGTCGTCTATTCGAAAAGTTTTACCGCGTCGATAACTCGGATAGTCGGAAAATCGGTGGTACGGGCCTTGGTCTAGCCATCTGTAAAGAAATCGTCACCGGTCATGGGGGAGAAATTCATGTGGAATCGGTCGTAAGGGAAGGGAGTCTTTTCACTGTCAAATTCCCACTCGTTCAGTCCACACATGTGACAATCTCCTGAAAAAATCATATAGCAACAAAATAACACTAGGTGTTCGTACGGAAATCAGATACGATGAAATAGGAAAAGAAAGGAGGAAATGAAATGCCAATCACAGCATTCGTTCACACACACGTCTTACTTTGGGTACTTTTATTGGTTACGTTCTTCGTCGCGTTTTCGATGTACAAGAACAATAAGAAAGCCGCAAAAGGCATTCATATGGCGTTCCGTCTTCTACTTTTATTGACGTTCGCGACAGGTCTTTACCTGTACATTAAAATCATGGGGGTGTCTGAAAATCCAGATCCTCTCTACCATGCGAAGATCACAGCAGGTCTTTTGACGCTCATCTTCGGAGAATTGACACTCGTTCGTGTCAAAAAAGGAAAAGCCTATTCCGGTTTCGTCATCGGATTCATCGTGCTTGTCCTTGTGACAATATTCCTTGGTTATTCGCTTCCATACGGTATGAAGTTTTTCTAATTTCATGCGAAATCAAAGAGTCCTTTTCGACCTTTTGGGTTGAAAGGACTCTTTTTGTCGTGTCTGCTAGTAATTTTTGTTTACAAGTGGTTGTTATTTGGGAAAAGGGATGTATTACACAGTAGAGAGGGGAACGCTTGTGGCACAGTTGAAGGAATGGACGAAGGTCTTCCGGGCACGGAAATGGATGAAACGCGCAGAACCGGTGTTACCACTCTGGCATGGATACATCGGTTATAAATATGGATTATTCGATGCTCTTCAATCGGGAGCGACGCAGGCGGAAGCGCAACTACGGATGCGACGTCCGCTGACACAGGAAGCGTTATCCCGCTGGTTTGAGGTTGGCGTAGCTGTCGGTCATTTAAAGAAAAAAGATTTACGTTACACGGCGACGCGTCATGTATTGCCAGAACTTTCTCAATCAGACGATCGTAGTATCGGTTTTATGTTATCTGAGATGATGGAGCTACATTTACCCGCCTTGTTCTCTTATCCACAATTCCTAGAAGAGGGGCAACAGAAAGTCTTTAATGGAGAAGAACATGGCGACATCGTTGCCGAAACGTCGGCACTTGTCGAGACCGTTGCTTTCTCAGCTGTACGTCATATCATTCGGAGTCGCAATCTGACATCACTGCTTGATATCGGCTGTGCCTATGGCGGTTATCTTCGCAAAATTCATGAAGCGTTACCTGAATTGCGGCTCGCTGGAATCGATATCGAAGAGTCGGTCATCGCCGAAGCGAGACGACGAGATACGAGTGGAGAGATTGACTTCGTCGTCGGAGACATCAAAACGTTTGACGTAAAAGAAACGTATGATGGTGTCATGATGAATAATATTTTGTATTACTTCCCACAACCGGAACGTCTTGCTTTACTAAAAGGGGTACGCCGTTTCGTCAAAGATGATGGAACAGTCATTCTCGTCACTCCACTTCGTGACAGTTCACATGGTGCACCGTTCTCAGCAGCATTCAATGCCTTTATGACGTTGCATGAGAATTTGTATCCATTACCAAGTCAGGAAGAATTGAAAGAAGATTTATCGAAAGCTGGGTTTGGAAATATTTCGATCACACCATTCTTAAAAGAAGGTGCTTGGTATATCGTGACTGCAAACGCCACTTCCTAAGCGAAGTCTGGCGTTTTTACAGTTGGAAGACAGTTCAAATTTGTCGCTCTTACTATGTGCTTAGTATAATAGTTGAAACGATGAGAGATAAAAAGGAGAGATTTGGGTGAAGCGACGCGTAGCAGTGATAGGAGCCGGACCAGGGGGACTTGCATGTGCCTTGTTATTAGCAGGAAAAGGAGTAGACGTCACCGTTTATGAAAAACAGACGCAAGTCGGTGGACGAACTTCTGCCGTCAAGCTAGGTGAATACACATTTGATCGAGGACCGACTTTTCTTAATATGCCGCATATTTTAGAAAACGTCTTTCACGAAGCTGGTCTACGGTTAGAAGATTATTTAGATCTAAAGGCACTTGATCCGATGTATACACTCTATTTCAAAGGTGGAACAGAACAGTTTACGATGACGACGAATCGGGACCGGATGAAAGAGACGATCGAGCGTCACTTTCCGGGAAATGGGGAAGGGTACGATCGATTCATGGCAGAGCAAGCGTTAAAGCTCGGTAAGTTGATGCCGATTCTACAGACACGTCATGACCGATTAACGGACTACTTGTCACCGCGTGTCTTAACAGCACTTCCGCGTCTCTCACTCGGGCGATCACTTTATGATGTCTTGTCCGACTATTTCACGAGCGAAGAACTGAAGTATGCCTTTACGTTCCAAGCGAAGTACTTAGGGATGTCGGCTTGGGAATGCCCAGGAGGTTTCTCCATCTTGTCTTACATGGAACATGCATACGGTGTCCATCATCCGATTGGTGGGATGCATCAGGTGCCACTTGCGATGCAACGTGCCCTCGAAGAACTCGGTGGAACGGTTCAGTTAGGTACAGGCATCAAGCAATTGATCTTAAACGGCAAAGTCGTCGAAGGGGTCATCCTTGAGTCAGGTCAGCATGAGTTATTTGATGAAGTCATCGTCGGTGCTGATTTCGCACATGCGATGAATCACCTTGTACCGGAAGGAGTACTGAAAAAATGGTCCCGACCAAAAATTGATCGCAAAAAATTCTCGTGTTCGACGTTTATGTTGTATCTTGGCGTCAATCGGACATTCGATGCGCCACATCACACGATTTATTTTGCGGAAGACTACGAGAAAAACGTTCGCGAGATGACGCAGACTTTAGAATTATCCGATGATTTTTCATTTTATGTTCAAAATCCATCCGTTCTTGATCCGACACTAGCACCTGAAGGAAAGTCCGCCATGTATGTGCTAGTTCCGGTTCCGAACAATTACTCGGAACTCGATTGGTCGATCGAAGGACCAAAATTACGTCGACGTGTTCTGGATACGCTTGAAACGCGTTCACCGTATCAAGGGATTGAAGCGGCAATCGAAGTCGAAGAGATGTTCACGCCGGACGATTGGGAAGCGATGGGGATCCATCAAGGAGCGACGTTTAACCTTGGGCATCAGTTGACACAGATGATGTATTTCCGACCGCATAACCAGTTTGAAGAGCTGGATCACTTGTATCTTGTAGGGGGAGGCACACACCCAGGGAGCGGCTTACCAACGATCTTCGAATCCGCGCGTATTACGGCAGAACTCGTGCTCAAAAAAGAAGGGGTGCGGATATGAAAATAGGATTCGTAGGAGCAGGCGTCGGAACACTGCATGCAGCACTTTTGCTGACAGCAAGACATCCGGGAGTCGAGATTACGATTTTTGAAAAAGAAGCGCATGTCGGTGGTCGATTACGATCCGTCGATTTTGAATCCGGTGGACGAATCGATGAAGGTCCGACAATCGTCCTGATGCCAGGTAAGTTGAAAGAGCAGTTGGCAGAAGCAGGCGTGACGGGAGTAAAACTCGAACGGGTGGATCCATTGTATGACCTTCACTTCGACGACGGGACCGTCGTTACGAAAGTATCTGATGTCGTGGACCAAGCCATTGCGATCGAACGCCAATTCGGCGAAGGTCGTGGATTTTATGAATTCATGCATCAAAAAGAAAAGGATTATAAGACGAGTGTATCGAAATTTTTAGAACGTGGTTATCGTCGGAAAACGGAGCTGTTGCATCCAGAAATGATGCGTCCATTATTACAGATGCACGCTTTAGAGACAGCGCATGATCATTTGAAGCGATACTTCAAGAATAAATATTTGCGCATGGCATACAGTTTCCCAACATTTTATATCGGAGGAAATCCGTATACGACACCATCCATCTATGGTTTGATTCCATACCGGGAACAAGCAGAAGGTGTCTGGTATGTAAAAGGCGGTTATTTCTCACTTGCTGAACGCATGTATGACACATTAGTCGAACGAGGTGTCCGATTCGTCTTCAAGGCACCCGTTGAACGAGTCGTCGTTGACCAAGGACAGGCGAAGGAAATCGTCTTACAAGGTGGAACACATGAAGCATTCGATCAAATCGTACTAAATGGAGAGTTTCCATTAATGGAACGTCTTGTGGAAGGTAAACAACCTAAAGCATATACTCCTTCAGGCGGGACGCTATTGCTGTATTTCAAGATGAAAGGGAAAGTTGACTTACCAGTGCATCGATTTTTGATGCCGAATGACTTGGAACCACTCATGACGAACATCTTTAAAAAAGGACGCTTACCAAAACATCCGGCAGTCTATCTGTTCCATCCGAGTCAGATTGATCGTAGTTTAACAGGAACGGACGATAGCGTCGTCTATTCATTAATTCCTTCTCCCCGTGGCTATGGTGTGAAAGATTATGAAAAAGTAGACTTCGTCGAGACCGTGCTCGAAAAAATCGAGCATCATCATCCGGGATTTCGGGAAAAGATACAAGAAATGAAGATTCGTACACCGAATGATGCACAGGCATTTGGACTATACGAAGGTGGCAGTTTTGGAATTGCTCCGACGATTCGTCAATCAGCTGCCTTAAAGACACAGGCAAAACCATATCCGGATATCGATCGACTATATGCCGTCGGTGCATCGGTGCATCCGTGTGGAGGAGTACCAGTCGTCATGATGGGCGCAACGATACTCGTAAACCGAATGGAACAAGAGATGGGGTGGAAACATGAATTCAGTGGCGATCCAGAACGCGTATATCAAATGTGAGGAAGTCATTCAGTCCGGATCTAAGACGTTCTATAAAGCCTTTTCACTCTTACCAAAAGCAGATCGACAAGCTGTTTATGCGATTTATACATTTTGCCGGTTCCTTGACGATACCGTCGACGAATCAGATACACCAAAAGAAAGTTTAATGGCTTTTTTGAATGAATTCAAACGATTCCGCAATGGTGAAGTACTAAATAAACCGTTATGGATTGCGTTAGCAGATGTATTTGAACGTTACGAAATGGATGAGACACCCTTTCTCGAGCTCGCGGAAGGTATGCGTTGGGACATCGAGAAAAATCGTTATCAGACGCTTGAGGAGACAGAGCAATACAGTTATTACGTAGCGAGTACTGTCGGTTTAATGTTATTGCCAATCCTTGCACCGCAACAGCCTGATCTCCGTAAATCTGCTATTGATCTTGGAATCGCGATGCAACTAACGAATATATTGCGAGACGTCGGAGAAGATGCAAAACGCGGCCGCATCTACTTGCCCCATTCATGGATGGAGACATACGGTGTCACAGCGGAGTCGTTACTCGCTGGTTGCCCTTCAGGAGACTTCATTGGTCTCTGGGAAGAGGTTGCACTTCGAGCAGAGCATCTGTATGATGCGGCGATTCCATCGTTTGATCGATATCCGCGGGAGAGCAGACGCGCTTTAAAGGCAGCTGCCTTCTTATACCGTGGTATCCTCGATGCGGCAAGGGATAATCATTACGACGTTTTTACGAAGCGTGCGTACGTCAGCCGTTGGCAAAAGATGAAGTTGCTCGCAACGATTTAATACAAGACTATAGAAAAAAGACCTTGGCGGGGACCAAGGTCTTTTTTCTATGGTCTGAGACCGGGGAGTCTCAGATTACTTCTACACCAGAGCGAACATCTGGACTACGAGATAGGTCTATTTTGACCACGGGGATGGTCTTTTCTTTATCGAGCTATCTGTGGACCATTCGGATGAGACGATCTAAGGGGGAACGTCGTAAGTCATGCGAATGGACACACGATGAGTCGCGTGATGAAATGGGTGGGTCCCATTTGATTTCGCTGGTTAGAAAAAGTAAGTTCTTCAACGCTCTTGACTCGGGGAAGTCACCTTGCGCTTGATTGAGGATGTGGGGTCAATCACTACCTCTTGAACTCGAAGTAATCGTATCAAATCTTAGTTGTCCGTACAAGTGATTGATATGCAATTCACATAACGTTCACAGGGTAGCGGCGACAGCAGAGACGATTCGTTCACTTGCTAGTTTTCCTGAAAGCGTCACCATTGGACTACCACCACCAGGATGCGTTGATCCACCAGCAAAAAACAAATTGTGAACATTCTTTGAACGGTTGCTCGGACGGAGGAAAGACGACCGGATGCCATTGGATGACAAGCCATACAACGAGCCGTGATAAGCAAAGAAGGTTTGTTCGATATCCTGTGGTGTGACCCGTTGTTCGTAGACGACATCTGATGAAATATCAATTCCAAACGACTGCAACCGTTGATTGATCAGTTGATCATACGTATCAAAATCAATCGCATGTCCAGTATCTGTCGCAGGCGCGTTGACGAGTACAAACAGATTGTCACCCGCTTGTCCCATTTCTGGGGCTGTGACGGAAGAATTGGAGATATAGATCGTCGGTTCCTCCGCATAACGTTTTTCATCAAAAAGTGCTTTGAACTCTGCTTCGTAATCTGAAGAGAAGAAGACGTTATGATGAGCCAGTCCTTCGATCCGACGTGAGAGACCGATACAACGGACATAGGCAGAAATGGACGGTTCGACTTGAGCAGGCGTCGGATTTTTAAAATCAGGTCGTGCGGTTTCTGAGATCAGACGTGGATATTGTGTCAACAAATCACCGTTCATGACGACGAAGTCGACGGGTAGATACTCTAAATGATTCAATTCGATTTCCGTTGCTTGTCCGTCGACGACTTCGATCTGGGTCACCTCATCTCCAAGCCGGAAGACGACACCGAGTTCTTTTGCACGTCGAGCGAATCCTTCTGCGATTGCTGTATTGCCGCCATTCGTGAAGTAGACGCCGTCATTCAATTCTAAATGAGCGATTAAACTGAAGGTAGCAGGTGTTTGATACGGACTGCTCCCGATATATGTCGCATAACGATCAAGTGCCTGAATTAACTCTTTATCCTTAAAGTAGTGTTTATGCAGTCCATGGAGACTTTGAAAGGGATGCACTTTTAGCATGTCACGCCAAAGGGAAGGGCGGACATATGAATCGATATTTGTGAAAAATTGTCGTTTGGCGATCGTATGCAACTTCGCGACTTCCTCTTGGTAACCGGTAATATCGTTCTTCGCCAACTGACCGTTCGTGAAACGATCTACTTCTGTTCGCATCGCTTCGCGCCCAGACGAAAAGGTTAACGTGCGTCCGTCTGAAAAGTGATTGATCGTATGGCGCTCGAGTTTCGTAAATGTAAAGTATTCATCAGGATCCGCACCGGATTCGAGAATGACAGACTGAAAGACTTCCGGCATTGTGATCGTATTCGGTCCGAAGTCGAAGCGATGTCCTTCTGTGACGATCGGCATCATCTTGCCGCCAATATGTGCATTACGCTCGACGACAGTGACACGAAACCCTTTTGCAGCTAATGAAATGGCGGCGCTGAGTCCACCAAGACCGGCTCCGATGACAGCTATATGTTTCATACTATTGATTCCTCCTTATGAATAGGTTCGACCCTTCCATGTGATTTCCCGTTTCCTAAAGCTTCGAATCATCGCACTGGCTAGCAAGATGACATAAAGGAGTACCGCCAGTGGATGAAGCCACCAAACATGTCGAATCCGCGCTGCACCATCGATTCGTAACCGCGCCATATAGAGAAGGAATAACGCGGCACCCATCTGCCAAGAAGGATGGATGATGAGATAAGGAAGGATGCTTGCTTGAATCAAGTAAAAGAGTAGAAAGTATGATCCGACGGTGTAGGAATCGTTCATCCCACGAAAGACATTCTTTAGAAAACCTTGCCAGACCTCTTCATTCGTGGCGTACATGTCGCAAGAAACAACTGGGGCGACTTCGACAAGTGTCGTTGTCCATCCATGTCGTTTAAATGTACGACAAAGCTCTAGGTCGTCCACAAGAGCCGTTCGAATACTGTCATGTCCACCGACTTGTTCGTAAGCCTGTCGTTCGACGAGGACGACCATACCGTTCGCAGCGGCAAAAGCCGGATGTTTCACCTTGCGAAACGGAATCGGAAGATGCTGTGCGATAAGAACATGTTGTATCGGAATCAAACACTTCCCGAGAAACGTCGGTACAGGAAATGACGGAAAACCGGAAAGGAACACGGCTCGTTCTGTTCGTAACGTTCCGTATAAGCGACAGATTGCATCAGGTGTCAGTGTCACATCAGCATCGAGAAATAATAGATAGTCCTCTGTCGTTCGTCTCGCGAGTTGATGACACGCATGGACCTTTCCTGCCCAGCCTACTGGTAAGGGAAGACCATCAATCACCGTAAAACGATTGTCTTGACCAATCCGATCGAGCAATAACTCACGCGTCCGATCGGTCGAACGATCTTCATATAAGTAGACGTGCATCCCTGATGTCAAAGCTGGTTCCAGTGCGTCTAATAATTTTCGTACATTGCGCTCCTCGTTACGTAACGGGATGCAGATTGCTAGACTATCTGGTTGAACGGCATCCGTTAATCGAGGTAAAAAAGCTAAATTGACCCATGTGTAGAGACAGACAGCTAGAGCGAAGAAAAAAAAGAACCAACTCATGACCGAAGTGCCCGTAACCAGCGTTCCGTTCGCGCAGGGAGTGGTTCCCTTCGTTTTGAGATACAGCGATACAAATCAACACGCTCTGCCATCGCATCTGCTCGTATGTCGTCATATAGTGCTGTTAGCTCTACTGTCAGACGTTTTACTTGGACACTGGATCGTTCGTCAGACAATGGATAAAAGCGACGCGTCCTTACATAGACATCCGGTTGCTGTTCATGTCCGTACGAATAGTAGAAGGCGACGAGAGACACGGTATCCGCATGACGCATTAATTGCGTTGCTCCACTTGCTAAATGCATCGGTCGTTCTTCTTGATGCCGTTCCTCACCTTGAGGAAACATCCAGACGCTGCTTCCGTTTTGGAGTTGTGCTTTTGCATATTGAAGGCTTGTCTTGATATCAGAGAACGATGTCCGGTCGACAGAGAAAGCTCCGAGACGGGAGAAGAATGGAAAACGGGCGAGTCCTGCCTGGTCAATCATGACATACGGATCATGACGGAAACAGGTTTGATCTAAATGAAAGAGAATCATGCCATCCCACCAAGAACTATGCGTAGCAAGCATGAGCCCTGGGACGGGTAGATCGTCTGCACGGTATAAAACACGATGAAAATGACGCTGAATCAAAGCATGATCGACATACGTATGAAATACGGTCTCAGCTAATTTGCTTTTGTTTGCTTCTTTCAACGATAATCCCTCGTTTCACAATGAAGTAGATGATGAATGCACTTAAGCTGATCAAAGTGACGCCATAGAGACTAGAAACTCCTGCCGTTACGCCGAATAAGGTGTGCAACATTAAAAAGAGATATTGGTTGTTTTGCTCGAGTGAGGCATCCGTCGCCTTAACTTGATAGCGACTGATAAAAAAGGAAAAGACGAGCGCCGTTCCATACCACCCGAAGAAGTTCTGTGTCGGAATATCGTAATACCAGCCACCGTCTTGCCAAAGCCAATAAGACTTCACATTAGCAGCAACAGGATCGATCGCTAAATCGAGCCAAACGGCAAACAATGGAACGAGAATCAGTGTACTATAGCGAAACGAGAACAAACGGGAGAAAGCGAGACTCGCACCCATGACCGACAACCATGCAGCCCCGATCGTAATCGGCACACCTAATAATTGCACACCAAAGTCGGATTCATAACGATATGTTCCAAACGGCCAACCGGTATGAACGCCAATCGACTCGATGATGATCGAACCAAAGAAGATGAAGGGGATGACAAGGCGTCCCTTCGGTAAGACATGCCAAAAGTAGAGGGCAGCGTATAAGCCGGAAGCGAATAAAAAAACGGCGTTGGCCCATTCGAGCCAAGGGGGTAGTATAGAAAATCCGACTAAGATCAAGCCGATGGTAAACCAAATCGAAAAGAAAATCCAAAGACGTTTATGGAACTGTTCCATGCGTGACATTCCTCCATTTCCGTGATAGCTTCTGTCATAAGTATACCCATATATCTTGAAAACGAGCGAGGGAGAAGCGGTCCAATAAAAAAAGTGGTCTAGTTTCTCGTACGAGAAACTAGACCACTTGAGGTCATCAGCCATTTGAATGTTGCTTTTGCTTCTTCTTTTTGATAAATGAGAAAAGGAGAAACGCGATGTATAACGGAACAGCGACGAACCAAAAAGTCGACCATTCATTACTACGAGCAATCATGACATACGTCACGTACAGCAATGTAAAGGTGATGACAAATGTATGGCGCGGGACGGGAATGTCTTTGAAACTTGGAATCTTGACACGACTGACCATCAAGAAGGCAAGACCTGTGAAGACGAGTGGAACCATCAAATCATTCATTCGTCCGCTAAACAACGTGACGACGGCCAAAATACCACCTGCCGCTGTAATCGGTACACCTGAAAAATAAGCAGATGCCACATTCGTTGCCGATAAATTAAACCGGGCAAGACGGAATGCGCCGAACAACGGGAACAGAGCAGAGATTAGTAAACCAACTTCTCCGAATTCATAGAAATACGTATAGTAGGCCATCATTGCAGGTGCGACACCGAATGTCACGATATCTGCTAATGAGTCCAGTTCTTTTCCGAAGTCGCCTGCTACACCAAGCATCCGAGCAAGACGTCCGTCCAGACTATCAAGCATCATCGCGATGACGATTAGTAAGGTGGCATTTTGAAAATCACCTTTTGCTGCCATGACGATGGCTAAAAAACCACAATACAGATTTCCGAACGTAAATAGGTTGGGTATTGAATTACGAACACGATCTTTCCACAAAATGATTCCTCCTGCCACTTCATCGATACTACTCATCATATCATAGTTAGGAGATGGAATTCAGCCGTTTGTAAAGAGAATCCCTTGAGTGAAAGATAAAAAATCATGAGGATTCAATCGAACTTGATGTCCACGTTTTCCAGCGGATATGATGATGAATGGTTCATGGATAGCACGATCCGATAAAAGAACGGGAAAATTTTTCTTAGCACCGATAGCAGAGACACCACCTCGAATATAGCCAGTCAGGAATTCTAACTTCTTCATCGGAACAAGCGCGACTTTTTTCGAATGCAATGCTTTAGCCGCTGCCTTTAGAGAGAGTTCTTCTTCCCCCGAAATGACGACGAAGACATATTTATTTTCGACCATTTTCAAAACAAGGGTTTTAAAAATGGTCGAAAGGGGGTAATTAATCTTTCTAGCGACGGCTTCAGCAGATAAATCATCAAGATCAACAGGATAAGTGAGGGATTCAAAGTCAATCTTAGACTGCTTCAGAAGCCTCTCGACGTTCGTTTTGCTCATGTGTTTCTCCTTTGACGAGTGAGTATTGGACCCATTTCCGTCCGTGCCAACGTTTCATGGCGAAAATGCCACGGAACCATTCGTCAGCAGAGAAGGCAATCCAGATTCCAAGTAAACCAAGACCGAAACCAAGACCAAGTGTATAACTGAGGACGACCGCTATTCCCCACATCGATAGAATACCGATGGCGACAGGGAAACGAACATCTCCTGCCGATTTAAGAGTTCCCATGAGCACGATGTTCATCGCGCGACCTGGTTCGAGAATGACGCTTGCCCAGAGTAGTGGGATACCGATTGCAATGATTTCGGGACTCGATGTGAACGCTGATAGAATCGATGAACCGAATGAAGCAAGAGCGACAGCTGAGATGAAGCTTGCGAAAACAGCGATCTTCAATGTTTTCACAGCACGTCCGTATGCTTGTTCAAATTGTTGAGCACCAACTTGGCGTGCGACGAGTAATTGCGTTCCTTGCGCGATCGCAAGTGTGAATAAGAAACAAAGCATTGTGATATTCGATACATAAACACGAGCAGACAACGCTGCTTCACCAATTGTTGCGATGAATCCTGTGATGATGAGTTGTGAGAATTGATACGAGATCCCTTCACCAGCAGATGGGATTCCGATGTTCATGATTCGTTTCACATCCTCACGATTGAAATGAATCAAGTCTTTTACTGTAAAACGTAAAGAAAGTTTGCGGTAAACGACAAAGAACAACACAAGGACAGCGATTGTCCGGGCGATGACGATCGACCAAGCGACACCAGCAACACCGAGAACGGGAATGCCGAAGAGTCCAAGAACAGCGATGACGTTACCAAAAGCACTAACGAAATTCATGAGTAGCGTGACGTACATAGCATTTTTAGTGAATCCATGACTCCGAAGAATCGCACCCAGTGTCAGTGAGATGGCTTCTAAGAAAAGGAACAAACCAACGATCTTAATGAACGTTTCGCCATAAACGAGGGTCTCTCCTTCTAATGAGAAAAATCCAAGAAGTTGTCTTCCGAACAAGACGACGGTCAGAGAAACGATGAGACCGGTATACAAGTTAATCGCAAAAGCAGAACGAGCCGTTTGGCGAGCATTTTGTGTCTTTCTTGCACCAAGATACTGACCAATGATGATCGTTGCACCGACCGATGTGATATTGAATAAAATGATGAAGATATTCAAAATTTGATTGGATACGCCGACTGCCGCAGCAGCGCTATCCGAGTAATAACTTAAAATCAACGTTGCAATGATTCCGAGACTCATATGCAGTGCGATTTCAATGAATAATGGCCACGTAATGTGGAATAAGCTTGGTTGCTTGACTGTTTTCATAAAATAAATCCCCTTTGTTTCATAAAACGAATAGTGTTTCTTTATCTTTTTGAAACTATACGCCTTCAATTTTCATAATGAAAGAGGGTTTTTTGTCTTTCATCGAAAAAATAGAGATTTAAAAGGATTTTCATAAAATATCACGAATACATCATAATGAACAATCATTCATTTTTAAAAGGTAGGGGAATCCGATGAAACGAGAACTGAATTATGTCGTCAAGGATCAGATTGCGACGTTAACGCTCGCTCGACCGAAACAATTGAATGCATTAACCTCGAATTTATTAGAAGAACTCGCAGACGCTTTAGAAGAAGCAAATCAAGATGAAGAAGTACGAGTCATCGTCTTGACTGGTGAAGGACGCGGTTTTTGTGCAGGACAAGACTTAAAAACTGTCTCTCCTGAGCTCGACCATGGTGAATATCTAAAGCAGTATTACCATCCTGTCGTTCGGGCAATCGCTAAATCGAAAAAACCGACGATTGCTGCCATCAATGGTGTAGCGGCAGGTGCCGGTTTATCATTGACGCTTGCCTGCGATTTCCGGCTCGTCCACGCTGAAGCGAAATTGTCGCTCGGATTCATCAATATCGGTCTTGTCCCGGATGCAGGAGCTCCGTATTTCTTACCTCGGCTAATCGGTGCAGCAAAAGCAACGGAGCTTGCGTTACTCGGTGATACGATATCAGCAGACGAAGCCGTTTCGCTCAATCTTGCGACGCGAAGCATTGAAGCAGAACGATTTGCTGAAGAGGTCACAGCTTTTGCTCGTCAGCTAGCGAATCGTCCGACGAAAGTGATCGGGTACATTAAGCAGCTGCAAGCAGCGAGTTATGAAAATAATTTGGAGGAAATGCTCGCTCAAGAAATCATCTACCAGTCACGTGCTGGAAAAACAGAAGATCACCGTCACGCGGTTGAGTCCTTCATCGAAAAAAAACGCCCTGTTTTTGTCGGACGATGAATCGAGGTTATCTATAGAAGAAAGACGTCGGAAACGCACGATGCGCCGACGTCTTTCTTATTTCAATTTCTTTTTGATTTTTCGTGCGGTCGCATGTGTACGGTTCGTCAATCCTGTAGAGATATGGAATAGTAAAATTCCAAGAAAAGCAGAAACAAAAATGTATATCCCGGTCAATGTCACGAATGCACCACTAGCGAGCGTGATGAAAAGTATCGAAAATTCACCACGTGGACCAAGACAGAAGCCAGATTCGATCGCATGATAATTCGATAAACCAAAGGACCTTCCGCCGAGGTAACCGACTAAGAATTTAGAGACGACTCCCCAAATGACAAGAGCGAAGAAAAATAGATCAATCGGTAATCCGTCAGTCAACTCGAATGACATTCCGAACGTGATAAAGAACAATGGTAATAATAAGTCTTGAAACGGAGTGACTAGTCGTCTAAGATAACGCGTCTCATCCAGTTCGGTTAACAGAATACCGATGATAAAGGCGCCAAGTACTTCTGACAATCCGAATAAAATACCGATACCGGAAAATAACAAGATTAACCCGATGATTCCGATGCCGGCATCAGGATGACGGTAGAGTGAATCGACGAGACGTTTCCGTCTTCGGATGAATAACGTCATGATGATTAAAGCAATGAAGAAGAAGGCGAACCCTAAAAAGATGATGCTGATTTTGGCAACCGAGAACGTCTCAGTCCCTAAAACGAACGGGGCCGTCGTCAGTAGGATCGGTGCCATCAAATCTTCGAAGACGAGTAAGGACAGCACGAAGCGATTCACATCCTGATGTTTATCCGGTTCCCGATCGAGCAGTCGAGCTGAAATCGAAGAACTCGTCGCATACAAGACACAGCCGATCAAAAACGATTCGGCGATGGAAAAACCGAACGATAAAGTCAACAGGATTGTTCCACCAAACGAAAGTAGAATATCGATGACTCCTGCTTTCCAAATGGAACGGAGCTGAATCAGCAAGTCCGCCACTGAAAATTTTAGGCCGAGTAAAAAGAACAGGACGATGATGCCCGCTTCTCCTCCGAGTTTCAGTTCTTCGGGAGGATCGTAATAAAATCCAAGGACGATTCCAATCAAGATGAAGGCCAGAATACTCGGGACGTGGAATCGTTCACTCAAGTAACTGATCGTAAACAAGCCAATGAGGATGAGACCGGCGTAAAAGAAAATTTCCATGGAGGATGTCCTCCTTTCTGTACCCTATACCCTAATTCGATGGCATTCATTAACTTGTTTTTATCTTGGAGAACGGATACAGAAAAAAGCCTGTACACAAAACTTCTTTTTAGAAGGTGAGTGTACAGGCTTTTAGGTGGTTATAAGACTTGAACGATCGTTCCAGAATACGCGGGGAGAGAAACATCAAGTGTCTGCTGGTGCGTGTTCGTCAATAAATCAAGTCCTCGACCAGCTTGTGGAGCGGTCAGCGAAACAGGAACATCTGAATTGTTGAAGTAGATATAATACAATCCTTCCGGGCTCATGCGACGCATGATGATCGTATTCGTCTCATCATTCGCATGAACGAAAGAAATGTGACCTTGGTTCGCAAGCGTCTTATGCTGCTTTCGAAGCTGTAACAAGTGTCGCGTATAGGCGAATAACTCCTGATCCTGCTCCTCTGGATCCCATGGCATGCATTTCCGACAGCCTGGATCTTGATCGCCATCGAGACCGATTTCATCACCATAATAGATGACGGGACTACCCGAGAACGTCAACATCGATAACAAGAGAAGACGAAGCTTTTGTTTGTTATTGCCAGCACGCGTCAACGCACGTGGTGTATCGTGTGAACCGATTAAATTAAAGGTCACTTCATTGACATTCATCGTGTTTGAGAACAATACATGCGACATATCGTTCGCATACGAAGTTGCTTTAGTTTTATCTAAGGCAAAGAAGTTCAAAGCGGCATTCGTAAATGGATAGTTCATGACAGCGTCAAACTGGTCACCGAGCAACCATTCCTGTGAATCATGCCAAATTTCACCAAGGATATACGTGTCAGGGTTGACCGATTTGACGACTTGACGGAAATCACGCCAGAATGCGTGATCGACCTCGTTGGCGACGTCGAGTCGCCAGCCATCGATTCCGAATTCCTCGACCCAATAGCGGGCGACATGGAGTAAGTATGACTTTACTTCATCGTTCTCGGTATTGAATTTCGGCATCTCAGGTACGAAAGCAAATGTATCGTAGTTCGGTAGCGGTTCGGTCACGAGTGGGAAATCGCGCAAGTGGAACCATTCCTTATATGTCGAATGACTACCATGTTCACGGATATCAGCAAAGGCTTTATGGTGGAAGCCAGCGTGATTAAAGACGGCATCTAGCATGATGCGAATACCATGTGCATGTAACAAATCAACCATTTCCTTGAACTTTTCTTTTGTGCCAAACTGTGGATCAATTTCTAAGTAATCGATCGTATCGTATTTATGGTTCGATTTTGCTAAGAAGATCGGACAGAAGTAAATACCAGTGATGCCGAGTTCAACAAGGTAGTCAATATGATCGATGACACCTTGGAAATCTCCACCGAAGAGATTCGTCGTTGTCGGTGCCGTACTATTCCATGGAAGTGTACCAACTGGATCATTCGTCGCATCGCCATTTGCAAAGCGATCTGGGAAGATTTGATACCAAACTGTATCCTGGACCCAATCCGGTGCAGTGAATACGTCGACTGCATTAAGGAAAGGAACACAGAAATAGTAGCCTGTATCATCGAGCGGTTTTTCATCGAACCATCCACGCTCTGTAAAGACTTGGCTTGTTGCACTGTCATGGAGACGGAAACCATATCGTAGACGACGGAAGGGTGGAACGACATCGATGAACCAATAATCATATAGTTCATCTGATCCACTTCGCTTCATCGGTGTTTCAAATGTATTCCAGTAGTTGGATTTTGAGGGATCGAAGTTCCAATCGGCAGCATCTGGGTTTTCGGTATGCCAATCATACGGATCGCCCCAAATCAAATCGACGTGATCAACGTCATTTTTTTTCGTTTGTAAACGGATGTGGATTGTTCGCTCATCATATTTATAGACGAACGGAGACATCGCGCGGTGAAACACAGCTTCTTTAAACATGGCAGTCACTCCTTAACGCAATCGCTTGCATCATATTGATTATGTCTTCGACCTAAGAATAGTAAAGCGCTTTCTTAAAGTCAATTCCAATCCCGTGAAATCAAGGATTCCTGATAAAAGTCGAGAGTATGATGCAATCGTTTGCATCATGTTGTGCAAACGATAAAAATGAAAACGTTTTCTTTTTTATGTACTTATTCTCTACAGCATTTGATTCAAATAATGAAATCAAAAATAAAAAGTTTTGAAATGTAAGAAAATAATTGAATAAAAGGACTTGTCAAAAGGATTTTAGATTGTATAATAAAAATGTAAAGGTGATGCAAACGTTTTCATAAAACGCTTACAATTGCTCGGTTGTTATCATGAGAAAATGGTTGTGCCTTTATGCAAACGTTGTGCATTAAAACTTATCATTCATAAGTTAACTTGGGGAGGAAATTTTAATCATGGAAATGAAAAAATTCGTAGCAGGTCTCTCTGTATCTGTCATGGCAATCGGTGCACTTGCAGCATGTGGCGGTGGATCAGATTCTGAATCATCATCTTCAGATTCAGGCAGTAAAAAACCAAGCAAGATCGTCATCTGGGAAGACACTGAAAAAGCTGAAACGACTAAAGCGGCAGCTAAAGCGTTCGAAGAAAAAGAAGGCGTCAAAGTTGAAGTCAAAGAAGTTAAGATGACAGATCAGCAGAAGAAAGTAGCACTTGACGGACCAGCAGGTAAAGGACCGGACATCATGCTTCTTCCACACGACCAAATCGGTACAGTCGTTGACCAAGGCTTGATCGCAGAACTCAAAGATGGCGAAAAAGCACTTGAGCCATTCATCGATACAGCGAAATCAGCAGTAACGTTTGACGGTAAAGTCTACGGATATCCGAAAGCAGTTGAAACACCAATCCTCCTTTTCAATAAAGATGAATTAAAAGAAGCACCAGCTTCAATGGATGATCTGTACAAGATCTCAACAGAGCAAAAGAAAGACGGTAAATACGGATTCCTCGCGCTTTGGGATAACTTCTACTTCGCGCACGGTCCAATCGGTGGCTACGGCGGATATGTCTTCAAAGACAACGGTGGCAAATTGGATCCAGCAGATATTGGCTTGAACAACAAAGGTGCTGTCGAAGGTATGGATTACATCGGCAAGTGGTACAAAGAAGGTCTCTTCCCGAAAGGTCTTATCGGTGGTGGCGGTGGTCAAGCACTTGACCAACTCTTCGGCGATAAAAAAGCTGTTGCTGTCATGAACGGTCCATGGGCAGTTGCGAGCTATAAAGAAAAAGGCATCAACCTCGGAGCTTCAGCACTTCCGAAACTTCCAAACGGTGAGCCGATTAAAACATTCGTTGGTGTAAAAACATACGCGATTTCAGCATACTCGGAAAATGCAGAATGGGCTGAGAAGTTCTTGGCATCACTCACTGGTGAAGAGAACGCGAAAGCAATGTTCGAAAAATACAATGAGATCCCACCAGTCACTGCGCTTCAAGAAGATGCAGCAATCAAGGATAACGAAGTCGCAGCAGCAGTCTTCGCACAATCACAAAACGGTGTGCCAATGCCGAACATCGCTGAGATGGGTCAAGTTTGGGAACCAATGGCAGCAGCACTCCAGCTTGTTGCAACAAACAAGCAAGATGCACAAAAATCAGCTGATGATGCTGTCAAACAAATCAAGCAACAAATCGAAGCTAACAATCAATAAGCGTAAATGGAACGCGTGAATCCATGAAAAAGAGATAAAGAGAGGGGGATCTTGAATTCCCCCTCATCTTTATGGTTGGAAGAGAAGCCTGAGGTCAGACATGACCTTTGGAAAGGAGAACGGACGATGGCTGCGATTGCAACACCACACCCGACGAATCCAACGCCTGAAAAAAAGACGAACCACCGCACGATTGCGGCGCTGATGTCGATCATTCCAGGAGTAGGACAACTATACAATAAACAATTCCTTAAAGGCGCGACATTTTTTGTCGTCGTACTATCATATTTTCTCGTCAACTTTGAACTGTTCTTCAAAGGAGCCGGAAATGGTCCTGGCGATCGCGGAGCGATTTGGGGCTTGATTACACTCGGTGAGGTACCAGGCGTAAGGGGGGATCACTCGATCTTTCTAATGGTCGAGGGCATCATTGCCTTGATTTTACTTGTCTTTGGTATCACCATTTACGTCTGGAACTTTATCGATGCGTATCGAATCGGTAAGTTGCGCGACATGAACCTCGAAGTACCTTCCTTGAAGATGCAACTTCGGAATTTCCGTGATAATGGATTCCCGTATGCGATGTTGATTCCTTCATTAGTACTTTTAGTGTTCACGGTCGTCTTACCGTTGATTTTTACTTTCTTGATTGCTTTTACAAACTATAAGTTCAACAACTCGCCGCCAGCAAAGCTGGTTGACTGGATCGGGATTCAAAACTTCTTGAATATCTTCACGGTTGATATTTTCCGCGACACATTCGTCAGCGTTCTTGGTTGGACGCTTGTCTGGACCGTCGCTTCGACGACAGGTGTCATCGCGATCGGTATCGGACTGGCAGTCTTACTGAACCAAAAGGGACTCAAAGGAAAACGGTTCTTCCGTTCCATCTTGATCCTGTCATGGGCAGTACCAGCGTTCATCACGATTTTGATCTTCCGCTCGATGTTCAATGAGACATTCGGTGTCTTCAATACGACATTGTTACCAGCGATTGGTCTCGATAACGGTCTCGACTGGATGACGGATCCAACGTATACGAAGCTTGCATTGATCGGGATTCAGTGGTGGTTAGGTTTTCCATACATCATGACGCTGACGACAGGGATCTTGCAGTCGATACCAGAGGATCTCTATGAGGCAGCAACAATTGATGGAGCGACAGCAGGAGAGAAATTCCGCTTAATCACGTTGCCGATGATTCTTTTCGCAACAGCACCGATCTTGATAACGCAGTATACGTTCAACTTCAATAACTTCAATATCATCTATCTCTTCAACAACGGTGGACCGGCAGTACCGGGTCAATCGGCTGGTGGAACGGATATCTTGATTTCGTGGATTTACAAATTGTCGCTTGGCGCGAACCCGCAGTATGGATTCGCAGCAGCGATCACGCTTGTGTTGTCGTTCTTCATCATGACGATTGCCGTTATTCAGTTCAAGCGTTCAAAATCATTCAAAGATGAGGATATGATCTAATATGAGAAAACAAAACCGAATCAACATGGCGTTGTCATATCTCATTTTGACGGTCGCCTCCATCATTATCGTCTATCCACTCCTTTGGGTCGTTGGTACTTCACTTAACCCAGGGAAAAGTATTACATCGGATATCTTCCCAAGTAATCCGACTTTGATTCACTACTTTGATTTGTTTGATCCGTCAAAAACGGATTATGGCATGTGGTATTTAAACACAATCAAGATTGCCGTCATCACGATGGTCGTCTCCGTCGCGCTAATCACTTTAACAGGATACATTTTTTCACGCTATCGCTTCGTCGGTCGGAAAAATTCACTCATCTTGTTCCTCGTGTTGCAGATGGTACCGCAATTCGTTGCAATCATTGCGATTTATGTCTTGCTTAATATGTTAGAATTGTTTGATACGCATCTGGCGCTCATCCTACTCTACTCGGGTGGCGCGATTCCAATGAATACGTATCTTGCAAAAGGATATTTCGATACGATTCCAAAAGAACTCGATGAGGCGGCACGGATGGATGGTGCCGGTCACTTACGAATCTTCTGGCAAATCATCTTACCGCTAGCAAAACCGATGGTCGCCGTCATCGCATTGTTCAACTTCATGGCACCATTCAACGACTTCATTTTAGCATCGCTCGTCCTGCGTTCTCCTGAGAAACAGACACTTGCGGTCGGGTTGTACAACATGGTGTCGGAGCAGTTCGACAATAACTTCACGTTATTTGCGGCAGGTGCCGTATTATCAGCAGTTCCAATCGTTCTTCTCTTCTTCGCATTCCAGCGCTTCTTCGTGTCTGGATTGACAGCAGGTGGAACGAAAGGATAATCATAAGGGGGAAATCAGCGGCATGAGACGAGGCATAATGCTTCTCCTCTTGCCGCTTCTCTTGTCTATCGGGCTTCAACCGATGACGGGTGAAGCAGCAGGTTGGGAAAAAGAACGAATGTATTTCATCATGGTGGACCGGTTCGAGAATGGCGATCCGAGTAATGATCGAGAGGCGGATCCCGAAAATCCAAAAGCGTTCCAAGGTGGCGATTTAGCAGGTGTGACGAAACGTCTCGATTACATCAAGGAAAAGGGATTCACTTCGATTTGGTTGACGCCGATCTTTAAGAACCGTCCGAATGGTTATCATGGATACTGGACGGATGATTATTACGAGATTGATCCGCACTTCGGAACAAAGGAAGAGTTTAAACGTCTCGTCAAAGAAGCGCATAAACGGGATATCAAGGTCGTCCTTGATCTTGTCGTCAATCATTTAGGACCAAATCATCCAATGGTGAAAGAAAAACCGGAGTGGTTTCATAAAAATCAACCGATCATGAACTGGAATAACCCGTCGGAAGTCGAGAATAACTGGCTGTTCGATTTACCGGACTTCAATACAGAAAATCCGAAAGTCGTGGATTATTTAGTTGATGTCGCGAACTACTGGGTCGATGAAACGGGTATAGACGGATACCGGCTCGATACGGTTCGCCATGTGCCAGCGTCATTTTGGAAAACGTTTATCCCAGCAGTAAAAGAAAAGCATCCAGACTTATTCTTGTTGGCTGAAGTGTTCGATGGAGATCCGCGAAAAATCGCGTCCTATTCGAAATTAGGTTTTGATTCTGTGACGAACTTCCCGTTTTATTATGGAGTCAAGGATCAGTTTGCTCGCAAAAATGGTTCCGCGGAAGAGCTCGATTCAGTTTATAATCGAGATACTACGTTTAATCCGAATGCCAAGGGACTTGCAACCTTCATTGATAATCATGATGTCAAGCGCTTCATCACGGAAGCAAAGATTGGTGGAGCAGATGAAGAGGAGCGGCAGCTTCGATTAGCGCTGTTCGCACTCTATGCTGCACCAGGGATGCCGATCGTCTACCAAGGAACAGAGGTGGCGATGCCAGGTGGTGAGGATCCTGGAAACCGGATGATGATGACATTTGATCAAAATAAGAAGATGCAACAGTACGTAAAAACGTTGAACGAGATGCGTCAGGACTACCCAGCGTTTGCAACAGGGAAGCAACGCTTGATCGCAAAAACCGATCATATGGCAGTCTACTCACGGGAGACGAAACAACAAAAAGTCATTTACGCGATTAATCTTGGAGAAAAAAAGACGAGCTTACGCGTGTCTGCGAAAGAAGTCGGTGATGATCAGCGTCTAAGAGGACTTTTATTCTCAGACTTGGTGCGTCAAGATGGTGACGCCTATGAGATCACGCTTGATGCAAATAGTGCGAACAGCTATGTCATCGAAAAGTCACAAGTCAACTGGTGGTCGATCATCGCAATTGGTGCGATTGCTCCGATTTTAGCGCTCATACTTCTTCTCGTTCACCGTAAACGCATGCAACGTCAAACAAAATAAAATACTTAACTAGGGGAAATGTGAGGTGAAGGGGATGCAGGTAACAATCAAGGATGTAGCACGGGAAGCGAATGTCGCACCCTCGACGGTATCACGCGTCATTGCGAATAGTTCACGCATCAGTCAAAAGACGAAGGAACGGGTGCGGCAGGCGATGGATGAGCTCGGGTATTATCCGAACGTTCATGCGCGCAGTCTCGCGAATCGAACGACACAAGCGATCGGTCTCGTCATGCCAAGTGCTGCAACAAAAACGCTACAAAACCCGTTCTTTTCGGAGGTCATTCGAGGAATCAGTACAAAAGCGCATCAAAATGGATATTCGTTATATATGACGACAGGTGTCTCGGAAGAAGAAGTATATGAAGGTGTCGTCTCGATGGTTCAGGGCCGTCGTGTCGATGGTGTCGTCGTACTGTATTCCCGTACGGATGACAAAGTCGTTCAATTTCTGCAAGATTCGAAGTTTCCGTTCGTCGTCGTCGGAAAACCATTCAGTGATTCATCACATGTCACGTATGTCGATACGGATAATTATCTAGCCGGTCGCGAAGTGACGAAGTACTTGCATCAACTTGGGCATGAGTGTATCGCATTCGTCGGAGGCGCACAGGACTTAGCTGTGACGCAAGAACGTGTCGGGGGTTACAAGACGGCTCTCATGGAAGAGGGCATCCCGATTCAAGAATCCTACATCGTCAGTGCACCATTCATGACGACAGGAGGCGCTGAGGCAGTCAAACGACTGATGTCGCTTGAACATCCGCCGACGGCTGTCGTCGTCAGTGACGACATGATGGCACTTGGTGTCATGAGTACCCTGAATGAGATGGGGATCGGTGTGCCGGATCAAATGGCCGTCGTCAGTTTCAATAACTTGTTCATCGCAGAATTCTCAAGCCCACCGTTGACTTCTGTTGAAATCAATATCTTTGGACTTGGTTTTGAAGCGACGAATTGTTTGATTGAACAAATCAATGAAGATGCGACCCCTTATGGGAAGCGCGTCATCGTTCCGCATTATCTCGTTGTCCGTCAGTCTTGTGGCGGAAAATCTGAAGCATGAAACAGCAGTCTATTTTTAAACCGATTGGTTTGAAAATAGACTTTTTTTGATTCAAATGGATGTCGATTTCTAGTAAAAGGAAGCGGTTGCAGAAAAAGAAATTTATTTTCGTGCAAACGATTGCATTGATGCTTTTTATGTGTACAATAAAGAATGTAGAGTATAGATGAAACGCTTACATGATCAGATTGACTGACATGCGTAGCATAAAAAAGGAGCGACTTGACGATGAAACGACTTTTTGAGGTCAATGAGTGGAAAATTACAGAGCTTGGTTTTCATCCAGAAGATAATCGATTGGCAGAATCGATGACATCGATCGGAAACGGTCATATGGGAATGCGCGGAACGTTTGAAGAAGAGTACACAGGGGACACGCATCAAGGCATGTATGTCGCAGGTGTTTATTATCCGGATAAGACACGTGTCGGCTGGTGGAAAAACGGTTATCCGGAGTACTTCGCGAAAGTACTCAATGCTGTCAACATCATGGGTTTGAAAGTATCTGTCAACGGAAAAACTGTTGATTTGAATACGTGGGAAGTCATCGACTTCAAACGTGAACTTGATATGCAACATGGTGTGTTGACGCGGGCGATGTTGTTGAAGCATGGAGAAGAAGAGATAAAAGTCGAATCCAAGCGTTTCTTCTCGATCGTCGATAAAGAAATCGCTGCCTTGCAATATACGGTAACACCTGTCAATTTCGAAGCAGAGGTCATCATTGAATCATATCTCGATGCGGATGTTGAGAATGAAGACTCAAACTATGATGAGAAGTTCTGGCTTCCCGTTGAACACGGAATTGAAGAACGGTTTGGTTATGTCACATCAAAAACGAAAAAGCTCGATTGGCATGTGACGGCAGCTATGATCACGGACGTCGAAGGCGCACGGTGTGAGGTCGTCGATGGCAATACGCAGTACGTCGCGAATCGTTTCACGAAACAAGCCGCAGTAGGTGAGGGTGTCACTGTCGAGAAATTCGTTGCGCTCGTAACGAATCGCGATCATGAAATCGATGCGTTACTGGAGCAAGCGATGAAACGGGTTCACGTCGCATTCGAATCAGGCTTTGAACCATTGCTTGCGACACATGAAGCAGCTTGGTTGCACCACTGGGAAGAAGCGGATGTGAAGATTGAAGGTGATGTCGAGGCACAGCAAGGGATTCGTTTCAACATCTTCCATATGTTCCAGACCTACACAGGTGAAGACTCACGCCTCAACATCGGACCAAAAGGCTTCACGGGCGAGAAGTATGGTGGTGCGACGTATTGGGATACAGAAGCGTACTGCTTGAACTTCTACCTTGCGACGTCGAAACCGGAAGTGGCTTGGAATTTACTCAAGTATCGCCACAATCAATTACCGCAAGCAAAAGAAAATGCGGATAAGAATGTTGGGATGAAGGGTGCGCTTTATCCGATGGTGACGATGAACGGAGAAGAGTGCCACAACGAGTGGGAAATCACACATGAAGAAATTCACCGGAACGGTGCAATTGCGCATGCGATTTATAATTACACGAACTACACGGGTGACACATCGTATCTCGGACAATACGGATTTGAAGTGTTAGTCGAGATTGCTCGTTATTGGGCAAGCCGTGTCAATTATGTGGCGCATAAGGATGTCTATATGATTCTTGGGGTGACGGGACCAAATGAATACGAGAACAACGTCAACAACAACTGGTATACGAATTTGATCGCAGCATGGTGTCTCGAATATACGCAGACCGTTCACCGTCATTTGGCACAAGAAGAACCAGAACGTTTGCAAGAACTCATGCATCAATTAGCGTTGACGGATGAGGAACTGGCGAAGTGGGCAGATATCGACGCGAAGATGTATTATCCAAAAGATGAAGCAGCTCCTGGTATCTTCATGCAACAGGATGGCTTCATGGATAAGGAACAAATCCTGGTCGCTGAACTCGATCCAAAACATCTTCCGCTGAACCAGAATTGGTCTTGGGACCGGATCCTTCGCTCTGTATTCATCAAACAGGCAGATGTCCTGCAAGGTCTCTACTTCTTGACGGATCGTTTCAGTCTAGAAGAGAAGAAAGCGAACTTCGATTTCTATGAACCACGTACGGTTCACGAATCATCATTATCTCCGTGTATCTACTCGATCATTGCAGCGGAAGTCGGCTATGAGGAAAAAGCGGTCGAACTGTACCAACGTTCGGCACGACTTGACCTTGATAACTACAACAACGACACAGAAGACGGATTACACATCACGTCGATGGTTGGATCTTGGATGTCGATCGTCCACGGGTTCGCCGGATTACGGGTAGCGAACGATACGTTGTCCTTTAAGCCGATGTTGCCAAAAGGCTGGACGAGCTATGCGTTCCGGATGCAGTGGCGCGGTCATCATATCCATGTCCATGTTCAGCCAAACGCCGTCGAAATCACTCAGACGGAAGGCGAAGCATTCAGCTTAAACGTTCATGGAACGACTGTAGAAGTTCCGGCAGGAGGAAAGATTACGGTGCCTGCTTCGATGACAGTATAAATACGATGAAAAAGAACCGATGCCAAGTCGGTTCTTTTTTTGTGTAACACGAATTAGAGGACACCTTTGTCACAAATGAAAACGCCATCATGAAAAAGAACATCAATCTTTGGAAATCTTGACTATCCGGCGACATTTGAATGTGCTAAAGTGTTTCAAGATAGTTATGAATGAGAGGAGAACGGCGTGTGACAGCAGTAGTAAAGGAAAGTATGTTAAAAGTGATCGTGGCTACGATTGGAGGATTCGTCATTGCCGTTGCCATGAACTGGTTTTTGATTCCAAGTGGTGTTTATTCGACTGGATTTACAGGACTTGCCCAAATCTTGACGCAAGTCCTTCAAAATACAGCGTTTGCGTTTGGTGAAAACGTTTGGTTCTTAGCGCTGAACATCCCTTTGATCGTGCTTGCATGGATCATGTTAGGTCGGAGCTTTACAATCGTCACGTTGATTTCGGTTCTGGCAACGACGATTTTTATTGGCCTTATTCCTCAATATGCTGTCATACCAGGTGATCAGACACTGAATGCAGTGTTTGGAGGGGTCTTGCTTGCGATTGGTACCGGTATCACGATTAAATTCGGTGCTTCGACGGGTGGGTTTGATATCGTTGCCCTCATCTTTGCCCGTTTTTCCGATCGCAGTGTCGGCTTATATCTGTTCGTCTTGAACTTTTTGATCGCACTATTGGCAGGTGCCTTGTTCGGCTGGTCGACTGCCTTATATACGATCGTCTTCATCTACGTGACTTCTAAGGTCGTCGATGAGATTCATACAAGTAACCAACGCTTGACGATTTTTATCGTCACGAATCATGCGGATGACATCACGACGGCTCTGCATCAGCACATCATTCGTGGAATCACGCAGATTCCTTCGATCGGTACGTATTCACGAGCTGAGAAAGCGACGTTGATGATGGTCATTGAGCGTCACGAATTGCGGGATATCGAACGGATTTGTCGGGAAGCGGACGAGACAGTATTCATCAACGTCGTCGCGACGGACTCGGTCGTCGGATACTTCCGAAAAGGATAATGAAAAGAGGCTGACTCAAAAGTCAGTCTCTACAAAGATAAGGGTGGCAGAATGATGATCTGCCATCCTTATCTCGTAACAAAAAGAATGACGCGTCACACGCCACTCCTACAGGAACAAGCGCATTTATGCGCTGTCAGAGACGAACAAGACCCGCTTTTCTGCTCCAACGAAGCAGGAAAACTGGCTTGTGTCTCGCCTGAGGAAAGGGCGTGAAAAGACGCGTCATTCTTTTTTGAGTCAGCCTCTTTATCTGTTTTCATGTGAGTCCAAGTACGTGTCTCAAGTAATACGCGATCCCGTCATCCTCGTTTCGCTTCGTCGTGCCGTTTGCCAGATGTTTCAGCGCAGGGATGGCATTACCCATCGCGACACCATGTCCAGCATACTCGATCATCTCTAAATCGTTTTCCTCATCACCGAAAGCAATGATTTGTTTAGAGTTAATACCAAGGTGGTCGGCGATATGGGCAAGACCGACCGCTTTGCTTGTACCTTTTCGCATCACTTCGACCATGAATTCAGGCTTCACCCATTGACGATTGAGTACCGTCTCGGCATGGATACCTGATAGTTCGGAGCGGATCTCATCGACGTGTTCTCCTTTGGCATGAATTAAAAGAGATGTTGGTTCATGCATAAGCACCTTTCGTAAATCTCCGGTCGTGACGGATAAGGCATGGTCGGTATAGAATTCGTAAATACCAACCGGATCATATTGAAAATAGACATGATCCGTGACTTCGCAGACGATATTTTGTGTCTTTGTTTCAGCGACGGATTCCAAAATATGTTGGACGGTCTTGAGTGGAATCGGATGGTGCTGGACTTCAAAATGAACATTCTGCGGGTGATGGACGAGACCACCGTTAAAATTAACGATCGGTGTCGTTAATCCAAGCTGTTCGTAATATTTTCGAGCGTGACGGAACGGTCGTCCTGTCGCAATGACGACTTCGTGACCGTTTGCACGTGCACGTTGAAGCGCAGCGATGTTCGCCACACTGATCGTTTTATCATCCTTTAAAAGGGTGCCGTCGAGATCGACAGCAATTAAGTGACGGGTCATGATGAAATCCTCCGCTTTCTTTTCGTTAATTCTACTGTATCATATGAAGCGATTGTCCTTCGTATGAAACGAGTAAGTTTTTCAAGGAAAAGAAAGCGCTTGAAAAAATTAGAGAAAAGCTGTTGCTTAGATTAAAAAATGGTATACTACAAATCGTAGGATAACTCTATAGTACGTTATGGAAACGGAGGGGAAATCATGCGTTTTCTCGTTACATTCTTTTGGTCATTCTTACTCGTGAACACAGCCGTGTTCATCGTATCAGCGGTTGATGCAGTATCGTATAGCTTTGGATTCGCGACAGCGATGTCTGTCGTCACTTCACTTGTCGTCTTCGCACTCGATGCCGTCAATGAAGATTTAGGTCTTGGTCAAGGGACTAAGGCAGAATAAGGAAAAGCGAGATATCGTCACTTGGACGATAGGCTCGCTTTTTGTCTTAAGGAGGAATGAGCGATGATCGTCATCGAACAGGTCATGTGGCAACAGATGCCGCAAAATGTCTACATAGCAGGAAATCAGATCATCGGAATCGGTTCCTACACCATAGATGAAGCACTGATTACACACCGAATTGATGGTCGCGGCAAACGGCTAGTTCCTGGTTTCATCGACGGACACTTACATCCAATTGGTGGAGGAGGGGAAGGCGGATTTGCGACACGAACGGCTCCGTTGACTGTTCGTGACATATTCGAAGGCGGTGTCACGACAGTCGTCGGATTGCTCGGAACAGATGGCTGGACGCGAACCGGAATTGATCTACTGGCACACATACGAGGATATGCCGCATTCGGTATTCGTCCCTTTCTCTTGAGCGGAAGTTACATGGTGCCACCCGTCTTCCTGACACATTCGACAGGGCATGATATCGTCCTCATCAATGAAGTGATCGGCATCGGAGAGATTGCCATCAATGATCACCGATCGACACAGCCGACTGCCCATGAACTCGCGCGATTAGCATCAGAGGCTCGAATCGCCGGCATGGTCAAAGGAGTGTCGGGAACGATGAACGTCCATATTGGAGACGGGAAACAAGGGCTCGATCTGTTACATGAGGTGATTGATACGACGGACCTCCCTATCGGACAATTCCTTCCGACGCATATCAACCGGAGTGAACGGATTTTTGAGGCGGGACTCGCTTGGGCGAAACGGGGAGGTCGAATCGATTTTACGACGTGTACGACGGAAACTTTCATTGCGGAAGGCGAGATTCCAGCAGGACAGGCTGTTGCTCGTGCTTTAGCAGCGGGAATCCCACCCGAGCAGATCACGATGTCGAGCGACGCTGGCGCAAGTCTTCCGGCGTTTGATGATGCAGGTCGCTTAGTGCGGATTGATACAGGAAAGCCTACTTCTCTGATGCAAGCCGTTCGCGATGCAGTGGAGCATGGTGTTGCTTTTGATCAGGCAATCGCGACGATCACGCGACATGTCGCGGATGCATATGGTATACCGGGCGGGCGAATCGCGGTCGGAGAACGAGCGGATCTGTTACTGATTGATGACGCTTTGCAAATCGATACGATTCTTGCGAATGGTCATGCTATAATGATTCAGAAAAAATGGCTAATACCAGAATGACGGAGGGATAGACGTGTCAAAGAAGTCGAAACGTAAAAACACGAAAAAACCGCAATCCAAGGCGAATTGGATTACAGCGGGAGTCATCGCCTTGATCGTATTGGTGGGAGGATTACTTCTTGTCTTCACGGATCGAGAAGATTCTGCATCGAAGAACGGCAATCTAACGGCTACACAAGTCGCAGATAAAGTAAAATCCGGTGATGAATTCTATACGTATTTCTATCAAACGGGTTGTTCCCACTGTGAAAAAGTAAAACCATATCTCGTCCCGCTTGGTGAAAAACAAGACATTCCATTCGAACAAATCGATCTTGCTGTCGAACAGTCGGCTTGGGATACGTTTGGCATCGAGGGTACACCGACTGTCGTTCACTTTAAAGACGGTAAGGAAGTCGGACGCGTAGCAGGAGAGCAAACGGAAGACAGCTATAAAGAGTTCTTCGCTGGAAAAGACGTAAAGGACTCAAAAGAAGAATCATCTGGTGATCTCAATGATTAAAAAATGGTTTTACTCTCGTGTGTTCGAATTAAATGGACACCCGCTTGTTGCCAAACAACTAAAACGTTTTGCGATGAGCCGTATCAGTCGTCCGTTCATCCGTCCGTTCGTTCAGGCATACGATCTAAATATGACAGAAGCTACTCGGAATTTAGAAGCGTATTCGAGTTTACATGACGTTTTCATTCGTCATGTCAAACCGGAAATGCGACCAATTGATCAATCAGAAGGCGCATTCGTCAGTCCGTGTGACGGTATATTGTCTGTCGTTGACGACTTGACGGCTGATAGCCGCTTTACCGTCAAAGGACAATCGTATACGGTATCCGAGTTACTCGGTTCCCATCATGAAGCACAGCAATATGTCGGGGGACGTGTGATGATCTTTTACTTAAGTCCGCAAAACTACCATCGTGTTCATGTGCCGATGGATGGAACAGTCCGGACGAGCTATACGCTCGGTCGCGATTCAGCACCAGTGAATGAGATCGGTCTCACACATGCGCTTCGTCCATTGACACGGAATTATCGTCGCGTGACACGTATCGTCCAAGGAAAACATGCACTTGAACATGTCATGGTCGGCGCACTGAACGTCAACTCGATCGTTCGGACGAACGAGTCGAAGGACCTTCGTCGCGGGGATGAGTTTGGATACTTCTCATTCGGTTCGACGGTCGTCCTGATTTGTCGGAAAGAGGCATTGACGTTAGACAGTCAAGCGATTGGACCAGTTTTAATGGGGCAACGCCTCGGACAATGGCATTCATGAGAGCGAGGCGCCCGTTCGGGGCGTCTCCTTACGTTTAGGAGGAATGAATCATGCCGGCAATGGCATTAGCAGAAGTCGGAAGTACACAGGTCCAGACATATATCGCACTTATCATTTTTTTAGTGACCTATGGCTTCATCATCAGTGAAAAAGTAAGCCGGGCGATCGTCGCTCTACTCGGAGCGCTCGCGATGGTCATCGTCGGCATTGTGGATCTCGAGACTGCATTATTTGAATACATCGAGTGGGGAACAATCGTCTTATTAATTGGGATGATGATTCTCGTTACGATTGCCAATCAATCTGGATTGTTTGAATATATTGCGATTCGTGCGGCGAAGACAACAAAAGGAGACCCAATCAAAGTGTTGATTCTATTATCCGCATTGACGGCACTTGGATCTGCCTTTTTGGATAACGTCACGACAGTCTTATTGATCGTTCCGATCACTTTCTCGATTACAAAGATACTTAAAATCGCGCCGTTTCCGTTCTTGCTCGCCGAAGTATTATTTGCGAACATCGGTGGGACGGCGACCTTGATTGGCGACCCACCGAACATCATGATCGGTGCCGCGAATCCACACTTAACGTTCAATGCCTTTTTGCTGAATCTTGCACCGATCATCCTGATCATTACGGTCGTGACGATCGGCATTCTGTACTTCGTCTTCCGGAAGCAACTGCACGTCGAGGCAGAAGATCGACAAAAATTGATGGAAATCGATGAAAAGAGTTATATTGTCAGTCGAAAACTCGTCACGCGGAGTAGTGTCGTACTCGTTAGTACGATTGCACTCTTCGTGTTGCATCCGATGCTTGATCGAATCGGACTCCATCTCGAAGCACCAGCGATCGCAATTCTTGGAGCGACCGTCCTGATGTTGCTAACGATTGAAAACGATCATCAGCTGGAAGGAATCTTTGCGCGTGTTGAATGGACTACGATTTTTTTCTTCGCCGGACTATTTGTACTTGTTGGTGGAATTCAGGAAGCAGGTATCATTCGATATCTTGCGGAGAAGACGATTGATCTGACAGGCGGTGACATTCAGACGACAGCAACTGCTGTTCTTTGGTTGTCCGGTATCGCGAGTGCGACGATTGACAACATTCCGTTTGTCGCGACAATGATCCCGCTCATCAATGATGTCGCTGCTGGGATCGGACTTACACCAGCAGATGCGAAAGTGGATGTTTTATGGTGGTCCCTCGCACTCGGTGCATGTCTCGGTGGTAACGGGACATTGATCGGTGCATCGGCAAACGTCATCGTCGCGGGTCTTGCGACACGACAAGGTGAAAAATTCACCTATATGCGCTTTTTGATTTACGGAGCACCGATCACGATTGTGACGTTGATCCTATCCCAACTCTATTTGTGGATTCGGTATTATTAAGAAAACGGGAGGTTCGCCTTCCGTTTTCTTTTGTGCGTCGCTCTTGCTACCTGATTGTGCTATAATCGAACGATAAGAGCATAACTGTTTCTTAAACTTAACTATAGAGCTAGACCATTATCTGGAGGTTTTATTCTTGTTCAAACGACTTTATCCGAAACATTTCGTGGCTTCGATCTACGATATCGACCTTGAAATGCTCAAACGAAACGGTGTCAAAGCTATTTTGACCGATCTTGATAATACGCTCGTCGCATGGAATATCGCAGATGCTCCAGACGAATTGGTTGCTTGGCTGGATATGGTGAATAATCAATATGGTTTCGACGTCATCATCGTATCGAACAACAATGGAGACCGCGTCAAGAAGTTCGCGGATCCACTCGGACTGCACTACATTGCGCCTGCTCGAAAACCGCTTCCTATCGGGTTTAAACGGGCATTGACGGAATTCGGTTATCACGCGAAGGAAGTTGTTTTCTTAGGAGATCAACTCTTTACGGATGTACTCGGTGCAAACTCCGTTGGAATCGAAGTCATCCACGTTCAACCCGTCGTTAAGACGGACGGTGTCGTCACGAAATTCAATCGCCTGATGGAACGTGTCATTTTCCGCCGGATGAAACGCAAAGGAATCTATAAATTGACACAACGCGTCAAAGAAGATCCTTCTGCGCTGGAACATCCGATCGAAACACTTCGTCAGGATAAGCAACAATAACCCTGTCAGATCGGTAGATGAAAGGGAAGGCAGCAGTCGCAACATGTACGGCGAGAGGTCGGAAGTTACGCTCTTGGAGTAGCGAGCAGGGCGCTACGGTGAAAAGAGAAGGGATATCGTTCCCGCATGCGGCTCAACATAATATGATCGAAGAAATCCACTGCGCTGGTTGTGGTGTCGCCATTCAAACGGAAGACACGAAAGCACCAGGATACGCACCTAAATCCGCACTTGATCGTGAAATGGTCATTTGCCAACGTTGCTTTAAATTAAAGCACTACAATCAAATTCAAGATGTATCGTTATCGGACGATGATTTCGTTAAAATCTTAGACGGAATCGGTCAAAAAGATGCACTTGTCGTTAAAATCGTTGATATCTTCGATTTTAATGGAAGCTGGTTACCGGGATTACATCGGTTCGTCGGTAAAAACGATGTCTTACTCGTCGGGAACAAAGCCGATTTATTACCGAAGTCACTCAACCCGAACCGTCTCATGAACTGGATGCGTCAAGCATCGAAAGAACTCGGATTACGTCCAGTCGACGTTCATCTGATCAGTGCGAAAAAGGGGCACGGAGTTGATGAACTTGCTGAAAAAATCGATTATTATCGAAAAGGCCGCGACGTCTATGTCGTTGGTTGTACGAACGTCGGGAAATCGACGCTGATCAACCAAGTCATCAAACGCTTCGGTGAAGAAGATGAAGCCGTCATCACGGTCAGTCACTTCCCAGGTACGACACTGGACTTGATCGACATTCCACTCGACGATAACTGTAACCTGTATGATACACCGGGGATCATCAATCATCATCAGATGGCTCACTATGTTGATGCAAAGGACTTGAAGCTGATTACACCGAAAAAAGAGATCAAGCCACAAGTCTTCCAAATCCATCCGCAACAGACACTCTTCTTCGGAGGTCTTGCACGATTGGACTATATGGAAGGGAACAAGCGTTCATTCGTCATCTACATGTCGAACGAATTGAAAGTTCACCGGACGAAGCTTGAAAAGGCAGACGATTTATACGCGAACCACAACGGTGAGCTGTTGTCTCCGCCAAACGAAAAGACGCGTGAGATGCTACCGCCGCTTGTCCGTCATGAATTCAGCCTCCGCGATAACATGAAGACGGATATCGTCTTCAGTGGACTCGGGTGGGTTGCGGTTCACGGAAAAGGTGGACGTGTCGCTGCTTACGCCCCGAAAGGTGTCGCTGTATCCTTACGTGAGGCGCTCGTCTGATGCGCTTTGCCGTCATCGGTCATCCGATTGCCCATTCACTTTCACCTGAGCTGCATACAGCTTGGCTGGAAGCGGCTGGGCTTTTCGGCTGTTATGACCTTATCGATGTAACGGAGCATGAATTGCCACGAATCATTACAAAATTACGTACACATCAGCTAGATGGAATCAATGTGACGATTCCCCATAAGACAGCAATCATTCCGTTCCTGGATCGGCTGGAGCCGGCAGCTCAAAAAGCGGGCGCCGTCAACACGGTATACTGGAAGAATGGGCAGTTGATTGGTGCGAATACAGATGGAATCGGATTCGTCCGTGCGTTGACAGAACGTCGTCCGTCATTTCAAAAGACACTTGTCCTTGGTGCGGGCGGTGCAGCGCGAGGAATCATTGCTGCGCTACCGGGAGATGTGACGCTCACGAACCGCACAGAAGAACGCTCTAGGGTGGTTGCCGATGAATTCGGAACACACGTCTTGCCATGGCACGAAACATTTGATTTAACGAGTTACGACGTCATCATCAATACGACTTCTGTCGGGATGGCGCCACATGTCGAAGCACGTCCGATCGAATTGACAGAGACGAACGCTTTGATTTGTGATATTATTTATCGACCGACGCCGACCCGTCTATTGCGTGAAGCGACTGAAAAAGGTCTCGACACACTCGACGGCGTCCCGATGTTCGTCTTACAAGCGGCTGAAGCATTTGAACGCTTCACCGGACAAGCACCTGATCTCGCACTTGGCGAGCAGGTGATACGAAAGCAATTGGAGGAGTTTTAATCATGTTAACAGGTAAACAAAAACGTTTTTTACGCGCGACAGCTCACGATCTAAACCCGATTTTCCAAGTCGGTAAAAATGGAGTCGGCGAAGCGATGTGTGCTGATTTGATGGATGCCCTTGAAAAACGGGAACTCTTGAAAGTACAAGTACTACAAAATTGTGCGGACGCACCAAAGGATGTCGCACAAGAACTCGTCGCAGGAACGAATGCTGAACTCGTTCAAGTCATCGGAAAAGTCATCGTTCTCTATAAAGAATCAAAAGAGAACAAGACGCTCGAATTGCCACGATGAAAATCGGACTGATGGGCGGAACGTTCGACCCTCCGCATATCGGTCATCTCCTGATTGCCGAACAAGCGCAGGAACAACTCGAACTTGATGCGGTCTGGTTTTTACCAGCGAATGTACCACCGCATAAACAACGTACTGTCACAGACGCAACTAAGCGTCTCCGTCTTGTAGAAGAAGCAATTGCATTGAACCCTGCCTTCTCTGTCTCTGCGATTGAATTTGAGCGAAAAGAACCTTCCTATACGTATGATACGATTCGTGCACTCAAGCACCGATACCCGGAGCATGAGTTTCTGTTTCTAATCGGCGCAGATTCACTCGTGAGTCTCGATACGTGGTATCAAGCCGAACGGTTATACGAGGAAGTCGTCTTTGGTGCCGTCGCTCGACCGGGCAGTCGGTATCTGATTCCGCGTGGTGCCCGTGTGAAAGCGGTCGATATGCCATTGTTAGAAATTTCTTCGACGGATATCCGGCAACGGGTCGCGCGCGGACGGAGCATTCGCTATCTTGTACCGGAAGCCGTTCGACAACGGATTGAGGAGTGGAATCTATATGCGCCTTGAAGAAGCACGTCAAATCATTGAAAACACATTGCCTGAGCGACGCTATGTGCATACGTTAGGTGTCGTCGAGACGGCACGACACTTGGCTCTTAAATATGGTGTTGACGAAGAAGAAGCAACACTTGCTGCCATGCTCCATGATTATGCAAAATACCGCGATACGAATGAGATGCGTTCGATTGCCGTTGAATTGAATCAACGGATCTTACTCGACTATGATGACGAACTACTTCATGCGCCAGTGGGTGCGGAGCTTGTGCGTCGAGAACTTGGTCTTGATTCAGATGTGATTTATCAAGCCATCGCGAATCATACAACAGGGGCACCTGGTATGCCGTTACTTGATCAAATCATCTTCGTGGCGGATGCGATTGAGCCGAATCGTAGTTATTCGGGTGTCGAAGCGCTTCGTGAAGTAGCCGAGCAGGATTTGACGGACGCCGTCATCGCAACACTCAGTCAGACGATTCATTTTTTATGTACGAAACAAGCTATCATCTTTCCGCGAACGATTGAGACCTATAATGCCTTCGTCGCGGCCAAACGAAAGGGGACCGTCCTATGACAGTCGAACAAGAATTACAATTAATCGTAAATGCCATCGACGATAAACGTGCTGAAGATATCGTCGTCCTGAATATGTCGAGCATCTCACCAGTTGCCGACTATTTCGTCATCTGTGAAGGAAATTCAGAAAAACAAGTACAGGCGATCGCGCGTGAACTCAAAGAAGTCGCACACGAACATAACCTGCCGATCAAACGCCTCGAAGGATTCGATGCGGCACGTTGGGTGTTGGCGGATCTTGAAAACGTCGTTGTTCATGTCTTCCACCGTGACGATCGTGATTACTATAACCTCGAAAAACTATGGGCAGATGCTCCAAAGGTTGAAGTCGAGGTCAACTAATGGCATACGAACAGTTCGCCTACATCTATGATGAATTGATGCAAGACGTCCCTTACGATCAATGGGTTGACTGGGTCAAAGCATACGTTCCGATTGGAAGTACGATTGCTGATATCGGATGTGGAACGGGTACGGCGACGCTTGCATTAGCGGCACACTATGAGATGCTCGGGATCGATTTATCGGAAGAGATGCTCGAAGTCGCACAGGAAAAAGCGATGGAAGAGGGATTGACTATTCAATTCTGGGCGCAAGACATGCGCGAAATCGAATTGCCGACACCTGTCGATGCCGTGACGATCCTATGCGACTCCTTGAATTATCTCCGGACGGAAGAGGATGTCAGACAGACGTTTACACATGTTTCAGGAATCCTCAAAGAGGGTGGACGTCTTTTGTTTGATACACACTCTCCTTACAAGATGGAGACGTTGTTCAATGGAAAGACGTACGCGACACATGCGGAGCAAAGTTCATATATCTGGTTCGCGGATCCTGGTGAAGCACCGCTTTCTGTCGTCCATGAGCTGACTTTCTTCATCGAGGAGGAGGACGGTCGTTATGAGCGTGTCGATGAAACGCATCATCAGCGGACATATCCTCCAGCACAATACGTAACATGGTTACGCGACGCAGGATTCCGGGTTCTCGCGGTCACTGGCGATTTTGGACCGGATGCTCCTTCTGAGACAGCCGAGCGGATTTTCTTCGTTGCTGAAAAAATGTAAAAGTGATCTCATCCGTCTTCTTTAAGCGATACACGTTCGTGTTGCTTGAAGGATACGGATTTTTTGTTCGTCAAACAGAGGCTAATTCAAAGTAACGGTATGGATGATATGACCTTCATCCGACATAACATACCGTATCGTGTTGTAAAAGAGTGGTTAGTACGTATTCCTTCGTTTCCTGAAGTCCGTAGCGACCTGTTAGAGTCGTAGGAAAAGGAGGGATTCGTCTTGACCGTTCCACGTTTTCAACAGATCGCAGGTCTCGTCGTCGTCCTACTACTCATCATTTTATTGTTCGTACCATTACCCTCTTGTTCGAATGAAGCGATGGTCGATCAACCGTCCTTAACGGATAAACAACAAGAGGCAAAAGCAGAGCCAGCAGAAAAGGATACCTCGATTCGTGACAAACTCATCATGGTCGATGTGAAAGGGGCGGTAGAAGCACCTGGACCCTATCAATTCCACCTCGGTGATCGAGTGAAGGATGCAATCGAAAAAGCAAAGACGACTGCGAAATCTGACATTCGACAAATGAATCTCGCGGCACGCCTCATTGATGGACAGGAAGTCATCGTGCCGGTAAAAAAGACGAAAGATCAGCCGAAACCAACGAAACGCTCAAAAGCAGAGATACCGAAAGGATTGATTGACCTCAATGCGGCAACGGCGGAACAATTGATGGAGGTTCCGGGAATCGGTCCTGCCAAAGCAGAAGCGATCTTGGCCTACCGTGAGGAGAAGGGAGGATTTGCGACGTATGAATCACTCGGCGATGTGAAGGGCTTTGGGGAAAAGACGTTAGAATCGCTTAAATCCTACCTGATCGTCTACTGATGCCACTTCATGCGCTGTTCGTCCTTTTATTCATTGTCGCCATCAAAGAATCGATCTGGTGGTTAGTGTTCCTGATGCTCTTTGCGATCATGAAGTCATGGTCTTTTTCAATCGGTCGTCTTTTCTTCTTGTTCATTCTGAGTTGTCTATTCATCGGAATGGGTCATCTGTCACCTGAACTGCACGACGTCTCGTCTGTTGACATCTTGTCAGGGAAGCGTAATGGAGATCGAATTCGTTATGAGGCAGAGAGTAACAGTCAATCGATTCTATTGACGGCAACGATTGCAGAAGAAGAGACGGGATACGAACGAATCGGGCACTCCTGTCGCATAAATACGGAACCGCTCGATGTCCGCCAACAATCGAATGCGGGAGGGTTTGATGAACAGCAATTCATGCATACACATCGTTACGCTGGAAAGTGGGAAGTCCGTTCATTTGATTCCTGTCATCGGACACCTGGGTATGCGGCAGAAGGAAGACGGGTACGTGAAGTATGGCTAAAACGGATCGAAGAATTGTTACCACAAAAGCAAGCATTCTACGTCGAAGCGCTTGTGTTTGGTGAGGATCGACTAATGGATCAAGTGACGCTCGAACGGTTTAAGAAATTCGGCTTATTACATGCAATCGTCATCTCAGGATCACATATCGCTTTTTTAGTATTTAGTCTGCTGTATGTCTTACGAAAAATCAGAATGACAAAAGAAAAACGACTTGATATCGTTCTGATCTTACTGCCGATTTACGGATGGTTGACGGAGTGGAGTCCTCCAGTCACTCGGGCTGTCCTTGTCGCGATCATTCTGTTGCTCGGTCGTCGTTTCCACAAACCGTTAGATCCGGTCGAGGTCATTGCGGGGGTCGCGGCTTTTCAATTAGCGATTCAACCAACTGTCATTTACGATATCGGATTTCAATTGACGGTCGGACTGACGCTGTTTCTTGTGCTGTCGAGACGACTCATGGGTTCGGTTCGTCGTCCTTGGAACTGGCTGCTGATCAGTGCTTGGGCACAGTTTGGAACCCTCCTCTTTTTACAGGGGATTGAACAGACGACGGTTTCAATTTGGTCGCCATTGTTAAACCTATTGATTGGTAGCTGGATTGAATGGGTGATTCTGCCGGGATCGTTCATTCTTGCGACCCTCCCGTTCTTACCGATTCGTTCAACGTTTCAGATCGCGCATCAGTACGCGATTCAATGGATGGATCAAGCGTTACGACTGGCGGAGGATCTGCCGCTAGCAATGGTTGCCGTTCCAGCATTTTCTCCGATCGTCTTGACAATCGTCGTTGTCGGGACAGGAATCGCATGGTTCATTGCTGAGCGGAGATGGTGGGGGCATGCTCTCCCGCTGATTCTTTTACTTACGGCATGGGGCTACACGGAGTGGCGCGTACCTGAACAAATCACGTTTTTAGATGTTGGACAAGGGGATAGTATCGTACTTGAGAAAGCAGGAGAGACGTTCGTCGTAGACACAGGTGGTGTTTATCAGCAAACGACGCATCCACTGCTCCGTCCGTTTGATCCGGGTAGTCATATCGTCGCGCCCTTTTTATTCACACGAGGAGAAGCAGAAATCGACGGTCTCATCGTGACGCATGCTGATCATGATCACGTCGGTGGACTGCTAGGATTACTGCGTCAAGTTCGCGTGAAAACCATTTATTTAGGGGCGTATGACAACACGGATGAGAAGCGAAACGCTTTGATTCGTTCGATCGAAGCAACTGGGACGCGTGTCGAGTTCGTACAAAAGGGGCACACGATTCGTCCTTGGTTGCAAGTGCTCGCACCGACTGAACGAAAAGAAGAAGAGAACGATCGGTCTATCATATTACTTGCGCAGATCGCCAAGCAACGTGTTTTACTGACGGGTGACGCTGGACTAGCAATCGAGGACGAGTTAACGATTGGTCCGATCGATATTCTAAAAGCAGGACATCATGGTTCGAACACATCGACCGGTGAAGAACTCTTGCAAAAGACGAATCCGAAGATTGTCATCTTGTCAGTCGGGCGAAAAAATCGATACGGACATCCGCATCCGGACGTCCTCGAACGAATCGGAACAAATCGGATCGTCTTTCGAACGGATGAGGATGGGAGTGTAACTTGTTCTTCAGCGGGCTGTGAACCTATGATAAAATAAAAAAACAGCAACCCCCCAAGGTTGCTGTTTTACTGATTATAGACTTAAGAACTTAATTGCGACACCGATGATGAACAAGACTGCGAAGAAGCCGAATGATGCACCAAAACCAACGGCAGAGTCGAGCGCATCGTTGCGTTTTGATTGAATATCGTTCTCGAACGCGTTTTCACTTGGTGGGCGTACTGAATGTGCCATGCTGCATTCCCCCTTAATAGATTCCGCTTCTAGTATAGCGGAATAAAAGAGGATTATCTATGATGAAGTTAAGAACAAACTGTGAAATGTGGTGGGAATGATGAAAACTCCTTGGCTCGTCAACGGAAAATTAACGAATTTATACTTATTATATGGAACAGAACGACACTTGTTAGAAGAATGGGAACGTGAAATCGTGAAAGCGGCTCTGCCAGACGGAGAACGCTTTGATTATATGAAAATCGATTTGAACGACCAACCGCTTGATGCAGTACTCGATGAAGCGGAAACGGTACCCTTTTTAAGCGACTACCGTGTCGTCGTTGCAAAACCGGCAACGTTTCTGACAGGAGCGAAAGATAAAAAACAACATAACCTCGAACGGTTAGCAGATTATATCCTACAACCGGCAGACTACGCGGTCGTCGTCTTGATCGTCGAAGCGGAAAAGCTCGATGAACGAAAAACCGTCGTCAAACGATTGAAGGAGCGCGCGACGGTACTAGAGGCAAAAAAACCGACGACCGAAGAGTTGTTCCGCTTCGTTCTGGATGCTGTTAACGACAAAGGATATCGGATGGAACGTCCGGCAATCGAGCGACTCATTTTCTTGACTGCTGAGATGTGGGGGACATTAGCGCACGAACTGGAGAAGTTGATGTTGTTCGCAGGAGATCGCCCGACGATCGAAATCGAGGATGTCGATTTGTTGGTTCCGCGGACATTAGAGGACAACGTCTTTCAATTAACGGACTACTTGATGAAGCGTCAACTCGAACCGGCAATCCGCTTGATTCGCGACCTAGAAAAACAAGGACAGGAAGTGTTGGCACTTCTTGGACTGATGGCACGCCAATACCGGATGATGCTGTTATCGAAACGATTAGCAGAACAAGGGTACGGAGAACGACAAATCGCATCAAAAGTCGGAGCTCATCCATATGCGATCAAATTGGCATTACAGTCTGCGAAGCGGTTTACGTTTGCGCAGCTCGAGCAAGCACTCATCGCCATCACGACGACGGATGAAGGCATGAAGACGGGGCGCGGTGATAAGAAAATTTTATTTGATGCGTTGATCGTTCGCTTAGCGACGTTATAAGAGGAGGAAATCAAACATGAAAGTTCAGCTCATTACAGCAGAAGAAGTCATCCCATTACGGCATGAAGTGTTGCGTCCGCATCAACCACGTGAAGCGTGTGTTTATCCAGACGATGCGCGTGCCTCGACGTTTCATCTCGGCGGGATAAAAGCACAACAAATCGTCGCGATCGGTAGTTTCTCGGAACAATCACATGCACAAGCGCCAGGAGCGACATACCAGCTGCGTGGAATGGCGTCGAGTGAACAAGTGCGTGGTGAAGGGTATGGTCGGGCGCTGATTGAAGAAGCCCGTCGTCTCTTGGAAGAACGACAAGTGACAGCTTGGTGGTGTAACGCCCGCATTACGGCACTTCCTTTTTATGAGCGTCTTGGACTAGAGCGCGTCGGAGAGCCTTTCATGATTGAAGGAATCGGTCTTCACTATGTCATGATCGACCGTCTAAACGACAAATAGGACAACAAATGGCGGACGAAGGAATCGTTTCACACGAGTCCTTCGTCCGCCATTTCACATCATATAAAAAAATCGCCACTGGAGATACCTCCTAGTGGCGACCCATCACCGTATTCTTCGGAAAGAATTAAAGTGCGTTTACGAGTTTAGCGAGACGTGATTTGTCACGACCAGCTTTGTTGCTGTGGATGAGACCTTTAGCAGCAGCTTTGTCGATTTTTTTAGAAGCTGTAGCGAAAGCAAGGACCGCTTGGTCTTTGTTACCTTCAGCTGCGAAAGTTTCGACTGCTTTAATCGCTGAACGCATTGCCGATTTACGTTGTACGTTAGCGACGCGGCGTTTTTCAGCTGTTTTAACGCGTTTGATTGCTGATTTAATGTTAGCCATGGATGATTCACCTCCAATAAAACTCATTCGAGATTTATATTCGCATATCTGCAGTTATCGTTCAACAGAACAAACACAATTGTAGCAAACGTTTTTCTTAAAAGCAATACGACGTCTAGGGAATCTTCACATTTTGTTTTTCGGGTAAAGCAAAACGAGATAGTACAGTGAAGCGCTTTTTGGTATAATGAACCGTATGTACGTTTGAAAATAAGGTAAGGTGACTCTAAACATGACGAATGAAGACCGTTTAAAGCGGCAGAAGAGTATTCGTAACTTCTCGATCATTGCCCATATCGATCACGGGAAGTCGACACTCGCTGACCGGATTTTAGAAAAAACTGGCGCGCTGACATCGCGTGAAATGAAAGATCAGACACTTGATGCCATGGAGCTCGAACGTGAGCGTGGCATCACGATTAAACTGAATGCTGTTCAATTGAAGTATACAGCAAAAGACGGGGAAGATTACATTCTTCACCTCATCGATACACCGGGACACGTCGACTTCACATATGAAGTCTCACGTTCACTTGCAGCTTGTGAAGGAGCTGTCCTCGTCGTCGATGCGGCGCAAGGCATCGAAGCGCAGACGCTTGCGAATGTTTACTTAGCACTCGACAACGATCTCGAAATCCTTCCGATCATCAACAAAATCGATTTACCTTCTGCGGATGTCGAACGCGTCCGTCAAGAAATCGAAGATGTCATCGGGCTTGATGCGTCTGAAGCCGTTCCGACTTCTGCGAAGGCAGGGATCGGCATTGAAGAAATTCTCGAACAAATCGTCGAGAAAGTACCAGCGCCGACGGGTGATCCGTCTGCACCACTCGAAGCATTGATCTTTGACTCCTATTATGACGCTTACCGTGGTGTCGTAGCATCGATTCGAATCGTCAACGGAACAGTTAAGGTCGGCGACAAGATTCGGATGATGTCGACAGGTAAGGACTTTGAGGTTCTGGAGCTTGCCGTTGCGACACCAAAACCATTACGTCAGCAAGAATTGACAGTCGGTGATGTTGGGACGTTGTCTGCTTCGATCAAAACGGTCGGCGACGTACGTGTCGGGGATACGATTACGCTCGCGAAACAGCCAGCTACTGAAGCACTGCCAGGATACCGGAAGATGAATCCAATGGTATACTGTGGACTCTATCCAATCGATGCTGCGAAATACAATGATTTACGAGAAGCACTTGAAAAACTACAACTCAGTGACGCAGCGCTCGAATTCGAACCAGAGACATCACAAGCGCTCGGATTCGGATTCCGTTGTGGATTCCTCGGGATGCTCCACATGGAAATCATTCAGGAGCGGATCGAACGTGAGTTCAACATCGATATGATCACGACGGCACCGTCCGTTATCTACCACGTGACGACGACAGCAGGTGAAGTCTTGCATGTCGATAACCCATCGAAGATGCCGGATCAGCAAAAAGTCGAATTCATTGAAGAACCATTCGTCAAGGCTGCCGTCATGACACCGAATGATTACGTCGGTGCGATCATGGAGTTGTGTCAGAAGAAGCGTGGAACATTCGTCGATATGCAATATATCGATACGACACGCGTCAAAATCACGTATGAATTGCCGTTGTCTGAGATCGTCTACGATTTCTTTGATCAGTTGAAATCGAGTACAAAAGGATATGCGTCACTTGATTATGAATTGATTGGCTACCAACAGTCGCGTCTCGTCAAGATGGATATCCTTCTTAATAACGAAAACGTCGATGCGCTTAGCTTCATCGTTCACCGTGACTTCGCGTACGAACGTGGAAAGGTCATCGTTGATAAGCTGAAGGAATTGATTCCGCGGATGCAGTTCGAAGTGCCGATTCAGGCAGCAGTCGGAACGAAGATCGTCGCGCGTTCGACGATCAAAGCATTACGTAAGAACGTTCTCGCAAAATGTTACGGGGGAGACATCTCTCGGAAACGGAAGTTGCTCGAGAAGCAAAAAGAAGGTAAGAAACGCATGAAGATGGTAGGCTCAGTAGAGGTACCGCAAGAAGCCTTCATGTCTGTTCTATCCATGGACGAAGATTAAACAGGTGGGGGCGCTTGCGTCCCCTTTTTGGTTTTTATAGAGAAAGGATGAGGCGAAATGGGAATACGCGCCGCATATGTCCACATCCCTTTTTGTGAACATATTTGTTACTACTGTGATTTCAATAAAGTCTTTTTAAAGAATCAGCCCGTCGATGAATACCTCGATGCCCTCGAACGCGAAATCGAATTGACGTTGAAACAATACCCGACGGACCATCTCGAGACGATCTTCATCGGTGGCGGAACACCAACTGCTTTAAATGAACCACAGATGCAACGTTTGATGGAAATCATCCAAAGACACTTATTGCCACTGACAGGCGATGATTTAGAGTACACGGTCGAGTCGAATCCGGACGGTGTATCGGAAGAGAAACTTGATATTATGAAGACAGGTGGTGTCAATCGTGTCAGTTTCGGTGTCCAATCGTTTGACGATGGTTTGCTCGAACGCATCGGTCGAACGCACCGGGAAGCGAAAGTCGCCCAGACGCTCGACGCAGCAGCGAAACGATTTAATAATATCTCCGTTGATTTGATGTTCGGATTACCGAATCAGACACTCGATCAGGTCCGCTACGATGTCACGCGGGCACTTCAATTGCCGATCACCCATATCTCTTCTTATTCATTGATTTTAGAACCGCATACGGTCTTTGCGATTCAAGAGCGAAAAGGAAAGCTACCGCTACCGACGCAAGATCTCGAGGCAGAGATGTATCAAGTGATGATCGATACGATCGAAGCAGGTGGTTATGCACAGTATGAGATCTCGAACTTCGCGCAAGCAGGAAAAGAGAGTCGTCATAATCGCGTCTACTGGGAAAACGATGAGTACTACGGATTTGGTGCAGGCTCACATAGCTACATCAATCAGACGCGTCGTGCGAACATTGCACCGATTCCGCACTATATCAAGGCAGAAGGGTTACCGGTTCGAAAAGAGACGCCGTTGACGAACGTTGAGCGGATGGAAGAAGAGATGTTCCTCGGCCTTCGAATGAAGGATGGCGTATCGTTCGAGCGTTTCCGGACGAAGTATGGAGTAGCGTTTGAAGATGTATTTGGTGACGTCATGAAACGGTTGTTGCCAAACGGTCTCGTCGAGCAGACGGAGACACATATCCGTTTGACGCCAGCCGGAATTCCGCTAGCGAACGAAGTCTTTGCAGAGTTCATCGGCGAAGCGCAAGTACAATGACATAAGAGTAACTGAAATCAATGAAAATGAGAGAAGCGGTGTTTCCCAAATGTGGAACACCGCTTCTCTCATTTTTTCGACTTCCTTAAAAAATACGCAGTCGTTCCGATGACCGCGATGAACAGCCAGACAAAGACTCCCGCCATTGCCAATAATTCAATCATCCGATTCATCCTTTCCATTCTTTGTTTCACTGTATCGCAGAATGGGAAACTGTTCAAAGGGACACGTAATTCAGTTGACATCGGGCGGACAATTCCTTATAGTAAAAGATGTAATTAGCACTCGTTAAAAGTGAGTGCTAACAAAATAAGGTGGTGAAGAAGGTGCTGACGGATCGTCAATTGTTGATTTTACGTGCAATCGTCGATGATTATATCAAGACTGCTCAACCCGTCGGCTCACGGACGCTCTCAAAACGAGACGACGTGACGTTCAGTTCCGCGACCATTCGTAACGAGATGGCGGACCTCGAAGAGATGGGTCTGATTGAAAAGCCACACACTTCCGCAGGACGGATTCCTTCTGAACTCGGATATCGTTTTTATGTCGACCATCTGATTCGTCCGGAAAACATCACACCAAAAGAAGCACAGGCATTGAAGTCACTCTTTGCCCATTCCGTGAATGAGAATGATCGATTGATTCGGCACACAGCAGACCTGTTGAGTGATTTAACCCATTACACGACACTTGTACTTGGACCAAAAGAAGACGGACAACGCCTGCATCATCTAGAATTGATTCCTCTTGCCGAAGGTCGTGTCGTCATCGTTCTCGTCACGGAGACGGGACATGTTGAACACAAGACATTGCAATTGAATCAAGCGTTGTCCCAGGAAGCAGCGAGCCGACTGATGGAACGTCTGAACCAGACGTTGCGCGGTACGCCGCTCTCAGCCTTACGCAGTCGTCTGCTTGAGGAAATCCGTCGCTTCCGTTCAGAGCATTCTGAGCAGACGGTATTGCTCTCGAAAGCACTTGATCTCGTCTTGACGGATCAAGAGGAGCGACCGTTCATTTATTTGGGCGGGAAAGCCAACATGTTCGATCAGCCTGAATTTCAGGACGTCGCAAAATTAAGACCTGTTCTCGAACTGATCGAACAGCAAGAAGCTGTTCTCGATTTCCTACGACCGAATCTCGATAATCAAATCTTGATTACGATCGGGAGTGAGAACAATATGGATGCATTAAAAGATTGTAGCGTCATCCGGGCCCATTATTCGGTCGACGGTGTCTCAATTGGGACACTGGCATTGATCGGACCGAAACGGATGGATTACAACCGGGGAATCAACTCGATCATCCATCTACTTCAAGCATTCCAAACCGAATTGCATAAGAACAATTTGGATTGAATATAGAAAGGGGCTCGATTCAGAGTGGAAGAAAAAGAACAGAATCAAAACCTCCAACAAGAAGAAAACGTGACAGAGCCGACTGAAACCGTCGAAGTCACAGAAGAAGAAGTCATCCAAGCGGATCTCGTCGAAGACGAGAAGCCAGACTTCGAAGCACAACTCGCAGAAGCAAAAGCTTCAGAATTACGCCTCCGTGCGGATTTTGAGAACTTCAAGCGTCGTAACCGTGTCGAAGCAGAGAACCGCGCGAAGTATTCTTCACAAGCGATTGTCGAAAAGCTGTTGCCACTCGTCGATAACTTGGACCGGGCGCTCCAAATCGAGACGGAAAACGAGGAGACGAAATCTGTCTTGACGGGTGTCGAGATGGTAAAACGTCAACTCGTCGAAACGCTTCAAAATGAAGGCGTCGTCGAGATTCCAGCTGTCGGTGAAGCGTTCGATCCGAACTTACACCAAGCGGTCGTTCAAGAAGCGAGCGAAGAACACGAATCAGGCGTCGTCATCGCTGAATTTCAAAAAGGGTACAAATTGCACGATCGTGTGATTCGTCCGAGTATGGTTAAAGTAGCTGAGTAATCAGCTTGCACTTTATTATTCCAATCATTGAAAGCGAGGAAATAGATCATGGCAAAAATCATCGGTATTGACTTAGGTACAACGAACTCATGTGTTGCAGTAATGGAAGGTGGCGAACCAGTCGTCATCGCTAACGCAGAAGGAAACCGTACGACACCATCTGTCGTCGCATTCAAAAACGGCGAGCGTCAAGTAGGGGAAGTCGCAAAACGTCAAGCGATCACGAACCCGAACACGATCATGTCGATCAAGCGTCATATGGGTACGGACTATAAAGTAGAAGTTGAAGGCAAAGACTACACACCACAAGAAGTCTCTGCGATCATCCTTCAAAAACTAAAAGCGCAAGCAGAAGACTACCTCGGTGAAAAAGTCACAGAAGCTGTCATCACAGTACCTGCTTACTTCAACGATGCAGAACGCCAAGCGACAAAAGACGCTGGTACGATTGCTGGTCTTGATGTAAAACGGATCATCAACGAGCCTACAGCGGCAGCACTCGCATACGGTCTCGAAAAAGGCGAAGATCACACGATCCTCATCTATGACCTTGGTGGCGGTACGTTCGACGTGTCGATCCTTGAACTCGGTGATGGCGTCTTTGAAGTTGTTTCAACTGCTGGTGACAGCCGTCTTGGTGGAGATGATTTCGACCAAAAAATCATCGACCATCTCGTAGCAGAATTCAAAAAAGAAAACGGCATCGATCTTGCTCAAGATAAGATGGCGCTTCAACGTTTGAAAGATGCAGCTGAAAAAGCGAAAAAAGACCTTTCAGGTGTTTCTTCAACACAAATCAGCCTTCCGTTCATCACAGCTGGCGCATCAGGTCCACTTCACTTGGAAATGACACTTTCACGCGCGAAATTCGACGATCTCACAGCAGATCTCGTTGAACGTACGATGGAACCAACACGCCGTGCTATGAACGATGCAGGTCTGACACCAGACAAAATCGACAAAATCATCCTCGTTGGTGGTTCGACTCGTATTCCTGCAGTTCAAAAAGCAATCCAAGACTTCACTGGTAAAGAATCGTTCAAAGGGGTTAACCCGGATGAAGTCGTTGCCCTCGGTGCAGCGGTTCAAGGTGGCGTATTGACAGGAGACGTCAAAGACGTCGTTCTTCTCGACGTAACTCCACTCTCACTCGGTATCGAGACAATGGGTGGCGTGATGACGAAATTGATCGATCGTAACACAACGATCCCGACTTCGAAATCACAAGTCTTCTCGACTGCAGCAGACAGCCAACCAGCTGTTGACATCCACGTCCTCCAAGGGGAACGTCCAATGGCAGCAGATAACAAAACACTTGGTCGCTTCCAATTGACGGATATTCCGCCAGCACCACGTGGCGTGCCACAAATCGAAGTTAAATTCGACATCGATGCGAACGGTATCGTTAACGTTTCTGCGAAAGATCTCGGAACGAACAAAGAACAGTCAATCACGATCCAATCATCAAGCGGTTTGACTGAAGCGGACATCGAGCAAATGGTCAAAGATGCAGAAGCAAACGCGGATGCTGACAACAAGCGTAAAGAAGAAGTCGAATTACGCAACGAAGCAGACCAACTCGTCTTCGCAACAGATAAAGCAATCAAAGACCTCGGTGAGCAAGTCGCTGACGCTGATAAAGAAAAAGCAGAAGCTGCAAAAGAAAAAGTAACAAAAGCTCTCGAAGGAACAGACATCGAAGCAATCCGTTCTGCAAAAGACGAATTGTCGACAGTCGTTCAAGAGTTGACACAAAAAGTCTACGAGAACATGGCACAGCAACAAGCTGGCGCTGAAGGCGCACAAGCTGGTGGTCAAGACGACAACGTCATGGACGCTGAGTTCGAAGAAGTCGACGAGAAAGACAACAAGTAATTCATCCGACCGATTTTTCGGGCGCTAGAGAGAGCCAAAGCGTATCCGCGCTTTGGCTCTTTCCATGTCGCACGAAGTTCGGTAAAATCAAACAGTATGAAATGAATCGGAATCGAGAGAGGAAGACTGCACGTGGAAAAACGCGATTATTATGAAGTACTAGGCGTCGCGCGCGATGCCTCATCAGCGGAAATCAAACGCGCGTACCGTAAGCTTGCCCGGACGTACCACCCGGACGTCAACAAGGAAGCAGATGCGGATGCGAAATTCAAGGAATTATCGGAAGCGTATGAAGTGTTATCCGATGACAATAAACGAGCACGTTACGACCAATTCGGTCACCAAGATCCATCACAAGGTGGCGGTGGATTCAGTGGAGCTGAAGGATTTGGCGACATCTTCGACATGTTCTTCGGTGGCGGACGTCGTCAAGATCCAAACGCACCACGTAAAGGACAGGATTTACAATACGTCGAGGAAATCGACTTCATGGAATCGGTCACAGGCGTCGAGAAGACGATCACGATTCCAGTCGAAGAAGATTGCGGTACATGTCATGGTTCGGGTGCTAAACCAGGAACACATCCGGAAACATGTAAACGATGCGGTGGTTCGGGTCACATCAACGTCGAACAAAACACGATGTTCGGTCGTGTCGTCAACCAAACGACATGTTCGACATGTCATGGCCGTGGACAAATCGTCAAGGAGCCATGTGAAACATGTCGTGGAGCCGGTCGCGTTCGCAAAAACAAAGATGTCCGTGTCAAAATTCCAGCAGGGATCGACAATGGGCAACAAATCCGCTTAGCAGGTAAAGGGGAAGCCGGTGTCAACGGTGGACCAGCAGGTGACTTGTATGTCGTCGTTCGTGTCGCAGCACATGAACTGTTCGAACGTGTCGACGATCATATCGTCATGGATATGCCACTTACATTCGCGCAAGCAACACTTGGCGATGAGATCGAAGTGCCGACTGTTCACGGTAAGGTCAGTCTGAAAATTCCAGCCGGAACACAGACAGGATCACGATTCCGTCTCCGCGGAAAAGGGATGCCGAACGTTCGATCCGGTCACCATGGCGACCAGTACGTCAATGTCGTCGTCATTACACCGAAGAATCTGACGGAACGTCAAAAAGAACTCTTACGGGAATTCAATGAAATCAGCGATGAAAAAGGTGTCGAAGAGCAACACGAAGGTGTCTTCAGCCGGATCAAGACATTCTTTACAGGGTGATCACTACAGAGGAGCGTGACAAGAAATGAAATGGTCAGAGATCTGTGTCCATACGACACAAGAAGCCATCGAAGCAGTTTCAAACATCTTACATGAAGCGGGAGCAAGCGGAGTCGTTATCGAGGACGTCGAAGATTTCGAGATGATGTCCCACCGCGAAGATAACTTCGGTGAAATTTGGGATGAGACGAAACGAGACGAGTATCCGACACAAGGTGTACTCGTGAAGGCGTATCTTGCAGAAAGCAGCGATTTGACGGACACGATCAAAGGCATCGAACATGACATCCAACAGTTGACGAACTTCGGTCTGTCGATTGGTACGGGTGCTGTCACGCTGACTCAAGTAGATGAAGAAGATTGGGCTCATTCATGGAAACAATTCTATAAGCCAGTCAAGATCAGTCGCCATCTGACGGTCGTCCCGATGTGGGAAGATTACACGCCACAACCGGATGAAAAAATCATCGAGCTCGATCCAGGTATGGCATTCGGAACGGGAACACACCCGACGACGGTCCTCTGTATTCAAGCGATTGAGAACTACTTGCAAGAGCAAGACCGTGTCGTCGATGTCGGAACGGGATCCGGTGTCCTCGCGATTGCAGCTGCGAAGCTTGGGGCAAAGGATGTCTTTGCACTCGATTTAGACGAAGTCGCTGTCAAATCAGCGACGGAAAACGTCGCTTTGAACGAAGTCAGTGAGCAGATCACGGTTCGCCAAGGCGACTTGATGAAGGAATTGAGTGAGCCGGTCGAGTTGATCGTCGCGAACATCTTAGCGGAAGTCATTCTCCTTTTCGTCAAGGATGCCTATACGTTGACGTTACCAGGCGGTCATTTCATCGCTTCCGGTATCATCAGTCAGAAGAAGGATATGGTCGTCCAAGCGATGCAAGAAGCAGGATTTACGATCGTCGAGACAACGAAGCTTGAGGACTGGGTCGCGATCATCGCGAAACGGGAGGCGTAAACGCATGCAACGGTATTTCGTCGAGCCCTCAATGCGTCAGGGAGATGTGTTTCATCTCCCGAAAGACGACGCACACCATATGAAAAACGTCATGCGGATGGAAGTCGGCGGAGAGATTCTCGTACTCGACGGGACAGGTCTTTACCGGTGTCGCCTGGAAGCACTCGATAAACAAGCGGCTTCTGCCCGGATCGAAGAGACTCTACCGATCGAGACGGAATTACCGATTCGTGTGACGATCGCCCATGGATTGCCAAAAGGTGATAAGATCGAACTCGTTGCCCAAAAAGCAACGGAACTCGGGATCCATCATCTACGGATTTTCGAAGCCGACCGTTCCGTCTCGAAATGGGATCAGAAGAAGGTTCCGAAAAAGATTGAACGACTCGAAAAAATCGTCAAGGAAGCAGCGGAACAATCGTACCGTGCCCACTTGCCGACGGTCGACTTCGTGGCGTATGATGAAGTCTTACAGGATGCATCGAACTATACGGCTTGTCTGGTTGCCTATGAAGAATCAGCGAAACAAGGGGAGGCTTCCGTCCTCGCTACGACGCTTGCTGGGCTGCAAGAGGGAGATTCCCTTCTTGTCGTCATCGGACCTGAAGGTGGGTTCGCTGAAGCAGAAATCGCACGTTTGACGGATGCCGGTTTTAAAAAAGCCGCTCTAGGGCGCCGCATCTTACGGACGGAAACGGCACCATTTTATGTCCTTTCCGCCGTCTCGTATCATTTTGAATTGAAAGGGTGAACGAAATGGCAACTGTTGCCTTTCAAACGCTTGGCTGTAAAGTCAACCATTACGAAACAGAAGCTGTCTGGCAACTGTTCAAGGACGCTGGTTACGCACGCGTTGATTTTGCTGATCATGCGGACGTATATGTCGTCAATACATGTACGGTCACGAATACCGGAGATAAGAAAAGTCGCCAAGTCATCCGACGGGCGATTCGCCAAAATCCGGATAGTGTCATCTGCGTAACGGGCTGTTATGCCCAAACATCTCCTGCTGAAATCATGGCGATTCCTGGCGTCGATGTTGTCGTCGGAACACAAGATCGGCATAAAATGATTGGATACATCGAACAATTCCGTGAAGAACGCATGCCAATCAATGCGGTCGGAAACATCATGAAAGCAAAAGTCTATGAAGAACTGGATGTACCGGCCTTTACGGACCGGACAAGGGCTTCTCTGAAAATTCAGGAAGGCTGTAACAATTTCTGTACGTTCTGTATCATCCCATGGGCGCGTGGTCTCATGAGGTCTCGTCAACCAGAAGATGTCTTGAAGCAAGCACAACAGCTCGTTGATGCGGGTTATAAAGAAATCGTCTTGACGGGCATCCATACAGGTGGATACGGAGAAGACTTAAAAGACTACAACTTAGCGAAACTACTTAAAGCACTTGAATCCGTCAATGGACTCGAACGCTTACGCATTTCGTCGATCGAAGCGAGTCAAATCACGGACGAGGTACTCGATGTCCTGAAGGACTCACCGATCGTCGTTCGTCACTTGCACGTTCCGATCCAGTCTGCATCCGATACGGTCCTTCGCCGTATGCGCCGGAAGTATACGATGGCAGAATTCGGAGAACGGATTACGCGTTTGAAGGAAGTCCTGCCTGACTGTGCAATCACGTCAGATGTCATCGTTGGTTTCCCAGGTGAGACGGAAGAAGAGTTCATGGAAACGTTCAACTTCATCAATGATCATAAGTTCAGTGAATTGCATGTTTTCCCGTACTCGAAACGGACAGGAACACCAGCTGCGATGATGGACGATCAAGTCGAGGAATCAATCAAAGAAGAACGCGTCGCGCGTTTGATCGCCTTATCGGATCAACTCGCGAAGGAATATGCTTCGAAATATGAGGGAGAACTGCTTGAAATCATTCCGGAAGAATTCTCGGAAGAAGCAGGCGGTCGTCTCGTCGGTTATACGGATAACTATCTGCGTGTTGCAATCGAAGGCGATGAGTCAATGATCGGACAACTCGTTCGTGTCAAAATCACGAAAGCGGGCTATCCGATGAATGATGGTCAATTCGTTCGTATCATGCAGACACTCAAAGATGCTGCAGTCTAATCGAAAGGGCAAAGGGAACCTCTGGTTTTCTTTGCCACTTTTTTTGTTTTCATTTCAGGAATGCGCTACACTGAATACAGTTCAATTAAGGAAAGAGGATATCATTCATGCGAATCAACAAATTCATTAGCGAAACGGGCTTTTGCTCAAGGCGTGCTGCCGATAAATTAGTCGAAGCAGGTCGTGTGACGATCAACGGTCTGACAGCAGAACTCGGCTCGCAAGCTGAAGAGACGGACGTCGTCGAAATCGACGGTCAGCCGCTTCAGACAAAACCAAAACCTGTCTACATCGTCTTAAATAAACCAGTCGGCATCACGTGTACGACAGAGCTTGATATCGAAGGAAACATCATCGATTTCGTCAATCATCCGAAGCGGATTTTCCCAATCGGTCGCCTCGATAAAGATTCAGACGGCTTGATTCTGTTGACGAATGACGGTGATATCGTTAACCGGATCTTACGAGCAGAAAACAATCACGACAAAGAATATATCGTAACCGTCGATGCACCAATTACGGATACGTTCATTCAAGGGATGGCGAGTGGTGTTGACATTCTCGGTACGACAACGAAGGAATGCATCGTTGAACCACTTGAGACACGGACATTCCGGATCATTTTGACGCAAGGGTTAAATCGTCAGATTCGCCGTATGTGTAAAGAGTTCGGCTACCGAGTTAAGCGTCTCCAACGCGTTCGGATCATGAACATCGAGCTTGGCGATTTACCGATTGGTTCTTGGCGTGATTTGACAGAAGAGGAATTACGCGAGTTGTTTACGACGCTTGACGGGCAATAAGGTTCAATGAAAGTCGCCACTGGCGGCTTTCTTCATACATAAGGGGGATGACCGTGGATAAAAGGGGTATGAGTGCGACATTCGTCGCTTACGTGATTGGTGGACTGTTGCCGATCTACAAAGTATTTGCAACTGGTATTCCAGCATGGACGGTCGTTTCGATTCGGATTTTGAGTGCGTTCATCTTCGTGACACTGTTGTTACGCCTGACGAAGAAATTCCAATTCGTTCGTCAATTATGGCAAAACAAACGTCAGCGCTATACCGTGCTTGCGGCAGGTCTCGTGTTAGGCGGGAACTGGTCGCTCTATCTGTACGCCATCGGGGAAGGGTATATCGTTGAGTCGTCACTCGGGTATTACATCAATCCCCTCGTCAGCGTCTTGTTCGGTTTGATCTTTTTTAAGGAACGATTGACGCGTCCGCAAGTGATTGCGATTTTATCAGCAATCATCGGTGTGATGATTTTAACGCTCGGTTATGGTCAATTTCCGATCATCGCCTTTTCACTTGCCGTCTCGTTCGCATTTTACGGTGTACTAAAGAAAAAGGCAGCAGCTGAACCATTATCCGGATTATTTTTAGAGACACTGGTCACGCTCCCGTTCGCTCTCTTGACGCTTGGTGTGACAGATAGTCAACCGCTTGCGATGCCGACGAGTGCACTGCTTGCAATCATCATGCTCGGAATCGCAACAGCAGTCCAATTGATGTTATTCGGATACGGGATGCCGAAAATCCCGTTTGTCTATGTCGGAATTCTGCAGTACATTGCACCAACGTTGACGCTACTACTTGGAATTTATCTATTTAATGACGTCTTTACGACGATTCACTTCATCGCTTTTCTGTTCATTTGGATTGCTGTTGCTCTCTTTACGATCAGCGGTTTATCAGCAGGAAAGATACGGATGAAGAAGGTATCATAACGAAAGAAGGGATTATGTGAATCTATCGGGATTTTTTGCGACGCTTGTCGCATATATCATTTGGGGGCTCTTACCGCTTTACTGGAAGATGCTCGCTAATGTACCGAGTGAAGAGATACTAGCGCACCGGATCATCTGGTCGTTTCTATTTCTACTCATCTTACTGTCGTTTCAAAAAGCACTTGGAAAATGGAAGACGGCATTGCGTGATCCGTTCACGCGCCGACTCTTTTTCTTAAATGGACTGATCATCAGCTTGAATTGGTTCATCTACATATGGGCTGTCAATCATCAATTCATTGTTGAGGCGTCGCTCGGCTATTACATCAATCCGCTCGTCAGCATCGTCTTTGGTGTCTTCTTCTTTCAAGAAAAGCTCTCACGGATTGAATGGATCTCGATTGTCCTTGCGACGATCGGTGTTCTGATTTTAACGATTGGCTACGGCGAATTTCCATGGATCTCGATTGCGCTTGCCTTAAGCTTCGGCTTTTACGGCGTCGTCAAAAAGCGGCGACCGCTGGAATCAACGGTCAGTCTGACGCTTGAGACGATGGCGCCACTTCCGCTTGCTTTGATTTTCCTCGGCTATTGGCAAGTACAGGGAACGTCTTCGATGACTGAATCGATCGGTACGATGACCGGACTTATCTTGACCGGGATCGTTACCGCCGTGCCACTTTTGTTATTTGGATTCGGGGCACAACGAATTCCGTTCACATGGGTCGGATTCCTTCAATTCGTCGCACCGACCTTGTCGCTCGGACTCGGTGTTTTGCTCTATCATGAACCGTTTACTAAAACACACATGGTGGCGTTTACATGTATTTGGACAGCAGCGATTGTCTTTACGCTCAATGGAGTCTGGATTCGAAAAAAACAGCTTCGAAAAGTCGCGTAAAAAGATAGAAGTCAGACCTCTTGCGTGATAGAATAAAATCAGAGTCTAAGGGATACCCTTAAGGAGGACAACAATCATGAATTTAGCAGGAATGATCGACCATACGGCACTGAAGCCAGAAACATCACGTGCTCAAATCGAGACACTCTGTAAAGAAGCATTAGAATACAAATTCGCAAGCGTCTGTGTTAACCCGACATACGTCGCGTTAGCAGCAGAACTCTTAAAATCAGATGATGACGTCAAAGTCTGTACAGTCATCGGCTTCCCACTTGGAGCAAACACGCCAGAAGTGAAAGCATTCGAAACAAAAGATGCCATTCAAAACGGTGCGACAGAAATCGATATGGTTCTAAACATCGGTGCATTAAAAGATGGCGATCTTGAGTTAGTTGAACGTGACATTCGTGCGGTTGTCGAAGCGGCAAACGGTACACTCGTTAAAGTCATCTTCGAAAACTGCCTTCTTACAAAAGAAGAAATCAAAACAGCTGCTGAACTTTCAGTTAAAGCAGGTGCTAACTTCGTGAAGACATCGACTGGTTTCTCAACAGGTGGTGCAACAGTCGAAGACATCCGTCTCATGCGTGAGACAGTTGGTCCTGACATCGGTGTTAAAGCATCTGGTGGCGTTCGTGACTTCGAAGGTGCAAAAGCAATGATCGATGCAGGTGCATCACGCATTGGTGCATCAGCAGGAATCGCAATCGTTACAGGTGGTACGTCTGATAGCGATTACTAAGAATATCTGACATGTCCCTCTTTTTTAGAGGGGCGTTTTTTTGTTATGGGACTATTCTGAATTTAAATTTTGTATTAAGAAGTCAGACATCGCTTCCGATAATCAGATGTAGAATGTCGGAAGGATGTGGAATGAATGAAACGGTGGAGCGGAATCATACTGGCATCGACACTAAGCCTTGCAGGATGCGGTAGTGTCATCGATGATCCAGAACGGGCAGTCAAGGAGCGAAAGGAAATGGCGGTCGTCTTATCGGACGTTGGTCTTGGCGATCAATCATTCAGCGATGCAGCGATGAGCGGTATGGCGTTGTTACGGGAGAAGGAAGGCTGGTCGATCGATTACCGGGAATTAAACGAAACGAAGACCTATAAAACAGCATTCGAAGCGTTAGCGAAAAAGAAGCCGACCGTTATCGTCGGACTCGGCTACATGGGGCAGACAGATCTTGAGACCGTCGCTAAAAAATATCCGAAACAACAATTCGCCTTGATTGATGCCGTCTCGACGTTACCGAACGTACTCTCGGTTACGTTCAAAGAGGACGAAGGAAGCTACTTAGCGGGTGCCGCTGCAGGAATCCAAACCAAGACGAATACGATTGGTTTCGTCGGTGGGATGAAGTCGCCTTTGATTGAGAAGTTCGAAAAAGGATACATAGCTGGCGCTAAAGCCGTCAATCCGAAAACAAAGGTACTCGTCGAATATGCGGAGGACTTTGCGGCGCCCGAAAAGGGACGGACGCTTGCAAACGAAATGATGCAGAAAAAGGCAGACGTGTTATATGCAGCTGCTGGATTAACAGGGAGCGGCGTCCTTGAGGCAGCGCAAACGAAGGGGAAAAAAGCTATCGGTGTTGATAGCGATCAGACCCCGATCGCGCCTGACGCCGTCATGACGTCGATGCTAAAACAAGTTGATCTTGCGATTACGAAAATCGGACAAGATGTGGATGCAAAAGGACTCCAATCTGGACAAGTCGTCCTAGGTGTCAAAGAAGGGGCAATCCAGTTGGCTCCAATCCGTAATACGAACTTTACGGACGGGGAACGAAAAAAATTAGAGCAGCTGCAACAAGACGTGCTCGAAGGTAAGGTGACGATCCAATGACGTTACGGAAACGATTTTTACTCTCAACATTAGTGACGATTTTGAGTGTCGTCATCTTGATGGGATGGACCTTGTTCCAACTCCGTCAAATTCAATCCTATAACGAAGACTACGGGAAACAACTCGTTGAAATTTCAGAACTCGAAACGAAGCTCTTATATGAACAGGCAGCATGGAACCGACTGGCAAGCCAACCGTCTGAGAGTCAGGCGGAGCAGGTTCAAGCTCTTAGTAGGAAGAACGAGCAAGCTTTGAATCAGCTACAGAAGACATATTTGATTCCAGCGTTTCAAGAAGAGTTGAACCGGGCGGATATGAAGTATAAGACGCTCGCTGCAAAACGGACGGAACTGACGGACGCGGTGAATCCGATTGACATTCGCTCCCATGCTGCACGAATCGAAGGTGTCCTTAGTGATCTCTATACGTTACATACGAAAAATGGGGAATTTTATGATGTCTTACAACGTGAGGCAAAAGAGGAGACATTGAATTTGACGCGGACCGTCCTAATCGCGACATTCCTCCTCCTGATTGGTCTAGCCTTATACAATTGGTACTTCGCACGTAGTATCACGCGACCGATCAGCCGTGTCGTCCGGACAGCAGAGCAAATTTCGGATGGAGACTTGTCACAGGAACTGGTCGTATCCGGTCGAAAAGATGAGATTGGTCGACTCGAGACGGCTGTTGCGCAGATGCAAGGAACTTTACATGAGGTCATCGGAACGATCAGTCGCTCGTCGAACACGATTCGTCAGATGAGTACGGAAGCGACGACGGAGAACGCGAACATCGTCGAAGTTTCTGGTAACATGACCCATGCGATTAATGAGATGGCGAGTGGTACACAAACGGTGTCGGACGATATCCAGACGACAGTCAGTACGATGTCCGATATGCAACAGCTCTTCGAGGAGAGCGAACAACGCGCACAAATCGCTTATGCAGAAGGACAGGCGGCCGATCACGTGATGGTTCAAAGTAGTTCTGTCATGGAACAACAGGCTACTTCATTACGCGCGTCAACAGAACAAAATCGTGAACTCGGTCAGAAATTAGAAGGTTTCCTTGAGCAAACGCAACAAATCGAACAGATGGCGCAACTCGTCGCTGGAGTCTCTGCGCAGACGAACTTATTGTCACTCAATGCGGCAATCGAAGCGGCGCGAGCAGGGGAAGCCGGTCGTGGATTTGCCGTCGTGGCGAGTGAAGTTAAAAAGTTAGCAGATGAGACACACGAAGCGACGCGTTCGATCTTCTCACTCGTCCGTTCGATTCGCCAAGACGGCGCTGTTTTACAAGAAGCACTCGTGCAAGCGGAGCGGGAGCAGACGAACCAGGTCGAGAACTTTACGCACGTCCAGCAAGCATTCGGTGAGACGCGTCAAAAAGTAGCGAGTGTGACCGAAACACTCGATTATGTGACGAAACAACTCGTACATTCGAAACAACAAGCCCGCCATGTCGTTGGTCAAGTCAGTACAGTCAGTGGTGTCATGGAAGAACTTGCAGCCGGGAATGAAGAGATCGCTGCTTCGATGCGTGATCAACAGGCCTCGTTCGAACAGATTCATCAATTGATGCAAGAACTCGAATCGACGACGACGTCGCTTGACAGTCAGACACATCAATTCAAAATTTAATGAACATAGCAAGAGGCTGACTCAAAAGTCAGTCTCTACAAAGATAAGGGGGGACAGATCATCAATCTGTCCCCCCTTATCTCATAATAAAAAGAATGACGCGTCACACGCCACTCCTACAGGAAAAAACCATTTGTGCGTTGTCAGAGACGAACAAGACCCGCTTTCCCGCTTAAATGAAGCAGGAAAACTGGCTTGTGTCTCGCCTGAGGAAAGGGCGTGAAGAGACGCGTCATTCTTTTTTGAGTCAGCCCCTTTTTCTTGAATCGACTTAGAAGAAGCTTTCTGGATCGAGCTCATTCGTCCGTCCATTCGCATCATACTGGTATCCACCATCGTGGATTTCAAAATGTAAGTGTGGACCAGTCGAGTTACCGGTGCTTCCGAGAACACCGATTTGCTGTCCTTGTTTGACTTGTTGTCCCTGTTTAACGTTCAAGGCATTCATATGGGCATACACGGTCGTATACGTTTTTCCGTCGATATTATGAGAGATATAGACGTGGTTGCCGTAAGGGCCACCTGAACTTGCTAAAATGACTGTCCCGCTTGCAGATGCAACGATTGGCGAGTTGAGTGGACCAGCGAAGTCGGTTCCATTGTGGTACGCATAACCATTACTTCCGCTTGCTGCACCCATTCCTTGCGAGATAGAACCTTGAGCAGGTTTGATGAATTTACCTTTTGCTTTTGAGATGACTTTCGTACTAGCCTTGCTAACAGATACTGGCGCTGCCGATTGTTTTGCAGCAGCTGCCTTTGCTGCTCGTGCTGCTGCTTTTTCAGCTGCTTCCTGTGCCTTCAGTTGGACCGATGCCTCTTTCAGGCTGAGGATGTTGGATTCGATTTTTTTCTTTTGTGACGTCAGACGTTTCAAGAGTGCTGTTCGTTTTTGTTTTTCTTTTTTGAGTTCACGTTGTTTCTTTTTTAAAACATTACGATCTTCAATCAAGTCTTGGCGTGTCTGCTTCAATTCTTCTTTCGCAGCTGCCAGTTCTTTTTTGTTTGATTCGTAATCTTTTAATAAAGAAGCATCGCTTTCCGCAATCGTATTGAAGGCATTGAAACGACTGATCATATCACCGACATCTTTTGCACCGAAGACGGCTTCGAGGAGCGGAGCATTATCGGCTTTCGACTGACGGACCGCCAGACGATCACCGAGCATTTTTTCTTGTTTCTTGATTTTCTTTTGCAACTTCTCGATCTTATCTTCTAATCGAGCAATCTGTTTCGTGTTTTCGTCGATTTTCTTTTGATTCTCGACGACTTGTAATGTCAGCCCATTAATCTGTTGATCCAGGGCGTAGACTTGTTGCTGTGCTTTAGATAATTGATTCTTTTTTTGAGACAACGCCTCGCGTTGCTTCGATTGTTGTTGCTGATTTTGTTGTTGTTTCTCTTTATATGAACTTGCCGCATCGACGGGAGTCGTCGTCATGAGCGGACTTGCGAGTAAGGTAAGTGTCATGAGCGATAACCCGAGTGACTTTCCGAAAGGTCGTTTCATAAACTAAGCGTCATTCCTTTCCCTTGTGAAGTGTTACCTATCCCACTCTAACAAGAAAATCAGAAAATCCACTTTACAATTCTTTTAAAAAAATACAAGAGAAGCTAGCAGAAAGTATGAAGAATTTATGAAAATAATGATGCGTGAACAGAAGAATAAATAGAATATGTTGATATGAAAGGAATAATCATTATGTAAGTGATTGATTTCCGAATGATGTCAGAAGATATATTTTTGTAACATCTTATAAATAGAACGTTTATTAATGTTTGAAAAAGGTATAAATATAGTTTTTGTGAAATGAAAAAGTGCCCCGAAAGGCACTCTGTCCGAATCATTCTTCATAAATCATCTTTCGTGTCATCCCACCGTCTAGGACCAGTGTTTCGCCCGTTAAGAAATCGTTATCCGGGTGTGTTAGATAGAGAGCCGCACGAGCGACATCACTTGGTTTTCCGACGCGACCAGCTGGATGTTGACTGTGGTCTTCAGGTGATAATTCTTGATAGTCACCGGTTTCAATCCAACCAGGAGCAATCGCGTTGACGAGAATTCCGTCTTCTCCGAGTGAGACAGCAAGTGCATGGGTCAGAGCAAAAATGCCACCTTTCGTCGATGCATAAGATTCTGTATGCGGTTCCGACATGAAGGCGCGGGTCGAAGCCAGGTTGACGATCCGACCACCACTTTTACTTTGTTTCAAATAAGGTGTAGCGGCCTTAGTCGTTAAAAAGATACTACGCAGGTTCGTATGATGAACCCGATCCCATTCCTCAAGTGACAATTCGAGTAAGGGTTTTCGAATCATGATACCGGCGTTATTGATGACGATGTCGATACGACCAGTATGTTCAATCGCTTTCTCAATCAACAGTTGAACGTCTTTTTCGTGTTGGATATCGAGGTGATAGAAGTAAGCCGTCCCACCATCTTCTTCAATTTGTTGAACTAATTCGTCTCCTGTCATCTGATCGATGTCAGCAAGAACGACATTTGCGCCATGCGCAGCGTAGGTGCGGGCGAGTTCTGCACCAATGCCATTCGCGGCTCCCGTAATGATGACGGTTTGATTAACATGATTCATAAAAATCATCCTTTCTGTAACGCTTCTCTCCCTTTTTTACCGTTCCATCATATCCTGAAACCTGACAGGATTATCATCCGTAGGAACAGGGAAATAGAAAAGCGTCGAAGTTACTTTAGAATGGGGGAAAATAGGAATGAAATTCTCGAATCAACAATTAGAAAAACAACAAAATCAATATGCCGAAGATGCAAAAGATTATATTGATCGCCCGAAAAAGACGAACTCGCTGTTACAACGAGCAACTGCAAAGGTAAACGGGAACTCTCGTTTGTCCGTCGTCTTTTCACCGTTGACGTTGTTCGTCGATATGATTCGCGCGTACCAGTCAGGTGAATACCGTAACATTCGTCGTACGACGATCTTAAAAGTAATCGGCGCATTGATTTATCTCGTGTCACCAATTGACCTCGTACCTGATTTCGTACTCGGATTTGGATTTGCAGACGATATCGCGGTCATCCTTTTCGTCACGAAAACAGTCTTTGAAGAATTGACACGTTTCAGCGACTGGCAAGATGAACAACAAAAACGTCGTACGCAACCATTGCAAAGCGAGGATGCGTATTGATCAAATAGATGATCCGAGCGACTTCACACAAGAAGTCGCTCTTTCTGATGTAAAAAGAGCCGTTTCCTGTACGCCCTCTTGAAAGTTCGATACACTAGAAATAGTTGGTAAAGAGAGAGGGAGGGCGAAAATGGGACACCACTGGATGGAATCATACGGTTATATCGGAATCATGATGACGCTCATGTTTCCATTCATACCGAGCGAAGTACCGCTCGCGTATGCAGGATATCTCGTGCATACGGCACAGGCGAATCTGCTATTCATGGTGTTCCTCGCTGTAGTGAGCTTCGTCATTAGTCAGAACCTCTTCTTTACGATTGGTCAGTTCGGGAGTGAACGGTTATTGAATCGTTTGTTCAAATGGTTTCGGATTTCGGAAACAAAAATGCTCCAGTTTCAGACACAAATGGAGACGAAGGGACGCTATATCCTTCTTCTGTCTCCGATGTGGCGCATCGGATTTGCGATTGGTGCCGGTCTAACTGGTGTTTCACGCTGGACGTTTACCGTCGTGACGACGATTTCCTTTTTCCTTTGGTCAGCGATCTTCATTTGGGGCGGGAAAGCCGTCGGGCATGAATGGCGAAAATTGCATCACCTCAATCATCCGATAGTTTGGATTGGTTTAGGTGTGTTGATTACGGTTGGCTATTTGATTCAAAAAAAGAGAAAAGCAAAAAAAGAGATCTAAAAGGAGTGGGAACATGGCAATTATCTTATTCGATATTGACGGTACATTGATCGATTCAACGGAACAGATGACAGAAGCAATCCATCGAGCGATGGAGGACATGCCGCATCTTCCAAAACCTTCGCAAGCAAGTGTACAAGCAAGCTATGGTTTAGCAGGAAGTGCCTTTTGGCGTAAGGCGATTCCGGAAGCCTCAGAAGAGGATATTCGGTTGATTCGTAAAAAAAGACATGGTCATTTAGAAGCGACGATGGCAGAACAGAACGTCTTGTTCGACGGAATTCGATCTTTATTAGAAGCGCTAGTGTCTGCGGGACATACCATTTCAACTGCGAGTAATTGTGGCAACCACTATCTAAACCTTGTGCTGGATAGCCAAGACATTCGTTCGTTCTTTACGAGTCCGAAATGCTTAGAATCCGTCAATGGAAAAGAAAAATCGGATATCTTACGCGCTCACCGCGATGAGTTTGGAGAAGGATCTTACTGGATGATTGGAGATCGGTCTTCTGATGTCGAAGCGGCTCGTAAGGAACATATGCCGGTCGTCTTATGTCAATATGGTTTTGGTACGCCATCCGAGTGGAATTCGGCAGATCATGTCATCGAGACACCGCTTGATTTGTTAACAGTAATTGAAAAATAAAGAAGTAAAAAGCCAAGCTAGACACGTCGATTTTTTCAGACGGTCGGCTTGGCTTTTTTGTGGTTAAAATATCAATCAAGATGCACTTACTCGAAATCGAGTCGGTATGGTTCTGCGCTCATCCATGGACGGAACTTCCGGAAGAGTAGATGGAACAATAAACAGAGAATAATGGGTAAGACGATAAAAAGACCAAGCACGAATGTCATATTGAAGAGCGTCCATCCTCCTGACATCAGGTGTAGCGCATTGATTGGACCGATTAAACCAGACATTCCAAATCCGGCACTAAACGGTGTACCTTGAACACCGAGCATTCCAGCTAATGCACCAAGGATAGCAGCGCTACACATGACAGGTAGAATCATCAATGGATTACGAATGAAGTTCGCCATCTGAATTTTAGGAGAACCGAGAAAATGAGCAATCGACGTTCCGCGTGAATTCGCTTGCCAACCGGCAATCGCAAGACCAAAACCAGCAGCACAGACACCTAGATTGGCAGCTCCGGCAGCAACACCCGATAAACTGATCGCGGTTGCAATGCCGACCGTCGAAAGCGGAGAGACGATGAGAACGGAAAAGGCGACCGCAATTAGAATGCCCATCAAGACGGGTTGAAGTGCCGTGAAGTCTGAGATGACATGTCCAATTGCTGTCGTAATCCGTGTGACGAACGGATACGTCAGAACACCAATTCCACCGGCACCGACAATCAAAATCGTTGGCATGACAAGCACCGTATATGTTTTGAAGCGTTCACCAATCAATAAGACGATTGCTGTTGCAATAGCTGCCGTCAAACCAGCATTGATGACATCACCTGTACCGACGAAAACGAATGTCGCATCCGCACGGGTCGCAACACCTGAGCCGACGACCGTCGCGAGTCCAATCGACGTGGTGGCAATCGGTGTCACTTTAAATTGCATCGCTACGGCGACACCAATCACCATTGGTAAAAGTCGCATCGCGAGTGTCGTTGCGTCTAAAACATGTTGGGCTCCGGACACATATGGCAACAATGCCTTAGCGAGTTCACCGAGTAAGGCTCCTGGAATAAGGGCAACGAGAATTCCAATACTGAGACCGTTTAAAACATGCACTGCAAATTGACGTGGCTGACGCAAAATAGATGAATCCATAAAATCCTCTCCTTATGTAACGCTTTTGTGCATAACAGTATAAAAGTTGTGAATTGTGTTTTATCTTACGGTAAGAACAGAAGGACGTCAAGAAAAAGTTAGAAAATTACAAACGATCAAAGGATTCGTCTTTCAGAAACGGAATTGTTACAGTGAAGAAGTACATTGAATGAGGAGGTCATGAATCATGTCAGAACAACGTATCGTATTAGCGGAACGACCAAACGGAAAACCAACAGGGGAAACATTCCGTTATGAATCATTTGAGTTAGCAGATTTACGAGAAGGGCAAGTCGCACTGGAGTCACTCTATATCTCAGTCGATCCATATATGCGGGGACGTATGAACGATACGCGTTCTTATTCGCAACCGTTTGAGATTGATGAACCGATTCACGGGGGTGTCGTAGCGCGTGTCATCGAGTCTAAAAGTGAGGCGTTCAAGTCAGGTGATGTCGTCGTGGGGATGCTCGATTGGGCAACGAAAGCAGTCGTCGATGCGAAAAGTGTCCGTAAAATCGATGAGCAGATCGCTCCAATCTCAACAGCGCTCGGTGTTCTCGGAATGACAGGGATGACGGCGTATTTCGGGTTGCTTGATATCGGGAATCCACAGCCAGGAGAAACTGTTGTCGTATCGGCAGCAGCAGGGGCTGTTGGATCGATCGTTGGTCAGATCGCTAAAATCAAAGGTGCACGAGTAGTTGGGATTGCAGGAAGTGACGAAAAGTTACAGCACTTAAAAGTAGATCTTGGTTTTGACGAAGTCATCAACTACAAAACGGAAGACATCCGGGAAGCTTTAGACCGGACGTGTCCAGACGGCATCGATGTTTATTTTGAAAATGTCGGTGGAGAGATCGGCGATGCGGTCCTGGATCGACTCAATCCATTCGCGCGGGTACCAGTCTGCGGCGCTATTTCTGGGTATAACGCACAACAGGACATCGGTCCACGTGTTCAATCGAAATTAATCATTGCGCGTGCGCGTATGCAAGGTTTCTTAGTGGGGGATTATGGCAAACGATTCAAGGAAGCGGCTGAGCAACTCGGTCAATGGGTCAGTGAAGGGAAATTACGATATGAAGAGACGATCTTTGAAGGGTTCGATCGTGTACCAGATGCGTTCCTTGGCTTGTTCGATGGCTCGAACACAGGGAAACTACTAGTAAAAGTAAAGTAAACATGCCAAAAGAGGTTGCGGAATCATTTCCGCAACCTCTTTTTCTATGGCGTGAGATTCATGAATCTTTTCGATCGCGCTTGAGCTCTTCTGGATCAGGATCCGGATGTTGTGTTTCCGCAGGCTTGATGCCGGGATTTGATGTCTCAGCTGGATCAGGGTCCGGGTGAAGACCAACGTCTGCCTTTTCATCTGGTAAATCATGATTTTTTTCGTTTAACATGTCCAGTCATCTCCTTTTATCAGTACATAGTAATGTTTCCCCGTTTTTTAAATCCAAAACAATGAGGGTGCATAGGATTCGTTTTTGAAAACATGTGAATGACTTCCACGGACAAGAAAGCGAAACCGGTCGATTTCCTAGGAAATACAGGTTGACTGAAATGGAATGTAAGGAAAATCCAAAAAAGCTTCATGAAGTCTTTACAAAAACCTTGCAAGTCCTTCAAGTAGCCTTTGAACTGCTTCCGTAGACTAAGAAAGAGTTGAAAAGAGGAAGGGTGTTTACGTGTGAGTGATCAAAAATGGAAACGACAAATCATGCAACAACTGAACTGGGTCCGCGAAGAGAAAAAACGGCTGACAAGCGAGACGACCGCAAGTAAAGATGCACTCGAAAAACTCCGTCAGCTAGACGTCTTGCGACTACCGACGGTTCGAACTTCTAATAACACGACGACACGTTACCGACAAAATAGCCAAGCTTCACTACTAGATCAATTGGATGTCTCGGAGATTCCGGTCCGGACGACGACGCGTTACTATGAAAAGCGACCAATCGAGATGGCGATCGTCTGCTCGGAATTCATGTACGCCTATTATGAAGATGCCGTTCATCTCCACTACGTCAATGCGCATACATTCGAAGAAGTTTTCGAGCGCGAGATTGATCTCTTTTTAGTCGTCTCTTCATGGAAGGGGTTACGAGGGGATGATTGGAAAGGTGTCGCCACACCGAATTCAAAGAAACGCCAACGACTGCTTTCGATGATGCAGGAAGTCAAAGCCAAAGGAATTCCAGTCGTTTTTCAATCAACGGAAGATCCGAGCAATCATGAACGGTTTCAAGACGTGGCGCAAGCTGCCGATTATGTCCTGACTTCAGATGAGGCGATGATTCCTGAATATCGCGTCTTATGTGGTCATGATCGGATTATGGCGATGCCGTTTGGTATCAATCCATTGATTCACAATCCAATCGGAGCGACACGTAGCCGTAAGAAAGGCGTTTTATTTGCCGGTAGCTGGATGGCGAAATATCCGGAGCGCGTGAAAGATACGGAGATGTTGTTTGATGGGGTGATGCAATCCTCGCACGAACTCGATATCGTGGATCGGAATTATCATCTCGACTTACCAGCCTATCAGTTTCCGGAGCGCTATCAATCACGGGTCGCACCAGCGATTCCTTATGATGCTTTACAACAAGTTAGTAAATGTTACGACTGGGTCTTGAACCTGAATAGCATCAAATACAGTAAAACGATGTGTGCTCGTCGCGTCTATGAGTCGCAAGCACTCGGGAATTTGATCCTGTCGAATTACAGTATCGCCGTCAACAACGAATTTCCGAACATCTTCACCGTGCATGACGCACAGGAGGCGACGGCGATCTTAGAACGTACGTCGCAAGAAGAAATCGAACGATTGCGAGCAGAAGGACTTCGTGCCGTCATGACGGAACATACAGTCTTCGAACGGATGGATCAGATTCTAGCGTTCATTGGACGAGTACCTGAGACACGGGAACATCGCTTATTAGTCGTTGTCGCTCAAGACGGGGAAGCCATCCGTAACGCAATCGATCGCCAAAGTCTCACACCAGATGAAATCGTCTCAGCGGATACGTTGACGGAGCAAACCTATGATCAAGCGGATCTCGTTGCTTGGATGGATGGACAGGAATCTTACGGCGAATATTATTTAGAGGACCTCGTGAATGGCTTTAAATATAGCGATGCCAGCATCGTCCGAAAGGGAAGCGAGCATCCGTATCATGTACAAGAGATGAGCGGTAGCCGAAACGGTGCGATTGTTTGGCGATCAGCTATCGGATATGACATGTTCCAGGCAGATGAACTGAACGGAAAAACACTGTTGCTCGATCAATTTGAGTGGAACGAGCAGACGGTAGTTCCGACAAATCAGACCCCGCAACTGTCGGTCGTCGTTCCGATCTATAACAATGGGAAACACCTCACGTATAAATGTTTCGCCAGTCTAACGCGGATGGCTCGATTCATGGAGTCGGAGATTTTACTCGTAGATGATGGATCGACGGACATAGCGACACGTCAAGCCGTAGAGCGTCTCGCGCGACGCTATGGAAATGTCAGAACTTATTTCTTCGAGACAGGCGGAAGCGGTAGTGCTTCACGTCCGCGTAACAAAGGAGTCGAGATGGCACGAGCTGACTATGTGACGTTCCTTGATCCGGATAACGAGGTGCTCAGTGATCGATATGCCTTTTTGCTTCAAGAACTAGAAAAAGATCCATCACTTGATTTTGTGGCAGGGCATATGAAAAAGCTTGCCGAGAAGACGAGCATCATCGCCTTGCCAACGATTCGTAAACAAGGACGAACGGTTTGTGAGGATCCGAAAGCTTTTCTATTGAAACATCGGTTTGCGGTACAAAGCATTCAAGCACTCGTCGTCCGTCGTACCTTCCTGCTTGAACATCAATTGGAACAAGTCGTCGGTGCGGTCGGTCAGGACTCCTTGTTCTTCCAAGAATTGATGCTTCGCGCGAACCGTGTCTTACTCGTCAATCGAGTCATCCACTATTACTATGCAGCCGTTGCAGGGTCAACCGTGAATGCATTGACGGTGAAGTTCTTTGAACGAAGTGTCGTCCGAGAGCGGGCACGAGCTGAGAAATTCGCTCGTTATGGAGTGCTAGAGGAATACAAGGAAACTCGATTCGAGCATTTCTTTGAGCATTGGTATCTTGTCAAGTTACGCTACTGCAGTGATAAGGACTTTGCACCGAGTGTCGCATTACTACGCACGATTATCGGATTCTATGAACCAATCACGTTGACGAACCCGTTGATTCGTCGATTCATGGAGCTTGCAGATCGACAGGAGACGGATCGACTTCAACACTTACTACTCGAGGAGGTGCAAAAATGACGGCATCGATGAAAACAGTACGCCCCAAGGATCAAATCCGAGCTGCCTACTACGATCAGTTAGGCGGTGGATTCGGTAAAAAAGTCCGCGCGCGTGTTCACTGGATCGTTCGACAAGCAAAAGGAGAGCACATTTTAGATATTGGTTGTTCGGGTGGAGTCGTCCCGATTTTGCTCGGACGCGAAGGGAAACATGTCATCGGGATCGATGTGTTACCAGAAGCGATCATCGAGGCCAAACAAGCGTTACTTGAAGAACCGGCATCCGTAAAAGAAAAAGTGGAATTACATGAAGCAAATGTCATGACGTACACACCTGACATTCAATTCGATACAGTCTTGATGACGGAAGTACTGGAACATATCGGGGAGCCAGAGCGCTTTATCGCCCGTGCCGTCTCGTTCATCGCACCAGATGGACGACTCGTCATCACAGTCCCATTTGGAGTGAACGATTATGCGGATCACAAACGGACGTATTATTTAAACCGACTGCTTGAACAGTTGACACCCTTCGGTAAGATCGAGACGATCGAGCGGATTGACAAGTGGCTTGGGATCACGATTCAAGTCTATCCGGAACCTCGATCCGGTCGATCTATTCTACCGGCGGAAGTCGAATGGCTTGAAGACGCCTTTGAAGAGGTGGAACGATTGCATCTCGCAACGATCATTGATTTAAAACGCAAGCAACAGAATCTAGAACGAAAAGTTCAGCGGTTAGGGGAACAAACAGATTTATTCGAACAGGTACAATCGGAATCACTACGTCATGAACAGCAACTACAGGAACAGCGTGAACAATATAAGATGCTCGAAGAACAATATGCCGTACTGCTTGATCGATTCGAAGGATCATTGTTGGCAAATCTGGAATTGCTGGAGGCGAATGCATCATGGAAATCAAAATACCGCTCACTCGCACGATCAAAGCTCGGAAAAATCGTCGTCCGCTACTGGAAGTTCCGACGTCAACTCAAGCAGCGCCGGAGTCGTCGATGAACGTCTTGATGATTTGTCAAAATTTCTATCCGGAAATCGGGAGTGCGGCAAACCGAATGAAGAATATCTTCAAGCGGATGGAACAAGCAGGAAGTGACGTCCATGTGTTGACGTCAGAACCGCTCTATCCGACGGCAGAACTCTATACGGACTCGATGTTCTGGGATGAACCGAGCCTCGATACGGCACATGTGACTCGTATCCAACCGCGTGACGTCCGGGCGACGAATAATTTATGGCGGCGTCTTCGCTTGTTCGTGGAACAATTCGTGCTCGCGGTAAAAGAAGTGCGACATGACCCGAAATCCTATGCCTACATCTATGCGACGACGCCATCCATCTTCATGGGACTCGTCGGGGTCGTCGCGAAACACGTCAAAAAGGCTCCTTTGATTCTCGATGTACGTGATTTATGGCCGGAATCATTGATTGGCGTCGGCATCACGAATTCGCGACTCTTATTGACGCCGCTCTACTGGCTTGAAAAGTGGATGTATCGTCAGGCAGATCAATTGGTCATCAACAGTGAGGGGTTTCGATCATATATTGAAGGGCGGGGCATTGCACCGGAAAAAATTCATTATATCCCGAACTCTATCGAGGAAAATGAGTGGTTGATCAAACGCCGAAAAGTATCGGAACAAGTCCGCGTCGTGTATACAGGAAATATCGGTCTCGCACAAGATGTGTTCTTGTTGCTTGACGTCGCACAGGAACTTCAACAAGAGGAAGATATCTGTTTTCAAGTCGTCGGTTACGGTTATCACAAGCAAACGTTCGAACGACTCGTTAAGGAACGTGGGTTGACGAACATCGAATTTCTTGACGCGATGCCACGCTGGGATGCGTTGAAACAACTTGCGAAGAGTGATATTGCCTTTGCGACACTCGTCGAAAGTACAGCGTTCGATACGGTGACACCTGGAAAAATCATCGACTACATGGCGATGGGGTGTGCCATCGTCGGAGCGGTATCCGGACACGCGGCGCATGTCATCGAAGAGGCAGGAGCGGGTTACGTGTCTGTCCAGCGAAAAAAAGAGGAGATCGTCGATCATATTCTCGAGTTATCACGAAATCCAGAGAAACGTGCAGCGATGGGGCGTGCAGGTGTGGCATACGTCCAACATCATTTTGATTGGGAACAAAATGAACAGCGCTTGTTTGAAGCTATCGAACAAACGCAGTCACGAAAGGCGGTCGCAGAATGAAGCGAATTGGAATGTTTGTTTGGAATCCGTTTACGAATGACGCTCGTGTCTTGCGTGAATGTACAGCACTCGTCGAAGCAGGACACCGCGTGGACCTATACTGTCTAAATGACGGCACACTTCCAGAAGTCGAATGCCCGATGTCAGGGTTTCGCGTCATTCGAATCGATCGGACGCCACCTTTTGCGAGGTGGCTCCCGTTCTTTCGTAAACGGAAAAAACGGACACTTGTCATCGGCGTGATGGGTGCGCTTCTTGCGCCATGGCTTATTCCCGTGATGCTCGTGCTCTTTTTGCTCATGCGAAGTCGATTCATCCGTTACGCCCTCTATAACAGTTTCGGCATTCTTCGTATGACACGTGCTGCCCGAAAGCATGATTATGACGTCATGCATGCGAACGATGTCAATACGTTACCACAAGCGATTGGGGCAGCGCGTGGTGCCCAAATCGTCTATGACTCGCATGAAGTCCAGACCGATCGGACAGGATACGGGAGCATGCAAGGGAAATTAGAGCGCTGGTTGCTTCACTTCGTCAATCAGACGATCGTTGAAAATGACACGCGTGCAGATTACCATCAGAAGTTATATGGAACGCGACCATCCGTCCTGCACAATTATCCGTTTTACGAACCGATTATTCCGCAACCGCGACCGTTACGCGAAGAATTAGCACTTGCACCAGATGAGCCGATTTTATTGTATCAAGGTGGCATCCAAGAAGGACGTGGACTAGAGCGACTCATCGAAGCGATGCCGTTCATCGATCGAGGAACACTTATTTTCGTTGGAGATGGAAAGTTAAAAGGGAAACTGATGCAACTGGCCACGCAATCATCGGAAAAGTCTCGTATCCGCTTCATTGATAAGGTTCCGCTTGCTGAACTACCCAGTTACACGGCAGCGGCAACGGTCGGCTTTCAGGTCCTCCAGAACGTTTGCTTCAATCATTATTCCGCTTCTTCAAATAAACTATTCGAATACATGGCGGCGTTGATTCCTGTCATCGCGGCCGACTTACCAGAAATTCGTCGTGTCGTCGATACAGAAGGAGTTGGATTAATCGTCGATGTCGAATCCCCGCAGAGTATCGCCGAGGCGGTCAATCGTCTAGTGAAGGATGAGAGCTTGCGACGGACGATACAGGAGCGGGCAAGCGTAGCAAGGAGACAATACAACTGGGAGCAAGAAAAAGGTCGACTGCTTGCTGTCTATGACTCGATTTTCATGGAATCGGGCGCAAAATAAGAAAAATAGTCAACGACCCGAAGGGAAATCCACGTGCAATGAAGGCGGATTCCTGACGAGTCGTTTTGTTTCATTCGAATAGGCACGAAGGATTCGCGAAAGCTTCATAAGATTTACAAAAACGATAGAAAACACTGGAAATGTAAGGTCTGTGAAGAATGGTTTAAGAGATGGTTAGAAGCATTGGAAAGCAAAGGAAATGTCGTTATGGTCTAGTTACAGCCAAGCCACAGATCGTTCGTTGGCTAGTATGACTAACTCGATGGAGGAATGACAAAATGAAACTTTGCACAATCGGACTAGGATATATTGGATTACCTTCTTCTGCGATGTTCGCGGATCATGGCACGGAAGTCGTAGGTGTCGACATCGATCCACAGATCGTCAATCTTCTGAATACGGGAACGATTCATATTGAGGAACCAGGACTCGAGGATGTCATCAAACGGGTCGTCGCGAACGGAAAATTCCGAGCGACACTTACGCCAGAACGGGCCGATGTTTTCTTAATCGCCGTTCCAACGCCGAACTTGAACGATACGTATAAATCATGTGATTTGAAATATGTCATTTCAGCGGTCAACAACATGCTGCCATTCCTTGAAAAAGGAAATGTCGTCATCGTCGAATCGACGATTGCGCCACGTACGATGGATGATCATGTCCGTCCCTTAATCGAAGCAGCTGGATTTACGATTGGTGAGGACATTTATGTCGTCCATTGCCCAGAACGTGTGTTGCCAGGACAAATTTTACATGAACTTATCCATAATAACCGAATCGTCGGTGGATTGACGCCAGCGTGTGCGGAGGCAGGGGCTGCCGTCTATGAAACATTCGTTCAAGGTGAAATCGTCCGGACCGATGCAAAAACAGCCGAAATGTCGAAGTTGATGGAGAATACATTCCGCGATGTCAACATTGCGCTCGCAAATGAATTAACGCAAGTATGTCATCAACTAGAGATCAACGTCTTAGATGTGATCGAGATGGCGAACATGCATCCACGGGTAAACTTGCATCATCCGGGACCGGGAGTGGGTGGTCACTGTCTCGCAGTGGATCCGTACTTCATCGTCGCAAAAGCCCCATCGCTTGCTCGCATCATTCATACGGCACGACAAACGAACGTTCAGATGCCACAATTCGTTGCCGAACAAGCAGCTCGTCTCGTCGGTTCGCGTGTCCGTCCAAAAATCGCCGTCTTTGGTGTCACGTATAAAGGAAACGTCGACGACATGCGCGAGAGTCCAGCTGTCGAAGTCATTGAACAATTACTCGACCGTGGACTTGACGTCGCTGTCTGTGATCCGCACGTCGAACGCTCGATTTCGACACGTTTCGAACTCGTCGATGAGTTGGAGGCGATTCAAGGCGCCGACCTAGCGCTTGTCTTAGTCGACCACGATGAATTCAAACAATTCGATTCACGTCGTCTCGCAAACTACATGCGGACACCGTTACTCTTTGATACGAAAGGGATCGTCAAAGCGCTCGACGCTGTCAAAGTCCTGAACTTCGGTAATTTGCATACGCACCGCGTGACGGAAGTGGATGCGAAAGCGATATGAACGCGATACGAACGATTGGGGGAGAGTTGAAGGATCATCTATATCTGATCTTTCGGCTCTCGCTTTATGAAACAAAGAGTCAGTATAGCATGCAATACCTTGGTTGGTTTTGGGAGATCATGACGCCACTTCTCCAAATCGGTGTCTACTGGGTCGTATTCGGCTTCGGGATTCGTGGTGGTCATCCAGTCGATGGAATTCCGTTCGTCTTTTGGCTCGTCAGCGGATTGATTGCTTGGTTCTTCATCGGTAGTACGATTCCAAGTGGTTCCCGGTCGATTTATGGTCGGGTCGCTCTCGTCTCGAAGATGCATTTTCCACTAAGTACGATTCCAGCGTATGTCATTTTGGCACAATTCTACCGTCATCTCGCGATGATTGCTTTGACGATCATTTTAGGGTGTGCCTTCGGTTACTTCCCGGGATGGCATACGTTTGAACTCCTATATATCGTACCGGCGGGCGTCGTATTCCTATATGCGGTTTCCTTATTGTTATCCGCACTTGCGACGATGATTCGAGATGTGCAAAACATGGTGACATCTGCGATCCGCATGCTGATGTATTTAACGCCAATCATGTGGATTCCGCCAGATCACTCGTTATTCAAGATGTTGTTGATGCTAAACCCACTCGTTTATTTGATTGAGGGGTATCGTTCAGCACTCATCGGAACGGGCTATCTGCTCGATCATATGTGGTATGGCGTGTACTTCTGGTGTATGACGCTTGCAATCTTACTTGTTGGAGCATCGATTCACATTCGATTCCGACGCTATTTCATCGATTACGTATAGGAGGGAGAACGATGGGTCATGTCGTGTTTGAGAATGTATCGAAACGGTACATGCTCTATGCCCGACCGATCGACAAGCTAAAAGAAGTGTTGTTCGGTAAGGTGAATGGAAAATCGTTCTATGCTCTGAAGAACGTCTCCTTTTCTGTGGAAGAGGGAGAAATCGTCGGTATCGTTGGCATCAACGGAAGTGGGAAATCGACACTATCGCATCTGCTTGCTAACGTGACACCACCGACGTACGGTCGGGTCACATTGGGTGGAAAGTCAGCGTTGATTGCCATCTCTAGTGGATTGAATAGTCAACTGACGGGGCGAGATAACATTGAATTAAAAGGGCTGATGATGGGCTTGACGAAACGACAAATCGAGACGATTACTCCAGAAATTTTAGAGTTCGCTGACATCGGGGAGTTCATCGATCAGCCAGTCAAGACTTACTCGAGCGGCATGCGCGCTCGGATTGGTTTTGCAATCTCGATTCATATTAATCCAGATATCTTGATCATCGACGAAGCACTCTCAGTCGGAGACCAAACGTTTACTGAAAAGTGCCTCGATAAGATGCGTGAATTCCGCGATCAAGGGAAAACGATTTTTTTCGTCAGTCATTCGCTCAGCCAGGTAAAGAGTTTCTGTACAAAAATCCTTTGGTTGGAATACGGGGAAGTACGTCTATTTGGTCCGACGAACGAAACGTTGGCTGAATACAATAAATATCTATATTGGTACAAACAGTTATCAAAAAAGCAAGCCTCCCATTACGTAGCTAAGAAACGAACGGAACGGATCGGTTCCGTGGATCAGCAAATGATGGGCGAGACGATTGAACAATCGTCATGAAATGAGATAGGGGATGAAGTAAATGAAACGTGTCATGCTTGTATTCGGAACACGACCAGAGGCGATCAAAATGGCGCCGGTCGTTAAAGCACTTGAAAATCGTCAGGACGTCGAACCAATCGTCGTTGTTACAGCACAGCACCGAGAGATGCTCGATCAGGTCCTTGAACTGTTCGAGATCACTCCGGACCATGACTTGGATTTGATGCGTCCGCGTCAGACGTTAGAGGAAATGACGGCGCGTATTTTAAACGCGATGCGTCGTGTCCTCGAAAAGGAACAGCCGGATCTCGTCCTTGTCCATGGGGATACGACGACGACGTTCGCTGCTTCTTTAGCGGCGTTCTATCAACAGATTCCAGTCGGTCATGTGGAAGCAGGATTACGGACATATGAAAAGTATGCGCCGTTCCCAGAAGAGATGAATCGTCAATTGACAGGTGTGTTGGCGGATTATCATTTTGCACCGACTGAACAGGCAGCAATGAACTTACGTGCTGAGAACAAGCAGACGCCAATCATCGTAACCGGTAATACGGTCATCGATGCGTTGAAGACGACTGTATCACCGACATATACACATCCTGTCCTATCGCGCCTAGAGAAGTCGGGACGAAAACTCGTTCTTTTGACGGTTCATCGCCGTGAGAATCATTTACAACTGGCAACGATTTTTGATGCAATCGAGCGACTGGCGAATGAACATCCAGAAATCGAAATCGTCTATCCGGTTCATCCGAATCCGGTCGTACTAGAGGCGGCAGCTCGCTTGGAGCATCATCCGCGGATTCAATTGATCGAACCACTTGATGTATTTGACTTCCATAATCTTGCGGCTCGGGCATCCTTCATTCTGACTGACTCAGGTGGGATTCAAGAGGAAGCACCTTCGCTCGGCGTGCCTGTTCTTGTCTTACGGGAGACGACAGAACGTCCAGAGGGGGTCGAAGCTGGAACGTTGAAGCTCGTCGGGACGAACCCAGAGATGATTTATACGATGAGTCATCAATTGTTGACGGATCAGGTGTTCTATCAATCGATGGCGCAAGCCGCTAATCCTTATGGCGATGGACAGGCAGCAGAGCGAATCGTCGATGCCATCATGAGTGAGGTACCTGTATGAGTCAACGTATTCCTCCAGCGATTTATCAGTTCTTTCCATTCGGAACGCAGGAAAAAATCTTGCTTGAGGATGCTACAGATGGTATCTATTTTGATTTTCAAGAAGCGACGGCAGATGACAAATTGTACATTCAGTTGTTTGATCAAGGATTTCAACATCCGCCTTCAAAGTTATACCGGTCAGACGCCACGATTACAGGAGACATCATCGAGGTGACCTGTCATTTCGAAGTCGATGCACCATGTGTCGTTCAGTTATTCAAGATGCAATATGGACAGAAAAAACGAATGGGATCGGAAACGGAGACCGTCACATTGACGAATGAGACAGTCGTTCATGTACAGATGAAACGAGTACCAGGAGCGAAGTATTTCAAGGTGGCATGGAAGTTCTTGCAAGAGGGGAGCTTCCGAGTCCATCTCCGGGACATTCAGATTGTGCAACATGTCACGGCAGGGGAGGAAGCGACGTATGTTATTTAGTTCGACGATATTCTTATTTCTGTTCTTACCGACTGTATTGATCGTCTATTACCTACTCCCACGCAGCTTCCGAAATGGCTGGTTATTAGTGACGAGTCTATTCTTTTATGCATTCGGAGAACCGCGTTTTGCATTGCTGATGCTACTGAGCGTCACGATCAACTACTTCTTCGCCTTGTTTGTCGATCTGTATCGACACCGAATCGGCGTCAAGTGGATCATGTTCAGTATGATTGCAGTCAATCTGGGGTTACTCGGCTGGTTCAAGTACAGCGGATTTTTTGTTCGTTCAGTCAACGAGACATTCGGATTAGGATGGTTCGTACCAGAAGTCGTCTTGCCACTCGGTATCTCGTTCTATACGTTTCATGCGATGAGTTATGTCATCGACATCTACAAAGGGAAGGAAGCGGTGCAAAAGAATCCGCTTGACCTCGCCCTTTATATCGCGTTCTTCCCTCAACTCGTCGCGGGTCCGATCGTTCGCTACAACACGATTGCGAGCCAAATCGAGTCACGAGAAGAGACAGTTTCCGATTTTGCCCGAGGAGTTCGGCGTTTTACGATTGGTTTAGCTAAAAAACTGATTCTTGCCAATGGATGTGGTCAAGTCGCGGATGCCATCTTCAATATGAAAGATCTCTCGATGGGGCTTGCTTGGATCGGCATCATTGCCTACGCCTTACAAATCTATTTTGATTTTTCAGGATACAGCGACATGGCGATTGGACTTGCTTTGATGTTCGGATTTCACTTTCTTGAGAATTTCAACTATCCCTACATTTCAAAGTCCGTTTCTGAATTTTGGCGTCGTTGGCATATTTCACTTGGATCGTGGTTCCGGGATTATGTCTACATCCCGCTTGGTGGAAATCGTGTCTCACCGTGGTTACAGTATCGTAACTTAGCAATTGTCTGGATGCTGACGGGTCTTTGGCATGGTGCTAGTTGGACGTTCGTCGCGTGGGGAGCCTATTACGGAATCTGGATCATGCTTGAGAAAGCATTTCTCGGGAAATGGTTGGAGAAAATTCCAGTCTTCTCGACCGTTTGGACACTCGTACTCGTTTTGGTCGGTTGGGTATTCTTCCGTTCCGAGACGTTCCCGGAAGCCGTTACGTACATTCAAGCAATGTTCGTACCAGATGTGATCTGGGATGAACGCGCGAGCTACCAGCTTGTCCAAAATGGTGTTCTACTGTTTGTCGCGTGTATCGCAGCGACACCGATTCCGAAAATCATCGGAGAGCGATTAGTCGTGTCACTCGGAAGAATTGGTACGACGATGCAGTATGGGTATGCGATGTTGATGCTGTTCCTTGCGACATCAGCACTTGTTGCAAGTACGTTTAACCCTTTCATCTATTTCCGCTTTTAAAAAGGAGGTCTACTGATGGCACAGCCACTTGAAACAAAAAATAAGCAGGAACAACAACGGACGACCTCTTTTGAACGGATCATGATGTGGGTGACGACGATTAGTTTTCTACTCATTTTGTTAACGATTGGGATCGGAACGCTCGTCCGAGAGGACCGTGTACGTTCACAGCTAGAAAATCGCACACTCGCTCAATCGGTCGATCCGACGATTGAAGGAATCGCGACTGGAAAAGACATGCTGAAGATGGAGACGTATTTCACGGACCAACTGCTTTTGCGAGGGACGTTCGTTGAGATGCAGGCGCTACTATCGAAGGATGTCTTCAGACAGCCTTTTCGTAATGGAATCTATACAGCTAAAAATGGCTATATGATCGAACCGAGTGCCTCGACAAGAGTCCAGATTCCAAACGTGTTTCGACAATTCGTTCAAGAACTTGATCGTCCTGTCTATATGGCACTAGCTCCATCGAAGACGGTCATTGCTGAGCGCGATCAGTTGATCCCATCGTATGTTGCTTCGAACGCGCGGACACGATACGCAGGAATGATTCGGGACTTCAAGGCTGCCGGGATGACGAATTTGTCACTTGATCAATTAAAACTAACGGACTACTTCAAGACGGACCATCACTGGAATATCGACGGGGCAGCATCGGCATATCAGACGATTACGAAGGGGATGGACTTACGACCAGTCATGCCATCAAAATCAAATCGTAAAGAAGGTGAGCATGCCTATTATGGTTCATTAGCGCGAAAGACGACGCTTGCGTATGCGACGTCTGGTGATCAGTTAGCCTATTATGAACCAGCATTTTTCAAAGGAATCAATGTCTGTTACGACGGTGCATGCGATCGCCCAGTCATTGATGAATCCTTCGTTCAGCAAGAGGGAGATTACGTCGATCGGTATGAAGTATTCTTGCGCGGGAATCATGGCATCATGTCGATGAAGGAGCAGACGAAGAATGATCGACCAACGATTCTCGTCTTAAAGGATTCATTCGCGAATCCAGTCTTACCGTTCCTTGCTAAAAGTGCCAATCTCGAAGTCGTCGACGTTCGTTACGTCCCAAAATCATTCGATGTGTCGCAGTTCGCTAAACAAAAACAAGTCGACTCCGTGCTGTTCCTGCATAACTCGAACATTGCTGGATTGATGAAGACGTATGAAAACACACTATGAAGGAGTTCATGACATGAGATCCCGAATGGCGAAAAGAAAACCACGCCTTGTTTGGCGCGTATTGAGTGCGCTCCTACTAGGGTTCGTTCTGATTGCTAGTACATCAGCTGGTTTAGCTTTTTTAAAAGTGAAGCAAACGGCAGACGCGTTTTTAACACCGTTAGATGGAGAGCGGCCGAAGCCACTCGAATCGATGAAGCCGGTCAATGTCTTGTTACTGGGCGTGGATGAACGGAAAAACGATAAGGGACGTGCCGATGCCATCATGCTTCTTTCATTCAATCCAAAAACAAGACAAGCGACTTCCCTGTCCATTCCAAGAGATATGCAGGTAACCGTGCCGTCTGGCGAAAAGACTAAAATCAATCATACCTATGCCTATGGGGGGGTGAAAGAGACAGTCGAGACGGTGGAGCAGACGTTTGAGACCGATATTCCTTATTATGCGAAAATCAACATGGATGGATTGATTGAGTTGGTCGATGCTGTTGGGGGTGTCACGGTCGACAATCCATCTGCCTTCAGTTGGAACGACCGTCGTCTTCAAAAGGAGTATGAGAAAGGGAAAATTCATCTGACGGGTCTTGAAGCGAGTGGTTACGCACGTATGCGAAAGCAAGATCCACTCGGCGATATGGGACGACAAATTCGTCAGCGTCAAGTGCTAGAAGCCGTCGGAATGAAGCTTGCTGGACCGCAGTTATTGACGCAACTCGAAAAGATTACGGACGTCATGAAAAACAACTTTACGACGAATATTGGACTCGATGTCGCAGCGCAACTAGCGCAGGAAAATCAGCGGGGGTTCGAACAATTGAAGCCGCTGAAAATCGAGGGAGAAGGATATATCGCAAGTGATGGTGTCTGGTATTTCTTTGCATCGGACGAATCAATGGAACAGACGAAGCAGACGATCGCTAAACTTCTCGCACGATCATAAGTCATAATTAGTATTACCATCAAATAAACAAGGTTGAGCGTCTCTAGCAAATGATTGTGGAGGCGCTTTTTCCTATCTTTCTCTTAAGTAACGCATCATTCTTTTTGAAAAAAGTGCTTGGTTCAAAAGTCTTATTTTCGATCAAATCGATGAAATAGGCTTTGACAGGACTTGTAAACGGATGCAAAATGAAAACGATTACATACCAAAAGGAGATGGCTATCGCATGAAACGCATAAGATCCGTTTGTATCGTTGCGCTAACGTTTGCACTAATATTTAGTGGACTGTCTTTATCCGGTCAAGCATTGGAAAAAGGAAAGTCTACATTGGTCATCATTCATTACAAGGAAGACCCGAACGCCACGAAGGATTGGAACTTGTGGTTATGGGCGAACGGTCCGGATTATTTTCCGAATAAAGCCCACGCTTTTAACGGTGAGGATACTTACGGCAAAGTGGCAACTTATGAATTTCCAGTCGATCAGCCGGAAAAAGTCGGCTTTATCGTCCGAGATGATAACTGGAACAAGGATGGAGGATCTGAGAACGACCGCTTCATCACGAAAGACATGATTAAAAACGGAGTTGCTGAAATCTGGATCGAATCGGGAAGCAAGGACATCTCGACGGTCAATCCGACTAATGGAGCAGACGTCGAAAAAATCGACACGAACATCCACTATTATCGGTATGACAATGATTATGATAAATACGGCGTCTGGTCTTGGCCGGAAGCGCAAGATGGCAAGCGTTTCGAGTTCGATCAGCAAGATGAGTTTGGTGCCATTGCCAAAGTAACGCTTGATAACCCAACGAAAGCACGTCTTGCAGGCGTCATTCCTCATCTTGAGGGCTGGTCGGAAAAAGACGGAGCCGATCGTTTCTTTTATGCAGGTGCGAAGGACATCTGGTTGATCGAAGGGGACCAGACAGTGTACTACAGTAAACCGGAAATTGATCGCACACCAAAAATCACGAGCTTTTTGGCTGATGACTTCCGGACGATGACGCTTAAAACGAATACACCGATGACGGCAGAAGACTTAAAGGCATTTACGTTCGAAGGTGTGACGAATCCAGTCGTATCATCGATCGATGCCAAGACGGCGAAAGTCGAAGTCGCTTCTGATATCGATTTAGCAAAAGTCGTCCGCGTGACGCATCCTGTTTTTGGAGAAGCAGTTCTTGAAGCAGGCAAGGTACTGCGTTCGAAAGCATTCGATCAAAAGTATGCCTATGGTGGTAAGCTCGGCGTCGACTATCAGAAATCGAAGACGACATTCAAGGTCTGGGCGCCGACAGCGCAAGCCGTTGAACTTGAACTATATCGCTTACCGAAACAACAAGCTGCTACGACAGAGGATATCACGCGTGAAATCAAGATGGAACGAACGGAACGTGGTGTCTATCAAGTGACGGTCAAGGGTGACCTTGACGGTGTCGGTTACACGTATGAAGTCAAGCACGCAAAAGAATCGACGCGTGCGGTGGATCCATATGCGACAGCAGTCGCTGTCAATGGAGACCAAGGTGTCGTCGTCGACTTACGCGAGACGGATCCAAAACGTTGGACGAATGGGAAAATGCCACTTCGTCACGCAACAGACGCGATCATTTATGAATCACATGTCCGTGATCTATCGATGTTTGATGTGACGAACTCGGGTTACGATTCAGGTATCAAACAAAAAGGAAAATATCTTGGTGTCATCGAACCCGGTACTCGCTTGACGAAGAATGGTAAGAAAACAAAAACGAAGACAGGACTAGATCATCTGAAGGAACTTGGTATCACGCATGTCCAGTTCATTCCTGTTTATGATTTCAACACAGCGTCCGTCGATGAGACGAATCCGCTTAAATCATACAACTGGGGTTATGATCCGAAGAACTACAATGCACCAGAAGGATCGTATGCGACAAACCCCTATGATCCAAAAGTCCGAATCACAGAAATGAAGCAGATGATTCAAGGACTGCATGACAATGGACTTCGTGCTGTCATGGACGTCGTTTACAACCACATGTTTGACGCAAAGGCATCAAACCTTGATAAAATCGTCCCTGGTTATTACTACCGTTATACAGAAGGCGGCGATTTAGCGAACGGAACTGGTGTTGGAAACGATACAGCATCTGAGCGTCAAATGATGCACAAATTGATCGTTGACTCTGTCTCATATTGGGCGAAAGAATACCACTGGGACGGATTCCGCTTTGACTTGATGGGCATTCACGACGTCAAGACGATGAATGCTGTCAAACAGGCGACAAAACGAATTGATCCGTCGATTCTTGTATTCGGAGAAGGGTGGAGCCTTGGAACACCGCTTCCGGAGATGGATAAGGCAAACCAAACGAATACAAAACAAATGCCAGGAATCGGACATTTCAACGACAACCTGCGCGATGCGCTTAAAGGTAGCGTCTTCATCGATTCAGATGCTGGTTTCATTAACGGAACAACGGGTCTTGAAACGCGCATCAAACGCGGAATCGTCGGAGAAATTGCTTATGACAAAGAGATTCAAGGATTTACGCAAGAACCAGATCAAGCCATCACGTACGTTGAAGCACATGACAACCATACGCTCTGGGATAAGTTGAACCTGACGAATCCGCAAGACAATGACGCAACGAAGACAAAGATGCATCGTTTGGCTTCAAGCATCTTGTTGACGTCACAAGGAACGACGTTCATCCATGCAGGACAGGACTTCATGCGGACGAAGGGCGGCGACCATAACTCATATAAATCACCGGATTCTGTCAACCAGCTCGATTGGAAACGGAAGATGGATCGTCAACAAGACGTCGATTATATGACCGGATTAATTGCATTGCGCAAGAAGAACCCTGCACTTCACTTAGCAACAGCGAAAGATATCCGTCGTTACTTGACGTTTGAAGCAGCACCGGCACAAGTCATTGCGTATCGACTAGATGACGACGCGCCACAACAGAAGAACGATTTATATGTCATTCACAATGCAAATCGAACGGTAGTTGACATGAAGCTACCGAAAGGGAAATGGAAGCTTCTCGTAGATGGTAAACAAGCAGGAACAAAAACGATCCGCACTGTTTCAGGTACGGTTCGTGTTGAGGGACTCAGCTCGTTCGTCTTAGCAAAATAATCAAACAAACGACAAAGGACGTTCCGCAGTTTGCGGAACGTCCTTTGTCGGAGTAAGAGACATACGATTACGCATAGCGTTCATCAGTTTCCTTACCTTCTTTGAGGTTATCTTCTTCTGATTTCGAGACGATGACGGCACATGCTGCGTCACCCGTGATATTGACGGCTGTACGCATCATATCCAGAAGACGATCGACACCGATGATCAAAGCGATCCCTTCGACGGGTAAATTGACCGACTGAAGAACCATCGTTAGCATGACGAGACCGACACCCGGAACACCAGCTGTTCCGACCGATGCGAGAACAGCTGTCAGAACGACCGTCGCAAGTTGCCCAGGTGTTAAATCAACCGCATAGACTTGCGCGATGAAAACAGTCGCAACTCCTTGCATGATTGCCGTCCCATCCATATTGATCGTCGCACCGAGTGGCTGAACGAAACTAGAGACGGAGCGTGGAACCTTCAGCTCTTTTTGAGCCGTTTGCATAGCGACAGGAAGTGTTGCGTTCGACGAAGACGTCGAGAAAGCAAACAACATGACAGGTGCGAATTTTCTAAAGAAGAAGAACGGATTCATCTTCCCAAGAAGTGAGACAGTCGAACCATATGTCAATACAGAATGAACGATCAAAGATAAAATGACGACACCCATATAAAGTCCCATCGCTTTTAAGGAATCAAAGCCTTGTGAACCGACTGCCGATGCAATCAAGGCGAACGCTCCGAGCGGCGCCATCTTCATGACGAGTGTGATCAAATATGTCATTAAATCGTTACCCTGTTCAATGAAAGTCCGTAACGTCGAGACCTTTTTACCGAGAAATGTGATCCCGAAACCGATAAAGACACTGAAGACGATGATCTGTAACATGTTGCCTTCTGCCATCGACGTGATCGGGTTCGTCGGGAACATACCGACGATTGTGTTGATTATGCTCGTATCTGGTAGATTTCCGTTATCATATTCAAGACCTTGCGTCTCGAAGTTACCGAATGTACCCGGTTTAATCAATAATGATAAACCGAGAGCGATGACGATCGCGACAGCTGTCGTCGTCATGAAGTAAATGATCGCTTTTCCACCGACACGACCCAGTTCTTTTGGATTACCGAGTCCCATGACACCAAGGGCGATTGAGAAGAAGACAATCGGTACGACGAGCATCTTAATCAAGTTCAGGAAGATTGTTCCGATTGGTTGTAAAGCATATTTATTCAATCCTTCATAGATCGACTTATCCGGTATGCTAGCCAGAATGATTCCGAGAACTACGCCGAGAATCAAGCCCCAGATGATGCGTTTTGCTTCTTTCATACGTGATGTCACACTCCTTTGTTTGATAATTGCCTATATTTTGACACATCATCACCCTTTTTGACAAAACATTTTAAAAAATGATGATAACGCTTACGAAAAAGTTTCTGGATTTTGATGCAGGAATGATCAGATTTTGTTGTCAAACGGATGCAAGCATGAGAGGATAGAAAAGAACAAAAAGGAACAGCGTAGGGTACAGAAAAGTCGCTTGAATCAACTGTTGACCAAATTGTATATTCCTACTATAATGTTGTATGACGTGTCTGACACGTTTCCTTTAGTCGGTAATATCGGAGGGAGGGAAAACTAGTGGAAACTCGTGTACGTAAAAATGAATCACTTGAAGACGCACTTCGTCGCTTCAAACGTGGTGTTTCAAAAGATGGTACGCTTGCAGAAGTTCGTAAACGTAAACACTACGAAAAGCCAAGTGTAAAACGTAAGCTTAAATCGGAGGCTGCGCGTAAGCGTAAGAAGTTCTAACGTTAGAGAGGGTGTATCCTCATGAGTCTTCAGGAGCGTTTGACAGCGGATATGAAAGATGCCATGCGTCTTCGTGAAAAAGATCGTCTTACGACGATTCGCATGGTGAAATCATCGCTGCAAAATGAAACGATCAAACTCGGTAAGCAAGAATTGACAGACGAGGAAGAATTAACGATTCTTTCACGTGAAATGAAGCAGCGCAACGACTCCCTCCGAGAATTCGAAAGCGCTGGTCGTCACGATCTCGTCGCGAAAATTCAAGCAGAGATTGTCGTGCTCGAAGCTTATATGCCAAAACAGCTTTCCGAGGAAGAAGTACAGGAAATCGTCGACGCAGCTATTGCGCAGACGGGTGCCTCTGCTCCTTCGGATATGGGGAAAGTAATGGGTATCGTCATGCCGCAGCTTAAGGGCAAGGCAGACGGTGCGTTAATTAATCGACTCGTCAAACAACGGCTCGCTTAATACATGAAAAAGGTGTCCTTCGGGGCACCTTTTTTGTCGTTCCTGTCACAATTAAAAGTTTCTTAATGAATTCAGAATAGTCATGAAACCTTTTTGTTTTGAAAGCGTATATAATTATAGTAACGAATCAAAGTGCAAAAGAAGCAGCTTCTGACACGAATGAAAAGGGGTGAACGTACGCATGACGTTTAGCTTAGGGATGATTTTGACGGTCTTCATGATCGGGGTCCTCATGTTACTGGTCGAAATATTCGTCACAGGGTTCGGAATCTTTGGCGTCCTTGGGATCGGCGCTGTCCTTGCTAGTCTGATCATGGCAGGTGCTACAGTTGGTCAAGTAGGCATAGCGGTTGGACTTGCTGTATTTCTATCACTTGCGGCCGGATACTGGGCATATCGCAGAATTAAATCGAATCAATCCTTATTATGGAGAGGTTTGATTTTGACAGATTCCACATCGTCTGAAAAAGGCTATCTTTCTCATCAAGACAAAGTGCAACTGTTAGGACAAGAAGGAGTCAGTCTGACACCTCTCCGTCCGTCAGGAACAATTGAAATCGACGGAAATCGAATCGATGCCGTTACGGAAGGGACCTTCATTCAAGCGGGGGAAACGATCGTCGTAAAAGAAGTGACGCACGGACGCGTCATTGTTAGAGTCCAACATACGAAGGAGGAGTCCCACACATGACACCTGAATTATTGACTGTATTACTCATATCCGGAGGAATCTTAATTTTCCTCGCCATCTTCTTCACGCTCGTTCCGATTCCACTTTGGATTAGCTCGCTCGCAGCGGGAGTGCGCGTATCGATCTTTACATTAGTTGGGATGCGTCTTCGTCGAGTAACACCGTCTAAGATTGTCAATCCGTTGATCAAGGCAGTTAAAGCGGGATTGAACTTGAATACGAACCAACTGGAAAGTCACTTCCTTGCTGGTGGTAACGTTGACCGCGTCGTCAATGCCTTGATTGCAGCACACCGTGCGAATATCGAGTTGAGCTTCGAACGCGCAGCGGCGATTGATCTTGCTGGTCGTAATGTTTTAGAAGCTGTTCAGATGTCGGTTAACCCGAAAGTCATCGAAACACCATTCATTGCCGGTGTGGCGATGAACGGGATTGAAGTGAAAGCGAAAGCCCGGATCACGGTACGTGCGAACATCGATCGTCTCGTCGGTGGTGCTGGGGAAGAAACGGTCATCGCACGTGTTGGTGAGGGTGTCATCTCAACAATTGGTTCGTGTAATGACCAAAAAGAAGTACTTGAGAATCCAGAGATGATCTCACGGACGGTTCTTGCAAAAGGACTCGATTCGGGTACGGCGTTCGAGATTCTCTCGATTGATATTGCAGATATTGATATCGGTAAGAATATCGGTGCGGTCCTTCAAACGGATCAAGCGGAAGCAGATAAGAACATTGCGCAAGCGAAAGCCGAAGAACGTCGCGCAATGGCGATCGCAAGTGAACAAGAGATGAAATCACGTGTTGAAGAGATGCGTGCGAAGGTTGTCGCTGCTGAAGCGGAAGTGCCGCTTGCTATCGCTGAAGCGATGCGTGACGGTAACTTTGGTGTCATGGATTATGCGAACTACTTGAACGTGACAGCAGATACGAAAATGCGCCAAGCAATCGGTGGGCAATCATCACCAAATGACTCACAATAAAGGGTGAGACGGTATGGATATCATATGGGTCGGATTGATGATCGCATTCGGTGTCATCTCCGTCATCTCAAAAGCAGCAGATAAAAAACCGAAGCAGACGAACCGAACTCCTTCAAAGGAGTTCGGTGAATATGTGAAGCAAATGACCGAACAGGTCCATACGATGCGACAAGAGACGCTACCTCCACCTGTCGTTCGTAAAAAAGCACCCGCGAAGAAACAACCGGGGGTAACGCAAACGAAAGCGCGACCAGTTCATGAACGAACGGAATTGCAACAACGTTTGGATCAACGTCAAAAGCAACATTCGAAAAAAGGGATGTCCTCATCGACGATTGGCGAAATCAAAGATAGCGTAGCAGATAGTGCCATTGGATCGTCTAGTCGTTCAGCATCAGCAACGACGATTTCACAAGATGAAATGCGACGTGCCATCGTTTGGAGTGAAGTTCTTGGTGCGCCTGTTTCCAAGCGTAAACGCTAATATTTGTCTAGTGAGTCGATCCTACGAAACGCGTAGGATCGACTCTTTTTATTGCCTAAAAGGTGGGAACGGGTTTTTCTTTCCATCTTTTCGGCGGAAGTGCTAAAGTGGAAGAGATTAGATATGAAGCGATGACAACTTGTTATCCATGACTAGGAGGCCATTCACAACGTGATATTCAACGAAAGAATCCCATTTGCATTTTCGAATTCAGAACAGATTCAAGCATTCGTCGGTCCGAATGATGCAGTCTTACGTACGATGGAAGCAGAACTTGACGTTCAGCTGACCCATCGAGGAGATGAGCTGTTGGCACAATCCGAACAGGAGCAGTCTGTGATCTTAGCAGGACAGGTCGTAGGCGTCTTGAAACAACTTGTGAATCGCGGAGCTGTTTTAACGGAACGTGACGCGACGAGCGCCATTCAACTCGCACGTCAAGATCGTGTGGATGAACTACTGGAACTTTACGATACGGTCATTCATACGAATCATAAAGGAAAACCACTTCGTGCAAAGACACTCGGTCAAGCACGTTACGTTCGCGGAATTGATCGCTGTGATTTGACATTCGGTATTGGACCAGCGGGGACCGGGAAAACATATCTCGCAGTCGTGATGGCAGCAAAAGCACTGAAGGAAGGTCACGTCAAACGACTCGTCCTGACGCGTCCGGCAGTAGAAGCAGGAGAAAATCTAGGATTTCTTCCAGGGGATCTTAAAGAAAAGGTCGATCCCTATCTACGTCCTCTGTACGATGCGCTACATGACGTCCTTGGTGTCGAGCATACGGCTCGTCTGCTTGAACGTGGTGTCATCGAAATCGCACCGCTTGCTTACATGCGAGGACGGACGCTTGAACATGCTTTTGTCATTCTCGATGAAGCGCAAAATACGACACGGGAACAAATGAAGATGTTCCTGACGCGTCTCGGATTCCATTCGAAGATGATCGTTACGGGCGATTTAACACAAGTCGATCTTCCGCGTGGAAAAACGTCTGGTCTACAAGAAGCGTTACATTTGCTCGGCAATGTCAAAGGGATTCATTTTGAGCACTTTGGCTCAGCTGATGTCGTACGTCACCCACTTGTCCGAAAAATCGTTGATGCTTATAGTCAGGATTTGACCTAAGCCGTTACGGAAATAGAGAAAAAGGGGGAGATGATATGCGCAAGGTTGGGGTCTGGGTCGGTCTTTTGACAGTAATATTCTATCTCATCGTATCGACGATGATGTATGTCAGCGTTCGACCAGAAGCCTTGTCCGCAGAACCATTCTCAATTGCAGAAGAAGACATCCGGTCACCCTTGACGATGGAGGACCGGGTCGCAACAAATCAAATCAAGGAAAATTCGGTTGCTGCAATCGAGAGTCAGTATACGATCAAACAAGAGTATGCAGCACAGCAAATTGATAAAGTAGAACAACTTTTTGCTAGTTTATCCGGTATTAAAAAAGCAAATGAGATCGGTAAAATCAAACAGCGTCTGCGTGGAACGGAGGCGGCGACACTGTTGAAGGATGATGAGTTACGCTTGCTTGTGACGTCGACGACAGCACTTCGGAATACGACACGTGACGTCGTCATTACAGCGATTGAAGAAGCGATGCGTCAACGTATCTCGTCCGATGGTGGTGAAGTAGCAGAAGCACGTGAGAATGCGCGGACTGATATCGAACGTTCGCCGCTCTCCTTCTCATTAAAAGCAGTCGCTAAAGCGCTGACCGATCAACTGATCGTGACGAATTACGTCTATGATCCGGAAAAGACGGAACAGCTTCGTAAGCAGACGAGTGATAAAGTCGAACCGGTCATCATTTCAGAAGGTGAAGTGATCGTCAAACGAGGCGAAGTAATTTCGCAAGATGCTTACCGCCAGCTACAACTCGTCGGTTTGATTTCTGACCGTCAGTCGTTGAAACCGTTACTTGGAGCGATGCTTGTCAGTGCATTGATGACTGCTTTCCTATTCGGCTTCATTCATCGCTCGAAACTACGGTATGCACAGATGGGGCGGATCCGGTTGTTTGGGCTTGTCTACCTCGTCGTCAGCTTACAATTGCTTGTCATGTATGGCATGGCCTTTTTAGCAGACGACATCAATCCTGCACTTTACTTACTCACACCGACCGCTTTTGCTGCGCTTGTCCTGCGCAATTTATTGAACGAACGGATTGCATTATCGAGTTCTCTTTTTACGGCGCTTGCTGGAACGTTCTTCTATAGTACGAATCAAAACTTCAGCTTCAATATCGCGATCTATTTGTTAGTCGGTGGTTTAGTCGCAACGTTTTTCCTACAGTCCAGTTTGTCACGTCGTCGTATTTTCATGAGCAGTATTTCGATTGCCGGAGCAAACATCGCGATTTTCTTTGCATTCGTTCTATTACGTAGTGGCACATTCGAATTACGTGAAACATTGACTTTAGTCGGTTTTGCGATTGCTAGTGGGATCTTGAGTGCCATTCTTGCGATTGGGTTATTGCCGTTCCTCGAAATGACATTTGGTATCTTAGCACCGACGCGTCTGCTCGAACTGTTGAACCCGACGCATCCCTTATTGAAGAAACTCTTGGTCGAAGCGCCAGGAACGTATCATCATAGCATGATGGTCGCGAACCTAGCAGAAACAGCCTGTGAAGCAATCGGTGCAGATGGGTTGCTTGCGCGAGTCGGTGCCTACTATCATGATTTAGGAAAAACACGACGACCACTTTATTTCATTGAAAACCAGCATGGACGCAATCCGCATGATCGATTGACGCCGGAAGAGTCGGCACGTGTCATCTTGGCACATACAGAGGATGGTGTTGAATTGCTCGAAAAAGCAAAACTCCCGGCAGCGATCATCGATATTTGTCGCCAGCATCATGGAACATCGTTGCTCCGATATTTTTATGTCAAGGCAGCAGAACAAGGTGAAGTCGATGAGGATACGTTCCGTTATACAGGACCTAAACCACAAACGCGTGAAGCGGCAGTCATCATGATCGTCGACTCGATTGAAGCGGCTGTTCGTTCAATGAAAGCTCCTTCGGAAGAAGGAATTCGGGACCTAGTCGCGAAAATCATTCGTGAAAAGATGATGGACGACCAATTTGCGGAATGTGACATCACGACACGTGAGATTTATCGCGTCGGTGAAAGTGCGTGTCATACCTTATCCGGTTTGTTCCATGAACGAATCGAGTATCCAGAATTAAAGAAAGAGGCAACGAAATGAACATTTATATGACAGACGAAAATAATCGTCTAACGGAAGAACAACGACAGCTTGTCGAATCGATTTTGATTTACACGGCGGAACAAGAAGAAGTCGATCCGAACAGTGAGTTGTCCGTGACTTTCGTCTCAAACGATGAGATTCAAGAGATCAATCGTGAATGGCGTGGGAAAGATCAGGCGACAGACGTCATTTCCTTCGCGATGGAAGAACTCGGAGAAGATGAAATCGATTTTGGATTATTGGAAGATGAACCAGTCGTCCTCGGTGATTTGATCATTTCCGTGGAACGATGTCGCGAACAGGCGGCTGAATATGGCAATCATTTCGAGCGTGAACTCGGTTTTCTCGCCGTCCATGGTTTCCTCCACTTACTCGGATATGATCACATTGAAAAGGCAGATGAGGAAATCATGACGAAGCGACAGGAGGAAATCCTGCATCACTTCGAGTTATTCCGGGGCACGTTGTGAAAAGCTGGTGGCAACCATTTCGACATGCGATGCATGGGTTGCGCCAATCGATTCGAGAAGAACGGCATATGAAAGTTCATGTCATCATTGGCGGCATCGTATTACTTGTCGCCTTTTTATTACCGTTGACATCTGTCGAGCGAGCGATTCTTTTTCTGACGGTCGGGATCGTCATAAGTGCCGAGATGTTCAATACAGCGTTTGAGCGCGTCGTGGATCTCGTGACGCAGGAGTGGCATCCACTGGCAAAAGCAGTTAAAGATATCGCGAGTGGTGCTGTTTTAGTGTTGGCGCTTACATCTGTTGCGATTGCGCTATGCATCTTCATCCCATATTTGGTACAATAAGAATCCGGCCTTTTTGGCCAATACCGTTCCTAAAAAGGGGATACTCACATGAAAACAGAACAATTACTCGAACAAGCTAAACGTGCACGCGAAAAAGCGTATGTTCCATATTCAAAGTTCCAAGTCGGTGCTGCTCTCTTAACGAAAGACGGACAAGTCTTCCATGGCTGCAATATTGAAAACGCAGCGTATGGTCTTTGTAACTGTGCAGAACGGACAGCTATCTTCTCTGCGTGGGCACAAGATGCGCGCGAGTATGCAGCGATGGCTGTCGTTGCGGACACAGAAGGACCGGTCGCACCATGCGGACAATGCCGCCAAGTGTTATCAGAGATGTGTGATGCGGATATGCCAATCTATTTGACGAACCTTAAAGGGGATGTCACAGAAACAACAGTGGGCGCCCTCTTACCGGGAGCATTCACGAAAGGAGATTTACATGTTTAAAGAAGGATTCAAATCGGGCTTTGTCTCGATCATCGGACGCCCGAACGTCGGAAAATCGACATTCCTCAACCGTGTCATCGGACAAAAAATTGCCATCATGTCTGATAAACCACAAACGACGCGTAATAAGATTCAAGGTGTCTATACGACAGAAGATGTTCAGACGATTTTCATCGATACACCTGGGATCCATAAACCAAAACATAAACTCGGCGATTTCATGATGAAGGTCGCGACGAACGCATTGCGTGAAGTCGATGCGATCTTGTTCATGATCAACGTGACGGAACCAAAAGGAAAAGGTGACGACTTCATTATTGAAAAATTGAAGGAACTCGATACACCAATCATTCTCGTCATGAATAAAGTCGATTTGATTCATCCGAATGATATTCCACCGATCATCGAGTCGTACAAAAATGAACTCGAGTTCGCGGCAGTCGTTCCGATTTCGGCGCTACAAGGGAATAATGTCGGACCGTTACTTGAAGAAATCGCAAAAATTCTACCAGAAGGACCGATGTATTATCCAGCGGATCAAGTCACTGACCACCCAGAGCGCTTCATCATCTCAGAGATGATTCGTGAAAAAGTCTTGCAAAAGACACGCGATGAAGTACCACACTCGATTGCCGTCGCGATTGATCAAATCAAGACACGTGAGAATGGAAACATGGTGGATGTCCATGCGACGATCTTGATCGAGCGCGATTCCCAAAAAGGAATCATCATCGGTAAACGCGGAGCACTTCTAAAAGAAATCGGCTCTGAAGCACGAACGGACATCGAGATGTTACTCGGGACGAAAGTTTACCTGAACTTGTGGGTCAAAGTCCAAAAGGATTGGCGCAACAAGGCCGGTCAATTGCGTGAACTCGGCTTCCGCGATGATGAGTATTAAGCGATGATCGATAAGGCGGAAGGGCTTGTATTACGAACGGTCGTATATGGTGAATCGAATAAGATTGTCACGCTACTGACACGTGAATACGGCAAGCTCGCCGTCATGGCGCGAGGAGCGAAGAAGCCGGGTAGCCGTTTTAACGCGGCTAGTCAGCCTTTCGTCCGAGCTGTCTATATCTATCCACGTTCACGGGGTCTCGGTCAGTTAAAATCAGCAGACGTCATTACAAGTCATGCGCATATTCGGCAAGATGTCGTGTTGATGGCTTATGCGATGTATCTATTGGAGCTTGCGGATAAAGCGCTTGATGAACGGGTGCCGCAACCGGCGCTTTACGATTTATTCGTCGAAGGACTAGAGGCGATGGATGAAGGACTAGATCCTGACGTCGTCTCTTTCATCATCGAATTGCGTCTGTTGCGTCATCTAGGCATTGCTCCACATTTGAATGGCTGTACGATTTGCGGGAGTGCTGAAGCACCATTCGCTTTTTCGTTACATCATGGCGGTCTACTCTGTCGCCGGCATCGCCATGAGGATGAACATGCTGTCTATATGTCAGAGGCAGTTGCGAAGATGCTCTATGTGTTTTCCGTATATGATTTCTCACGGATTGGTACCGTGACGGTAAAGCCAGAAACGAAGCGTCTATTGCGTCAAATCATGGATGCTTATATGGAACGCTACAGCGGATTACGTCTGCGTTCAAAACGTGTCCTCGACCAGTTGATTGATTTCGGCAATGATTGACAGCAACAAGCGGGTTCGGTAGAATGAATGCGGAAGAAGTAACTAAATGAACACGATGACGAAAAGGAGTACCGTCTTTTTTCTCAATCAAGCGATTCCAGGGTGGTGTGAGCTGGGAGTGAGAGGGGCGCGAACGGCGTTTCGGAGTGTTTTTTTGTCAAAAAGAGTGGCATGCGATGCATGCAAGTAGGGTGGAACCGCGGGCTCGTCTCGTCCCTATGTGCAACGATTGTTGTACATAGGGGCGTTTTTTGCGTTCCTTAATCATTTCGGAGGTGAAAGTCGTGAAGATGACAGTACAAGACATGATCTTGACATTACAAAAATTTTGGGCAGAACAAGGTTGCTTGACGATGCAAGCATACGACGTAGAAAAAGGAGCCGGTACGATGAATCCGATGACGTTTTTACGGAGTCTCGGACCGGAACCGTGGAACGTTTGTTATACAGAACCATCACGCCGTCCGGCTGACGGTCGTTATGGAGAAAACCCGAACCGTCTGTATCAACACCATCAATTCCAAGTCATCATGAAACCATCACCTGACAACATTCAGGAACTGTACTTACAAAGTCTCGAGTTGCTCGGGATCAATCCACTCGAACATGACATCCGTTTCGTAGAGGATAACTGGGAGAACCCAACGTTCGGTGCTGCTGGTCTCGGCTGGGAAGTATGGCTAAATGGAATGGAAATTACACAATTCACGTACTTCCAACAAGTCGGTGGAATCGAGTGTAATCCGATTGCAGTAGAGATCACTTACGGAATCGAGCGTCTCGCTTCTTACATCCAAGATGTCGAGAGCGTATTTGATCTCGTTTGGACAGATGGTTTCAAATACGGTGATATCTTCTATCAACCGGAATTCGAACATTCGAAGTATACATTTGAAACATCAGATGTCGCTTTACTCTTTACGTTATTCGATCAATATGAAAAAGAAGCGAATCGTGCCTTGGATGAGAACCTCGTTTTCCCAGCGTATGATTACATCTTGAAATGTTCGCATACCTTTAACCTTCTCGACGCGAAGGGCGCGATTTCCGTCACGGAACGCACAGGGTTCATCCATCGTGTACGGAACATGTCGCGTCGTTGTGCGCAAAGTTTCATCGAAGAACGGGAACGTCTTGGCTTCCCATTGATCAAGTCGAAAGCAGGTGAGTCACATGCATGAATTATTACTTGAAATCGGTTTAGAAGAAATGCCGGCTCGATTCGTCCTTCAATCCGAAACACAACTCAAGGAACGCGTGACGCGTTTCCTTGAAGAAGCACGGATTGAGTTCACAAGCGTCGAATCCTTCTCGACACCACGCCGTCTTGCAGTATATGTCAAGGGTCTCGCAGCACGTCAAAGCGACCTCGAAGAGACATTAAAAGGACCCGCAAAACGAATCGCAATGGATGAAGACGGTAACTGGACGAAAGCAGCCGAAGGATTCGCGCGTGGTAAAAAGTTAACGACGGACGATCTCTTCCTTGGAGAAGAAAAAGGAGTCGAATACCTTTATGCGACACGTAAGGAAGTCGGACAAGCGACAGCTGATTTACTTCCTGGACTAAAACAAGTCGTCGAAGCGATGACATTCCCGAAAAACATGCGTTGGAGCACACAATCGTTACGTTATATGCGTCCAATTCGTTGGTTGATTGCCCTGCTTGACGATCAAGTCATCCCGTTTGAAGTCGCATCCGTCGAAACAGGTCGGACATCGCGTGGACATCGTTTCCTCGGGCAGGACATCACGATCCTACGTCCGAATGCCTATGTCGAAGCGCTCGCAGGAGAAAATGTCATCGTCAGTTACGAAGCACGTCGTCAATTGATCGAAGAACAAATCGCGGCGCTTGCGGCACGCGAACAATTCGAAGTGCCGATCGATGCGTCTTTACTTGAAGAAGTCACGAACCTCGTCGAGTATCCAACAGCCTTGTTCGGTGCATTTGATGAAGCGTATCTTGAGTTACCGGAAGAAGTCTTGATCACGACGATGAAGGAACACCAACGTTACTTCCCGGTCAAACGTGACGGGGCGTTGCTCCATTATTTCGTGACGGTACGAAACGGAAACGCAACACATCTTGAAAACGTCGCACGCGGAAACGAAAAAGTCATCCGTGCCCGTTTAGCAGATGCGCAGTTCTTCTATGAAGAAGATAAAAAAGCAGATATCGATGAACAGGCGAAACGTCTTGATAAAATCGTCTTCCATGAAAAATTAGGAACGACAGGCGAAAAAGTCCGTCGCGTCCGTCAGATGGCACTCGCACTTGCAGATCGTGTCGGTGCAGACAAAACACGTGTCGAACGTGCAGGACAGATCTATAAATTCGACCTCGTCAGTCAAATGGTCTATGAATTCACGGAATTACAAGGTCTGATGGGTGAACGTTATGCGAACATGAAAAACGAGGATCCGGAAGTCGCTGCTGCGATTCGCGAACATTACATGCCACGCTTCGCGGGTGATGCAAGTCCGGAGACACCGACAGGGACACTCTACGCGATCCTTGATAAGATGGACAGCGTCGCTGGATTCTTTGGTGTCGGTATGATTCCGAGTGGATCAGCGGATCCGTATGCATTGCGTCGTCAAGCACAAGGGATTGTTCAGATTTTATCAGATCGAAAGTTGAATCTGACATTGACTGAATTGATTGCCTTCGTCATTTCAGAACAGGTGGCAGCAGGTCTTTATACGAAGGATGCCGAAGAAGTACAAGCCGCATTACAAGATTTCTTTGCGCAACGTTTGAAGTACCGTCTATCGGAAATGGACTTCCGTCATGATGTCGTCGAAGCCGCTCTTGACCATATGTTGACAGTCGAAGCGAATGAAAAGCGTGCTGCCATGCTCGAAGAGGCGACGAAAAAAGAATCGTTCAAGAAAACGGTCGAACAATTAAGCCGTGTCTTGAACATCTCGAAAAAAGCAGAAAGTGTCACAACTGTTAATCCAGCGCTCTTTGAAAATGATGCGGAACGCGAATTGCATGAGGCGATTGAGAAAGCCTTACCAGAGGTCGATCAAGCTATCGCGTCACTTGATTATGCACGTGCACTTGAGGCACTTGAGGCAACCGTTCCATCGATCACAGCCTACTTTGACGGTACGATGATCATGACGGATGACGAAACGGTCCGTACGAACCGTCTTAGCGAAATGAAACGATTTGCAGAAGCCATCGAATCAGTCGCTCGGTTCAATGCACTCACTTTAGCGTAAAGAAAAAGGACGGATGAGCCGATGAAGTTAAATGAACGGCAAAAAAAGATACTCCAAATCGTCAAAGAGAATGGTCCAATCACGGGAGAGCAGATTGCTGCAGCGCTCTCCCTGACACGGGCGACATTACGACCCGATTTGTCGATTTTAACGATGACCGGCATGCTAGAAGCGCGCCCACGTGTCGGCTATATGTATGTCGGAAAGAAAAATGCTTCCATGCTTCATGAGAAACTGGACACCTTGACCGTCGGCGAATTCATGTCATCAGCAAAGGTCATTCATGAAGGGATGACCGTATACGATGCGATCGTTCACTTATTCCTAGAAGATGTCGGTTCGCTGTTTGTCGTCAGCAAGGACCATGCGTTGGTCGGTGTGTTGTCACGTAAGGATTTTCTACGTGCGGCAATCGGTAATCAAGAATTAGACTCGTTACCGGTCAACATCATCATGACACGAATGCCAAATTTGACAGTCTGTGAAAAATCGGAGACGTTGATTGGTGCCGGCATGAAACTGATCGAAAAACAGATTGATTCGATGCCAGTCGTCGAAGAAGAGAACGGGGTCTTGAAAGTCGTCGGTCGAATGACGAAAACGAACATGACGAAAGTATTGGTCGCTTTAGCACGTGATGAAGAAATTTAAGGGGGGCTCCTGATGCGTCAACGGATTTATGTCGTGAGTGATTCTGTCGGAGAGACGTGTGAACTCGTCGTCCGCGCAGCTGCTATTCAGTTCCCGGAACAAGCCATCGAAACGGTCCGCATTCCGTTCGTCGATGATGATCAAGTCATTTATGACTTGGTTCTTCATGCGAAAGAAGAACAAGCGACGATCGCTTTTACGATCGTTCATGCGACGCATCGTCGTCTGCTTGCAGACACAGCGCGTGCCCACGGTGTAAAGGCGATTGATCTACTTGGTCCATTGCTTGACACGATGGAAGATCGTTTGCAGATGCAACCGAAGGAAGAACCTGGATTAATCTATCGCTTAGATGAGGAGTACTTCCGGAAAATCGAAGCGGTCGAATTTGCTGTTAAGTATGACGATGGACGTGATCCAAAAGGAATTAAACGCGCTGATATCGTCTTGATCGGTGTGTCGCGTACATCTAAAACGCCGCTCTCGCAGTATTTAGCCTTAAAGCGATATAAAGTAGCAAATGTACCACTCGTACCCGAATCGATTCCACCGGCAGAGCTATTCGATATTCCAAAAGAAAAATGTTTTGGACTACTCATCTCACCGGAAAAGTTGATCGATATCCGAATGGAACGATTGCGTTCATTAGGACTCAAACCTGAAGCAGCCTATGCGCAGATGGACCGAATCAATCGGGAACTTGAATACGCACGGAATTTATATGAACGAATCGGATGCCAAATTATTGATGTGACGAATAAAGCAGTCGAAGAGACGGCGAATTTGATTTTGACCGGAATTTCCGGGAAAGCGCATGACTAGTCAAGCAGTCAGGAACATAGTATACTTGTTTAGCTGATAAATGAGATAATGCCCTTTTTCTAATGAAACGGAACGAGTCATCGTTCCGTTTCATTGCGGGTATGGTCATGTAAGGATAAGTTCTCGAGGAAAGGGGAGAGGACGGAATGAAGCGAATTCCTGATGAAATCGTCGATCAGGTCCGCCAAGCAACGGACATCGTCGAATTGATTTCAGAACGTGTAGAATTAAAAAAACAAGGGAATCGATATTCAGGGCTTTGCCCGTTTCATTCTGAGAAATCACCTTCCTTTTCTGTTTCTCCTGATAAAGGAATGTACTACTGTTTTGGATGTGGTGCAGGAGGAAATGCAATTACTTTCGTCATGGAAACAGAAGGAATGAGTTTCAAGGAAGCCGTTTCGAAATTAGCCGACCGAAGCGACGTCACACTTCCAGAGCTAGAACCGGACCGATTCGAGCAGTCGGAATCGACGCCTGAACAGGAAAAGAAGTTCCGCATGCGCGAAGCGCATCGAATCGTCACCGAGCTCTATCACGAGGTGCTGATTCAAACGGAAGCAGGCGACGCCGGAAGAATCTATTTAGAAAATCGCGGTATACGCGAGGGGGCGATGCGTGAGTTTCGACTCGGGTATGCACCGGATCAAGATCGTTTTACAGTGGATTCCTTGGCACGACGTGGGTTTGATTTAGATGAGATGGTCGAAGCGGGATTGATTTCAATCGGACGTGATGGTGATTATCGAGATCGATTCAACGGTCGGGTCGTGTTCCCTATTTCCGATCGTGATGGCACGATCGTCGGATTTAGTGGCCGTTCGATTGACGGTCGTGACCCAAAGTATGTTAATACAGCGGAAACCCCTTTGTTCAATAAAAGTGAACTGTTATTTGGATTTGCTCAAGCACGAGGGGCGATGCGTAAAATCAAACAAGTCGTCCTTGTTGAGGGAAATCTTGATGTTGTGCGTGTTGCTCAAGCGGGTATACCTTATACGGTAGCTTCTTTAGGAACAGCGTTAACGCCTGTTCATGCCCAAAACCTGGCACGCATCGTCGATGAAGTCATTGTTTGTTATGACGGAGACAAAGCAGGACGCGCTGCGACGCTAAAAGCCTTACAGTTGCTTGAAGCCGTTGCCGTCGACTGTTCCGTCATCCGCTTACCGGATGGCGAAGACCCTGACTCCTTTATTGGGAACCAGGGAGAAGAGACGTTTTTACACTGGATCGAACAAAAACGGGTTTCAAGTCTTGAATTTAAATCTTTTTATTTTCGACAAGGAAAAAACTTGCGATTAGAAGGAGAACGCGTTCGATATATTGAAACTATGCTTGAAGAGATTGGTCGAACATCCAATCCGTTGTTACGGGACATCTATTTAGGAAAACTTTCTGAGGAATTTAAACTCTCGAAAGATTCTTTGATCGCACAAGTGCGTCCAACCGTCCAACAACCGAAAAGAGAACAAATCGTTTCCGATCGCCCGACCGCTGTACCGACAGCACCTCCTGATCGAACGTTCGCGAACTGGAAAAAGGCTGAACGCTTCTTGCTTGCCTACATGATCCGTTCCGAAGAAGTATGTCTAGAAGTGCGTGAGCAGCTGGGTGTCCAATTCAATGATCCGGCACATCAATTGATTGCCGGCAAGTTATATGAATTTTATGGGACAGGTACGCAAGGAAGTCCAGATCGTTTTTTGACGATGCTCCATGATGCTTCCCTGCAACGAATCGTAGTGGATTTAGAGTTCATGCTGATGCCTGAATATGATCCTGACTTACTCAGTCATTACATTCGTGCCGTCCAGAACGAACAGCAACGTCGATTGCTCGAAGAAGAAAAATCACGATTGAATCAACAAACAGATATCCGTGCCCAAGCGGAACTGATGCAGGCGATCATTGAACGAAAGCGTCGTTTAAAAGATCGATGACCTGCTGCATGATGTGGAAGGAGTGTATGGTTCGATGGCAGAAAAAGCAAGATCAGAAGCTGAATTACTCCGTCTCGCGAAAGAGGAACTCATCGCGCTCGGACATAAGAATGGTGAATTGTCGCACCAGAAAATCGAAGACAAACTGAGTTCCTTCGAATCAATGGATGCTCAGCAATTCGAGGAATTCCTTCAATTGCTTGAAACAGAAGGTATCAAGGTTAACAATGACGGTACAGGGGACGAAAAAGAAGAGGCAGATTTGAACGATTTGTCTGTTCCACCCGGCGTTAAGATCAATGACCCTGTCCGGATGTATCTAAAAGAAATCGGTCGCGTTGATCTGTTGAATGCAGAAGACGAAGTCGAACTCGCGAAACGAATCGAACAAAACGATGAAGAAGCGAAAAAACGATTAGCGGAAGCAAATTTACGTCTCGTCGTTTCGATCGCTAAACGGTATGTCGGACGCGGTATGTTGTTCCTTGATTTGATTCAAGAAGGTAACATGGGTCTGATCAAGGCGGTCGAGAAATTCGACTATACGAAGGGATATAAATTCTCGACGTATGCAACGTGGTGGATTCGTCAGGCGATCACACGTGCGATTGCTGACCAAGCGCGGACGATCCGAATTCCGGTTCACATGGTTGAAACGATCAATAAATTGATTCGTGTCCAGCGTCAACTCTTGCAAGATCTTGGACGTGAACCATCACCGGAAGAAATTTCGAAAGAGATGGAAATCACGCCGGAAAAAGTCCGTGAAATCCTGAAAATTGCGCAAGAACCGGTTTCTCTTGAGACACCAATCGGGGAAGAAGACGATTCACACCTCGGTGATTTCATCGAGGATCAAGATGCGACAGCACCACAGGATGCTGCTGCATATGAACTCTTAAAAGAGCAACTCGAAGATGTGTTAGATACACTGACGGATCGTGAAGAAAACGTCCTTCGTCTTCGTTTTGGTCTTGACGATGGTCGGACACGGACACTTGAAGAAGTCGGAAAGGTATTTGGCGTTACACGTGAGCGGATTCGTCAAATCGAAGCAAAAGCACTTCGGAAGTTACGTCATCCGAGTCGTTCAAAACGCTTGAAAGATTTCCTCGATTAATTCAAAGTGTGAAGAATATATGAAATTTTAGTGGGAAGGAAGAAAAAAGTTTCGTTTTTTTCTTCCTTCCCTGTTTTTTTTACAGTAGAATAGTAACGGGGAATACCATTCAGTCACCAACTTGGTTGGGTATAGAATATGGGGGGAATCCAAATGCGTAATCCATTAGTACCGTTCGCGGCGATCGCAGTCATCGCCATCATCGCTATGATTTCATTGTCTTACTTTGGGGTCGATCAGGTGAAGGAAGCTCGCAAAGGGCCGTCAACTGCAGAAATGAAGCCAGAAGACTTGTTTGCATCTAAAGGATGTACAGGATGTCACGGTGGAAACTTAGAAGGCGGCGTTGGTCCGAACTTAACAAAGATCGGCGCGAAGCTGAAAGAAGATGAAATCAAGGACATCGCAATGAACGGTAAAGGGCAAATGCCTGGCGGTCTTGCGAATGACGAAGAAGCAGCTGTTCTAGCTAAATGGTTAGCTGCTAAGAAATAAGAACAAGAGCATCTATCTCGTTACGAGATAGATGTTTTTTTATGGGCGGATGGTTTCTTTTTTACTGTAAATCCGCTATTTTAAAAGAGAGTTTTTCGGAAAATAGGAAGGATGAAGAAGATGCAAATGAACGTCGTATTGGATCAACGACTCCAAAAAGTCGTGTCGTATATTCCACAAGGAGCCATCCTTGCAGATATTGGTTCGGATCATGCATTCGTACCGTGTTTTTGTATCCAACAAAATAAAATCGAACGCGCCATCGCGGGGGAAGTGAATGAAGGACCGATGGAAGCCGCAAAAGGACAAGTGGCACTTGTAGGACTCGAGTCCCAAATTGATGTCCGTCTCGGGAGTGGTCTATCGGTATTGAAACCGGGAGAAGCGACAGCAATCACGATCGCGGGAATGGGTGGAACATTGATTGCCTCAATCCTTGAAGAAGGGAAAGATCGATTGTCGGGAGAAGAGCGTTTGATTCTACAACCGAATGTCGATGCAGTCGATGTCCGAAACTGGTTACTCGCACATTCGTATGCCTTATTGTCAGAAGCCATCGTCGAGGAGAACGGGAAGATCTATGAAATTCTTGTCGCGGAACGTGGAGATGAAACACTGTACTCAGAGGACGAAACAACACGACAATGGGAACTCTTCTTTGGTCCTCAGTTGATGCGAGAGCGAGCGCCAGAATTCATTGCAAAGTGGCAAATGGAAAAACAAAAACGTCAGTATATTTTGGAGCAGATGAAACAAGGACAAACTACGGAAATCTTATCTGAAAAAATCATAGCGATCGAACGATTGATTCAAAAGATGGAAGAGGTGACAAGCTGATGGCGAATGGGAATTATGTCATTGAGCAGTTTGAAGCATTCGCTCCGAAAAAATTCGCGCTCGAGGGTGATCCGATCGGTTTGCATATTGGAACGTTGAACAAGGACGTAAAACGTGTGCTCGTGACACTTGATGTCTTGGAGTCTGTCGTTGATGAAGCGATTGAAAAAAAGGTTGATCTCATCATCGCGCATCATCCACCGATTTTTAGCAAGTTAGCGAATGTGACGGATCGTTCCGCAACAGGACGCATCGTCACAAAATGTATCAAGCACGATATTGCGGTGTACGCTGCGCATACGAACCTTGATGTGACACCAGGAGGGGTCAATGATTGGATGGCAGAGGCAATCGGTCTTGAGTCATGTGAAGTTCTCGCCCCCACATTTGAAAATACACGCTACAAGTTGAGCGTTTTTGTACCAACAGAAGCTGCAGAGCGTGTCTCGACAGCACTTGCAAAAGCAGGAGCCGGGCAAGAAGGGGATTATAGTGACTGCCAGTTTCATGTCAATGGAACTGGGCAATTCCGACCGTCGCCTGAGGCTACGCCATATATCGGTGAAGCGAATCAACTCGAGCGGGTTTCTGAAGTCCGAATTGAGACGATCGTGACGGAATTGGATCAGAAACAAGTCATTCGAGCGATGAAGCAGGCACATCCTTACGAAGAGGTAGCCTATGATCTCATAAAGCAGGAACGTCCGGCAGCGCCACTTGGTCTCGGACGGATAGGTCGATTGCCGAAACCCATGACGTTGCGAGCATTTGCAGAGCATGTTCGGACGGTGTTTGGTGTTCAAAACTTGCGTTTCGTTGGAGACGAATCACGGGAGATCAATAAAGTCGCTGTTCTCGGTGGCGATGGGAATAAATATGTCTCGACAGCAGCTTTTGCCGGAGCCGATGTACTTGTCACGGGTGATCTCTATTTTCATGTCGCCCATGATGCGATGGCACTTGGACTAGCGGTCGTTGATCCCGGGCATCATGTAGAGTCGGTCATGAAGGAAGGCGTCGTCAACGAATTGAAGCGTCGATTCGAACAGAAAAAAATCGACGTCGAACTGCTGATTTCAACAGCGAATACGAATCCGTTTCAGTTTTTGTGAGGCAACGAATCGAGTACGCTAAGGGTATCTTTTGAGCAGTAAAAAACCGAGTCGCGAATGATAATCGCGACTCGGTTTTGCTGTATCGATTGTTAGGATTAAAGTACTTTGACTTTAGGCAAAATCCGTCTTAGTTCAAGGAATGGTGTCTTGTCATGCGTACTAATATCAGTAGGATCATATTGTTGTAAGAAGTCGATGACTTTTTTCGTGATCGGTGTTGGCGTCGATGCACCTGATGTGACGCCGACTTGCTGTACACCTTCAAGCCATGATAAATCAAGCTCCGTTAAATCGCCGATTCGATGTGCAGGAGTTCCTGCGATATCAAAGGATACCTGTGCCAAACGGTTCGAGTTGTTCGAACGTGGGTCACCGACGACGATGACGAGATCACAGTCTCCTGCTTGATCTGCTACCGCTTCTTGTCGGACTTGTGTTGCGTTACAGATTTCATTGTGTACTTCCACATGCGGATATTTTTTCCGAACGTGTTCCATCAAAGCTTGGACATCCCATTGACTCATCGTTGTCTGGTTCGTGACGATGATTTTTTTATGAGCAAGCTGAGGAGGAAGTTCATCGATATCTTCGACTTTTTCGATGAGGTGAACATGTTCCGGCGCTACGCCGACGGCACCTTCAGGCTCCGGATGACCATGTTTGCCGACGTAGATGACTTCATAATCATCCGCGACGACTTGACGAATCAAATCGTGCGTACGCGTCACGTCAGGACACGTCGCATCGACGACGTGTAAGTTCTTCTCTGCAGCACGAGCATAAACAGCAGGTGAAATACCGTGTGCTGTAAAGATGACCGTTCCCTTTTGAATCGTCTCTAAGGCTTCGAGGCGATCAGGACCATCGACAGTGATGACACCCATATTTTCGAACTCACGTGTAACGTGAGCATTGTGGACGATCATCCCTAAAATATGGATCGGGCGTGGCAAATCTTTATTCAATGCCGCTTGTTGTGCAAGTTTCATTGCATCGACGACACCGTAACAATAGCCGCGGGGGCTGATTTTTTTTACTAGCATAGTTATGGATTCTCCCTTTGTGAAAAAGAATGATTAGTTAGAGTGTACCATTGATTGAAGCTGAATGAAAATAGAGGAGTCTGTTTCATCCACAGAACATGCTATACTAATGAAGTTGTCAATTATTCAAAAGGGAGGCGAAGGGATGGAGTCTAAGAAAATGATGCGGTCGTATTTTTTTCAAATCACCGCCGTCTTATTCATCCTGATTTGTCTTGTCATTTCAGCGCTTGCCTTCACTGCAGACCGGGTCACGATTTCCCGAGTCGAACAACAAACAGAAAAACAGAGTGAAAAAAGTGTTGAAGTCTCTGGGAATGCGATTCGCGACAATGTCGGGAATTTGCATGAAGAAATCATGAGCTTGCAGTTGAATGTCAAAAACCCTAAAAAGTTGAGTCGGAAAATTGAGGAGTCTAAATTGTTAGACATTGATACAGGGTTTAAAAGTCTCTTTTATTTTGACCGAAAGACGAAACAAATCACCTGGTTCTCAAGCGATGATCGTCGAGTGGAGAATAGTACCATCCTAAAAGACGATGATTTTGTGCAAACGTTGACGAGTACGGATTTTCATATGAGCAAGCTATATACAATGGAGTCAGATGCTGTCACGTACATGTTCATCCCGATTCGAGACGGCAATGAGCGTGTCGGAGTCTTTGGTGGTGGATTAAGCATCATGAATTCGATTGTTTTTCGAAATTCACTTGAATCGTTCGACGATCAGACCATTGCTTACCTTTTCAATAGTAAAAAACAATTGTTAGCCACATCCAGTAATCTCGTGACAGATGAAGAGCGCGTATTATCGAGAAGTGTGGTTGACCGTGCTTTTAAATCGCTAGAACCTTCCGAGATTTTTAGTACGAATCAAGATATGTATTACTTTGCGAAAGATTTAAAAGTGACGGATTGGAAAATACTCGTTCGAACGCCGCGAAATGTTTTTTATGAACCGGTCTATACGACACGACAACAATATTTGATCATCGCGGCTTTAACGCTTGTCCTCAGTCTAATTGTCGGCTATTTGATGTCGAAGCAGTTGACCGCGCCGATGCTTGAACTTGTAAATAAGATCGAGAAAAGCACCTCGCCCAAACCGATCGTTCTTGAGCGAGCGGGATCTAATGAGGTCAAGACACTCGTTGCCGCCTATAACGAGTATGCACAACGGATGGAAAATGCGCGTCTTGAGCAATTGAGTCAGCAACAAACGATGTTACATCAAGAAAAATTAGCATCACTCGGTCAATTAGCAGCAGGAATCGCACACGAAATCCGTAATCCATTGACGCCTGTTAAGATGACCTTACAGTTGTTAGCGACGGAAAAAGATCGTAATGCAGAAATGCTCGTTCTTGCTTTATCAGAACTCGATCGGGCGAATGGTATGATTCAAACGATGCTCGATCTGTCAAAAGGTGAGAACAATGCGCTTCGAAAAACGACGATTGATATGAATGATTTAATGAAGAAATTGACATATATCCTCGAAGCTGAAGCGCATCATTACGAGGCGGACTGCAAGATTTATACACCATCCTTTATGCCGAAGATTTATGCGTCAGAAGAGGGGATCTTGCAGATTTTAGCAAACTGTGTCCGAAATGCCCTACAAGCTGTTGCGTTTAAAGGACCGGACGGCATATGTCATCTGCATGTCCATGTCTATCCAGAAGAGGTCGTCTTCATTGTTCAGGATAACGGAATCGGTATGGACGGAGATCAAATCGAACATGTCGGTCAAGCGTTCAAAACATCGAAAGTCGACGGAAATGGACTTGGGATCTTCATGTCGAAACAAATCGTCCGTGATCATAAAGGGAAAATGATCTTTGATAGTAAGCCGGGCGTCGGTACGACGATTCAAGTTCACTTGCCACGAAAGGAGCAAATGGAATGAAATTCAATAAGGCCTGGTTATTCGTCCTGATTGTCTGGATTTCATCCGTTCTGTTCATTTCCAACTTGTTCGTCAATCCAGATCCTAGTCCACAACGTCATCTCGTTGGATTTACGATCGTGAATGATAAGCATGAGTTCGCACAACGGCTCGTAGATGCGTTCAAGACACAAGCCAAACTGAATAAATACGAAGCGGTCGTCACGACTTCCCATAACTCACGCATCAATGAACGGGAGCAGATTCAAGAGTTCATTCGGATGAAAGTCGATGCGATCTTCGTGACGACACTAGATGACGTCTATATCGCTAATGCATTAGAAGAAGCGGCTCGTGCCGGGATTCCGGTTTTTGCCATCGATCGATTGATCCGCTCCGATGCAGTGGTCAGTTCAATCACTTCAAATAATCAATTGATCGGGGAGCAGCTTGCATCATTCATTAAACACGAACGTATCAAGCAGACGGGACGAGCTACCGCCAATATCATTGAAGTCGCAGGGACAGCAAACGTCAATACAACCAATGAACGACACCGAGGATTTTTGACCGGTCTTGAGCGTGAGCCGGAACTTCAGATTGTCGAATCCGTGAATGGGGATTACGACCCCATCACTTCAGAAAAGGTCATGACGCAGGTGATTGAGTCAGGAATTCCGTTTGATGCCGTCTATTGTCATAATGACGATATCGCGCTCGGTGTCCTCGAAGCATTGAAAAAAGCAGGCATCAAAGGAAAAATAATTGTCGGCATAGACGGGAATCGTGCTATATTAGAAGCTGTTGACATGAAATCGATGGATGCGACGGTCGTCCAGAGTGCTGATGAGATGATGAAAGTCGCCTTCAGTGCATTGAAGCTTCATACGAAAAACAAAAAGATTCCAACTCGTTTTTATACGTACTCCTATCTGTATGACGGTAGTAGACCCATAACCATGTTGAACTAATCGAGAGGCAGAAGCCTCAGCAAATAAGGAAAGGACGGTGTCAATTCATGAATGGATTCAGCCATTATCAATTACACCCGTTCGTCATCGAAGCACTCGATGACGCCCGCATCACAAAACCGACCGACATTCAGTCGCGGATCATCCCAGCTGCAGTAAAGGGACGCGATATCATCGGTCAATCACAAACAGGAACAGGAAAAACGTTATCGTTCCTTCTTCCAATCGTTCAAAACGTCGATCCAAAGCTTCAAGAATTACAAGCCATCATCGTTGCTCCAACGCGCGAACTTGCATGGCAAATTCATGAAGAACTGAAATCGTTACTCGTGAAGGAACCAGACTTCATCAAGACGAGTCTTATTACAGGTGGAATGGATCGCGAACGTCAAATCGGTCGTGTGAAAGTCTCACCTCAAATCGTTATCGGAACACCGGGACGTATTTTAGACCTATTCAAAGAACAGGCTTTAAAACCACATTTCGTGAAGCACTACGTTATCGATGAAGCGGATCAAATGCTCGACATGGGCTTCTTGCCAGAAGTTGACCGGATTGCGCAAGCTCTTCCAGAACAGCTTCAGATGATGGTCTTCTCAGCAACGATTCCTGAGAAATTGCAACCGTTCTTGAAAAAATACATGAACAACCCTCGTTATGCGCATGTGGATCCAAAACAACAGACAGCGAAGAAAATCGTTCACCATACGATTCCGGTCAAGCATCGTGAGCGCTCACAATTGACGTTGAAAGTCGCGAAAGCGCTGAATCCGTATATCTGTCTAATTTTTACGAATACAAAAGCAGAAGCAATCGAAGTCGAAGCTTTGTTCCTAGAAGCAGGACTGAACGTTGGTTCCCTTCACGGAGATCTTCCGGCACGTCGTCGTAAACAAGCCATCAAAGAAATCAACGATGCGAAGTATCAATACGTCATCGTGACGGATCTTGCTGCACGTGGAATCGATATTTCAGGTGTCTCACACGTCATCAACCATGGTATTCCGAAAGATTTGGACTTCTACGTTCACCGTGTCGGTCGGACAGGTCGTGTCGATCAAGATGGATTGGCGTACACGCTGTTTGAAGATCATGAGAACGGTATGATCAATCGTTTAGAGGACCGTGGCATTCAATTTACGAACGTCGATGTCAAAGGCAGTCAAATCGTCGAAGTCAAAGAACGTCGCCGTGCGAAACCGCACATGAAGACTGCCGTCTCGAAGACAGCGCATAGTCGCCTTTCGGGTGAAGCAGCAAAAGCGAAAAAACGTGTTAAACCAGGTTATAAGAAGAAACATCAATATAAGCTGAAAGAAACAGCAAAACGTGAACGCATCAAAGAACAACGTGGTGTCGGTCGCGCGCAACGTAAAGAAAACGCACGCAAATCAAAATAACTCCATTGATGACACCCGTGAAATGAAAAAACATTTTTCGGGTGTCTTGTCGTTTTCAAGATTTGGTACACTGTAAAAAGAGAAAGGTGGAAAAGAACATGAAAATAGGTTCACACGTCTCCGTTTCGGGGAAAAAAATGCTGTTAGGTGCAAGTGAGGAAGCGGCATCTTACGGTGCAACGACGATGATGGTTTATACAGGAGCACCTCAAAATACACGCCGTAAGCCGATGGAAGAGTTACGGATTCAAGAAGCATTGCAACATATGAGTGCTAATGGAATAGAGGAAATCGTCGTGCATGCGCCGTATATCATCAACTTAGGGAATACGACGAAACCCGAGACATTCGAACTCGCTGTTTCGTTTTTAGCAGCAGAAATTAAACGAGCAGAAGCGCTTGAAAAGGCGCAACACATCGTATTACATCCTGGTGCGCATGTCGGTGCTGGGGAAGAAATCGGAATCAAACGGATCGTCGAAGGACTCAATGAAGTACTGACAGGTGACGAACAGGTTAAGATCGCGCTTGAGACGATGGCTGGAAAAGGATCGGAAATCGGAAAAACCTTCGAGGAACTTGCTCAAATCATCGAAGGCGTCACACATCATGATCGTCTGTCCGTCTGTCTCGATACATGTCACGTGCATGATGCAGGATACGATATCGTGCACGACTTAGATGGTGTTCTTGAACAATTCGACCGGATCGTTGGACTGGATCGTCTTGGTGTCATCCATGTAAATGACTCAAAGAATATCCGTGGTGCTCGAAAGGACCGTCATGAAAATATTGGTTTCGGTGAGATTGGATTTGATGCCTTACATCGTGTCGTGCATCATCCTGCTCTGGCACATTTATCGAAAATCTTAGAGACGCCATACATCGGGCTCGATCCAAAGAAAAAAGTGGCGCCGTATAAACAAGAAATCGATATGTTACGTTCGGGTGCGTTTGATGCAGACTGGCGTCTACCGATTCTAGGAGCACCAGTCGAATAACTCATAAAGGGGTGTCTGTGATGTGTCATATACTCGTCGTTGATGAGACTAGTTTTGCGATACGACAAGCTGTTGTCCACTACTATGAAACAAAGGAACCGTTTTATTTGCCGGCAGAACTGGTAGAGGGAGAAGAGGTGTTTCTTGCGACGACTGACGGTATCATGGCGTATGCTGAAGCCTTGTTCACCGAGTATACGACACGTCCAGAAGATCCATTTTGGTTGACGAATGCTGACGATTCGGAAGGATCTTATGTATGTCTTGATCTCATCAGTGTGGATTTACGACATCCGTTACTTGGACGACCACTCGATCAACTCGGGATTAAAACCGGACCAGTCGAAGGCGCGTTTCGCACACGTCTACTTGATTCATGGCAGTATGGGTATTTCGAAACCGATGTACTGACACTCGAACAATCTAAACAACGTCGAATCGAGCGCTTCAAGGAGCGAAATCATCTGGAACAAGTCGCGCGTCAATGTATGCATTGTGAAGATTCTAGGCAGTCGATACTGGAATGGCATTTGACACCAGAAGGATATCAGACGGTTTGCCCGACCTGTCACCGATGGTTACATCAACAGATGCTCCATGCCGTGGATACGGCGGCCGCGACGGAAGAACATGAATAAAGAAAAGCTCTGCTTTCTCCTGACGTTGTTCAGTAAAGTAGAGCTTTTTTGTCGATACAAACACATTCGGTTGATTCATTTGGTGAATTCCTATGTAACTAAGGAAGTGATGGTGTTATAATCAGGAATGATAATTGTTATCAATGAATGTAAAGATAGATGGGGGAGCAGCTATGATGGATTTAGCTACGGTTCCAATGAACCAGCCTGTCGTGATGACGAACATGAATCATATCGATGATCGATTACGTCGGCGATTACTCGCACTTGGTTTTTATGAAGGATGTCCGATCATCGTGCGACGAAAAGCGATATTTCAAGGTCCTATGACGATTGAGCAACAGGATCATCACCAAATGGTTGCTATCCGTCGCAGTGATGCAAAACGAATCGAGGTGTATGTACCATGACAACACAACGCATTGCATTACTCGGAAATCCGAATACCGGAAAAACGTCTTTGTTCAATCGATTGACGAATTCCTATGCTCATGTCGGGAACTGGTCGGGGGTCACGGTGGACAAAAAAATCGGACAGTTGCGTGGAAATCGCGGGCAATTGATTGACTTACCGGGTGTATATGACTTAGATCCATTGTCTGCAGATGAAGCAGTCGTTGCTCGATTTTTAATGGAAGACTCATTTGACTCGATGATCAACATCATCGATGCGTCCCAGCTTGAGCGAAATCTACAATTAACTGCTCAGTTACTGGAAATCGGAAAACCTCTTCAAATTGGGCTGAACATGATGGATGTAGCCGATCATCGTGGGATGAAAGTCGATCCAGTACGTTTAGCAAGTGTGTTACAGGTTGATGTTTTCCCGATCGTCGCCCGAACGGGTGATGGATGTGATGTATTATTATCTTCCTTACAACAGGAACCACAGCCCGTCCTTCGAATCGATTACGGTTCAGAGACCGAACAGGCGATTGAGGATATCCTCGAAATCGTCGACATGCCGGAGATGGAACGATGGATGGCTGTTCAATATTTAGCGGGGAACCGTGTTTTTGTTGATGCGCTAGAGCAACGGACACCACAGGTCGCAACGATTCGTAAACAGCTAGAACAACAGCTAGGACGATTCGTTCATGCGCATATCACGGAGTGTCGCCGGCACTGGGCAGTGGCGACGAGAGCCGCTGTCGTCACGGAGGAACAGACGACAAGAACGAACTGGACGGAACGGATTGATGCGGTCGTCACACATCCGATTTTAGGATTACCCATTTTCTTTGCAATTCTTTATCTTTTGTTCCATGTGACGTTCAACTGGATTGGATCGCCAATGTCGGATTTACTGGATGGATTCATCGCTGGACCACTCTCAAAAGGGCTCATTAGTCTATTGAGTACGCTTGGTGCCTCACCGTTCATTCAAGATTTACTTGTTGAAGGTGTCGTGGCTGGGGTTGGTGGGGTACTTGTATTCGTCCCGCAAATCTTCGTCCTCTTCTTCTTCATCTCATTTTTGGAGGATTCGGGTTACATGGCACGTGTCGCGATCGTCATGGATCGATTCATGCAGATGGTCGGCTTAAACGGGAAAAGCTTCATTCCGATGATCATTGGCTTCGGTTGTAATGTACCAGGGATCATGGCTGCTCGTTCTGTAGAAGAAGAACGGGAGCGCTTAGTGACGATCTTTATCTCGCCATTCATGTCTTGTTCTGCTCGTTTACCGATTTACGCTATTTTTGCGGGAAGCTTCTTTGCGACGAATCAGGCACTCGTCGTCTTATCGCTCTATATCCTTGGGATTGTACTAGCCCTCATTGCAGCAAAAGTCTTTTCAAAAGTCTTAGCTGCAGAAGATGCGACGAGCTTGTTCTTAGTCGAACAACCACCATACCGGATTCCGCAAGGGTTGACTTTGTGGCGGAGTACATGGCAAAAAGGAAAAGGGTTTGTTCGAAAGGCGGGAACGTTCATCTTTGGGGGATCGGTCGTCATTTGGCTGCTTGCTTATACTGGGCCTGGTGGACTGGACGTCAATATGAATGATAGTTTTCTTGCGATGATCGGTGGCATCATTGCTACCGTGCTCGTACCGCTTGGATTCGGAACATGGCAGGCAGGTGCTGCCCTCATTACCGGATTTCTTGCGAAGGAAGTCGTTGTCTCAACGATGGCAATCATTTATGCTGTCAATGAATCGGAACTAGGACGTCATATCGCGCAACAGTTCACACCGCTCAGCGCGTATAGTTTCATGGTCTTCGTCTTGCTTTACGTCCCGTGCTTAGCAACGGTCGCTGTCATTCGTCGTGAAGTCGGAAGTGCGAAGTGGACGTGGATTGCTAGTTTATATGGCTTATTCGTTGCTTACGGGGTGGCGTTCATCATTTATCAAACAGGACAATGGTTAGGATTCGCTTAAGGGGGAGAACAGATGCATTTCATCGATATACTCATCGGACTGATCGTCTTTGGTTATGCAGGGTTTTCACTTGTTCGCTTTACGAAAAAAGCGAAAAAAGGAAAATGTGCGACATGTGAAGTAGAGCCGACGTGTGAGACGGCATGCGATGAGGTCAACTGGGATCGTGTGATCGCAGAAGCCTTAAAAAAATAATTAAAAACCGTTCTCTTTTCTGCTTCGGGCAGTCAGAGAACGGTTTTTGTTTGGATTAGAAAAAGCGTTCTACTAAAAATAGATAGATTTTCATCCCAAGGAAGACACCAAAGATTCCGATGACGGCTGGGAAAACGGGTGGAGCAGGGATTGGTAATTTCAATGCGGTGAACACGACGCCGCAGATGATGCCTGCGAGAAGGGATAACAAGATTTGCTGAAGCATACATTTCGTCCTTTCTACTGTAATCAGCATTTGAAGTAAAGTATATCTTAAATGTCAGGTGGCATTTTGATCAAGAATGACTTTGTCATCCTTCTTTTCGATTGTGATCCACTTTTGTTTCAATGGAGCTGTAAAACTTGGTTTTTGTTTTAGTTTGCCACTCGTATAATCTAGAATCAGCAACTGTGATTCACACCTCTGTTTTCCGTCTTTAACGTAATGATAAGATCCAGCGGCTGTCTGCTCACGCGCTTTGACATTATCAGCAAGGGCGAGGGCGAGACAATCCTTTAGATATTGTTTATGTTCTTCGTCCATGATCGGGAACAAGATTTCAATCCGTTTTCGCATGTTGCGTGTCATCCAGTCAGCGCTTGACCCATACATCAAATCCTGCCCGTTGTGATGGAAGTAGAAGATGCGTGAATGTTCCAAATAACGATCAACGATCGAGATGACGCGAATGTTCTCCGAAACATCTGGAATGCCAGGACGCAGACAACAGACGCCACGAACGATAAGTTCGACTTGTACACCGGCGCGCGATGCCTTATAAAGACGTAAAATGATGTCTTTCTCTGTTAAACTATTCATCTTGGCGACGATTCGACCGTTTCCGTGTTTTTGATGATGATGGATTTCTTCATCAATCAATGACAGGAACTTCTCAAGCATCGCGTTCGGTGAAGTTTGGATGACGTTCCATTCCGGTTGTTCCCCGTATCCGGACAACCAGTTGAAGAAGTTTGTCGCATCTTCGGCGATTTCTTCTCGAGCGGTCAGTAATCCGACGTCCGTGTATAGTTTCGCCGTCGAATCATTATAGTTGCCGGTGCCAAGATGGACGAAACGCTGAATCTTTCCTTCGTGGAGTCGGACGACGAGCGTGATCTTCGAGTGCGTCTTTAAATCACTATATCCGTAGATGACATGAGCGCCGGCTTTTTCTAGCTGCTTTGCCCACTCGATGTTCTTCGCCTCGTCGAATCGAGCTTTGAGTTCGACGAGGACAGTGACCTGTTTCCCGTTCTCGGCTGCTGTTTTTAAGGCTTTAATGATCGGTGAGTCACCAGATACGCGGTAAAGGGTTTGTTTGATGGCAAGGACGTTCGGATCATTCGCCGCTTGAACGATGAACCGGACGATCGGATCAAACGTATGATACGGATGATGCAAGAGATAGTCGCGTTCGAGTAATTGATTGAACAGATTTTTTGAACTATCGAGTGCGGGTGGGTCGACCGGCATGATCGTTTGATAGATCAAATGATCATATTCAACACCGATTTGACTGTAGAAGGCGAAGGAGAACGTCAAATCAATCGGACCATCCACAGCAAAGATATCGCGTTCCTGCAAATCAAGTACATCGCGTAGCATGTTGACTAGTTCAGTATTGATGGCAGCTTTTTGGACTTCAAGTCGAATTGCTACCCCCCAACGCCGTTTTTTTAATTCCTTTTCGATTAACTTCAATAAATCGTGTGTCCCTTCTTCGTGAAACGGAAGGTCGGCATTTCGGGTGATCCGAAATGGCATGGCAGACAACACGCGATAGCCTTTAAATAAACTGTCAATGAAGGCGATGATGACGTCTTCGAGTAAGATGACAGCCGTCGTCTCGTCATCTTCTACCGGTAAATCGACGAATCGCGGTAAAACAGCAGGTACTTGTACGAGTGCCAAATTTCGTTTCGTCCCGTCTTCTGCTTCAAGAACCGTTGCGATGTTAAGTGATTTTGAAGACAACATCGGGAACGGACGATAGGCATCGACAGCAACAGGCGTGAGTACCGGAAAAACTTGTTCACGGAAAAAGGATTTTACATAGGTCGTTTGTTCTGAAGTCAGGGCGTCGTATTTTAAGAATGTAATGCCTTCATCGGATAACGTCTGATTGATTGCTTGAAATGCTTCGTATTGCCGATCGACTAACTCTTTTGTTTTCAACGCGATCGCACGTAACTGTTGTTTAGGTGTCATCTGTTGTTTATTTTCCGGTTTATTGAACCCGGCGAGCACTTCATCCTTTAAGCCACCGACCCTTACCATATAGAACTCGTCTAAATTGGAACTAAAGATACCGAGAAACTTAAAACGTTCCATTAATGGATTGCGTGTGTCAAAAGCTTCAGCCAGTACACGTTCGTTGAACTGGAGCCAGCTGAGCTCACGATTGTTGAAATGTTCCGGTATGTCGAGCTTCATGAAGGAAGATCTCCTTTCGTTTCGAAGGTAATCGTACAATCAATGATTCGTTCCAGGTGTTTCTTTTGTTTTTCGGCTTTTTCGACTTCAAATCCATAATCGTGATCGCCTGTATCGAGGACGAATTGGAGTTGGTCCTTTTTAAGGAACAGTTCCAAATGATCGACAGCTTTTCGTTCCGTCACGTCGAGGGCATGGCTTAACTTGAGTAAAGAACCGAGTAAGTCGAAGCGGTCCAGTGATTCTTCCGTGAACCATTCTTTAAACGGCTTTGCGAATTGTTGCATCCGTTTCGCTGAAGAATAGGAGCTGACAAGGGAGAGCGCAACGCGATCCTTGTGCGTCATGCCATTCATTTCGGTGTTCGTCAACAAATAAAACGTTTGGTCTGATCGCGTATCCGGATTAATGTATTGACCGCAATAAAACAAACGACTTGCGGAATCGAGGAGGCGTAAATCGGACGCTCGTTCTGATACCAGGTCTAACGTGACGAGTTGACGGTACATCGATTTAGCAAGTGTTCCGATATACGACGCACGATCACGATTGACCTTATAATCACTTTCAAGCTGATAGAGGCTCTGCTCACGTACGTTTTCAATCCGGCGGTATGCTTCGTCCTGCACGTCGAACTCGTAAACAAGACCTTCACGAAGACCGAGATTGCTCATGATGAATTCTTCCGCTTCGATGTGTTGAGCTAACCCTTGGATCGCAATCAATGCCGGCAGGAAAATATCGATTCGATCCTTTGATAACCCTTCGATTTTCGATAGCTGTTTCGCTGATTTCCCTTCCAGATCATCGACCATCTTCGCGAGTTCCTTCGCCTTGATTTGATATTGATGAACGCTCCGAAGCGGATAATCCTGATTGGATTGATGGATACGAACGAAGTTTCGGGCAGAACCACCGACACCGATTAAAGGAAGCTTTTTATCACTTAGCCATGGTATCGATTCGAATTGTTCCCGTAAGAATTTCACCAACTTCTTCTTATCACTTGCACTAAGTGTCTCGTCGGAAACGAATTGCCGTGTCAATGTGACGGCGCCAAATGGAAAGCTATGATACGCTACCATCTCGCGATTTTCGATCAAGGTGACTTCCATGGAACCACCGCCGATGTCGACAGAAAACCCATCTGTCAGGAAGGTAGAATTGATGATAGCAAAATAACCATAGTATGCTTCTTGTTCGTCTGTTAGAACCTGAATGGAAAAAGGTGTGTTTTCAGTAACGGATTTAACAATTGCTTCTCGATTCGTCGCATTACGAATAGCAGCGGTCGCGACGCAAATCGTCTCTTCGACCTCATGGGTGACACCGACTTCGTAAAATCGATGTAACGTTTCTTCGAGTAACGAGATGCCTGCGTCGTCAAGTGCTCCGTCTTTATTGATATGAGCAGATAAACGCGCGACGACTTTAATGTTAATCTTCTCGATGTAACGACCAGAAGCGATCGGATGGAAGATGACATAACGAATTGAGTTGGAACCGATATCGATGACTGCAAGTTCTTGTTTCAAGTGACCTCGACTCCTCTCTGCGATGCGTGCATTAAAAGATTTCCCTTCCTGAACAAGCCGGAAACAGCTAGTTTCTGTCTTTATTGTACCTTGATTTTTTTCAAAGGAGGATAGGAAGTTGCTAGAGTTGCACCAATAATTAGCGAACGCTATAATAAGACAGTTGATTAAGACGTAATTATTCCGTTTTACGAAAACGGAAGGAGTGAAAATAAATGGAAACACCAATCATCGAGATTGATCAAGTCAGTTATGATTATCCGGATCGCCGGGTATTGAATCAAGTTTCGTTTCAGGTTCAACAAGGACAATTCTTAGCAATCGTCGGGGAAAATGGATCTGGGAAATCGACGCTGATCAAATGTATCTTAGGTTTATTGCAACCGAAAGGAACGATTCGCTTATTCGGACAACCCCAATCGCAATTCAATGAATGGTGGCGAATCAGCTATGTCTCGCAAAAAGCAGCTTCGTTTAACTCGGGTTTCCCGGTAACTGTCGCAGAAGTCGTCGAGATGGGGTTGTATGCTAAAAAAGGACTTTTTCGTCGTTTGTCACGCGATGATCGAGACAAAGTACGGACTGCCCTTGAAACAGTCGGGATGTGGGAACGCCGTGATTCAAAAGTCGGCGACTTGTCCGGCGGTCAACAACAACGCGTCTTCATCGCGCGCGCGCTCGTCAACGATCCAGACTTAATGATTTTAGATGAACCAACTGTTGGTGTCGATCAGCGATACGTGAAAGAATTTTATGAAATTCTTGAAGAACTGCGTCGAGATAAACGGCGAACGTTCGTCCTTGTGACACATGATATCCATTTCGTCAGCAAACTCGTCACGGACGTCATTCATTTGGTCGATGGACGCTTAGGTTGTAACTGTGGCATTAAAGAGTATTGGGAACTAGATGAACAGACGATCCGCTCCCTCTATCCAGTTCCGGGACGTGTCCTCGTTCACGAAGGGAAGAGTGTCCAATGATCGAAGCATTCATGACGTTGAAATTTTTACAGTATGCTTTAGTAGCTGCCATTTTAATTGGATTCACGGCCCCATTGATTGGCTCGTTCGTCGTCGTCCGGCGGATGAGCCTGATCGCAGATGCACTTTCGCACGTCACGTTAGCTGGGATTGCACTCAGTCTCTTGATTTCTGGTATGGTCGCGCAATTAGCGGACTTAAATCCACTGTACTTAGGAATCGTGACGTCGGTCATCGCGGCACTGACGATTGATTGGTTGCGCGCTAAATATAAGCATTTTCAAGAACTCGCGATTCCAATCATCATGGCAACAGGGATGGGGCTCGGTGCGACATTCATTAGTCTTGCGAACGGCTTTTCAATGGATCTCGTCTCCTTCTTATTTGGAACGGTTTCGGCTGTTGCCTTAACGGATGTGTACACGATTCTTATCGTGACGGTCGTGGTCGTCATCTTCGTCTTTGCCTTTTATAAGGAATTGTTGTTCCTCTCATTTGACGAGGAACAGGCACGTGTCTCGGGAATTCGACTTCGTTTAGTTCACATTCTCTTTATGATTGTCGTTGCGCTTGTGATCGCGATTAGTATGCGAATCGTCGGAATTTTACTTGTCTCAAGCTTAATCACGTTGCCGGTTGCGGCAGCACTTCGAATTGCCAAAAGTTTTAAGACGACGATTTTTTTAGCTATCATCTTCGGTGAGATTGCAACAGTACTTGGACTCATCCTGGCTTATCAGTTTGATTTAGCACCCGGCGGAATGATTGTCCTACTTGCCGTGCTCGAACTGATCATCGTCATGCTGTTAGAACGTTTTTGGATAGGAGGTAAAACACATGAAGACGAACATCGAACAAGCGCGTGAACGAATGAAGGCTTCTGGGTTTAAAATGACGCCGAAACGTCTGGATTTGCTATCGTATCTGTTTGAAGTGAATCGGTATGTCAGTGCGCGGGAAGTGGCAGAAGCTCTCCGGACGTCTCATCCTTCGTTAAGTTATGATACGATTTATCGAAACTTGAATGATTTTTCGGAAATCGACTTATTAGAAGTGACGGAATTAGACGGTGAGATGAAATATCGGGCTGCTTGTGCTTCCGGTCATCACCATCATCATTTGATATGCCGAATCTGCGGCAAGACGGAGACGTTGAATGTCTGCCCGATGGAGTGGATTTCACCCGCTCAAGAGACTGGTTTTGAAGTCGAAGATCATAAATTCGAAATCTATGGACGTTGTGCGAATTGTCAACGCTTGACGTCTTAAATAGAAGGGAACGTCCATTCGGGACGTTTCTTTTTTGTTTTTATACGACTAGTCCTGATTAAAACGGGAATAGTCGAACAGAGGTGATGAGATGATGATTTATGATACACAGGAAGCACGACAAATTGATGAGTGGGCACGGACATCTGGGCTACCGCTCGAGGTGTTAATGGAGCGAGCCGGAAGTCAGATCGCAACACAGATTAAAACGCGCCATTCGAAGGCAGAACGAATACTGATTTTGTGTGGAACTGGTAATAATGGTGGGGATGGTTATGTCATTGGTCGCGAACTGATACGTGACGGATTCGATGTCACGCTATTCACTCCGTTTGGAAAGAGTCGTTCGGATAGTGCGGCGATTCATACTCATTATGCAGAAGCGTTCGGACTTGTAGCCGAAAAACCATGTGGTCGATATGATGTCATTTTGGATGCCTTATACGGTACTGGATTTGATCCAGGTCGGATTAATCCGGAATTCGAGGCGCAGTGTGCATTCGTATCGGAACAAAAGCAGCAAGGAGCACGCATCTATGCAATAGATGTTCCGAGCGGTGTGCCGACGGACCATACTATAGGATTCAAAGAGATAGCGATTCGAGCAGATGCGACATTTCAATTGCATGCGATGAAACGATCTACCTTTTTGATACGGACGGCACCGTTTTATGGAGAATCAGAAACGCTAGATATCGGATTACCGGCTTTTGGTGAATGGCGCGTCTCACCGAAGGATCTGGCTTCCTTGTTTAAGCGGGAACCATACGGTCACAAGGGGACATACGGAACGGCATTATTGATTGGAGGAAGTGACACGATGCCGGGATCCATCCAACTCGCGACGCGGGCAGCCTTAAGAACGGGAGTCGGTAAACTACAAGTCGCGACGACGTCACTTGCGAAACAGGGGATCATCGTTCAAGCACCGGAAGCGATGGTCATGGACCAGACGTTACCGGCGATTCAGAACGTGCTATCTTCCATATCAGCAGTTGGAATCGGTCCTGGTTTATCGCAAGAAGTAGCCGAAACATGGGTGGATCATCTACTTGAAAGTGATCTGCCGGTAGTGTTAGATGCCGGTGCACTAATAAAAGAAAGTTACCCAGAACGAACCGCGCCGATCATCGTCACACCGCATATTGGCGAATTCGCTCGGATGACGAATCAGACTGTTGCAAGTATTCAAGATGATCTATTCGGTCAAGCAACTGAGTATGCCGTCTTGCATCAAGTAACTGTCGTTTTGAAATCCCATGTCATTTTAATCGCTAAACCAGATGGAGGTGGGTTTGTCATCTCTGGTGCATCGAGTGGTCTCGCAAAGGGAGGGAGCGGGGATACCTTGTTTGGAATTTTAACGAGTCTCCTTGCGCAACATCCATCAGGAGATGTCGAAAGAACTTTAGCGCTAGGAGCAGAGTGGTATGCGCGTGCTTCAAAACAAGTTGAACGACGATTACATCCAAGTAGTTTGTTAGCAACGGATGTCATCGAAGAGTTAGGACGATTTGGGTTATAGGACAATAATTGTTAGAGAAAAGTCTTCCGCGACACGTATGAGGGAAGACTTTTCTTTTTAGGAAATAATTGACACGTTCGATACGATAGGAGTATCATCAAGCGATGTCGAAACCTATATACGAAAAAACTAATGGAAAGGAGGGAAATACATGGAGGACATTGTTCGGAAACAACAATGGTGGTCGGAAATTTTGCCCTTTTCATGATGCTTGTTGGCGCTTTAATCATTTATACGACGACGGAAGAGACGATAAAGAATGCATATTTAAGTCGTTCTGTCATTATTTCATTTTTAGTCCTCATGGGGATTTTTATTTTTTATATCAGTCGTCGTAAGATGGACGTGGTGTTGCAAACCCACTTATTGTCCTTGATGTTGCTCGTTGTTCCAATCACTTCGATTAGTTTTTTACCTTATGCGGCGGTCACCGTTTGGGTTAGCAGTTTTTTGTTTTTAATGATCGCTTTGATTTCGTATCAACGAATCATGATGTGGTACGCCATCATCATTGCCATCGCAACTAGTTTTTACGTCATGTGGAATGCCGATACCGTGACGGTGAAAATTGATCCGACTGATCATTATGGACGAATTGGCATGATTATAATTGGTGTTTCCATCGCCCTTGTCATCAATCACTTGCATATCCGTAATTTAAATCGTTTGAATGATTTGGCGATACAACTACACGATACGGCACGCTGTGACGAAGAAACAGGTATTTTGAATCGTCAAGGATTGAACGAAGTCGATTTCCCAAGACCTGAAAAACAGCTCATTTTTGTCGGTATTCATTTAGAAAATTATTATGAGTTGGCACGGTATTTTGGAGAAGACATTCAGTCACAAGTGTTACGGGCATGTATCGAACGGCTCAAGCGAAAACTACCTCCATATCAAGCGTTTGCTCGAATCGAAGCAGGAACGTTATTGATCGTCATGGAAAAGCCGGACAAGGTGGCATGTAAGGAAGTGATGGAAAAATTAAGTCAAGAAATTTCCATACCTTACGAAATCGAAGGGCATCATGTCTACGTCAACATATCCATCGTCATCGATAATGGAGAAGGGGCGACGGACAATCGGAAGCGTCGAGTACAGCAGTTATTGACTGCGCTACAGGAAGCCGCTCAACAAAATGAACGTGTGATGTGCATTGACCAAGCCTGGCGAAAGGATCAAGAATTGCGAGTCAAAGCAGCACAATCATTAGCACAGGCTAATATTGAAACGGACTTTCACCTCGTCTATCAATTGCAGTACGATGTTCGATCAGAGCAATTCATTGGTCTTGAAGCATTGGTTCGCTGGAAGACCTCGTTGCAAGGAGCTGATCGACCATCCGTCTTCATCCCGATTGCTGAAAAAAGTGACTTGATGATTCGTCTAGGAGAATGGATTTTTGAGGAAGGGTGTAAGACGCGTAAAGCATTGATCGGTCTCGTTCCGGATGAATTTACCTTATCGGTTAATGTATCGCCACGACAATTGACGAGTGAGTCATTCATGCCATTCATTGAACGAACGCTACTCAAGTATGCACTAAAGCCGCAACAGATTAAGATCGAGATCACGGAAAGTCAGTCGCTTGATTTTGAGAGTCAATCGATTCATCGAGCGCTCAAACGCATCAAAACACTCGATTTTCCAGTTTCTCTTGATGATTTCGGGACTGGTCATGCCTCGTATCACGTCCTCGAACGTTTATTACCGTTACGTCAATTAAAGATTCCAAAGCAATTCATTGAACAAATCGGAGCATCAGAGAAACGACAATCAATTCTTGAGTCGATTTTTCAATTGAGTCAGTCAATGCATGTCGAATGTATCGTCGAGGGGGTAGAGACGGGAGAAGAAGTACGCATTGCCAAAGAAATCGGGATTCATTTATTCCAAGGCTACTTCTTCGCTAAACCTGTACCACTCGAAGAAATCATCTGTCTGCTACAAAAAACGAATGAAGGAACGATTCATTAATCCCTAAAAAGCCACTTCAGTCCGAATCTTTCGGAGAGAAGTGGCTTTTTCATACAGTATTTATGATTGATATAGTCGATATTGATTTCGACCTTGTATTTTTGCCTCATTCAAAGCAGCATCTGCTTGCTTGAAGACCGTTTCAGCGGGTTGATGATGAGCGTAAGCAATTCCAGCAGATACCGTGATCGATACAGCGTGATCCTGCATGACAAATGGCGTTTGTTGAACGGCTGCCACGATTGTTTCTGCTAAATGAATAGGTTCGTAAAGGTCACAATCTGGAATGATGACGATGAACTCTTCACTGCCATATCGACCAACTGTAACAGGTGCGGGACAACGTTCATTCAATACAATCGAAAAATGGCGCAAGACAGCGTCGCCGACGGCGTGACCATGCGTGTCATTCACACTCTTGAAGTGGTCTAAGTCAAACAAGATACCCCCCAAGAAGCTCTGTTTTTTTCAAGCGTCGTGACCTTTTCCAAAATGACATGTCGATTCGCAAGCCTTGTTAATTGATCGGTCGAAGCGAGATAGGATTGATAAGAGTAAAGAACAAAATGTTGTTGCAGGAGTAGTGACAAACGATAAAACAAAAAGGCTCCGCCAATCGTTAAGACGAAATAAGGAATATAAATCGTCCTCCAGGCATCTACAGGGGAATTACTCGTAATCAGTCGCCAAAGAACAAGTAGAGAGCCGACTGTCACGATGGCGGTAAAAAAATATCCTTGCCGTGTAATGAAGCGACGACAAATAAATGACAGCATCAAAAAAACGAGTAGCGTCATGACAGAACTAAGTAGGGCATTTATAGAATCGCCATTATCGATTAACAAACGATAAATCAGAAGCATTAATTCCGTCACTGTGATACTGATGTTACCACCGAATAAAGCGGATAAAGCGAGAGGTAACAAACGCAAGTCAATCAGTGCGCCGTTTAAATCGATCGCATGATGCATAAGAAGAATACCGGTGATCCCATTAGCAAAACCAAAATACAGCCGAGTAGACATCATCGAGTCGGGTTGAATCGGTAAACGATCACGAAGCAGATAAAAGGCGAATGTAGAAACGAGAAAAATAATACAAATATTAATAAAAAAGATATTCACTGTAGCAAGCATCATGAAGCACTTCCTAGTTTAAAATTTAAAACGAAAAGCATTGTAAGATATCTCAGAGTTCAATAACGTAAAAAATGGAAAAAACAGCCTAATCGGCTGTTTTAACGAATCGGTGCAAATTTTTGAATCTCTTGAACGGCCTCATTCCATGAAGCGACACGAATAACATTATTCGGTACGGCTTTACGGTTATAAGGTGCGTCGAACAAAATCACAGGGATGAATGTATCTTCTGCGATCTGCACAGCATTCTCTAATCGATCTTCCATAAACAAATCGAGTGATAAATCACGGACGACTTGTACTTTGTCGTGTGATCCCGTCATGATTAAGGAATCAAGAGGAAGTTCATGTTGTTTGATCCACTCTTCAGTTACAGGACGAACGAGTTCCGATCGTGCTGTCACGTAATGGAGATCATATTGCTTCCGCAAATTCCATAAGTGGTGGCGAACATGTTCTTGAGGGATGGACTCACGATAAATTCCTGTCTCGTGACCGGAGTTCACCATGTAGTCCCAAAATTCGATTTGATTCATATCCGTATACGTATGCAATTCATATTCAGACGCCTGATTGAAGTCAATCGACGTTCCGAGATGTTTATTCATGTAAGTGAAGCAAGAGGATGGATGTGTGATCGTTCCATCGATGTCGATTCCAATTTTCATTTACAGTCACCCACGTTCTAAGAATTTTTCTTCACTTAGTATAACATAGTCGAAATCGAGATACGAAAAAAGACTCCTCATCAAAGAGGAGCCCCTATCTTATACGTGATTTGCTTTTTCGGCTTCTTTTTCAGCCTGTTTTTCGAGGACGATGGCATCAATCTCTTTTTTCAATTCTTCGACCATTGTTGCTTCTGGTACTTTACGAATGATTTCTCCGTGACGGAACAACAATCCTTCGTTGCGAGCGCCGGCGATACCGATATCGGCTTCACGTGCTTCACCAGGACCGTTGACTGCACAACCAAGAACAGCAACTTTGATGTTCGCTTGGATATTTTCGATGTAGTCTTCGATTTCTGCAGCGATCGACATCAAATCGATTTCGATCCGACCACATGTTGGACATGAGATCAATGTCGCCGCGTTGGCTGCGAGACCAAATGATTTCAAGACTTCTTTTGCGACTTTTACTTCTTCGACAGGGTCTGCTGAAAGAGATACACGAACCGTGTTTCCGATTCCGCGTGAGAGGATCGCTCCAAGTCCTGCTGCTGATTTTAATGAACCAGAACGAAGTGGACCCGATTCCGTAATCCCGACGTGAAGTGGATAGTCAAACGATTCAGAAGCAAGTTGATATGCTTCAAGCGCCAACTGAACGTCTGATGCTTTCAATGAAACGATGATGTCATGGAAGTCGAGATCTTCAAGGATCTTGATGTGGTGCAAGGCACTCTCGACCATACCACGTGCTGTTGGATAACCGTATTTTTCGAGAATGTGCTTTTCGAGTGAACCAGCGTTTACCCCAATCCGGATTGGGATGTTTTTCGCTTTTGCTGCTGTCACGACGGCTTCGACTTTTTCGCGGCGACCGATATTACCTGGGTTGATCCGGATTTTATCGACGCCAGCTTCGATCGCCATGAGCGCGAGTTTATAGTTGAAATGGATGTCTACGACAAGCGGAATGTTGATTCGGCTTTTGATTTCTGCAAGTGCGAGCGCATCACGTTCTTCTGGACAAGCGACGCGGACGATTTGGCAACCAGCTTCTTCAAGACGTAGGATTTCAGCGACTGTCGCTTCGACGTCGTGTGTTTTAGTTGTCGTCATACTTTGGATGATGACTTCATTATTTCCACCAATGACAAGGTCCCCTACACGAACGGGACGAGTCTTAGAGCGATGGACCATTTTCGGCATATCGAAAATCTCCTTTTGTGGCATACCGCCATATTGTTTATGTTTACCTTTTCTATCATATCGAACTATTCCCTAAAAATCGAGAAACAAGAACGAAAATCGAACATTTACAATTGTTTAATGAAAGTAAGGCGTCCGTCAATCCGTCGGACACCTGATTTTGATACTCATCGAGATTTACGTGACGCGCGAGGTTTCGGGGAACGGGCGATCCATAATGGCGCCAACGTGTAAACGAAGTGCCCGAGGATAAGTAAAGCGACTCCTATTTGATGATGCCCCAATTGGTAAAGAAGCATGCCAAGGGGGAAGGTCCATAGATTCGTTGCAACTGTGTAAGGGAACGTCTGACGATATGCCCATGGGCGGGGGAGTAACAGACGAACGAATCCTTTCGTCAGATATGCCATCAAGAGCAAATACAGCAAGACGGCAATAGCGATGAAGATGAAGTGAAGAACGAACCAAATCACGATTGGGATATCTTTTTGTAAAAAGAAGGAATCAATAATCGTCGTCCACAGTGAAATCCAAGCTAATCCACAAAAATACAAAGAAACATCTGCTAGGCGAAGGCGTAAAAATGAGCGATTTGGAATTAGCGAAGTGTGTAAGTAATTAATTAGTTGACGTAAAAAAGACAAGAATATCACTCTTTTCATTGTTTTATAACAGAATTTTAAATTTTATTAAATGCTTAAAAATAAAGGTTTTTTTGTAATAGTACAGATTAATAAAACCTTAACAATCGGATGTCGTAAAAACTATTTACAAGTTCATTAGACCTTTACATAATAGGGGAGTCGAAAAAATAAACTTTACAAACACATCAATCCACATCAAATAAAGGAGCTGGCAAGATGAACTATGATTTGCAGGAAATGATTTTCACCTTCATCGGTGGACTTGGGATTTTCCTTTTCGGTATTAAGTATATGGGAGATGGTCTCCAAAAAACAGCGGGAGACCGATTACGTTATATCCTCGATAAGTATACGACGAATCCACTATTAGGTATCTTAGCAGGTATCGTCGTCACGATACTGATTCAGTCGTCCTCCGGTACGACCGTTATCGTCGTTGGACTCGTTAGTGCGGGTCTGATGAATTTACGACAAGCGATCGGTGTCGTCATGGGAGCGAACATCGGTACGACGATCACTGCCTTCATCATTGGCTTCAATGTTAAAGAAGCGGCACTTCCCGCTATCGCTATTGGTGCTTTTTTGATCTTTTTCTTCAATAAAGAACGTGTTCAGTATATCGGACAGATTTTCTTTGGTTTCGGTGCGTTGTTCTACGGTCTCACATTGATGGGGGACGGGATGGCTCCACTTGAATCAAGTGCTTGGTTCCGTGAATTGACTGTCTCGATGTCGGATAATCCATTACTTGGTGTCTTCGTCGGAACGATCTTTACTGTTCTTGTCCAGTCGTCGTCAGCAACGATTGGTATCTTACAGGAGTTGTACGCTGGTGGCATGATCGATATCAAAGCGGCACTACCGGTCTTGTTCGGGGATAACATTGGAACGACGATTACGGCAGTACTTGCAGCACTTGGTGCGTCGATTGCAGCTAAACGGACAGCAGCGGCACACGTCATCTTCAACATTATCGGGACGATTTTGTTCTTGATCGCATTACCAGTGTTCTCTAGCTTCATTGCGTGGATCACAGGTGCGCTTGGTTTAGAACCAAAAATGCAAATCGCCTTTGCACATGGAACGTTCAATGTCGTCAATACGTTGATTCAATGTTGGTTCATCGCGCAAATCGCATGGTTTGTACAAAAAATCGTACCGGGTACGGATACGACGATCGATTCAAAACCGCGTCATCTCGATCAAAACATCTTGAACCAATCTTCGGCACTCGCATTAAATCAAGCAAAGCTCGAAGTATTGCGAATGGGAGAATTCTCGAAAGACGCACTTGCGAAAGCGCACCGTTACACGCAATCGCATGATAAGAAGGATGTATCGGAATCAGAGCAGATTGAATACGCGATCAACCACTTAAATACAGAAGTCACGAGTTATCTTGTCAAAGTAGCCGCACATGATTTATCAGAGCGTGAATCAAATGATCATTCGCTACTGATGCATGCTGTCAATGACTTCGAGCGGATCGGTGATCATGTCGAGAATATTGTTGAATTAATCGACTTCCAGATCGTCAACCGGATTCAGTTCACCACATCTGCGAAGCGAGAGCTTGATGAGATGTATGTCCTGACACAAGAAATCGTCGCTTGTGCGATTCGCGCCGTCGAAGAAGACGATGTCACACGGGCTCGAAAAGTTCTTGAACTTGAAGGGAAACTTGATGCACTCGAACGTTCATTCCGTAAGCATCATGTACTTCGCGTGAATGCTGGTGAATGTACAGGACAAGCGGGAATGATCTTCGTCGACTTACTTTCAAACCTTGAACGAATCGGCGATCACGCTGTGAACATCACGGATCTCGTCCTTGAACAGCGGACAGCATTAATGAACTAAGCGTAGACTTATTTTAAAACAGCTGATTTCGAAAAAAATGAAATCAGCTGTTTATTTTTTTGAAATAGCATATTGACAAGTTTCGTCACATCTCGTAATCTAATAAGAGTAAGAAACATACATCATGGCGGTGTAGCTCAGCTGGCTAGAGCGTACGGTTCATACCCGTGAGGTCGTGGGTTCGACTCCCTCCGCCGCTACTATTACTTAAGGACCCTTAGCTCAGCTGGTTAGAGCTGACGGCTCATAACCGTCCGGTCGCAGGTTCGAGTCCTGCAGGGTCCATTTGGTTGAACGCTTCTCGTTGCAAACGGGAAGCGTTTATTTTTGTTCGCTCGGGGAATAGTAAAGGTATTGTAATAATATTCATACTATAGTAACTAAGGGAGAGCGAAGAGAGATGGAACGTAACCATACGATGATGCAGTTTTTCGAGTGGCATGTAGAGAATGATGGAAAGCACTGGCAACGTTTGAAAGAACGAGCGCCTGAATTACGTGCTGCCGGCATCACGTCCGTGTGGATTCCACCGGCGTCTAAAGGTCAATCAGATGAAGATACAGGATATGGCATCTATGACGTCTATGATTTAGGTGAATTTGATCAAAAAGGAACAGTCCGTACGAAATATGGGACGAAGGATGAACTCGTCGAAGCGATTCAAGTTGCTCGCGAGAATGATATCGCCATCTATGCGGATGTCGTCATGAACCATAAAGCAGCCGCCGATGAACTTGAGACGATCAATGTCGTTGAGGTCCATCCAGAAGATCGTTCGAAAGAAATTTCAGAAGAGTTTGAAATCGAAGCGTGGACGAAGTTTACGTTCCCGGGACGTAACGGAAAATATTCAGATTTCATCTGGACACATGAGTTCTTTAACGGAACAGATTTTGATGCCCGTGAAGAAAAAACGGGTGTCTTCAAGATTTCCGGTAAAAATAAGGACTGGAACGATCAAGTCGATGACGAATTCGGAAACTACGATTATTTGATGTTCGCGAACATCGATTACAACCATCCGGAAGTACGTGAAGAGATGATCCGATGGGGGCATTGGTTCCAAGAGACGATTGATTGCCAAGGGTTCCGACTCGACGCCATCAAACATATTAACTATGAATTCGTTCATGAATTCGCCAAATCGATGATCGACAAGAATGAGGGTGATTTCTATATGGTCGGTGAGTTCTGGAAATCAGATCTTGATGATTGTCGTCATTTCCTTGACAGCGTCGACTATACGATCGATTTATTCGATGTTCCCCTTCATTATAAGTTCCACGAAGCTTCAAAGCAGGGGCAAGATTTTGATATGACGACGTTATTTGCAGATACGCTGGTTGAATCACATCCGACGAACGCCGTCACATTCGTTGACAATCACGATTCACAACCAGGTGAATCACTCGAATCATGGGTGGATGACTGGTTCAAACAACACGCCTACGCTGCCATTTTACTTCGTAAGGATGGTTATCCATGTGTCTTTTATGGTGACTATTATGGTATTCAAGGACCACATCCGGTAGAAGGGAAAAAAGAAATGATCGATGCGTTGTTGTATGCACGTTATCATAAAGCATATGGCGACCAAGAGGACTATCTCGATGATCCACATTGTGTTGGTTGGGTTCGTCGTGGTGTTGAGGAAATTGAGAACTCTGGCTGTGCTGTCTTATTGTCGAATGCTGATATGTGTGAAAAACGCATGTTCGTAGGCGTTGAACGTGCGGGTCAAGAATGGTTCGACTATACAAACCATCAAGATCATCCAGTCGTGATCGACGAAGAAGGATTTGGTGTCTTCCCGGTACCGGGCGGAGGCGTCTCTGTTTTTGCTCCGCGAGAAGTCGAGTAAATCCGAGGGTCTTGACTTGCGTCAACACAGGTACTTTTGCTAGTCTTAAAGGGTATTGAAGTTTTCGAAAATAGCACAAAGGGGGACATGAACATGTCAAAATTTGAATTACCAGAACTCGGCTACGCTTATGATGCGCTTGAGCCACATATCGATGCTCGTACGATGGAGATTCACCACACGAAACACCACAACACGTATGTCACGAACGTGAATACGGCGCTTGAGGGTACAGAACATGAAGGAAAGTCACTTGAAGAACTTCTTCAAAACTTGGATGCTCTCCCAGCAAACATTCAAACTGCAGTCCGTAACAACGGTGGCGGTCACTGGAACCACTCATTCTTCTGGAAATTGCTGAAGAAGAACGATGGCGCAGCTCCGACAGGAGAACTCGCAACAGCAATCGACGAAGCATTCGGATCATTTGATGCATTCAAAGATGCGTTCGCAAAAGCAGCAACAACTCGTTTCGGTTCTGGTTGGGCTTGGTTGATCGTTGACGGTGGGAAATTGGCAGTCGTTTCGACTCCAAACCAAGATACACCAGTCATGGAAGGCAAAACGCCAATCCTTGGTCTTGATGTTTGGGAACATGCATACTATCTCAACTATCAAAACCGTCGTCCGGATTACATCAATGCATTCTTCAACGTCGTTGATTGGGACCACGTAGCGAAGCTTTACGCTGACGCGAAGTAATGGAAAGAAGCGTATCGTTCAATTGTGAACGATACGCTTTTTTTAATGCGGAAAATCATGGGATAGGTTGTTATGGAAAGTTTCCTTCTATATAATGAAACAAGATGACTTTTGAACGATAGGGGAGTACGCCATGGCTAAACGAATCACCGTACGAGGAAGACGGCGTAATCATCTGCCGCTTCGTCTGAATTTAATGTTCTTCGTCGTTTTTTTATTGTTTGCGATTTTGATTTTCCGTCTAGGAGTCGTTCAAATCGTCAATGGTGAAAAAATTTCGCGGGAAGTCCAAAAAACGGAGATGACTGCATCAAAGTATGAAGTACCACGTGGTAAGATTTATGACCGGGATGGTCGTCTACTTGTCGATACAATTTCTAAATACTCCATTGTATATCGTCGCGCACAATCGACGAAAGTAGATGAACGTATTGAAATCGCGCAGCGTCTCGCAGCAATCATTGATCTACCTAAAAAAGACTGGAAAGTCACGGAACGTGACATCAAGGATTTTTGGGTCGCGACGAACACGGAAGAATCGGATCGTCGTTACCAAGCAGCAGTGAAAAAGAAGTATCCTTCGACGGAAGCGCAAAGTAAGCTTTCGATTGCGGAACAAGATCAAATCCGCCTGGATGCGATCACGAAAAAAGATATCGATTATGATGACAAGACAATGGAAGTCATTGCGATCAAACATAACATGGAAGTCGGTTATGCACTTGATCCACAACTCGTCAAGCTCGGTGCGTCTGCAAAAGAGATGGCAATCATCGATGAAAATTTAGAAGATTTGAAAGGTGTATCGGTTGAACCGTTTTACGAACGCTCTTATCCGTATGAAGGAACACTTCGCAATATCTTCGGAAAGTACTCGAAGATTCCGGCAGAACAACAAGCGGAGTTCAAAGCAAAAGGATATAGTTTGAATGATCGTGTCGGGACTTCGTTCCTTGAGCAACAGTACGAAGATCTTCTGCGCGGGAAACCGGCATACGATGTGTACGAAACGTTTAATGGAGAACCGGTCGGTGATCCAAAACGTGAAGAAGGCGAGTCCGGGAAGGACCTCGTTCTAACCGTTGATGCGGAATACAATAAAAAAGTAGATCAAATCATGCAACAAGCGATCAAAATGGGTCGTGGCATGGGTAGTCGTTATTTAAAAGAAGGATATGCCGTCGTCATGAATCCACAAACTGGTGAGATTTTAGCGATGTCAGGTCAAAAGCTTGATCCTTCGACTGGGAAGTTCACGGATGTAGCGATTAATAATGTCTTGACGTCTCTTCAAATTGGTTCAACGATCAAGGGTGCGACAGTTGCGATGGGACTACAGGAAGGTGTCATTCGTCAAAACGAAGTCATCAACGATGCGCCGATCACAATCGGAGGTACAAAAAAAGGATCATATGTTAACATGGGACCGATTACGGATTTAACGGCGCTTGAGCGCTCGTCGAACGTCTATATGTTTAACATTGCGATGCGGATGGCGAAATATCCGAGCAATGGGATTGCTGGTGCGAGCGTGGATGGAGCAGCTGCCATCATGCAGAATTACTATAGTCAGTTCGGTCTTGGGGTGACGACAGGTGTTGATTTGCCTTACGAAGCAAAAGGTGTTCAAGGGACGCCAGACCGTGTCACGTTGTTGATGGACCGAGTCATTGGTCAGTACGATGCCTTTACGCCGCTTCAAGTCGCGCAGTACATTTCAACACTTGCGAACGGTGGTTATCGAGTTCAGCCTCACTTCTTAAAAGAAGTATTGGCGTCGAACTCGATTGAAAAGGGTACGAAAAAAGTCGATTACAGCTTTAAAACGAATTATCTGAACCGGATTGAAGTCAGTCAAGATAATATTGATCATGTCCGGGAAGGGTTGCACCGTGTTGTAAAAGGTGAGCGTGGTACAGCCAAAGTCATCGCACAAACTGGAATCGATGCTGCAGCAAAAACAGGTACTGCACAGGTCAGCGTCTATGGGGATGACGGAATCGCCTTACGTGACGGAAGCGGGCAACCGGTTCGTTCGTTGAACTCGAATCTTGTCGGGTGGGCACCGTATGACAATCCAGAGATGGCTTGGGCCGTGTTTCTTCCTTACATGGAGCAAGAGACTGTTAACTCGAAAATCGGTCATGATCTTGTCAAAGCGTACTTCAACGTTAAGGACGTACCGTGGCAAACTAAACCAAATTAACTAGAAACTAAGCGAGAGTGAGCAATCACTCTCGTTTTTTTTGTTTGTATTGACCTTTTTTTGTAATGGATTTCGAATTGTAAACACTAAAAAACACGCCTTTACAATTCTTTTACGTTGGATTCATTTCGTTTTAATAGTTCATCCGTAGTATAAGTCTTGTAAGGAAAACGGATAAAAAGTCGTAGCATCGTCAGCGACATACTTTCGAGGAGGAAAATTAATCATGTCTTGGATGAAAAAAACAGCACTCATTACAACGGTAGCATCAATCGCAGTAGTGGGGGCAGCATGTGGTAACGATAAAGGCGGTTCTGCTAGTTCATCTGATTTAAAAGGGAAAATCGCAATCGACGGTTCTTCTACAGTCTTCCCGATCATGGAAGCTGTCGGTGAAGAATATTCAACGGAACAACCTGACGTAAATGTCACAGTCGGTGTCTCTGGTACGGGTGGCGGATTCAAACGCTTCGTCGTCGGTGAAACGGATCTCTCGAACGCATCGCGTGAAATTAAAGAAGAAGAAGCAGCTGAAGCTAAGAAAAACAACATCGAATATACAAAACTTTCACTTGCATATGATGGTCTAACTGTTGCAGTCAGCAAAGATAATACCTGGGTAAAAGAACTCTCGCTTGATCAACTCGAAAAGATTTGGCTCGACCCAAACGTTAAGACTTGGAAAGATGTTGATTCTTCTTATCCGGCTGAACCACTGAAGTTCTTCAGCCCAGGGAAAGATTCAGGAACATTCGACTTCTTCTCTGAGAAAGTACTTGAGAAGAAAGACATGCGTAAAGACGTTCAACTGTCTGAGGACGATAACGTACTCGTCAAAGGGGTTGAAGGAACGAAAGGTGCGATCGGTTACTTCGGTTATGCCTACTACGCTGAAAATAAAGATAAGTTAAAAGAAGTACCACTTTCAGCTGAAGGAAAAGATGCTGTCGATCCAACACCAGAAACAATCAAAGATCTATCTTACCCGTTGTCACGTGAAATCTACACGTACGTCAACAACAAATCACTGAACGATAAAAAACAGGTGGCAGACTTCGTGAAATTCGCGAACGAAAACGCTGGAGATTTAGCTGAAGAAGTCGGTTATATCAAAATGCCACAAGATCGTTACGATGAAAACACAAAAGCAATCGAAGATGCAATGAAATAATCATCGAGTCATGAGGATGGCCCAACCGGGGAAGTCTGTACCGGTTGGGTCCCGTTCTCATGTCAAGAAGGAGTAGGGAGCGAAGAAGGATGAATTCAACACCCAATAAATCGGTTCGCGAGCTGATTCAACAGAACCGACAGCAAAAATTCAGTGTGAAAAACGTCATGGAACGCATCATGCCGATCGTTTTATTTCTGTGTGCGTTCGTCTCGGTCGTTACGACCATCGGCATCATTCTCACGTTAGTCATTGAAACCGAGCATTTCTTTGAAGTCGTTCCGTTCAAGGAATTTTTCGGCAGTACGAGCTGGTATCCACTGAACTCTCAACCAGAGTATGGGATTTGGCCGCTTGTCGTCGGTACACTTGAGATTACCGTGATTGCGATGCTAGTGGCCGTGCCGATCGGCCTCACGTCTGCGATTTATTTAAGTGAGTATGCGTCAGACCGTGCACGCCGCATCTTAAAACCGATTTTAGAAGTCTTAGCTGGTGTTCCGACGATCGTTTTCGGATTCTTCGCGTTGACGTTCGTCACACCACTACTCGTTAAATTAATTCCAGGCATTCAAATCTACAATGCGCTCAGTCCGGGGATCGTCGTCGGGATCATGATCATTCCAATGATCGCCTCGATTTCTGAGGATGCGATGAGCTCTGTCCCGAAAAAAATTCGTGACGGTGCGCTCGCTCTTGGTTCGACACGTCTTGAAGTCGCATTAAAAGTCGTTGTTCCCGCTGCCTTGTCCGGAATCATTGCTTCAATCGTACTCGGAATGTCTCGGGCAATTGGTGAGACGATGATCGTGACGATCGCTGGTGGTTCGAATCCGACAGCTGCTGTTAATCCACTCGAGCCGGTCCAGACGATGACTGCGTATATCGTTCAGGTCGCTTTAGGCGATGCTGGATTTGGAACAGTTGAATATTACAGTATCTATGCGGTTGGTACGCTCTTGTTCGTCTTTACGTTATTGATGAACTTACTCGCGAACTGGATCACACGCCGCTTCAGAGAGGAGTATTAAGATGGCCTTACCAGAAAAGCAACCTGTCACAAAAAAATTCATCGACCCGGTCGCAGTTAAGAAATCCATTAGCCAACGCCTCGTCGTCAACAATGTAACGAAAGTCATTTTCCTCGTCGGTCTGTTTTTCGGTCTCGTCGTCTTAGGTATTCTCCTATTCGGCGTCATCCGTGACGGTGCTTCGTGGTTATCACTTGAATTTCTACAAAACGCACCATCTCGTCGTGCGGAACGTGCCGGAATCTATCCAGCGTTAATGGGCTCCATCTTCTTGATGCTCCTGATCATCCCGATGATTTTCATCATTGGTGTTGGAGCAGCAATTTATTTAGAAGAATATGCAAAAAAGAGTCGGATGACATCGTTCATCGAGGTCAATATCTCGAACCTCGCAGGTGTTCCGTCGATCGTCTTCGGATTACTCGGATTAACGTTCTTCGTCCGTAATATGGGCTTTGGTTCGACGTTGATTGCTGGAGCTTTGACACTCGCATTGATGAGTCTTCCGGTCGTCATCGTTTCTTCTCAAGAAGCAATTCGCGCCGTGCCACAAGCGATGCGCCATGCATCACTCGCACTCGGTGCATCGAAATGGCAAACGACGTTCAAAGTCGTTCTTCCGGCATCACTTCCGGGAGTCATTACAGGAATCATCTTAGCTGTATCCCGAGCAATCGGTGAGACAGCACCGTTGATCATGGTCGGAGCTGCCATTTTCATCGCCCGTGCGCCAGAAGGGATCTTCTCAGAGTTCACGGCATTACCGATTCAAATCTACAACTGGACAAGTCGTCCACAAGCGGACTTCCAAGGTCTTGCAGCAGCAGGAATCATCATCTTGATGGTCATTCTCTTGACGATGAACTCGCTTGCGATCTGGATCCGGAACCGATTTTCTAAACGCTATTAATCGAACGAGATAGAAGGGATTTCTTTTAAGGAGGAAGACAGATGATGGATACGAAGCTGAATACGAAATCAGTCGTCACAGAAGGGGCAGAGCGTATGAACCAACCAGTAGTAGCACGCGAGAGCGTCTATAACGTTAAAAATTTAAATTTATGGTACGGTGACGATCACGCGCTTAAAGATGTCAATCTTGATATCAAAAAAAATGAAGTTACGGCAATTATTGGACCGTCAGGATGCGGTAAATCGACATTCATCAAAACATTGAACCGGATGGTCGAACTCGTTCCGATCGTGCGGACGAATGGTGTCATTGAGTATCACGGACGTAATATCTTTGAAAAAGAGTATGGTGTTGAAGAATTACGGACGTCTGTCGGAATGGTCTTTCAGCAACCGAATCCATTCCCAAAATCAATTTACGATAACATCGCATATGGACCACGTGTCCATGGCGTTAAAAACAAAAAAATCCTTGATGAGATCGTGGAACGTAGTTTACGCCGAGCAGCGATTTGGGATGAAGTCAAAGATCGCTTAAATGAAAATGCCTATGGTCTTTCGGGTGGTCAACAACAACGTCTCTGTATCGCGCGTTGCCTCGCGATCGAGCCGGATGTCATTTTGATGGATGAGCCGACATCGGCACTGGACCCGATTTCTACATTAAAAGTAGAAGAACTCGTCCAAGAGTTGAAATCGGACTACTCAATTATCATCGTCACGCACAACATGCAGCAAGCTGCACGTGTATCTGACAAAACAGCATTCTTCTTGAATGGTGAAGTCGTCGAGTTCGATCAAACAGACCGGATCTTTGGAAATCCGACCGACAAACGGACGGAAGATTACATTTCAGGACGATTCGGATAAGAAGGGGAGACGAGACGAATGGCAGCGAACCGTACAATTTTTGGAGAAAACCTTGCAATACTCGATCAAAAAGTCTTTTTACTAGCACGAAAAACGATGCAACAAATCGCAACGACAGCAGAGGCGCTCGAAAAATATGATCAAGATATCGCACGTGGTGTCATTGCGAACGACAATGAACTCGATGATCTTGAACTCGAAATCAACGATGATGCGATCCTCTTAATCGCGAAGCAACAACCAGTTGCGACGGATTTACGACGGATCATCACGGCGATGAAGATTTCATCGGATCTTGAACGGATTGCAGATTATGCGGGGAATATTTCAAAAGCGGTTCTACGTGTCGAAACATTCCCGTATGTCATCGATATCTCGTTGTTGAAGGAAGCGTTCGAGACATTACTGGATATGACGGAAACTGCAATCGTCGCCTATCGTGATGGAGATGTCGAAAAAGCAAAAGCACTGTCTGATCTCGATAACGTCATTGATGAGACGACATATAAGGCACTTCGCCAGTACATGCGTCATATGTCACTTCAGCCGATCGTCGTCGATGAAGTCATGCAATTCACGAATATTTGCCGCTACATCGAGCGGATGGGTGATCATTTGACGAACGTCGGAGAGCATCTGATCTATCTCGAAAAAGGAAAACATTATGATTTAAACGGATGAATCAAGTAGGCAGGAGGAATTTCCTCTGCCTACTTTTTTTGTAAAGGGATTCGAAACACGTTTGTAGAATAGGAAAGAAGTGAATAATGACAGAGAGGTGATTGGGAATGGGAATGCTTGAGCAAATCATTAAAATGAAGGAACAAGGGCTGACAACAAAACAAATCGCAGCTCAATTGGATACGACTGAAGGAAAAATCAAATATGCTTGGACCAAATATCGTAAATCGTTAACAGAACAACCTTCTGTAGCAGCGCCGAAAGTAAAATCAAAAACGGTCAAGCAGACGAAAAAGTCGACTGCACCGGTATTAGACGTCGTACCGTCTGTGCAAGTGGTACCTTCGCTCGAACGCGACGCGTTTGGAATGGCGACACATTACGAGGATGATATCCTCCATGCCATCGTTCAGTCACCGACAGCGTTATACGTCTACTGGGAATTATCTGAACTGTCGAAACAGTTGCTAGAGACGCACTATCACACGACGTTTGATTCGTTTCGTAAAGAATTACGCATCATTGATGTCACGCTTGTTGAATACGAACAAGGACAGGCAAATCGGACGTATCAATTCGAGCTACCGGAAATGACGAATGCTTGGTTCGTTCGACCAGTCGCCCCGAATACTACATACATCATTGAATGGGGCATTCAAACGATCGACGGGGACTTTGTTCCAGTACTGCGTTCAAAACCAGTCGAGACGCCACGCGACGAACCGGTCACGGATGGACGGTTCGCGGAAGTCGTGCATCATTGGCAATACGGAGAGGTCGAACAACCGGAATGGGTCGAGGTATTACGTCCTTATTCCTATTTCGATCGCGTCCGGTAATGGAATTAGAGAGAGGGAAAGGAAGAGAAGCTATGCGAAAAGGATATTTTTCACTCGTCTTACATGCACATTTACCATATATCCGTCATGAAGAGGCGCATCGTCTAGAAGAACGGTGGATGTATGAAGCGATTTCAGAAACCTACATCCCATTATTGTGGGAGGTCGATCGCTTGTCACGTCCGCTCGGCTGGACGGTCAGTATTTCGCCACCCGTCATCGAGATGCTTGCCGATCCATTGATTCAAGAGCGGTATATCGAGCATATCGAGGATACGTTACGTTTGATTCGCCAGGAACTAAAACGAGAGCTTGCTCAAAAGGAACGAGATGCGCTTCTTTTCTATCAAGACCGTTATCAAGACTTATTGAATACGTTCCTTCACTGGGAAAAAGATTTGAACCGCGCATTCCGTCATTACAAGGAGCAAGGTTATCTTGATTTGATTACCTGTACGGCGACGCACGGATTCAGTCCGCACATGTTGTCCGAACAAGCGGCACGTTCTGAAATTCAGACAGGATTGAACTGTTTTGAACGTCATTACGGATTCCGTCCAACTGGTCTTTGGATGCCAGAGTGTGCGTATACGCCAGGACTTGACCGTATTTTGTACGAAGAGGGCATTCGTTATACATTCGTTGACGAACATTCAATCTTAAACGCGGATCCGTCACCGAAACACGGAATCGGAGCACCCGTCTATTCGCCGCACGGTGTGGCACTTTTCCCGCGTGATCAAATCATTTCCGGAAAAATCTGGAGCTCTGTCATCGGGTATCCGGGTCATCCGGATTACCGCGAGTTTTATCGTGACCTTGCGTACGATCGAGAGTGGGATCAAATCGCTGAGTTCATGCACCCAGAGGGACTACGTTATGATACAGGGTTGAAATTACATCGCGTAACAGGAGAAACGGATCAAAAAGACTATTACGTCCGTGATTGGGCATGGCAACGGACAAGTGAGCACGCAGCAGACTTCGCACAAGCACTCGGTGAACATTTAGATGCGCATCAAGGACAAAACTTCCCACCATTCCTTGTCACAGCACCATTTGATGCCGAATTGTTCGGTCACTGGTGGTTTGAAGGTCCCGACTTCCTCGGTAAAGCGATGGAACGTTTAGAAGATCAAGGAATTGAGTCGATTTCACCGGCGATCTTCCTCGAACGTCACTTCCAAGACATCGACACGGCACATGTCGCGATGGGAACGTGGGGACGAAAAGGCTACGCGGAAGTCTGGATCAATGAACGGAATGACTGGATGATTCGTCATCTCCATCAACTTGAGAAGAGACTAGCAGGTGTCGTAGCCCGAAATCGTCATCAAGATGCGTTGACTGTCAAAGCAAAGCGTCAACTCATTCGAGAATACCTCCTCGCTGTCTCGAGCGACTGGCCGTTCATCCTCGATGGACAGACGACAGCTCAATATGCTGCGAATCGTTTCCGGGAGCACATCCTACGTTTTGAAGAAACGGAGCGTCGCCTGGATGCTGAGGAGCTGACGGTGGAATGGTTGGATGATCGATATCGCGAATATCCTTTCCTTCAAGATTCAGATATTGAACCGGATGTCTTCTTGACAGCACATGATTACTACGTGGCAGTGAAGCGTGAGAAATCTTGGAATACGGACGCCATCTTGTTGTTCGTCCGACAATATGATGCGTCAGACCGGCCGGCTTCGGAGCTCGCTCGACGACTTGCTGCTGCTGGTGAGAATGTCTATGTCGTCACGGAACATCCAGAAGCGTATCGATTTGAAGAAGGTGTTCATGTTTACGGAGTGCAAGTGACGGGTCTACCGCTCGTTCAGACCTATAACCAACTGGCGGCACTAAATTTAGCATTCTTACGCCAAGCGCAAGCCTTGAGTAAGATCGTTGATTTCGCAGTCATCCACAACTTCAACATGGAGACCGCATCAGCTGCCCAAGCTATCGCGAAGATGAAAGAGTTGCCACTCGTAAGTAACGTCTACGATGTCGAAAGTGAGCGTTCTCCTGATCGTTCAGGTGGTCTGGTCGTTGCCTTAAAACGACTTGAAGGAGATGCGTTGCGCCAATCAGCGGTCGTTTATCTAGAACGAGAAGAGTCACGTCACGGGGTGGAACAAGAGTATCACGTCGAAAAGAAGCCACTGCGTTTTGAAGAGAACCTTGAAAAACCATATCAACACGTGACGAATCCGAAAAAGAACGGATGAACAGTTGCAATTCCTTTCCTTTCTTGGTACGATACTTGAGTATGCTTAACCTTATGTAAAGCAAAATCACTTGATACATCGAGAGCTAGATAGGAGGGAATCCCATGCGCGTTAAAATCACATTAGCTTGCACTGAAACTGGTGACCGTACTTATATCACTAAAAAGAACAAGCGTAACAACCCAGAGCGTCTTGAGTTGAAGAAATACAACCCACGTCTCCGTAAGCACACACTTCACCGTGAAGTGAAATAATTGAGATGGAAGCCGTCACTTCGTGTGATGGCTTTTTTTGTGGAAAGGAAGACAGTCATGAACAAACAAGAAGTACGCCGTCTGATCAAAGAAAGATTAGATGTATTGGAGAATCGTACGGAGAAGGAACGGTTGATTTACGAACATGTTTTGTTGTTGCCTGAGTGGCAACAAGCGACATGTGTCGCGATCACATTAGCTTTTCGAAATGAATGTGATACAAGAATGCTGATTGAACAGGCGTGGCAAGAGGGCAAGACGGTCTTGATACCAAAAGTAGTGGGAGACGAGATGGTCTTTTATGAACATGGACCAGAAGATCAACTTCAAGCAAATCAGATGGGAATTGCTGAACCGACCGCTTCAGCACGTCGGGCTTCACTTGCTCAAGCAGAGCTTTGTCTCGTTCCGGGTCGTGCCTATCGACGGGACGGATATCGTTTAGGGTGGGGAGGAGGCTATTACGATCGTGCACTCGTGACCTATGCAGGATGTAAAGTATCGATTGCCTTTTCCGAACAACTTCTTTCCGATTTTGAAGTAGAAGCCTTTGATATCCCCGTTGACCTGATCGTCACTGATTTAGAGGTCATCCGATGCTGAGCGCGACCATTTTGTTTTGTCTATTGCTTGCTTGGACCGGACGATCTTTTCATTTATTGACGACAAGTGGTGCGATCATGACCCTGCTCGTCGGTAGTGGTGTCTCATTTGGATTTGGATGGCAAGGATTAGTAGTACTCTTACTATTCTTTGGTAGCTCGAGCTTGTTATCGAAGGTTGGACGATCCAGAAAACAATCGGTCGACTCCATCGTTGAGAAAGATGGCGCGCGTGACGGATGGCAGGTTCTTGCGAATGGAGGGGTAGCGTTCGTTGCTGCCTTAGCGTATGCCATGACGATGGATTTTGCGTATCTCTTGTTATTTCTATTCGTCATCGCAGCATCGAATGCTGATACGTGGGCATCCGAAATCGGGCCGCTCTCAAGACGTGATCCGTGGTCGCTCAAAACGTTACGGCGGGTACCAGCAGGGACGAGTGGAGCGATGTCGCTAATTGGAACGGTCGGTACGATTGCAGGAGCTGCATTCATTGCGGTAGCAGCGCATTGGATATTTTCTCTTTCTTTAAGAGACGTCTTACTCGTAACAAGCATCGGTGTACTCGGGAGCCTACTGGATACACTATTTGGAGCAGTAGGGCAACGCGTTTACCGATGTTCGGTTTGTGGGGAATACACGGAAAAGCGAGAACACCATGGTCAACCGACCGTTTACGTTTCAGGCATTCGACTTTTAGGGAATGATGCTGTCAATGTCTTAACAAGTGGTTTAGCAAGTGGAATCGGGTTTATCATCATTCGATTCTGGTAACTGGAAAGTATATGAGTGTGTAATTCCTTATGTTAGGATATCAATGACACAAAATGGACAAATGTGATTAATTTCACATGATACAAAGAATGTGAAAGATGTTACAATTTATTTGTGAGATAGTTAACAAACTCTTAGGACGAATGAAAGGGTGGACATAACGATATGGAATTACATGCGAAAGTGACACGGGTAGCCCTCATTGGAGCTGGTGCAGTTGGTTCAAGCTTTGCTTATCAGATGTCAACAGCTGGACTTTGTGAAGAACTTGTCATCATTGATGTCAACAAAGCCAAAGCAGAAGGCGAGGCAATGGACTTAAACCACGGAACACCATTTAGCTCTTCACCGATGCGAATCTGGGCTGGAGAGTATATGGACTGCCGAGAGGCGGAGGTCGTCGTCATCACGGCGGGAGCTCCTCAAAAACCAGGTGAGACGAGACTTGATCTCGTCGCAAAGAATGCATTGATCATGAAAGAAATGATTCGTCAGATTATGGATTCCGGTTTTGACGGTATCATCGTCGTGGCTTCCAATCCTGTCGATATCATGGCACATCTGGCTTGGAAGTATTCCGGTCTTCCAAAATCACGCGTATTTGGATCAGGAACGGTACTCGACACAGCACGTCTGCGTCAAATGCTTGGAGAATACTTTCACATCGATTCTCGCAATGCCCATGCCTACATTCTTGGAGAACATGGAGATACGGAATTCGCTGCCTGGAGTAATAGCCGTATTTACGGAAAAACGATTGATGAACTGCTTGCTGAGGACAATCGTTATTCTCAAGCAGACCTTGATCAAATCTATATCAACGTTCGGGATGCTGCCTACCATATCATCGAACGTAAAGGAGCAACTTATTATGCGATTGGACTTGGACTTGTTCGAATCGTGCGTGCCATCCTTGGGAACGAGAACTGTTTGTTGACGGTCGGGGCATATGTAGATGGGCAGTACGGGATTTCCGGCATTCACATCGGAGTACCGGCGATCATCAATCGTCAAGGTGTGCGGGAAATCATTGAAGTCGCGTTGACGGAAGAAGAAATGAAGAAGTTTCATCATTCTGCTGATGTATTGCGTCAGACGCTCGAACCTGTCTTGCAAGGTTAACGGCGCGAAGCATGACGAAAACCTCATAAATAGAGAGCTTAAAAACTCAAATGGTGATCCTGTATCTTAGTGTCCACCTTTGAGTTTTTGTTATGAGAAAAAAGAAGAGGCAAACATCACTACTGTATTTAAGTGAAATTAAAGAGAAAAAATCTAGGTTTTATTTTACTAGAAAAAGGTTAAGTAAGAGATAGAAGCGTTTTTCCGTTATTTTTTGTACGTCATGAAACCCAAAAAAGGAGAGAATCGACAGTCATGTATACTTTTCGAAAATTAACTAAAGAGGATGCAGAACAATACTGGAATCTACGCCTTGAGGGATTAAAGAATCATCCAGATGCTTTCGGTCATTCGTTTGACGATGAACAGCAAACCCCGCTCCGCGAAGTACGAGAAGGTCTAGAAGGAGAACCCGACTCCGATGAGATTTGGCTCGGTATGTTCGACGGCGATGTATTGTTTGGGTTTGGTCAGGTCAAGCCATACGAACTGTCACGTGAGTCGCACAAAGCGATGATTTCCGGAGTATATGTTTCGCCTGAATATCGTGGAGGGACCGGTCGTGCTCTAATGGAGGCCTTGATCGACGAGGCGAAGAAGTTACCAGACGTTGAGCAAGTCATTCTTGCCGTATTATCAGGAAATGAAGCAGCGCAAAGTCTTTACGAATCGCTCGGCTTTGAAGTATATGCCGAAGATCCAGACTCCGTAAAATTAGAAGACGGCACATACCGCGATGATATTTGGATGAAAAAATACGTCTAAGTTCATTATATGGTGTGGACAAAAAGCTGTAGCAAAAAAGTGCTACAGCTTTTTCGCGTAGTGCATATAGGATATCAGTACCGACAAAGAATGAATATTTGTTATCATGAAAACAAAGCGGATAGTACGGTGTAGTCCGATTGAAAGGGAGCGAATGAACATGAAAGAAGTCATACGTACGATTGAAGAGCTGGTCTCGATTCCAAGTCCGACAGGTTCGACGAAAGAAGCGATTACATATGTAGAAAAGCGTTTGGTTGCAGACGGGATCACGTATCGCAAACTTGAAAAGGGAGCGATCTTAGCGACTTTGCCTGGCGCTTCAAACCGTACACGATTGCTGACGGCACACGTCGATACGTTAGGTGCAATGGTAAAAGAGATTTTGCCAACGGGGCGACTCAGTTTATCACAGTTAGGTGGGTATGCTTGGACAGCGATCGAAGGAGAGAACTGTCTCATTCATAAGATGGACGGTCAAACGATTTCCGGTACGATTGTTTTCCATCATTCGAGTGTCCATACGTCACGCGAGACGAATAAAACGGAACGGTCCGCTGATAATATCGAAGTCCGACTTGATATTCGTTCGACGACAGCAGAAGAGACGCGGGTCGCGGGGATTGAAGTAGGAGACGTCGTGACGTTTGATCCGCGTTTCCTCTATACGGAAACTGGGTTTGTGAAATCGCGCCATCTCGATGATAAAGCATCGGTTGCTTTGTTGCTCGAATTGATTAAAGAATGGAAAACCATCGACCTGCCACACACGGTCCAGATCCTGATTTCAAATTACGAAGAGGTTGGGTTCGGTGGAAATGCTGGATTCACGGAAGAAGTCGCAGAATATATCGCGGTCGACATGGGTGCGTTAGGAGATGGTCAGCACTCTGACGAATTCACGGTCTCGATTTGTGCAAAAGACGGTTCCGGTCCGTATGACTTAGGGTTACGTCATCAGCTAACACGTCTAGCACAACGCAATAGTATCCCATATAAAGTTGATATTTATCCGTTCTATAGTTCGGACGCTTCGGCAGCAGTGCGTGCGGGCCATGATGTTCGACACGGACTATTTGGTCCGGGGATTGAATCGAGCCATTCTTACGAGCGAACACATGAGACGTCATTACAAGCGACCTATGATTTGCTACATGCGTATGTAAAGGAGCCGATGGTCGATGAAGACACTGTATGATGTACAACAGTTACTTAAGACGTACGGAACATTCATCTATCTAGGAGATCGAGCATCAGATATTGCGATGATGATGCTCGAACTTGATGAATTGCAAGAAGCAGGCGTTTTAGAGCAACGTCAGTATGATTCAGCAAAACTCATCTTACGACATGAGTTAAAACGTTCACAATCCGATAATGTTTAAGGTTGCGCAACCCTTTGCGCAATACGAGTGTGTCCGTTAAAATGAACAAGTAGACATTATATGAGCATAGGGGAGACAGAGCAATGAAATGGTTACTCGGCATTGATATCGGTGGAACGACAGTGAAGATGGCAATTTTGGATTTGCAAGGCATCATCGTGGAAAAATGGGAGATTGAGACGGTGATCCTGAATGATGGGGCACAAATTCCAGGAGATATTGCAAAATCATTCTTTGAGAAGTGTCAAGAAAGCGATAAACGACCAGAGGATTTCGTCGGAGCGGGAATCGGCGCGCCGGGATTCATCGACTTCAATACAGGTGTCGTCGAAAAGGCGGTCAACATCGGTTGGCATAATTTTGAACTCGTCGGTGAATTCGAACGGTTGACAGGTTTACCGGCAGTACTTGAAAATGATGCAAATGCAGCAGCGATCGGTGAGATGTGGAAAGGTGCCGGTAGTGGCGCAACAGAATTACTCGCTGTCACACTTGGTACGGGTGTTGGTGGTGGTCTAATCACGAACGGACAAATCGTTCACGGTACGGTCGGAATGGCAGGAGAAATCGGTCATATCACGATGTTGCCTGAAGGTGGCGTCCTATGTGGATGTGGACGTAAAGGATGCCTTGAGACGATTGCTTCAGCAACGGGTATCGCCCGTCTTGGTCTTGAGAAACGTAAAGGACAAGAAACACTACTGAATGACATTAAAGCAGTGACGGCGAAAGATGTATTTGAAGCATATGAGAAAGGCGATCGTATCGCAACGGATGTCGTAGAGGAAGTGACGTTCCACCTCGGACTTGCGATTTCGAATCTAGCAAATAGTATCAATCCGGAAATCATCGTCATCGGTGGTGGTGTCTCGAAAGCAGGTGAAACACTGCTTGCACCACTACGTCAGCAATTTGAACGGTTTGCGTTACCCCGTGTCTTTGGATCAACGACGTTCAAGATCGCTGAACTCGGAAACGATGCTGGAGTCATCGGCTGTGCATGGCTTGCTAAGCAAATGTTCTTGAAAAAATGATAATATTCAATTTCAATGAAAGGTTCGCTCCGGCGAATCTTTTTTTTGTTTACAAACGTATAGTAATTGTGTGATTGTTAAGTATCTTCCGGATTCCGGTTGCATTTTTGTAAAACTAAGCGTAAAATTTTCACGTGATATGGGTATATGTACATTATGATGTAAGTTGTGTGAACTGAAAGCAGAAAGCACATGTAAATTAGGAGGCAGGTTTTTATGCAGCAAGACGCAAACATCTGGTCGCGAATGCGCCTAAAGATGGGTCAAGGTGTTCGCAGTACTTATAAAGAGCATAAGCTTTTTTGGATTGCGACCTTATTGATTTGGTTAAAAACGTATTTAGCGTATACACTTTTCTTCAACGTTCCCGTAACGAACTCCGCGCAAGCATTTATTCTACTAATTAATCCTATTAGTTCAGCGCTCTTCATGTTTGGATTTAGCTTCTTCTTCCGAGGAAATGTTCAAAAATGGTTCATTTACGGTACACTGTTCGTCGCAACCATCATTTTATATGCGGACATCATTTTTTTCCGCTTCTTTAATGATTACTTGACGTTGCCAGTATTGTTCCAAACTTCGAATGCGGAGACGGTTTCAGCTTCACTCGCATCGCTTTTAAGTTGGGCTGATTTACTGATCGTCGGCGATTTGATCATCTTACCATTTTTCTTACGGAAAATGGATATGTCTAAAAACGTCGCGTCACGTGGACGCGCGATTCTTGCATTCGTCGCAGCAGTCGTCGTCTTCCTTGGAAACTTGACGCTTGCTGAGACAGAACGTCCAGAATTATTGACACGTGCCTTTGACCGGGAATTACTCGTTAAGAACATCGGAACATTTAACTTCCATATGTATGACGCACTCATCCAGTCGAAGACATCTGCGCAAAAAGCACTTGCGGATAGCTCTGAGTTATCAGAAGTCCAAAACTTCATCGATTCGAAGCATGCTGCAGCCAATCCGGCGATGTTCGGCAAGTATAAAGGTAAGAACGTCATCGTCATCTCGTTTGAGTCAGCTCAATCATTTGCCGTTGGTTTAAAAGCACCAAACGGTCAAGAAATTACACCGAACTTGAATAAATTGATCAAGGAATCCCATTCATGGGATAACTTCTATCACAACACAGGACAAGGGAAAACGTCAGATGCTGAGTTCATTCTTGAGAATTCGATCTATCCACTTGGTCGTGGATCTGCATTCTTTACGAACGGAGAGAACGAATTCCGTGCAACACCTGAGATGTTGAAAGAAGATGGCTATTACTCAGCTGTTTTCCATGCGAATAACAAGTCATTCTGGAACCGGGACATCGTCTACAACAGTTTCGGCGTAGATCGTTTCTTCTCGGAGACGGATTATGATTTAGGGGATCCGGCAGATTTGACGGAGTGGGGCTTACTCGATGACAAGTTCTTTGAACAGTCACTTCCGATGTTAAAAGATTTACCACGTCCGTTTTATTCGAAATTCATTACGTTAACGAACCACTATCCATTTGAGATGCCAAAACCAGAAGATGAACTCGTACCACCGCTAGAAACGAGTTCTACGACACTGAACCACTACGTTCAGGCGCTAGCGTATCAAGATATGGCACTCGGTAAGTTCATCGAAGGTCTCAAAAAAGATGGTACGTGGGATGATACGATCTTCATGGTATACGGTGACCATTACGGTATTTCAACAAACCATAATGCTGCGATGGCAGAACTCATGAACAAAGATGAGTTGACTCCGTATGATGTTGCGCAACTGCAACGTGTACCGTTCGTCATTCATTTACCGGGTCAAACGAAAGGTGTCAAACACGAAAATGTTGCGAGTCAAATCGATATCAAACCAACATTGCTTCACCTGTTAGGTCATGATTTCAAGAATGAGATCTTGTTCGGTACCGATCTCTTCTCAAAACAACATAAAGACTATGCGTTGTTCCGTGACGGTTCTGTCGTAACAGATAAGACGGTCTACACGCAAGAAACATGTTATGACCGTAAGACAGGAGAAGAAGTGAAGGACGGGGAACAAGCGGAAATGTGTAAACAATCTACGAAACAATCTGAGAAAGAATTAGGACTCTCAGATAAAGTCATCTATGGCGACTTGCTACGTTTCCTTCAAACTTCAAAATAAGTAAGATAATACTGAGAGTAGGTCTACGTTCTAGTAGGTCTACTCTTTTTATAAAATAACAAAAAAGAGAGATGCTCGAGGCACCTCTCTTTTAGCGTACTCTGATTACGATGGAATACCGCCGTAAATCAATGTCGCAATCCCAAACCAGCCGAATAAGACGACAGTTAGGGCCGCGAATACGAGTGGAAACATTTGGCGTTTCTTAAGTGAACGAACGACGGCCCAAACACCGACGAGTGCGACGAAGAAGAAAAGCCAACCGATTGGTTGATCCAAATGCATGACGTACTCCCCCTTAAACAATCACATTATGAATTTCACGAAGATTTCACTTAAATCTCACTTTTTAGTTTATCCGACTCTCGGGATAAAGTCGAGAGGGCGTTGCAGGAACTTTCGACAATTTCGTGTATAGTAGGGGAAGAGTCTATTGAAAAGGGGTTTTATAGAATGGAAATCGTCATGATCACTTCTGGTATGGCATCTGAGAATGGCTACTTGTTATTTAAGGACAAGGAGTGTCTCGTCATTGATCCAGGAACAGAAGATATGCGTTTTTTCGATGAAATTGAAAGTCGAGGAGCAACCTTAAAAGGAATCCTTTTGACCCATGCTCACTTTGACCACATTGGTGGTGTGGATATGTTACGACGCTTCACGGAAGCTCCTGTCTACGTTCATGCGGAAGAGGCAGGCTGGCTTGGTAATCCAGAATGGAATGGTTCGGCAAAATTCGGCATGCCGCCGATGCGCATGAAGCCAGCCGATCATCTGTTACAACCAGGACGATTGGCAATCGGTAACTTTTCAATGCATGTACTTGAGACGCCAGGACACTCACCAGGAAGTGTGACGTTCTATTTCAAGGGAGAACGAATTGCATTCGGTGGGGATCTCCTATTCCAACAAGGCGTCGGACGAACGGATCTTTATGGTGGGAATCAAGACGTATTGATGCGTTCGCTCGATCGACTCATTGCGGAACTACCAGCAGACACGACAGTCTATCCGGGTCACGGTCCAAATACGACGATTCGACAAGAGATGAAAACCAATCCGTTTCTATAAGCAAAAAAACTCGCCATCCAAGAGGATGACGAGTTTTTTCATTACATCTGGAAGTTCGACCAGTACGTAAAGACGATGAAAAATACAGTTAAGTAAGCTCCAAAGATATAGACATACGTTTTTTCAGTTAAACGCAAGTAACCAAGCGCTGCAAAAAAGACAGTTTGTGCCAAGAAGACGAAGCCCATGACTAAAAATGAATCCGTATGCTCACTTGAGCTTGCATCGCCACCCAATGCGCCGATAAATGCCATGACTGCGATGATACCAGTCCAGAAACCGAGTACGCGGTACATTCTCCCCATTCCTATAACCCCCTAAATCCGACAGATAGTCAATATACGTACTTATTTTACCAAGCAAACAATCATTCGTCTATCCTGTTCTAGTGATTGTTAAGGAATAACTGTGAACAAAAGATGAAGTTTCAAAAAAAGTTGTACAATAGTTGTACAAAAGGTGTACAAAGTCAAAATGTCGTGCTATAGTAACTGTAATGAAACCCCACACTTTGAGAGGAGGAGCAAAAATGGCGAATGAGTTAGTCTTTTTCACATATCCAAGCTGTACATCATGTCGTAAAACGAAATCATGGTTAAAAGAGGAACATGTTGATGTAGAGGAACGTCATCTGTTCAGAAATGCTCCAACAGTTGATGAACTCATGGAACTGTTAAAATTATCGACAGACGGGATTGAAAGTTTGCTCGCAACACGCAGTCAAGCCTTCAAAGATCTCGGCATTGATATTGAAGACATGAAACTCAGTGAGTTATTACGCCTCATGAGTGATAACCCGAAATTGTTACGCCGCCCAATCATCACTGATGGAAAACAACTCGTTATTGGGTATGATAAACCGGGTCTTGAGACATTAGCGAAGCGTAAACATCGGACAATAGCACACGTATCGTAAAGAAGCCGGTTTGGTCGGCTTCTTTTTTTTGTGTATTGTTTGCTGTAGGGAGGTGAGTAGAAATGAAGGAATGGACGACACAACTCATGGAACGATTCGAAGCACTCGGTGCAACAGATGCTCATTTCGTTCCGAACGAGACTCGCGTCCGAATCGTTTGTCGAACGAGCGATGGGCTGTGTGAACAAGATGACGTAGAACTGACACGTTACCGGACGCTTGTCAGCCATATTCGCTATGAGGCGAACTTAAAGGAACAAAATGAACGAATTCCGCAAAGTGGCTTGTATCCACATGGGAAAAAGGGAATGCGTGTCTCGTTGTTACCGAGTCGACAAGGGGATGCGATGTCGTGGCGTTTTTATCGTTCGACGGTCTCTCGAGAAACGGCTTTGCAAACGTTACATGATCAATTGGACTTCGCATGGTTAGCTGAACAACGACATGGGTGTATCGTCATTTCCGGATCCACAGGTGCAGGAAAGACGACGATGTTATATTCCTTGATGAGTGCAATGGAAGAAAAACGAATCATCTCGATTGAAGATCCGGTGGAATGTACGGTACCAAACGTCTTACAACTGGAACTAAATGAAAAAGCAGGCTTCACTGCTACGCGATGTTTTGAGGAAATACTGCGAGCGGATCCAGATTGGATTGCTTTTGGTGAGGTGCGGACAAGGGAGGCAGCACGTTTGACGATGAATGCCGCCCTTAGTGGTCACGTCGTGTTGTTCACGCTACACGCTGGTAGTATTGATGAAGCGCGATTACGATTGCGCAGTTTAGGTATCGAAGAGTCAGAGCTAGCTGTTTGTCAACGCATCATTCATCTCGAGCGAAAAGGAGAGGATGTCCGCTGTACCGTCAGAAACTTACAAGCCGCGATCAAAGTCGGTTCTTAAAACGATATCATCGCTTGTTATCAAAAGGAATTTCCGCGAAAGAGACACTACTCATTTTAAAACGATTCGAGCGTCATCCGTTCTCGGAAGTGGTCGGAGAAATGGAGCAACGTCTTGAAAAAGGAGACTCCTTTGCAGCATCCCTTGAACCGCTTGCGTTAACGAATACCTTAAAACGACTTCTTTTTGTTGGAGAAAGGACAGAGCGACCGTTGCTTGTTCTTCGCCAAATCGTGAAACTGCTCGACCTCGAAACAGAAATGCGATCGAAGTTTTGGAAGATGATCCGATATCCGCTTGTTCTAGCGACCAGTCTATTCCTGCTGTTCTTCTTTTACGCCCTCTACGTATTTCCATCTCTCCTCGAGATGTCGGACCCGAAAACTCTCCCCTCATTTCTTCATCTTCTTCTTCACCCCTCTGCGAAATATATGCTCGCAAGTATTCCCGTTATTTTGTTAACCTCCGGTTACCTCTTCTTTCGCTTCTTTCCATTAAACCGTATTTTACGACTGAAACCGCTACAGCGTTTGATTCGTCTCTACTACAGCTATTTATTCACGATCGAAGTAGGATCATTTATCGATGCTGGCTTTTCGCTCGAAGAGACCTTTCGTCATCTAGAGCAAGGACAAGCGAATAAAAAAGGTCATTTGTACGCTCGTTTGCATGCTAAACAACAGGCGGGGGAACCACTTGCAGAAGCGCTTGGCGAAGATGAAATCATCGAAGCCGAGACGATTGGAATCGTCCATTTAGCGCGAGAAAGTGGAGATCTTGGTCCGTTGTTGCTTGAACAAGCGACGCTCTTGCATGAGTCGATGGAAGAGGAGTTAGAGAAAAAGTTGTTATGGATCGAGCCGATTTTGTACGGCGGATTGACGATCATGACAGGAACATTGTTTCTCATCTTATATTATCCGATTCAGCTAGCGATACAGCAGCTTCCATTTTAAACAGAGGAGACGATACGATGAAACAATTCTTAAAAAGACAGGACGGATTCACCTTACTGGAGATGGCAGCCGTCTTATTGATCATTTCGTTATTACTGCTCGTTTTGATTCCAACGATGACAAGTGGAAAGGACCAGGCGAAAGGTGTGAGTTGTGAGGCGAACATTCGAGTCATTCGGTCAGAAGTAAACCTTTACTATGCCAAAGAGAAGAAGTATCCAGAATCACTTCAGACGATCAATCGCGGAACAGCTGATAAACCGAATGCCCTCGTCTGTGATCAGGAGACGTATACGTATGATCCGAAGACTGGCGAACTTACGAAGTGAACAAGGATTTACCTTATTTGAGATGACGGCGGTACTGACAATCATTGCTTGTTTACTTGTTTTGTTATTACCGGCACTGTTTGAAAAACGACCGGACTGGATTCCGCTTGAACAAGAGGTTCGTCTAATGGAACAAGATATTCAGACGCTTCGGCTCATGCAGTACTCAAAGCAAGATCAATCATTGATGCAGTTTCGATTTCGAGGAGACGGGACAGGATACCTTGTTCTTGCGGATGACCGGCTGTTATGGCAACGAACGTTCCAGAATGGGCATACATGTGCCGTTCCCCCGTCAAACCGCATCATCTACTTTAAGAGTTATCACTCGATTTATGCAGCGACGTGGTCTTGCCGTTCGGCAACAGCCGAGTATGAAATTAAATTCTTACTTGGGAACTATCAAATGGCAATCCGTAAAGTGAGGTGAGAAGTATGCAGGACAAACGACAAGCGGGTTTCTCTTTGCTCGAAGTGATTCTCTCTATCGTTGCGATGGGTGTCTTCGTGATGCTAGCGATCGATCCTTATCTCGATTTACGAACGAAACAAATCAACTGGGAACAAGAGACGAAACAGCTTGAGCAGATGGCGACGGATCAAGTTGAAAACCGAACAGTGTCCTATGTTCTGAAGCAAGGAGCGTGGTGCAATGAAACGACATGTCTTGCGAGCGGAATCCGGAATGACCCTCCTCGAACTATCGTTCGTCCTGTGGATCAGTCCGTTGCTCCTGTTGGCGATTTTGACGCTGACACCACTCGTTCACCCACCAGAAGTCAATCGAATGAATGAAGAACTGTTCTTTCATACCGTAGAACGGCTCATGTGGCGGAGTACGATGTGTGAACGCGTTGGAGATGAGATTCGCGGAATGGACGTTAATCCGGGAGAGACGGCTGAAAAATGGCGTCTCGTCCGTGTGCAAGATCAACTACGCCTCAAGAAAGAACAAGGAGGTGAACTGACATACGCTCGCGATGTCAAACATTACACTGTGACAAGCACTGCCGAGATCCTTTCAATTCAGTTGAACGACAGCAAACGTTCCTTCCGATGCGTCAAGACGGATTCATCTTGATTCAAACGTTACTGTTACTTCTAGGAATGGGAGTCGTGCTCTTGATTTCTTGTCAGCAAATTGACGAAGAAATGCGCCATCATCAGTTGGAACAAGAAGCACTACAACTCGAATCTCTCATCCGCGCGGCAAAAGCAGATTGTACGAAGGATGAGACCCTCCGCTATCCAATCGGGCAAGTCAGCTGTACAGTGACCGATAAAGGCTTTAAAATGGAAGCGAGATTAGAGAATGGTCAAAGAATCGAGGCGGTCGTTACACATGAGTAAGGTTTATTTGATTGGCTTTATGGGAACTGGTAAATCAGCCGTCGGACATCGATTACGTGGACGATACACGGTCGACGAATTGGATGAACACTTCGAACAGAAACATGGACAAACGATTCCTTCTTTTTTTGCTGAGCATGGCGAAGCAGGATTTCGTACACACGAGAGCGAATTGTTGAGGAACAGCAAAGCGGAGGTAGTCGTCACAGGTGGTGGAATCGTCGAACGAGAAGAGAACCGACTGTTCATGAAAAAGGCAGGGACAGTCATTTGGATTGATACGCCATTTGATGTCATCTGGAAACGGATTGCTTCTGACTCGAATCGTCCACTCGTGACAGAACGGGAACAGGTGAAGCATTTATTCGATCGTCGCTATTCTTTGTATGCTGGAGTTGCCACTGTTCGCATTGAAGGAACGACATCAATCGAAGAGTTGGTTCATGCGATTGAAACTGTATTGGAGGAAAAGTCATGATTTGGATTACGTTAGGTATTATTTTATTGTCCATCGTAGGACTTGTGTTGTTCGGATTCATTCTTTACAAGAAGAAGCTATCTCAGGATATTCAACAATTAAAGCAATTGATGGAGCGCTTTACGATTCGTCAGCAAACCTTGCAGACGAACATTGATCATACGACGCAGCGAATCGATCAAATCAAAGGAAATATCAATCGAATCACTGAAGAAGGAAATCGTGTGAAGCAAGGAACAAGCCAATTGGTGACGGAAGGTCGTCGACTCCAGGAGGAAATCAAACGAACTGCCGGAATCAAACAATTTTGAAATGGCTTTCATGGGAAGAATATGAAACAATAGGAGAGAAGGGACAGGGTCCTTTCTCTCTTTTTCGTATGTTCCTTTTTCCGAATAATACTAGATAATTATGATTTAAATTGGTAAGATAAATTTGAAAATGGAACATTAATGAGAAGAGAGAGTGAAAACGTTCGTTAATAGGGGGATTTGTATGAGTCAGACGACATTGAAAAGAACACCATTATTCGAAACGGTTTCGAAAACCGGTAAGATGGTGGATTTTGCGGGGTTTGAAATGCCAGTTTTGTTTTCCTCGATTAAAGAAGAACACGTTGCAGTAAGAGAGAACGTCGGCATGTTCGATGTCTCGCACATGGGTGAACTGTTCGTCAGCGGACCGGATGCTCTGACATTTTTACAAGCCACGTTATCAAATGATATTTCAAAGATTGCGGTGGGGCAAGCGCAATATAACGTCTTATGCCAAGAAGACGGTGGAACAGTGGATGATTTACTCGTCTATCGTTTAGCAGAAACGGATTATCTTCTCGTTGTCAATGCTTCGAACATTGAAAAAGACGAACAACATTTACGCCACTATCTAACAGGGGACGTCACGCTTGAGAATCAATCGGAACAATATGGTCAAATTGCGGTCCAAGGACCACGGGCGGAAGCCATCCTTTCCGGTATGACACCACTTGCTTTATCGGAGATCGGATTTTTCAAGTTCCAACGAGGGACGATTGCAGGAGTGGAAATGATCGTCTCACGTAGTGGGTACACAGGGGAAGATGGATTCGAACTCTACATGGCAGCTGGTGACGCACCTGCTGTCTGGCAAGCATTGCTTGATCAAGGTGTCGTACCATGCGGGCTTGGGGCACGTGACACATTACGTTTTGAGGCATGTCTTCCGCTGTATGGACATGAATTATCAGCAACGATTTCACCCATCGAAGCCGGAATGGGTTTTGCGGTCAAACCACAAGTCAAATCGTTCGTTGGTTCGGAAGTCTTGTTACAACAGAAAGAACAAGGTGCACCGAGACGATTGATTGGTCTTGAACTACTTGATAAAGGGATTGCGCGTCAAGATGCACCGGTTTGGCATGACGGAGAAGTCGTAGGTGTCGTGACGACGGGTACGTTACCGCCGACAGTCGGAAAAGCAATCGCTTGGGCGCTCGTTCCTTCTGAAGTGGCGGAGAAAGAAGAATTTGAAGTAGAAGTACGCGGAAAACGTCTAGCAGCGAAACGAACAGCGACACCGTTTTATCGTCGCACGAAATAAGGGGGATATTTCTATGGATTTTCGTTATTTACCAATGACAACAGAAGATGAGCAGGCGATGTTACAGACAATCGGTGCAGCATCGATTGAAGATTTACTCGCTGATATCCCGGCATCCGTCCGTGATAACGGTACATTGGAAAAAGTCGGTGTACCACTTCCGGAAACGGATTTGATTCGGACACTCTCGAAGCTTGCCGACCAAAACATGAATACGAAACAATATCCATCGTTCCTTGGCGCTGGCATCTATGATCATTATGCACCTGCTGTCGTCAATCATATGTTGCTGCGCTCAGAGTTTTACACTGCCTATACACCGTATCAGCCAGAGATTTCGCAAGGTGAACTACAAGCGATTTTTGAATTCCAATCGATGATTTGTGAATTGACAGGGATGGACGTCGCGAACTCGTCAATGTATGACGGTATTACGGCGTTAGCGGAAGCGGCCATGCTTGCGTGTTCCCATACGAAGAAAAAGACGATCGTTCTTTCAGACGGCGTTCACCCGGAAGCACACGATGTCGTTCGGACGTATGCGAACGGTCCAGGACTAAACGTCGAGACATTATCGTTTGAGCAAGGTGTCACACGGATCGATCAACTCGATGCCATCGAAGACGTTGCCTGTGTCATCGTGCAGTATCCGAACTTCTACGGTCGTGTCGAAGAACTACAAGCATTGGCCGATGCGACACATGCACGTGGTGCGCTCTTCATCGTCTCTGCGAACCCACTGGCACTCGGTATCTTAGAAGCACCAGGTAAACTTGGCGCCGACATTACGATCGGAGACTGCCAACCGTTCGGAATTCCACAAAGTTTTGGAGGACCGACATGTGGTTATTTTACGACGACAAAAGCATTAATGCGTAAGATTCCGGGACGTCTCGTTGGACAGACCGTTGATGAAAACGGAAAACGGGGCTTCGTTCTGACGTTACAAGCACGTGAACAACACATTCGCCGTGACAAAGCGACATCTAACATCTGTTCGAACCAAGCGTTGAATGCACTCGCTGCTTCGATCGCGATGAGCGCACTCGGAAAACGGGGAATCCGAGAACTCGCGACACGCAACTTGCAAACGGCGTATGCATTAAAGCAAAAGCTGAAACAAGCTGGCTTGACGATCGTTGACGATGGACCGAGTTTCAATGAATTCGTTGTTACATTACCAATCGACGCGACACAAGCGAGTCAACAATTGCTCGAGCACGGAATCATCGGGGGTTTACCGTTAGGTGCTTATGACGCGGCGCGTCAAAATGAGATGCTCGTTTGTGCAACGGAATTACGGACGAATGAAGAGTTGGATCAATTCGTGACAGCGTTAGGGGGACTCACACATGAATGAGCAAACATTGATCTTTGAAATTTCCAAACCGGGTCGTATCGCCTATAGCTTGCCGCTTCCGACTGTCGATGAGGTGGCAGTAGAAGAATTGTTACCAGAGTCGATGTTACGGAAGGAAGACGTGGCGCTACCGGAAGTGTCTGAACTTGATCTCGTTCGTCACTACACGGCGCTTTCGAACCGTAATCATGGTGTGGATTCTGGATTCTACCCACTTGGTTCATGTACAATGAAATACAATCCGAAAATCAATGAAGATATGGCGCGCCTTCCTGGGTTTGCACACATTCATCCTCTTCAACCAGTCGAAAGTGTTCAAGGTGCACTCGGTTTGATGTATGATCTGCAAGAAAAACTTGCGGTCATCACAGGAATGGATGAAGTGACGCTTCAGCCAGCTGCGGGGGCACATGGTGAATGGACAGGTTTGATGCTGATTAAGGCATATCATCATGCGCGTGGTGATTTCAAGCGGACGAAGGTTCTCGTTCCAGACTCCGCGCACGGAACGAATCCGGCATCGGCATCTGTCGCTGGTTTCGATACCGTGACGGTCTTATCGGATGAACGTGGTCTTGTTGATTTAGCGGACTTAAAGAAAAAAGTCGGTGACGATACAGCGGCACTCATGTTGACGAATCCGAACACGCTTGGTTTATTCGAGTCGGATATCGTCGAAATCGCACAAGCGGTTCATGAAGCAGGCGGAAAGCTGTACTATGATGGTGCGAACTCGAATGCGATCATGGGCATCGCTCGTCCAGGGGACATGGGCTTTGATGTCGTCCACTTGAACTTGCATAAGACGTTCACAGGACCACACGGTGGTGGCGGACCAGGATCGGGTCCAGTAGGTGTCAAACAAGATTTGATTCCATACTTGCCAAAACCAATCGTCCGAAAAGAAGAAGAGCGTTATGTCCTCGACTACGATCGCCCGGAAGCAATCGGTCGCGTCAAACCATTCTACGGTAACTTCGGCATCAACGTTCGTGCGTATAGTTATATTCGGACAATGGGTGGCGCAGGACTTGCTCGCGTTTCAAAAGAAGCGGTCTTGAATGCGAACTATATGTTGGCTCGTCTCAAAGGTGCGTATGACGCGCCATACGACGTCTATTGCAAGCACGAATTCGTCTTGTCGGGTAAACGTCAAAAAGCACTAGGTGTCCGGACGCTTGACATCGCTAAACGTCTGCTTGACTTTGGATACCATCCACCAACGATCTACTTCCCGTTGAACGTCGAGGAGTGTATCATGATCGAACCGACGGAAACAGAGTCAAAAGAAACACTCGATGCCTTCTGTGATGCGATGCTCCAGATTGCAAAAGAGGTCGAAGAGACACCGGATGTCGTCTTGAACGCACCACACACGACGGTCGTCAAACGGATGGACGAGACACTTGCTGCTCGAAAACCCGTCTTACGCTATGAACCAAAACAAGAAGTACACGCATAAGCTGTTTCATAAAAAAGAGGACCTCTCCGACGAAGGAGAGATCCTCTTTTTGCGATGAACGAAGCATTAGCTCCGTTTGATTTTTCCTGACCACTGCTTGAATCCGCCTTTTAACTGATACAGATTCGTATAGCCTGCTTTTTTCAAGACTTTTGCAGCCTGTGAAGAACGCATGCTACCTTGACAATACAAGTAAATCGGCATGTCTTTTCGTAATTCCTTCGAGCGCATCTTCATTTGGCTGACCGGGATGTTACGGGCACCTACGATGTGTCCACCTTTGAATTCCTGTGTCTCGCGAACATCGACGATTTGTGCTTTACGGTAGTTCGCACGGAATTCTTCTTGCGACAATTTCGTGATGCCTTTGACCGGCATGAAACGCCAAGCGATGTAGGCGATCAGCGCGACCCATAATACGATCGTAATGATAGTTCCAGTTTCCATATTCGACTTCCAACCCCTTCGTTCGTTTAACCTCTGTTTCATTATAGTCAACGAAATCGATTTCGGCAATCGACTCGTGATTGCGCGACCGAGAATGGGTTTGATACACTAAGACGGAAACGTTTTGGGGGTGCTCAAGTGAACAGAGAGTGGCAAGTGTTGACGACGCCGGCGATGGAGCCGGCAATGAACATGGCAATCGATGAAGCATTGATTCAGTTCGTCGGGCGGGGGGAGATCGCGCCGACGCTTCGTTTTTACTCATGGGAACCACGTGGATTAAGTGTTGGTCATTTTCAACGGGCAACCCGTGATATCGATCGAAAGCGGATTGCAGAGCTCGGGATTCCGATCGTGCGTCGGATGACAGGAGGACGCGCTGTTTTGCATGCGGACGAGTTGACATACAGTGTCGTCATCCCGGAAGATACAGAAGGTTTACCACGCACGGTCATCGAAAGTTATCGGATGTTGACGGAAGGGATTCGCAAAGGATACCATCACCTCGGCATTCCGGTCGAGTTTTCCGTACCGTTGACGGAAGAGGAGAAAGAAGAATTACGGAAGCCGAAATCAGCCGTCTGTTTTGATGCAGCATCGTATTATGAACTTGCTGTCGGAAAACGGAAAGTCGCAGGAAGTGCACAAGTTCGCCATCAAGGCGTTGTCTTACAGCACGGTTCGGTCCCACTCTCTGTCGATGAAGGTGAATTGTTTGATTGTTTCTTGTATGATGATGAGTCGACGCGCGAGCGGATGAAAGCGCGTTTTTCAGGAAAAGCTGTCGCTTTGAACGAGCTAGCAGGTCGCGCTGTCGCATTTGACGAGGTACGAGAAGCGTTCACGAAAGGCTTCGAAGACGCGCTTGATTTGTCGTTCGTTCCGTTGACATTCACGAGTGAGCAGTGGCAGGAGATTGAGCGTCTTGCCGAGAAATACCGTAGTGATGAGTGGAACTGGAAACGCTAATGAATGAAATGGGAAGGTGATGTCGTGCCAACTCCGAGTATGGAAGATTATTTGGAACAAATTTATAAACTGATTGAAGATAAAGGATACGCTCGCGTATCGGATATAGCGGAGTCGTTAGGAGTTCACCCGTCCTCGGTAACGAAGATGGTTCAAAAGCTCGACCGGGAGACGTACCTTGTTTATGAAAAGTATCGGGGTCTCATGCTGACACCTAAAGGACGCAAAATCGGAAAGCGTCTCGTGGAACGACACGCCTTACTTGAAGATTTTCTTCGTCTCGTTGGTGTGGATGAAGAACTGATTTATAAGGATGTCGAAGGAATCGAGCATCATATTAGTATCGAAGCGTTGGATAAGATTAACGGAATGATTCAGTTCTTTGCGGAACGTCCTGGTTTGAAAGAGGAACTGCATCGCTATCAACAAGCCCATCCAGAGGATTGAGGCTTGTTTTTTATAGTTCCTTGCTAAAAAAAAGTTCTCAAACACGAACGATCCGTTACATTTTTATGATAAAGTGCGCATTTTAAGTTAGATATGCTATACTGAGCCTGAAAATGGACGAAGGGGGTGGCGGGTGTTCGCACCTTGTCATGGAAATCACGATTAAAGAAAAATTAGTGTCGGAGTCACAACTGAAAGAAAAGGTTCGTGAATTAGCACAACAGATCGAAGTGGATGCGGCTGGGCGTCAAATCGTTCTCGTCGTCGTGTTAAAAGGGTCGATGGTCTTTGCTGCGGATTTGATGCGCGAAATCAAAGGAAGCGTTCAAATTGATACAGTCGCGTGCTCTTCTTACGGAACAAAGACCGTCTCTTCCGGGCGTGTTCAGTTGAAGAAAGATCTCGATCTCGATGTGCAAGGGAAATATGTCGTCGTCATCGAAGATATCATCGACACAGGGCGGACGCTCCATTTCTTATGTGATCACATGAAATTACATCAACCCGGAGTTCTCAAAGTATGTACATTGCTTGATAAACCGGCACGTCGTGAAGTAGAACTCGACGCAGACTATGTCGGTTTCGAGATTCCGGATTACTTCGTTGTTGGGTACGGAATCGATTGTGCGGAGGAATACCGCAATCTACCGTATATCGGTTGGGTTGAAACGGATTGAACACGAAAAAAGGAGGTTCGTCGCATGACGAATCTCCTTTTTAATGTACTTCTGAAATTAGAAAGCACGTTTTTTCTTTTTGCCTTTTTTTCCTTCGATAACTGTCAGATGAGGCGCTTTTGAACGATCCCGCAACGGTCTGACTTTATTCGATGCCGGCGCTTTTGAAGACTTGACCGGTTTTTTCTTAAAGTCTGTCCGGCGAACAGAATTCGAAGAGCCATGCATCTTTTTTGATTGAGCGACGGATTTTCGGTACTGAGCATTTGCGCCCGTTCCGACGCTTCGATTACGAGTCAGGAACTTAAAGAGCAAGAAGATGATCCCGGCGGTAATCCCGAAGAACAGCAATTGTGAAAACAGACTACTTGGATTATTGACGAGTTTATATCCGAAGCCGACAAAAGCGAACAGTAACACGACGAGTGCAAATGTAGAACCAATGCGTTGTCTGATCATAATATCACCCCTGTTATCGATTAACCCAGTGCATTCTCATGTAGGTTATGTTCCTGTTTTTCCAATGCTTCAAACGCATAAATCGCAACCTCGATCTGTGCATCGTCCGGCTCTTTCGTCGTCAAGTATTGTAACCATAGGCCAGGCAAGGCGATGACGCGAAGTCCTTTGATGTGCTGTGCTTTGTTCGTCAGCTGCAACACTTCAAATGAAAGACCGATGACGACCGGTAATAAAGCGATCCGGCAGACGAGACGCAACCAGAGCGGATCCGTTGGCACGATCAGATAGACGAAAAATCCGACGATGACGGTGAAGATCAAGAAACTCGAGCCGCAACGGTAATGAAGACGACTGCTGACGCGAACGTTTTCGACCGTGAGTGGGCGTCCTGATTCGACGCAGTTGATGACCTTATGCTCTGCACCGTGATATTGAAAGAGTCGTTTGACGAGCGGAGTCAATGAAATCACGTAGAGGTAACTGAACAAAAGCGTTAATTTGATTGTTGCTTCGATGACATTTTGAATGACATGTCCTGATAAAGCAGGGAACACATCGAATAGTGACGCAAGGAAAGCAGGTAGTAATGTAAAAAGTAATTTACCGAAGAAGAATGATAGGACTCCGACGACAGCTACGCCGAGCCATTTCGTCAATGGACTAGCCGTTGACTCTTCTGGTTGTTCTTCACCGGGTTTAACGCCGTAGCGATCACTTGCGAAATTCATGTGACTGGCACCATTCGCTGAAGACTCCATTAATGCAAAGAGACCGCGCAGGAGTGGAATTCGTTTTCCTTTGGCGATTCGTGGTCGAATCGGTTTTTGTTGGGCGAACGTCTCGATCGATTCATCATTTCGACGAATCGCAGAGACCGCGTGGGTCGCATTTTGGAACATGACGCCTTCGACGATGGCTTGACCACCGACCGGCGGATTAGTCGTTTTCATAATAGAACGCATCCCGTCTTCATTAAAATTAGGTGTATCGTCAGTGTACTTGATTTACGACAAAAAAACTATGTTCGACTCGTCAAAACGAGGTAATCTTTAGGAGTCGGAAATCGGGTTATGATACAATGAAAAAGAATTCGAGGAGGTGTTTTTTTGCGTGTCTTGATATTAAACGGACCAAACTTGAATTTACTCGGAACACGCGAACCGGATACATACGGAACGGCAACGTTAGCTGACTTAGAACACGAGCTTCGCGCTTATTTTCCGAACATTCAGTTTCGGTTCGAGCAATCGAACCATGAAGGACGATTGATTGATGTTCTTCACGAGGAACGGGGAGCGGACGGCATCGTCTTCAATGCGGCTGCCTACACGCATACGAGTATCGCGTTACGTGACGCGATTGCTGCGATCGAAGCACCCGTCATCGAGGTTCATCTATCGAATGTCCATGCGCGTGAATCCTTCCGGCATCATTCGATGATCGCACCAGTCTGCCAAGGAGTCATCGCTGGACTTGGCATGACGGGATATCGTCTGGCAACGGAAGCACTCCAAGCTTTACAACAATCGGAACAAGGGGGAAATCAATCATGAAACAACGGATCGAGGCGTTACAAGCAGCTTTAAAGGAACGGGACCTTCCAGGATTACTCGTCACGAAGGCAGAGAACATTCGATACATTTCCGGCTTCACAGGCTCAAGCGGTGCATGTCTCGTAACAGAAGAGCAAGCGTACTTCGTGACGGATTTCCGTTACACGGAGCAAGCGGCAGACCAAGTCAAAGGAATGGAGATCGTTCAAATCGAACGTTCGATTCCAGAGACGATGGGCGAATTGATGGCAGGAGCGCGTGTTCGCGCGGTTGGTGTCGAAAAGGATGCGATGACACTCGGTGCTTTTGAAGCATACGATCAAGCTTCGGCAATCGAGCTTGTTCCGACGACAGGAATCATTGAAAACCTACGCTTGATTAAGGATTCGTCAGAGATTAAGATGATTAAGGAAGCGGTGGAGCTCGCAGACGCGACCTTCCAACACATCTTGACGTACATTCAACCAGGACGAACGGAACTTGAAGTATCAAATGAACTAGAATTCTTCATGCGTAAGCATGGAGCGACGTCTTCTTCTTTCGATACGATCGTGGCATCGGGCTATCGTTCTGCCTTGCCGCACGGTGTTGCCAGTTCGAAGGTCATTGCGACAGGCGAACTCGTCACGCTTGATTTCGGAGCGCTCTTGAACGGTTATGTTTCAGATATCACACGGACTGTCGCAGTCGGTCCGATCAATGCTGAATTGCAGAAAATCTACGATACAGTCTTGCAAGCGCAACTAGCGGGTGTCGATGGCTTAAAACCAGGCATCACTGGGATCGAAGCAGACGCATTGACGCGTGATATCATCAAAGAAGCGGGATACGGCGAGTACTTCGGTCACTCGACGGGACACGGTATTGGTCTAGAAGTACATGAAGGACCTGGCTTGTCGTTCCGCTCTGAGACAAAACTTGAACCGGGCATGATCGTTACGGTCGAACCAGGTATCTACGTGCCGCAAGTTGGCGGATGCCGGATTGAAGATGACGTCTTGATCACGGAAACAGGTCGAGAAATTCTTTCGTCTTCACCAAAAGAACTGATCACTCTCTAATTCAGAGTGACGGGACATTTTAGGAGGAACCATTCATGGTATCAGTAAACGATTTAAAAACAGGATTAACGATTAAGACTTCAGACGGTATGATTTGGCAAGTACTTGAATTCCAACATGTTAAACCAGGTAAAGGGGCAGCGTTCGTTCGGACGAAAATGCGTAACATCCGTAACGGAAACATCCAAGAGATGACATTCCGTGGTGGTGAGCGTGTCGAGCGTGCACACATCGAGCGTAACAAGATGCAATACCTTTACCCAATGGGCGAGACTTACGTCTTCATGGACACAGAATCGTATGAGCAATTGGAATTGACGACGGCACAAGTCGAAGCAGCTCTTCCATACTTGCTTGAAAACATGGAAGTTCAAATCGCGGTTTACAACGGCGAAATCCTCGGTCTTGAATTGCCGAACACAGTCGTCATGACGATCGTTGAAGCAGAGCCTGGCGTTAAGGGTGATACAGCTTCGAACGTCAAGAAAAATGCGACAGTGGAGACAGGTCATATCATTCAAGTTCCACTCTTCATCGAAGCAGGCGAAAAAGTAACGGTTGATACACGTACAGGTGATTTCACAGGTCGTTACAACGGATAATATTGAAACGACAAGACGTCTCTCACCTTTTATCAGGTCGAGAGACGTCTTTTTTCATCCGGCGTGACTTGCATCCAATGGTATGACCAGTTAATATAAGTATTTGAGTAGGCATTAGCACCTGGTATAATAATTGTGAATACAGCATAGATGGGGGAAGAATGACAGATGAAAATCGATCAGTTGAAACAAGTACTCGAAATGCTCGATCAGTCGAGTGTAAATGAACTCTCACTCGAAACGGATACGTATAAATTAAAGTTGAAGAAACAAGGAGAAACAGTGACAGTCTCGCACCAAGCACCCGCTGCTCCAGTGGCGGCACCTGCTCCTGTGAAACAAACAGCGGCACCTGTTGAAGAAGAAGCAGTCGCTGACGATACGGTCACGATCAATGCCTTGATGGTCGGAACGTTCTATTCTCGTCCGAATCCGGATAAACCGGCATACGTCAAAGTTGGGGATCAGATCGAAGTCGGTCAAGTCGTTTGTGTCCTTGAAGCAATGAAACTCTTCAATAACTTAAACTCGGAAGTATCTGGAACGGTCGTCGAGATTCTTGTCGCCGATGGAGATCTCGTTGAATTCGGTCAACCACTCTTCCGGATCCGTCCGTAAACGGGGGTGAACAGCATGGAAAAATTATTGATTGCCAACCGTGGAGAAATCGCCGTCCGTATCATTCGAGCGGCAAAGGAACTTGGAATACAGACCGTTGCTGTCTACTCGACGGCGGATAAGGAAGCGTTACACGTTCGCTTAGCAGATGAGGCATATTGCATCGGTGAAGCAAGTTCTGCTTCATCCTACTTAAACGTTACAAACATCCTTGCGATCGCAACGAACCGTCAAGTCACGATGATCCACCCGGGTTATGGTTTCTTAGCTGAGAACGTCGATTTTGCTGAGATGTGTGAAGCGTGTGGGATCAAATTTGTTGGTCCGACGTCAGATGCGATCCGTCAGATGGGAATCAAGGACGTTGCGAAGAAAACGATGATCGAATGCGGAGTACCCGTCGTACCTGGTTCAGATGGAACGGTCACGGACGAAGAAGCGGTCGCGCTAGCGCAAGAAATCGGTTATCCGGTCATCATCAAAGCGACAGCAGGTGGCGGTGGTAAAGGGATTCGGGTCGCTCGTTCGGAAGAAGAGTTGGTCAATGGTCTAAGTGAGACGCGCCGTGAAGCGAAACAAGCCTTCGGAAACGGAGACGTATACTTAGAACGCTTCATCGAAGAATTCCGCCATGTTGAAGTACAGGTGCTTGCTGACCGGCACGGTAATGTCATTCACCTCGGGGAACGAGATTGTACCGTTCAGCGCCGGATGCAGAAACTGATTGAGGAAGCACCATCTCCTGCGGTCAGTGAAACGACACGGTTGAAGATGGGCGAGGCTGCTGTAAAAGCAGCAAAAGCGATTCAGTATACAGGAGCTGGAACGATCGAATTCATTTTCGTCGAAGAAACGGAAGAATTCTTCTTCATGGAGATGAACACGCGCATTCAAGTGGAACATCCAGTAACGGAGATGATCACAGGATTCGATCTCGTTCAAGCACAACTCCAAGTCGCGCTCGATCATCCACTTGCCGTTAAACAAAAGGATATCAAGTTCCATGGTCATTCGATTGAATGCCGGATCAATGCCGAAGATCCAGACCATGATTTCCGTCCGTCTGCTGGACGTGTCACACAATATGTGACACCGGGCGGAATGGGCGTGCGCATCGATAGCGCGGTCTATCCAGGGTACATGATTCCACCATACTATGACTCTATGGTTGCGAAGTTGATCGTTCATGCAGAAACACGGGAAGAAGCATGCGCGAAAATGGAACGTGCGCTAGCTGAATTTTGGATCGAAGGTGTTAAAACGACGATCCCGTTCCACGAACGGGTTCTCAGTCACCCGGTATTCCGTCGTGGTACATTTACGACGAAATTCGCAGAGCGTGAGTTAAAAGGTACGATGGTAAACTGAATCAGGACGGGAGTTTGTGCGACGAACTCCCGTCTTTTTTTGGCGTTCTCTATGTTTTTTAAAAGAGGAATGTGCTAAACTAACTGATTGAGAACGACAAAAAAAGGAGCACGCAAAATCATGATGAAACGACACATGGCACGCGAACTCGCAGTCCAATCTTTGTTCCAAATGGAACTTTCGGATCTGACTGCACAAGAGGCCATTGAATTCGCGGTAGAAGGTAAGGAATACGATACATTCGTCGAGCAATTGGTGAACGGTGTCGAAACGAACAAAGAAACAATTGATCAGCATATTCGAGAAGCACTCGTCAACTGGTCGTTCGAGCGACTTGGAAACATCGAGCGGACGATTCTTCGCTTGGCCGTCTACGAATTGTTGTTCGAAACGAACATTCCGGTTCGAGTAACGATTAACGAAGCCATCGAATTGACGAAGGCGTTCGCAGATGAAGAAGCGACGAAAATTGTGAACGGTGTTCTTGGTAAAGTGGCACAAGGCGTCGTCAAAGAAAATTCATAAACCGATTTAAAACCGAATAGAGACAAACAGACAGAAGAGTGAATCGAACTTTTTGGGGGAGTGGACAAATCATGGCAGTAGTAATCGATGGAAAACAGGTAGCCCATTCATATCGTATGAAGCTGAAAGAAGAAGTCGCACGTCTGAAAGAACAGCGGATTCAACCGCAATTGACTGTCATCTTGATTGGTGAAGATCCAGCTAGTCAATCTTATGTACGCGGAAAAGAGAAGGCAGCGAAGGAAATCGGAATGGATTCAGAGTTGATCCGACTTCCGGCAGAAACAACGGAATCAGAACTCCTTCATTTGATTGAACGCCTGAACGTAGATGCGAGTGTCCACGGGATTCTCGTTCAATTGCCGTTGCCAGACCATATTGATGAGAGCAAGGTCATTTTTGCGATTTCTCCTGAAAAGGACGTCGATGGCTTCCATCCTGTCTCTGTCGGGAAGATGATGATTGGTGAACCGACATTTTTACCATGTACACCAAACGGTATTCTCCATCTCGTAAAAGAAATGAATGTACCGATCGCGGGTCAGCACGTCGTTGTCGTCGGACGGAGTCAAATCGTCGGAAAACCCGTCGGTATGTTGTTCTTGAATGAATCGGCTACCGTTTCATACTGTCATTCAAAAACTGCAGACCTCGGTGCGATGACACGCCAAGCGGATATCTTGATCGTCGCAGTCGGTGTACCGAAGCTGATTACTGCAGATATGGTGAAACCGGATGCCGTCGTCATTGACGTCGGTGTCAACCGTGTCGATGGAAAACTCGTCGGTGATGTTGATTTTGATACGGTACAAGACGTTGCATCGATGATTACACCTGTTCCGGGTGGCGTTGGTCCAATGACGATCACGATGTTACTGCATAATACGATCGAGGCCGCGCAATGAGTGAACCTCTTCACGTTTCCGATTTAGTCCACTATGTCAAACGTGAACTAGAAGGCGACGCCCTTCTTCAACAAGTCCAGGTGGTGGGAGAAGTGTCGAACTTTAAACGACACTCTTCCGGTCACCTTTATTTTACGTTGAAGGACGAACAGTCACGGATGAAAGCCGTCATGTTTGCTCGGGATGCGAGTCGGGTCAAGACAGACATACGCGACGGCATGCGTGTCGTCGTCACGGCACGCTTATCCGTCTACGTCTCTTCTGGAGAAATGCAACTCTATGTCGAACGGATGACGGAAGATGGTGTGGGCGCGTTATACGAGGCGTTTTCTCGCCTGAAAATGGATCTTGAAGAACGTGGTTGGTTTGATCCTGCGATCAAACAACCGTTGCCTGCTTTTCCGGATCGGATCGGGATCATCACATCGCCAAAAGGAGCGGCGCTTCATGACATTGCAACGACACTCCGGCGTCGTTATCCGCAAGCAGCCATCGTCTTCGCGCCAGTTCTTGTACAAGGAGCAGACGCGGCACCCCAAATCAGTCGTGCTATTCAACTGATGAACGAGCATGCTGCCTGTGATGTGTTGATCATTGGTCGTGGTGGCGGTTCAATCGAAGAGCTGTGGGCATTCAATGAAATGTCTGTCGTGACAGCCGTGTTTGAATCACGTATCCCAATCGTCTCTGCTGTCGGACATGAGACTGATTTTACGATCAGTGATTTCGTCGCCGACGTTCGTGCTGCTACACCAACAGCGGCGGCAGAACTTGTCACTCCGGAAGCAGAGGCACTCGTCCGTCGTGTCCAGGATGTAGAGCGACGTTTGGAACGAACGTATACACAACTCCTTAAGAGTAAACAGGAGCAAGTGACACGTCTAGCTGCGAGTTACGGTCTTAAATCGCCACGTGTTTTACTCGGACTAAAGCAGGAACAACTGGACCGGACGGAAATGTTGCTCCAAAAAGAGATGCAGTATATCGTGACCCAAAACCGACAGCAGGTGGAGCGTCTTCACACACGCTTAATGCGAATACCAGTACGTGATCGATTCGTACAACAACGAGCAACGATTGAACAGTCGCGTCGTCGACTCGAAATCGTGCGTCGGCTTTTGCAATCGAAACAACAACAAGTGCGTCATGTGCTCGCGCGACTCGACTCCGTCAGTCCGACGCATGTCCTGATGCGCGGCTATACGTATGTCGAACAGGATGGACAAATTGTTCGTTCCGCGAAGGCATTAACAGCGTCTTCGTTCGATATCCGATTCCATGATGGAACGATTCGTGCCAAACGAGAGGATGGGGAGTAAGGATGGAGACGGAACAATCTTTTGAAGAAGCACTAGAACGACTAGAAGAGATCGTCACGTTACTCGAAGAGGGCGAAGCTCCGCTAGAACAAGCGATGGCTCTTTATGAAGAGGGCGTCAAACTGACAGCTCTTTGCCAAGGAAAGTTATCCGTTGCTGAGAAAAAACTCGATCAGATCCTGGAGCAAGATGGTACGCTGCGGGAAAAAGGAGGAGCACAATGATTGCCTTGCATAAATGGAAGACACAAGTCGAAAACAAAATGGCAGAGTTCATGGAGCGACTCGATGCACCCGACCGTTTACGTGACTCCATGCGGTATTCACTTGATGCCGGTGGGAAACGGATTCGTCCGGCCTTGATTTATGCAGTACTCGATGCCTTCTCAATCGACCGCTCAAAAGGAGATGCTACTGCTGCGGCACTTGAGATGATTCATACATATTCGCTGATTCATGATGACCTTCCGGCAATGGACGATGATGATCTCCGTAGAGGTCGTCCGACGAATCATATCGCTTTTGATGAAGCAACAGCGATTTTAGCAGGGGACGCATTGCTCACGAACGCATTCAGCTGCCTCCTCGAGACACCAGCTTCGCCAGAAGTGAAGCTTGCGCTCGTCGAACGATTAGCGGCGGCGGCAGGAGCTTCTGGTATGGTCGGTGGACAACTCGATGATATGCTCGGTGAGCGTGGTGGCATAAATGATGTAGCGGAGCTAGAATCGATTCATCGTCGAAAAACAGGAGCACTTCTCGTCTTTGCGGTCGAAGCAGGCGGGTTGCTCGCCGCAGTTAGTCCGAGAGATCTTGAGCACCTGCATCAATATGGTCGCCATCTCGGCATTGCTTTTCAAATTCAAGATGACATCTTAGACGTGACAGGAGATGCTGAAAAAATCGGCAAGCCGGTTGGTAGCGATGAAGAAAATGAAAAAGCGACGTATCCGAAACTCCTCGGTCTTGAAGGTGCAAAACGTGCACTGACAGCTCAGGTAGAAGCAGCAGAACAGGCGATTGAAGCACTATCGGTCGAAGCGACGACACTTAAGGAACTGCTAGACTTCGTGGTCAAGCGTGACCATTAAGCAGGACGACGCATCGTGCGTCGTCTTTTTCTATGCTGACAATGGCGCTCGATAGATTGTTCTAGTACAATGTAGGGTACAAACCCTATAAGATTGTAAGGAAAAGAGGCGGTAAGGTATGAAATTGACAGAAATACAGGATCCGTCATTTTTAAAGCGTATGTCGGTCTCCGAACTCGAAGTTTTCGCAGGCGATATTCGGCGCTTTTTGATTGAAGAATTAGCGACGACAGGTGGGCACTTGGCACCGAATCTTGGAGTCGTCGAGTTAACGCTTGCACTGCATCGTGAATTCGACAGTCCAAATGACAAGTTCGTCTGGGACGTCGGACACCAAGCCTACGTGCACAAGATTCTCACAGGACGCGCGAGCCAGTTTGATACGCTCCGTCAGCATAAAGGACTTTGTGGATTTCCGAAACGCAATGAAAGCGTGCATGACGTCTGGGAGACAGGGCATAGCTCGACGTCCTTGTCAGCAGCAATGGGGATTGCTGTTTCAAACGAATTGAGCGGTAAGGATGACCGGGCAGTCGCGATCATCGGTGATGGGGCATTAACAGGCGGTATGGCCCTCGAAGCATTGAATCACATCGGAGCAGAGCAACAAAACGTCATCGTCATCTTAAATGATAACGAGATGTCGATTGCACCAAACGTCGGTGCGATGCATCAAATGCTAGGACGGATTCGTTCATCTCGAAAAGTACGTTTTGCGCAAGACGAGCTTGAAGCATTGATCAAAAAGATTCCGGTCATTGGCGGACGTTTGGAAAAAGGAAGCGAGAAATTGAAAGAAGCCGTCAAGGGAGCGCTCGTTCCTGGGATGTTCTTTGAAGAACTTGGTTTCAACTATTACGGTCCGGTCGATGGACACGATCTTAATGATTTGATCGAACAGCTCAATTACGTGAAAAAAGAAGAAGGACCTGTCCTGCTTCATGTCGTCACGAAAAAAGGGAAAGGTTATCGTCCGGCAGAGTTTGACGGGGTCGGTACATGGCACGGTCTTGGACCATACAAGATGGAGTCTGGCGAAGTCATTAAAGGAAAATCAAAAGCACCAAGTTATTCCTTTACGGTAGCGGATACCTTGACGAAGATGGCACGCGACGATGAAAAGCTGACGTTGATCACACCAGCGATGAGTGTTGGCTCAAAACTTGATTGTTTTGAAAAAGAATTCCCAGAGCGGATGTTTGACGTTGGGATCGCGGAACAACATGCTGTTACGTTCGCAGCTGGTCAAGCGACGCAAGGCATGAAACCCGTTGTATCAATCTACTCGACGTTCTTCCAGCGCGCATACGATCAACTCGTGCATGACGTGGCGCGTCAAAATCTGGACGTAACGTTTACGATTGACCGATCAGGTCTTGTTGGAGCAGATGGTGAGACACACCAAGGGGTCTTCGATATTGCTTTCATGCGCCACGTGCCGAATATTCGAATCGTCATGGCAAAGGATGAGAATGAACTACAGCACTTGCTCTATTCAGCTGTTAAATACGAAGGACCAATCGCCGTTCGTTTCCCGCGTGGCGAAGGACTTGGTGTACCAATGGATGAGACATTGCATGAAATTTCGCTCGATACGTGGGAAGTTGAACGTGAAGGAACAGATGTCGCCATCCTTGCATTCGGACCACAAGTGCAAGACGCGCTCAAAATCTCGGATCTCTTAGCAGGCGAATTATCAGTTCGTGTCATCAATGCCCGGACGATCAAACCGCTTGATGAGAAGATGCTGAACGCTCTTTACGCAGAGGGAATTCCGCTTGTGACACTGGAAGAAGCCGTCCTAAAAGGTGGATTCGGATCAGCTGTCCTTGAGCATGCGAACGAGCAGGAAGCATTCCCACGCGTCAAACGCTTCGGTATTCCGGATTGGTATATCGAGCACGGCGGTGTGAATGAGTTACTGGAAGAAATTGGACTATTACCTGGACAAATCGCAGAAGAAGTACGCGCTTTCGTCAATCAAGGAAAGAAACAGAGTGTGTGAAGATTCATGGAAAATGTAAAGAAAATCCGCCTCGACGTTCTTCTCGTCGAGCGCGGTTTGTTTGAAACGCGTGAAAAAGCGAAACGGTCGATCATGGCTGGACTCGTCTTTAGTGGCACGGAACGATTGGAGAAGGCCGGTGAAAAGGTTAAGTCCGATATCGATTTGCACGTAAAAGGTCAGTTGATGCCTTATGTGGGGCGTGGTGGCTTTAAGATGGAAAAGGCACTTCAAGTATTCGATTTTGATGTCACGGGTAAAACAGGTCTTGATATCGGATCGTCGACAGGTGGTTTTACCGACTGCTCCTTACAAAATGGAGCAGCACATATGTATGCACTTGATGTCGGTTCCAATCAGCTGGACTGGAAGCTTCGCTCGGATGACCGCGTGACGGTGATGGAAAAAACGAACTTCCGGCATGCGACACCAGACATGTTCCCTGTCGCGCCGCAGTTTGCGACGATCGATGTCTCGTTCATTTCATTACGTTTGATGCTTCCGCCATTGAAGATGATCCTCGTTGAAGGAGGAGACGTCATGGCGCTCGTCAAACCGCAATTCGAAGCAGGTCGTGAGGATATCGGTAAAAAAGGCATCGTGCGTGACGAGCGGATTCATGTCCGAGTTCTCGATGAGATGATCGAATTCTTCATTCAACAAGGGTTCTATGTCAAGCAGCTCGACTATTCTCCGATTACCGGTGGAGAGGGCAACATTGAGTTCTTGTTGCATGCACGCCTTGGTCAACCAGGGCTTGATCCGTCCGTTCATGCGGCGGAGACGGTCAAGCTAGCGCATGCTAGTCTTTAAACGAACAGATGATAAGGAAGACGGATCCGGTTCATGGGTCCGTCTTCCTTGTTGTGTGACAAGATGAAAACCGGATAATAAAATGGGAAACGTGGACTTTTGATGATTTATTGGATTACAATAGTAACATCGAAGAATACTGTGAGGTGCAGGAATGACAAAGGGGCAACGGTTGATTAAGATTCGGGAGATCATCACCCAATCAGAAGTAGAAACCCAGGATGAATTGGTAGAGGAATTACGGAATGCAGGATATAAGGTGACACAGGCAACGGTATCACGAGATATCAAGGAACTCCATCTCGTGAAGGTCCCGTTGAATGATGGACGTTATAAATATAGCTTACCCGCCGACCAACGCTTCAACCCACTCGGGAAATTGCGGCGTCTGCTCGGAGATAGCTTCATCTCGATTGATTCTGCGCAAAATCTGATCGTCATGCATGTCCTGCCGGGAAATGCGAATGCAGTCGCTGTCTTACTAGATCATTTGAGCTGGAGCGAACTGCTTGGAACGGTGTGTGGGGACGATACGATCCTATTGATTGCACGAAGTGAGGAACAAGCGAAAGAAGTGACGGAACGAATTTTAGAAATGCTGTAAGGAGTTGACAGGATGCTAGCTGAATTATCGATCAAACAATTTGCGATCATTGACGAGCTACAGATCGACTTTAAAAAAGGAATGACCGTCTTGACTGGGGAAACAGGTGCCGGTAAATCGATCGTTCTCGATGCGATCGGATTATTAATTGGTGGACGTGGATCCGCGGAATTCGTTCGATACGGGGAAGATCGGGCGGAACTAGAAGGATTGTTTCTGATTGAAGACGATCATCTCGTCTATGATCTTGCAGAAGAGTATGGCATCGATATCGAAGACGGATTGATCATCTTGCGACGTGATCTTTTCGCGACAGGAAAAAGTGTCTGTCGCGTCAACAATAAGCTGGTCACACTGACGATTTTACGTGAGTTCGGACGTGTCCTCGTCGATATGCACGGGCAACATGAACATCAGCATTTAATGGACAGTACGTACCATCAAGCGATTCTCGATGACTTCGCGCAAGAGGCGATCGCGCCACTCCTTCAAGCCTATCAGTCCGGTTATCAAACGTATGAAGAAAAACGGACAGCGCTACAATCGCTCGCACAAAGCGAGCAAGAACTCGCCCAACGGATTGATTTGTTATCGTTTCAGACCGAAGAGATCGAGGGCGCAAAACTTCGAGCACATGAGGAAGATGAGTTACTCGTCGAGCGAAATCGTCTTGCGAACTTCGAGAAGTTATATGCGTCGTTGAAGACAGCCTATGACGCCTTACACGATGAGATGCGCGGCATCGATTCCGTTGGAGACGCGATGCGTGAACTACAACAAGCATCAAGCATCGACGAACAGTTTTCTCAGCAAAGTGACGCGATCGCAAGCGCCTTTTATGGACTAGAAGAAGTCGGTTATGCGATTCGAGATCAACTCGAAACACTTGAGTTCGATTCCAATCGACTCGATGAGATCGAACAACGTTTGTCCGTCTTCCAACAGCTGAAACGAAAATACGGGGCGACGATTGAGGAAGTCATTGCTTACGGTGAGAAAATTCGGATTGAACTTGATACGATGACAAATCGAGATGAACGAATTGAACGCTTAAAAACCGAAGTCGAACAGCTCGAAAGCGAATTGTTTGAAATTGGAGGTCGACTCTCACAACAGCGTCGCAAAGCGGCAGTTCAATTAAGTGAAGCGATTCATTTGGAGTTACGTGAGCTATACATGGAGAAGGCGCGGTTTGAAATTCGTTTTCTTCAAGACGGAAAGACACCGATGCTACGCAAGAACGGGATCGATCATGTGGAATTCTTCATCATGACGAATGCGGGAGAGCCATTCAAGTCGCTCGGAAAAGTTGCGTCGGGCGGGGAACTATCTCGTATCATGCTCGGACTGAAGTCGATCTTCTCGCGCTCGGTCGGAGTCGCCTCAATCATATTCGATGAAGTCGATACGGGTGTTTCGGGTCGTGTTGCACAAGCGATGGCTGAAAAAATCTATCGTTTGTCGGTAGACGGACAAGTGCTTTGTATTACGCACTTACCACAAGTCGCTTCGATGGCGGATCAACATCTCTATATTCGAAAGATTGAGGAGACGGATCGTACGACGACCCAAGTCAACGTCTTGTCTCAAGCAGATCGAGGGAACGAACTTGGACGGATGATTTCCGGTGCCCATATGACAGATTTGACATTACGGCATGCCGAGGAATTGATGGATCAGGCGAAGACGATGAAAGAATCGCTTAAAAATGGGGTGTAAGGATTGATTAAAGTCGGGATAGCAGATGATAATCGCGAAATGGTCGAACTGATTCGCCAGCATATCTCTGCGCAAGAAGACATGGAAGTCGTTTGCGTCGCCTACAATGGCGAGAGTTGTCTCGAACGCATGAAAGAACATGAGGTAAATGTATTGCTCCTCGACATCATCATGCCTCATTTAGATGGGCTTGGTGTGCTCGAAGAATTGATGAAAGAAAAGAAGAATCCTGCTGTCATCATGTTGAGTGCTTTCGGTAAGGACGAGGTCTCACAACAGGCGGTCACCCTTGGAGCATCATACTTCTTACTTAAACCGTTCAGCATGGATCAGCTCGTTCAAAAAATTCGTCTCGTGACGAATCAAGGACAAGCTCCGGCGATCGAAACGATTGATCTAAAAGTCGGCTCGACACTTCGAGAATTGGGAATCGCTCCGCATATCAAAGGGTTTACGTATTTAAAAGACGCTGTCTTAATGGTGCTTGAACGGGAAGACCTACTCGGATTGATCACAAAGGAACTCTATCCGACGATTGCGAAAAAACATCAAACAACAGCCTCTCGCGTCGAACGAGCGATGCGTCATGCCATCAAGTCCGCCTGGAACGAAGGAATGCAGCAACACGAGTTGTTCAACGGTCGGATCGAACAGGAGAAGAGTCCAAAGAACTCGGAATTCATCTCGTATGTATCGAGTCATATGAATCAAGAACAATCCGGTTGAAGCCATATACCGTCTAATTCATAAACGGCGCCAGACTGAAGACAAAGTGCAGTTTTTCTCTTGACGAGAAAGATTGCACTTTTTTTTGTCCATCTCGAATCGCTACGCTTCTTTCCTCTTTCTTTCTGGTAAAAGGAAGTATCTATACAATAAACGGTTTATATTTGATTCTTATTTCGTTCATAGCGAATGATTGACACTCCGTTATCAAATGTGTGTTGTTCCATGACGTTCCAAGTGAGGGGAACCATTCTTTGATCGGGAAAGAGACGCTTGCCGGAACCGATGATGACAGGATAATGGATCAATCGAAGCTCATCGATCAAATCCGCTTGATAAAGTGTTGAACGAGTTCACTACTGCCCCAGATATGAAACGGTGGGCCATCCTATTGTTTCAAAAGCTTTAGTTCAGAAGTCGGGTGCTTCAAACAAGTTGTCGGCTGGCAAAGGACAGGTAGTGCATGACGCGTGGCGACATACTTCATGGCATGATCGGCAACCGGCCAGACATCTGAGTGGAGTAGCCAATAACTTGCCCATTGTTCGTAAGTCGCTCGACCGAGCAACAAAGAGCAGTCCTCATGCATCCATCCGCGAATGACTTGACCGATCTCAGGATGTTGAAACGGAACGGTCCAGCACCATGTTCGAAATCGTTGCTTACATCCTCCTCCTTTCCACTCGGTGCTTGAACGACACCATCTAAAGATAGATGTTCGAATGCGATGATTTTTCGCATACAAGATCTCCTTTCGAATGCACTCTTTCTACAGCATACGGTAGAGGTCAAAAAAAATAAAAGCGATTGCAAATAAATATTGCATAAACTGAAATGTTTGTTATAATAAAGTTACCAAATGATTTGGCAAGACGTCAGATGAACGTCGAGTCGGCGAGGACTCCGGAAATCCCGTTGATGAATATCATCTCAGAACGCCAACTGTAAATGGCTCAAGAATGCCGGACGACATTCTCTTGGTAGAAGTCGTACCAAGGTATCTTGTTCATTCTAGATGGGATATCTCGAATGAATGGGAGCTTCCATGATTTCGAAGCTAGGGAAAAGTGGAAGGTAACGGATCGTCTAAGATGAAAAGTACAGTTCGTGAAAAGGAGTGTTGTCTAGCAGTGATTGTTAGCAACCGAATGTTTGACTGCTTCAAGCGGATGACATTACGCTCCACCTAGGTCCCGAGTACAGTCAGATGATGGAACTGAAATACCATTCTATCGTTAGCTCGATAGCCAGATCTGATTTCTTTCCACCTCTTCATTAAGAGGAACACCTAAGGTTTTGGAGTACACGAATAGTTCTAACTATGAGAGGAGTTCATCCGTAAGTGAAACCAATTTTATACGAGTAAAAGGTCCCGCGCTTGAAATGAGTTCAAGAGATGGGGACCTTTTTCTGTGTTTATTTTTTTTGATAGCGGTCAGAGACTTTTCCACGTTTTCGATCGCGATAAAAGACATATCCTGCGACAAATCCAATACCACCCATCGCAAGAATCAACCCAACGAGACCTTGCAATACATATACGTAAGCCGCATCGCCTAAGTATTTAAACGGCACTTGCGCAATTAGAAAGACACTGTCGCGCATGAGCTTAATACCAATCGCGCCGATGATGCCAGGGATTAATAATGAGAGCAAACCAATGATACGCATAGGACGCCACTCCTTTCCAAGCGTATTGTATCAAAAAATCGACCGTTCTGCGAATCGGGTTTGCTTCCCTTTTTTATTCCGAGTAGGATAGAAATGTAAGCAGTTTCAAAGGGGGAATTCATATGCATCATCTACTCGTCGTCGGAGCAGGTCAAGGGGGAACAGAGGTCTTGCACGCATTTCAACGTTCACCACTATTAACGGTCATTGGTCTTGTTGATCCAAACATGGAGGCGCCTGGGGTAGCGCTTGCACGGCGCGCGGACATTCGGATCGAAACGAACTGGGCAGCATTCGAAGGAGCAGACGTCGATTTCATCATTGACGCTACGGGAGAAAGTGGCGTACTCGAACAATTAATCCATGATTTTCCGGGAGCGGCGGTCTTACCGGGTGAATTCGTCAGAGTGTTACTTGAGCGTCTGACTGAAAAAGAGAAAATGCTCGAAGCAATCATTCATTGTACGAGCGAAGCGATTTCCGTCGCCGATCAAGACGGACAGACGATGCTGATTAATCCGGCGTATACGCGAATGACCGGTTTCACAGAACGAGATGTCGTCGGAAAACCGGCTAGCGCCGATATCGGGATGCAAGAATCCGTTCATTTGAAAGTCTTGAATACAGGCGAGAACGTGCGAGATGTTCGTATGAAGATCGGACAAGATCAACGCGATATTATCGTCAACGCAGCACCTGTCATCGTCGATGGACAAGTCCGCGGTTCCGTTGGGGTCATTCGAGATATTTCGGAAATGAAGGCTCTAGCAAAAGAATTAAAGGCAGCGCGACAAAAAATCCGGACACTCGAAGCTAAATATACATTCGATGATATCATCGCCGAGAGTGAAGCAATGCGCTTCGTCGTCGATCAAGCGAAGCTTGCGGCAACGATGCCAGTCAACGTCTTGATTCGCGGTGAATCCGGAACCGGTAAAGAACTGTTCGCACATGCGATCCATGCAGCGAGCGAACGTAAATACGAACAATTCGTCCGTGTCAATTGTGCGGCGATTGCACCGACGTTACTCGAAAGTGAACTATTCGGTTACGAGGAAGGCGCATTTTCAGGAGCACGGCGTGGCGGCAAGACGGGATACTTCGAAGAAGCACACGGAGGATCGCTGTTTTTAGATGAGATCGGCGAGCTGCCACTTGATGTCCAAGCCAAACTGTTACGGGTGCTACAAGAGAATGAAGTCGTTCGTGTCGGTGGCACAAAAGCAATTCCAGTCGATGTCCGGATCATCGCGGCGACGAATGCGAATCTCGAACAAAAAATCATCATGAATGAGTTCCGAGAGGATCTCTACTACCGGATCAATCGTTTACCGATTCACATACCGGCACTACGTGAGAGACCGGATGATATCGTACCATTGACCTTACATTTACTCCGTAAATTGAATCAAAGTTATGGACGATCGGTCGGACGGATATCGGATGATGTACTCGAAGCAATGAAGAAGCAACCGTGGAAAGGAAACGTCCGTGAACTTGAGAATGTCATCGGACGCGCGTTGATTTTTACGGATAAAACAGAAACGGTCTTACGAAAAGGACATCTTCAACTTGTCGTGCCACAAACAACAAAAGTCACGACGAGACAGAAAAAGGAAATCAAACATTTATCCGACGAGATGTCTCACGTCGAAGAACGGTTGATCCGGGAAGCGCTTACTGCTTTTAACGGCAACAAAACAGAAGCCGCAAAACAACTTGGGATTTCTCTCCGGGCACTTTATTACAAAGTGGAACGATTTAACATTTATTCATGAAACGCAAATTTTTGCGTGCAATATATTGCAAAAAATGCAAAAGCGTGCAAAATTAAAGACGTTCTTGCTTATCCTACCGTCTCTTTTGAATTGGCACGAAAATTGCTATTACTAATTATGTATGACAGGTAAGGGGGGAATACAGTGAGATTCAGTGAAATGGTCGAGCAAGCAGCTCGACTCGAAGATTCCGTCGTTGCGATTGCAGCTGCGGATGACGAAGAAGTGATGGATGCTGTCGCATTAGCAATTGAAAACGATTTAGCGCGTTTTCATTTGTTCGGAGATGCGACACGGATTCAGCAGATGATTCAAAAACGGACATTACGAGAGTCGCAGTTCGTGATTACTCACACCTCTTCATCACAAGAAGCGGCAGAACGTGCTGCTCATGCCGTTCGTAAAGGGGATGCGAGCGTCTTGATGAAAGGTCTTGTTCCGACAGCGACGTTCATGAAAGCTGTCTTGAACAAAGAAACGGGTCTGCGTTCAGGGAATGTCCTGTCGCATGTCGCGTTGTTCGAAGTACCAGGGCGTGAATCAGCGATCGGATTGACCGATGCAGCGATTCATATCCAACCGTCTCTCGAAGATAAGGTAAAAATTATCGAAAACGGTGTCTCCGCCTTACGAGCGCTAGGGTACGGATTACCGAAAGTCGCAGTCTTAGCAGCCGTCGAAGTCGTCAATCCGACGATGCAGGCAACGATAGACGCTGCCCTACTGACGCAAATGAACCGACGTGGTCAAATCAAGGATTGCCTTGTAGACGGACCACTCGCGCTCGACAATGCCGTGAATCTCGCCGCTGCCCAGCAAAAAGGCTTGACGGGAGACGTAGCAGGGCAGGCGGATTTACTCGTCGTTCCGCAAATCGAAGTCGGGAACGTCATCTACAAATCGCTCATGTATTTCGCACATGCCTCGGTGGCGGCGATTCTCGTCGGAGCGCGGGCTCCAGTTGTATTGACAAGCCGCGCCGATACAGCAGAAGCAAAAATGTACTCACTAGCCTTTGCGCTATTAAATGCTCAACAGACGAAAAAAGTAAAACAAACAATCTGAGGAGGAACTTAAAATGGTCGAAACAAATGTAGAATCACGCTTCAGTATCTTTGAAACAATGGAGATGGAAGATTACGAACAAGTTGTTTTTTGCCACGATAAAGTATCTGGATTAAAAGCAATCATCGCGATTCATGACACGACACTCGGACCGGCACTCGGTGGACTTCGTATGTGGAATTATGCATCTGATGAAGAGGCATTGATTGATGCGCTCCGTTTATCAAAAGGGATGACGTATAAGAATGCAGCCGCTGGTTTGAACCTTGGTGGTGGCAAAGCTGTCATCATCGGCGATGCGAAGACACAAAAATCAGAAGCACTCTTCCGGGCATTCGGACGTTACGTCCAGTCACTGAACGGTCGTTATATTACAGCAGAAGATGTCAATACGACGGTTGCAGACATGGATTATATCCATATGGAGACAGATTTCGTCACTGGTGTCAGCCCAGCATTCGGATCAAGTGGTAACCCATCACCAGTTACGGCATACGGAGTCTACCGTGGTATGAAAGCAGCGGCAAAAGAAGTGTACGGAACAGATTCACTTGGTGGCAAAACGATTGCGATCCAAGGAGTCGGTAATGTTGCCTTCAATCTATGCCGTCATTTGCATGAAGAAGGGGCAAAACTGATCGTCACGGACATCAACCAAGAAGCACTTCAACGTGCAGAAGAAGCATTCGGTGCCTTGATCGTCGCACCAGAAGACATTTATAGCGTCGAAGCGGACATCTTTGCGCCATGTGCCCTCGGTGCGACATTAAACGACGAGACGATTCCACAATTGAAAGTCAAAATCATCGCTGGTGCGGCAAATAACCAACTTAAAGAAGACCGTCACGGTGACATGCTCGAAGAACGCGATATCTTATACGTACCCGACTTCGTCATCAATGCGGGTGGTGTCATCAACGTTGCCGATGAACTCGACGGATACAACCGTGATCGTGCCATGAAAAAAGTCGAACTCGTCTACGATGCGGTCACGAAAGTATTTGAAATCGCAAAACGCGATCATTTACCGACATATCGTGCTGCTGAGAAAATGGCAGAAGAGCGTATCGCAACGATGCGCAGTGCTCGCAGCCAATTCTTGCGTCGTGATAAAAACATTCTAGGATCACGCGGCTGATCAGAGGAGGATATCCATGAGCGAACGTATTTTGACGATCAATCCCGGTTCGACTTCGACGAAGATCGGTATCTTCGAAGGATCAAACCCGGTGTTCACGAAGACGTTACGCCATCCAGCGGAAGCGGTCAGAGGACCGCTTCCAGCGCAGCTGGAGATGCGTCGTCATGTAGTACTCGAAGTGTTAGCTGAAGAGCAGATTGATTTGAAAGCGCTTACTGCAGTCGTTGGGCGTGGTGGGTTACTCCGACCGCTTGTCAGCGGTACGTATGCGGTCAACAGAGAAATGCGAGAAGACTTACTCAGCGGTATTTTTGGCGTTCATGCATCGAACCTCGGTGGACTCCTTGCGGATGAGATTGCTCGGACACTCGACATCCCATCATTCATCGTTGATCCGGTCGTCGTTGACGAACTAGAACCGATTGCGCGTATTACAGGCTTACCTGAACTTGAACGAAAAAGTATTTTCCATGCCTTGAATCAGAAAGCTGTTGCGAAACGGTACGCAAAGGAAATCGGACGTCCATACGAGGAACTGCGCCTGATCATTGCTCACATGGGTGGCGGCATTACAGTCGGCGTACACCATGAGGGGCGTGTTATCGATGTCAACAATGGACTCGATGGAGAAGGACCGTTTTCGCCAGAACGAAGCGGGTCGCTACCTGTTGGTCAACTAGTAGAACTATGTTATAGTACCAAGTATAAACTTGAAGAGATGAAGCGTCTGGTCGTTGGGTCAGGCGGACTTGTTGCGCACTTAGGTACGTTTGACGCGGTTGAGATCGAGCGCCGGATTGAAGAAGGCGATGAAAAAGCGGCATTGTTATATGAAGCGATGGCGTACCGGATTGCGAAAGAAATCGCTGGTCAAAGTGCTGTCTTGTTCGGTCAGATCGACGCGATCATTCTAACAGGCGGACTTGCTTATAGTGATCGGTTGACGCGTGTGATCGAAGAACGCGTCGCCCACCTTGGTCAAGTCGTGCGTAGTCCTGGTGAAGATGAGTTGCAGGCGCTCGCAGAAGGAGTGTTGCGTGTATTACGTGGGGAAGAGGAAGTTAAGGAATATGGAGGCGAACCAACATGGCTAGAGAATTCGACGTCGTTGTCCTAGGTGGAGGACCCGGTGGATATGTCGCCGCGATCCGTGCAGCACAAGCCGGGAAGTCGGTAGCAATCGTAGAACAAGGAAAATTAGGCGGGACATGCTTACATCGTGGCTGCATCCCCTCTAAAGCCTTTTTGAAATCAGCAGCAGTCTATCAGACGGTCAAACACGCTACTACATATGGCGTGGACGTACCGGAATCGTTTTTACGATTCGAACAGGTCAAACAACGTAAACAAGAGATCGTAGATGGATTAGAGGCAGGCATTCAGCACCTGATGAAAAAAGGAAAGATTGAAGTCTTTCATGGTCGGGGTTCGATTCTTGGACCAAGTATCTTTTCACCGATGCCCGGAACAATCAGTGTCGAGCCGGAAGAAGGCGAAGGCGAGTTGATTCTTCCACGCCAATTGATCGTCGCTACAGGATCACGTCCACGTCCACTGAACGGTCTTGCTTTTGATTCAGAGTATGTCCTCAGTTCGGATGATGCTCTCGATATGGCAGATTTGCCAAAATCAATCGTCATCATCGGCGGCGGCGTCATCGGTGTCGAATGGGCATCGATGTTGACGGATTTTGACGTCGCAGTAACGGTCGTTGAATTCAGCGATCGGATTTTACCGACAGAAGATGCGGCAGTCAGTCGTGAAGTCGCCCGCCAATTAAAAAAGCGGGGCGTCAAGATTCATACGGGCGCAGCTGCACAAAGTGATACGTTCCGTATGTCAGAAGACGGCGTATCGATCGCGATCGACCGTAACGGAGAACAGACGACGCTTGAAGCGGATAAGTTGCTCGTCGCCATCGGTCGGATGGCGAATGTCGAAGGTATCGGAATCGAAAATACAAATATCGTCGTCGAAAATGGCTTCATCCAAGTGGATGACCATTTCCGGACGAAGGATCAACATATCTATGCAATCGGCGATGTCATCGGTCGCTTGCAACTCGCGCACGTCGCGTCAGCAGAAGGCGTCAAAGCAGTCGAGGCGATCGTAAACGGAACGACGACACCACTTGAATATGCGTTCGTACCACGTTGTATCTACAGCGTACCGGAAGCGGCATCGGTCGGTTTAACGGAAGACGAAGCGAAACGTGCCGGAATGGACGTTAAGGTCGGGAGCTTCTCGTTCAATGGGTTAGGAAAAGCGCGGATTGAAGGAGAAGCAGCAGGCTTCATCAAGCTCGTCTCGGATGCGAAGACAGATGATCTCGTCGGCGTTCACATCGTCGGACCAAAAGCAACGGAACTGATTAGTGAAGGTGGGTTAGCGCTCGTACTCAATGCAACGGCATGGGAAGTTGGACAGCTCGTGCATCCGCACCCGGCCTTATCAGAAGCATTTGGAGAAGCAGCACTTGCAGTCGACGGACTTGCGGTTCACGCCTAAGGAGGAATTACGGATGGAAAAGATAGAATTCAAAGAATTGGTAGAACTCGGATTAACGGAACAAGACGCGATTCACATGTTCGAAACGATGGTCCGTGCGCGGAAAATCGATGAACGGATGTGGAAGTTGAACCGAGCAGGTAAAATTCCCTTCCTCGTCTCGTGTCAAGGACAAGAAGCGGCTCAAGTCGGTGCAGCGTTCGCACTCGAAAAAGGAACAGATTACATTTTGCCGTATTACCGTGATTTAGGTGTCGTCTTGCACTTCGGTCAAACGTCACGCGATATCATGCTGTCGGCATTCGCAAAAGCAGAAGATCCGAACTCAGGTGGTCGTCAAATGCCAGGACACTATGGTTCACGTGCCTTGAATATCGTCACGGGTTCAAGTCCAGTTACGACTCAAGTCCCACATGCCGTTGGGATCGCACTTGCTGCGAAGATGCGTAAGGAACCACTCGTTGCTTACGTCTCTTTCGGAGAGGGCTCTTCAAACCAAGGAGACTTCCACGAAGGGGCGAACTTCGCCGGAATTCACAAGCTTCCGGTCATCTTGTTCTGTGAAAACAATAAATACGCGATCTCGACACCACTTTCGAAACAGTTGTCGGCTAAACACGTCGCTGACCGGGCGATCGGCTATGGTATGCCAGGCTATACGGTGGACGGCATTGACCCACTCGCTGTCTACAAGGTCGTCAAGGAAGCGCGTGAGCGCGGATTACGGGGAGAAGGTCCGACCTTGATCGAAGTTGAAGTCGAACGCCTCGTGCCACACTCATCCGATGATGACGATAAATCGTACCGTTCTGCTGAAGAACTCGATGCCTTAAAAGCACGTGACGGGATCAAACTCTTCCGTGCGCGTCTGATCGAAATGGGCGTCCTGACGGAAGAATCAGCGACTGAAATCGAACAAGCGATGGAGAAAGAAGTCGACGAAGCAACGGCTTATGCGGAAGCAGCAGCTTACGATGCGCCAGAAAATGCATTACGTTACGTGTACGACGAGGAGGAAACGAAATGACGACGTTAAGTTTAATCGAAGCAATCAATAGTGCAATCAAAGAAGAGATGGAACGCGACGAGTCCGTCTTCATCCTCGGCGAAGACGTCGGTGTCCGTGGTGGTGTTTTCCGGGCGACACAAGGATTGCTCGAACAATTCGGAGAAGAGCGTGTCATCGATGCACCGCTCGCTGAGAGTGCGATTGCTGGTGTCGGAATCGGAGCTGCGATGTACGGCATGCGCCCGATTGCTGAAATGCAATTCGCTGACTTCATCATGCCAGCGGTCAACCAAATCGTCAGTGAAGCAGCGAAGATTCGGTACCGTTCGAACAATGATTGGACGTGTCCGATCGTTATCCGCGCACCGTTCGGCGGCGGAATTCACGGAGCACTTTACCATTCTCAGTCGGTCGAGGCGATGTTCAACTCGACGCCTGGTCTGAAGATCGTCATCCCGTCTAATCCATATGACGCAAAAGGATTGCTAAAGGCAGCGATTCGTTCGAATGATCCGGTCTTGTTCTTTGAGCATAAACGTGGTTATCGCCTGTTGAAAGGCGATGTTCCGGAAGGCGATTATACCGTTGAAATCGGTAAAGCAGACGTAAAACGTGAGGGAGAAGATGTCACAATCATCACCTACGGTCTGTGTGTCCATATGGCACTCGAAGCGGCAACGCGCCTTGAAAAAGACGGGATTGATGTCCACATCCTTGATTTACGGACTGTTTATCCGATCGACCGCGAAGCAGTCGTCGAAGCGGCGAAAAAGACGGGGAAAGTCTTGCTCGTTACGGAAGATAATAAAGAAGGTAGCGTCATGAGTGAAGTGTCGGCAATCATTGCAGAAGAAGCATTGTTTGATCTCGATGCACCAATCGAACGACTCTGTGGTCCAGACGTCCCAGCGATGCCATACGCTCCGACGATGGAGAAGTTCTTCAACATCTCAAGCGAGAAAATTGAAGATAAAATCCGGACGTTACACGCATACTAAGGGGGAACTGACCGATGAAGACTGAAACACTTACGATGCCACAACTCGGGGAAAGTGTTACTGAAGGAACAATTTCGATGTGGCTCGTCAAACCAGGCGATACTGTCAAAAAATATGATCCGATTGCAGAAGTCATTACCGATAAGGTAACGGCAGAAGTCCCATCTTCGTTTGATGGTGTGATTGAAAAATTGCTTGCAGAAGAAGGCGATACGTTACAAGTCGGTGACGCGATCGTCACGATGCAAGTCAGCGGCGGATCGACGGAAGTCGCGGCGACCGAACAAGAAGTGCCGGCTGTCGAAGAAACGACGTCGGCTGATACATCGATGAAAAAACGCTATTCACCAGCGGTCTTGAAACTCTCGGGTGAGCATGGCATTGATCTCGAACAAGTGACGGGTACAGGAGCGGGCGGCCGGATTACCCGGAAAGATCTCTTGAAACTGATCGAGTCTGGATCGATCCCGACACCACAAGCAACGGAACCAAAACCGGAAGCGCAAGCGGCTCCGGTAGAGCCTCCGGCAGAAGCACCACCCGCACCAAAACGTCCGGTCAGTGCACCACAACCGACGGAAACGGGCGACATCGAGATTCCAACTGCCGGTGTGCGTAAAGCGATCGCTTCGAACATGGTTCGCGCGAAACACGAAGCGCCACATGCTTGGTTGATGATCGAAGTTGATGTCACGAACTTGGTCGAAGCACGTAATCGTCATAAAGATGCGTTCTTCAAACAAGAAGGGGTCAAATTGACGTTCTTACCGTTCTTCATGAAGGCGACAGTCGAAGGATTGAAGAAACATCCAATCATGAACTCGACATGGGCGGGAGATAAGATCATTCAAAAGAAAGCGATCAACCTATCACTTGCTGTCGCAACGCAGGACGCTCTGTTCGTACCGGTCGTCAAGAATGCGGATGAATTAAGCATCAAGGGGATTGCACGCGCGATCGATGACTTCGGGAAACGGGCACAAGCCGGCACGTTGTCATCTGCAGAGATGCAAGGTGGGACGTTTACGGTTAACAATACGGGATCATTCGGTTCGATCCAATCAGCACCGATTCTTAACTTCCCGCAAGCGGCGATTCTATCCGTTGAATCAATCGTCAAACGTCCAGTTTGGGTGAACGGCATGTTCGCAGCACGCGACATGGTCAACCTCTGTATGTCGATCGACCACCGGGTGCTCGACGGACTCGTTGCCGGACAGTTCCTACAAACTGTCAAACAAGCGCTCGAATCGATTGATCCGAACCAACTTTCCCTATATTGAGTTTTTCCAGTTGACAGGGAAGAAGAAGCATCGTAATATAAGAATCAATTCAACACACGATAGCAAAGACGAAGAGAAGTAACTTGTGAAACGATTCAAGAGAGCTGATGGGTGGTGCGAATCAGTATCGGGCAACAAGCGAATGGCCTTCTGAGCTTCAGACCGAATCCCTTCAATGGGTAGTAGGCTCTGACGGGTTCCTCCCGTTATCGGGGTCGACGAATCAGGACAACGGTCCGGTTCGTTTCAAAGGGGACGGTGTCAGCATCGTCAACGAAGGTGGTACCGCGGGTCTTCCCGTCCTTCATGTTCTACATGAATGGGCGAGAAGACCCTTTTCGTATACAATCGAATCGAACAAATCGTAGAGTGAGTTAAGTAGCGAGACAACATCGGCGTTTCAGAGAGCGGAAGAATGGTGCGACTTCCGTACGGCGAGGTTTCGTGAATGGTCTCATGAGAGCGTGGCTGAACGAAGAAGTAGGTCGCGACGGATGCCCCCGTTATCGTAGGCTATGATGTCTCTTATTAGACGCATCAGACAGAGTGGGAACGGTCGAACCGTTCCAATCGAGAGGTGGCACCGCGAGATCATCGTCCTCCATGCAGCATACGCTGTGTGGGGGACTTTTTTATATTCCAGGAGGCGAACAGGGATGGTTCAGACAGATACACTTATCATCGAACAACTTGAACTAAACGGCGACGAGATGACGCCGATCATGATTTTTCAACAACTGAGCGGAACACAGAAATGTTTGCTTGAAAGTTCCGCGCATACGGATCAAGGACGGTATTCGATCATCGGTGTTGATCCGGTGGAGATGATTCGCGCAGAGGGACGGACCGTGACGCGGGAACAGTTGACGACAGGTCGATTGACGCAGGAAACAGGTGATCCGGTACGACTGATGCAACAGATGATCCTCCGGGGTGGAGTTGAAGAAGACCTTCCGTTTTTAGCGGGTGGGATCGGATATGTCGGTTACGACATGATGCGCGCCTATGAAACACTCGGAGCGGTTCCTGAGCGAACGCGCCAACTACCGGACGCGCTACTCGCCGTATACGACCAAATCATCCTGTTCGATCATCTCGAACATCGTGTTCATTTGATTCAGACGTCGCTCGGTGGCATCACCAATCGTGATGAATTACGTCAACGTCTAGCAGAACGGAAAGCACAACTTGAGCAACCACGGGAGCGAACGGATATTGAGCGTCCTCTCCGGGATGTCGTCTATGAACCGTTGATGGATCAAGAGACGTTTGAAGGACTCGTCGAACAAGCAAAGAGACATATCCGTCAAGGCGACGTCTTCCAACTGGTTCTCTCACAACGCCTCGATGCGACGTTCTCAGGTGACCCGTTCCAGTTTTACCGGAAGCTCCGCAAGGACAATCCAAGCCCATACCTCTTCTATATCGACTTAGGCGAAGCGATCGTACTCGGGGCCTCCCCGGAAAGTTTGGTCCAAGTCAAAGGGGATCGCGTGACGACGAATCCGATTGCCGGTACACGCCGCCGGGGGAAGACGAAAGAGGAGGACGAACGACTGGCAGAGGAGTTGCTTCACGATGAGAAGGAACGGGCCGAGCACCGGATGCTTGTCGATCTTGGACGCAACGACCTCGGTCGGATTTGTCAGATTGGTACCGTCGAGGTGACGCGATTCATGCAAATCGAGCGCTTCAAGAACGTCATGCACCTCGTTTCTGTCGTTGAAGGAACGTTAGCAGACGGAAAGACCGGCGCAGACGCACTCGTCTCTTGTTTACCGGCTGGGACGGTCACGGGAGCTCCGAAAATTCGAGCGATGCAGTTGATTGACCAGTATGAACAGGTGAAACGAGAAGTATATGCCGGGGCGGTCGGCTATTTCGATGTTCGGGGGAATATGGATTTTGCCCTCGCGATCCGGACGATGGTGATCAAGGATGGTGTCGCTTCTGTTCAAGCAGGGGCTGGTATCGTCTACGATTCGATTCCACGCCTCGAGTACCAGGAGACGTTACACAAAGCGAAATCACTACTGGAGGTTTGGAAATGATTGTCCTAATTGATAATTATGATTCTTTTACCTATAACCTATACCAATACGCATCCGTTTATACGGACGTTCACGTCATTCGAAACGATGCGGTCAGCATCGAAGAACTACGCGAGATGAAACCAGACGGCATCATCCTCTCACCCGGTCCCGGTCGCCCGGCTGACGCTGGCATCTGCATCGATCTCATTCGTCAATTATCGGGTCGAGTACCGATTCTCGGTGTCTGTCTCGGACATCAGGCAATTGGCGAAGCATTCGGAGGACGCGTCGTCGAAGCACCAGTCATCATGCACGGGAAGACATCGATGATTCGACAATCGGGACAACTCTTCGACGAAATGACGGAAACGTTAGAGGTCATGCGCTATCATTCGCTGATCGTCGCTCGAAACGACTTACCGACGGAGCTCGTTATCACAGCAGAAACGGATGACCGGACGATCATGGCACTCGAGCACCGGACGCATCCGACGTTCGGAATCCAGTTCCATCCTGAATCCGTCGGAACACCACAAGGACAGCAGATGATTAAACGATTCATTGAATTGACAAAGGAGTGACGAACGATGAAAGAGACGTTATTGAAACTAGCAGAAGCGAAACATTTACGATACGAAGAGATGCAACAGGCAGCACGCGAACTGTTTGCGGAAGACGTGACCGATAGCGAAATTGCCGCTTTTCTCGTCGCATTGAAAGCAAAAGGGGAGACTGCAGAAGAACTAGCCGGTCTTGCTTCAATCATGCGCGAGGTCGCCCTCGACATTCCGGTCACCGGCGATTTCATGGATAACTGCGGCACGGGAGGCGACGGCTCACAATCGTTCAACATCAGTACGACAGCCGCCTTCGTTCTAGCCGGTGCCGGCATGAAAGTCGCAAAGCACGGAAATCGGAGTGTCTCAAGTAAAACAGGCAGCGCTGATGTGCTCGAAGCACTCGGGGTTTCACTTGATACAACACCAGAACGTTTAGCAGAACAGCTCGAGTCGAACGGAATCGCCTTCTTGTTTGCGCAACGGATGCACCCACGCGTCAAGCAAATCATGAAGGTCCGACGCGATCTGCGGATTCCAACGATCTTTAACTTGATCGGACCGTTGACGAATCCGGTTCCGCTCAAAACACAACTATTAGGAATTTACCGAGAGGATATGCTTGAGACAATGGCGTTGACATTGCACCGACTCGGACGGAAGCGAGCAATCGTCTTACACGGTGCCAACGGAATGGATGAAGCGTCCCTTGCCGGAACGAATCAACTTGTCTTACTCGACGAAGGTGAACTGATCCGCTTCAGTCTTCACCCGGAGGAAGTCGGACTGAAGACCGCACCGCTTGAAGCGATCCGTGGAGGTAGTGCACAAGAGAATGCGACGATTTTATTGCAAGTCCTTAATGGTGAGCATGGTGCTTATCGCGACACGGTCCTACTCAATGCCGGAATTGCCCTCTTTGCAGCAAATCGAGCGAAGACGATTGAAGAAGGGATCGCCTTAGCAGCAGATAGCATCGATTCAGGACGGGCGATGGAACGATTGAACCAATTACGACAAATGACACGGGAGGAAGCAATCGGATGAATATCTTAGATCGCATCATCGAAACGAAACGAGCAGAAGTCCTGCAATTAAAATTAACTGGTGTCGAACGGATTGATCGGGAGGCATTGAAGCCGTCGATTAAGCAACGACTAGCCGGAGCGGATTTATCCGTCATCGCGGAAATCAAACGAGCTTCGCCATCAAAAGGTGCCATCGCACTCGACGTCGACGTCATCGCTCAGGCCAAACAATATGAAGCGAGTGGAGCGACCGTCATCTCTGTCTTGACGGACGAGACGTACTTCAAAGGATCGATGGACGATTTAGCGGCAGTCGCTGCAGCAGTCGACATCCCGGTGCTTTGTAAGGATTTCATGATTGATCGGATTCAAATCGACCGGGCAAAGGCACATGGGGCACGGTTGATTCTCTTGATCGTCGCCGCTCTTGAGCAGGAAACGCTTGCTGACTTGTATGCATATGCTTATGCGGAAGGACTTGAGGTCTTAGTCGAAGTCCATGACGAAGAGGAGTTACGCCGGGCAGAGGCGATCGGTGCACAAATCATTGGCATCAACAATCGGAACTTGAAAAAGTTCGAAGTCGATTTACAGACATCGGTCGGATTACTCGAACAAAAACAACCGGACGTCCGGTACATCAGTGAGAGTGGTATCAAGACGGTCGAGGAAGCACAGCGATTACACGCTGCCGGTGCAGACGGGATCCTCGTAGGTGAGACATTGATGCGGGCAGACGATCCACAAGTCTTCATTCGAGAAGTGAGTGGCGTTCGCGTATGACACGGATTAAGTTCTGTGGTCTCCGGGAAAGAGAACATGTCGAAGCAGCAGTTCGCTTAGCGGACTACATCGGCTTCGTCTTTGCTAAAAGCAAACGACAGGTCACGCTAGAAGAGGCGGCGCGTCTTAGACGCGACATTCCGAGTACGGTCCAGGTCGTCGGTGTCTTCGTCTCCCCGACCTATCAGCAGGTGACCGACGCCGTCGAACAAGTCGCGCTAGATCTCGTCCAAATTCATGGTGTCATTCCGGACGGAGAGATACCAGTTCCCGTCATTCAAGCGATTCCCGTGACGGACATCGCAGAAATAGAACAACAGACGGAGTATTTGCTCGTCGACGCACCGGTTGCTGGAAGTGGCGAGACATTCGACTGGTCACGAGACATTCAAGCCGATCGTCCACTATTCATTGCCGGTGGCTTGACAGCAGGAAACGTCGGAGAAGCAATCAAACGATATCACCCGTTCGCCGTCGATGTCTCAAGTGGCATCGAGACGGATGGACGGAAAGATCCCATCAAAATGCAGGCATTCGCAGATGCCGTAAAGGAGAGAGAAGCATGAGCTACGCACAACCGGATACACTCGGACAATACGGTAAATACGGAGGGCGCTACATCCCGGAAACATTGATGCACGCAGTGATCGAACTCGAAGAAGCTTACGCAACCGTAAAAGAAGATCCAGCGTTTCAAGCACGAATGGACGAATTATTGAAAGAATACGTCGGACGTGAAACACCACTTTATTTTGCCGAACATTTGACGCAAACGATTGGTGGCGCAAAGATCTATTTGAAACGAGAAGACTTGAACCATACCGGTGCCCATAAAATCAACAATACGATTGGTCAAGCGTTACTGGCTGAACGGATGGGGAAACGAAAAATTGTTGCTGAGACAGGGGCAGGACAACACGGTGTCGCGACAGCGACGGTCTGTGCCTTACTCGATCTCGAATGTGTCATCTTCATGGGAGAAGAGGACGTACGTCGTCAAGAATTGAACGTCTTCCGGATGGAGTTACTTGGAGCAACCGTCATCCCAGTCACACAAGGCAGTCGGACACTCAAAGATGCCGTCAATGAAGCACTCCGTTACTGGGTCAAACATGTCGAAGATACGCATTACTTGATGGGTTCTGTTCTCGGACCACACCCATTCCCACAACTTGTCCGTGATTTCCAAGCAGTCATCGGAAAAGAGACACGACGTCAAATCATCGAAAAAGAAGGGCGTTTGCCAGAGGCGATCGTCGCTTGTGTTGGCGGTGGCAGTAACGCGATCGGGATGTTCCATCCTTTCATAGATGATACAGATGTAAAATTGTATGGCATTGAAGCAGCAGGCAGTGGAATCGACACAGAGAAACACGCAGCGACGATGACAAAAGGAGAGGTCGGTGTCTTGCACGGCTCGATGATGTATCTCTTACAGGATGCGCATGGTCAAGTACAAGAAGCGCACTCGATCTCAGCTGGACTCGATTACCCGGGTGTCGGACCGGAGCATAGCTTGCTAAAAGATATCGGTCGCGTCCAATATGAAGCGGTGACCGATGAACAAGCACTCGAAGCACTTCAGTTGTTGAGCCGCAAGGAGGGAATCATCCCGGCACTTGAGTCGGCACACGCGATTGCTTACGCGACTCAACTCGCGGCAGAGATGGACAAGGAAGAGATTCTCGTCATCTGCTTATCAGGACGGGGCGATAAAGACGTCGTCACTGTCAGAAACGCACTAAAGGGGGAAGCGTGATGCGATTAGAAACAGCCATTCGTACCGTTACGAGCAAAGGGGAGAAAGCCTTCATTCCGTACGTCATGGGAGGAGACGGAGGGATCGATCAACTCCCGGAAATCCTGTCGTTTCTCGCTGAATCCGGAGCGACAGCGATTGAAGTCGGTGTCCCGTTTTCGGATCCCGTCGCTGATGGTCCAGTCATTCAAGAAGCAGGTCTTCGCGCACTAGAAGCGAACGTTGGACTGAAGGACGTCCTCGAGGCAGTTCGCGTTGCCCGTCAGACCGTCGATGTTCCGGTCGTTTTGATGACGTACTTGAATCCGATTTTCCGCTACGGATTAACAGCGTTTCTAGCGACGTGTCGCGAAGTCGGAGTCGACGGACTGATCATTCCCGATTTGCCGCTTGAGCAGAGCGAACAGTTCTTCGAACAAGAAGATAAGTCGGACATCGCGCTCGTTCAACTCGTCTCCTTGACGAGTCCGATGGAGCGAATCCAAAAGATTGCCGATAAAAGCGAAGGATTCCTCTATGCGGTCACGGTCAACGGAACGACAGGCGGACAGACGACGTTTGATACGGCGCTCGAAGACCACTTAGCGAACGTTGCAGCAAACAGTCCAGTACCAGTCCTTGCCGGATTCGGGATTAGTACACCGGAACACGTCAAACAACTGAGCAGACCAGTCTCGGGGGTCATCGTCGGCAGTAAGATCGTCGACTTACTCCATCAGAACGATCGAGAAACGATTCAACAGTTGATGGCAGCACGTCTTGCGGCGACGCCGTCACATTAATAAAAAGGGGCTGTCTCAAAAGTCAGTCTCTACAAACATAAGGGTGGCAGAATGATGATCTGCCACCCTTATCTCTAAAAAAAAGAATGACGCGTCACACGCCACTCCTACAGGAAAAAGCGCATTATGCGCTGTCAGAGACAAACAAGATCCGCTTTCCTGCTTGAATGAAGCAGGAAAACTGGCTTGTGTCTTGTCTGAGGAAAGGGCGTGAAAAGACGCGTCATTCTTTTTTGAGTCAGCCCCTTTTTCGTATAGATGTCACTTTTGAACGAGTGACTTCTGCAAGTTCGTATACAGCGGTTCAAATCCGAGTTCTTCATAAAACGTTGCGGCCCGGTCGTTGACCGTCCAAACGTTTAAGCGAACAGCATCGACCTTTCGTTCGAGTGCGAGTTCTTCTGCCACCTGCATCAACTGGCGACCGATTCCTGATGAACGATGGGAAAAGGTGACACCGACGTCAGTGATGTTCAAGATCCGAATGGGCGTAAATCGATCGGATGCTGGCGCCGTCCACTTGCCAAACAAGTAACCAATGAGTGTTTCTCCATCGAGCGCTGTCAGACAGAGGTGTTGTTCTGCTTCTATCATCTGACTTAAAGACTCTAGCGTGTATGGTGTCGTTACATCTGGGTGAAAGTGAGGCGACAACCGCTTGTGATGCGCGAATGTCTCTGCCGTCAGTGTAAGCAGGGCAGGGAGGTCTGAAGTACAGCTAGTGCGGATCATCAAGAAGCGATCACTCCGATCATCGATTTTGTTTGAGTACTTCGGCGACAAGTCCCGACACGTACGGACTGCCACGATCTTCTTTTTCGACTGACTCGATCATGATGGCAACGAGAAGATCTTTTTTGTCGTTGTCGTATCCAACGAAGAAGCCATTCTCTTTGCCGTCGGTTTCGCCTGCCTTTTTCAATTCTGCCGTACCTGTCTTACCGGCAACATCGACTTCTTTGATATCAGCCGGAAGCGTATAACCGTTATGAACGACATCATACAAATCATCGCGGATCATCTTCGCGTCGTCTGCGTCGAGTAAATCCTTCTTAAAGACTTGCTTCGTTTTTTCCTCTTGTAAGAGTGTCGGACGATAGATTGTTCCATCCGTCAGGAAAATTTCATACATCGATGCTAAGTGTAGAATGTTCGTCAACATCTGACCTTGTCCGTAAGACGTGTCCATCAGCTGTCCATCAGAAGAAATCGTCCCGTCGTTTGAGATCTGTGAGGCACGTAAGGGGTACGTGAACGGTAGCTTTTCACCGTATCCGAGCGCTTCAAGACCAGACGTAAATGCTTTCGTTCCGACTTGTTCGAGTGTCGAACGGGCGAAATAGATGTTGTCGGAATAGACGAGCGCATTATGCAGATTGACCGGGGCCGGTGTCTCATGAATGCGGGTGACGTTAAAACCATCGATCTTATTTTTCAGCCCATTGATTGTGTAGGCTTTTTCCGGGTCGAGCGTTCCGCTCTTTAATCCGACAGCAGCCGTCAATGGTTTTTGAGTCGAACCGGGTGCGAAGGCACTTGTGAATCGGTTCAATAATGGCTGGTCCGGGTCCTGCGTCAGTTCATCGAGTCGTGCCTGTGAGATTCCTGACATGAATTCAGAAGGATCAAAGCCAGGAGAGCTGAGTAAGACACGGGTCTCGCCGGTCTGCGGATCAATCGCTGATGCTGTTCCGGGATCATCCTGCATCGTTTCATAAGTCTTTTTTTGAAGAGTGGCATCAATTGTCAACGCAATATCTTCGCCATCTGTCGGTTTCGTTTCGGCAACAGTAACGTTTGAGCCGTCTTTTTTCTGTAAAGTGATTGTCGCACCGGCTTTACCACGTAAGCGCTCATCGAGTACTTGTTCAAGTCCACGTTTCCCGACTTGCTCGCCAGCTTGGATTTGATTTTTTGATTGTTTAATCTCGTCTGCTGTCGCTGAACCGATATATCCAATCAAATGAGAGGCTGCTTTACCAAGTGGATACGTTCGGACTTCCGTTTCTTGGACACTGATTCCAGGAATGTCACGCAATTTTTCAACCATTGCTTCGTCGGTCATCGTTTTGAGCGGAACGAACTGTCCATCTTTGACCCAACTTGCCTTTAAGGAATCTTCGACTGAAGAGGTCGAGCGGTCGAGCAATTCGGCAACTTTCTCGACGTCTTTTAATTGTCCGGCTGTCGCGCCGACAGCAAATCCTTTTCCAGAGGTTGCGAGCGGTTTCTCATTCGAATCGAGTAAATCACCACGTTTGCCTTCAACGGTTTGTAGCTGGACTTTGTCGTCCTTTTTAAAATCCTTTAGGACAAAAGAAGTATCCCAGTCGATGAACCAGTTTTCGGTCTCACCTTGTTTCTCGAATGTCAGTGGAACTTGTTTATCGTAGGCAACGGTTCCTGCAACTGTATCAAAGGAAATCCGCACGGGAAGGGACGCTTTTTCGTCATCCGTTGCTTCCTCCGCTTTCTTTCGTTCGACGGATAACTTTTGAATATCAAGTGATTTCGACAATTGTTTCGTTCGCTCGATGAATTCTTTTTTACCGTATTCTTTTTTAGTAGCTGTACTCGCGTACGTATACATTTTATCGTAGTCCTGTTTCTCCCAAAGTTTGATATAGGCATCAAGACGTTCTTCAGGTGTCGGTTGATCTTGGCAACCGGCAAGCAGAGTCACGCCGAAAGATGCCGATAGAATCAAGGGAATGGTTCGTTTCATATGATTCGCCTCCTATATGCATGAGAGCCATGCATATACCGTACCACTCCTGTCAGAAGATTTCATCTGAAACAAAAAACCGGACTTCTCAAGATGAGAAGTCCGGCGAATCTGATTCAGTTGAAGTAATTGAGTGGATTAACGCTGTTTGCTGCAGACGTTCCACTGTAGACGTAAGAGCCGCGGTGCATTTCAAAATGCAAGTGAGCACCAAAGGCATTTCCTGTCGAGCCGACTGTCCCGATTTTTGTTCCTTTAGCAATCGTTTGTCCAACAGAAACAGCACGGCTGTTCATATGTGCGTAAACTGTCGTGTACTGGATGCCGTTAACCGTATGCGTCATCATGACATGATTACCGTATGCACCGTAGTAACGAGACGTGATGACCTTTCCAGCAGCTGAAGCATAGATGGGTGTACCTGTCGGAGCACCGATATCAATACCATTGTGGAACGTGTAACCATAAACACCGCTTGCCGCACCGTATCCTTGTGTGATCGGACCGCTTGCTGGACGCGAAAAACCAGTCGTTGCTTTTGTTGAAGTCGTCGTACTGTACTTTTTAACATATGTAGAAGAAACGTAGCGTGATGCGCCGCCGTATGAAATTTTTGTCCATGAACCAGAAACACCGAGATAATTGAATGTCTGTCCTGTATTGACGCTACCGACGATTTTATAAGCCGTTGATGGACCTGTCCGGACGCGTAGTCCGTCTGCCATGACTTTTACTTTATATGTCGTTGCGGCCTCAACTTTCGAAGCACTCGTTGTAGCAAAACCTGAAACTACCAAAGCTGTCATTGTCATTGTTGTAAGCAAACGTTTCATTAAGTGTATTTCCTCCTTAAAAATCTGAAGCGCCAGAACTGATCATTACAAAATTGTAAGATTTTATGCATATTTATTTATTTTAAAGAATGATTTTTCGCCTGAGATGATTATAGCATCGTCAATAACACAAAAATATTTCAAATATGTTTCAAAATTACGCTTTGTTAACATATATTGTAATGGATTTTAAAGTAAAAAAAGAAACCGACAAATCGTCGATTTCTTTTTTTACTTGTATAACGTTAGTCAGCAGAGAATGGTGAATATACAGTGAGATGTTGAGGAAGTACCTCGACAGTCACAGGAACATGACCTGCCGTATCACCATCGGCATTGATTGGTAACTCTTCTTTCGAACGAATCTCGACACGTGTCGTCGTGAAGTGTTCGATTTGATCCGCCTTTGATAACCCACCCGTGATGAGTTTAGGTAATGCTTGAAGCGCATCAAAGAATCCGAGCTTCGTAATGATGAATCCATGCAGTAATCCATCGTCGACTTTTGCTTCTTCCGCAAACGATTCGAATCCACCAACGGAATTCGTCAAGGCGATGATTAACAAGTGGGCTTCTCCATCAAATTGTTTTTCGGCAGAGTTGATTTCGATTGGATAAGGACTATGATCCTTAAAGGCTTTCAGACCTTCAATGAAATAAGCGACCGATCCAAGTGACGTTTTCTGTTCGATGCTCACTTCTTCGACGGCTTCCGCAATCAGACCAACCGCAATGACGTTCATGAAGTAATGATCATCATATTTACCGATATCAAGCGGGCGGGCAGGGGCATCAGCTAATATCTGAATCGCCTCTTCGGGGTCCGTCGGGATGTGTAACGCGCGTGATAAATCATTGACCGTCCCAAGCGGTACGATCCCGAGTGTTGGACGATGTGGTTGCTCGGCAATTCCAGTAATGACTTCATTGACCGTTCCATCACCACCCATGGCGATGACGGCGTCGTAATTAGACTGGGCGGCATGACGTGCGAATTCCGTTGCATCGTGTTCTTTTTCCGTGAATCGAACGTCGACGGTTTGAAAGCGAGTAGCAAGCGTCTCTTCAGCGAGCGTCGCGTGTTTTTTTCCGAGTTCTTTACCAGAAGACGGGTTGATGATCAACATAGCTTGAGACAAGATGAATTCCTCCTTTGACGTATCTTTTCCTATTTTCCCGAGTCAAAGAAGGACTAATCATTTTAGTTCAAGTTTCTAAAATTAAACGTTCATACAAACCTTCAATTTTTCGTAACAATGCTTCTTTTTCCATCTCGACCGTCATCCATTCTTCTTCCGCGGATACATGAGAAAGAACGGCATCAAGATGTACGACTTGAAGTTCCAGCTCTTCTATTTGCTGTTCAATGGACTGTTCTTTCGCAGGTGCTTTCGAACGCTTTGAAATTTTCGATTTCTTCTCATGATTTATCTGAGGTGGTGTGTCATGACTGGCTTGTCGTTTCTCCACTGCGTAAGCATAGTTTCCAGTATACGAAGTAATTTGATGGTCAAGCCAAATGATTTTTGAAAAAAGACGATTCAAGAAATAGCGGTCGTGTGAGACGGCGATCAATGTACCAGAAAAATTCTCGAGTGCTTCTTCAAGCGTCTCTCTTGATTCAATATCTAGATGATTCGTCGGCTCATCGAGAATCAAAACGTTGATCGACGAATGAACGAGTACGGCAAGCTGCAATCGAACACGTTCTCCTCCGCTTAGTGACAAAATAGACCGAAAGACAGTCGGTCCAAAAAACAGGAACCGGGCAAGAATATGGCGGGCTTCCGCTTCTGGAACGGCAATGCGGTCTCTAAACCAGTCGATTAAGCGAGCATCCTCCTCGAAATGGGCATGCTGGGACAAGTAACCGATCCGGTTCGATGGTCCACGCGTGAGCGTGCCTGCGTCTGGTGACAATTCATCAAGCAACAGTGCGAGCAACGTCGATTTCCCGCTCCCATTCGTTCCGACGATTGCAACCCGATCTTGAGCCATGATTTCGAACGAGACAACATCGAAAATGCGACGGGAATCGTAAGCGAAAGAGAGCTCTTCAGCGCGAAAGACGACTTGACTCGTATGATCGGTAGAAGAAAAAGAGACATCAGCGGTTTTGGCTTCGAGTTGCGGTCGTTTGATCCGTTCGATTCGCTCGAGTGCCCGCTCCATCGATTTTGCTTTACGGAATAATTTCTCACTCGGTGGAGATGCTTCGTTTGCCCACTGCCGTAGTCGACGAATCGCTTCCTTCATCTTCTTGATTTTTTTCTGTTGTTCCTGATAGGCGTGGAACTGTTCCATCAAGCGACGTTCTCGTTCGACGACGAACGCACTGTAGTTCCCTAGATAGGAGGTCAGTTCACCATCTTCAAGCTCGACGATCGAGGTGACGACGGCGTCTAAGAAGACCCGGTCGTGAGAGACGAGCAGGATAGTTCCAGTGTAGTCCCGTAAGAATTGTTCTAACCATTCAACGGCAGCTAAATCAAGATGGTTCGTCGGCTCATCAAGGATTAGGAGGTGTGGTTCCATCAGCAACATGCGACCGAGGCAAATCTTAGTTTGCTCACCGCCGCTCAACTGATGGAAAGGGCGAGTGAGTAACGGACGTAAATGTAATCCGTTCACCATGCGCTCGATCTTCGAGTCGAGTAGATAGCCATCTTTTTGTTCGAATGCATTTGTCGCTTCCGCATATCGAACGAGTAGTGCATCCAGATCATCTGGCGCTGTCGCCATCAAAAGCTCCAACTGTTGCATCCGAGAACGGATTGCGAGGATCTCTTCAAACGCCGTCCAAAGGACGTCGAGTCCGGTCATCGTTTCGGCATAAGTGGGAAGTTGTTCCAAGTAGCCAATCGTCAAACCGTTCTTTTGATAGATGACGCCACCGTCCGGTTGGTCAAGGCGAGCAAGTAAGCGGAGTAATGTCGTTTTACCACTCCCGTTTCGTCCAATCAGACCGACACGATCGTGTTCGTTTAAGAAGAGGGAAACGTCCGTTAAGATCGTTTCGCCTCCGAATTGTTTTGTCAGATGTTGAATGTCGCAAATCATCATAATGAGTTGATCCTTTCGCGCGCATTAAAAAAAGGAGAGCGCAAATAGCACTCTCCCTAGTGTGTGAAAGATGCGCTTTGCTGTATTTTTCAATCATGAAGTTCTAAAAAGGGCAGACGGGTGCCTTAGAACGCCATTCCATGAAAAATCGCGCGCAACAGATACAATTGTTCCATTAACCAATGTTTGCACGCAGCAAAGTCCATCATTTCACACCACCTTTCGTTTCAGATACAATCAGTTTACCATTATCTTGTTAATTGCGGAAGTCTGAATTATTTGAACACACCAGCAATCGAGCTGAAGAAGTCACTCAGACCATCAAATAATTTAGCGAAGAATCCTTTTGTCTCCTCGGACGTTGCAAACGCATGGATGTCTTGACCAGCATTTTTTAGTCCACTCTCGATTTGCCCCCAGTTGATGTTCGCTTGCTCCATTTGATTGAATAGATTCGTCAACCGATCCATCTGTGCATCAGACAGTTGGATGTTGTTGTTTTGAATGACTTGGACGATCAGGTTTTCGATCTCGACTTTTGTTTCCGGTTTTTGATTCGCGATTTCGGCCTTGATCTCATTCATCAAATCAGCGACTTTATCTGTCCCGACTGTCTTCCCGACGTCTGAAGTGACCGATAATTCTTGCTGTGCTAAATCTTTCCGTTCGTCACTCAGCTTGATTCCGGTCTCAGCCGAAGTTTGATCATAGGCTTTCATGATTCCTGTCAGTGCTGATGTTCCAGTCACTTTATAAGGAGAAGTGATCGTGATGTCGGCATCTTTGACACCTGCCGTGACGAGAGCGTTCAAGTACATATCCTTCGTCACCCACGTAATGTTTTCCGTCGCAACGGAAAGTCCGTCACCTTTTTCCGTCAATTCGATTTTAGCGGATGAATACATGTTGCCACCTTTTTGCGACTGGGGAATGTTTTTCCCGAGATATTTTTCTTCGTCAGCAGAAGTGGCGATGATCGGCGTGATGCCTTCCGGTGCATTGAGACGGGAAAGCACCCAAGCCTTATCCTTTGCGCCGAGCGACTCCCCGAGAGTGACGATTGTTTTATCAACGACTTGCTCAGCGGATGCGGCTGTCGGAAGTAATAAAGCAGAAGCGATAACGGCTGACGCCATGATTTTTGTTGGTGTATGCATAATGAATTCCTCCAATTGTAAGTAACAGAATGAACTATAGTATCAGGTACTAAAATTAGTGTACGAGAACGAAAGGAGTTCGGAATCGGTCTGTAGATGGAGACGATATCCGCCTTCTGACACTCCATAGTATAGCGAAAAGAGGACAACTTGACTTCCATTTTCAGCATGCTATAGTGGATTTGAATCGAATAATGACCACTAGGGGAGTCGGTTGACCGACTGAGACGAACGAAGACGTTCGGACCCTTTGAACCTGATTAAGTTCGTACTTACGGAGGGAAGTGGCGTCAAGTCTTGTTCTTCTTGCGCCATGCCCGTGTGTTTCGGGGTGGTGTTTTTTCGTTTCATAAAAAAGAGGAGGATGAGATCATGACATTCACACAAGAAATCAAGCAAGCAGCACAAGCGTATTGGGACAGTAGTTTTACCCACCCATTCGTTCAAGGAATCGGCGAGGGAACGTTACCGCTCTCGAAATTTCGACATTATGTTATGCAGGATGCGTATTACTTAAAACACTTTGCGAAGATTCAAGCGAAGGCAGCGTCAAAAGCAGATGACTTTGCGACGATTGCGACACTTGCCGAGCACGCGACTTCGACATATGGGGCAGAACTGAGCTTGCATCAATCATTTTTCGAGCCGCTCGGTATCACAGAAGCAGATCTTGAAGCATTTGAACCGGCACCAACGGCATATGCTTACGTCTCACACATGCATCATGCGAGTGAAGGGACGCTTGGTGAGACGATTGCTGCCATCTTGCCATGTTACTGGTTGTATTATGAAGTTGGACAACAATTATTGACGTGTACACCGGATGAAAAAATCTATCAGCAATGGATCGACACATATAGTTCGGAATGGTTCGAAAAGGTCGTCTTTGAACAGATTGCACGGCTTGATGCGTTGGCGGAACAAGCAAGCTCGGCTGAACGAGAGCGGATGAAACAGCATTTCGTGACGAGCTGTTATTATGAGTTGCTGTTTTGGCATATGGGATGGACGGAAGAAACGTTTACGTCGATTTACGAGACGATTCCAGCATGGACGGTATCTTCTTAAACGGATAGATGGTAGAATTAGGTATAACATTTAGCGGAAGTAGGGGTAGAAATGGAGATCATCGTGATCGTACTCGCAATCAGCGCCGCGTATGCCGTGCAACGAATGCTGGGTAAAGTCAAAGTAAGATTTATTGGATATATCATTCCAACTTTAATCGTGTTGTCCGGTATATCCGCTACGACTCGAAACTTCAAGGTAGCATATAGCATGGGGAGCTACATTTCTGCTGTTCTTGTCATTGTCGTCTATGCATTACTGACCTATTGGTTATACCGCGTCTACCATCGTGCGAAAGAAGAAGCGGAATATCCGTATCAATCATTAAAAGACCGAGGCATCCTTTAAAGGGGGCTCGGTCTTTTGTGTATCATGTTCTCATTTTTTCCAGTTTTTAAAGCCATCACCGAATTCGAGATGCAGTTGATCGGTAAAGACACCGTTCTGAAAGACCGGCACATCAACTGGTAAGGTGCCTTGCGGTTTGAACGTTCCGAAAATTGCTCGAATACCAGCAGGGAGGTTCGGTCCCGCTGATTTCAGATTGCCTGCTTCAGAGTCCGGTCCGTTCGGATCCCCTTTAAAACCATAGACGAGGACGTGTGCCGGTGCGTCCGGTTGAACGGCGACATCGTATGGATTACGGAGGCTAAGCAAGACGGATGGTGTATTTGTTTGTTTCGCATACCGGAAGATTGAAGCTGGAATCGCTTGCTCTGGTGCAGTAGGCAGTAGTTTGGCACTCGTATTGACGTTTGAACCAACGATGATGTAATCTGCTGCATCGAGTTGTGCCCGTAGTGTCGGGTTTTGGTCGAGCGGTAGCGTAGTAGCCGAGTAATTCGCTGTCGTTACGTGCCAGTTCCGGTTCTTAGGCAGGGAAGCAATCGTCTTTTTCATGCTGTCCGTTTGATCCGTCGCAGGGGCGATCACAAGAACGTTTGCATTCTTTTTCGGCTTGAAGGGTAACGTCCGCTGATCATTTTTCAGGAGTGTGACCGCGGCTTCCGTCATCGCGCGTTCTTTTGCTTTATGTTCGGGACTACCGACGATTTGGTTCGCTTGCGCGAGTTTATCAGCTAAGGATGTCGTATCCGTCGTGCCATTCCATATTCCGCGTTCTGCCTTCAGCGTCAGGATCCGCTCGACCGATTGATCAATCCGTTCCTCTGACAGACGTCCGTCTTTGACTGCCGCAATCACGTCCTTAAAAATCTGGTCGAGTTTTATGACATCCTGCTCGGAACGAAGAATCGTCGGCATGAGCGCGATGTCGACACCGGCGTCAAATGTTTTCAGAACGGCTTCTGATTCCGTAAAATTGTCGGCGATCGCCTGCATATTCAATGCATCCGTGATGACGATGCCATCGTAGCCGAGTTTTTCGCGCAGTACGCCCGTGATGACGTCATCCGACAATGTCGCAGGTAAAGGGAAAGTGCCGTTTTTTGACGTGACGACTTCAGACTCGATTGTCGGCATTCCGATGTGTCCTGTCATGATCATATCGATGTCTTCGGCGATGGCTCGCTTGAACGGGACGAGCTCGACTTGTTCCAGCTCCTCCAAGGACCGGTCGACAACCGGCAAGCCATAATGGGAATCGGTCGCCGTATCGCCGTGACCCGGGAAGTGTTTCGCGGTCGCTGCGACGCCTTCAGTTTGAATACCCTTCATCAAAGCGGAACCGAGCATTCCGACGAGCTCCGGGTCACTTGAGAACGAGCGAACACCGATGACGGGATTTCCAGGGTTACTGTTGACGTCAAGAACCGGCCCGAAGTTGACATTGATGCCGAGCGCATGCAGTTCGGAACCGATGATATGACCGGCATCATTGGCATACGCGCTACTACGGGTTGCACCTAACGCCATATTGCCGGGTAAGTTCGTTCCTGTTCCGAGCCGAGTGACGATGCCACCTTCTTGGTCGATCGTGACAAAGAGCGGAATATCGTTGCTGTCATCTTGTTTGACGACTTCTTGCAGATCATGAACGAGTTTTGTCGTCTGTTCGGTTTCACTGACGTTCTCAGCAAACAAGATGACGCCACCTAAATCATAGCGGTCGATGATGTTCGCGACTTCCGGAGCAAGCGACGTATGGTTACTGCCATTCCACTGCCGGAAGTCCGGCATGATCATCTGTCCGATTTTTTGTTCGAGTGTCATCATGTCGATTTTTTGACTGATCCGATCTGCTGAAGATCCTGCCTCTGCCATGACAGGCAAACTACTTGAGACGAGTACTGCTGCGAGTCCTGCTGTTAACGTGAATTGCCCGATCCTTTTCATGATGTACATCCTCCTCTAGTCAAACCACGACTGGAATTCTTTTCAATACGGACAGTATAGCAAGGTGCTTGTTTTAAAACAATATTTTATTTGAAAACGATTACATTAGCAAATAAGTTTTAATAATGTTTTTGTGCATTCCGATTTGAACAAAAAAATGACTCCCCTTGAAGAGGAATCACTTTTTAGTCATTCGATCGATCAGCTATAGCGCTCCACGATGTTTGTCAGCTGGCGTTCGACAAATGACTGATCCTGCAGTTCACTATTGGATAGGCGGAGTTTGATCATCGACTCATCCGCTCCAGCCATTTCACTGAACAATGATCCGAGACTATGCGCACGACGATCGACTTGGACGATTAAATCAATCCCTGAGCTGTCTTGGAGCATGATGATTTCGATCTCATCCAGTTTATGAGCGTAGTGTGTATTGCGTGCTGAGTATTCAAGTTCCTGAGCAATCGGTAAATCTTTACGGAATCGTCCAGGTAATTTTTCTGTATCGGCTTTCTTTAACCGGAAGCCAAGTGACTCCATGGCATCTAAGACCGTCGTTTGATAACGGTTTGCTTCGACGATGACAGCGTCACGGTCCGACGGATCAACGGATTGTGCAATGTCAAGTCCGGTCTCGATCCATGATTTCGATTGGCTGACGGAGAGTGGCGTATTTAGTGGCACACGTAATGTGAATGGAATTTCCCGCTCGACACCCGCTTTGATCGTGAACTTCGCTTCATTTAAGGCAAACCGGTCGAGCGTAAAGGTCGTAAACGTCGTACTATCATTGACTTCTTGTTTGTACTGCGTGTTGAATTCAAGATAAATCCGGTCAATTTCTTGATCGACGTTTCCACCTTTGATATGGACGACACCGTGGATTTGACCGCCTGGTTCACAGCGATCATCCGTCAACCGTGTGTCGACCGTTGCAGCACCGATTCCGATTTGTGAGAGAATTTTTTTGAACATGATGCATTCCTCCTTTTGATTACGTACGAATGATGAAGCGTGTAAACTTGTCGAACAGGTACGAATTTGCTACAGTTTCGAAAGAACATTAGAAAAGGACGGGACGACTAGTGGAACTACATGAATTAAAAGCGAACCTTGCTTCGAAAATCACGCAAGGAGTACTGATCCATGCAACGATGAGCAATCCGCGTCAAAAATCCAATGATCTCCGACGAATCAAGGTAAAACCGATTCTATTAAGAGATACGGTGATGATGCAGGTTGAGTTTCAATTTGAACGCGTCATGAAGCATGAAAATATTTTAGTGGAGGATTTCATCGGTCGACTCGATGACTGGTTCACGGAATTCCGGCAATTCCTCTTCCGTTTTGAAGAAGAAGAATGGCAGTTCCAGCTCTCGAAAAAGATGAAAGTCGCGATCAAGACATCCCAAAAGGAACCAATGAAAGCACTCTTGTCGCATGACCGAAAAAAAACCTATCTATTAGAAGACGGTGTACCGGTTCCGTTTCTGATTCGTCTAGGTGTGATGACGGAAGCGGGGCAAGTCAAAAAACAGAAGTACGATAAGTTCAAGCAAATCAATCGCTTCCTTGAATTCGTCGAGGATAGCATCGCCGCCTTACCAACAGGAAAAAAACTGCGGATTTTAGACTTTGGTTGCGGGAAATCGTATTTGACGTTCGCTCTCTACCATTATTTAAAAGTCGTCAAAGGATTCGACCTTGAAGTGACAGGTCTTGATTTAAAGAAAGAAGTTATCGAAGAATGTACGCAAATTGCACGTGATCTGGATTATACCGATCTGACATTCCGCGTCGGAGACGTTCATGATTATACAGGGGAGACGGAAGTCGACCTGATGGTGACGCTTCACGCTTGTGATGTTGCGACGGACGTCGCACTCGCGCGAGCTGTCGACTGGAATGCATCAGTCATCCTAAGTGTACCGTGTTGTCAAAAGGAACTGAACCGTCAATTGGACTGCGCTCCGCTTGATGTCATGCTCCAGCACGGACTGATCAAAGAAAAATTCGCATCACTTGCGACGGACTCGATTCGTGCCGAGTTATTGACGCTTGTAGGATATGAAGCGCAATTGCTTGAATTCATCGATCTTGAGCACACACCGAAGAACATCTTGATCCGTGCGTACAAACAAAACAAGCGACCAACGGAAGAAAAAATCGACCGGTACATCGCATTCCGTGATCTGTTGCAGGCACGACCATTTTTAGAAAATGAATTAAGCGGCAGACTTGGACAGATTTCACCGAAACTCGTACAATAAGAAGGAGAACGAATCAAAGGAGGCAATACGATGGATTTCCAAATGTATTTTGAAGATGTCGTCCAAACAGCCCGCAAAGAAGCGCAAGCTGCTGGATTTGAAGAATTAACGACGCCAGAGAGCGTGGATGAAGCAATGAAACGGGAAGGTCTGACACTTGTCCTTGTCAATTCTGTTTGTGGATGTGCTGGCGGGATCGCCCGTCCTGCAGCAGCGTACGTCAATCGGAAAGAGGGCATCAAGCCCGATCATTTCGTCACAGTATTCGCTGGACAAGATCGCGAAGCGACAGACCGTGCGCGTGAATATTTCGAAGGTTATCCACCTTCATCTCCATCATTTGCGTTAATGCAAGATGGAAACATCCTCTCGATGGTCGAGCGCTTCGACATCGAATCGTTCACGGCGGAAGAAGTCGTCGAGAAACTTGAATCATTAATTGAAATCTACGCCTAAGCGAAGAAGACTCCTGAAAAAGGAGTCTTTTTTTGTGTATTCATAAGACTAAAATAATAAATTTTAAATTTGAAAACGTTTGCAAAATTGTATAAACAGTCATTTATGCATGATTTATGAATAGAAAGTCAAAAAAAATTATATATTTATGCTTTACAGTGAATAAATATTCGTATATCCTAAAAGCAATAGAACAGGTCAGGCTTTTCGGTATTGAATTGGACATACACATAAGTCATACTATTGTTAAAGTTCTGACAATTGAGCGTTGGAAGGGGAAATCTCGAATGAAAAAATTATTAGCAACGGCAATGGCAGGCATTCTGGCAGTCACAATGGCAGCATGTGGCGCGTCGGAAGAATCAACAGGTGGATCAAGTAAGGATGATAAAGTATTGACGATGGGAACATCAGCGGATTACTTCCCATTTGAATACATCGATACGAAAAAAGGAGAAGACATCGTCGGCTTCGACGTTGCGATCGCCAAAGAAGTTACGAAAAATCTTGGATATAAATTAAAAATCGAAGATATGGAATTCGGTAGTCTACTTGGTGCGCTTAGCTCAGGTCGTGTGGATTTCGTCATGGCGGGCATGACACCAACGGAAGAACGGAAGAAAAATGCTGACTTCACGGACATTTACTTCGAATCGAAAAACTTAGTCATGACGAAGGATAAAGCGATCAGTTCAGAAGATGAACTCAAAGGTAAAAAAATCGGTGTCCAGCTTGGTTCGATTCAAGAGGGACTCGCGAAAGACCGCTTTAAAGACAGCGAAACGGTTCCATTGAACAAAATTCCAGAAATCATTCAAGAATTGAATACAGGTCGGATCGATGCCCTCATTATCGAGGATGCAGTCGCCGTCAAATACATGGATCAAGATGCCTCCCTGAAAACGTACCAGATTAAAGAAGATGGTCCAGCTGGTTCAGCAATCGCCTTCAAAAAAGGGGATAAGATGCGTGACGATTTCAACAAAGAGCTGAAGAAAATGATCGACAGTGGTGAAATCGATAAATTAGCAGAAGAGTGGTTCCAAAAAGAAGCAAAATAAGTCAAGTGCATGGGGGTGGGGGTAACTTCATCCCTTTTGTGCGACGTTAGGAGATTGATTATGATAGACTTTACAAAGATTCAAGATTCAATTCCATATATTCTCGAGGGCATTCCGGTCCTCTTCCAAGTCGTCATCGTAGCAGCCATTGCCGGGATGCTGATCGGAATCGTCGTCGCGGCACTAAAAATCACAAAAAGTCGAATCCTCCGTTTTATCGGTCATGCCTACACAGCGATTTTCCGGGGTACACCACTGATTTTGCAACTGGCAATCGTTCACTTCGGATTACCGCAACTAACTGGATATGTCACGACAGGATACCAATCAGCAATCATCGCCTTCTCTTTGAACTCCGGAGCGTATATTTCGGAAATCATTCGGGCAGGGATTCAGGCTGTTGATCGTGGACAATGGGAAGCTGCAGATGCGCTCGGTATTTCGTATTTCAAACAACTGCGTTCGATCATTTTGCCGCAAGCCTTTAAAAATATCCTCCCAGCGATCATGAACGAATTGATCACGTTGACGAAGGAGTCGGCGCTTGTCTCGACGGTCGGCGTGCTTGATGTCATGCGCCGGGCGCAAATCGTCGGAGGAGAAAAGGCAATCTATTTCGAACCGTTATTGTTTGCCGGATTCGTATATTTTGTTCTTGTCATGGGATTGAGCTTGATAGGCCAACAAGTCGAAAAAGCTATGAGAAAGAGTGGGTAATCAGATGGAACCTATGATCCAAGTCACCGATTTGCATAAGCAGTTCGGAAAATTAGAAGTATTAAAAGGTATATCGACGACGGTTACACGCGGTGAAGTCGTCGCTGTCATCGGACCGTCGGGATCTGGTAAATCAACATTTCTACGATGTATCAATTTACTTGAACAACCAACGAGTGGGACGATCATCGTCGATGGTTTTGAACTGACAAAACCAAAGGCGAACATCTCGAAAGCACGTCAGAACATCGGCATGGTTTTCCAACAGTTCAACTTGTTCCCGCATAAGTCTGTCCTTGATAATCTGACGTACGCACCAATCAACGTCCTCGGGATTTCAAAGGACGAGGCGATTAAACGAGCGGAGACGTTACTGGAACGTGTCGGTTTAGCGGAAAAACGCGATAATTACCCGAATCAGTTGTCAGGTGGACAAAAACAACGGGTCGCGATCGCCCGCGCACTTGCGATGGAACCGAACGTCATGCTGTTCGATGAACCGACATCAGCCCTTGACCCAGAGATGGTCAACGAAGTGCTAGACGTCATGAAGCAGCTTGCTGAGAGTGGAATGACGATGGTCATCGTGACGCACGAGATGGGCTTCGCAAAAGAAGTCGCCGATCGTGTCTTGTTCCTCGATGAAGGAATTTTAATGGAAGAAGGTTCACCAGTCGAACTCTTCGACAATCCGAAGACGGACCGGGCAAAAAAATTCCTCGAAAAAGTTTTATGATCACCGTACGCTAACTCTGAAAAGGGGTTAGCGTTTTTCGATTTTTAATATAGAGGAGGATAAGAATGAAAAAACTGCTGGAAGGTCATCATACTCGTCTGACACGTTTTCAACCGGAAGATACCGAAGTGATGCAACGATTGCTTGACGATGCGACATTCGCCCGTCATTTTAGTGCAACGCCATATCGTCATTTATCCATGGATAAGATTGAAAAGATGATGGCGACGGATGCACCGGAGACGTTTCGATTTGCGATCCGGAACTTTGAAGATGAACGGATGATTGGAGTCGTTGCATTAGAAGATATTTTACCGGCACACGGAACGGCGTGGTTGATGATCGGCATCGATCCGGATTGTGAAGGGCAAGGGTATGCGACGGATGCGCTACAGACGATCCTCGAATACGCCTTCTTGGAGCTGAATCTGTACCGGATTCAATTGACGGTCTTTGATTATAATTTGCGTGCAATTAAATTATACGAGCGACTTGGGTTCGTGCAGGAAGGAAGATACCGTGCTTTTTTACGACGAGACGGAGAGCGGCATGACATGTTACTGTATGGATTACTTGAACCGGAATGGAGGGGTCGACAATGATTCAAGAAACGGAAGCGTTCGTCCGGTCGTTTCATGCGACGGACTTTTCAGGTCATGATTATGCTCACATTGAACGAGTTCGCCGTTTAGCGTTACATATTGCAAAACAGGAAGGCGGGAATACCCGGATCATCGAATTAGCAGCCTTACTTCATGACGTAGCAGATAGCAAACTCGGGGGAACGGCAGAGACGGTCGCCACCTTTTTGCAAGGAAAGGTGACAGAGGAGGAACAGGAACAGATTTTAAACATTATCACGAGCCTGTCCTATAAAGATGGCACACGTCCACCAATGCGAACGATCGAAGGACAAGTCGTCCAAGACGCCGACCGTCTCGATGCGATCGGCGCAATCGGGATTGCGCGAACGTTTCAGTTCGCTGGTCGGTTCGGGGAGCCAATGCATGTGCCAGGACTAACAGCACGAAAGCCGGGTGATCGAACAGGCGAGACAAGTGCCCTGAATCATTTTGAAGAAAAGTTATTCCGACTAAAAGATTTAATGAATACGAAGACGGCCCATCATTTAGCGGAGGAACGGCATCGCTACATGGAAGAGTTCGTGGCTCGTTTTAAGGAGGAATGGGAGGGGGTTACGGGAGGAACAGGTGAGTTTTAAATTGTTTAACACATAAGGCGTGTTGTCCGGTTCGTTTTCCAGACAACACGCCTTATGTTGTATTTAACTAAGGATGATGGCAGTAATTAACCCAAGTGCTGCGAACAGACCAACGATCGCGCCGCCTTCCTCGTGAGCTTCCGGCATCATCGTCGAAGCGAGCATCGCGATGATCCCACCACTTGCGAAGCCACCGATCATGGCGAACTGCATGTCTGGTAGTTCTGCGAGAACCGTATAGCCGGCGAGTGAGGCGAGGGCGGAGATCAACCAGACGACTCCCCACATCAGCAAGACTTTTTTCTTCGAAAAGCCATCTTTTCGTAACCCCGTCGTACTCGATAAACCTTCCGGGATGTTACTGACGAAAATTGCCGCGACGAGTGCCGCGCTGACATTTCCAGATAACAGACTGGCACCGATCATGATTGATTCTGGGATGGCATCAAGAATCGTCCCAAAGAAAATCGCCGTCCCCGTGCCTTCATTCCCACCAGACGAGCGTTTCCGTTTACTCGCGCCGCGTGACGAGACGAACAAGTCAAAGCCCGTAAAGACAAGTGCCCCGACGATAAAGGAAATCGCGACGACGAACGTTGTTGATTTCTTTAATGCCTCATCGAGCAACTCAAATGTCGCTGCTCCAATCAAGATTCCTGTTCCAAACGACATGATGTAACCGATCAGTCGTTGTTTTAAGGGTAAGTACAGTCCAAACAAGGCGCCAATGACAACGGCGCCACCTGCTAACGCACCCCAACCGAACGCACCCCACATATGATCGCCTCCTTCTTGTACTTTCTACCTGTTCTATATAATTCATAAACATAGCGAAAAGAAAGAAAAATAGTTCGAGACGAATGTAAGGGGCTGACTCCAAAAAAGAATGCCGCGTCTTTTCACGCTCTTTCCTCAGGCGAGACACAAGCTAGTTTTCCTGCTTCATTCAAGCAGGAAAGCAGATCTTGTTCGTCTCTGACAGCGCAAAAATGCGCTTTTTCCTGTAGGAGTGGCGTGAAACGCGTCATTCTTATCTTTGTGGAGAACGACTTCTTAAGTGATTAAATCTCAATCATCAGAATGGTTGTTTATTTAACCAATGACCACCGTCAAGAGCGATGCATTCTCCGTTCAAGTAGCGGGCTTGATCTGATACCATCCAGCTTGCGAGCGTCGCGATCTCTTCCGGTGTTCCGAATCGACCGAGTGGGACGTTGCGGCGAATTCGTTCCGCGTGTTCTGGTGATAAAGCGAGTTTATCGGCACCACCCGTTCGTTCGATCGGTCCCGGACTGATCGCGTTGACACGGGCTTGATATTTATAGCCCCATTCGACGGCAAGCGTCCGCGTCAAGTTCAGCACGCCGGCTTTTGCAGCAGCACTCGGAGCGACACCAGCGCCGGCCTGCCATGCATAAGAAGCGACGATATTGACGATTTGACCGCCAGCGACTTGATCTTCCTGCCAACCCTTGACAAGAGCGTGACAGCAGTTAAATGTCCCGTTGAGGACGATATCGATGACCGTCTTCCATCCATTCGGCGATAATTCGTCGGTCGGACAGATGAAGTTCCCGGCAGCATTGTTGATCAATGCCTCGAGACGACCGAACCGTTCGCGTGCTTGCTTGACAGCAGCAAGACAAGCGTCCGCGTCACGGACATCCATCTGAATCGTCAGATGCTCGCCTTGAATCTGTTCCAATGCTTCATCCATCAGTCGCAAGCGTTCTGCGTCACGTCCTGTGACGACGACATTCCAGCCAGCTTCCTTTAAGGCGAGCGCCATCGCTTTCCCCATTCCGTTCGTTCCACCCGTCACCATGATCGTTTGTGTCATATTGCTTCCTCCTTTATGTAATGAATGAACAGCCATTCATATTCTTTATTCAAAAAAGAAGGAGCGAACTCCTTCTTTTTTTACTTATTGTGTTGCAAGAGCTGTATCTGTTAAAACAGGAACGACTTGTTTCTTACGTGAAACGACACCTTCGAGGTAGACGAGGTTGTTCGTCGCTTCAAGACCATAAGCACGTTCGACGAGATTCGCTTCTTTCCCGAGGACGAGTCCGACTGAGTTGTTCGTCAAGATATCCGTGACGATAAAGACGAACAAATCAAGACCTTTTGCAAGGATGACTTCGTTGATCGCTGTTTCGAGTTCTTCTTGGCGAAGCAAGACTTCAGCTGTATCGACCGTGTTGACTTGAGCGATTTCGACTTTGAGTGTTCCCATCGTGAATTCTTTTGCGTCAAGTGCGATCAATTCAGGAACAGTTTTCTTCGAGAGATCAGCTCCAGCTTTGAGCATCTCAAGACCGTAGACGTTCGCATCGACACCGGCGATTTCTGCGAGTTCACGCGCTGCGATGATATCTTGCTCTGTGCAAGTCGGTGATTTGAACAGAAGCGAGTCAGAAATGATCGCTGATAGCATCAGACCAGCGATTTCTGGTTTGATTGCAACACCATGCTCTTTGTAGAGCTTGTTCAGGATCGTTGCTGTACAACCGACTGGTTCTGCCCGGTAATAGACAGGATCCGATGTCTCGAAGTTTGCGATTCGGTGATGGTCGATGACTTCTGTTACCGTAACAGCGTCGATATCGTTCGCACTTTGTTGACGTTCGTTGTGGTCGACTAAGATGACGTGTGACGCTTCTGTCGCGACCTCTGTCACTAGACGTGGTGCTGAAACTTTGAACGTATCGAGCGCGAATAACGTTTCATCATTCATCTCACCGAGGCGGATTGCTTCGGCATTGACACCGAGCGCTTTCTTTAATTCTGCATAAGCGATTGCCGATGTGATCGTATCGGTATCAGGATTTTTATGACCAAATACTAAAACTTTTTCCATGACGTGTTCACTCCTCAATGATTGTTGTCTCGCCCTATAGTGTATCATATCTCGGATTTAGAAAGCGTTCATTTTCACTAGGATACCAGCGATTTTTTCGCTCCAGAAGGGGTCTGACGCGTAAAAGACATTCATTCCTTTTTGTTTGTTCCCGAGGTAAGCCCCGCGGAAATAACGTCCATCCCGATCAAGATAGTCCTTTGCGATGAATCGGCCGGTCTGCTCGATTGAATCCGTCAAGGATTTATAAGCAGTCGCATCTTCTCCCGGGGCAGAATCCGTCGCATTGACGCCGAATAGATTATTTTTTTCGCGGGCAATCTCAGACCGTCCATAGTCGGATTCGTGAATGGCGTGTGCAAGCAGGTAGGCCGCGTTGACCCGGTATTTCTTTTCAACGGATTTAAAGACTTTTCCTTTCCCGACCAAGGGGCTGTCCGGCGCTTGCTCCTTGATGAACGCATCGAGTTGTTTGGCACTCAGGCGCGTCGGTTTCGTCAAATCACGTGTCAGTGTCTTCGATTCGACGTATTTGCTCGTCCGAGACGTCGCGTTCGTCGCTTCACCAGCGACAATCAATCCACCAAGTCCACCGTCAGCAACGATGTAGTGAAGGAGTCGATTTCCCTTCGTCTGATAGTACGACGGATTCGAGACACGTTCTGCTGGGAACGGACGTAAGCGATCCGTTGGGACATAACCAGTTGCGCCTGCGACGCTGATGCGACTCGTCTGTTCACCGAACTGAAGCAATTGGACGCGTGTGCCGGAAGCGACGTAGGTAAGCCGTTTCTTTAAATCGGCGTCATGATGAATCGACAGAATACCGCGATCATCGACGATCCCGGTACCTTGTCCACCGAGATAGACGTAGCGGTCGTCCGATGAACGTTTTACCGCACCACGCTGACCCGCATACTCCTTTGCCTCGGCGAACGTTTGAAAGTCTTGTTCGTTGATTGTACCTTTCTCATAGCGCTCAGCTGTATAAGGAGCCGGTGGGGATAAAACTGTCTTCGGTTCCTCACGAAGCCAAAAGAACAAGAGAATGCCGATGAGGAAAAAGAAGAGTAACCCTTTCAGTGAGCTAGTCCGGCGCACGGGGCGACCAGGACGGATAGTGCGTGTCGTCAAAGAAAATCACGTCCTTTAAAAAGCAATGGACATTCGTGTCCAACGTAGGTAGTCTAACAAAGAAAAACAAAAGGGAGGTGAACCTGATGCAAATCGGTTATCGAACGCTGAAGACAGCGGTCGCTGCCGCGCTCGCGATGTGGATCGCGGAGCGACTCAAGCTCGATTATTACGTCTTCGCTGCGATCATTGCGATCTTGAGTATCCAATCGACACGAAAGAAGACGTTTCGGTCGTCCTACGAACGGATCATGGCGTCATTACTTGCCATCGTACTTGGATTCATTCTGTTCGAAGTCATCGGCTATCGTCCGGTTACGTTATTGATCTATTTCATTTTATTCCTTCCATCCGTTCAACGCCTCCGACTTCAGGACGGTTTCATCACGAGTGTCGTCATACTGACACATTTGTATACGGAACGTCAGCTCAACGCACATATCCTGTTGAACGAATCCTTATTGCTCGGCATTGGTGTCGGTGTCGGAATGCTTGTCAACATGTACATGCCAAGTCTCGATCTATTGATCGACGACCGACGGGAAAAGATTGATCAACGGATCGCGTCCTTATTCTATGAAGTCGCGGCCGCGATCGAGACAGGGCGAGTCAATCATCATGCGTTGACGCTTGACGAGACGGAACGTCTGTTACATGAGGGAAAAGATGCTGCCTTAAAACGGATGGGGAATGCGATCGGTCGACGTAATGATGATGAGGACTATGCCTATTTCCGGATGCGCGAACAACAATTTGAGTTACTGCGCGGTATCGTCCATCATGCCGAGGAACTTGTTCTCGTCGTCGAAGAAGGAAAAAAAGTCGCCGCCTTCTTTCGGACGATTGGCGACAATGTCCGACCTGAAGCCGACGCAATAGTATACATTTTAGAACTAGAAGCGCTATTGACGCGTTTTCGTGCCTCTGCCTTACCCGTCACGCGGGAAGAGTTCGAGGTCCGCTCTGCCTTGTTGCATATGCTGCAGGAAGCAGAGCAATATTTGCGTCTCAAACAACGCTACGTCAATCAAAAGAAATAAAACATCGTTGAAGCGAATGTTCCGAGTAGGAAAATCGCTAAGATTCCGATCGTCGTCCATTTAATGATCCGTTGTTGTTTCGATGGTCTTGCCATATCGTCATGTCCTCCTCTCTCATATCGACTGATTACTGCCATTGTACAAACAACCTTTCAGAAGTGCAAATGGCTGTCAGGATGGTATACTAATAAAGCGCTATTGGATTGAATTATATTAGAGGAGGTTTTTGTCATGGTCAATGAACAACGCGTATTGGATACGTTTTTAGAGCTTGTCCAGATCGATTCGGAATCAAAAGAGGAAGCACGGATTTGTGCTCACTTGAAAAAAACGTTTGAGGATCTCGGATGTGACGTTTTTGAGGATGACGCTTCGTCTAAGACGGAACACAAAGGAAATAACTTGATCGTCACGCTTCCGGCAACAAAAGACGGGGTCGATAAAATTTATTTCACTTCCCATATGGATACAGTATTCCCGGGTCAAGGAATCAAACCAATCATCGAGGACGGTTATGTCAAGACGGACGGCACGACGATTCTTGGAGCAGATGATAAAACGGGACTTGCTTCACTAATTGAACTCGTTCATGTACTCAATGAGACAAAACAACCACACGGAAAAATCCAGTTCGTCATTACAGTCGGTGAAGAATCTGGACTTGTTGGGGCGATGGTCCTTGATTCATCGAAAATTGATGCGGATTACGGTTTCGCACTCGATTCAGACGGAAAAGTAGGGGACATCATCACTGCTGCTCCAACCCAAGCAAAAGTCAATGCGAAGATTTTTGGAAAAACAGCTCACGCTGGTGTTGCACCAGAAAAAGGGGTCTCGGCGATTACGATTGCTTCAAAAGCCATCGCGAAGATGCCACTCGGTCGGATTGATGAAGAGACGACAGCTAACATCGGACGGTTCAGCGGTGGCGGTCCATCAACGAACATCGTTTGTGATTATGTAGAAATTTTCGCGGAAGCACGTTCACTTGTTGCTCCGAAGATGGAAGCGCAGACTGAGAAGATGAAAGCGGCGTTTGAAGAAGCAGCGGCAGAACTCGGTGGTCGTGCCGAAGTGGAGGTCAAAGTCATGTACCCAGGCTTCAAGTTCGAAGATGGAGATCAAGTTGTCGAAGTCGCAAAAGCAGCCATCACACAACTTGGACGTACACCACGTCTCTTGCATTCTGGTGGCGGATCAGATGCCAATGTCATCGCTGGTTTCGGTATTCCAACGGTCAACTTGGCGGTCGGATATGAAGATATCCATACGACGAATGAGAAGATGCCAATCGAAGAACTCGTCAAAACAGCGGAACTTTGTGTGACGTTAGTCGATTACATCACGAACAAATAAGCTGATGGAACACAAAAAGAGTGTATCGCGACATTGCGATACACTCTTTATCATTGTACGATTAAACTACTTGAGGACGATCCACATATTCCATAGACTCTAAAACGAGTTCTTCTGTACATAATAAGGTCGAAGCGATTTCATCGATTTGAATCGACTTTCCGTATTTTTGCCGATAACTTTCGTTTAGTTTACGGGCTTCCCGGACGATCCGGGCATATGTCCGTTCAATTTTAGTCATGGAAAAACCCACCTTCCAAATCTGAATAGGTACAGTTTACCATGCTTCAACAGACGAAAGGTGTATTTTGTGTATAAAAAATGCTAATTTTACGAAAAGGGGAAAAAGATGGAATTTTATTTTTTAGGGACAGGAGCCGGTATGCCGTCAAAACAACGGAACGTTACTTCGATTGCCTTGTTACACCCCAAAATGACTTGGTTGTTCGATTGTGGAGAGGCTACGCAACATCAAATCTTACACAGTCCGATTAAACCACGAAAAGTCAACGCGATCTTCATCACCCATTTACATGGGGATCATATTTTTGGATTACCAGGATTTATCAGTACACGAGCTGCCTTAGAAGGAACGACACCGCTAACGATCTATGGACCGATAGGGATTAAGGAATGGATGGATGCGACATTAAGGATTACAGGAACATATTTACGTTATCCACTCCAGATCGTTGAAGTCGAAGATGGTCAAACATACGAACAAGATGGTTTCCGCGTGACGGTGCGGTCACTTGAGCACCGTTTTCCGGCGTTCGGGTACCGCCTAGAAGGACCAGAAGAGCGTGGGGCATTACGTGTTGATGCACTGAAGGCACTTGGAGTTCCTTCCGGTCCACTCTATCGCCGAATCACACTGGAAGAAACCTTTGAATTCGATGGCACGGTCTACGCATCGTCTGACTTTTTAGAATCTCCCAAACCAGGTGTCAAGCTAGCGGTTCTTGGCGATACGATGCCGTGCGCGGCGTCGATAGAACTCGCGCGAGATGTCGATGTATTAGTCCATGAAGCGACGTTTGCCGATCGAGAAGTCGAACATGCGGGACGCTTCGGTCACTCGACCGCTCGACAGGCAGCTGTCATCGCGGATACGGCGCAGGTAAAAAAGCTCCTCTTGACGCACGTATCTGCGCGTTATGTCGATCAAGAAGAAGTACTGGAACAAGAGGCACGAGAAGTATTTGCAAACAGCCATCTCATGTTTGATCACCGGGTCGTTCCGGTCAAAGGGTAAAAGATGGACTTTCTCATTTTATGGGCACTCTTTTTACTGGCTGCTAGTGGCTTAGCGTTTTTACTTGAACGGCGAACGGAAAAAGAAACATACTTGTATATGAAGTTCATTTTTTATGCGTGTCTCGGCGCCGTGTCGTTTCCAGTCTATGATATTCAATTACCGCTCGGCATCATCATCTTTTTGATCGTGTTGCATCCGAAAAAGAATTCACGTTATAAACGATACATGGCATTATTCGGGTTCTTGTTCTTCCTGTTTCAACTGTTCCTCGGACCGTTTGATGCCGGAACGTTGCGGGAAGAAACTCAACAGATTGGTCGCGTGACCATCACGGATGATTCGTTCGATAGCTTTCTCGCACAAGTCGAACGCCGTGTAGGAGAAGACGGATTACGGTTGGAACAAAGCCAGCTAATGTTCGATCGAGGCGGGAATCTACGGAATGCTTCGTTTGAGATGCTCGTCCAAACTCCGAAACGGTTCATTCGTTATGAAGTCAGTTATCAAGAGTTGACCGGAACGATTTCCTATCGACCACGTGAAGAGTTGGCAACGAAATCATTGATATCGTATTATCAAAAACTGATTGATGCGAACCAATCGTTTGAGACGTTACGAAAACTCTCGATGCATGAGATTTTACATGATTCCAAAACCCCTTATGTCGAGATGGATCTCGATGGGCTCTACGAAACGTTTAGTCTGCAGGATGCGACAGTATTTTTGATTGATGACAAAGGAAAACTTATTCCGTATGTTAATACAGGGGACGATGTCTTAGCGAATGCGATTCGCCTGACCTATCTGCGGTCTGACGGTCAATCATTACGAGACAAGACCATTCTGTTATACAATTACAGCTTTGAGACCTCAAGGCGAAAAGGAGTCGTACGATGAAAAAATGGTTATTTGTTGCAAGTATCGTGTTACTTGCCGGTTGCGCAGAAGCAAAAGAGGAACAACAAACAGCGTCTTGTGAGACCGAAGTCAAGGTGTCGGTCGTGGATCACGTCAAGGATAAGACATTATTCGATAAAGACGTGTGTTTGAATAAAAAAGATACAGCACTGGATGCGCTTGAAGATACAACGCTTGATGTCGTTAAAACAGGTAAAGGTGAGATGGCATATGTAACGGCAGTCGATGGGATTCGTGAAAAGTCAGCTGGAGCAGGGAGTGGCTGGGTATTCGGTGTCAACGGAAAACCCGGGGAAGTCGGTGCCGGGAGTTATGAACTGAAAAAAGGAGACCGTCTCGAATGGCGGTTTGAAAAAGATGCAATGGCTTATTTTGAGTAAACCAGAACGGGAGCGACTTCACCCAGTGAACGTCGCTCTCTTTTTCATCGGGATGATTACGATCCCGTTCGTCCTCACACATGATCAATCAGTGATCGTCGTCTATCATCTGCTCTTGTTCTTATTCGTTCAAGAACTGACTGTGTTTCGCTATTTAGTTCTCCCGGCTCTTTATGCAATCATGATGTGCGTCCCGCTTCTTTATGGTGCAAGTATCGACACAGTAGCGATTTATGAAACGACAGTCCAAGTGACGTTATTCATCACGTCGAGTCAATGGATTTTTACGTTGGTTCGACTCGACCAGATGGGACCGTTGTTTCGTTTCTTACCTCGACTGACACGATTGACGGGGATGGTGCTGGCGCTGATTCCGTCTTTCTTACGGACTTGGCCGGAAGTCAAGATGAGTCATCCGAAAGCGTCGCTTGCTGTTCGACTGGAGCGGATGACCGCCTATCATATCGTACCGATCGAAACGGTGCCGTCTCACTTAAGACCGGTCACGCGACGTGATGTTCAGACAGGCTTATTACTTGCGGCAGGACTGGCTCTTTGTCTGACACCATGGACGATCATTCCTGCGCTGATTTTGCCTATATCGCTATTATTTACAAAAGGAGGAATCCGGGATGCCTATCATGTATACCGACACAAATCGCGAAGCGCGGCTACGTCAACAGGCGAGCGAACATGAACAACCGGTAGTAACACCGGAGCGTTTGCTTCATGGACGTGTTCGAGATCTTCTGGCGACGGATTCCTTGTTCCGAGCAGGAGAACTCGCGACCTTGCTTGGACTAGAAGCTTTTTTCGAAGCGGAGTCGAGTGAACTCTCATCTGGAGAACAACAGCTCGTCGGACTCGGTCATGCGTTGTCTTCGTCACCGAAGGTCTTGTTCTTGTCGGAACCGTTTCTCTTTCTTGATCATGTCAGGCGAAAGCGATTGATGGGATTGCTTGAAGAAATCGAACGACGGTTTGATTGTCAGATCCATTGCTCGATGACGATACAATCCGACTTGGCGATTACGAGTCGCGCCACTGAACTGCCAGGTCGTGTCCTGAATCGGATCGAAAACGTCCAACACCGTTATCCGTTACAGACACGCTATGCACTCGTGACAGAAAAATTGTCGTTTCATCAAGGTGAACGCATTGCGATCATCGGTGCGAATGGTAGTGGAAAATCGACGTTACTACGACTCGCGCTCGGTGTTGAGCGACCGCTATACGGAAAAGTCCGGCGGTCGGGGGAGACACATTATATACCAGCACATCCGATGCTTGCGCCATTAGACGATCGAAGCGGTAGTTTTACGACGCAAAAAAAACGTCTCTTGGACGGTATCGATTGGAGTAAAGACAGCTATTACTTTGATGAACCGACGGCCGGTCTTGATGACAGCGCACGAATGGCTTTTGTCGCATCATGGAAGCAGAATACGACGAATCTGATCGTCATGGCGACGCATGATCCGGTTCTCATTCGGGCAGCACAGCGGATCATATATCTCGTACACGGAGAAGTTGCTTTTGATGGACCGACGAAGGATTTTTTACAAGAAAGTCGGTTGTTCGTATGATCATCGCAACGGTTCTAATCGTCTGTCTGTTTTTAGTCATGTTCGAGAGACTTCAGATGACGGATCAACGATTACGGTTCATCGCCATCATCACGGCAGCGGCAATCGTCGGACGATTGTTGTTCTCCAGTTTACCGAACGTCCAGCCGGCGACGGCACTCGTCTTGTTAGTAGCCGTCTTCATCCATCCAATCGTCGGTGCCATTTCTGGGATCCTCGTCGTCGTGTTAACGAGCTTGTTTCTCGGAAGCGGTCCGTTCGTACTCTTTCAAGCGCTGGCGTATGCAACGATTGCCAGTCTAGGATTCGTTCCGTTTCTTCGGTACCGGATCGTCTTGACTGGATATGGATTTCTCGCTGGTTTCTTATACGGATGGGTGAGCAATCTCGGTTTCTTGGTATTGACCGGATTCTCGTGGCAAGCTTTTTTGACACTGCTTGTAGCCGGAGGAACGTTTGATATGCTTCACGGATTCAGTAACGCGATCTTCATTTGGATATTGTTTCCGATTTTTTTACGAATTATGCATTCATTCGATGAAAAGAGGGGTACAGAATAGTAACATACCGAACAGGAGGGAAGGCATATGCTGGGATCATCGATTTCGCTTGCTTATGTCGTCATGTTGCTCATCGTCTCGAGTGTGGGCTTAGTGTTTGGCAGTATTCTGTTGATGAAAGGTACGATTAGAGGACGCTACGCCGCTTGTTACTTACTCGCTGCCTCCGTTTTCCCGGGCGCCATGTTGATTACCTCATCAGAAGGATTACAATGGCAATATTTACGATTCGAGAGTTCATGGTTCCTCGCGATTGTTTCCTGGTTACTCGTCTTATCGACGGGGTACCTCGTCTCAATCACGGGTGCGCTCGTTGTTCGTTATTTGTATCATTATACGATGGCATTTGATCGCTTCAAACGTTATGTGACGCGGCGTTTTCGTCATCATGAAGCGTAAATACAAATGGGGCTGACTCAAAAAAGAATGATGCGTCTTTTCACGCCCTTTCCTCAGGCGAGACACAAGCCAGTTTTCCTGCTTTATTCAAGCAGGAAAGCGGGTCTTGCTTGTCTCTGACAGCGCATAATGCGCTTTTTCCTGTAGGAGTGGCGTGTGACGCATCATTCTTTTGTTACGAGATAAGGGTGGCAGATCATCATTCTGCCACCCTTATCTTTGTAGAGACTGACTTTTGAATCAGTCTCATTTTTTAGGAATTGGCGTACAGGAGTTCTTCTTCTGTCGACGATTCTTGCTGGCGAGCAGGATCTTGAATTCGACCTGTCACTTCGGTCAGGAGACGGCGTGGCAAGAGACGGGACAAGGAAACCATGGCGCGGTTGCTTGCGCCTGGAACGACGACGCGGCGTCCTTTGAGCATCCCACGGTACCCGGCGAAGGCGACGAGGTGCGACGGCATACTCTTAAATGGTAGCGTGATGTTCGCTCGATCGAAGAAGTTCGTATCGGTCGGTCCCGGGCAGAGACAAGTCACACTGACACCCGAGCCGTCGACTTCTGTCGCAAGTGCTTCCGAGAACGACAGGACGTAGGCTTTCGTTGCATAGTAAACACTCATGTATGGTCCTGGCATGAAGGCAGCGACCGACGCGACATTCAAGATGCGTCCAAAGCCACGTTCGACCATTCCCGGTAAGAGACGTTTCGTCAAATCCGTCAAGGCGACGACGTTGACCTGAATTGAGTTAATGTCTTCTGTTGGATCGATTTCCGCAAAGCGTCCTGATGTAGCGAAGCCAGCGTTATTGAACAATAGATCGACCGTCAATTCTTGTTCCTCTAAGTACTGCACGAGACGATCAACGCTGTCGCTCAGTGATAAATCAGCAGCGAATACATAGACCTTGATCTGATAGCGTTTTTCAAGGACCTGTTGAAGCTCCTTCAATTTTTTCTCATTGCGGGCAACGAGGACACAATCGAAGCCATCTCGCGCCGCGAGAACAGCGAGATCCAGTCCGATTCCACCCGATGCACCGGTAATCAGTGCCGTTTTTCGTAACATAGGACATTCCTCCATTCGAAATCGTGAATCTGAGTCTAGTGTATACCATTCCATACCGTTCCCGCGAATCCTGTTTCATAAGCATTTACTTTTCTTATCACTGGTTCAACCAGTATGATAGAACAGTAGAGGGGAAGTGGAACAGATGAGGAAAAAAGTAACCGTCGCCTTGTTGCTCGCGACGTTTTTAGCCGCGATCGAGGGGACGATCGTCGCAACAGCAACACCTGTCATGGCGAGTGAATTGAACGGGGCGAAATTAGTCAGTTGGATCTTTGCCGGGTTCTTGTTGTTCATGGCGGTATCAACACCGATTTACGGAAAGATGGCAGATTTATATGGTCGAAAACGGGTTCTGTTATTCGGGATCGGCGTCTTCACCGTCGCTTCGTTAGCCTGTGGACTCGCTCAATCGATGGAGATGTTGATCGTTTTCCGCGCCGTCCAAGGTATCGGGGCAGGAGCTGTATTACCGATCGCAATGACGATCATCGGTGATTTGTATACATATGAGGAACGAGGGAAAATCCAAGGAGTGCTCAGTGCCGTGTGGGGGATTTCGGGTGTCGCTGGACCACTCGTCGGTGGATTCCTCGTCGAATCGCTTTCGTGGCGGTATATTTTCTTACTAAACGTACCGTTTGCCTTATTATCGTTTTTCATGATCGTCGTTTACTACAAAGAGACGGTCAGGGAAACGGAGCGGAAAATCGATTACCGGGGTGCCTTATTGTTTGCGCTCGGGATGAGTGCGTTTCTGTACGGTTTATTGTCGGGGAGTGAGTCGGAGACGTTCTTGCGGCCGATCATTCTAGCGAGTTTTTTCATTAGTTTCGTATTATTGTTCACGTTTTATCGGGTCGAGAAAAAGGCGAGCGATCCACTCTTGCCACCAGCAGTCATTCGCCATCCGGTCATTCTCGTGATCAACTTAGCGGTCTTCTTTTCCGCCTGGGTGCTCGTCTCGATGTCAGCGTATATTCCGATTTTTGCCCAAGGGGTACTCGGGAAGAGTCCGACCGAAGCTGGTTTCATGTTGATGCCACTGTCGCTTTTTTGGACGCTGACCGCCATTATCGGTGGACGGACGATTGGTGTCGCCTCACCCCGGTATCGGACGATGACAGGAATGGGACTGCTGATCGTCGGTACAGTGATTTTATCGTTGATCACGCGCGAATCAAGTGATGTTTTCATCTATCTTGCCGTTTCGCTGATCGGAATTGGTTTTGGTCTCTCACAACCTGTCTTCATGGTCGTCCTGCAGACTTCCGTCGATTGGTCACTTCGTGGCTCAGCGACGGCCGTCAACTCGTTCTTGAGTACGACGGGACAGACGCTCGGTGTTGCGATCTTCGGTACGATCTTCAACCTATCCATCCTTCGTTCGTTTTCAGCGTCGGACACGCTCTCAGGGTACGCGATTGATCCATTTTTCCAATCGAGTACGGCAAAAACGTTCGGACAGGATGTGCAGTATGCGGCAGAAATCGCGTTATCACATGGATTACGTTACGTATTCATCGGTGGCGTTCTTTGTGCGATTCTTGCGTTCGCGATGACATGGCGTTTACCGAAAGTTCGACCTGACGATCCACGATCGTAATGAAAAAGCGAACCAGGATGATGATCATCCTGGTTCGCTTTTGTCATTAAGAAGATTGACTAGTGGCACTCTCACGCTGGGCGAGTTGTTCGCGAATATCGCGTTCGTTGCGTCGGAGGAACAATCCGATTCCGATCAATAGTAAAGCGGCACCGGTGATTTGAATCCATGTCAGCTTCTCATCGAACAGATAGTATCCGAAGATCATCCCCCAAACCGCTTCACCAAGAATCGTGATACTGACGATGCTGGCGCTGACACGAGCGAGCGCCCAGTTGAATAAATTGTGACCGAGTAACGTCGGGAAGACGGCGAGAAGAATATACAGCCACCAATCCTGTTGGAACGCAGCGACGAGATTCGTTGATTGAATCAACGATAACAAAAGCAAGGAGAGCGACGCGACAGCGTAGACACCGAACGAATAGAGGTTCGTCGAGACGCTTGTGCGGACGTGTTGACCGAGCAACCAGTAACCAGCGACTAAAATCGTTGCGAGCAAGGCAAGACCGTCCCCGATCAAGGCGCGCATGCCGACAGCGATATCTCCATAAGCGACGAGACCGCCACCAAATAAGGCGACAGCGACGAACAGGAGTGCTTTGCGCGACGGGTGTTGTTTGAAGAATAACGCGTTACCGGCCAGGACAAAAATCGGACTCGCGGTCACGAAGAGCGTCGAGCTCGCAACTGTCGTATAATCAAGAGAGAGGAACCACAGCCAAAAATGCCCGGCGAGCAAAACGCCACTTAATAGCATATGCCGGATCGTTGACGAACTGAGTTGCAACAGTTCCTTCAATCGAATGAGTGGGAGCAACAACAAGGTCGAAAACAACATGCGGTAAAAGGCGACAGCCTCGATCGGTGTCTCCGCCCACTTGACGAAGATTGCTGATGTTGAAATAAAGAATAAAGCCATGAATAACGTAAAATAGGGCATGGGTACCTCCACATGTCTGAAGTAAGGAAATGAGGGTGAAGCGTGTGCAATTGATCATTGCTGAAAAACCAAAACAAGCGGAAAAACTGGCAGCTCCGTATCCGTCCGTGAAGCGGGACGGCTACATTGAAATCAAACCATGTGACCGGTTTCCGCAAGGAGCAAAACTCGCCTATGCGGTCGGACACTTATGCGAACTGCAGGAGCCGGCGCATTATGACGCCAAATGGAAACGATGGAACTACGATCATCTGCCGATCATCCCGGAACGATTTGATTACCGACTGGCAAAAGGTAAGAGTAAACCGTACCAAGTCATCAAGAAACTATTGAATGAGCGGACGACGACTTCCATCATTATAGCATCGGATGCCGAGCGAGAGGGAGAGGCAATCGTCCGATTGATCTTACGTCTCGCGAACAACGCAAAACCACTGCAACGACTCTGGATTTCGAGTTTGACGCCTCAAGCGGTTGACCATGGGTTTGCGAATCTGCTTGATGGAAAGGAAACAGAGAACATCTTCCATGAGGCGATGAGTCGCGCTTGCGCCGATTGGCTGATCGGGATGAATGCGTCCCGTGCGTATACGACGTTACTGAAGAAGAAGGGCATCGCCGACGTTTTTTCCCTCGGACGAGTCCAGACACCGACGCTCGCACTGATCGTCGAACGGGAAAAACAGATCGAGAATTTCTTACCGGAGACGTACTACGAAGTCGAGGCGGATTTTACGCGATACAAAGGAAAATACATCAACGCAAAGAAACAGACGAAGCTGAGTGACCGGGAACAGGCACAAGCGATCGTGGATCGGACGAAAGGAACCGGAGTCGTCGCATCAATCGAAAAAAAACGTCAGACGGAACGTCCACCGTTTTGGTTCAGTTTGTCGCTCTTACAAACAGAAGCGAGCCGACGGTTTGGTCTCGGTGCAAAAGAGACGCTCGATATCGCGCAAAAACTCTATATCCGTGGTTGGATCAGTTATCCACGAACGGACTCTTCCTTCGTAACGAAAGAGGAGGCGGGACAGTTCCCGGTCATTCTTGATCGGTTACTGAAGCAAGCGGAATATAGTCCAATCAAGGATGTCCTGACGAAAAATCCAGCTAACGATAAACGTTACGTTAATCCGGCGAAGGTTAGCGATCACTATGCGATCATTCCAACAGAAGAAGCGGGTGCTGTCGCGAAGCTCTCCGGACGAGATGCGCAAGTCTACGACTTAATCGTTCGCCGTTTTCTTGCTGCCTTTGCACCGGACGCCGTCTCGGAGAAGACGGAAATCGTGACGACGCGTGAGATGGACCGTTTTTTGACGCGCGGCAGTCGGACGATTGATCCGGGCTTTAAACAGGTCTTACAAATCGAGTCAAAAGAAGTCGAATTGCCAGCCGTCGAACAAGGACAAGAGATGCCGATCAAAGGCTGTCGACTGCTCGAGAAACAAACGGAGCCGCCGAAACGCTATACGGAAGGGACGCTCATCCTCGGTATGAAAACAGCTGGTAAGTTGCTTGAAGACGATTTGCAAGCGATCATGAAGGAAGTCGAGGGACTCGGGACGGAAGCAACTCGTGCCGGGATCATCGACGGACTAAAACGGCGGGAATACATCAAACTCGTCAAAAAAGAGATTCATCCGACGCCAAAAGGTCGGATTTTGATTGATGCCGTGACGGGGAGTATTCTTGCTTCGCCAGAGATGACAGCGAAGTGGGAGAGCCGTCTCGAGCAAATCGGCAAAGGGGAGGCATCTGCTGCCCAGTTCATTGAACAGGCGAAGAAATTGTCGGAGCATCTCGTCGTCGATGCTAAACAACGAATTGAACAACTCGCCGTTGATCCGACACAAGTCAAAAGCAAGTCCCCGCGGGGTGCGACGAATCGTCCGGTCGGTCCCTGCCCACTGTGTCAATCAGCAGTGCTTGATCGTGGGAAGTTCTATGGCTGCAGTGGCTATCAAAAGAACAACTGTGGCTTTACGTTACCGAAAACGATCCTTGGTGCCCGACTGACGCAAACGGAAGTCAAAAAAGTACTAGCGGGTCAAAAAACAAAGCCACTCGAGATGAAAAAGAATGCGCGCCAGTTTAAGGCGATGCTATATCTCGAACGCGATCAATTAAAATTCGAATTCACGAAAGGGGAAGACTGATGCAATACGAACTGATTCAAAATCAAACGTTTCGTCCTGTCTTTGAACGACTGTTACAAGAAGGGCGCCGCTTGACGGTCTGGTTTCCGGACCATATTGAGGTACAGTCGGCAGAAGGACTGGTCGAAGAAGCAGAAGAACTTTTTGGTGTGACTGCGGAAGTGATCGATGATCCACAATCATTCGGCAAGCATATCCTGCTTCCGTACTTGACGGAAGTCGAGCACCGGGAAGATGGATTCATCCGCTACGAAGCTGAGTTGACGGAAGAGTTACGCCAACTCGTACGCGAATTGACGTTACCGATGCTGACGGAGGGCGACTTCGAAGTGTTGTATTCATATCAAATCGAGACGGAGACGGAACGCTTCTTCGTTGAAGACTGGTTCCAAGCTGACTTGCAAAAACTACCTAACTAGGTGAAACTTTCTTGAAGAGGATGACGTAGGATAAGTGATCGTCATCATTCTATTCATTTGGAGGGTTCACTATGTTCACAGTAGCATTCATGGAAGGCGAACTGGGAGGCGACGGCTTCTTCTCGGGCATGCCGATTTTCATGGTCGGATTTTTTGTTCTCATCATCGGGTTCATTCTGTTTGGAGTCATCTCTGCAGCCTCAAAGGGAATCTCAACGAATTCATTGACGCAACAACTGCGCGAGTATGCGGCGCGTCTCGTCAGTCCGAATGAATCGGATGCACTGAATTACGTCGCTTACTTAGAAACGTTGACAAGTTTTCCGGTTGAAAAGACGAATCTCGAACCGTTCCGGATTGCGACCGGCATCTTAAAGCTTGTCCAAGGAACGGATCAGATTTCCGAAGCGACGAAAAAACAAGTCGTCGCCCAGTACTTACGGCTCGGTATTTTGGATGCGGATCATTTAGCGGACGAACAGCCGGTCCGGAGCCATAGCCATCACCATCATCATTAAAAAAGGGTCCTGAGGGGCTCTTTTTTTGTTGAAAACGATCGAATCGTGACATCTAATTGTCATATACAACGATTTAGATTAAAGTTGTATGAAATTGAAATCTTTTTGAGCAGAATGCTGTGTATCGATTGAAAAAAGTTTACAATGAATGGACGGGAATACCTTTATTGCTGGAGGAAGATAAAGGGAAAGGAGTTGAATTCCTTTAATGAAAACATGGCTGAATCGAACGATTGGACGGCAAATCATGTCTGCGTTTTATGTGATTTTTCTGACACTGCTGCTAACGACAGGTGGTGTCTACCTATATACGAAACAACAGGTGGATGAATCACGCCAAGAATTAAAGATGTTAAACGAACATCGGACACGGGCGACCGATTTGTACGAATCATGGCAAAGCATGCAGTACGAGATGCGTGGCTTCGTCTTGCTTGGTGACGAAGAGATGTTAAAAGAAATCGAAGCAAAGAAAAATGGCATCAATCAACAAACGACTTGGTTCGAGCGCAATGCACGCTTCAAAGAAGAACGGCAGTATGCAACGGACGCACGGGAACTCTATACAGCGTATACCCAACGCGTCATGCCGAGCCTCGTCAATTATGTCGCGGCGAAAAAAGACGGCAAAGTGACGGAACCGTTCTTGAAGATGCCGACGCTTGGAAAGGTCACGAAATCAAAACCACTCGATCCACAGCGGAAGTTCAACATCAAGACGAAGAGTGCAGCTGATATGAGTTCAAGTATCGTTGATATGGAGACGGTCTTCACAAAATATCGTAATTCCTTAAACGATCAAGAGATGGCGGCGCAAGAGCAGCTTGGTAAACAAGTCAACTCGTCGCAAATTCTCGGAGCCGTCAATATTGCAATCCTCTTATTGATTACTCTCGTTTTCGTCCGACCATTCGTCCGCCGCTTGACGCGTCAGTTGCGTCAGTTGAACCGGGAAAGTGGACGACTCGCTAAAGGTGAGGATGCGACACCGATCGTCATCACGAATCGTCAAGATGAGATTGGTGAGTTGACGACGACGTTCAACCAGATGGCAGCCTCCATTTCCGGGCAAAAACATCAACTCGTCGCAAGTAACGACGAACTACAAAGTCAACAGGAAGAATTAATTGCCCAGCAAGAAGAACTTCAATCGCAACAGGAAGAACTCGAAGAAGCACTCGACATCACGTTACGTAACGAGACCCATTTGCGTTATCGCAATGAGTTGACCGAGACACTTGCGTCTCGCGAAACGTTGACGGCGTATCCGGCGATCATCGAAAAATTGATTACGATTACCGATGCGGAGCTCGGAGCAATCGTCTTCCTAGAGCAAGACCGCTATACGGATCTCGTCTCTTACGGGATGACGGCAGCTCAGGAGCACCAGTTATTACATGCTTCGACGTCATTACTCGAACGCACACGTCAAAACAAGCGTGCTGTTCGCTCGACGAAACAAGTCGCGAGTCATCATCCGCTCCCATATCCGTACGCGATGTACGAAATCGTCGTACCGGTGATGGATCCAGCGACGAACACAATGATTGCAAGCATTTATCTCGTCCGTTACCGGGATGCCTTTACGGAAGAGCAGACGAACGAAATCTGGTCGTTCTCCCGTCAATTGGCACTCTCCTTGCTCCGGATGCGTGTCTTTGAAGAAGTCGAACGAGAACGGGAAAAGACGTCCAAACTTCTCCATTCGATTCGGGAAGCGGTCATCTATATCGAAGGAGAGACGATTTTTGCCAATAAACCATTGCTTGCTTTATTCCATCATCCGGCGCACGATCAAGTGGCGGAAGAAGGATTGATGACGCTCGACGTCAAAATCGAAGAGTTGGCAGTGCAAGTCGATCAACATGAGGCGTTCTTAACCTACATGGATCATGTCTGCAGTCAGGAAATTCCGACGGAGAGCTTGGCGTTGTCCTTAAACAAGGAAGAGCGATTCGTCACGCTGTATGCAGAGGAAATTCATTACGGTGGTTGTTTCCGCGGTACGATGCTCGTCTTACGTGACGTGACGGCAGAGACAGCAATCGACCGGATGAAATCGGAATTCGTCTCGACTGTCTCGCATGAGTTACGGACACCGCTTGCCTCGATTTACGGCTACACGGAATTAATGCTCGCGCGCGACGTCCAGGAATCAAAACGTCAACGGTATCTCGAGACGATTCATGCAGAAACCGAACGGTTGACGAACCTCGTCAACGACTTCCTCGATGTCCAGCGCATGGAATCGAGTCAGCAACAATATGACTTCAAACCGCTTGATTTGACGAAAGTCATTCAGGAAACGGTCGAGTTCCATACGGCTTCGGCAAAAGATCACGAGCTAGTCCTTGATTTTGAAGAAACGACGACGGGGCGGATTCATGCTGACGAACAAAAAATGCGTCAGCTGTTCACGAACCTGATCAATAATGCGATCAAGTATTCACCGGATGGTGGTCAAATCACGATCACGATGCGTCAAGTCGAAGATCGTGTACAGCTGAAGATCGAAGATGAGGGAATCGGCATTCCGCGTCACGCGTTACCACAACTGTTTAGTAAGTTTTACCGAGTCGATAATTCGGATAGTCGAAAAATCGGCGGTACCGGTCTTGGTCTTGCGATTTGTCAGGAAATTGTTCGTTCGCACGAAGGGATGATTCATGTCGAATCAACAGAAGGTGTCGGGTCCGCGTTCATCGTCGAACTACCGATCGTCCAGTCCGTCGTACCGGTCACGGAATCGGCAGATGACTGTTAATGTCAAAAGCGTTCTTTGATTTTTTAATCAAAGGGCGTTTTTTTGTTGGTTTCATCTGCAAAACGGGAATTAACTACTATCAAATAGAAAGGAAGTGAGGAGATGCGGCGAAGCAGATGGCCTTGTTAAGTCCGACGATCACTCATGCTTTGGATCCTGATCGAAGCTAGTAGTTCGTTCATTCCAGCTTATGTGATTGAGCGCTTTTACTGGGAAGACCGGGGAATGAGCATTGCCGACGTCGTCATCGCAGAAATCGTCTTTGCTTGGGTCATGTTGATTGGTGAGGTCCCGTTCGGTTTGTTATCCGATCGGTGGGGCAGAAAGCCGTTCATTCTGGCTGGTTTCGTATGTGAGTGGTTATCGTTTACGGTGTTGCTTGAAGCCTACTCATTACCTGCCTTCCTCTTGGCGATGGTCCTTGCCGGCATCGGTGGCGCAGCACTTAGTGGAGCGCTTGAAGCCCACGTCTATGAAACATTGCGAATGCAAAGGATAGAAGAGCGATTCGAGCCGGTCTGGCGACTGATTTCAATCGGTGGTTTATTGACGTCTGGACTTGCGGCACTCGTCGGGAGTTACGCCGTGCGATCGGTAGACTTGATTTGGCACTATCACGTGTCCTGGTGGGTATTGCTCGGAACAGTACTGCTGACGTTTTTCTTAAAGGAAGCATCGCGAGAACAAGACGGAGAGACGAGTTCATTAAAGACATTGCTAAACAGTTTTTCGTTTCGACGCGTCTACGTCCGAATTCTTTGTCTTGTCTTGTTATACGGGGCGACGATTGATTTCGTCGATGAGTTTTGGCAACTTTATCTACGGGATCAAACGATACCGATGGTCCATTTCGGATTCGTTTTCGTGTTATTTCAAATCATGCAGGCGACCGGCGCATCCTTATCTCGGTTCCGATCTCCGGTCGGATGGGCGATGATCTATATCGTGTGTTTTACCGGATTGTCGGTTGCCTCTCCGCTCGTCAGTATCGGGTTACTCGGAACGCTGTACTTGTGCTATGGCTGGGCTGAGCCTTATTTGACCACTATCATCCAAGAAGTTGCGCCGCCAAATGGACGTGCAACGTTTACGTCGCTGATCTCAGTCATTGAACGGTTAGCTGTGCTTGGAACCGGTACGCTGTTCGTCTTCGTCGAACGTGTCTTCTCGCTTCAGATGACCTATGCCGCGCTCGGTCTCGTCTCACTTATGCTGCTTCTGTTGTATAGTGTGACTCGAATGCGTCAGAACTGAATCAAAAAAAGGGGCTGACTCAAAAGTCAGCCTCTACAAAGATAAGGATGGCAGAATGATAATCTGCCATCCTTATCTCGTAACAAAAAGAATGACGCGTCACACGCCACTCACAGGAACAAGCGCATTTATGCGCTGTCAGAGACGAACAAGACCCGCTTTCCTACTTCAACGAAGCAGGAAAACTGGCTTGTGTCTCGCCTGAGGAAAGGGCGTGAAAAGACGCGCCATTCTTTTTTTTGAGTCAGCCTCTTTTGACTGTCATTTATTACGACACGTGTCGATGCTCCTGAGAGGAATGTGCCAATAGCTGGCGAGCCGGTTGCCACATCAACAAAGAGAGGGCTCCTGCGAGCGCATAGACAAGCTCGATCGCAAACACATCGGCAAGCCATCCGAACAATAGACTGCCGAGGCAGAAACAGAGTGCATAAACGGTTTGTTGCACGCTATAGACATACGGTAACCGTTCGAGTGGTGTCGTCTTTTGCAACAACGTATTCAGCTCAATCGCCCGGACTTGACTCGCAAACCCTTGGATCAGACAAGCGATCACGGCAAGTGTGACGATTGGAGCGAAAGCAAACAAGAAGGTCGCAACAATCGAAAAGCCGATGCTGCGATAAAGCAATGAACGCGTTCCACGACGACGTAACATCATGTAACTACCGGCGATCATGCTCAGCAGATAGAAGGCATTTAGAATGCCCCACCAGCGTTCCGATAGCTGGAAATGTGTATCGATATAGACGAGAAACAGAGCAGAAATCCAAGCCGTACTGACGAACGCATCGATTCCGACGAGATACGTGTTGGCTTTCGCGAATGGATGCGCTCGCGTGTAGCGAATACTCGACCGGAAGGAAACGTCTTCCCCTTCCATCGAAGGGTCGGGTAGAGAGCGAACGCTTCGATAGAACAGATAGCTGATGAGACTCGCACCTAAAAACAGACCGGCCGAGACGGACAAGACGGAAAGCGGCGATAACCAGCTGACCAGAATGGCGCCGAGCGGCCACATGATGAGCTGAATCACTTGATTCGTACCTTGTACGAGACTGTTAGCCTTTTGGACATCCTGACACAGTCGAGGGATGAAGGCACTTTCGATCGGACGAGCAAATCCGTCGAAGAAAGCGATACATCCAACGAGTGCGAGGATAAGTGGCAGTGGTAAATCAAGTCCCCAGATGATGCCTAAGAGAATCGTCTTGAGGAGTTGACTGCCGAACAACAACGAGGCATGGGGAACACGTTGAGCGACTTGGGCGAATAAGAAGCCGCTTCCTGTCATGCCTGCTGTGACGAGAACAGGAAACAGGGCAGCGAGACTCGCTTGCCCTGTCGTTTGATAGATCATCGCGATCAGGGAGACGATATAGAGCGCATCTCCCGCATTCGCAATCCATTGACTGACCAATAAAAGCGTAAACCGGTTCATTCTGAAGGACCTCCATATCGTACGTATTTAGTTAGGAGTGAGAATTCAGAATGACTTACATTGGACGCCCTCATTTCATGTTTTTTTCTAGTGTAAGAGGAAAAAAATGGATTGTCAATCAGAATCGTGACGGGAGTTCCGGGCAACGAGTGTAAAGGGATCGACCATCGACGTCGCAGCGGCTTCGTCTTGAGCACGAGATGCCGATAGCTTGATTGGTTTTAGTTGCTGGCGGAAGCGGAAAGCCCGTTCAAGTCGACTCATGAATAGATTGCTGAAAAAGACGACTAATGCTAGCCCAATCAGTGGAACAAGGAACATATGATTGAGCCAAGACGTCGCTGAAAACTGGTTATAGTAATAACCGAACATCGAGGACCACTCAAAAATCGTTGGGGCAGTTCCTACATATAAATTAACCGTTCCAGCGAAGAAAATTTTGAAAAGTGATAAGTGAACGAGTAACATCAACGTTTGGATGAACTGTTGCATAAAAACGATTGTCAACGTTGGAACAAGATGTGGCCAAATGTGGCGTCTGAACCGATGCCACGGACTGCCACCAAGCGTCTGGGCGACAATCATGAACTCTTGACTAAGTAACTGACGGGTCTCAGCAATCAGATAAAGCGATAAAGAGGGGAGACCAAGCAAAATCAAGACGATCAACTCGAACGATACACGGTCGAACAACGGTGGGATAGCAGTCGAATCAAAGAACGTAAGTGATGGAAGCAAAATGAGCAACGCGACAAGAGAGAGCGGTAAAACTAAAAATCCATCAAGAATAAGTTTTAAGTATCGATTGACGCGAGCACTTCTAAAAGCTAGCGGAATCGCAATCACTAGCGAAAGAAACATTCGACCGAGCGCAACAATCATACAAATACCGGCTGTCCATTTAAATCCTTCAATCATCAATTGAAAGAGGTCATAGCCAGAGCGGTCTGTACCGAGCCATTGATCACTTGACGGTTTTAGTGGTGACGTTGCAAGGAACGTACCGTCTTCAGCATACCGGTTCGAGATTTGATCGACTTGACCATCACGGAAGATCGTATTTCCAAAACTAAGGAGCAGTAAACCAGTGAGTAAAAATAAACATAACCAGAAGACAGGATCTCGCATCAAAGTACGACGCATCAAATCCCCCCTTTCCAGGCGTTAGGAATAAGCCATTCTGCCAACAAATCAATGATGAAAATCGGCAGATAGATTAAGAACAAGATGACCATCAAAATCGGCATTTGTCCATTATAAAAGACGAACCGGAACATACCTTGCACTTCGAACGTGTATTCAATGATCACGAGACTCGATAAGACCGTAATGATGTTCGCTCGGAAAAACAGATAAAACCGATAGATCATTGTCGGAATCAAATGTTTCCAGAAAAGAGCCGCAGGACGAATGCCTTTAGCCCGTGCGAGTTCAAGGAAAGGAGCAGCTTCCTGTTCGAGTACTTGCGTCGTTAACCATTTGATGAAGAAGAATAGTGTTGTCAACGTTAGCGTAAGAATCGGTAAAAAACGAATGTACTCAGCATAGGATCCCGCAATTTCGATTTTGTCATACCCGGTCGTTTTAAACAGATAGAGGACAAGGAATTGCGAAAGAATGATCCAGAACAGATCCGGAACCATCTCAAGCGTCCGAGTCGTTTGTTTCAGCATCATGCGTGTTTTGCGACCACTCCGATAAAACAAATAAGCATAAAAAATCGCACACACAGCGGAGACCAGCATAGCTGTCGTAAAGATGATCAACGTCTCTTTAATGAATGGACTGATGGTAGGAAGCAACAAGAATTCCTTTTGAGCGGTTACGTTGAAATAGGTAATCTCATCAAGTTTCGTTAATTGAGCAAATTGTTGCTTCAGACCTTCCCAGTAGCTTGCTGGGTTGAATTTCATTTGCGCGACAAGCGCCGGAAGGGCGCTGATCGCAATCAAGACAAAAAATGCCACGATAAGCTGAATTGATTTTCGGGCGATAAACACCATGAGGCGAAAAACTCCTTTCTTTGGATCCTCAGCCGATGGCGAGGATCCGGTCATTGCCAATTTGGATCAACTGACTGTTCATATGTTTCCGGCGCAGTACATAGCGTTCGAACTGTTGTGTCGCGATGAACGAATCACGCGTCGAGACCGTCGAAAGGGTCATCAAGACATGTTTTAATTGCGGTTGTCCTTCTTGTAACGAGAGATGTGTCATCCGGTTTGCTCCGTCGAGTTGATTCAAGAACAGTTCAATCTTACAGCCCTCCTTGATTAATTCACTGATCAGGAATGCCGCTTGTTCGATGAACGTCTCAAATTGTTGGTGGAGTCCGTAACCGCTCGGGGCAGATAAGTTCAAGGCAATCGTAAACGTATCTTGATTGCTCGTTTCGAATACTTTTGCCTGCAAGCGACCGGTCTTCGCCGTCGCATACCAATCGATCTCTTTTGACGGTTCCGCCGTATAAGGTTTTGCACTAAGCTGAACGAGTTTGTTCTTGAGCGGTGAGTAACGGTCCGGTCGGTCGCCGATCCGTAAACGTTGTAATAGCAACGGCGTCGCTTGCGCCGTTAAGGACGGCAAGACTGTAAACGACGGATACGTATCGAACGTGAAGAGATAAACGCCCATCTTCCACGGCAGACGAATCGTCAAGATGATCTCATCGAATTCGGCTGGTCCACGACGAACCGTCTGAATCGGGATCGTCACTGCGTCTTCAGAGTCAATCACTGCATGAAACGTCGCTGGGTGAAGTGGATCCATCTCCGGAAAGATGACTCCGCCATCCGTGTGCAAACGAAGGGTCGCTTCGAGCCCAAGCTGACTCAAGGATTCGACACCGAAGACTTGTAAATGGAGTGTCGTCTGTTCCTGGTTGAACATCAATGATTCATAGTGCTTCCATTCGATGGCGACGTCCCGTCGTAACTGCTTTTCTGTTCGCCCGACGACGAAATGAATCGTCGCCAAAGCTGCGAACAGAAATCCGAGGACGGAAAGACGCGGAATGAAGAGGAAGATGAACGTCATCGTGACGTACAGTGGAAAAAGTCGGCGTTCAAGCCAAAACGGGACGGAACGTTCAATCTGCATGATTCGTCACCCCATCTCGACCGGAACCGGCACGTCGTCCAGAATATGCGTCAAAACAGCCGCTTTCGTCGTCTTGATTCCACCTTCGAGTGTCAGTGTCAGGCGATGGGATAGGACGTGTTTTGCAAGATATTTGATATCTTCCGGGATGATGAAGTCGCGTTGATTCAAGAAAGCGTAGCTTTGCGAGGCGCGAAGTAATGCAATCGCTCCACGCGGACTGACACCGACTTCAATGAGTTCATGGTTTCGTGTCGCTTGAACGATGTGTAATAGATAATCAAGCACGTCTTGCGATGCATGGACGCGGCGTGCCTCTTCCTGCCAGGAAATCAAGTCGCCACCTGACGCGATGCCAACAGCTGACCGACGGACGTTCGTCAGAATTTCAGACAATAAGCGCCGTTCGTTCTCAAAATCCGGATAACCGACTTCAATTGCGACCATGAACCGGTCGAGTTGGGCGTCCGGTAGTGGGAACGTTCCTGCCGATTCGATCGGATTTTGCGTCGCGATGACAAAGAATGGGGCTGGCATCTGATAGGTCGTTCCACCGATCGAGACTTGACGTTCCTCCATCGCTTCAAGCAATGCGGATTGTGTCCGCGGAACAGCACGGTTGATCTCATCGATCAAGACGACGTTCGCGAACAATGGACCGCGTTTATTTTCGAACTCCTGCGTCTTTAAGTTGAAGAAGTCCGAACCGATGACGTCTGATGGGAGAAGATCCGCCGTGAACTGGATCCGCGAGAAGGCACTCTCAAAGCTCTGAGCGAGCGACTTGGCGAGCATCGTTTTCCCTGTTCCCGGTACGTCTTCTAGTAGAATATGTCCTTCTGCGATGAGTGCCGTCAGACAGAGATCGATGACGTCCGGTTTACCGAGATAGATCGAATTGAGTTGATCTTTTAATTGTTGTAGTTTCATAGGAAATCCCTCCAAGGTTAAATGGTTGAGTAGCGTGCTAGTTGTTGTTCGAAGCGTAGAATTTCATCATTCGAGACGATCGTTTCCGACATATCACCGTAGCGAATATTCCGATATAACTGAAAATCGACAGCGACTTCAATCCGACGTAACCAGTCTTCAAGCGTTTCGTTCGGACGATGTTGCTGACTGCGCGGTAAGTGTTGCTCAAAGCGGATGACGAGATCACGGACACGTGAAAACGAATACGATGAATACAGGTAAGGCGATTTTCTTAAAGAAACAGGATGAAAGATCGATTGAGCGAATGTAACGTCATCCGTTACTTCTCCTGTAGACCTGCGCCGTTTTTTCACGCGGCGCGACTGAACGAGTTTCCAGACCACGAAACTAAACAAGCTGATTAAAATGATGTATTGCAGATAAGAAAGGGGGAGTCAGAGTTAGATACATCCGCTTTAAAAGATTTCCAGAGTTCTTTTGGACCAGGTCATGGATCGATCGGTTCAAAAGGCATTTTGCCTTTTGTGTTAGTAGGTGAGTGACCGTTTTTAAAACTAATTTCGCCGTTCGCTTCAGTTTCTGCAATCGAAGGCTTTTTAAAAGGATCCGGCATGATGTAATGCGTGTAAATATACGTCGCGGTAGTTTGAAACAAGAACAGACCAATCAAAATGACACCGAGCGACATGATAAAGCGTTGCCGTAACACAAGCGATCCTTCTTCCTGTTTTTAAGGAAAAAATATCCATATGTACTTAGGAAGATTTTAGCATACACGCTTAACAAATAAAAACAATTTTCTGAAAATAAAGACAGGGTGAGACGATTCATTTTCAAGTGGTGAGGGTATGATGGAATCAGTGGTTCTTGAAAGAGAAAGGGTGTTTTGTATGAAATTGATTATTTTTGGAGCGACGGGTCAAACGGGGCAAGAACTGGTCAAGCAAGCGATTGATCACGGGCATGAGGTCACAGCATTCGTCCGTAGTCCGGAAAAACTGACACTACGTGACGAAAGGTTACATGTCGTTAAGGGCGACGTGCTCGATCAAGAAGCGGTGACGGCTGCTGTTGCCGGGCAAGAGGCTGTCCTGACGGCTCTTGGCACTGAAAGTCTTGCATACAGTGGCTTTTTAGAACGGAGTCTCGTCCGGATCGTGACAGCGATGAAAAAACAGGGGGTAGACCGGATCGGTTATGTTGCGTCTGCCGGTGTTGATGATGAATTACCGGGTGTACAAGGGATGCTCGCTCAGCGGATTCTGAAAAATCCACTGAAGGATCACCGCCAAGCGATCGCGCTTTTGCAACAAGCGGGTTTGAACTATACGGTAGCTCGACCACTCCGTTTACTGAACGGTCCGTTGACGGGACTTTATCGTCAAGCAGATACAGGTGTACCGGAAGATGCGAAACAGATCAATCGCGCAGATGTGGCGCATTTCCTCTTACAGGCGATCGAAACAGAAGATCATATCAAATCGAGTGTCGGTCTCGCTGAATGATGAAGAAGGGGCTGACTCAAAAGTCAGTCTCTACAAAGATAAGGATGGCAGAATGATGATCTGCCATCCTTATCTCGTAACAAAAAGAATGACGCGTCACACGCCACTCCTACAGGAACAAGCGCATTTATGCGCTGTCAGAGACGAACAAGACCCGCTTTCCTGCTTCAACGAAGCAGAAAAGCTGGCTTGTGTCTCGCCTGAGGAAAGGGCGTGAAAAGACGCATCATTCTTTTTTTGAGTCAGCCTCTTTTGATTGCTTATTGTTGACGATAGACGGAGACTGAACCACCATTGACGAAGAATTGACCGTAGCCATCTTGATTGATCGTGACCGACTTCGTGTTGTTTCCAGTGATGTCTGTCCAAACTTCTCCTTTGTTCTGAAGCCCGACGTACATCCACTTGCTACCGCCAGGACCATCTGACAGAATCGTCGCAAGACCTGATTTCGCACGGTCTGAGACACCTTCACGTGTCCAACCGATGATGTCTTGGTTATCGAGGTAATCATTTTGTTTCCCGAATGCGAAGTCCTTCCGTGCTTTAAGTAACGGATCAATCTTCGAAGCGAGTGCTGGAATTTCGCGATTCGACGTACCCTTTGTACCATAGTAGTCACCATAGAAGACCGACGGATAGCCTTGTTCACGTGTCAGAATCATCGCGTAAGCAAGTGGTTTGAACCATGACTGAACCGTTGATTCAAGCGATTGTCCAGGCTGCGAATCATGGTTCTCTACGAGTGTGACGGCTTGGGCTGGATTGCTCTTGACGAGAGTACCGTCAAAGATCGTCCGCATGTCATAGTACCCGCCGCCTTTACTTGCCTGTTCGAACTTATAATGAAGCGGTGCATCAAAAACGGATTGTTGATAATTCGTCCGACTTAAGTAGTTTTGCAACGTGCCGAGATCGTTCTGCCAGTACTCTGCGACTGTAAACAATGGTTTGCCCGTCGTCTGACGAACGTTCGCGAGCCAGTCCGCTAAGTAACCGTGTTTGATATGCTTGACGGCATCGAGACGGAACCCATCAAGACCAAGTTCGTTGACGTACCATTTACCCCAGTTCTTCATTTCTTGCTGGACTTCTGGATGATCGAAGTCGAGATCCGCATACATCAAGTAATCGTAGTTGCCATTTTCACCTGAGACATCCGTATCCCACGCTTTACCAGTACCGCGGAACTTGTAGATGGCGCTTTTTGAACGCGATTGATCCCAGTCCGTGCCGTCGAAGTGGTACCATTTCCACTTGAAGTTCGAGTAGAGGTTATTTCGCGCTGCAAAATTGAAGCCCGTCCATGCCTGGATTTGATAATCGCCAGAGACTTCTTGATTACGGTTACCCGGATTGACTTCGACTGCCGTGACGGCTTCCGTGAAATCGGCGCCACCTTTATGGTTCATGACGACATCGCCATAGACATCGATTCCGGCGGTATGCAATTGTCCGATCGCCGTTTTTAATTGCGCCTTTGTGCCGTATTTCGTACGGACCGTTCCTTTTTGGTTGAACTCACCTAAATCGTACAAATCATAGGCGCCGTATCCGACATCATTTTGCGAGGTACCTTTGTAAGCAGGGGGAATCCAGACCGATGTGATTCCGAGCTGATCGAGCTTTGTTGCATCACTCCCGAGACGGTTCCAGTGATTACCGTCATTTGGCACATACCATTCGAAATACTGCATCATCGTTCCGTTGTCTGCCGTTGCGCCGACTGCAATCGGTTGCGCAAGTGGCGCTAAAAAAGCAGCGGATGCGACGGTTGCTAAAATCCATCTTTTTTGTTTCACGTAAAGACCTCCTTATGATTTGTGAAATCGCTTGCATTATTTATTATAGGAAAGCTTCAGACAGGAGGAATATCGTCCCGGATTCTTATTTGTAAGTCTCTTTTGTTCGTGACTTTTGACCCTAGAATATTTCTTCTGAAGTACTATTTCGATGGGATTGACGTCATGAATGAAAAAAATCAGGACCATCTAACCGTTGCCTTTCAATGAATATTCTGAACGACGACTCATCTACAAAAAAGCAGGTCTATCGTCCATCTTCCACCAGGAATGGATTCGGTGTGAAAATGAGCGTGTAACACCCGCTCTCATACATACCATTTAAGGGGGAACACACATGAATTGGAAGTCAAAGGTCACAGGTGCGCTTGCCGCAACATTTGCACTCGGGTCAATCGTCTTTACACCGGTCACAGCAAAAACAGTTGATCCAAAACAAGTTTCAGCAGGTCCGCAGATGGTTACATCACAATCGACGATCGATGCGTACTATTTACCAGCAGCGGGCAAGACAGGGGCAGCGTTGAAGGCATCGCTGCACGATATCATCGATAATCATACACAAGTGTCATACAACACGGTATGGACAGCACTGAAAGAAACGGATCAAGATCCAAACAATGCGAATAACGTCATCGAGTTATACACGGGGAAATCGATTTCAAAGAGCAGTAATGGTGGGAATGTCGGTCAATGGAATCGTGAACATGTTTGGGCAAAGTCACACGGTGACTTTGGTACGACGAACGGTCCTGGAACAGACTTGCATCACTTGCGTCCGGAAGATGTCGTCGTCAACAGCGCACGTGGGAATCTTGACTTCGACAATGGTGGTACGAAGTACAGTGGGTGTGATTGCTACCGCGATAGTGATTCGTGGGAACCACCGAACCGTGTCAAAGGTGATATCGCGCGGATGATCTTCTACATGGCGGTTCGTTATGAAGGTGGCGGAGAAATCGATCTCGAAGCTTCAGAAAACGTCAATAATGGTACGAATCCGTTACACGGCAAATTGTCGACGCTGAAAGCATGGAATAAGCTTGACCCAGTTGATAGCTTCGAGAAACGTCGCAACGATGTCATCTTCGAGAAGTGGCAAAAAAACCGGAATCCATTCATCGATCATCCGGAATACGTAACATCAATTTGGGGAAATTGATGACGAGTCAGTGAATAGGAAAGGGGCTGACTCAACAGTCAGTCTCTACAAAGATAGGGGTGGCAGAATGATGATCTGCCACCCCTATCTTGTAACAAAAAGAATGACGCGTTTCACGCAACTCCTACAGGGAAAAGCGCATCTTTGCGCTGACAGAGACAAATAAGACCCGCTTTCCTGCTTGAAAAAGCAGGAAAACTGGCTTGTGTCTCGCCTGAGGAAAGGGCGTGAAAAGACGCGTCATTCTTTTTTGAGTCAGCCTTTTTTCATGGAGTCCGAACCTGTTATGCTGAAACTTTTTTGGAGAACCATTCGTATTGCCTACTGTAAGCCATTTTTTTAGTAGAGAGGTCGTACGGTATGATTAAACGCACGTTTAACAAACGAAACATCAAATGGATGGTCGGTGGGGGACTAGTCGCTTGTGTCGCCTTCTGGTACAGTGTCGGTATTTTCGTCAATAAAGGGGAACGGCCACTCGCTGATGGGACGTCACCGTATGTCATCGTCCTCGGTGCGGGTGTCAAAGGAGAAAAACCGTCGCAAATCCTACATAACCGGATTCAGGCAGCTGCGGCATATGGGAAACAACATTCAGAAGTTCGCTTCATCTTGAGTGGTGGACAAGGTCCAGATGAAGATATTTCAGAAGCAGAGGCGATGCGTCGCGGGATGGTGGCATCTGGGATTGCTGAAGAGCGGTTGATCCTTGAAGCCGACTCGACATCAACGACGGAAAATCTACAATTTTCAAAAGCGTTGTTGCCAAAGGACGTTCGTCGCGTCTCGATCGTCACGTCGGATTTTCACTTATATCGTGCTCGAAAAGAAGCACGGCAACTTGGTTTACAGACGGATGCGATTCCGGCTGAGACGCCACTTTCAGGAGTCCTTCGATTCGGAATGCGTGAACGCGTTGCGATCGTTGTTCAATTCCTACGCTAAAATCCCCGACAAGGTGAACATGTCGGGGAGAAAGAAGTGCATTGAGTGATTAGATGCCTTCACCTTTATGCTTTTCCTCAGAAGATTGAGAATCATTTGCTTGTTTGTTGGAAGCATCATGCTCAGCAGGTGGTTCTTCTTTGCCAAGTGCGACATCTTTCGCTTCGACGACTTTATTGCTGATAGAACTCAGGTCACCTTTTGTCTCGTTGACTGTATCCTTCACAGTCGAAGCATCAGACTTTACTGTTTCAAGTTCTGTGTTCACTTTGTCATAAACGTTTTGAACGTCAGACGCCACTTCTTGGATGATACTTGAAGCACTCTTTACCTGATTGATAACTTGTGACGCTTTGCCCGACGGATCTTCCTTGATGGAAGACGCGAGTGTCGAGACGGAATCCTTCGCACCACGTAAGCTTTGTTTCGTGTTTTGACGGGACGAAGAACTAAGTAGCGTCAATAGTCCGCCGACAAGGGCACCGAGCAACATCCCTGTGACGAGATTGATTTGACGACCTGATGATTCTTCCTGATCGAACTGGCGATTCGGATGTTCTGCGTGTGCTGCGTGTGGATCATGTTGAAGCTTCGGTTCCATGATGAACACTCCCTTGAGATAATATTTAACCATGATATGGATATACCCTTGTGAGTGAATCAAAAACATCTAAAAATAACATGTATTTGAAATGAATATAAAAAAGACCATCGTGTTATGATGGTCTAAGAGGTTCATTTGTTGGATGAATCATCATCATTTTCGTGACGAAGTTTTCGGTTGATTTCATCATAATCGATTTCGATATCATCCTTGTTGCCCTTGTAGCCATATCCTTTCGAAATGACGATGATCGAGGCGACCAAGACGAATACGATGATGAGAATGGAGACGACATATAACCACATAGTCCACTCCTCCTTTCGTTCACTTACTAGTATGACGGAAAACGCAGCTTCCGTCTAAACGAAATTGTAGGTTGTGTGCTAAACTGATGTCGGATAAACATGTTAAACGGAACGAGGTGACGGCGGATGAGTATTTTGGTCGTAGATGATGAGTTAACGAATTTATTGCTCTTAGAGCGATTGTTAGAAAATGAAGGCTATGACGTCGTCAAAGCCATGAGTGGAGAAGAAGCAATTGAATTGATGGAGGATCCGTTATTCATCGAACAGTTGGACGTCGTTCTCCTCGATGTCGAGATGCCAGGGATCAGCGGAATCGAGGCGACACGTTTGATTCGAAAACGATTTGGTCTTGATGAATTACCGATTCTGATCGTTTCCGGGCGATCCAACGAAGAAGATATTGTTGATGGACTGAATGCAGGGGCATCCGATTATACGACGAAACCGATCCGTAAAACGGAATTGCTCGCGCGAGTTCGTAACGCGATTGGTCTGAAACAAGCAATCGATGCACGAAAACGATATGAAAAAGTATTACAGGAAGACTTTGATTTGGCGCAAAAACTGCAACAGAGTGTGCTGAGTGCCAATATCGAAGACGATGAGATCCGCATCATGGCGACCTATATCCCGTCTAAGAAACTAGCGGGAGACATGTATGCCTGGTATCGCATCTCTCAGAATAAATACGGCATCATCTTATTTGACGTCATGGGACACGGTGTCTCCTCTGCATTGATTACGATGGGGATGAGTTCAATCTTGTTTGAACTCGTGCACCGGATTGGTGATCCGGCTCAAGTGCTTGAAGAGTTGAATCAACAGATGAGTCGACTGTTTCCGGGAGATGAGACAGAAATCTATTTCACGGCTGTCTACCTTTATATCGACTTAGATGAAATGAAACTCAGCTATGCGAACGCGGGGCATCCACCTGGTTTGTTGCGGATGAACGATCAAATCATTCCGCTTGAGAATACGGGACTTCCTGTTGGTATGTTCGAAGACTCGACGTATACGAGCAAGACGATCGACATCGTCTCACCCGGATGTGTTTACCTGTATACGGACGGATTCATGGAACTCTATAGTAAAGGCATTGATGAAGGAATCTTCGCCATCCAGAACCTAATCGAACAACAAGGACCGAACATCCATCAGTTGATTCAACCGGATCAGAGCGATGAAGCGGATGATCTTTGTCTCGTGACAGTCGAAATCAATTAAAATACAAACGAAAAGACTCAGCGACGGAAGCACCGTCGCTGAGTCTTTTTTGACGCATACAAACTTTAGGACTAGAAAAACCTTCTCCGCCATAAGATGAATGCGGCAAGACCAGAGAAGAAGATCATCATGCCGAAGACAATCCAAAAACCGATGACTTCTCCTTCCCAAGGGACATGGACGTTCATTCCGAACATCCCAGATATCATCGTCGGAATCGAGATGACGATCGTAATCGAGGCGAGGAACTTCATGACGAAGTTGACATTGTTCGAGATAACGGAACCAAATGTATCCATCGTCGAACTGATGATGTCTTTATAGATTTGTGCCATTTCCATTGCTTGCCGGTGTTCGACGAAGACATCTTCGAGTAAGTCTTCATCGTCTTCGTGTTTCTCAAGACTCGGTGTCTTGATGATTCGGTCGAGGACACCATCGTTCGATTTCAAGGATGTCATGAAATAGACCAATGATTTCTGAAGGTTCATGAGTTGAAAGATTTCTTGATTTCGCATCGAACGTTGTAATTCTTCCTCGAGTTCATCCATCCGTCGATCGATTTGACGTAGGAAACGGAGATACGAGGAACTGACTTTATAGAGTATCTGAAATACGAAGCGCGATCGATAATTCGTCCGGAATCCTCGCAACTTACCACTCGAAAATAACGTCAGGACATCGAGCTGTTGCGAACAAACGGTGATGAAATGACGGGATGTCACGATGATACCGAGCGGAATCGTATTATAACGGCGTCCTGATGATTCTTCTTCGATGTAGGGAACGTCGACGATCATCAGTAGACCTTCTTCATCTTTTTCAAAACGTGGTTTTTCTTCCACGTCCAAAGGGTCATAAATGAAATCCTCTGGAATATTCGTAGCAGCGATGACTTGGTCGGCTTCATCCTTGGTCGGATTGACAAGATGGATCCAGGAACCTTTCGTAAACTCCTGTATCTCGTTGACTGCCCCAGTGACATCGCTTCGATAAATCGTCAACATATTGTCTATCCCTCCTGCTCTTCACTGTCTCATTATAGAAATAGAAACGATGGCGTGTAAATGATTCTCCGATTTTTTTTTAAGAAGATTAGTGATAAGATGAAAACAGAGGAGGGGAAGACATGCCTTTTTTTAATGCTAAGAAGCTCGAAGAACTTCAATCGATCGCGGGTGGGGATCACGCGTTCCTTCAAAAAATTGGAGAGACGTATATCGCGCAGTTCGATCGAAAGTTTCCTGAACTAAAAGATGCCGTCGCCAAACAAGATGCTGAGAAAACTGAAAAGCTCGCTCACTTGCTAAAAGGTGCTTCCTATTCCGTTGCCGCTGACGATTTAGCTGATGATTTCGAACTGCTTGAAAAAGAAGCAGAGTCCGGTTCAATGACCGGAACACAAGAAATCGTCGATCGGATTGAGCAATGCATGGTGGAATTCCGTGTCGTCTGGCTCGATGTGTTTACTGGGAAAAATCTTGACGCTCTGCGTTGAGCAATCGAATAGATCAAAAAAGCCGACATGCTGTCGGCTTTTTTTCTTATAAGACGTAGGAATCGACCGTTTCGATCAAACGACCGATTTCTGGTTTCGTGATTTGTGCATTGACACCAACGGATTCACCTTTATGGCGTAAATCGTCGGAAATCAAGGAAGAGAAGACAATGATCGGCAATTCCGCATAACGATCATCTTCACGGAGTCGTTTCGTTAAATGAAGTCCATCCATCTTGGGCATTTCAATATCCGTAATCAGGAGATCACAGTTACTTCCTTGTTCGAAAGCATCGAATGCGTCTTTCCCATTGATGAACCACTTCAGTCCGTGGTAACCGGCTTCCTCGAGTGTTTCGATGATCAACATCCGGAGCATTTCCGAGTCTTCGGCAATCCAGATGATTTTATCGGACCGGTCACGGGACTGGACGCGACGTCCTTCTTCGCGGGCGAAGATATCCTTGCGTGAGAGCTCAAGGGCAATTTTTTCATAGTCGAGCAGGATGATCATCTTGTCTCCCGTTTTAACGACACCGTTCGTTAACCCTTCGATGCCACGAGCGAGTTCGTTTGGTGTATCGATCTGCTCCCATGAGATACGGCGGATTTCCGTCACGGAATCAACGCGTAGGACACTCTTTTCTCCATTAAATTCACAGATGATCAGTCGATCCTCGGTTGCTTCGTCGTGGGGAACACCGATGACTGTAGGCAAATCGATCACCGTCATGACTTCGCCGCGGAGTTCGATCAATCCTTTGACAGCATCCGGTGTACCCGGAAGTGGTGTCATCGGGAGCGGAACGATGATTTCCCGAACCTTCATGACGTTGATACCGAACGTATACGGACCACAATGGAAGATGACGATCTCGAGTTCGTTCGTGCCGGCTTCTAATAAAATATCGTGCTGATTGTACATATGGTTGTGCCCCTTTCCATTACCTTCACTTCACTTCTGACTAGTTATCGGCATGCTACGTTAAAAATTCTAGTTCTGAATCGACAAAAAAATTGTTGTAATCGCTTTCATAATATGTTAAGCAAAAAGTTTGGCATTTGTCAGACCAATTGATTACAATAAGCTATGCAGCCACACACTGAAATGAGAGAGATAAAAATAAATGGAGGTAGAGTGGAATGACTACAGCAACAACCTACACGTTTTTACTAGATGGAAAATGGCATGAAAGTGAATCAAAAGAGACGATTGAAATCTCTTCACCATATAAAGAGGATCTTGTCGGTCGTGTTCAAGCGATGACAAAACCAGAAGTCGATCGTGCCATCGCTTCAGCGAAAGCGGCACAAGCAGAGTGGGCAAAACAACCAGCGAACAAACGGGCTGAACTGCTTCACGCTTGGGCAACGGAACTCGAGAAACGTGCGGACGAAATCGGTGAAGTCATCATGCGCGAAGTCGGTAAAGGGCGTGCAGATGGCGTCAAAGAAGTCAAACGGACAGCTGAAATCATTCGCTACACTGCGGAAGAAGGTCTCCGTTTCGACGGTCAGATGATGCAAGGGGATTCGTTCCCAGGCGGTAGCGCGAAAAAAATCGCGATTATCAAAAAAGCGCCACTCGGTGTCGTGCTTGCCATCTCACCGTTCAACTACCCAGTTAACTTGGCAGCAGCGAAACTCGCACCTGCACTCATGACAGGGAACGCCGTCGTCTTTAAACCGGCAACACAAGGTTCAATCAGCGGTATCTTAATGGTTGAGGCGCTCGTCGCAGCCGGCCTTCCAGCTGGACTCGTCAACATCGTCACAGGTCGTGGATCAGTCATCGGTGATTACTTGACAGCTCATCCGGGAATCAACATGATCACATTCACAGGTGGTACAGGAACAGGACAACATTTATCACGTCAATCTGCAATGATTCCACTTGTCCTTGAACTCGGCGGAAAAGACCCAGCACTCGTTCTTGAGGATGCGAACCTGTCCCTTGCAGCAGATCACATCATCAGTGGTGCATTCTCTTACTCAGGTCAACGTTGTACAGCAATCAAACGTGTCTTCGTTCTCGATCACCAAGCGGATGCGCTTATTGAAGAACTTAAGACTCGAATTGCAAAATTGACAGTCGGTTCACCTGAACAAGAAAGTGTCGTCGTACCGCTCATCGATACGAAATCAGCAGACTTCGTCGAAGGCTTGATTATGGACGCAACAGACAAGGGCGCAACGCTCGTCACAGGTGGCGGACGTACAGCAAACTTGATCGAACCAACACTTCTTGACAACGTGACACGTGATATGCGCGTCGCTTGGGAAGAGCCGTTCGGACCAGTTCTTCCAATTATTCGTGTTAACTCGGTCGACGAAATGATCGCATACTCGAACGAATCAGAATACGGTCTTCAAGCAAGTGTCTTCACGGAAAACATCGATGCTGCGTTTGCGGTAGCGGACGCGCTTGAAACAGGTTCTGTTCAAATCAATGGACGTACGGAACGTGGTCCTGACCACTTCCCATTCATCGGTGTTAAATCATCGGGTCTTGGTGTTCAAGGTGTCGGACGTAGCTTAGCTTCGATGACACGCGACAAATTAACAGTCCTCAACTTAAAATAAGTTTTTGACCGACCTTTCAATCTGCGGAAAGGTCGGTTTTTTGTGCATCCATTTCTTATACTCTAGCGTAAGCTAGACAACAAATATCATCCGCTGACGCACAAAGTTTGGCGCTATAGCTTCAATCTCTCTATAATGAAAGAAAATGGACGAGAGAAAAGAGGCGTGTAGGCATGACTGTATCAGACGAAATCATCCCGATTCCGATTCCCACACCATTTCCTGTAGGGGACGTGAACTGTTATGTGTTACGAACGGAAGGGGAAAACATCCTCATTGATTGTGGACCCGATACACTCGAGGCGTGGCAAATGATGCAACAGACGCTTGCGCGACACGATTTGAGGGTTGAGGATTTAGATCGTGTCATCGTGACGCATCACCATGCGGATCATGCTGGGATGGCACATCGATTTTCAGAGAAAGGCATTCCTGTCTATGGACATGCGCGGTTGCGCCCGTATTTGGAACAGGACGAGACGTTCCTAAACAATGGGGACGTGTTCTTACGTCGACTGGCGACTTCATTTGGTGTTCCGTCAGCGATTCAAGAGATGTTACCGAGCTATCAATCTGCCTTAAAATGGCTTGGAAAAGGTCAACTTGATTTCATATTAAAGGAAGGCGACGCAATTACACCTTCTGGGCGATATCGCGTCATCGAACTGCCAGGTCATGCGAGTGACCAAATCGGAATTTTAAGCGACGATGGTATATTGTTCGCGGCGGACCATTTGCTGGACCGGGTCGAACCGAACCCGTTGCTTGAACAACCGCAACCGGGTGATGACGTGCTCGTGAAACGACCCGTTCTTGCGTATCTCGACTCCTTGGAAAAACTACAAGGAGAACAGATCCGAATTGCGTATACCGGTCATGGTGATCCGATTCGCGATGTCGCGGCACTCGTTGAAGAACGATTGATGCAACGCAAGGCACGCGGCGATCAACTGTTGAAGTATTTTTCAGAAGAGCATACATTATTTGAATTAGCACAAGTGACGTATGGGAATCGATTAAAAAAATCATTCCCACTCGTCATGAGTGAAATGAAGGCACGTCTTGATACGCTTGTCGCACGTGGTGCGATTACGGTTGAGAAACGATCTGGTATCCTCTACTATTCGAAAATGGAGGAAGTTTAATGCAACTCATCAACCGGACGATCGTCATCACGGGTGCTTCAAGTGGACTCGGGGAGGCACTGGCGCGCACTCTGCATAAAGAAGGCGCAAACTTGATTTTAATCGCACGACGCGAGGATCGGTTACAAACGTTAGCATCTGAACTCCAGGCAGACTACCTGGTCTACGATTTGGAAGAGGCGCCTGAAATTCTTGCGAAAACACTCGCAAATCGTTATGGACGGATTGATATTTTGATTAATAACGCAGGTTTCGGGGAATTCAGCTTCCTAGACGATACCTCGATTGAAACGATTGAATCGATGCACCGAATCAATGTCTTAAGTCCTGTTCGTCTAACGAAAGCGTGCCTTCCGTTACTTCGAGAAGGCGGCATGATCGTCAATGTCGCGAGTCAGGCAGGAAAGTTGCCGACACCGAAGTCGACGATCTATTGCATGACAAAAGCTGCTATGTTGCAGTTTTCGAATGCGTTACGTCTGGAGTTACGTCCAAAAGGCATCCACGTCATGACGGTCAACCCAGGACCGATTGCGACGGAATTTTTTGTTCGAGCTGACATCAGCCGAAAATATGAAAAAAACGTGGCTTCGATCGTCTTATCGAAAGAACAACTCGCACTGACCGTCGTTCGGGCGATGCGTCGCCGAAAGAGAGAGGTCAATGCGCCGTGGTGGATGGAGCTTTCCGCAAAAGGGTACGGCGTCATGCCGCGGCTGATTGAATGGTTAGGAAAATCAGGTTTTGACAAAAAGTGATGACGGAGGAGAACGACAAATGAAAACAAAGGTAATCAGCTTTCTTGCCCTAGGTACGCTGCTCGCAGGCTGTGGAACACCGGATGCGACACCGGAACCGAAAACCGTTTTAGGAACCGCTTATCAAACGATTGAGAAAGAAGCAGAAAAATCAACGGTTCGGATGTACATGTGGGGGGGCGATGACGGAATCAACGCCTATATCGATGAATACGTGACGCCACGTCTGAAGAAGGAACATAATATTACGCTCGAACGCGTTCCGATCGAGACGGCAGACATTATTCAAAAATTACGTGCTGAGAAAAAGGCAGGTAAGGAAAAAGGCGTCATCGATGTCGTTTGGATTAATGGCGATAACTTCTTGAATGCTAAAAAAGATGAGTTACTTTATGGGGAAATTACAAAAGTTCTTCCAAACATGAAATACGTTGATGCTGCCGCCCAAAGTTCAGATAGCGGTACGAAAACAGACGGGCTCGAAGCCGCATGGGGAAAAGTCCAATATACGTTGCACTATGACGCAGCTGATGTAAAGTCGCCACCAAAGGACTTACAAGCGTTGAAGTCTTGGGTCAAGGAAAATCCAGGTCGCTTCACGTATCCAGAAGTGACGGATTTTACAGGAAACGCCTTCGTCCGTCACGTCATGTATGGTGTCGAATCGAACGCGACCCTAAAAGACCCAAAAGCAGACTTCAAGAAGACATGGGCTTACCTGAACGAAATCAAACCGTACCTCTGGAAAAAGGGGAAGACGTATCCGAAGACGCTTGCGCAACTCGATCAGTTATACGCGAAGGGAGACGTCGACTTCACGATGGGCTTCAACGAACGACGGGCAGAACAAGAAGTGAAGTCAGGAACGTTTCCGAAACAAACACGTCCGATCGTCTTGAAGGATGGATCAATCGCGTCGACGCATTTCCTTTCCGTACCGTTCAACGCACCGAATCCGAAGGGCGCACTCGTAGCGATCAATACGTTGTTATCACCAGAAGCACAGTTGAAAAAATACGATGCGACGTATTGGGGAGACGGAACGAGTCTTGATTTATCGACACTTGATTCATCAGAACAAAAGCAATTCGCTGATGTACCGGCTGCACCGTCGACACCAAAGCCAAGCGTCTTTGAAGGAAAGGTCCGGACGGAACTCGACCCATCCATTTTCGAGATGATCCGTAAGGAATGGCCGTCTCGTGTGGCGCGGTAACGCGTATCCTGCTGCACTCTTGATGGCAGGTATGGTCTTATACGGGTTATGGGTCAGTATCTCGATGACGACATCTGCTGATTACCGCGAGCTACTGACGGATGAGGTCTTTTTAGAGAGTCTAGCCGTCAGCAGTTACGTGGCCATCGTCAGTACGGTGCTCGCGCTGATCATTGGTGTGGTGCTCGCAAGGCTCTTGAGCAGAACAAGACTAGCTGCGTTACTTGCGATTCCTTTATTCATCCCTCATCTAGGAGCAGCACACCTCGCGATTCTCTATTTGAGTGATGTGCCTGTCATCGGACCGCATGAAGGGAATTATTTTAATGTCATCTTGACGTATCTGTATAAAGAAATTCCGTTCGTGTTTTTTTATCTCTTACCGGTGGTCCGGCGCCTTGATTCGCGTTATCAAGAACTCGGTATGATGTTCGGTTTATCACCAGTGCGCCGATTCTGGCATGCGCGGGGTGTTTTCCTACTCGTTCCGATGCTTGAGGCAGCATTTATCTTGCTTGCCTTCATCCTGTTCGCATATGAGATTCCAGCACTGCTCGGCGTGACCTATCCAAAATTACTTGGCGTCTATGCATTCGATTTGTATACACAAGGCGATTTATCGGAGCAACCACTCGCTTTTGCAATGAGTGTCGTCTTGACGGGAGGACTCTTCCTCCTGCTATTGCTTATGACTGGTTTGACACGCCCACTGGCAACGAAGATCAGTAGGGGGCGAAGCGAATGATAAAAAAAATCAGTGTGACTGTATTCGTTGTAATCCTGTTCATCGTTCCTTTAATTGGTTTGATTCCAGGAGAGTGGAATTGGAATCCGCGCCTAGAAGCGACGCTCGGCACGACCGTCGCGATGATTTGTGCCGTCGTATTGTTGAATCATCTCTTCGGGTACATGGCAGGAAAAGCGATTGCCTTTCAAACGGGGAAACGGATTCGTATAGCAGAGTTCTTGATTAGTTTGCCGCTGTTCGTTCCCGTGTTATTGCTATCATTCGGTCTCTATTTGACATGGATCCGTCTTGGTTTGGCAGATCGATTTTTTGGTGTCCTGCTCGTGTTGCTTCTGCCGACCTTGCCGTATACAGTTCGCTTGTACACGAACGGATTTCAGGCGCTCGGAGAACGGATGCTTGAACAGATGGTCTTGATTGAGGGGAACCGGTTCAAGCGTTGGTTCTATTTGACGGGACCGATGCTTCGGTCGACGTTACAATCCGTGACGCTACTCGTCACGGTGATCACGATCAGTCAGTATGCACTAGTTGCGTTGATTGGTGGTGGGATCGTCCGCATGATATCACTCGAAGTATTCCCGGCGTATTCTGGTAATTCGCAAGGGGCGGCGCGTCTAGCGACACTCTGGTTGATCGGGGTGCCCATTCTCTTTTATGCTGGACAAGCCGTTATTTTTTCTAGTTGGATACGAATCGTACGGAGGCGTTTAAATGGAAGTCACGATACAACAAGTCAATAAACGATTTGGAACGAAGCATGTGTTGTCTGATATCGATTTAAATATCGCATCTGGACAATGTGTGGCTTTAGTTGGACCGAGTGGTAGTGGGAAAACGACGCTTCTCCGCCTGATTGCGGGTCTCGAACGTGTGACGAGTGGAGTGATTCAGTTCGGTGACCGAGATGTGACTGTTCTTTCACCGAATCAGCGAGGTGTGACGATGATGTTTCAACGGTCGCTGTTGTTCCCACATTTGAACGTCGAACAGAACATCCGTCTCGGTGCCAAACAATTAACACCGATCGAGCTCGAATCCTGGTTACATCGCGTCGGACTCGAGGGAAGAGGAAAAAGTGCTGTTCACGAATTGTCAGGGGGCGAACAGCAGCGGGCGAGTTTAGCTCGTGCGCTGGCGAGTCAACCGGACTTCTTGTTGCTCGATGAACCGTTCTCGAGTCTAGATGTACCGAGACGACGGGAACTACGGACATTGATTCGGAAGTTGACCGAGGAACAAGGTGTCACGACACTCCTTGTCACACACGATCGGGAAGAGGCAATGGCGATGGCGGATATCGTCTATGTCTTAGAACAGGGGCGAATCGTCGATCATGGTACACCGATTACGCTGAGCCAGACCAGCCCGTTTTTTGGCGAAGGCATTCAAATTGAAGAAACATGGCATCCGTTGACGGCAGTCAACTTGGTCTCAAGACCGACGAAGGAGACGGATGAACGTGTTACGATTACGAAAGAACTCATTCAATACGGTGTTCGATTCTACGAAGTCGAACGAGCATCCGGAGAACGACTCGTGCTCTCTTCAGACGAGACGATTCATGAGAAAGAAGGCTATATCGTTAGAAAGGAGGGGTGACATGTTAGATACGCGTGCGCGTAAAATCGTTCAACCCCTATTTGATCAAGGGGCGACCTTATTTAAGAAAATTGGATTATCGGCGACACAGGTGACGATCATCTCCGGCATCATCGGTGGTGCGACGGGCTTTTTCGTCTATAACGATATGATGGGAACGGCGATTGTCTTATTGTGGATCTCGGGCATGCTTGATGTCATCGATGGAACGATGGCACGAAAAGAAAAGACGACTCCAATCGGCACGATTCTCGACCTTGTTCTCGACCGGATCGTCGAGCTGTCAGTGCTGATTGGTCTTGCACTCCGATTTCCGGAAACGCAGGTCGTTATTCTGTTGCTCGTCGCATCATTCGTCATTGGGATGACGATGTTCCTTGCAATCGGAGCGGTCAGTGAAAATTACGGCTACAAGTCGTTTCAATATCAACCGGGACTGGTCGAGCGAACGGAAGGGTTCTTATTCCTAACAGCGATGATCCTGTTCCCAAGCGCCATCATTTGGATCGCAATTGTCTTTTTGATTGCTGAACTCTATACGGTCGGGGAGCGATTCCATCAAGCTTCGAAGGTGTTACGATGAGTGAACAAGAGATGATCATGACTGTGGATCGAGCGGGCAACCTGCTCGGACCTCATCCACGATCAGAAGTCCACGCAAAAGGTCTATGGCATGAAACGTTTCATTGTTTCGTCTATGATCCAACGCAGGACGTCGTGTTGCTCCAGCAACGTTCTGAACAAAAGAAGGACTTTCCGGGAATGCTTGATATCACGGCAGCGGGTCACTTGCTTGCGAATGAGACAGTCGAGGATGGTGTCCGGGAACTCGAGGAAGAGATTGGTTTGACGTGTACGTTTGATCAATTGATGCCGCTTGGCATCCAGGAAGAGGAGTTTCGGGATGCGTCGCTCTGGGACTGTGAGCGATGCCATGTTTTTCTCGCACAAAGTGATCAAGCGATAGACGCATACGTCCTCCAGGAAACAGAAGTGAAGCGATTGATTGCTTTTTCGATCGAGCAGTTTGAGCGAATCGCTGACATGTCCATCGAGCGTATTCAGGACACGACAGGCGAGTGGTTCGATCGTCGTCAATTCGTTCCGCATCCTTCTTCTTACTGGAGACATGTACGACAGGGAATCGAGCAATTACGTAAATAGAAAGAATGGGAAAGAAATAACGCATGAAGACCTACGATCGAATGTGATTTCGCTCGTAGGTCTTTTTTTAATCGTACATTCGTTCGACGCAAGAGTAGCGAAATTAAGATATATTTGAGATAATTAAGTATATATACAAAAGAAGGAAAGAAGGTACAGCCAGTGGCATTACGATTTGCACTACTCGGGCTGCTGACCCAAGGGGAAGCGACCGGTTACGATTTAAGCGCGACTTTTAAAAAACAGATGATCCACTTCTGGACCGCACACCATACTCAAATATACCGAGAGTTGTTGAAAATGGAAGAGGCAGAGCTCGTGACGAGTGTTCATATCGTCCAAGAAGACTTGCCGGACAAGAAAGTCTATTCGATTACCGATAAAGGGCGTACGGAGCTCGTTGAATGGTTACGGACACCAAATGAATTCAAACCGAAGATGAAGGATGAGAACTTGATGCGGGTGTCGCTCTTGCATCTGCTCCCACCAGAGGAAGCCGTTGCTTATTTGGAAGAGTCGAAGCGGCACCATCAATTTGCCGTCGAGATGATGCATAGTTGGCGTCACGACCACCTCGAGAACGGTGCAACACTAGGGGAGACCTTGACGAGTGAGTACGGCTTGCGTATGATGTTGAATTACTTGGATTGGTGTGACTGGGCAATCGCGGAAATCAAAAAGAACGAAGCAAACGTCTAACAATATTGGCTCGACTGTCATGTAGATGGCGGATTCGAGCCAGTTTTATTTTGTAATAGGATTTAGTAAGGAGAGAATCGATGTACTTTAATGACTATGAAGACTGGATTGAGGAAGAGGCGGAAGCATTATTTCGCTTACATGAAGAACCGCTGATACGAGAAGCGATCTCGTATTCGCAATTTACGGCGTATGTAGAAGAGGCACTCCTTGAACCATTATTGCTGAAATTGCGTTGGCTCGGAGAAGCAGAAGAAGAGGAGATTCTAGAACGAGCGGATTCAATCGTTTGGGAGAATGCCTCAGGTCATTCGGAAGCTTCCCTTCGGCGAGATGTGTTACGACGGGTCGTCAAGCGAGACTTTACTGCGCATATCCTCGCGTACCTCACACCAATTCTTGAAGCGAGACAAGCCACTTATGAGGCGGAATTGAAGCAGCTTCAATTGGCGCATGCTGAACAAATAGATGAGGTCAAACAACACGAGCAACAGATTGAACTCGGACCGCCACCTAAAAAGGTCAAAAAATGGTGGTATCTCAAAGAAAAAGAAGTAGCACGTTCCTATACGGAGGAAGAACGATCTGCGCTACAGGCACAACAGCAACAACTCGAGGATGAGTTAAAGCGACTCGAACAAAAAAAACGTGAGACTGAAGCTGATCTCGAACGATTGGATTCACTTCACCGATTGTAATTCACGCCAAAAAAATGGAGCAGACGACGTTATGTCGTTTGCTCCATTTTGTATAAAGGTATCGTATTAAGCTTGTGTCGCAAGTTTCGCAAGGACAAGTTTCGCGACCGCTTCACTTGAAGCCGGGTTTTGTCCTGTGACGACGTTGCCGTCGATGACTGCGAATTCCTTACCAGCATCTGATGTCAGGAAAGTAGCGCCTTCACCACGAAGTGTCGTCTCAAGCAAGAATGGTACTTTATCTTCGAGACCTGTCGATTTTTCTTCTTCGTCTGTGAAGCCGTTGATTTGACGACCTGATACGAAAGGTTTGCCATCGATCATGACGTGTGCGAAGGCCGCTGGACCGTGACAGACCGATGCGACGACGCCATCTTTTTTGATGACAGCTTCAATGGCACCTGCCACTTGTGGGTTATTCGGGAAGTCGACGACCGCACCGTGACCACCTGGGAAGTAAACAGCATCAAATGATGCTGGATCGACTTCTGAGAGTGCTTTCGTGTCGTGCAACGCACGGCGTGCATCTTGGAATTTCGGCAAGATTTCTTTGACAATCGATGCTTTATCGATCGGGACGTCGCCACCTTTGATCGAAGTGACCGTCACGTCATGTCCTGCATCCTTAAACAGGTTGTATGGTGCTGCGAACTCTTCGAACCATAATCCTGTTTTGTGACCATTCATGTCATCTGCACTTGTTGATACGATTAAAATACGAGCCATAATAAAACTCCTCCTCTGTATGAACGTTACAAAGAAGGAGTTTCCCGGAGATATGAAGAGTTAAACCTCAACGGTGTTCCGTATAGTGATGAACCGGCAGTGTAGCAAGTGCCTGGTCGATTTGAGCTTGCGAGATCGACTCTTTCATCGCTTGGACGTTTGCTTGAAGCTGTGACACGCTTGACGCGCCAGGAAGGACGATATCGACCTGTTGATCGATGGCTTGCAATGCAAGCGCCGGAAGCGGGAAATCTTGAAGTTTTTGTAGACTCGCCTCAAGCGTTTCCTTATCGAATTGTTCGAACCGATCAACCGACTGCAGGCGTGAAGCACTTTCATGTGTCAAGAGTCCTTTTGCCAGTGGACCACGGGCAACGACTTGGATGTTTTTCTCTTTTAAGCGTGGCAACAACTCTTCGATGCGGCGATCGAGCAACGAATAAGGCGTCATCAAGTAAGAGAAATTACTGTGCTCGAGCCAATATTCGATGACATTCGGTCGCAATGATGAGAGACCATATTCCTTGATTTTCCCATCTGCTTTTAAGTCTTCCATCGCGCGGATCGACGCATCGATATCATCATCAATCGTACCGCCATGGACGTAATACAGATCGAGATAAGGAGTTTCAAGACGATTTAAACTTTCAAGACAAGCTTGCTTTAGATAGTCATAACTCGGATCCCATGTCCAACCGGTTCCGGTCGCATTCATTCGATTGCCACCTTTTGAGGCAAGAAACAATCGACTACGATCCTCTTGCGCGAAGGTTTGGCCGATAATCGATTCGACGGCTCCGTTTGCATAGACATCCGCTGTGTCGAAATGGGTGATACCCGCGTCGAGTGCCGTCCGCAGGATTGCTGCCGCTTCTTCCTGTCCGCGTTTTAAGATCGTCATCGTACCTAATCCTAATGACATGTTCAATTCCCTCTTTTCTTAAATGAACTGTAAGTTTGGAACTTCTGCATTCTAGTGTATCATATCTTATGAAAAAGACGGCTTGAAGTCTTGCGGCAATACGTCGGAAACGGCATACTAATCATGACAGAGAACGTAAACTAGGATAGAAGAGGGGAACACTACCGATGGAAGAAAAAACGATTGAACGTGAAGTGATCTATGAAGGAAAAGTTTTTGATGTCGAGAAACATGTCGTCACGTTACCGAACGGTAATACCTCGGTTCGTGAACTGGTCTATCATAATGGTGCCGTCGCCATCATCGCTTTTGATGAACAAGGGGATCTGATTGTCGTTGAACAATATCGGAAGGCGTTCGAGAGTCTATCAATCGAGATACCAGCGGGCAAACTCGAGAAAGGTGAAGATCCACTCGATTGTGCCGGACGTGAATTAAAGGAAGAAACAGGTTACGTCGCGAAAGAGTTACGACATGTCTTTGATTTCTACGGTGCGCCTGGTTTCTGTAGCGAACGTGTACATATCTATGAAGCGATTGGTCTGACTGCCGGTGATCGTCAGCTCGATGAAGATGAGTTCCTTGAGAACAAAACATTGAAGCTTGAACAAGCGCTCGAACTTGTTGCAAACGGAACGATTGTCGACGCGAAGACGATCATGGCGATCCAGCATTGGCAGATCCGTACTTTAAAATGATTCTCATTTAAATGATTTTCAGTTGATAATCATTTTAATTTGAAAAAAGACTGATTATCAGCTATGATAATAGCATCAGTTCGAACAAAGGGGGCGCTATGATGGAAAGTCGTGTAGAACGCATCAAAAAACAGCTAAGCGGTAAAGGATATAAGCTGACTCCCCAACGTGAAGCGACTGTGCGTGTCCTGCTCGAACATGAGTCGGATCACCTCAGTGCCGAAAATGTCTTTCTCCTTGTAAAAGAAAAGAACTCCGACATCGGACTTGCGACGGTTTACCGGACGCTCGAATTATTGACGGAGCTCGAAGTCGTCGATAAGGTCAACTTCGGAGATGGCGTATCCCGGTTTGATTTACGACAAGAAGGTGCGAGTCATTCGCATCACCATCTCGTCTGTATCGAATGCGGATCCGTCGAAGAGATTTTAGACGATATGCTGGAAGAAGTAGAGAAAGAAATCGTGTCCCGATTCCACTTCAAAATCAAGGATCACCGCCTGACATTCCATGGCGTCTGCCGTGTCTGCCAAGAGCGTCACGCTCGGGAAGCGTTGGAACAATCGCAAACACAAACAGTCTGACCGTCCGAGGAAATTTCGGATGGTTTTTCTTTTTCAATTTTTATAGGTCAGACCTCTTCACAACGGTTTACACCTTTGATATGATGGGAAAGTAAGCGATTTCGTAAACGAAGAGGATGAGTTCAGTGCGTGAACAACTGGAAGCATTTATCAACTATTTAGTGATTGAACGGCAAATGTCCGCGAATACGGCAGCTGCGTATCGAAATGATTTGAATCAATACTTACAGACGCTCGAAACAGCGGAAGTTTCTTCGTTTGAACAGGTTCACCGACATCATATCGTCGACCACATTGAACGATTGCTTGAAGCACACAAGTCACGATCGACGGTCCGCCGGGCGACGAGCTCAATCCGTTCGTTCCATCAATATCTGGTCGAAGAGAAACTAACGACGCATGATCCGTCCCGTCATCTTGATTTACCGAAACCGGAGAAGAAGCTTCCCGTCGTCTGGAGTCAAACCGACGTCGAACGTTTGCTTGATTCGGTCGTCGGTGTCGATCCGCTTACACGACGAGATGCAGCAATGCTTGAGCTTCTCTATGGAACAGGCATGCGCGTCAGCGAACTGCTCCAACTGAAGTTGAACGATTTGCAACTCGAACTCGGGTATCTGTCGTGTCTTGGGAAAGGGAATAAATCCCGGATCATCCCGATGAGTACGACATCGATTGAGAGCGTCAGAACATATCTTGATCTCGCGCGCAACAGTCTCGGTGGTCAACAGACGGACGATGTCTTCTTAAACAGTCGTGGTGATCGTTTATCACGGCAAGGATTTTGGAAGATGATCAAGCGACGGGCAAAGGAAGCGGGTATTGAAAAAGAGATCACACCACACGTCCTGCGCCATTCGTTCGCGACCCATCTACTTGAAAATGGTGCCGATTTACGCGTCGTACAAGAAATGCTAGGACACGCTGATTTGTCGACGACACAAATGTATACACACGTCAACAAAGCACGACTCCACGACGTGTATAAGAAACATCATCCACGGGCGTGATGGTTCTATCTTTTAAAGGTCTGACTTCAGACAAATGATGCGTTTTGTCTAGTCCCTTTCCGGGAAAAATCGTAACGGGAATCGCACAACTACAGCTCGTATATAGGAGGAACAGCAAATGGCTCAATCATTTAAACGTGTATTTTTGATCGTCATGGACTCCGTAGGAATCGGAGAAGCACCGGACGCTGAACAGTTCGGAGATCTTGGTTCGCATACGCTCGGTCACATCGCGCGTGAACGCAACGGACTCAACATGCCGAACATGGCAAAACTCGGTCTCTCGCATATCGAACCGATCGAAGGTATCTCAGCTGAAGAAGCACCGCTTGCGGCATACGGAAAAATGCAGGAAGTATCTGCAGGGAAAGATACGATGACAGGGCATTGGGAGATCATGGGACTCCGGATCGATACACCATTCCGTGTCTTCGAAAAATTCCCGGATGATTTGATTCATCGCTTAGAAGAGTTCTCAGGGCGGAAGATCATCGGGAATAAACCGGCTTCTGGTACGGAAATTCTCGACGAACTCGGACAAGAACATGTCGAGACAGGCGCCCTGATCGTCTATACGTCGGCAGACTCTGTCCTTCAAATCGCAGCACACGAAGAAGTCGTGCCATTAGAAGAATTGTACCGGATTTGTGAATATGCACGCGATATCACACGGGATGACCCGTACATGCTCGGTCGTATCATCGCACGTCCATTCCTTGGTGAAGCAGGAGCGTGGGTCCGGACAGCGAACCGTCACGACTATGCACTTAAACCATTCGACCGGACGGTCATGAACGAACTCGAGACGGCAGGACTTGATGTCATCTCGCTCGGTAAGATTGCTGATATCTACGATGGAGAAGGCGTCACGGATGCAATCCGGACGAAGTCGAACATGGACGGGATGGATCAGCTCGTGAATCAACTTGATCGTGATTTCAACGGACTTTGCTTCTTAAACCTTGTCGATTTCGATGCGTTGTTCGGACACCGTCGTGATCCGCAAGGCTACGGACAAGCACTCGAAGAGTTCGATGCGCGTCTTCCGGAAGTGTTTGCTCGCTTAAACGAAGACGATCTCTTGATCATCACGGCTGACCACGGAAACGATCCGGTTCATGCTGGGACTGACCACACGCGAGAATACGTACCATTGCTTGCCTACCATAAAAATGGTGTTGCAAAACCGCTCGGTATCCGTGAAACGTTCGCTGATCTTGGAGCGACGGTCGCAGAAAACTTCGGTGTCAAAATGCCGGCACACGGAACAAGCTTTTTAACAGAACTATAATTCGAGGGAGCGATTCAGATGACAGTCAACTGGAATGAAACACGTTCGTTTTTAGAAAGCAAGATGCAGGCGAAACCGGAAATCGGATTGATTCTCGGTTCAGGACTGGGTGTCCTCGCGGATGAGATCGAAAATCCGATCGCGATTCCATATCATGAAATCCCGAACTTCCCAGTATCAACGGTCGAAGGACACGCGGGACAACTCGTCTTCGGTACTCTTGAAGGGAAACAAGTCGTTGCGATGCAAGGGCGATTCCACTTCTACGAAGGATATTCGATGGATATGGTGACGTTCCCAGTACGCGTCATGAAAGCGATTGGCGTTGAGACATTGATCGTCACGAACGCAGCGGGTGCTTGTAACGAAGCGTTCGAACCAGGTGATTTGATGTTGATCACAGATCACATCAACTTCTTCGGTACGAACCCATTGATCGGGAAGAACGTCGATGAGATGGGACCACGTTTCCCGGATATGTCGAAGCCGTATGATGCGGAATTACTTCGTCTTGCACAGGAAACAGCGGATGAACTCGGAATTCGTGTCCGTCAAGGTGTCTACTTCGGAAACACTGGTCCAACGTATGAGACGCCAGCAGAAGTCAAGATGGCACGGATGCTTGGTGGCGACGTCGTCGGTATGTCGACGGTCCCTGAAGTCATCGTTGCCCGTCATTCCGATATGCGAGTCCTTGGAATCTCATGTGTCTCGAACATGGCAGCAGGTATTCTCGACCAACCGTTACACCACGATGAAGTCATCGAAACGACAGAACGTGTCCGGGCACACTTCCTATCACTCGTTCGCGGTTCGATCAAAAAAATGTAACGACTGTTTATAAAACTCACAAAACACTCCTGAGGAGGAACTAGATTATGCGTATGGTAGATTTGATTGCAACAAAACGAGACGGTGGCGAACTCGCAACAGCTGATATTCAAGCAATGGTAGAAGGATTCACGAATGGTGAGATTCCAGATTACCAAATGTCAGCGATGTCGATGGCGATTTTCTATCAAGGAATGTCAGATCGTGAAATCGCTGATTTGACGATGGCGATGGTCAACTCGGGCGACGTGATCGACCTTTCACGTATCCACGGGAAAAAAGTCGATAAACACTCGACAGGCGGTGTTGGTGACAAGATCAGTCTGATCGTCGCACCACTCGTTGCGTCAATCGGCATTCCGGTTGCGAAGATGAGCGGTCGTGGACTCGGTCATACAGGTGGAACCATCGACAAACTCGAAGCGTTCCCTGGTTTTGACGTCGAGCTTTCTGAAGAAGCGTTCGTCTCACAAGTCAACGACATTAAGATGGCGATCATCGGTCAAACGGGTAACCTGACGCCTGCAGACAAAAAACTCTACGCATTACGTGACGTCACGGCGACGGTCAACTCGATCCCATTGATCGCAAGTTCAATCATGTCGAAAAAAATCGCAGCAGGAGCAGACAGCATCGTACTCGACGTCAAGACAGGTTCTGGTGCCTTCATGAAATCGTTTGAAGATGCAAAAGCACTCGCGACAGAGATGGTTTCAATCGGTAAGAGTGTCAACCGTAAGACGGTTGCTGTCATTACAGACATGGATCAGCCGCTCGGCTTTGAAATCGGAAACGCAAACGAAGTCAAGGAAGCGATCGAAGTCCTTCAAGGGAAAGATGTCCGTGACTTGAAAGTCATCGCCTTGACGATTGCATCACACATGGCGGTCCTCGGTGATTTCTACCCGACATTCGACGAAGCATATGCGGATCTCGAAACACGTCTCGGTAACGGAGCAGCACTTGACGTCTTCAAGAAGTTCATCGCAGCGCAAGGTGGCGACGCGTCACTCGTTGACGATATGACAAAAGCACTTGAAACGAAATACGAAAAAACATTCGTCGCTTCAAAAGCAGGTTATGTCTCTGAAATCATCGCTGACGAAGTTGGTGTTGCAGCAATGATCCTCGGTGCAGGACGCGCGACGAAAGCAGATGAGATCGATCACGCAGCAAGCGTCACGCTGCATAAAAAAGTCGGCGATCGTGTCGAAGTCGGCGATGTCATCGCAACGCTTCGTTCAAACAAAGAAACGCTCGACCAAGCGATCGAAAAAATGGATCACGCGTATCACATTAGTGAAACGAAACCGGCAGAACGTCCGCTCGTTCACGCTGTCATTCAGTAAGCAATCCAATCAGCAATACTTGAGTAGTGGACTTCGTCCGCTACTCTTTTTTTATGATAAAATCGAAAGTGTAAAAATATGGTTTTTTTTAATAAGGGGTGAGTGCATGAAACATTGGTTGATTGGAATTGTCAGTCTAATTGGAGTCATCGGGGGTGGCGCATTGATGATGACGTACGCTTTTACACAGGACATGGACTCGGATGAAACGAGAGAGGCTGAAATACAACAAAAAGCAAAGACTTACTTAGAGAAGCATCTTCCGAAAGCGAAGGTGACCGGTAGTATTTACGACAATATAGGTAATTTTTCGTTTGAGTACGCAGCACGAGCGATTGACGAAAAAACGAATACTGAGTTTTTCGTATATCAAGATGAGGAGTCGGGAAGGTTCGTCGATACGTATCATGCGTCACTTTGGGAAGATCAGTTAGAACGACGGATCACGTTGCCTACTCTTAATGATGTGAACGCGGAACTAGATATGGTGGTACTGTTTGATAACGATAAGATTCAACAGCTTGGTAATGCGCGTTTTGATTCAAAGGCTTATTTACGTACGGAAGTCGCTCCGACGATTTTAATTAGCGTTCCACGTAAGCAAAGCGAACAGGATAAAACGCAGATTACAGCGTGGGCAAAGTCGTTGCGCGAACAAAAGATCCTTCAATACATGACGGTCAAGGTTGACTATGTCTCGGAAAAAGGTGAGTTACTGGAGGACGGGAATTCGTTGTTCGTAACGTTATAAAATGGATTAAAAAATGAAAGTACGCGGTTCCCTTTCGATTTGTTATACTGGAAATACTTGTAATGAAAAAGGGGGAACTTTCATGAAACCACCACGCTTACAAAAAGGAGATAAGATTGCTATCGTCTCACCGGCGTCTGCAATTGCTGCATACGTGCCACGTCGTCTCGCCCGCGGTATCGCGACACTTGAAAAAATGGGGTTCGAGGTCGTCTTGATGCCGAACGCAACAGCTGTCCATAGTCATACAGCAGGAACGATCGGCGAACGTCTGCAAGATTTACATATGGCGTTTGCTGATCCGTCGATCAAGGCGATCATCTCGACAATCGGTGGGTTTAACTCGCACCAATTACTCGATGAACTTGATTATGAGTTGATCCGAAACAATCCGAAGATCTTCGTCGGATACAGTGATATCACCGCATTGTTTGCTGGCATCTATCAGCAGACAGGATTGACGACGTTCGTCGGACCAGCGCTACTGACACAGTTCGGTCAATTCGATGGTCTTGATCCGTATACGGAAGAGTCGTTTAATCGTACGTTCATGCAGACGGAACCGATCGGTCGAATCGAAGCATCGGAAGAGTGGACGGACGAGATTTTACGCTGGGATGTCGCGGATGATCGCAGACGAGAGCATCAGCCGAATGCAGGGTACACGATCGTCAAGACGGGCGTCGCAGAAGGTCCGATTCTGACGGGGAACACGGGAACACTTTTGCTGCTTGCCGGAACACCATACTTGCCATCATTTGACGGTGTCGTCTTGATGCTTGAGGATGACGAAAGTGAGACACCAGAAACGATCGACCGGTATTTCACGCAATTGCGACACATGGGTGCGTATGACAAGATTGCGGCGCTCGTCGTCGGACGCTTCCCGAGCAAAGTCGATTTTGATCCGGAGTTCCCGCTCAAAGATATCATTTTGCGCGCAACGCGAGGGTATGATTTCCCAATCGTTCTTGATGCGGACTTCGGACATACAGATCCTGTTGCGACACTCGCGAATGGAATTCAAATTCGTGTCGAAGCAACGGATTCGGTGACGCTCGATGTGTTAGAGGCAGCCGTCGAGTAAAAAGGTCTGCACGATGCCCTGAAATTTGGTACACTGTACCATGGAATCACGATCTTGAATCGTGACGAATCTCTTGCTGAAAAGCACGAAAGGTTGGTCAAACATGCAAAAAACTGGTCATATCTTATTAGAAGATGGAAATAAAATCGAATTCGAATTGTTCAACGATGAAGCACCGATCACGACTGAAAACTTCGAAAACCTTGCAAACTCGAACTTCTACGATGGATTGAACTTCCACCGTGTCATCCCAGGCTTCGTCTCACAAGGCGGATGCCCAATCGGAAACGGTACAGGCAGTTCAGGAAAAACGATTCCTTGCGAAACGTCTACATCATACCCACACAAACACAAAGCGGGTTCACTTTCGATGGCACACGCTGGTCGTAACACTGGATCAAGCCAATTCTTCATCGTACACGAGCCACAACCTCATCTCGACGGCGTACACACGGTCTTCGGACAAGTGACTTCAGGTCTCGAACATGCACAAAAAATGAAGCAAGGCGCTGGCATCAAAGAAATCCGCGTCGAAGCGTAAGTTCTTGCTCCTCTTCGAACGTTTCGAAGAGGAGTTTTCTTTTTTTAGATCCGGGTACAATCAGTAAGGGAACTTAACTCGAAAAGGAGTGTTTGTCATGCGTTTAGAAGGAAAACGAATCATCCAAGTCGTCAGCAATGACTTCGAGGATTTAGAATTATGGTATCCAGTCCATCGCTTACGTGAAGAGGGCGCAATCGTCGACATCGTCGGGGAAAAAGCAGATGAGACGTACATCGGAAAATATGGTGTCCCGATCAAATCGAATAAGACGTTTGATGAGATCAATCCATCGGAATACGATGCAATTCTTGTTCCGGGTGGTTGGTCGCCCGATCTGTTACGCCGCTTTGACTCTGTTTTGAACATGGTGCGTCATTTTGACCAGAACAAGCAACCGATTGGTCAAATCTGCCACGCTGGTTGGGTACTGATCTCTGCTGGCATTTTAAAAGGTGTTAACGTCACGAGTACGCCAGGGATCAAGGATGATATGACGAATGCAGGTGCGGTTTGGCATGATGAAGCCGTCGTCGTTGACGGACATATCGTCTCGAGTCGTCGTCCGCCCGATCTACCGGACTACATGCGTGCCTTCATCCAAGTGATGGAAGAACAAGCATGATTCAGATGCAGGGGACGTCACGTGACGGTCTCCTGCCTTTTTGATGGATTATGAAAAAAATGCAGTAATTCTGTGTGAGAAGGTGTAGAATGAATGAGTCTCAGTCGTGTTCATGCTCCTGAGAGTTGTCGAAATTAGGAAGGTGTAGAATCACATGCTAGTAAAATATAAGAAGTTGAATGAACGGACCGCGATGGGGCTGATCGCCTTTTCGTGCGAAGTGAAGGATCCGAAGTATTTGCTTGAAACGGTTCAAGCCTATGAACAGGAAGAAGACCAACGCTTGTATTTGTACAAACAAGATGAGGATTTCGTCGGTGTCATCGGGTTTCAATTAATGGATGGCCATGCTGAATTGAAACATATCGCCTTATCACCGTCTTTCCGTGGAGAACGGATGTCGTATCTCCTACTCGATGAAGCAGTCAAGCTCCTTCGAACGGATATTACGGGTGCGACCGAAGAGACGCAACGCCTCGTCGACAAATGGAAAAACCAATAAAAAGACCGGTCCATGGCTCAGATGGACCGGTCTCTTCGGTTTTGTAGCGCTTCTTGGCGTGCAAGAACGACATCCGTGCGATCACGCAAGCGATGCTTATGCGTCACATAGTCGAGATCAGGTGCTGTCGCTTCAAGCGCAACGGTCCGGATGACATCCGGGAAGACAGGTAACGGGATGTGTCGATAAACCGGATCCGTAAATTGATGAAGATGATCGAGCAAACGAGAGACGTCGATTCCGGACGCAATCAGCGTAGTTCGGTGACGTTCGATCTTATCAAATGCTTTCACATATGTCCGCTGTGCACCGGTCGCATTGCCGCGCCGATGGTGATAGCGGGCGACGGCCAGTTGGATTAAACCAACGAGCGCCTCATCCTGGCGCTGTCCTTCTTGCCAGACTTCCTCTAAGATTTCATGGCACTCGAAGTAATCGTGCCGGATGTTGAATTCGAATACGAATCGCTCGATTGGATTCATGGAATCACCTCTTCCTTTGAATATAACATAGTCGAACCTATCCGTTGTATGGTATACTAAGGCGCAAAAAACGTTGATGGGCAGGGAGAATCATGGAATCATACAGTGTAAAGATGGATGCGTTTGAAGGCCCGCTGGACTTGCTGTTACACTTGGTTGGTAAATTAGAAATCGATATTTATGATATATCCGTTTCCATGGTGACGGATCAATATGTGTCCTATATCCGTGCGATGCAACATCTTGAACTAGATGTTGCTAGTGAATATCTTGTCATGGCAGCGACGCTGTTGCAACTGAAAAGCAAACAACTCTTGCCGGTTGAACAGACGGAATACGATGAGATTCCCGATTTCGAGGAAGAACCGACACGAGAAGGTCTGATTCAACAGTTGATCGAGTATAAAGCGTATAAGGAAGCGGCACTCGTCCTCAAGGAAAAGGAAGAAGCGCGCCTTGAGCTGTTCTCGAAACAACCAGAGGATTTGATGCGTTATCTCGATACGGACGCACAAGAGTATAATGGTACGTTATCCCTAAGTGATTTATTGCGTGCATACGAAAAAATGCGTCAACGGGAAGCTTGGAAGGTACGTCGCTCGAAGACGGTTAAACGGGAAGAACGGTCGCTTGAGCAACAGATGGAGTCCGTTGCCCGTTACGTCGCGACGCGTGAGCGTACGACATTCTTTGGCTTTTTTGCGGAGCAACCGACAGTTGAAGAACTGGTCGTCAGTTTCCTCGCTGTCCTAGAACTCGTGAAGCAACGGGTCATTGATTGTGAACAGATGACCGATGACATTTTGTTGCGTAGCATGGTGAAGGAGGAGAGTCAGATTGGCGTATGAACAAATCATTGAGAGCCTGTTATTCGTCGTCGGAGATGACGGTATCGACCCACGTGGTCTCAGTCAAGCACTAGAGATCAGTGAAGCAGCGGCGCGCGAACAGTTACTGGCTCTTCAGACGACGTTCGAAGCAGAGCGACGGGTGTTGCAAATCGTGGAGTCAGGTGGCGTCTTTAAGATGGTGACACGTAAAGAGATGTCGCCGTATATTCAGGCGTATGCGGGATCACTTGCAGAAGACTCCTTGTCTCGAGCAGCGATGGAGACACTCGTCATCATCGCGTACAAACAACCCGTCACGCGTGCTGATATCGAAGTCGTCCGTGGCGTCAAGACGGAACGCGTCATCCATACGTTAAGTGCAAAAGGTTTGATTGAAGAAGCGGGACGCGCCAAAGGCGTTGGTCGCGCGAAATTGTATAAGACGACGGATCATTTCCTGGACCACTTTGGTCTGAATAGTATTGAGGAGTTACCACCACTCGAGTTCGAAGAAACGTTCGAATCAGATGGAGATCTCTTCTTCCGGAATGATCCTTCATTAGAGGAGAGAGTGAATTAATGGAACGGTTACAAAAAATCATCGCACAAGCAGGTGTCGCTTCACGGCGTAAAGCAGAGGAATTGATTACAGCAGGCCGCGTCAAGGTTAACGGGAAAGTCATCACGGAGCTCGGAACGAAAGTTGGAGCGCGTGCTGAAGTCGAAGTCGACGGCGTGAAGCTTGAGCGTGAAGAACACGTTTATTACATGCTGTATAAACCAACAGGTGTCGTCTCGACGGTTGAAGACGATAAGGGACGTAAGACGGTCGTCGATCTCGTACCACCGGGTCATCGTGTCTTCCCAGTCGGTCGTCTCGACTACAATACGAGCGGTCTTCTGTTGATGACGAATGACGGTGAATTCTCAAACCTTCTGCTTCACCCGAAGTATAAGGTACCGAAGCGTTACATCGTCAAAATCAAAGGCGTACCGGAATATTTCCACGTCAAAGGTCTTGAAAAAGGCGTCGTCTTGCCGGACGGCTTTAAGACAGGGAAAGCACGCGTCGAGATGCGTGACATCGATAAGAAGAAAAACACGGCTATCCTCGAAATGGTCATCTACGAGGGACATAACCGCCAAGTCCGTCAAATGGTCGAGACACTCGGTTCAGAAGTCTTGAAGTTGAAACGTGAACAGTTTGGTTTCTTGACACTGGCAGGTCTTACTTCTGGCGAGTGGCGTGAACTTTCAAAAAAAGAAGTCAATCAATTGCGTGAGCTAGCGGATCCAGCCGCTCCACCTACGAAAAGACGTAAGAACACAAAAAAACGTTAATTTGTAAAGCGAGAAGCTCATCCTCCGGGTTGAGTTTTCTTTTTTTGTGACAAAACGATTAACGAATTTCACATTTTATCAACGTTTGAGCGATTTCAAGTACAATATGGGTGGAGGCGGTAAAATATGAAAAAAACAAAACAAAATCCGGAAGAACGCTTAGCAGCGGCCCAGCAAAAAAAGAAGAAACGCTCCTTCTGGCGTCTGATGATCATGACGATGGTCTTGTTTGCAGGCGCAGTTGTCATCATGCAATTCGTCGATCAGGCGACACGTGATAAAAACGGTCGTGTCATGGCAGGCGATGATGCTCCTGGTTTCGCGCTCGTCGATCTATACGGTGAGAAACAGCACTCAATGGATGAATACAAAGGAAAAGGACTTTTACTCAATTTCTGGGGTACATTCTGCGAACCATGTAAGAAAGAGATGCCTTTGATCAATGACAACTATCAGATGATGCAGGATCAAGATGTCAATTTCGTAGCGGTCAATGTCGGAGAAACACCGGTTCGTGTCTCAAGCTTCATCAAGGATATCGGCGGAACGGATTATCCGATCCTCATGGATACGAATAGTTCGGTCGAGAAGGCTTACGGGATCTATAACTTACCTGTGACGTTCATCATCAATAAAAAAGGTGAGGTCGTCGAGAAATACGAAGGTGAGATTGATCAAGCGAAGCTGGAAGAGATGGTGAAGAAGGCGAACCAGTAACGCATCGAAGGGGGATTTAAGGATGCAGGAGCAAGAAGATTTTAAACAACTGGACATGCGTTACGAGGAAGCAGAACTTCGTTCGAAACGTAAGAATCCATCTTGGATCGACCGGGCATGGACGTTCTTCTCGTCCGTCAAGGTCGGGTTATGGCTGATCGGTCTGATCATCATCGCGAGTGGGGTCGGTACGATCTTCCCGCAAGAGATGTATATTCCGCAGGCAACACCACCGGAAGAATTTTATCAAAAAGAATACGGTACGGCAGGGGATATCTACTATACGTTAGGATTCCACAACCTGTTTGAATCATGGTGGTACATCGGATTAATCACACTGTTACTCTTATCGATCATCATCGTGTCGATTGACCGCTTCTTCCCGCTCTACCGAGCATTGAAGAAACAACCGGTCATCCAGTCGGACCGTTTCATGAATGGTCAGCGATTTGGCGCTGAAGCGACTGGAGACGTCAAAAAAATCGATGCGATCGCACCGTTACTTGAGAAAAAGGGCTATAAAGTTCGTCGGCAAGACGGGGCGCTCTTAGCGGAAAAGCAACGTTTTGGACGATGGGGTCCTTACATCAACCATATCGGTCTTGTACTATTCTTCGGAGGGGCGATGCTTCGGGTCGTACCGGGCATGCATGAAGATGAACTGCTTTGGCTTCGTGAAGGAGAAACATTACCGATCGAGGCGACAGACAACAAGTATTACTTGAAGAATGAGGCGTTCAACATCGAGTTCTATGATCCTGAGAAGGTGGACGCAAAATTCAAGAAATCACTTGAAGCAGCGGGCGGAAATGTACCGAAAAACTACGACACGAAGATGACGCTCTATAAAAGAGTCGGAGAGACAAGTGATTTCAAACCGAAACTCGAAGAAGTCAAATCAGGTGAGACGGCAGTCAACCGTCCATTCGAATTCGATGATTTCCAAGTCTTCCAAGAACAATACGCGGCAGATCCAGAATTTAAGACGATGTCGTTTAGCATCGTCAACCAAAAGACAGGTAAAGTCGTGGATACGATCAAGGTCGATTTACGTGAACCAAAAGAGACCTACAAGTTGAAAAACGGCTATGATGTCGAATTGAAGGATTTCTTGCCTGATTTCGTCGTCAAGGATGGACAGCCGACGACCAATTCTGGACGTCCTGTCAATCCGGCGTTCGTCTTTAATATCAAATCACCGGAGCACCCAAAAGGGGAGCGTAGCTTGATTGGTATCAAGCTGAATGTCGGTGGGGATGAGAACCAGTACAAGATGGCGTTTGCCGGTACGGAGCTCTCAAACATCTCAGGTGTCCGAATCAAGAAAGACTTGACGCTCCCATTCCTCATTGCGGGTGGCATCATCTTCATGGCAGGTCTATTGATCGGGATGTACTGGCCGCACCGTCGTCTCTGGTTACGTGAGAAGAACGGTCGCATTCAGATTGCTGGATTTACGAACAAAAACGCATTAGGGCTTCAAAAAGAAGCCAATCTCGCGTTGACGGAAGTTGGTCTACCAGAACTTGAGGACCGACAAAAGTTGCGGGAAGAGGGGGAAGCTAAATGAATATGCTTCAGTTGAGCAGTAATCTGCTCCTAACGTCATTCATCGTCTACCTCGTCAGTACAGGTTTTTTCGCTGTTGCGACGAGTGGTAAAAAAGGTCCGACACGTTCTGGTAAGATCGCCTATACGCTCGCGATCATCGGTTTTCTTGCTCAGTTAGGGTATTTCTTTACGCGCTGGGCGGGTTCTGGACACGTTCCGGTCTCGAACTTATACGAATACACGACATTCTTTGGTATGATGATGGTCCTTGGATTCTTGATCGTCTATGCCATCTATAAAAACAATGTCCTTGGCTTGATTGCAATGCCGGTTGCCTTGCTCGTCATCGCTTATGCGTCGATGTTCCCGGATGAGGTCCAACCCTTGATTCCGGCACTTCAAAGTGTCTGGCTCAAAATCCACGTTACGACGGCAGCGCTCGGTGAGGGGATTCTCGCTGTCAGTTTTGCGACCGGATTGCTCTATCTGGTCCACGCGACGGATTTCAATAAAGAATCGAAAACACGGACATGGCTTGAGATCGTCATGTTCTCACTCGTTTGTGTCGTTGGTTACATCCTCGTCGGCCTCTTGTTCAAAGCAACAGGTTCTGCATCAACGATCGAATACGTCGCGAAGAATGGTGCGAAGATGACACATGAATACACGATGCCGGTTCTGACAGGTCCTGAGAACGGAAAAGTCTTATCTGGTTCAGGTGCCGTCATTGAATTGCCGAACTTCTTGAACGCGAACAAAGTCAATACGGTCTTATGGTCGATCATTGGTGGCGTCGTCTTATACGTCTTGCTTCGCTTCGTCATTCTTCGTAAGCGTGTCGCAGAGAGTCTGAAACCAATCGCGCGGAAGATTGATCTAGAAACAGCAGATGAGATCAGCTATCGTTCTGTTGCGATTGGTCTTCCAATCTTCATCCTGGGCGGTCTGATCTTCGCGATGATCTGGGCGCAAATGGCATGGAGCCGATACTGGGGCTGGGATCCGAAAGAGGTATGGGCACTCATTACGATGCTCTTCTACGTCTTTTATCTCCATATGCGCATCCAGCGTGGATGGATTGGTAAAAAATCAGCATGGTTATGTGTCGGCGGATTTGCTGTCATCATGTTCAACCTTGTCTTCGTTAACCTTGTCGTAGCGGGATTACACTCGTACGCATAAGGAAAAGAAAAGCAGCGGATCCGGAAACGGTCCGCTGCTTTTTCATGTTTCTCTGACAAAAGAGTATCGTTTAGGGGAAATCAGCCAGTGCAAGCCATTCTTTTCGTTTCATAGTATACTAAAAGAGTAGTAGGATAGAGGAGTAGAGTTTAGTTCATAGGAGGAGACAGTATGTCAGAAGAAGCACGTATTTTAGTCGTCGACGATGAGGAACGAATTCGTCGCCTGTTGAAGATGTATCTAGAGCGGGAAAATTTCACGATCGAGGAAGCAGACAATGGAGAGACGGCGCTTGAAATGGCGCTTGAGACAGAATACGATGTCATTCTCCTCGACTTGATGATGCCGAAGATGGACGGGATGCAAGTTTGTGAAGAACTACGGAAAACGAAAGCGACGCCGGTCGTCATGCTGACGGCAAAAGGTGAAGAAACGAATCGCGTCCATGGGTTTGAAATGGGGGCAGATGATTATATCGTCAAACCATTCAGTCCACGTGAAGTCGTTTTGCGTGTCAAAGCAATCCTTCGCCGAGCGAGTGCAACGAAATTCCTCCATACGGATGCGAAAACAAAAGATGTCATCGTTTTCCCACATTTGACGATTGATAATGACGCACACCGCGTGACGGTTGAATCACAAGAAGTCAATTTAACACCAAAAGAATATGAACTCCTGTATTTCTTGGCAAAACAAACGGACAAAGTATTCTCACGGGAACAACTACTCAAGGAAGTCTGGAACTATGAATTTTTTGGGGATCTTCGGACGGTCGATACACACGTCAAACGTCTGCGTGAAAAGCTGAATCGTTTGTCTCCGAATGCTGCTCAAATGATCACGACGGTCTGGGGTGTCGGATACAAGTTCGAGAATAGTCCGACCGGACGATGAAATGGTTGCAAAGTGTAGTCATCAAACTATGGGGCACGATCCTATTGCTTGTCTCGGTCGTCTTGATCGCCTTGACGATCTTGTTACTTGAATTTTTCAACTCTTTTCATATCGAACAGGAGCGGGGGCACCTTGCAAAGCTCGGTCAACAAGTCGAGACCGTCTTTCAGGCGCACTCCGGTATCGAGGAAGGATCGAGTACTGCTGTCGAAATCACGGATATATATGGCGCGACATTAATTGCGAAGACCCAGGACAATTCTGTCGAAGCGAATATTTCACAAGCGAAAGCGAACCGGATCATCAAGGAGCTCGAACGTCAGAACTGGAAAGCGATCGATGGTGAAGAAGGTGAGACGGCAATCGGTAATTACGAGACCTTCGATGGAAAGGCGGCACTCGCGTATCGAGCACCGCTCATTACGGATAGCGGCAACGGAACGATCTACTTGATCGAACAATTGACGAATATCGAGCAAGCGAATGAAGGCGCACGTCAAATCATTCAGCTCTGTGTCTTGTTAGCGATCATCGGGACGACCGTCTTTGCTTTCTTCCTATCGACACGGATCACCGCACCACTACGGACGATTCGTCAAGCCGTCGTTGAGGCCGGTGAAGGGAAATTCGATCAAAGCCTGACGCAACGTTCACGTGATGAGATTGGTGACTTAGCGCTTGCCTTTAACGAGATGAGTAGCCAACTCAATCAATACGTCACGGATCTTGATAAGGAGCGGCATTTGCTCTCCTCGATTCTGCGCTGTATGGCAGACGGCGTGTTGACGTTCTCAAAATCAGGTGAGCTACTCGCGACGAATCCACCAGCTGAAGCATTTCTTGCAGGTTCTCCCGTACCGGATGAACTGATTGAACTGTTCCAGACGGTCATGAAGGAAGAGACGGAGATGACGGTTTCTTTTGAACGGGAAGGACGCTTTTACATCATCATCGTCAGTCCGTTACTCGAACAAGAAGAGCAGATCGGAGCGGTCGCTGTCCTGCGCGACATGACGGAAGCACAACAACTGGAGAAGATGCGGGCCGACTTCGTCGCGAATGTCAGCCATGAACTGCGGACGCCACTCGTCATGTTGCAAGGGTATTCGGAAGCGATCGTCGACGGGATGACGGAAAGTGACGAGGCGACGAAAGAATTTGCATCAATCATCTATGATGAATCGCAACGCTTGTCCCGTCTCGTCAATGATCTACTCGATCTCGCGCGGATGGAAGCCGGTTATCAGGAGTTACGGATTGAAGCCATCGAAACGGTCTCGTTTGCACAGCGAGTCATCAAGAAATTCAAACAAATGGGACGCGATAAGCAGGTCACTTTCTCGGTTTCCGGTCCGAACATCACATTTGATGCCGATCCGGATCAGATGGAACAAGTCTTGACGAATCTTCTTGGAAACGCCCTGCGTTATACGGAGAACGGAGAAATCAAGATTAAGATTGACGAAGATAGGGAAAACATTACATTATCCGTCATCGATTCAGGTGACGGGATTCCGGAAGAAGATCTACCTTTCGTCTTTGATCGTTTCTATAAGGCGGACAAGGCACGAACGCGCGGTAAGACCGGTACAGGAATTGGTCTTGCGATCGTCGCGAACGTCGTCCGTGCTCATGGTGGAGAGGTCGAAGTCGACAGCCGCTTAGGAGAAGGAGCGACTTTCCGAATCCGATTACCAAAAAAACAAAGGAAGCGAACATTATGAGTCGCTTCCTTTCGCTATAGGAGTGAATAAAACATGAAAATTTATACGAAATCAGGCGATGAAGGAGAAACATCCCTTGTCGGTGGGAGAGTCAAAAAAAATGATCGATTGATCAGCTTGATGGGAGAACTCGATGAATTGAATAGCTTCGTCGGACTTGCTCGGACCAAAGCATCATCGATCGAAGTACGAGAACAATTGACGGTCATCCAGCATGCGTTGTTCGACTGTGGCAGTGACTTGATGTATGTCGAACCTCGTCCATCACGGTTAAGTCAGGAAGCAACAGTTGATTTAGAAAGTTGGATTGATAGTTTAACGGAATTATCGCCACCACTCGACAAGTTCATCTTACCAGGCGGAACGGAAGCGGCCGCGACATTGCATGTGGCACGGACGGTCTGCCGTCGCGTCGAACGTTCGATGATCGATGTTCCCCAAGCGGCTCATTTGTTACCGTTCATCAATCGGCTCAGTGATTTCTTTTTTACAGCAGCCCGTTATGAGAATGCCGTTAACCAAAAAGCAGATATTGAATACGTTCGCAGTGCGCATGTGTTCAAGCGAAAGGATGGAGAGTAATGAGTCAGTCATTTAGTACATGGAAAAAGGAAGGAACGAGCTTCCACCTCGTTCCGACCGATAAATTCAAGACGACGACGATCCTCGTCACGTTTTCAGCACCGCTAGAGGCGAAAACACTGACTAGCCGCGCAATTTTACCATACATCATGGAAAAATCGACAGCTGCTTATCCGTCGATGAAAGCATTACGTGAGCCACTTGAGACATTATATGATGCCGGGCTTTATGCGGACGCGTCGAAGTTCGGTGAAGAGCATGTCATCTCGTTCCAACTTGATGTCGTCCGTGGAGAACTCGTCCATCACCCGTCGTTATTAAAAGAAGCACTTGAATTGCTAGAGCAAATGGTGCTGTATCCAGACTTGACGGAAAGTGGTTTCCGCGAACAGTTCGTCAAACAAGAAAAGCGACTGCATGCTTTACGAATCAGCTCGCTGTACGACGATAAGATGCGCTACGCACAGCAGCGTCTTCTTGAATTGATGGCACCAGGTGAAGCCGTCTCGTTACCATCGCTTGGGACAATCGAAGAACTAGAACGGATCACTCCATCGTCCTTGCGTGATACATACCGTTCGATGATCGAAGACGATCGAATCGATGTTTTCGTCGTCGGACAGGTGACGAAGGAGGAAATGGAAGATGCGTTGTCCTTCTTGCCATCGCACTCAGAAAAAGTCAGCCATTACATCCCTGCCCAAAAACCGGTCAACGGTGTGAAACGGTCGAGCGAAACGCAACCGATCAAACAAGGGAAGCTGCACCTTGGTTACCGGGTAGCGGTCGATCCGACGTCTGCCGATTCAATCCGGATGCAAATCGTCAACGGTCTGTTTGGTGGCTTTCCACATTCAAAACTGTTCATGAATGTCCGTGAAAAAGAGAGTCTCGCCTATTATGCGGCTTCACGATATGCGGCATTAAACAGTGCACTCTACGTCTATGCAGGGGTTGACACAAAAGAAGCGGAACGTGCCGAGAAAATCATCCTAGAGCAACTCGTTGATTTGAAGGCGGGACAGTTCACCGATGAAGAATTAACACAGACGAAGGCGATGTTGATCAATGCGCGCCGGCAAATTCTTGATCAGCCGGGGCAATTGATTGGCTGGTTGAATGGTTCGAAGATGCGTGGACTGACACTTGAAGATGAGATCCACATCATCGAGACGGCGACACGTGAAGACGTCGTCCGATTAGCAGCGGCAATCAATCTTGATGCCGTATATCTACTGCGAGGTGAAGCATGATGGAACAACTGACCTATCACGATACAGACGAAACGGTGTACCACGAGCAGCTCGATAACGGGTTGTCTGTCTACCTGTTGCCAAAAAAAGGTTATGAAAAGACGTATGCGACGTTTACGACGCGTTATGGTTCGATTGATCAACGATTCAAAAAAGGCGAGGAATGGATCACGGTACCGGACGGCATCGCCCATTTCCTCGAGCATAAAATGTTTGAATCTGAAAAAGGGGACGTCTTCCAAGAGTTCGGTCGTCTTGGTGCCTCAGCGAACGCCTTTACCTCGTTTTCACGGACAGCGTACTTATTCTCAGCGACGTCATTGATTGAACAAAACCTCGAGACATTGCTCGATTTCGTACAGGATCCCTACTTCACGCCGGAAAGCGTTGAAAAAGAGAAGGGGATCATCACGCAAGAAATCCAGATGTATCAAGATAATCCGGGATGGCGCTTGTTCTTCGGTCTGATCGAATCAATGTATGCGACGCATCCGGTCCGAATCGATATCGCAGGAACACCGGAATCAATCAATCAAATCACAGCCGATGACCTATACACGTGCTATCACACGTTCTATCATCCATCGAACATGGTATTGTTCGTTGTCGGAAACATCGACCCGGAAGAGACGCTGGCATTGATCAAGGCGAATCAGGCGAAGAAGGACTATACGGATCGCCCGGCGATCGAGCGGGATTATGGTCAAGAACCGCACGGTGTGCATCGTCCACGTCTTGAACTTGAGCTCGACGTCAAGACGCCGAAGGTATTGATCGGCTACAAAGATGAATCTGTCCGCGGCGAAGCACAAGTCCGTCGAGAGTTAACGAGTGAATTATTGCTGCACCTCTTGTTCGATCAAACATCATCGACGTATTTGGAATTGTATGAAGACGGTCTGATCGACGACACGTTCAGCTTTGATTACTCGAGTGAGGAAGAGTTCGCCTTCGCGACGTTCGGCATGGAGACAGAGGATCCAGACAAATTTATCCAAGCGTATGAGACACTTCTGCAAACGCGTCCTGACTTCACGGAAGATGAAGTCACGCGCAAGCGGAACATGATGCAAGGGAAATTCCTTCGTGCCTTGAACTCACCGGAATTCATCGCGAACCAGTTCTCGCGTCACGCACTTGCCGGTACGAATCTGTTCACGCTTCCGACATTGATTGCTTCGATTACGAAAGAAGAGATCGAAGCCCGTTTCGACGAGTTGTTCGCCATTGAAAACCGGGCGATCTCAATCGTCAAACCTTACGCATGATGCGAATCCTCATCACAGGTGCGAGTGGCGCCATTGGTCTTGCGGCAGCAAAACAACTTGCTGCCGCCGGACATGAATTGGTACTTCAGACGTATCGACAGCAAGCAGTTTTGGAACGGATGATAGAGGAGTGGCCAGGAGAGCACCACATCCTGACGGCGAATTTAGCGGATGATGAGGACTTGCAAGCATTTTGTACGGCGTTACCTGTCGTCGATGCCTTCGTCCATTGTGCCGGAACGAGTTATAGCGGTCTGTTGCTCGATCAATCGGCAACATCAATGAGTGAACTTTGGAGAATACATGTCGATGCGTTGATGCGCATCAGCCAAACGGTGACGCGGACGAAACCGTTTACGTCGCAGCTTGCGATCGTCGTCATCAGTAGTGTATTAGGGGAACAAGGTGTCGCGGGTGAGGTTGCCTATTCGACGTGCAAGGCAGCACAGCTGGGCTTCGTCAAAGCATACAGTAAAGAACTTGGACCAATGCATGGACGCATCAATGCGATTACGCCAGGATGGATTGATACGCCGATGAACGCGATTTTTTCTGAGGATGAAAAGGCAGAAGCGATTGCTGAAATCCCTGCCGGACGATTCGGAAAAGTAGAGGAAGTGGCTTCTGCAATCCGTTACTTGGTGCAACCAGAATCGAGTTATGTGTCGGGAGCCATCCTTAAAATAGATGGTGCGTGGATGTAAGCATTGGAATTTCAGTTCAGGAATGCTTTTCATTTTTCAAAAAATCATTTAACATGAGGAATGGATAATCGTATCAATAGAGGAGGATGGGCGCGTGAGTGAGTTCGAGCAATGGTATCTCGAATATGAATTAAAGGTCAACCGTCCCGGTATACTCGGGGACATTGCTTCGTTGATGGGAATGTTACATATTTCGATCGTGACGATCAATGGTGTCGATCATCAACGACGCGGTATGTTGCTCCAAACGAAACAACCGGATCAAATTCCACGACTCGCTGCTATTCTCAAGACGATGTCAACCATAGAGGTCATCAAACTACGAAAACCAAAACTGCGCGACCGGATCGCGATTCGTCACGGTCGTTATATCGATCAAAGCAGTGATGAACGAAAGACGTTCCGCTTCGTTCGGGAAGACTTAGGGATTCTCGTCGATTTCATGGCAGAACTATGCAAACAGGATGGGCACTTGTTGATTGGTGTCCGCGGTATGCCACGAGTCGGGAAGACGGAATCGATCGTCGCTGCAAGCGTCAGTGCGAACAAGAAATGGTTGTTCCTTTCTTCGACGCTGATCAAACAGACGGTCCGAACGTCGTTATTCGATGACGAACGGACTGGGGATTATGTCTACATCATCGATGCCTTGGTGTCGCAACGGAATTTCGATGAACGGCACTGGCAGATTTTACGCGAAGTCATGCGACTACCGGCGACGAAAATCGTCGAACATCCGGATGCCTTCGTCAAATCAAGTGAATATACGTGGGATGATTTTGATTACATCATTGAATTACGCAACACGACAGAAGAAATCATTGTGACTGAACTGCCTCGTTCCCATGGGGGAAATGATTGGTTCAACTTTGAATAAGTATGAAAAATGGAAGGTGTGTTACCGATGACCGAGCTCGGAACCTACTTAAAGGAACAACGAGAGGCGCTAGGCGTCTCTCTCGAACAAATTCAAACGACGACGAAGATTCAAAAGCGTTACATTGTCGCGATTGAAGAAGGCAACTATGATCAATTACCAGGTGCTTTTTACGCCCGGGCCTTCATCAAGACATATGCGGAAGCACTCGGTCTTGACGTCGACGAAGTCTTCACGACCTATAAGCGTGATCTTCCGGAACCGGAGACACAACCGGTCGTCGAATTATCACGACGCGCGACGTATTCGAAATCAAGTGCACCGAAGAAAAGCGTTGCAAAGCGCTGGATTCCGAACATCATCATCATCGTGCTAATTTTTGCGATTGGTGCTGCCTTGTATTATGGACTTCAGATGTTCCTCGACGGTAACGAAGAGGCAAAAACGTCTGCACCGAAGCAAAACGATGTCACGATCGACCAAGGAGACGCACCGAGTAAAGAAACGGATGCGCCTGCGAAGACGGAAGAAAAGCCGAAGGAAGAACCGGCGAAACAAGAAGAAACAAAAGAAAAACCTAAAAAAGAAGCGCTTGCTGCGAAGTCGACATCTGGTCAAGATGTCACCTATGAAGTCGCAACGAAAGATAGGATGAGTGTCTCGATTCAAATCAAGAAAGATGCCTCTCCATCACCATTCGTTGGTGTGCGTGATACATCCCTTGAAGGAAAAGCACTCGCGCCAGATCACATCAACGCGTCGGATCCGAATCCGATCGTCGTGAAGGACGCGAAGACGGACTTGATCCGGATCCGGATCGGTTCGATTAAAGGGATTGATAAAATCGTCGTCAATGACCAAGAACTGAAACTGAACCGTTCGCTTCTCGTCCAAAACATCTATCTGAAGAAAGTAGCCACGCCGTAAACCGGCGTGCCTTCTTTTAGATGGCATATTCATCTACATATGAAATGAAGGAGGAGGGCGTTACATGAACTTACCGAATCAATTGACAGTATTACGCGTTTTATTAATTCCCGTGTTCGTCATCGTACTTGCGATTGATCCGAACTGGGGACAGTGGGATGTACTAGGAGCTGAACTTCCCGTCTCACACTTCGTTGCAGCCATCATCTTCCTTGTTGCTTCACTGACGGACTGGCTTGATGGGTATATCGCCCGCAAACAAAAACTAGTGACGAACTTTGGAAAATTCATGGATCCACTTGCTGATAAGATGTTAGTCGCTGCTGCGCTCGTCTACCTCGTGGAACTTGAGTTCGTCGCGGCTTGGATCGTCGTCATCATTCTCTGCCGTGAGTTCGCAGTCACGGGTCTGCGTCTTGTCGCTTCTGACGAAGGCATCGTTCTTGCTGCCGGAAACTCTGGGAAAGCCAAGACTTGGGTCCAGTTGACATCGATTACAGCGTATTTATTGCACGATATCGTTTTTGCGATGTGGAACATTCCATTCGCAGATATCACGATGTGGCTTGCTCTTATCTTGACGATCTACTCAGGCGTCGAGTATTTCTCGAAAAACATCAAGTTAATTACGAAATCCATGTAAGTTGGATCAATTTAGACTGTTCGTCATACCGAACAGTCTTTTCTTATACTTCAAGAAGGTGAGGAATCAACATGAAAGCAGAAATCATCGCAGTCGGAAGTGAGCTTCTCCTTGGAGAAATCGCCAACACGAATGCACAGTACCTTTCCGAATGGCTAGCCAGTGCAGGAATTGACGTTCATTATCATACAGTCGTCGGTGACAACCGCGAGCGGATGCAGAAAACGTTCCGTCAGGCGCAACAACGGGCAGATCTCCTTGTCATCACAGGGGGGCTTGGACCGACCGAGGATGACTTGACGAAAGAGGTGCTCGCTGACCTGCTTGGGCGCGATCTCGTTCTCGATCAAGCAGCGTACGAAAGAATCGAAGGATTCTTGAAGACACGTCAACGGGAGATGACGAACAATGAACGGAAACAAGCATTAGTCATCGATGGCGCAACGGTTTTACGCAATGATGCGGGTCTTGCTCCCGGTATGTCGGTGCAGACGGAGCACCACCAATATATCGTTTTACCCGGTGTGCCACGTGAGATGAAGCAAATCCTCAAAGATCACTTCAGTCATTTGTTCGGTCAAGAGACAATCCGTTCCCGAACACTACGTTTCTTCGGAATCGGAGAATCGGCTCTAAACGATCGCCTGGAAACGTTAATCAAAGAAGCAACCAATCCATCGGTCGCCCCTTATGCGGAACTCGCTGAAGTACGGTTGCGTCTGACTGCTAAAGCACTCGATCAACAGGAAGCCGACCGTATGCTCGATGAACTGGAACAACACGTACTGGCTGAAGTGGGCATGTACTTTTATGGATATGGCGAGACGAGTCTGCCGGAAGTCGTACTGAAACGGTATCAAGAAGCAGGATTGACACTGTCACTCGCCGAATCACTGACGGGAGGAGCTGTCGCGAGTGGTCTCGTTGATGTCAGCGGTGCGAGTCAAGTGTTGCGCGGGAGCGCCGTCGTCTATGATGATGCAGCGAAGCAAGCCGTGTTATCGGTACCGGAAGTTTTGTTACGAGAGCATACTGCTGTCAGTAAAGAGGTCGCGATCGCGATGGCTGAAGGGGTACGGGAACTGTATCAATCCGATATCGCCGTCGCGTTGACAGGGGAAGCAGGTCCGACGAGCAACAGCGGAAAAGTGGTCGGAACCGTCTATTGTGCTGTTGCGGACGCACGTGGAACACGCATCGTCGAATGGCAATATCCATCGTTCGACCGAGGAATGATTCGACTGCGCGCCGTCAAGGATACCTATTTCCTACTACTGAAACATCTCGAAAAAGCACCCGAGTGAGAAAATTGGCCAATGTGCAAGTATGCGAATAAATGTTCGTAAAATGCTTGTCATTCGGTCTCAAAAGAAGTACAATAATCTCAGTAAGATAATTAAAAGGAGGCCTGCTACGTGAGTGATCGTAAAGCAGCACTTGAGATGGCGTTACGCCAGATAGAGAAACAGTTCGGTAAAGGTTCCATCATGAAACTCGGAGAAAATGCGGATCAGAAGGTTTCAGTGATCTCTTCTGGATCGATTACATTAGATATTGCCCTAGGTGCAGGTGGATACCCACGTGGACGGGTCATCGAAGTATACGGACCTGAATCGTCAGGTAAAACGACGGTAGCGCTTCATGCAATTGCAGAAGTTCAAAAACAAGGTGGACAAGCAGCATTCATCGATGCGGAGCACGCGCTTGATCCAGCATACGCCAACAAACTTGGTGTCAACATCGATGAGCTCCTCTTGTCACAACCGGACACTGGAGAACAGGCACTTGAAATCGCGGAAGCACTCGTTCGTTCTGGTGCGGTCGATATTCTTGTCGTCGACTCTGTTGCGGCACTCGTACCAAAAGCAGAGATCGAAGGCGAAATGGGTGACTCACACGTCGGTCTTCAAGCACGTTTAATGAGCCAAGCGCTTCGTAAGTTGTCTGGTGCAACGAATAAATCGAAGACGATCGTCATCTTCATCAACCAAATCCGTGAAAAAATCGGTGTCATGTTCGGTAACCCGGAAACAACTCCAGGTGGTCGCGCACTTAAATTCTACTCGTCTGTACGTTTAGAAGTGCGTCGTGCGGAAGCGTTGAAAAACGGTACGGACGTCGTCGGTAACAAAACGAAGATTAAGGTCGTCAAAAACAAGATCGCACCTCCGTTCAAACAAGCGGAAGTTGATATCATGTACGGTCAAGGGATTTCGAAGGTCGGTGAGTTGATCGACATCGGAACAGACCTCGATATCGTTCAAAAGAGTGGTGCATGGTACTCGTACAACTCAGAGCGTCTCGGTCAAGGACGTGAGAACGCGAAGCAATACATGGTCGAGCATCCGGAAGTCGCAGCAGAGGTCGAACGTTTGATTCGTGAACACCACGGTCTCGTCGATCGCGAAGAGCCAGTTGATTTCGAAGCAGAACAACCAGAAGATCTATTTGCTGAATAAACCGTTTCAGAGAGGATTCGCATGCGAATCCTCTCTTTTTTAGTGTAAAAGAGGAAAACAGTGGAATTCTTTCCCGTCCGTTCGTTGACAATGAACGAGTGCTATCCTTACAATATAGATGTACGTTTTTTAGACAGCTTCGATGAAATACCGAAATGAACTAAGAAACACCTTGCAAAGGGGAGGTGAACCCATGAGTACACTGACTTGGATTGTCATACTTCTCCTCACTTTGCTGATCGCATTCATCGTAGGCTACTTCTTGCGGAAATCGATTGCAGAAGCGAAAATTCAAGGCGCAGAAACGGAAGCGAACAAAATCGTTGAACGTGCGCGTGAATCGGCTGAGGCAACGAAAAAAGAAGCAGTACTCGAAGCGAAAGATGAAGCATTCAAACTTCGTAACGAAGTGGAAAAAGAATTGCGTGAACGTCGCCAAGAGCTAGCGAAACAAGAAGCCCGGTTGCTCCAGAAAGAAGAGACACTCGATCGCCGTGTTGACGCTATCGACCGTAAGGAAGATCAAATCAATACACGTGATGCAGAGATCGCGAAACGGAAGCATCAAGCTGAAGAACTAGAGCGCAAAGTAGAGGACCTGTATGAACAGGGACGTCAAGAGCTTGTCCGCGTCGCGAATTTATCGCAAGACGAGGCAAGAACGATCATCATGGATGAGACGAAACAGGCTGCTTTACACGACGCAGCCATTCTTCAAAAAGAAATCGAACAAAAAGCAAAAGAAGAAGCCGACAAGAAAGCACGTAACATCTTGTCACTTGCGATTCAACGGTTCGCCGCTGAACATATCGCAGAGACGACTGTATCGGTCGTCAACTTGCCGAACGATGAGATGAAAGGTCGGATCATCGGACGGGAAGGCCGCAACATCCGTACGCTCGAGACCTTGACTGGGATCGACTTGATCATCGATGATACGCCGGAAGCCGTCATTTTGTCTGGTTTTGACCCAATTCGTCGCGAAGTCGCTAAAATGGCGCTCGAGAAATTGGTTCAGGATGGTCGGATTCACCCGGCCCGTATTGAAGAGATGGTCGACAAATCCCGTCGTGAAGTCGACGAGCGGATTCGAGAAATCGGGGAAGAAGCGACGTATGATGTCGGAATCCACGGCATTCATCCGGACCTTGTCAAAATTCTCGGTCGCTTGAAGTACCGTACGAGTTACGGACAGAACGTCCTGTATCACTCACTTGAGGTTGCCCACCTTGCAGGTATGATGGCAGCTGAACTTGGAGAAGATGTCACGCTTGCGAAGCGTGCGGGTCTTCTGCATGATATCGGGAAAGCGATCGACCACGAAGTCGAAGGCAGTCATGTTGAGATCGGAGTCGAGCTCGGTACGAAGTATAAAGAGCATCCAACCGTCATCAACGCGATCGCGTCCCACCACGGGGATACGGAAGCGACATCTGTCATTTCCGTCTTGGTCGCAGCTGCGGATGCATTATCTGCTGCTCGTCCAGGTGCACGTCAAGAGACACTCGAAAGTTATATCCGCCGTCTCGAACGCCTCGAGGAAATCTCGGAATCGTTCGACGGTGTCGAAAAATCATTTGCGATCCAAGCGGGTCGTGAAGTCCGCATCATCGTTCGACCTGACGTCGTCGATGATGTACTGGCTCACAAGATGGCGAGTGACATCCGGAAAAAAATCGAAGAAGAACTCGATTATCCGGGACACATCAAAGTCACGGTCATTCGGGAAACGCGAGCAGTCGAATACGCGAAATAAGTGGAGTGGCGGGCGACCGCCACTTTTTTTAATGAACGGAGGAACAGCAATGAAGATTTTATTCGTCGGAGACGTCGTCGGTGCACCCGGTCGACATATCCTGCAACAATTCACAGCACGCTTGAAAGCGAAATACAATCCGAACGTCATGCTCGTCAACGGTGAAAATGCAGCACACGGACGCGGCATCACGAAGTCGATCTATCATCAATTCCTTGAACTCGGATTCCACGGGATCACGATGGGGAACCACACGTTTGATAACCGCGACATCTTTGACTGGATCGACGATGCGGATCGAATCGTCCGTCCGGCAAACTATCCAGAAGGCACGCCAGGTCGTGGGATGATGATCGTCAAAGCAGGTAATAAAAAGATTGCCGTCATCAACGTCCAAGGAACGGTCTTCTTACCACCACTCGGTGACCCGTTCCGTACCGTCGATGCACTGATTGCGGAAGTCGAAGGAAAAGTCGATGCGATCTTCGTTGATGTCCATGCGGAAGCAACGAGTGAGAAAATTGCGATGGGCTATCACCTCGACGGTCGAGTACAAGCTGTCGTTGGCACACATACGCACGTCCAGACAGCAGATGAGCGTGTCCTTGACGGAGGAACGGCTTACATCACGGATGTCGGGATGACAGGACCGCTGAACGGCGTACTCGGAATGCGCCAGGAAGATGTCCTACGAAAATTCAAGACACAGCTCCCAACACGGTTTGAAGTTGCCGAAGGACGGGAACAACTTAATGGAGTCTTGATTCATATCGATGACACAACCAAAAAAGCAACGAAGATTGAACGGATTCATCTGACGGATCAGTCAGTATTCTTCGACTGATTGCCATTTCTGGATGGGGAGGTACACGCATGGACGTCCTGAAAGTATCAGCTAAGTCGAATCCAAACGCGGTAGCAGGTGCACTCGCGGGTGTCATTCGAGAGAGAGGTTCCGTCGAGATTCAGGCCATTGGTGCGGGAGCGCTCAATCAGTCTGTCAAAGCCGTCGCCATCGCACGCGGATTCGTGGCGCCTTCTGGCATCGACTTGATTTGTATCCCAGCCTTCACAGACATTTTGATTGATGGGGAAGAGAGAACCGCCATCAAACTCATCATCGAACCACGATGACGAATTGGACAAGGTCCTATTTGCAAGTAGACCATTTACTCGACTGGAGTAGATGGTCTTTTTGCTGAGCCTGCGAAATTTTCTCACCTTTCCACCGAGGGAGCATTGTACTACTTCCGGTAAATCGGTATCATGAGGGAGGATAGAGAGAACTATCATTTCAGGGGACAGAGAAGGAGCGAACGTCGATGTATAATCAGTTATCATGGAAAGTTGGCGGTCAGCAGGGAGAAGGGATCGAATCAACAGGCGAAATCTTTGCGATTGCCTTGAATCGACTCGGCTATTACCTGTATGGCTACCGTCACTTTTCGTCACGTATCAAGGGAGGACATACGAATAATAAGATTCGTGTCGCAACACAGGAAGTCCGGACGATTTCCGATGATCTCGATATTTTGGTCGCGTTCGATCAAGAGACGATCGACGTCAACTTCCATGAATTGCGTCAAGGTGCCATCATCATCGCAGATGCGAAATTCAATCCGACGAATCCGGACGAAGCACGCGCTTCCTTGTATGCGATTCCATTTACGGAGATCGCAGCTGATCTCGGTACGGCCTTGATGAAGAACATGGTCGCGATTGGTGCATCGAGTGCGATTCTCGGCATTGCACCAGAGCGTTTCCAAGCCGTCGTCGAACAGATTTTCGGACGAAAAGGTCCAGATATGGTCGAGAAGAACTTAGCAGCGATTCGTGAAGGAGCAGCAGCGTTTGAAGCTCTTGCAGGAGAGGGCGAACGGTTCGTCTTGGAACCGGCTGACGGAAAACAACGGATGTTCATGATTGGAAACGATGCAATTGCTCTTGGCGCGATTGCCGGTGGAGCGCGTCTGATGGCAGCTTACCCGATCACACCATCATCTGAGATCATGGAATACTTAATCAAGAAATTACCGCAGTTCGGTGGAACGGTCGTCCAGACGGAAGACGAACTGGCAGCGGTCACGATGGCAATTGGTGCCAACTACGCAGGTGTCCGTGCTTTGACGGCGTCTGCTGGTCCAGGATTGTCACTAATGGCGGAAGCGATCGGATTATCCGGGATGACGGAAACACCGCTCGTCATCGTCGATACACAACGGGGTGGTCCGTCAACAGGTCTACCAACGAAACAGGAACAGTCGGACTTGATGGCGATGATCTATAGTACACATGGTGAGATTCCGAAGGTCGTTTTGGCACCGTCAACGGTCGAAGAAGCGTTCTACGATGCAGCAGAAGCATTCAATATCGCAGAGGAGTATCAATGCCCTGTCATTCTATTGACGGATTTGATGCTGTCGCTCGGAAAACAATCGGTTGAACCACCGGATATGTCACGCGTTGAGATCCGTCGCGGGAAGTTGATCCAGGAAGACTTACCGGAACTTGAAGGAAAAGCGTACTTCAAACGCTACGAAGTGACGGAAGATGGAATCAGCCCACGTGTCATTCCAGGCGTCAAGCACGGAATTCACCACGTAACGGGTGTTGAGCACAATGAGGAAGGGCGTCCGTCGGAAGCGACGAAGAACCGGGTCGATCAAATGACGAAGCGACTTCGTAAGCTGAACACGTTCCGCTTACAGGATGCCGTTCTCGTAACGGAGCATCATGCAGAACCGGATATCTTATTCGTCGGTTTCAACTCGACACGTGGAACGATCGAAGAGATCATGCCACGACTCGAAGCACAAGGAATCAAGGTTGATCACTTGCATATCCGTCAAGTCCATCCGTTCCCAAGTGAGCTCGTCACGCCGCACCTAGAGCGGGCCAAACGAGTCATCGTCGTCGAGTACAACGCAACGGGACAACTGGCGAAGCTGATCCAGATGAACTGTGGACATGCATCGAAGATCGAGCATATCCTGAAATTCAATGGCGACCCGTTCTACCCAGCAGAGGTCGTCGAGCAGGTCGTAGGAGGGGTATATCATGGCAACCTTTAAGGATTTTAGAAATGATGTCAAACCAAACTGGTGTCCAGGGTGTGGAGACTTCTCGATTCAAGCAGCGATTCAGCGTGCTGTCGCGAACGTCGGTCTCGAGCCAGAAGAGTTGGCATTGATTTCCGGTATCGGCTGTTCTGGTCGGATTTCCGGTTATATCAATACGTACGGCTTCCACGGCGTTCATGGACGATCCCTTCCGATCGCCCAAGGTGTTAAGATGGCGAACCGCGAATTGACAGTCATCGCGTCTGGTGGCGACGGTGATGGATTTGCGATCGGCATGGGACATACGATTCATGCATTCAAGCGCAATGTCGACATGACGTACATCGTCATGGACAATCAGATTTACGGCTTGACGAAAGGACAGACATCACCTACTTCTGCACCTGGATTCAAGACGAAATCGACGCCAAAAGGGTCGATCGAAAAGAGTGTTTCACCCGTTGAACTCGCCTTGACGGCTGGTGCGACGTTCGTTGCCCAAAGCTTCTCGAACGATTTGAAGGGCTTGACGCAACTGATCGAGCAAGCGACGGCACATAAGGGGTTTGCGTTCATCAACGTCTTCAGTCCGTGTGTCACGTTCAACAAGGTCAATACGTACGATTGGTTCAAACAGAACTTGACGAAGCTGTCCGACATCGAAGGATACGATCCGTCGAACTTGGATCTTGCAAAACAGACCGTTCATGCTCACGACGGACTCGTCATGGGATTGATTTATCAGGATGAAACACGTCCTGATTACCAGTCACAAATCGACGGCTATCAAGAATCAGGTCTCGCATATGCGGATCTTGAGCTAAACGAAGAAACATTCGGTAAACTAGCGGCAGAATTCATGTAAGATAGAGGAAAGATGTGTTTGGTTTTTTGGGGATGCTAAACATTTGGAAGTTCGCCACATATACATAAACGCGAACTTCCGCGAAGGAGTCGGGGAAAGATGACGAAATTAGTAACGACGGTAGAAGAGACGGCAACGACGAAAACGATGCGTGCACTCGTCAAAGAAGAGCGCGGATTCGGTGCGGCACTGAAAGAAGTACCGGTACCCGTACCGAGTCGTGGGGAAGTCTTGATTCGAGTCGAGGCAACATCGATCTGTGGAACGGACGTGCATATCTATGAGTGGGATGCGTGGGCAGCCTCGCGTGTCAATCCGCCGTATGTCTTCGGTCACGAGTTCTCGGGCGAAGTCGTCGAGCTTGGAGAAGGCACGAAACGCTTGAAGCTCGGTGACCGTGTCTCGGCGGAGACGCATATCGTCTGTCATCAATGTAAACAATGTCTTCGTGGTCAATATCATATCTGTAAGAACACGAAGATCATCGGTGTCGATACACAAGGTTGTTTTGCGGAATACGTCGTCATGCCGGAAGAAAACCTTTGGGTCAACCCGGAAGATATGCCAGCAGGGATCGCTTCGATTCAAGAGCCAATGGGCAATGCCGTCCATACGGTACTCGCGAGCGATGTCAGCGCGAAAACGGTCGCAATCGTCGGTTGTGGTCCGATTGGTCTGATGGCAGTTTCGGTCGCAAAAGCAGCCGGTGCGGCGGAAGTCGTCGCAATCGACGTCAATCCATATCGTCTTGAACTCGCACGGACGATGGGGGCGGATGTCGTCATCGATTCACGTCATGACGATGTCTTGGAGCGGATCGAGCGCATGACGGACGGGGATGGAATTGATGTCGTCTGTGAGATGAGTGGTCATCCGGTTGCGATTCGTCAAGCCTTCGAGATGGTGACAGCAGGTGGAGACGTCAACATCCTCAGTCTGCCGGTCAAACCGGTCGAAATCGATTTGACGAACCATGTCGTCTTCAAAGGTGTCCGGGTTCAAGGCATCACCGGTCGGAAGATGTACGAGACATGGAGCCAGGTTTCTGCTTTCTTATCGAGCGGAAAAGTCGATGTCCGACCGTTAATCACACACACGTTACCGCTAGAGCGGTTCGAAGAAGGATTTGAATTGATGCGTCAAGGGAAATGCGGGAAAGTCGTATTACAACCAAGGGGGACGAATTAATGGGATTTGAACACTTACGGACAGAACTAGAAGAGATGAAACAGGCGGGCACGTTCCGCAACCTCGTAGCACTTGAGAGCGCGCAACATAACCGCGTGACGATCAATGGTAAGGAACTCATTCAACTGTCGTCGAACAACTACCTCGGACTCGCCGCACATCCACGTCTTGCTGAACAAGCAGCGGAAGCAGCGCGCACGTTCGGTGCTGGAACAGGATCGGTTCGGACGATTGCCGGGACACTCGAGATGCACCAAGCATTCGAACGGGAACTTGCGACATTCAAACACACGGAAGCAGCACTCGTCTTCCAGTCTGGATTCGCCACGAATTTAGGTGTCTTATCGGCACTGCTCGGTCCGGAAGACGTCGTCATCTCGGATGAGTTGAACCACGCTTCGATCATCGACGGGATTCGTCTGACGAAAGCGAAACGCCGGATCTATAAACACGTCGACTTGGCGGATCTTGAAGCGGCCTTACAAGAAACACAAGACGCGCGGACGCGCCTTATCGTCACGGACGGTGTCTTCTCGATGGACGGAAACATCGCACCACTTCCAGAAATCGTTGAATTAGCCGAGCGTTATGACGCACTCGTCATGGTCGATGACGCTCATGCGTCAGGTGTGCTTGGGAAAGCGGGACGCGGTACGGTCAATCACTTCGGTCTTGACGGACGTGTTGCTCTTCAAGTTGGTACGCTCTCAAAAGCCATCGGTGTCCTTGGCGGATACGTCGCGTGTGAACAGCACGTCAAAGATTATCTGATTCATAAAGGACGTCCGTTCTTATTCTCGACATCACATCCACCAGCGGTCGTCGAAGCGAACCGGGAAGCACTCCGCGTCATGGAAGAAGAAACGGTACTTTTCGAACGTCTGTGGGAAAACACGGAATTCTTCAAACAAGGACTCCGGGATCTTGGATTCGACATCGGCACGTCGACGACGCCGATCACACCGGTCATCGTCGGGGATGAAGCACGTTGCCACGAATTGTCGGATCGCCTCCGTCAAGAAGGTGTCTTCGCTCAAGGCATCGCCTTCCCGACGGTCGCAAAAGGAAAAGCACGTGTCCGGACGATCGTGACGGCGGAACATACGCGTGAAGATTTAACGACGGCTCTTGCAGCGTTCGAAAAAGTCGGTCGTGAATTAAACTTGATCGGTTGATATCGATCACGGACGAAATGCGTCCGCATACTTTCAGGCAGCGGATCAGCGATCCGCTGCCTGAAGTGCGTCATGACGAAAGAATCAACGTCGACCGTTTTTACTTTTGCGAGATAGGGAATAACAGATGAGGAAAGGATGTGACCTGATGAGTACGAAGAAGAAAGGGATTTTGCTCTCATTTTTGATGCTGACGCTGCTCCTTGGGGGGTGTATTCGCATCCAATATGATGCGACGATTCATACCGATCAGAGTGTCACCTTAAAAACGACATATGCCGCAAAGGAACACCCAGTAGCGCGTTTACTGAACCTAAATCCGAATTGGAATAGTTATGTCAAACAGGCAGAAAAGAACGGCTATGCGGCGAAAACGTTCAAGACGAAGGATGACTATGAAGGGATCCGGATGCAGAAGACATTCGCGAACTTCAAGGACATGACGTCGATCAAGGAGGAATGGAAGACAGGTATCGGAGGGATTCTCATTCCACCTGATACGAAGTTCGACATGAAAAAATCGGACGGATTTTGGTTCGATACGTATCGACTGGATACGAACATCGATCTCAGTATCGATCGTTTGAATATCAAAGGCTATCAACCGACGGGACAGGTCAAGAAACTCGCCGACCGGTATATCCGTCAAGCCGATATCGAGATCAAACTCCACGGTCCGAAAGTGATCGGTCTCCAAAACGGAGAAAAGATCGACTGGTCGAATTATCATGATGTGTCATGGAAATTATACGGAACGAAAGCCAACCAGCTACAGTTGATTGCGTATGTACCGAATCCGACAGGTTGGATTATTACCGGTGTTGTATTATTGATCGGTGTCGGATTATTGCTCTACTGGGTCTTTCACCGTGTCCGCCGTTTGCGCCGGCAACAGTTGAAGACGATTAGTATCTCGCTCCTCGTCTGTTTGATCGTTGGGGGAGGCGCGTGGTGGGTGTTCGCGGAGGATACGTCGAGTGCGCCGCCACCAACGCGTCAGATCGTCACACAAGGAAAGAGTGAAATCGTACCGACGTTCCTCGTCCACGGGCTATTCGGGACGGAGCGGACGTTCGTGCCGATGATTCAAAACTTCACGAATAAAAAAGTCGCCGATGATGGTGGTCGATGTGACGTGACTCGTTCCGGAAAAGCGACTTGTAGCGTCACACCCTCGCCGACCGGCTACCCGCTTGTCCGAATCGTCTTTGCAGACGACGAGGCGAGCCTTGCCGATCAACAAAAGTGGTTGAATGCAGCGATTGCTGCGTATGATGCGAAACAAAAAGCGACCTTTTCCGATATCCAGCTCGTCGGTCACAGCATGGGTGGTGTGGATGTCGTCGCCTATACGGTCCAAGAAGAGATGCCGTATCACGTCCGAAAAGTCGTGACGCTCGACTCACCAATCGCTGGTTCCGATTACGCAAAACTCGGGTTGACGCTCGCACCGCTTGGCACGAATACGAACAGTCCCGCCATTCGTGATCTCGCGAAGGGCTCACCAGCGATGAACAATTTAACTAAGCGGCTCGAGACATGGCCACGCGATGTACTCGTCTATTCGTTTGGTGCCAAAGGAGGCGATTTCAATCTGATTTCGTTAAAGAGTTCCTTTGCACTCGAGAACTACACGGATAATATCCAGACAAAATCGTATAAATATGATCACTTCACGATTCATCGCCGGGAGCCGGTCTTCCGCGAAATCCGCAATTTCCTATTTAAAGAAAATCGGGTCACGGAGGAGGAATCATCATGAAACACATCGTCATCGTCGGCGGAGGAATTGCAGGTTTAACGGCTGCGGCTCTGATCGCACAAGAAGGACATACTGTTACCGTCCTTGAAGGAAGCCGTGAATGGGGGGGATCAGCCGGGAAGTTCACGCGCCGGGACCTGACGTATCCAGTAGGGGCGACACTCGGAATGGGGTTTGAGCCCGGTGGTATTCACGATCGTGTTCTTAATCATCTTGGAGTGACGCATCAGGTCGAGTCGCTCGACGTCGTCATGACGATTCGCATCGCAGGACGGACGATTCATTATTATCAGGATCGTGCTACGTTTCTAACCGAATTGACATCACATTTTCCAGAGCAGGCATCGTCGATTCAGGCTTTCTTTGCAGAAATCGAGCAGATTTACGAGGTGATTCGTCCGCTAATGGCAGAACTTCCAGCATTACCACTTCAAGATCCAGCAGACGTCCGGCGGTTAGTCCGACATGCGAAAAGTGTCGTCCTTTTACCGTATTTTCCGCTGACGATTGGTCATCTGTTACGAAAACATGAACTAGCGGATACGTTGTTCGCACAAGTGATCGACGGGATCTTGCTCGACAGCATGCAGACTGGGCAGGAGGCCTCAGCTTTACTAGGAGCCGTCGCCTTATCGATTTATCATGAAGGTGCCTATTATGTTCCGGGCGGCTTGTACCGACTGGCTGAGCAATTGAAAGAGACAGCAGAGGCGAGCGGGGCAACCTGTCTCCTTGGACGGAAAGTCACGTCGATCCGAAAGACATCAGATGGATTTTTGATCGAGGATCGCCGAGGACGCTTGATGATTGCTGATACTGTCATCTGTGCGGTTCCGCTTGAAGGCATCCGAGAAGTCGTCAGCATGGATATGCGACGAACATTACGACGAACGTACCGACGACAGGAAAAATTACAGCAATGGGCGACCTTTACGTATTATGCGGCGATTCCAGAGGCGCTCATTTTGTCTGACGAAGCATTCCGGCAAGTTCATGATCCGTCCTTACCTTCAGGTCATGCCTTCATCTCGCTGTCCCGTCCGGATGATCGATTACGTGCACCAGTTGGTCAGCGGACACTGACGATGTCATGCCATGTTCCCATTGGTACGTTTGATAAGACGAACCGCAAACGTTACGACGGACAAGTCGAGACGATGTCGGCGATCTTCGAAGCCATTCTCGAACAGCAGTTTCCGGGTTTTAGTCAACAGGCAATCGAACGCCATCCGGGTGGACCAGGTGCATGGGTCCGCTATACGTTCCGCCCGGATGGTGGAGTCGGTGGATATCCGCAACGTCCGAGTACGAGTCTCCTATTCGCGGCACCGTTTCGAACAGGTGTCGATCATTTCTTTGCAATCGGCGATACCATCTTTCCGGGTGCTGGAACGATCGGTGCGACGACGTCTGCGATCCATGCTGCCCGACAGTTTGGAGTCAGATTGTGAGAAATCGTCGTAAACTGATGAAAGAAGCGACGCATCTGTCGCTTTTTTCACATTTGAGGATTATGATGAGGAAGAGTCGGGAACATGATATCCATGAACAAAAAGAGAGAAGGAGTGAAGAACCATGGAGACATTCGAACAAAAATGTCAGTCGTTCATTCAGGAACGACGACCTGAAGTCGGTCCGATTCAATTCGAGTCGGCGCGTACGTTTCTCAATGCACGCGGTTTAAGTGTCTACGAACGGATTTATCAAGGGAAAGAAGAAGTCCGATTAGCGTTCGTTGAACAGACGAATGGTCAACAACTCGTTTCATTAATGGAAAATACATTCGGCAACGGACTGGTCTATTTTGTCTCAACGGCAACCGCGACATGGGATGGCGACCGTTTTGGTGAATACACGTTTTAAGTACATAGGGAGTCCCAGTCGATGACTGGGGCTCTTTCGTGTCGAAACCTAATCCTTGTCCCGTTCGTAAGGTAGATAAGTGACTCAGTTGAAGGAGGAAACGATGTGTCATCATTTGAACAACCTAAAACATCGACACGGCGGCTTGCAACCGTTTCGTTGATTTTCATGGCGGTCGGATTCGTCGTCTCATTGCCATTTAAAGAAAATGCGTGGGTCTTTTGGCTCCAGAGTGGTTTTGAAGCCGGACTCGTCGGTGGGATTGCCGACTGGTTCGCGATCACGGCGCTGTTTCGTCACCCGCTTGGATTAAAGATTCCCCATACGAACCTATTGCCGAAAAATCGGGAACGGGTCATCGAATCGATTGTTCATATGCTCGAGACGGATTTACTGAACAAAGAAAGTATCGTTGCGAAGCTGCAACATATGACGCTTGCAGATCGTGTCATCAAAATTTTACGTTCGATTCTGGTCTTACCTGCCTTTCGAGCAACTGTCACCGAGCTGTTGATGGGTTTGATTCGGAAACTACCGAAAGAGGCAATTCTTGAGTTTGCGAATACACGGGTGACGGAGACGATCAAAGCGTATCCGTCCAAACGGCTGGCGGTCCGGGCGATGGAGTTGAATGAGGAACGTCGACTCGACGAGTGGCTGATGGATCAGTTACTCGATTACGGCCAACGTCTTCTCGAAGATCCGATCATTCGCGATCAGATCGGCCGCCTTGCTTATACGGCAATGATTGACCAAGAAAAGAATACGTTTTTGCGGGTGACGGCGCGAACCGTCCAAAAAGTCTATTCGGAAGAAAAACTCAGTCTGGTCATTCAAGGCGTCTTGTTGACGGTCATTCAAGATATGCGACACGTCCATCATCCAAATCGACTCGCGATTCTCGATCATCTGCGTCGTAACCTGGCACAGTTGTCGATTGATGAAGAGCGTCTCGCGAAAATCGATGCTTGGAAGGCAAGTGAGGTCGACCGGTTTGACTTCGTTCCGGTCATTGAACGTGCCTATGACGCTGGTCTGATCGAGCTCGAACGCTATTTGACGTCAGACGCTTTCTGGACGGAACGGGCGATGCCGATGCTTTCGCGCGCTTTAGACGACTGGGAACAGCATCCGACGTTCAAGGATAGCAGTGATCAGTGGATGAAGGAGCAACTCGTGCGATTCGTCGAACAAAATCACCAAAAAATCGGCGGACTCGTGCGCGAGAACTTAAATCGGTTCGATACCGAGACACTGATTCACATGATCGAGGATAAGGTCGGCAGTGACTTGCAATGGATTCGGGTCAACGGGGCATTGTGTGGATTCATCATCGGTTTGATTCTCGGTGCGATCAAGGTGTTCGTCGGATGAGCCGGTGGACATATGATCTGACGTTGTCGGAAGCATTGGATTTTAAAGGAATCGTATCTCGTTTGACGGAAGACCCGTTACAAATCGAACAGGATGGGCGACTCGTCGTTCCGGTCTTCGTCAACGATCAGGCATACATCACGATGATGGAAGCCATCGACGGTTATACGTTACGGATTGACGGTTCAGGACCGCAAACAGCGGTGCTGACGCAACTCAATCGGCGCTTTCGACTCAGTGAGCCGAATCCTGCGCAGCGTCTCAAGACGACGTCGTTACATGCGATCGTCGAACAGTTCGGCGACGAACGGCTCGTTCTTGATCATTCACCGTTCACGGCCTTGATTCGTTCGATCATCCATCAACAAATCAATCTGTCGTTTGCGCATACGTTGACGGAACGTGTCTTTCGGACATTCGGAACGGTCAAGGATGGAATCATCCTACCGCCGACACCGCGCCAACTAGCGGCAGCGCGTCGCGAGGACTTGCTCGCTCTGCAACTATCAGGACGTAAAGTCGATTATCTACTCGGGGTAGCAACAGCAGCGATTGATTATGATGCATTGACGTCAGCGACCGACGCAGAAATCGCTGAGACGTTGATTGCACTGAAAGGTGTCGGACCATGGACGGTTCAAAACGTCCTGATGTTCGGGTACGGTCGTCCGGATCTTTTCCCTGCATCGGACATTGGAATATTACGGGCTTTTGAACGATTACTTGGATATCGACCGACAGTAGAAGAAGCGACGCGACTGGCAGAGGAATTCGCTCCTGTTCGCAGTCACGCTGCCTATCTATTATGGCGTTCGATTGAATAAGGAACTATTCTTGTCACTCTATCGTCAGAACGGTATAATGAATGCGATAGAACGAGGAATCGTTCAGAAATGCTAAGGGAAGCGACGTGTTCGCTAACGATAGAGGGGACGAATGTGGATGTATACAGATGAACAAATCATCGAAAAAGCCAATGAAATCGCCAAAATGATTTCAGAGACACCGGAAGTAGAACGATTCAAAGCGGCAGAAGCCAACATCAATGGGAATGAAAAAGTCCAAAAGATGATGAAACAAATCAAGTTCCTTCAAAAAGAGGCAGTCAACTGCCAACATTACGGCAAAACAGAAGCACTCGCACGTGTCGAAGCGAAGCTCGATAAATTGTTTGCTGAGCTCGATGAGATGCCTGTCGTCCAACAGTTCCAAGAAACGCAAGAAGAAGTCAACGGACTTCTCCAATACATCACGGTGACGATCTCGAACGGGATTACGGATCAAATCATCGAAGCGACGGACGGAGATGTTCTTGCAGGTAAGACAGGTAGCGGCATGGAAGCAGAAAACAAAAGCGGCGGTTGCGGCTACTAATCACGAAATGAACGAAAAGCCGACGGACATCCGTCGGCTTTTTCGACGAATGAGGTGGAAGAATGGAAGCAGTACACAACACACCGATGATGAAACAATACTTCTCGATCAAGGCGGACTATCCGGACGCTTTCTTGTTTTATCGGCTCGGTGATTTTTATGAATTATTCTTTGAGGATGCCAAAAAGGTCGCCCATGAACTGGAGTTGACGTTGACGGCGAAAAATGGTAAAAACGCGGAGCATCCGATTCCGATGTGTGGCGTACCCCATCACGCAGCGAACGGCTACATCGAACAGTTGATCGAGCGTGGGTATAAAGTGGCGCTTTGTGATCAAGTCGAGGATCCAAAGTTGACGAAAGGACTTGTCAAACGCGAAGTCATCCAAGTCATCACACCGGGAACGTTGATGTCCGCTTTAACGGAAAAAGAAAATCGTTACTTAGTTGCAGTCGTTGAACAGGACGGTCGCTTTGGGATTGCCAGAGGAGATGTCTCGACGGGTGAGAGTGCCTTGACAAGCGTTGCGACACTCGATGGTGTAATCAAAGAATTAAGCATTATCTTGCCACGGGAAATCATCGTCACGACAGAGGAACATGAGACGGCACTTGCGTCCTTACGGATCCCGCTGACGCGCAGTTCACGACGCGAGACACATCCACATGGCGATCGCGCGATTGATACAGCCCAAGCGGAAGCCTTTGCGGTCCTCTATGCCTACATGCACGATACACAAAAACGAGCGTTGACACATCTGCAACCGGCCATTGTCTACGAAGCGAGCGATTTCATGCAACTCGAACCGAATACGGTCAAGAATCTTGAGCTCGTCCGCTCGGCACGGACAGGAGACAAAAAGGGTTCGTTGCTTGGTCTACTTGACGTGACAGGTACAGCGATGGGTGGACGGATGCTGAAACGCTGGCTGGAAAAACCGTTGTTATCGGAGCGCGTCATCACGGAACGGCTCGACGCTGTCGAGGAACTGTTGCAGCACTATTTCGAGCGTCAGCAATTAAAAGATACGTTACGGGAAGTCTATGATCTCGAGAGACTCGTCGCAAAAGTCGGTTACGGAACAGCGTCAGCGCGTGATCTCGTTCAATTGAAGTCGACGTTGCGATTGATTCCCCGTATTCAATCAGCACTTGAAGAGATGATGAGCGAACGGCTCGGTCAACTTAGTCTCGGACTCGATCCACACGACGAATTAAGCGATCTACTCGATCGTGCGTTCGTTGAAACCCCACCAATCTCAACGAAAGAGGGCGGCATGATCAAGTCCGGTTATTCACCAGACCTCGACGAGTTACTTGTCGCTTCAAAAGATGGTAAGACGTGGTTAGCGACGCTTGAAGCAAATGAACGAGCAGCAACCGGCATCAAAACGTTGAAGATCGGTTACAACCGTGTCTTCGGCTATTACATCGAGGTCTCGCGTGCAAATGCCAAACTGTTACCGGAAGGACGGTATGAACGGAAGCAGACACTCGCTAATGCTGAGCGTTATATCACACCGGAATTGAAGGAAAAAGAAGCGTTGATCCTTGGGGCGGAAGAGAAGAGTGTCACGCTCGAGTACGATCTCTTCTGTGGAGTGCGCGATGAAGTCAAAGGACATATCGAAAGCTTACAACGCGTCAGTCGCCGGATTGCGGAACTCGACGTCCTCGTCGCACTGGCTGAGATTGCCGAAACACACGACTATGTCCGACCAATCACGACGACGGGACGAACGGTTGATATTCAGCAAGGGCGTCACCCGGTCATCGAGACTGTCTTACCGCGCGGCGAATATGTTGCGAACGGGATCACCTTAAACGAAGGACGCGAGATGCTGTTGATCACTGGACCGAACATGTCCGGTAAATCGACCTATATGCGACAGTTCGCCTTGATTGCCTTGTTACATCAAATCGGCTCGTTCGTACCAGCTGCTCAAGCGGAACTGCCGATCTTCGATCAAATCTTCACGCGGATCGGGGCGGCAGATGACCTTGTCAGTGGACAGTCGACATTCATGGTCGAGATGGTCGAGACACAAGAAGCGTTGACGCGCGCGACGGACCGGTCGTTGATCCTGCTAGATGAAATCGGTCGCGGGACCTCGACGTACGACGGGATGGCACTTGCGCAAGCAATCGTTGAACACATCGCCCGGCACGTCGGGGCAAAGACGCTATTTTCGACGCATTATCATGAATTGACAGTGCTCGAAGAATCGATTGATCGATTAGCGAACGTTCATGTCCGCGCCGTCGAACAAGAGGGACGCGTCGTCTTCTTGCATGAAGTACGCGACGGAAAAGCCGATCAATCTTACGGAATCCATGTCGCGCGTCTAGCTGATTTACCAGATAGTCTGATCGAGCGGGCGCAAGTCCTCTTGTCCGAGTTCGAGCAGGCTGAGCCTGTTCCGGTCGCAGCACCTGTAAAAGCCCCTGTTCAGGAGGAGCCGATTGATCAACTCAGTCTGTTCTCAGAAGCGGATCCTCTGCGAGAGACGATGGCTAGTCTTGATTTAATTAATATGACGCCACTCGAGGCACTGAATACGCTATACCGTCTACAAGCTGAAGCGAGAAAGTGAGGAGAATGCAGTGGGAATCATTCGTGAATTATCCGATAGTTTAGCGAACCGAATCGCGGCGGGAGAAGTCGTCGAACGACCGGCATCGGTCGTCAAGGAACTGGTTGAGAATGCACTTGATGCCGGTGCGACCCAAATCGATGTCGAACTCGAAGAAGCCGGAATGAAACGGATGACGATCCGCGACAACGGACATGGGTTTTACCCGGATGACGCCGAATTGGCTTTCGTTCGTCATGCGACGAGTAAGATTAAGGACGAGCATGACTTGTTCCGAATCAAGACACTTGGTTTTCGCGGAGAGGCACTTGCCTCGATCGCATCCGTTAGTAAAGTGACGTTGAAGACGAAACGCGAGGACGCAGAAGGAATTCAAGTGACGCTTGAGTACGGGACGGTCGTAAAGCGGACACCAGCTGCCACGAACCGAGGAACGGAATTGACGGTCGAACATCTATTCTTCAATACACCGGCTCGTTTGAAATACTTGAAGACTACACATACGGAGCTTGCCGCAATCACGGACGTGTTGAACCGAATGGCGTTCGCCCATCCGGACGTCAAGCTTCGGGCTACCCATGAAGGGAAGACGCTGATTCAGACGAACGGATCGGGAGACGTCCGGCAAGCACTGGCGAGTGTCTACGGTCATCAAACGATCCAAGGGACGTTGGTCGCTAAGGGAGCGAATGCCGATTATCAACTGACATGTCATCTCGTCAAACCGGAAGTGACCCGTGCCTCGAAGAATTACATCACGTTGATTCTTAATGGACGTTCGGTCAAAAACTTCGCCCTGACGCAAGCGGTCTTGAACGGTTACCATACGCTCTTACCGATTGGACGGTATCCGATTGCGGTCATTGAGGTGACGATGGATCCACTCCTGATTGACGTCAACGTCCACCCGGCGAAACGGGAAGTTCGTCTCTCAAAAGAGATGGAGCTCTGTCAGTTGATTCAAGAGACAATCAAGATGACGCTCAGCCGAGAGACGTTGATTCCGAAGGTGACGCCACCGAAACCGAAAAAGGATCCGAGTAGTCAAGAGAAACTCGATTTTTCTTACGTCGCGGAACCGGTCGAGGAGACGTCATCGCGAGCAGTCTGGAATTATCCGATTCCGAAAAAACCGCAAGAGGACGATCTACCCTTTGTAGAGAAACCATTGCCGTTTAGTAACGAGGATGATCTATTCGAGCCCATCGCACCGGTCAAGCAGGACGTTGTCGAACCGATGGAAGAATCTCACGCGCGTCCGCGCTTTCCACACCTCGACGTCATCGGACAACTTCATTCGTCCTATATCGTCTGTGCCGGAGAAGACGGGATGTATATGATTGATCAACATGCGGCTCAGGAACGGATCAAATACGAGACGTATAAAGTCATGTTCGGTCGACCACCAGAGCAACGGCAGCAATTGCTCTTACCATATACGTTTGAAATCTCGTCAGATGACATGAAACGAATGGAGGAAATCCTTCCGTTACTAAAAGACGTCGGCATTGAATTCGAAGCGTTCGGTCCACAAAGCTTCATCGTCCGAGAAGTTCCGACGTGGTTCCCGTCCCATCGACAGGAAGAGACGATTCAAGAATTACTCGATGAGGCATTGATGAAACGGAAAATCGATCTTGAGACGTATCGGGAAGATGCCGCCATCATGATGGCATGTAAGAAATCGATCAAGGCGAATCATCCGTTGAACGATGATATGATGCGTCGGTTGATTGATGATTTAGCGAAGACAGAGATGCCGTTCACGTGTCCACACGGACGTCCGGTCATCATTGAATGGACGACGTATGAACTCGAGAAGTTATTCAAACGGGTCATGTGATCAAGAAGAGGAGTCGATCCCATTCAGGTGTCGTCTCAGATTATAGAAAAGGGAGCTGACTCAAAAGTTAGTTTCTACAAAGAATGACGCGTCATACGCAACTCCTACAGGAAAAAGCGCATTTATGCGTTTCAGAGACAAACAAGACCAGCTTTCCTGCTTGTATAAAGCAGGAAAACTGGCTTGTGTCTCGCCTGAGGAAAGTGCGTGAAAAGACGCGTCATTCTTTTTTGGAGTCAGCCTCTTTTTCGTTCGTCTCGAATCATTTATTGTATTGATACACGATTGAGTAATTTTTTGTTTGTTCTAATACAAAAGAAGTGTGGTTTTTCATGAGAACGGTTACTTCGGTTGATTAACCAAATTTCATTGATTGTTAAGGAAAAGAGGCGGATAATAAGACCCGAAACTGTTAACAAGGGGACCTTTATCATGCTGTCACGCGTTATGCGTATTATTCAAATCATTGCTCAAATCGCACTCATTTTTTGCTTTTCACTCAGTGGGGACTGGGTGAGCGAAACCTTTCAATTACCATTACCCGGTAACATCATCGGCTTGATTCTACTGTACCTAGCGTTAAAAAGCCGTCTGATTCCGCTTGTGGCCGTCGAACGGGGCGGGACATTTCTTCTGTTCGTCATGCCATTGTTCTTTGTTCCAGCACTATCCGGAATCATGGATTATACGGCATTTCTCCGGACATCCGGTTTACAGATCGTGTTGATCGTCGTCGTCAGTAGTCTTCTGACATTAGTCGGATCAGCGTACATCGTCGATCGTTTAGCACACCGAAAAGAGGCGGTGACACGACATGAATGAGGCACTGTTTTGGATCATTCTGACTATTTTATTGTTTAGCGTAGCGATGTTCCTCTATCAACGTCATCCTCGAGTCTGGACGTTACCAATCCTGACGGTAACGGCAGTTTTGATCTTAATTCTCGTCTATTCTGGAGTCTCACACGCAGAATACATGCAAGGTGGACAATATCTATCGAAGATGCTTGGTCCGGCAATCACGGCATTTGCGATTCCGCTCTACCGCGTCCGGCATCAAGTTCGGCGTTTTCTACCAGAAATCGGACTTGGTGTTTTGCTTGGAACCTGTATTGCAATGAGTTCAGATCTGTTACTCGGTCTGTTGCTTCATCTCGAGCGGACGACGAACCTTGCCTTGTTACCGAAATCGGTCACGTTACCCGTTGCTTTAGCGATCTCACAAAAAGCTGGCGGGACGACGACGCTGACGGCTGCCTTCGTTTTATTGACCGGATTGACAGGATCAATCGTCGGACCAAAATTAATGACGGGCTTGAAGATTCGGCACTTCGTCAGCCGTGGAGTAGGCTTGGCATCGATTGCCCACGTCATGGGTGCGACGAAATCGATGAGTCTTGACCAGCGCGAAGGGGCGGTCGGTCTGTTGACGATGGTCTTGACGGCGGTCTGTGCCAGCGTCATCGCACCGTTTTTAATCACATGGTTATATGGATAAACACTCTGTTTTTTTCAACGGAGTGTTTTTTGTAGCCGATTGAAACTTGTCGACCGTTTTAGCAGTATAGTACAACAGAAAACAGGGTGGAGGAGAAGAAGATGATCATTTGGATTAACGGTACGTTTGGCGTCGGGAAAACAACGGCAGCAACTGGGTTACAAAAGCGCTGGAGCGGATCACACATCTTTGACCCGGAAGAGACAGGTTATTTTCTACGGGCGCAACTGCCGGAAAACAAGGACGATTTTCAAGATGAGCCGTTGTGGCGCACGTTTAACCGACAGCTCCTCGAGCAGCTCGATACGGAAAAGGCGCGTATCATCGTGCCGATGACCTTGACGAACCCGGCATACTTTCAGGAAATCATCGGCACGTTACGAGCGAACGGTCATGACGTCCGTCATATCGCATTGATGGCGAAAGAGACGACTGTCAAACGCCGGCTAATTAGCCGCTTCGAGCGTCCGAACTCGTGGGGCGGTCAACAAGCGGAACAACGATTACGGCAATTATCCGATCCACTGTTCAGTCAACAGATCGAGACGGATGATCTGACGAAAGGGCAAGTCATCGATGCGATTGCTCTCGTGACTGGGATTGGACTCTCGCCTGCCCGATCGTGAAGGGTTCAAGAAAGAGGTTTCCGGGAATCATTAGATGATAATACATGAGGAGGAAACCATCTTGAACGAAGGGCAATATACTGCTAGGAGGATTTATGAACATGAAACACTGGATGACTGAGAAGTTAGGCAGACAGTTGATGGCAATTTTTTATAGTGTCTTTGCACTAAGTGTCATCACATCGGTTGCCAGTTATTTATACGTGGACAATGCAGACGGTCGGACGAAAGAACAGGTACTCGACCAGTTACAAAAGACACAATGGTTCTGGTTTTTGAACTTGATGGTTTTTTTATTTTGTCTATTGTTCATCGTCCGTCCATTGATTCATCGGGTGACGTCACAGCTCCGCGAATTGAATGTCAAAAGTCGTCGTCTTGCGGAAGGAAAGTCGATTTCGCTCGAGCATGATGTCGACAGCCATAATGAAGTCGGTCAATTGACGGCATCGTTTTACCAGATGGCACGGTCGATTTCATCACAACATGCGGAATTGTCAGCAAAGAATCAAGAAATGGAACACAATCAGGAAGTATTGAAGCAAAAACAGAATGAGCTTGAGCGTGCCTTGGAAGTGACCCGGACAAACGAGTTGCATCTACAAGATCGGAATGAATTAATCGAAACGCTTGCGTCAAAGGAGAGTTTATTTGATTACTCGTCTGTCATCAGTACGATCGTCCGGTTGACGAAGACAGAGTTCGGGGCATTGTTATTGATTAAGAATAATGAAATCGCGCAAGTCGTTCCAAAAGAAATGACGGAAGAACAACAAGAGAGTCTGAAGACGGAGTCGTTACTACTAAAGCGAGTCATGATTTCAAAGGAAACGGCACATTCCTCAAAAAAGGTCGCGAACGACGATCTGATCAAATATCCGTATCACGTCTATGAAGGTGTCATTCCGATCATGGATCCGGCAAAAGAAGAATTGATTGCCTGTCTCTATCTAGCACGGTTTGACGCACCATTCAATCAACAGGATTTGGCGGAACTGGAATCGTTCTCGAAACAGATTGCGATCTCATTGATGCGAATGTCACTCTACGAACAGATGGAATACGAACGAAAAGAGACAGCACAACTGCTGAATTCCGTTCGGGAAGCGATTCTTTATATCAAACATGAGGAAAAGACGATCTTAGGGAATCAGGCATTATTTGATATCTTCCAGTCGTTACAGGTCGAGGAAGACAATGACTCGATGACGTTTCTTGAAGTCCGACCAGAGACGATGTTCGAGCAGATGGACCAGAAAGAAGCTTTTGAAGCGTACTTTGAAGAAGTTTTATCGGGTGAGATCCCTGAGGGCATGTTCTCTTTGTCGATCGACCAGGGTGAATATTTCATTCAAGTTTATGCCGAAGCGATCGCGCATGGAGAACAGTCGAAGGGAACGATCCTCGTCTTTCGTGACGTCACGGCTGAGACAGAGGTTGATCGGGTCAAATCAGAACTCGTCTCGACGGTTTCGCATGAACTTCGAACACCGCTCTCTTCGATTTATGGCTTTACGGAGCTCATGTTGAAACGAGATTTGGATCCCGAGCGGAACAAAAGGTATTTGCAGACGATTCACGATGAATCAAAACGTCTGACCAATCTTGTCAGCGACTTCTTGAACGTCCAGCGGATGGAGTCAGGAAAGCAAGAGTATGATAAACAAATCTTTGATTTGAAAGAAATCGTCAAGGAACAAATTCAGTTTTATCAAGCAGCGACGGAACAACATAGTCTGCAGCTTGATTTGAATGACGAACAGGACTTTATGGTCGAAGCAGATGCGAACAGTATGAAACAGCTACTTGGAAATCTATTGAATAATGCAGTCAAATACTCACCGGACGGTGGGGATGTCGTTGTGACGCTGACCCATCAGCACAATCAGATTGAACTCAGCGTCCGTGATTTCGGAATCGGGATTCCGAGTCATTCGATGCCGCATCTATTCAGCAAGTTCTATCGTGTCGATAACTCAGACAGCCGAAAAATCGGCGGAACAGGTCTTGGATTATCGATTTGTAAGGAAATCGTTCGAGCACATGATGGCAACATCGAAGTCGAATCGATCTTGGGAGAAGGGACGGTTTTTCGGGTCAAGTTACCAAGTGCGACGGACGCGTTACTCGAAGCAGAATAAGGAGAAGGAGAGGCAAGCTAATATGCCTCTTCTTTTTTTGTCGTTTTTCGTGTGAGATTCGTCCAATTCAGGAGATCGGCTAAAATGTAGAAGAATCGGGCTTTTACGCAATAAACCGAACAGATTGATGACAAAACGGCTGAAACAGTTGAAAAAATCGTAAATTGTGCAGGGATTGCGAACGTTTCTGAACTCTCGCTATAGTGATTACAAAAAAACATGGGAGGAAGAAGAATCATGGAGAGCTTAGAAGCGTTACTCACACCACCGCAAGAGATCGAACAAGAGAATGCAAACATTGATGGCAAAACACCACTTGCGAAGTTACAACGGATTGCTGGGGAAGCAGCACGGCAGATGATGCGACGACATCTCGAAGCGGATGTCTTGCAGGCGCTTGACGACAACATTTTGTATATTCATGACGCCGATTATTATGTGACTGGGACGACGACTTGTGCCCAAATTCCGCTCGGTCAGTTACTCTCAAACGGATTTCAGACAACGCACGGTTCGATCCGTCCGGCGCAAGACATTCGTTCTGCCCTCGCCCTTGCGGCAATCATCGTCCAGGCGAATCAAAACATGCAGCATGGCGGACAAGCCTTCGCAACCTTTGATGATGATTTAGCGCCGTTCGTTGAAAAGACCTATCAACGGGAATGGACGAAACTAAATGACCTCGTTCCGCATTGGAAGCGGCGTAAGCGGGAGCGACATGCATGGCAGGAGACGTATGAAAAAACGTTTCAAGCATGTGAAGCATTCATTCATAATACGAATTCGATGCATTCGCGCGGTGGTGGACAGGTTCCGTTTTTATCCGTCAATTACGGAACGAATACGACGCAAGCAGGGCGGCTATTCCAGCGAGCCTTGCTAACAGCGACGGAGCGTGGACTGGGCAAGGGTGAGACACCGATTTTTCCGATTCAGATCTTTAAAGTCAAACAAGGCGTCAACCTGTCACCGACAGACCCGAATTACGATTTGTTTCAGCTTGCTACCCGCGTGACAGGAAAACGACTGTTTCCGAATTTTGCGTTTCTCGATGCGCCATTTAATCGCCAGGAGCAACCAGGAAAAGCAGAAGTCGCGTATATGGGATGCCGAACCCGTGTATTCGAGGATCGTGGAGACATACCGTCCGTCACAGGTCGTGGTAATTTATCCTTCACGAGCATCAATCTCGTCCGTTTGTCACTCCAGAGTCAAACCGTCGATCAAATGTTCGAAGTCGTCCAAGATACGACAAGACTTGCATGCCGGCAACTCATCGCACGGTATGAGTTCCAGGCAAGTCGAACGGCTGACGAGTTTCCATTTTTATATCAACACGTCTGGAAAGACGGTGAGACGCTAAGAAATAAGGATCAGGTAGGTCCGGTCCTCAAGCACGGGACGTTGGCGGTCGGCTTCATCGGTCTCGCGGAATGTTTGACCGTCCTGACGGGGAGTCATCATGGGTATTCCGAACTGGCACACCGGATTGGTCTTGCATTGATTCAAGCAATGCGGACGGTAGTCGACGATTTTGGCGAACAGACAGGGTTGAACTTTAGTTTACTCGCAACTCCGGCCGAAGGATTATCCGGTAAGTTCACACGTCGCGATGTCAGTGACTTTGGTGAGATCGAAGGAGTGACAGATCGACCGTATTATACAAATTCCTTTCACATTCCTGTCGATGCGCCGGTGACGATCCGTGAGAAGATTCAACTCGAAGCCCCGTTCCATGCATTATGTAATGGCGGTCATATCACCTATGTCGAGACGGATGGTGCGCTTGCTGGAAATCCGGAAGCAATCGAAGACATCGTTCGTTTAATGGCGGAGGCTGGAATCGGTTATGGATCAATCAATCATCCCGTCGATCGTTGTCTTGATTGCCGAACAGAGCAGACGATCGAGGATCAATGTCCGGTTTGCGGGAGTGGATCGATCGAACGCATTCGACGGATCACCGGATATCTCGTCGGTACGCTGGACCGCTGGAATGAAGCGAAACGGGCAGAAGAGCAGAATCGGGTGAAACACGATGTTACGGGTCCTCTCGCTTCTTCCTGACTCCGTCGTCGATGGTCCCGGTTTACGAACGGTGTTATTTCTTGCCGGTTGTCCGCATCACTGTGCCGGCTGTCATAATCCGTCCTCCTGGGATCCTGCAGGTGGCGTAGCTTGGACAATTGACGAGACGGTCGCGCGGATTCAAGCAACCGGTCACCGGCGCCTGACGCTATCCGGTGGGGAACCATTGTTACAAGCAATAGCGCTCTATCGGCTACTAGAACGACTCGGACCAGACTATGAAGTGATCTTGTATACGGGCTATGTGTTGGAAGAGATCATTAAGCACCGAGAATGGTACCCCTTGTTACGCCGACTAGATGGATTGATTGATGGTCCGTTCATCCTATCGAAACTTGACCGAACGACAAGCTTTCGGGGGAGTACGAATCAAAGAATCTATAATCGACAACAGCTAAACAAACGTTTGGATTAGACAAAAACTCCCCCATCTTTTTAGACAGGGGAGAATCAAATCATGCATATTTTTGTTCTTGATCGACGGATTCGACGACTGCGAGCGTCGTTGTCCGTCGTTTTTTGATGAAAAACGATAAGATCAAAGCAGCAAGTGCGAGTAACGTCGCGATGAAAAACGTATCATTGATTCCTTCGATCATCGCCTGCATCTGCAACCATTCCGGATTTGCAGCTTCAGGTTGTGAAGCGAATTCCGGAACGTGGTGTTTCGTCCGCGATGTCATGATCGTGACGAGCAGACCTGAACCAATCGCACCCGATACTTGTGACAACGTGTTGTTCAATGCTGTACCGTGAGGTGTCAAATGTTGTGGAATATGATTCAATCCGTTCGTCATGACGGGCATCATGACCATCGAGATTCCAAGGAAACGTAGCGTATACATAATGACGAGGAACGCGTATGACGTATCCGCAGCTAGCTGACTGAACGAGAACGTCGTCAAGACCGTCAGTGATAAGCCGATGATGGCAAGGATGCGAGCACCAAATCGGTCGAAGAGACGACCTGTTATTGGTGACATGATCGCCATGACGATCGCACCCGGTAACATCAAGAGACCAGAGTGAAATGGTGAGATGCCACGAATCGTCTGGATGTAGATCGGCATCAAGATCATCGCGGAGAACATCGACATGTTCAAGACCATTGAAATCCCTTGTGATAAAGCGAACATCGGATACCGGAAAATACCGAATTCAAGCATCGGTTCTTCGAGCATGAATTGATGTATAATGAAGGAAGTCAAACTGATTACACCGATGATCAATGATGCGATGACCGTCCAAGAGCCCCATCCAGCAGAACCAGCGGAACTGAAACCATACAGTAAACCACCGAAGCCGAAGCTTGAAAGGACGAGAGAGAACAAATCGAGTTTGAGTGAACTTTGAACTGTCTCTTTCTTCAATAAGAAGGCACCTGTGAAGAGTACGAGCAATGCGATCGGTGTGACGAGATGGAACAACATTCTCCACTCATAATGTTCAAGAATCCACCCGGACAATGTCGGTCCGATTGCTGGAGCGAAGGTGATGACGAGTCCGAAGATTCCCATCGCTTGCCCGCGTTTCTCGATTGGAAAACCGGTCAAGAGAACGTTCATTAACAGTGGCATCATGATCGCGGAACCCGACGCCTGCATCATGCGCGCGCCGAGTAGGAGCGGGAAGATGTGTGCTTGTCCGGCGATAATCGTTCCGAGTGAGAACAGTGTCATCGCGGTCAAGAACAGTTGGCGTGTTGAGAACTTTTGGACGAGGAATGCCGAAGTCGGAATCATGATCCCGTTAACGAGCATATATCCCGTCGTCAACCACTGGGCGGTGCTTGCCTGAATACCGAAAGATTTCATGATCGACGGTAAGGCGATATTGAGTAACGTCGAGTTCAGGACTGCAACGAACGCACCTGCCATAAGGACAGCTAAAATTAAATAAAGTCGTGATGATTGCTTGCTTGATTGCATTTCGTTATGCTCCTTTTGTACTACGAGTCTAAAATGTTAGACTTGAATTCTATGACTGACTTGGCTATCTTACCAGCAGAGTCGAATGAGTTCAAATTATTTGCTTTATACACTAAAATAAGTGGTTGTCGAACTAATTATGAACAGAAAAGGACAAGGCCATGAATCCAAAAAAGAAACAATTATTAGATGCTGCCTATCAGCTATTCGTCGAAAAGGGTTATCAATCAACCTCCATTCAGGATATTCTCGAACACAGTAACGTGTCTAAAGGGACGTTCTATAATTACTTCTCCTCTAAAAACGAATTATTCATTGATGTCTTTAATACCGTCTTTGAAAAAATGCGGACCGCGCGTAAGGAAATTCTTGTCGGACGGGATGTCTCGGATTATGAGACGTTCATTCAACAAGGAAACTGTTATTTGGAATTGATGCAAAAATATAAACTATATACATTGTTCGAAGAGGCCATTGCTTCAAATGAAAAAGAACTAAAGACGTTCATGGAAAACAATCGACTTCTTGAGATCGAGTGGACGTTCGATCGGTTACGTGATTTATTCGGTCAGACGAAGGAACCGTATCTTCTAGATTTAGCAGTCATTTACACGGGGATGTTGCAATATGCGATGTACTTCTTCCGTCAATCCGAACCGAACACACAGCCGGAACGAGTCGTCCGCTACGTGTTCAATCGGTTGACGCATCTCGTCGAAGACGTCAGTCGGACGGAGGAACAATTGATTCCGCCACGATTCCTATCGGTCTGGCTCGATCGTCCACAAGATGAAGTCGTCATCCGGAAGGATTTATTCGAAAAGACGAGCGCACACATGAAGCGTTTGATCACCTTGTCTTCGATTTCCGAAGAATCGAAGGAAGCACATGAAGAAGTTCTCGATTTCATCTATGAGGAATTGCTCGAACGTAAGAAACCGAAAATCCATCTCCTGCGCCGGGCACTCGAGACGATGGATGAAGATCCGGTCTTCGCGGGACAGGAAATCATGGCGACTTATAAAACGATGGTCGATGAGATTGCCCGCATTCGGACCAAAACTTCCTAAAAAGGTTGCTTTTTGAAACTAATCCCATTACACTGAGATCATTCATGTTAGAAAAGAGGTCTCAATCATCATATGTTTACTCAATGGAAAAAAGAGTGGTTCTTGCAACCAAAAGCGGATTTGTTGTCCGGAATCGTCGTTGCCTTAGCACTCGTCCCGGAAGCAATCGCGTTTTCGCTGATCGCTGGTGTCAACCCGATGGTTGGGCTATACGCTTCCGTTATCATTGCAATTGTCATCTCGATTGCCGGTGGCCGCCCTGGAATGATTTCGGCTGCGACTGGCGCGATGGCACTCGTCGTCGTCCAGCTCGTCAAAGATCACGGTGTTGATTATTTACTAGCTGCCGGTATACTTGCCGGAATTCTACAAATCGCGTTCGGCTTTTTAGGAATTGCCAAGCTATTACGATTCATTCCTCGAGCTGTCATGGTCGGATTCGTCAATGCACTCGCCATTCTGATTTTCTCGGCGCAATTGCCACAGTTCGAAGGGCAAAACTGGATCATGTATGCGATGGTCGCCGCGTCACTCGCCATCATCTTGTTATTCCCACGGGTCACGAAAGCGATTCCGGCACCACTTGTTGCGATCACGATCATGACGGTATTAACAGTCGTCTTTTCGCTCGATACCCGTGTCATCGGGGATATGGGACAAATCGAAGCGGCGTTACCAAGCTTCTTCTTGCCAGATGTCCCGTTCTCACTCGAGACGCTTCAAATCATCTTCCCATATGCCTTGTCACTCGCATTCGTTGGTTTGATCGAATCGTTACTGACAGCACGAATCGTTGATGAAATGACGGATACGACGTCGAACAAAGCGATGGAATCGCGCGGACAAGGAATTGCGAACATCATCGCCGGTATGTTCGGTGGAATGCCAGGTTGTGCGATGATCGGGCAATCAGTCATCAATGTCACATCCGGTGGACGCGGTCGCTTGTCGACGTTGACAGCAGGTGTGTTTTTGATGCTATTGATGTTCACGATGAACGATCTATTGATGACGATTCCAATGGGAGCGCTCGTCGGCGTCATGTTCTTCGTCTCGTATGCGACGTTTGACTGGGGATCATTCAAGATGCTCAAGACGTCACCGAAAAGTGATTCTGCGGTCATGCTCGCGACCGTGCTCGTGACGGTATTGACGCATGACTTATCGATGGGTGTCCTTGTCGGGATTTTGCTTGCAGCGTTATTATTCGCGTCAAAAATTTCTCGCATCCAAGTCGAGCGCAAGGAACAAACAGAACGAGTCCGTTATACGATCCGTGGACCGTTATTCTTTGCGTCGACGACTGCATTTGCGGAACAGTTCCAGCTCGATGCTGATCTATCATCGATCATCACGCTCGATTTCTCAGCGTGTCACTTATTTGATGATTCAGCCATCGAAGCGATCGAGAACGTCGTCTTGAAATATGAACGACTCGGCAAAAAAGTCGAACTTGTTGGATTAAATGAAGAGTCTCAGGCTCTTGTTGATCGATTAGCGCAACGGATTGCATAATGAATTTTATCAAAGGGGTAGCATTCCTAGGTACATGGGAATGCTACCCCTTTCTATTATCTTGACGAGTCATATAAGTACTATATATCCGATAGTTGTATGATGTGATAAGGTGTAAACTATTAAAGAAAGTTATCTGAACTAACGTTAAAAAACTTTAATTCAACTCACTCTAATAAATAAACGAGGTTCACTAAATGAAAAATTACCACCTGAATAGAATAATCAATTTAAGGTCGGTCGAAGCATATTTTTTGAGAACTGGTTATTTAACACCACCTATTTATTGCATGATACTGATTGATTATCAACGTCCTAGCACAATTGACGATTTTCCTTATTTAAAAAATATTGATGGAATCTCGGAAGACGACTTTGGATATGATAATTTTATAAAAGCAATCATTATTTCACCTGAGAAAGTTACTCAAGAAACATATGATGAATTATGTACCGTGGCAGGTGGTTTTTTAGAGGATAAAGAAGAGTGTCGATGGAATTTGGATATTGAAGTTATTGGTAATTTCAAACGTAAAAATAATTTGGATGAAATTTTTCCTTTACTCCAAAATGTATTAAAAAAGTACAAGTGTCCTATAAATATTCATCATATTCCTATAGAAAAATTTAACTTCTTATCACAAGAATAAATGATGTGTGATGTTTTAACATTCAAACCTACTACTCGTCCGATATGATTTATAAGATATCTATATGATCTTCAACTGTTGAAACGAACTAAAAGTCAAAGAATGACTGAATACCATGTATGAATTATGTTTTATCACTAAAAATAATAGTAAAACGATTTGAGGATTGAACATGTGCTGGAGAGGATAAGTGCGACGTGTTTTCAGTTTCGCTATACTAAAAACAAAGGGGGCAATTAGAATGAAATGGTTTCGATTTGAGCAAGAAGGAAAAGTAGGTATCGGGGTTGAACGGGATGGCTCTACATATGATGTGACGGCACAAGTCTATACGAATTCATTGTTTGAAGTGATTTCACGTGAGTTCGAAGTTGACCTTGATTTAGATATCGCGCCACTACTTAAAGGGGATGTACGACAGCTCACACCTTATGTACCGGCACGAAACGTCATATGTGTCGGCAAGAACTACGCCGATCACATCAAGGAGATGGATACAGCGGGAGCGGGGAAATTCGTCTTGTTCACGAAAGCACCGACATCGATCGTTGGTCCGTTCGAACCAATCGAACGGCATGCGGATTTGACGAAGCAACTGGATTATGAAGGAGAACTCGCCATCATCATCGGCAAGACGGGGCGTGATCTGACACCAGAAAATGCGCTTGATCATGTGTTTGGCTACAGTATTGTCAATGACGTGACGGCACGGGATCTACAAAAAGAACACGTCCAGTTCTTCCGTGGTAAATCACTCGATGGGTTCTGTCCGTTTGGACCGGTCATCGTCTCAGCGGATAGCTTTGATCCAAGTGACGTCCTCGTCGAGACACGTGTGAACGGGCAACTCCGACAGTCAGGATCAACCGCCTTAATGTTGCGTGACGTCGTAACGATTTTAGTGGAAGTGTCACGTGGGATGACGCTTGAAGCCGGAGATGTCATCGCGACAGGAACTCCAGCTGGTGTCGGACATGGTATGAAACCACCGGTCTACCTTCAGACAGGGGATGTCGTCGAAGTATCGATTGAAGGAATCGGTCGTTTACAAAATGAAGTCCAGTGAACGAAGATGACCGAATTGATTGAATTGCATTCACCGCTTTCCAAATTACTTTGGAAAGTGGTTTTTTATTTTGTGAAAATCGTCAAAAATTTAAAAAATGATTGATTTCAAAAAATAAAACAGTCATAAAATGACCGTTTTTGATGTATAATGAAACTATAAGAACGGTTTCATGTCGAAAAAAGTCGTATTTTGAACGTTTTATAAAGAATTTATATAAATTTTGAACGTTTTTGATTGATTTTTAAATGTAAACGCTTTATATTAAAGATGCGGAGGGAAACCTTATGTTAACCAAAAAACGCCATCAACTCATCCTTGAGCTTTTAGCCCGAGAAGAAGTCGTCAAGATGCAAAAGATCGTCGAACAAACCGGTGCGAGTGAATCCACGATTCGTCGGGATTTATCACAACTCGAGACAGCAGGTCACCTGCGTCGAGTGCACGGGGGAGCAACAGCAAACCATTTGCAAATTGAAGAACTGAGTTACTTCGAGAAGAGTGACCAACATGTCGAAGAGAAGGAACGGATCGCGCGAGCGGCTGCTGACCTGATTGAAGACGGTATGTATGTCTATCTCGATGCCGGAACGACGACGCTTGCCATCGTTCCGTATCTCGAAGAGAAGGCGATTACGGTCGTAACGAACAGTCTTCCTCTAGCGAACACGTTACTCTATCACCGTATCCCGACGTTCGTCGTCGGAGGGCAACTCAAGCATTCAACGCAGGCACTCGTCGGTTACAACGCACGTGAAGGAATGTTGATTTACCATTTTGATGTCGCATTCCTTGGGATGAACGGTGTTCATCCGGCACAAGGCTTCACGACACCAGATCCGGAAGAGGCACTCGTAAAGAAGACAGCGATCGAATTAGCAAAACAATCGTATGTACTCGTCGATGAGACGAAGCTGGATGCGATCAGCTTCAGTCGGGTGGCGTCCTTGCAAGCGGCGACGATCATCACGACGACATCCAGTGAGCAAGCAGCGAAATACAGTCAATACACAGAGGTGGTGAACGCGAAATGATTTATACACTGACACTCAACCCATCAATCGACTATTATGTCACGTTACCGGTATTTGAGGCAGGACAAGTCAATCGTGTCGAACAGGCGGAAAAAGTGGCCGGAGGGAAAGGAATCAACGTCTCTCTCGTCCTAAAAAACTATGAGGTAGAAACACAAGCACTCGGATTCCTTGGAGGAAGTACTGGACAATTCATCCGGACGGAACTCGAGAAACGAGGCGTGTTAACGGACTTCACACCGATTCAAGATGAGACGCGGATCAACGTAAAGATTCGTGCCGATCAAGAATCTGAGCTGAATGCAGCGGGACCGAAGATTCAACCGAAAGAGCTGGAGCATTTATTATCCCGATTCAAGACGATGCAAGCCGGTGACATCGTCGTCTTCGCAGGTAGTATCCCAAGCAGTCTACCGCATGATCTCTATCGTCATATCGCGACGATCTTGAATGAACGGAACGTCCGCTTCGCCGTCGATACGACGAAGGAAGCGATGCTTGAAGTCTTACCGCTCGGTCCATTTTTAATCAAGCCGAATCACCATGAACTCGGTGAAATTTTCGACGTCGAGATTACGTCGAAGGAGATGGCCGTTCCATACGCGCAACAGCTCGTCGAGCGTGGTGCCGAGAATGTCGTCATCTCATTTGCAGGAGACGGAGCACTGCTCGTCAATCGTCAAGGTGCCTACACGGCAAACACACCGGCAGGAAAGCTCGTCAATTCCGTCGGTGCCGGAGATTCACTCGTCGCTGGATTCGTCGCCAGCCACGCGCTCGGCAAATCACCAGAAGAAGCGTTCCGCTATGCGGTAACGACTGGCAGCGCGTCTGCTTATTCCTTCGGTCTTTGTACGAAAGAAGATATCGATCGTCTCATCAAAGACGTCAACGTCGTTGAACTCATTCAATCCTAAAAGGAGTGTGACTACTCATGAAAATTACTGATCTCTTGACACGTGATACGATTCAACTCGATTTACAAGCGTCATCTAAAGCCGCTGTCATCGATGAACTCGTCAACGTCCTCGATCGGGCAGGAAAACTAAACGATCGCTCGGCATATAAAGAAGCAATTCTCGCACGGGAAGCACAAAGTACGACAGGTTTAGGGGAAGGAATCGCCATCCCACACGCAAAAACAGCAGCGGTCAAAACACCAGCAATCGCTTTCGGTCGTTCGGCAGGCGTTGACTACGAAGCACTCGACGGTCAACCAAGTCGGTTGTTCTTCATGATTGCGGCGGGTGAGAACGCAGATAATGCACACCTTGAAACACTCTCGAAACTATCCGTTTATTTAATGGATATGAACTTCCGCGATACGATCCTTGCGGCTAAAACGAAAGACGAAGTCATCGCAGCAATCGAAGCGAAGGAACGCGAAGAAGAAGGTCCAGTTGACGTCTCAAGCGACAACGTCGATCAAGACGCACCATATATCCTTGCCGTCACAGCTTGTCCGACAGGAATCGCACACACGTATATGGCAGCTGATGCCCTTCGTCAAAAAGCGGAAGAGATGGGTGTCCGTATCAAAGTCGAGACGAACGGATCGACAGGCGTCAAGAACGGTTTGACACAACAAGATATCAACGATGCGACAGCCATCATCGTCGCAGCGGATAAAGCAGTTGAGATGGATCGTTTTAACGGTAAACACGTCGTTGAAGTACCAGTTGCACAAGGAATTCGGAAACCACAAGAATTGATCAACCGTGCCGTCAAACAGGATGCACCTGTCTACAAAGCGAGCGGTTCAAGCGAAAGCTCAAAACCAGCTCGTGGCGGATTCTACAAACATTTGATGAGTGGGGTATCCGCGATGTTACCACTCGTCGTTGCAGGTGGTCTCTTGATCGCAATCAGCTTCTTCTGGGGTATCAACTCTGCTAACCCAAAAGATCCATCGTACAATGAGTTCGCTGCGCAATTGATGACGATCGGGAAAGCCGCGTTCGGTCTCTTGATTCCGATCCTCGCTGGATTTATCGCGATGTCGATCGCTGATAAACCAGGTCTTGCTCCTGGTCTAATCGCTGGTTTCCTTGCAAGCAACGGTAACGCTGGTTTCCTCGGCGGATTGATTGCCGGTTTCCTTGCCGGGTACGTCGTACTCTTGCTTGTTAAAGTATTCAAAGGTCTTCCAGCAGCACTTGAAGGAATCAAACCAGTCTTGCTCTATCCTCTGTTTGGTTCATTCATCACAGGAATGATCATGTTGCTCGTCATCAATGAGCCGATTGCGAAGTTCATGACATGGCTCACAGATTCATTGAACGGACTCAGTGGTGGAAACGCAATCCTCCTCGGTATGCTCGTCGCAGCGATGATGGCAATCGACATGGGTGGTCCAATCAACAAAACAGCATACGTTTTCGGTACAGCTGCTCTTACAGCAGGTAACACGGAAGTCATGGCAGCTGTCATGGCAGGTGGTATGGTTCCACCACTCATCGTTGCCTTCTCATCCACATTGTTCGCACGTAAGAAATTCACGCCGCAAGAACGTGAAGCAGGAATTGCTGCTTACGCAATGGGCGCATCGTTCGTCACAGAAGGTGCGATTCCATTCGCTGCAGCCGATCCACTGCGCGTCATTCCGTCAAGCGTCATCGGTTCAGCGATTGCTGGTGCGTTGACGATCGTCTTCGGCGTCTTGCTCCCTGCACCACACGGCGGTATCTTCGTCTTCCCGTTACTTGATGGTCCATCAGGTACGGTCATGGCAATCGTCGGTTACGCGGGTGCGATCCTCATCGGTTCACTCGTCGGTGCGGCAATCCTATCCTTCCTCAAAAAACCGCTTGTTGACCAATCGGTCGCGAAAGCGGAAATGACAGAAGGAACAGGTACGAAAGCATCATAATTCAACTAAATCCTCTCCGTTTTTAAGCGGAGGGGATTTTTTGTTGAATTTTGACGGCTAACGGTGAAGAATAGAGGGCATACTGAATAAGAAGGAGGGATGGACATGGGTGGACAATCCTTACAAATCGGACCACGGACCATAAAGACAGGTCTCGCGGTCATCTTGGCGCTGTTGATCAGTAATCTGTTCAACCTCAGCCCAATCCTGCCTGCGATCTCGGCAGCGACGACACTCCTGCCTTCGGTCTATCAGACATGGAAACAATTTCTCGAGGAAGCAGAGGCCAACTTGATTGGTGCCTTTTTGACGTTACTCGCACTTTGGATTTTAGGCGATAACCCGGCGAATCCGCTTGCGATCGGAATCGTCATCATGGCAGCAATTTCGATCTTGCTAGCTTTTGGTTTCGGGCGGACGATTCCACACGTCGTCTTGATGATCATCGTCATTCTCGAAAGTGTCGCGACTGCGACCGAACCACTTTGGCAAGTCGTTTTGATCCGCTACTTGCTCGTCATGCTCGGGATTGGTTGTGCACTCGGCATCAATGCGTTGATTTTCCCGCCACGTTACGGCAATGTCTATTACCAGAAAGCGACGAAACTCTTTGAGAAACTACTCGTCGTCACGCGAGCAATTGCCTTTGAAGGCAAAGTCACACCATATCGGGCAGCAATCGATAAGATGGGGCGTTCGCTCCTTGAGACACAAAACCTGTTCAACCTACACAAGGAAGAAATTAGAGGAACGCGTCAGAAGCATGCCTCGCTTCTACGGAACCTGCTGATCCTCAAACATATGCAATCGTGCCTCGAACGTGGCGTCGCGACGGCAGAGCGCTTTAGAGAACGAGAGAAGGCACTTGATTCGATTGCAGACGATCTTCGAAGTGAACTGTTCTATCACTTGATGCATATCGCCCAGCGACAAGAGAAAGTCTTGCTGACATACGATCTCCTGTTGACGGAAGAACCGCTCGCGATGGAGGATCTCGTCAAAGAGAACATTGCCTTCGTCAAGCACTCTTTTCTCGATCGTGATGAACTCGAGGAAGAAGTCATCATGGAAATTTTACCGATCGTCGTCTCGATGAACGAGTGGATACAAGAACTCGAATCCTTTGAAAAACGGCTCAATGGTGGGCTTCGTCGCCATATCACATCACTGACGATCGAACAAAAATCAGTCCGTGATAAAACATTTAATCGATTCAAACGTAAAAAAGCCATTGACGAAAGTAAAAAGTAAGCGTATAGTCCTCCTTAACGATACTTTACTTGCTAAAAGCATAACAGTATAACAGCATAACAGCATAACAGAACGAAAGATTAAGCGATGATGAAACCGAAGTAAAGACCATCTCCCTGTTTCAGAGAGCACGTGGCGCTGCGAACGTGTACACAGATGGTGTTGAATTACAGTTTCTGAGCTTCTTGCGTAAGCGAGCGGAGCAAACCGTTATCCCAATCATGAGTGACTCAGTCGATGACTGGGTAATCAGGGTGGTACCGCGGCTTTCGTCGCCCCTGTCGAACGATACGTTCGGCAGGGGCTTTTTTGTTATCTTACATTCATTCAAGGGGGAACTCATATGTCTACACCAATCATTCCAAGTCACTTACGTCCACATGTCGCACCACAGCACTACGAAGACTACACGCCAACGGATCATGCCGTTTGGAGATACGTCATGCGACTGAATTTAAATACGTTACAAGATACAGCACATCCAGCATACCTCGAAGGGCTTGCTGCATCGGGCATCAGCCCGGAACGGATTCCAGATGTACGTGAGATGACAGCGAACCTAAGCCGTGGAGGCTGGGGAACAGTCGCTGTCGATGGTCTCATTCCTGGCGTCGCCTTCTTCGATTTCCAAGGACATGGTTTATTACCGATTGCGACCGACATTCGGAAGGTCGATAACATTCTCTATACACCAGCACCGGATATTCTGCACGAAGCAGCGGGGCATGCACCGATCTTGATGAATCCGGTCTACGCGGAATTCGTTCGTCGCTTCGGTGAGATCGGGGCACATGCCTTTAACCATAAAGCCGAGCATGACGTGTTCAAGGCACTCAAGAAATTGACGATCGTTAAAGAGAGTCCATTCTCGACGCCAGCCGATATCGAGCAAGCTGAAATTGAGCTTGCGGAGACACGGACACACGTCAAAGGGATTTCGGAAGCGAACGAAATCTCACGTCTGTTCTGGTGGACGGTTGAATTCGGTCTGATTGGTGATATCGACAACCCGCAAATCTACGGGGCAGGTCTTCTATCATCAGTCGGTGAAAGTCGCCATTGTTTGACGGACGCGGTCGTTAAACATCCATTCTCGCTTGAGAAAGCACTTGCGACGAAACATGACGTGACGAGCATGCAAAAAGAACTCTTCGTCTGTGAATCGTTTGAACAACTCCGCGACGCACTCGAAGAATTCGCTCAATCGATGTCCTACATTCGCGGTGGCATCCACGGACTAACGAAAGCCGTTGAATCGGGCAATCTGTCAACGCTCGTCTTCGACAGCGGTCTCTCACTCGTCGGTGTTCCTGAAACGCAAGAGATTCACGATTCGCTGCATATCGTCAAACTGACTGGACCGACAGCGCTGGCTGCAAACGGTGAAGTGTTGACAGGTCAAGGACTTGCAGATCATCCGGAAGGCTTTACACTCCTTCACGGCAAGGAATTGAACGAAGTATTGATGCAAGTCAAAGTCGGTGAACGTCTCGACTGGGCGGAAGGAAATGTTCACGTCACAGGTGACATCACAGCAATTCAAAACGTCAATGGCCACCGGGCACTCGTCATCTTAGAAGCAGCAACGCTCTCGAACGATGGGAAAACGATGACGATGGACCGGATGGAATTGATCGTCGGTGACATCACGTCAGCATTCCCGGGAACGGAAGTTGAAGCACTGAAGCCAATTCCAGAAACGATCGAGTTCGAACGAATCGAGCGTCCGTTGACAGCGGCTGATCCAATCTTTGAAGTTGTTCGTGAGATTCGCGAAGGACGTGCTGGTCGGGAACGGTTGCCGCAACTGATCGACCAGACACTCGTCCAGTTACCGGACGCTTGGTTACTCCGCCTCGAATTACTTGAGTTGGCGGATGAAGTCGACCAACCACGTCTGGTCGCTGATCTCGAGCGTTTAAAAGCAACGTCCGCACAGCGAGATGAATTAATCACGCGCGGGATGGCATTACTCGACGTCGTTCATCAATGAGTCGAACTCCGGTTCTGAACCTGTTAGAATGGAGACATTCGGTAAAAGGGGATGATCGGTATGACAAACTATTATCAAGACGTAAAGGAATTTCACCGTGTGTTTTCACACCCTGGTGCAATGACGCCGACACCAATGACGGTTGATCGTGGGATTAAACGCTCGACCTGGACGGCGGAAGAAGCGGTCGTTGAGTTCTTGCATCAAACGGCGACGAGTGAAGCAGAGTTCCTCGAGGCAATCGAACGTTTCAAGTCAGGGCTTGATACAGCGGTCGAAAAATCGCTCCAGATGAAACAACCTGAAACAGATGTCGAACGACTCGTTGGACAAGGGGATGCCTTGACAGACGCGCTCTACTTCATCATGGGAAGCTTTGTTGAGATTGGGCTTGATCCGGCTCCATTGTTCGAGATCGTTCAACGTGCCAACATGGCGAAGCTTGGACCGGACGGAAAACCAATCTTCCGAGAATCTGACCAAAAGGTCATGAAACCAGAAGGCTGGCAACCACCGGAACCACAGCTTGAAGCAGAAGTACGTCGACAAATTGCTGCGGCTTCGAGTACGTCAAAAGCTTGATTCATTACGATAAAAAGAGAGGGATGACTGGTCTGCGAACCGGTCATCCCTCTCTTGTTGTATCTATTCGCTTCTTACTTGATAACGCGATAAATCAAGTTGACGGGCGGTGAGGAACTCGACACCTTCTGCTTCAAGCGCAAGTCGCTGTTCATCGCCTTCAAGTGATAGTTTTCCACCAGCAGCAAGCACGCGGTGCCACGGTAGACGTTCCGTCTTACTCATGCTGTGAAGAATCCGCGCCACTTGTCGTGCGCTACGCGGATGACCAGCGAGTCGGGCGACTTGCCCGTACGTCATGACCTGACCAGCAGGAATCGAGCGAATGATCGTCAGAACATCTTGCGTAAACGGAGTCATGACTCGTCAGAAGCGATGACATACTGTTGAATCTTATCGTCTTCGTCAAAGCCGATCGTCACATCAATGATGCCTTGTTGTAGTCGAATCTGAAGTTCAAGGCGGTCCTTGATGTCGTCTGCTTGAGCGATCGTCAACGTTGGATCAACTTCGATTTCAACTTCGACGTGGAAATGATCGCCTTCCTTAATAACTTCCAGTTTACTAATGTCCTTGACGTCTGGGTCTTTCATGATCAGTCCGCCGAGACGTGCTGCCATCGTCTCATCGGCTTCACCAAGTGCACCAGCTGCGTTTTGCAGGAAGACGTTTCCGACGACGTAAAACATCATCAGCCCGATCAGGATCGAAGCAATTCCTTCTGCCTGATGAAACGGTGTCACATGCGAGATGATGACGGCGATCATCGCGACGATCCCGCCAGCCGTTGCGACTAAGTCTTCAAGGAACACAAGGCGTGTCGCTGGTTTTGCTTGTTTGAGTGACCGGAAGCTGTCGAGGATGAGGCGTGGTCCTTTTGAGTCCAGTTTCGCATCATGCGCGATTTCCTGCATCGCTTTAAAGAACACACCACTTTCTAAGACGACACCTGCGAATAAAACGGATAACGTGATCCAGAAGCCTGTCGATTCTGTAGGTTCGATGATGTGGGCAATCCCTTCATGAATCGTTTCGTAGGCCATGATGCCGACGAAGAGGATGGCACCGAGCAAGACGAGATTGACGAGACGACCAAAGCCGTTCGGGAACCGTTTCGTCGGTGCCTTTTTACTGAGGGCAGAACCGATGAAGACGAAAAATTGGTTGGCAGCATCCCCGAGCGTATGCATCATTTCGGCGAACATCGCGACATTTCCCGTCAGGACGTAGGCAATTGCCTTGATGATGGCGATGATAGAGTTGACGATGCCTGCCGTCAGCGCAGACCGGTTACCCCGGCGTAATAACGTAAAAAATTCTCCCATGATTGTACTCCTTTTAGTTAAGTTACGTATTAGTTCATTTTATTATGTTACATCATTTTGAGAAAAACGACTATCTTCACATGAAAAAACCCACGCAAGCTGCGCGGGTTTAACTGGTCAAGATAAGTCGACTGTTTTATTGATTTCGTTCTCATCGTCTTTGCCGACGACTTTCTTCAAGACTTGTTTGACGGACTTTGTCGTGTTTCCTGTTTCCCAGTACTCAGCAGCTTCCGTGTTGACCTTGATCAAGACGACTTTCGGATCTTCGTATGTCGTTCCAAGATATGCTTCGTAACGTGGGCTCCAGAGCTCTTTTTTTCGTTCGATGTCTTCGACGAGTTCTGCTGTCCCACGGATCGAGACGTATGATTTGTCGACGTACGCGACGTTAACACTCGGATTCTTAAGTAATTCTTGATACTTGTCCGTTTCTTTTGAAGTGAGGAACCAGAGGTCGCCATCAAATTCGATATCCTGTGTCTGCATCGGACGCGATACGAGTCCTTCTGCTGCAATCGTCGTCAGCATCGCTGTCTCGATTTTATCGATCAGTTTCTTAATCGTTTCGACTGCTTCTTGATTCGTAGTATGCGTTGACATGTAGCTCCACCTCATTCGTTAGATTTTTATGCTCACGTAAGGATTGTTCCCTGAATTTCAAAATGAAAACGTCCCCATGACGGAAAGAAGCAGTTTCATTGCACCGTACAACGAGGAGGCGTACAGTGTAGGTACGCATTCGAAAGAAAAAGGAGAGACATACATGAAACTTAGTATTTTAGACCAATCCCCGGTCTCTAAAGGACAATCCCCATCTGATGCCTTACACGAAACGGTCGAGCTCGCGAAAATCGCGGACGAACTCGGTTATCATCGCCTGTGGGTATCCGAGCACCACTTCGCAAAAACACTAGCCGGTTCAAGTCCGGAAGTCTTGATCGCGTATATGGCAGCCGTGACAAAACAGATTCGCCTTGGTTCAGGCGGTGTTATGTTGCCACATTACAGTGCCTACAAAGTTGCGGAGAACTTCCGTGTCCTCGAAGGACTTGCTCCGAACCGGATTGATCTCGGTCTCGGTCGGGCACCGGGCGGTATGCCGCTTGCGACGCGTGCGTTACAAGAAGGTTCGTCGCCACGGTTTGGTGGAGCTGATTATGGTGAGCAACTTGATGATCTCGTTGATTACTTGAAAGACGGGGCACCTGCCGGACATCGGTTCGCGGGACTCGTCGCAACACCAGAAGTCGATACGACACCAGAAGGCTGGTTGCTCGGATCAAGTGGTGGTAGTGCCTTGAACGCCGCACAACGCGGATTCGGATTTGCCTTTGCTCACTTCATCAATGGACAGGGTGGTCAGGAAGTAATGGATTACTATCGTCATAATTTCATGGCGACGTCGTTCAATGAGACACCACAAACACTCGTTTCGATCTTCGTGACATGTGCCGAAACGACGGAAGAAGCAGAACGTTTGGCGTCAAGCCTTGATTTATCTCTGCTCTTACTCGAAAAAGGGGTCTCGTCAACAGGAACGCCGACACCGGAAGAAGCAGCAGCGTATCCGTATACGTTCCAAGATCAGTTCCGGATTGCTGAAAATCGGAAACGGATGATCGTCGGTAACCCGGAATCCGTTGCAAAACAATTGCAAGAGCTCGCTGATTCCTACGGGACAGACGAAGTGATGATTGCTTCGATGATCGCAGACAAACAAGCAAAACAACAATCATTAAAATTAATCATGGACGCTGTCAAAGCGACAGTCTGATTTATACGCACGTCCTTTCTCACGAAGTGAGGGAGGACGTGTTTTTTGCGTCTACTACTGGAATGCGTTCGGATACGATGTCTTTACGCAATCGGAAGAATCCGAATAACGCTGCACCGAACAAGCCGACTGTACCGACTGCAAGTAGCACGATGATAGACACATGATCACTCAGTAAACCAAATAATAGGGTACCAATCGGCATCATCGCCATGGCGACCGATTCCAGGACACCGATGACACGTCCGAGGTAAGCTGGATCAGTCTGTTTTTGAACGATGAGCTGTAGTGGGATGTTCATCCGTAAGACGAGCATGCCGTCGATGAACAATAGAATCATGAAAAAAGGTAATAGTAGAGCAGAGGGAACATAGCCGAGTAGGGCAAGTGCAGGAAGCGCATAACAAGAGGCGATCAAAAAGAGCGACTCGAATATCGTCCGTAACGGACGTTTCACGGTAAAGCGAGGTAAGGCAAGAAGCAACGAAGCGACAAGAAGACCAGCACCCAGTGCGGATTCGACTAATCCAAACCGAAATGGCGTGAATTGCAGTCGATCGAGCAAAACGATCGGTAACAAGATTTCGAAAGCGACAAAAAAGAAGTTCAGGACGATCGCCATCAGGACGAGTGTCGTCAACACTGGTTGACGGAACAGATAGCGGTAGCCCTCTTTAAACTCCGAGACAAAGGATGGAGTATCGGTAATAGCTGAAGAAGAGGTATCGACTGCAAGAAAGCGGAGGCGGCTATTCCACCAAGCGGCAGAAGCAAACAGGAGAAACGGTAAGATCAAGAATTGCGTGATCGAGACAGCAGCGATGAGCAATCCCGCAACGAGTGGAGCGGTGATCGTTGAGGTCGATTGAATCGTCGAGAAGAGGGCATTCCCGCGTTGTAACTCCTCTTCTTGTACGAGTCGCGGTAACGAACTTGATAAGGTGACGGACAGGAACGTCGACAGGCTCGTCAAGAGCACACTAGCGACGATGTAATGAACGGTATGTAGAGGGGCTTGTAACGAATAGAGCAAAAGTCCAAACAAGACGAGTGCACTTAAGCTTTCGGTCATGACGATGATTCGTTTCCGGTTCCAACGATCAGCAAGGACACCAGCAACCGGTGAGAGCAAAATCCGTGGCACCGATCCTGCAAGCAGGACGAGCGCGAACTGAAGACCAGATGACGTTTCCCGTAAGACGGTCAGTCCAGCGACGAACGTGAATAGACTAGCTGCGAACAACGAACAAAACTTTCCGAATAAGACACGTTTTAAATTAAATGACATCATGTTCACTCCTTCAGAGTTAAATTATATTGAACTTTAGTGTAGAATAAAGGAGTGGAAGAAAAATGTAAAGATAAAGTTCAATATAATTTAACTTTTATGATAAAAGGAGTGACCGGTGTGTTAGGGGAACGTATAAAACAGATCCGAAAACAGAAAAAAATGACGCAAACGGACGTTGCGACCGGCATCATCACGAAGTCAATGCTCAGTATGGTCGAAAACGGGAAAGCGACACCGTCTGTACCCGCATTACAGGCGATTGCTAGGCGATTACAGGTGACAGTCGAAGAATTAATGCTCGATCCGCGCGATGTTCAGATGCGGGAACTCATCGAAACAATCCGTTCACGGCATACCCCATATTTTTCAGACGAAAAAATTCAGGAACTTCTAGAACCTTACTTGGTTCCGGAAACGACTTCCTATTGGCAAGGGCAGGTCTACCATAAATACGGCGATGCCCTCCGAGCGTCTGACCCGGAGCTTGGTTTGACATATTACGAGAAAGCAGAGCGAATTTTTCAACAGCTCGGTCGCCAAGATGAGCAGTTGCTCGTTCAGATCTCGACAGTCTATTTTTTGTTCAATCTCAAACGGACGAAGGAAGCGTACGAGCTGATCGAAGCAATGGATGTACCACGTGAGATTCCACTGGCGCCAAAAACCTATTTAAATTTCCAAATCTTGCGTGCACTTCGAGCAAGTTTGTTCGATGATCATTATACAGAAGCAATCGCCTTATTGCGTGAAGGGGTTCAGTACATGCGGGAGAAGGATGTCTATTATCATGTCATTTCGTTTCAACGTTTTCTTGGACTGTTTTTGTATCTGGAAGGAGAAATCGAGCAATCACGGCAGGAGTTTGATCGATTGGAGCAGTTTTTTGCCTTTAGTGAAACGACTGCCGTCGGACGGATCGAAGTCGATTTGACGAAAGGACTCATCGCGATTTTTGAAAACGATACGAACGGCATGCAAATGGCGTGGGAAAAACTCGTCACTGTGGCGATCGATGATGCGAAACATTACATCGGACAACTCGAAGTCCATCTCCTTGTCAACGGCATCGAATTACCGAATCAGACGCTGCAGCAGAGCGTCGATAAGATATGGGAGATGCAAGATGCGTGGCTTGCCGCGAGTGGATTCGACCAAGCGATGATGTTACAGACGCTCGTACTGGCGATGCAACGAGGGATTGGTCAGGAACGACTGGAGGATGTTTTACGATTGAAGGATGACCTTCAAAGTGAACGGCTCAAAGGCGATCTTGAGCGAGAGATACAAGCGTTCGTTAATGTTCAATGACGAAAAAACAGGCATGAAGCGAGTGCGCTTCATGCCAGTTCGTGTGAAGATGTCGTTCTTCTGAAAATCAATAAGACGCATGCGGCGACGGAAACGATCAAGTGACCGATATAGACGTCTCCCGTCTGGATATAATGCAAGAGCATCGAGCCACCAAAAATCAATAAGGCAGGAAAGAGAAGTCGGACATAAAGTGTTTTGTAAGACATGCGGACACATCCTTTCCATATCCAGTATATCCAAAAGAGAAGCGGTAAGACAAAAAAACATCCACCCCAAGGGATGGATGAAAAATGTCTTAAAGTGATTTAAAGCCTAACAGTTTTTGTGTCCAGTACCGTTCTGAAAGACGACTGATGCCGAGTGATGGTGTGTTCGCATGGATGAACTGATCGTTGTTCAACATGATGCCGATATGCGTTGGACCAGCGGCATACGTGTTTTCGAAGAAGATGATATCGCCGCGTGCCGGTTGACGCAGTTTCGAGAGCTTCGCCCCAAGATACCGGTCATCATTCCAGTAACCGTTGACGTTCGTCCGTCCGACAGAATAGCCAGCGGCATTCAACGTGTAGTTGATGAAGCCAGAGCAGTCGAAGCCACCGTTGACTGGATTACTAGATCCCCAAACGTATGGTGTTCCGAGATATTGTTGCCCAATCGAAATGGCACGTTCCATCAATGTCGAACCGGGAACGGTCGTCACAGGTGGTGTCGTCGGAGTGACCGGAGGCGTCGTCGTGACGGATCCCGTCGTGATGTAACTCTTCGCGACATAGTAGAGACCCGTTCCGATCTTGATCTGGTACCAGCCGCTATCTTTACCTGTCGTTTCACCCGTGACATTGACTGTCGAACCGTGTCCGACTTGTGTGAAAACTTTAGACGACGTCGAAGGCAACGTACGGACATTCAGACCGGTTGGGGCGTTGACGCGATACGTCTTCGAGGCATCAACTGGTGTCAAAGAGACTCCAGGCGTCGTCGGCGTTGTTGGTGGTGATGCTTTTGTTGAAGCTTTGACATAGGTCGAAGCGACATATGCTTCTTTTCCGTCAAGCTTGACTTGGTACCATGAATCAACGGCGCCTGTGACATCAAGAACCGTCTGATGCGGTAATGTCTTGTAGATTTTTGCGTTCGTCGCTGCAGCAGTCCGTGCGTTCAAACCTTCCTTCGCATTAACCGTGTAGACTTTTGATCGATCAACCGCTTTAACGACTTTTTTGACGGGAGTCGTTGCGGGTGGTTTTGAATCTGTCGTGACGTTCGACGTCTTTTTGCTGACTAACGTCGCATGGACATAGGCCGTTTGTTTCTTATATGTGATTTGGTACCAATCACCTGATTGTTTCTGAACAGTCAAGACAGTATTCTTTGCCAGTTTTCCGAGTGATTTCGAACTCGTCGTTGCTTTTTGCCGGACGTTGACGGCATCGGTGTTCGTTATGTAGGTCGTAGTTGTCGGAGCCTTTTCCGTCGTTGCTTTGACGTATGCTGAAGTAATGAAAGCTGGTTTCGACTGATAGCGGATTTCATACCAGCTGTTGACTTTCTTGACAGCTGTCAGCTTCGTACCTTTTTTTAGCGTCGTGATGACCTTCGCGGAAGTCGAGGCAGCCGTGCGAATGTTGACGTTATCCGTCAAAGTCAGTGTCGTTGACGCGGCTGAAACCGGAATTGTGGTACCGACCAAAGCGAGCGTCGTGAGGGCGAGAACGGTCTTTTTCACGTGACATAGCTCCTTCCAAGAGATAGGTAAAAATCGTTGTTACCATTTTGTCATAAAAAGTGCTAATTCCCCTGAATTAAAAATATAATTTTTGTCTGGAAAACTGTAATACCGTTTTTCAAAAAATGAACAGGTAGAAGGAGTATTTTCAAAAAAGTTCAAGTACACTAGAAGTACTCGGAAGGAGGCTACACATGTTACACCGTTTTTATCAATATTATATCCCACATAAACGTTTATTCTGGCTCGATTTCATATCTGCCTTATTCGTCGGGGTGTTAGAACTTGCTTTTCCACTCGCAGTCCAGTGGTTCATCGACTCCTTGTTGCCAAACGGTGAGATGAACTGGATCATCCTCGTCAGCGTCGGATTATTAGCGCTCTACGTCATCAGTACGCTGATGCAATTCGTCGTCAACTATTTCGGACATAAGCTCGGGATTAACATCGAGACCGATATGCGTCGTCAGTTGTTTAGTCATGTCCAGAAACAGTCGTTTCGTTTCTTTGACAATACGAAGACGGGTCATATCATGAGCCGGATCACGAATGATTTGTTTGATATCGGGGAACTAGCCCATCATGGTCCGGAAGATGCGTTCATTGCCGTCATGACCTTGCTTGGTGCATTCTCGATCATGTTGACGATCAATGTGCCGCTTGCCCTCGTGACGATCATCGCCGTACCATTCCTGATCTGGCTGATCAGCTATGCGAACGTCCGGATGAATAAATCATGGGACCGGATGTACGGTAATATCGCGGAAGTCAATTCACGCGTCGAGGACAGTGTTTCCGGTGTCCGTGTCGTCCAGTCGTTCACGAACGAAGCTTACGAAATCGAGCGTTTTGAAAAAGACAACGCGACGTTCCGTCAGTCGAAGATCAATGCCTACAAGGTCATGAGTAAGAGCCTGTCCGGCATCTACTTGACGACTCGTTTGATGACACTTGCCGTCTTAGTCGTCGGTGCGTACTTGACATATCGCGAAGCCTTAACGGCAGGAGAACTCGTCGGCTTCATTCTCTACATGAATATCTTATTGAAGCCAATCGATAAGATTACGGCATTGCTTGAGATGTATCCGAAAGGGATGGCTGGCTTTAAGCGGTTCCTTTCGATGATTGATGAAGATGCATCTTTACCTGATGCGCCAGATGCGCTCGTTGTTGATCGCTTGAACGGTGGCATCACGTTCAAGGATGTCGCATTCGGATATGAAGCGGATCGTCTAATCTTAGAACACATCAATCTGACGGTCGAACCTGGTCAGACGGTCGCATTCGTCGGAACGTCCGGGGCAGGGAAGACGACGATCTGTTCGTTGATTCCACGTTTTTACGATGTTCTAGATGGCGCAATCACGATTGACGGAATCGATATCCGGCAGATGACGAAGGAGTCTCTGCGACAACAAATCGGGATCGTCCAGCAAGATGTCTTTTTGTTCTCAGGGACGATCGCTGAAAACATCGCCTACGGTGATTTGAATGCGACGCACGAAGACATCGTGCAAGCGGCAGAACGTGCCCATCTCGGTCCGATGATCGCGGATCTACCTGATGGGTATGCGACACAAATCGGCGAACGGGGACTCAAATTGTCGGGTGGACAAAAGCAACGACTCGCCATCGCGCGGATGTTCCTGAAGAACCCGCCGATTCTGATTCTTGATGAAGCGACGTCTGCCCTTGATACAGAAACGGAAGCACTGATTCAAGAATCGCTTGCCGAGCTGTCTGAGAACCGGACGACGCTCGTTATCGCCCACCGTTTAGCAACGATTCGAAATGCCGATAAGATTTTCGTCGTCACGAAGGACGGCATCGTCGAAGAAGGCTCGCATGATGAACTAATGGATCAAGGTGGTTACTTCTCCCGTCTGTTAGAGAGACAACGAGTTTGAATCAAATTGAAAGAATGAGAGGCGACGGACATGTTCTGTCGCCTTTTTTTGTTCGTCTAAAAATAAGGTTGTACAAACCAATTTTAGGGAAAACGATTTATAGAAAAGAAGGCGAGGTGGAAGGATGTACGGTCAATTCTGTGAGAACTATGATGAGAGTTATCCCGTCTTACGGGAGGAATCGTCACATGATTTCCATCGTTTTTTTGCGCTGTCCTACACGATTCATGATACCGTTTTTGAACAGAATGTCTACGAACGGCTGATGCGGACGATCAAACATAAGACGTCGCGTTTTTCAGCACTTCGGAGCCGCTATACACCGTTACTTGTCGCCCATGTTCAATTGAATAGCACGGATCCCGATGTTCTCATCGAAGAAATCATCGTCGCGGAAAAGAAGATTAAACATCGCTTGATTCGTGATAAAGGAGTCCGCCCATTTTTTGCACTCAACGAAGTGCTGAACCGGCGACAAGTGATTGATGCGTTCCCTTACATGGAGCGCTTGCATGCGACACGACCTCATCTAAATGCCGCGAAACAATACGTCGTGACATCGACCTTGCTTGAACAGCACCCACTACCAGATACGTTTTTAGAACGCGTTGATACGTTTGAAGAGTGGCTTGCGCAATATATGGAACGGACGAGTGAACGTGTCATTACGGCGCAGATCTTAGCAGCGCATCCGGATGCGTCAGCGCAACAAGAACGAATCGTTGCTTGGCGGGAACTGTTAGAGCGAAGAGAAATCATTATTTGGGATCGTTTAATGCCGCTTCTTGCGTTATTACCATCGATGGAACGTGTTGATTGGATTTACGTGACCCGGATCGTCGACCGGGAGCGGGCACGGAATCGTTTTTCAGACGAAGTCAACTGGTTGATTGCCTTTCATCTGTTACTGGCTAAATCAGGAGTGACACGGGTGCAAGCTACGTTATTGTTACTGGCTGCACTAGAACTAACGAAAAAACCGTGACGTGAAGCATTGAAATAGACAAAACGGACGAGGTATGGCGCGCACCATACCTCGTCCGTTTTACTGTATGCTCATCTGACTTAATCAAACGTCGTAAACGTCGCATGTTGTTCGACCGGATAAAGTTCCGTACCGGCGACAGCGTTCAAGATCAACTGATTCCGCGAAACAGACATGCCGAGATTATCAGCTGCTGGACCATGTGATAACTCTAAATTAGCGGTTGCGTAAAGATGATGCGCCGTCTCGACGGAACGCACGATTTGATAGTCCGCGTCGACTTTCCAAGCGTTGGGTGCTTCGAACACGATATCGAGTCGATCAATGAAGCTTGGAAGGGATGGCGAAAAGCCGGTTGCCGCGATGACAGCATCTGTTTTGGACGAGCGTTCATCTTCGAGCTCTTGATGTTGCATCGCGATCGTGAACCGTTCGTCATAGGTAATCTTTTTCACTTCAAGATTCGCGCGAATCGCGACTTGTTGCTGTTCTTCTTCCGTCAAATCATAGAGATGGGCATAGATTGATTGCAGGGTCTCTGGACTGATGCCGTTCTGAGACCGGGCGAATTTCTTGACCGACTCTTGTCTTACTTCGAGTGGGAGTTGGTTGAAATACGTCACATAGCTCGGTGAAAAAATTTCTTCTCCGAGTTTACCGGTCTCGAGTGTCTCAAACAGTGTCGAACGCGCAATCCATTCGAGTTCAGGACGCTTTGGAGCAGGTGTCGTCAAAAGATCAAGGAAGATTTCGGCGGCACTTTGACCGGAGCCGACGATACTGATTTTTTTGCGCTGCAACAGTTCTGCCTTGTTCATGACATACTGTGTATTGTGAATGACACGCTCGTCAAACGTGTCTGGAATCGCGGGCTTTGAGCCAGTACCGATGACGACGTTCCGTGCTTCGAACGTTTCCCGTTTCCCGGTTGTGACATCTTCGACGAGGACCTCGAAACTATCACCGGTATCTTGCACATCGACGACGCGGGTTGAAAATCGTAAATCATTAAGCTGTGTCGCCACCCAGCGTAAGTAATCATTGTAACCTTGTCTTGAAATCAGAAGTTTTTCATAGAAGTAAAACGTGTGGAGACGTTGGATCGATCGTAAGTAATTAAGGTAAGAAAATGCGCTCGTCGGATCAGCAAGTGTGACGAGATCGGAGATGAAGCTTGTCTGCATCATCGAGTCCTGAATCATCATGCCGGGATGCCATGAGAATTGTTCGCTTTCGTCAAAAAATAACGTTTTTAAATCTGTCGGATGAGCCAGTGCGCTCAACCCTAAATTCATCGGACCAATGCCGATGCCGATTAAGTCATACATAGAAAAAGCCTCCCAATTCGATATTGTTCTAAAACAATACCCGAAAAGGAAGGCGGACGAAACGTCAGGCTGAAGTTTACAGCTGGTCGGTCGTCGTTGTTTTTGTCTCGACCGTCATCGTTTTTCCGTCACGGATGATTGTCAGTGAGAGTGGACCGTCTGATTTGATGAGTGCCGTTTTGATATCGACGAATCCTTTAATCTCGGAGTCGTTGATTTTCGTGATCACGTCACCTGTTTTCAGTTTAGCCGCAGCGGCTGGACTGTTCGGTTCGACTGACATGACGACGACACCTGTTTTTTGACTGTCTGGTAAGTTAACTTGATCTTTTAAATAACCAGCAGGGAACGCCGCCACATCTTGTAAGGAAACACCGAGTGTCGGATGTTCGACTTTACCGTTCGTCTCAAGTTGTTTGAGGATTGGTAATGCATCATCGATTGGAATACTGAAACCGACACCTTCAACACCCGACTCGGCAATTTTCATCGAGTTGATACCGACGAGTTGTCCTTGTTCATTGATCAAGGCACCGCCTGAGTTACCAGGATTGATCGCGGCATCCGTCTGGATGACCGTTGTATTAAAGTCGTCTTGTCCATCGTTATTCGTATCGACCGGTACAGTCCGGTCTTTCGAACTGACGATTCCACGGGTAACGGAGTTTTGGAATTCACCAAGCGGATTACCAATCGCAAGGACAGTCTGTCCGGCTTTTAAGTCAGCCGATTTCCCGAGTGTGATGACGCCTGGAACGTCGTTTGCGTCGACTTCTAACACGGCTAAGTCATACGTTTCGTCACTACCGAGTAATTTGGCTTGCAGTGTTTTACCGTTGTTAAGTGTGACATCAAGTTTTGATGCGCCATCGACGACGTGGTGGTTCGTAATGATGTATGCTTTTCCATTCTCTTTTTTATAAATGACACCAGATCCCGACCCGGCAGCTGCTTCTTTTTGCGACATCGCATTACCGGTTTGATAATTCGTTACCGTTACAACGGATTTTTGAGCAGTGGCGACTGCATTCGTCACTGGATCATTCGACGTCGTCGAGACTTGTTTTGGCATTCCGTTTGAGAGTGGTGTGTCCGCGACCTGTTGCTCTTGATCGAGTAAAATCGGAAACGCGATCGTTGCCGTCAGAACGGCACCGATGATTCCTCCAGTCAATCCAGGTAAAAGTCCTTTTGTTTTTCCAGCCATAAGTCGTCATCCCTTCCTGTATGATTTCTGACTTCATCATAGCAAATGAAGCGACTTGTCACCTGATTACGGGAGACATTCCGAAATGACTCATCATTCCCCATAATTCGACGACAATTTCTAAAAGTTGAGATAATCGGATCAGTTCGATACACTGAAGCTGTTTCGAATGAATCCGTAAAGTGGAAAGAGAGAGTGAATGATCATGCTATTACGTCTAGTCTATGGAGCAGGATTATTGTTTGCGGGAGTTGGTCATTTCCGCAACGAGAAAGGGTTTGTCAGCATCATGCCATCGTTCATTCCGTTTAAGCGCTTTTTCGTCCAAGTAACGGGTGTGATCGAGATCGCTTATGGTCTCATGCTGTTGACAGGAAAAGGAGTACATCTCGTTCGTAAGACGCTTCCGGCCTTTTTGTACGCGGTCTTACCGGCAAACGTCAATATGGCCGTCAATCCGAAGCCGGTCAATGGGAAGCGCCTTCCATCATGGTTGCTCTGGACACGTTTGCCGCTTCAATGGGGACTGATCGCCTTGGCCAAACGCCTGAAATGAATCGGAACAAAAAGCCGCCGAAATGGCGGCTTTTTGTTTTAGAAACGTTTATTGACAGCAAGTAATGCGGCTTTTGCGATCTCTTCATAGGTAGAGTCGTTCGGATGGAACTGATCGCTTGATAAATCACGTTTGACGTCGCGAACGAGATTGAATGTGTCGATGATTTCGACGTCATATTCAATCCCGAGCGTCCGGGATTTAGCATTCCAGTCTTGCACGATCACATCGAACGCCTCACCGTTTTCCGTTGCCCGGAAAGGATTATAAAGTCCGACGTAGAAGATGACAGCATCCGGATTTTGTTCGCGCAGAATCCGGAACGTCTTTTTTAAGTTGTCTTGAGCCGTCGTAATCGTCGCGGCCGTTTTCTTTGCATCGAAATTCGTGACACCTTCGCCACGATTGAACAAGTCATTTCCGCCGATCGTCACCGAGATGACTTTCGCTTGACTGACTGAGCGTAGGACTTCTTTTTGTTTGAGTTGTTTTAATAAATTTTCCGTCCGGGCACCACTGACGGCAAGATTCTGAAAACGCTCGACCGTGTTCGCTTTGACAAGGTCACGTCCGACAAGAGCAGCATAACTATTTCCGTTAGATGCTCCGACACCACGCGTCAAGGAATCACCAAGCGCGACGTACGTTCCGCCTTTTTTGACAGGTTCTTCCTTCGTTGGTGTGAGGACGGCACGCTTCGGTGGATTGACGACATCACTATAGGCGTTGACGAAACCGTAACCAAACAGCGCGGTCAGTAAGAGTGAAACGGTTAAAAACAGGGACCAGCGTAATCGCTTCATGAACGTTCCTCCTTCTAGGTTCTATCCTGATTGTAGCAAATGTTGAAAGAATGTGCGGAAATGAAGTGTTCTGACAAGTCAAATGATTCATTATTCCGCTAGAATAGACAATAAGAGGTGAGAGACGTGAAACCAACAGTGAAATTAGAAGATGTAACAAAGGTGATCGGAAAAAAGACGATCATCGATAATATCTCGTTTGAAATTCAACCGGGTGAGGTCTTCGGCTTCCTTGGACCGAACGGGGCAGGGAAAACGACGACGATCCGGATGCTCGTCGGACTGATTAAACCGACGTCCGGTAAAATCACAGTCTGTGACTTCGATGTCCGCAAACAGTTCGTCCAAGCGATGGAGCGGATTGGTTCGATCGTTGAAAACCCGGAGTTGTATAAATATTTGACAGGTCGTGAAAATTTACAAGTCTTTGCCCGGATGTTACCGAATGTCGACGAGGCAAGGATTCAGGAAGTCATCGATCTCGTCGATTTGACGGCGCGGGTCGACGATCAAGTCCGGACATACTCACTCGGGATGCGTCAGCGTCTCGGTATCGCCCAAGCACTACTCGGACGACCAAGCGTCTTGATTCTCGACGAACCGACGAATGGTCTCGATCCGATGGGGATTCGGGATTTGCGTCAATTCATACGCCGGCTCGTCGAGGAAACGGGACTGTCGGTCCTCGTCTCGAGTCATATTCTCGCTGAAATCGAGATGCTCGCCGATCGTGTCGCGATCATGAGTTACGGTAAAATCGTCCAAGTCGGAACGGTCAAGGAGCTGGTCGAGTCGCTTGCTCCTGGTGTTGATTGGCGTGTCGACGATGCCTTCAAGGCGAACGAGATTTTATCGGCTTCTGATTTAGTCCAAGTATCCGAAGTCGTCGATGCGAATACGGTCCATACCTTGATGGATGCTAGTAAGACGCCGGCACTCAACAAGCAGTTGCTTGAAGCAGGTGTTGAAGTTTGGACGATCGAACGGAAAGTCCAGACGCTTGAAGATCTGTTCATCACGTTGACGGGAGGAGATCACATTGCGTAATCCGAACATGATCGGTCTCGTCCGAAATGAAGTGACGAAAATCGCTTCAAAACGTCGGTTTGCTGTCGTTGCGATCATCCTCATCGTCCTCGTCTCAATGTTTACGTACGCACAGTATCGAGACATTCAAGAACAGATCAAAAAGCAAGGAACACTCGATTGGCGGGTTGAACTTCAACAAGATATCGTCGATACACAGAACCGTCTTGCTTCTAGCAGTATTCAAGATGAGTTCCGTCAGTTCCTTGAATTCGACCTAAAACAAAACCAATACTATCTCGATAACGACATCAATCCGAATTATCCGGGAGCCCCGACGTTCATCCGGATTTTCTTCTCGCAAGGATTGACGTTGATTTTACCGCTGTTCATCATCGTCATCATGGCGGACATCGTCAGCGGGGAACAAAATGACGGAACGATCAAGACGTTGCTGTCGCGACCGGTCCGGCGTTGGAAGATCCTCATGGCGAAATGGTTGACGGTGTTACTTTATACATCGATGCTGATGGCATTGACCGTCGTCGTCTGTTATGCGATATCCGGAATCGTCCTCGGTTATGACGGCTGGACCGCACCGATCTTGACCGGATTCCAAGCTTCACCGAGCGGAACGTTCTCGACTGAATTCGTGCATACGTTACCGATGTGGGAGTATCTGTTGATGGCGGTCGGTCTAGCCTGGATCGTCACGGCGGTCGTCGGGACGATTGCCTTGATGGTCTCCGTTCTCGTCAAGAATACGGCGACAGGCATCGGGATCATGATGGCAGTTTTGATTTCCGGTACGTTACTGACGACGCTCGGTTCGAGCTGGACGAGTTCGAAGTATCTCGTCAACGTCAACTTTGGACTGATTAACTACCTCGATGGTCAAGCACCACCGATCGAAGGGATGACACTTCCGTTCTCGCTTGCTGTCCTCGGTTGTTGGACGGTCGCGGCACTAATCGTTGCCTTCTGGAACTTCACGCAAAAAGATATGTATTAAGAAAAACGGGTCCACCTGAAGAGGGGGACCCGTTTGTCATGATTTGTAAGGCAATTTGTCGTATGTTTCCATTATTTTTTGATACTGAAGCTGTGTTGGTATGGAAGCGTCTAAACTTAGAACGGGGGAAACCGACCGTTCCATTTGCAGTTGGTGTTCCGCGAACGTGCCGATCATCTTCGGGTCCGTCGCCGTATGATACGTCCGGCACCAGTCGAGGAACTCATTTGATCCTGAAAAGTCAGGATAACGTGCTGCTTCGCGTGCGGTGAGCCGTTCCATCCGGAGCGATTCGTCGAGCGACAGGAAGACGAGCAAGTCCCGATTGGTGAAACCATCCGGGTGCCAGGCGAAGACGGAACCGGAGACGACGTAATCACGGTAAGACAGTATATCTGCTTCATACATGGAAAATCGCTCGGAGACGTCACGTTTTTCAGTGAACTTCGTATCTTTCCAGAGATAATGGTCGGTATCGATCCACGCAATCCGTTCCGATTGTCCGATGAATGCACCTAGTGTACTTTTTCCAGTACCAGACCCACCAATGATTTGAATGCGCACGAGAACCAGCTCCTTTCGAAATAATCTACTAGCACACAGAACAGGCCCGGGCATGATGCCGGACCTGTTCTGTGGAAGAAGGAAATCTTCCTATGTCGCCTCGTGCCAACACAAGACATGGAATCGAGAGGCAGTGCCTCTAATAGGAAGCCGATGCAGGTCAGCCTCCGCGCTACGTACCAATCGTACTTTTATCATACTGATTCCAAGAATTGGTGTCAAACCTGCTCGAAAGGGTTTACAAACCATTCAAACCGTCAAAAGAGAGAATAACGATGACTAGAGGAGGAACGACCATGGCAGATTGGGGCATCATGCTGACAGGCGTCGTCATTTGTGGATGGTGCATCTTTAGTGCCATCTATGACGATTTCATCCGTCGCGTATAAGACAAGTAAGTGTGGAACCGTCCAAGGAGGGCGGTTTTTTTGTGGATTTTTTTAATCCGAGTAAGTGGCTGTGGTACACTCGAATCAAAAATGAAAAAGATAAAGAATGGGTGAAGCAGAATGAAGAAACAACCAGTTATCGTCATCGTCGGACCGACGGCAGTCGGAAAAACGAAGACAGGCATTGAACTCGCAAAACGACTAAACGGAGAGGTCTTATCCGGAGATTCGGTTCAAGTCTATCAAGGGATGGACATCGGATCGGCAAAAGTGACGACCGAAGAGATGGAAGGAGTGCCGCATCATCTGCTTGATCTCGTTACACCGGACGACGAGATGAGTGTAGCCCGTTTCCAAACGGTTGCCCGAGCAACGATCGATGAGATCGCGAGCCGTGGTAAGTTGCCGATCATCGTCGGCGGAACAGGGCTTTACATCCGTTCAATTTTATATGACTACCAGTTTACTGAGCAGGCAGAAGATCCAGCCTTACGGGCTGAACTCGAAGCGTATGCGGCGACACATGGAGCAACTGCACTACATGATCGGTTAAAGGAACTCGATCCGGTGCGCGCAGAAGCGATTCATCCGAATAACATCCAGCGGGTCGTTCGGGCGATCGAGGTCGCGCGGACTGGTCAGACACAAACGACTGGCAGTCAACCGGCACTCTACGAGAGTTTGTTGTTCGTTTTACACATGAAAGACCGGGATCGTTTGTATGACCGGATTGATCAGCGGGTAGACATGATGGTCGACAGTGGCCTTCTAGAGGAAGTGGCGCGTCTGGACGCTGCCGGGTATCGACAGACGAAGGCGTTGCAAGCGATTGGTTATAAAGAGATGTTACCTGTTCTTGACGGAGCACCACTCGATCCTGCTGTTGACATGCTAAAACGGAACACACGACGCTTCGCCAAACGCCAATTGACCTGGTTCCGTCATCAATTTGATGGCGTTTGGGTAGATATGGGAAAGTTTTCATTTGAAGAAACGTTCAAAATTATCTATGATAGAACTGTAGAGTTTCTGAAAGCGGTTAAATAAGAGTTGCCCGAAGACAGAAACAGATAAAAAGAGGGGGCACGGGGAATCATGAAAGCGACATACAACATTCAGGACGTCTTTTTAAATCAATTACGGAAAGATGCAGTCCCAACGACGGTTTTCTTAATCAGCGGGTATCAATTACGGGGGCTGATCAAGTCATTTGATAACTTCACGGTCATTTTGGAGTCGGAAGGCAAACAGCAATTGATCTACAAACACGCAATCTCGACGTTCGCACCAGCGCGCAACGTGACGTTATATGAACAAGAAGAGACACAAGAAGTTTCTCGCTAATGAAAAAGACGACCGGGGGGTCGTCTTTTTTTAGATTTCATTCAGGTGTGGGTCGTATTAAAAATTCGAGACGAATAACGAAAGAAGAATGACGCTTCGCAAGTGAAGTGAAAAATGACAGCTACTTCACTTTCAGCGTAAATGTGTCATTACAGTAATGGTGTCAGTTCCTCGACCGCCTCTTCATAACGTCGAAGCGAGACATCCTTATAAAGACACGTCTTCTGCAGGCGTTCTTCCTTCGTCATCTCGTCCTGATACGTTTTTAGGATGAAGCTGTTGCGTAACATCGACGGTGTCAAGACCCGCTTGTTGTCCGACCGTTCATTCAGCTGACGCATCATCTTCGTGATCATGACGATCGACAATTGCTTCGGTGCATTCTTACTGTAAACCCAGCGGAATGTCATCCGGGCGAAGTCGAAGGCGACGAAAAAGGGGTCAGTACTGTGATAACGTGGGCGGACTGGCTCCGGAATCGTCTTCAAGTAACGCAACATGATATCTTGATCTTCCCGCTCGAGATGGAGCAGGTAGCGGTTGCCGAGTCGATCGTGGACGGTCATCTCTTGCTGGGCGAAGTTGAGATCGTGCATCTTTAAGCCGATGATGTGATGGACGCGTAAACCGTAGCGATAAAACAGGCGGAGAATGAGTTCGTTTCGATCGATCAAATACGGACGGGCTTTCAATTGATGTTCCGTCAAGCCGCGATCGGATTGATTCGTTCGGACGAGTTGCTCGTATTCCTTAAAGGAAGCGACGTGTTTTGCCGTCAATTCATGTGTCGGTTGTGCGTATTCGATCAGCTTCGCCTTCGTTTGTCGAATTTGATAATTGACTTGATTGATGACGGTGACGATTCGGGCGACCGTCGCTTGTTGGTAGAGTTTCTCTTCGATCAAGTACTCATTGATGAACGTCTTCCACGTCTCAATCGAAATCGCCTTGAAATCATCGATCGTCTCAAGTGGTTGATCGACATCCGTCATGTAGCGGTGGACTTCGATTAAATCGTACCGATAGCGCCGGACGGTCGAAAGTTGTCGTCCGCTTGTCGTTAAATAAAATAGGTAGCGTTCAATGAACTCTGGAAGCGTATACGACTGTTCGCGTGCCATCGTTTTCCTCCCTTTCGTAATGGTGTTTCTTCCATCATAAACCGAACGGATGTTTCCTGTCCAAAAAAGTTCAGACGAACCGGTGGCTGTGGTATGATAAGGGGCGCAGTACGTCTTTACTCGTGAAAGGAATGATATTATGTCAGAACGCGTCATCGTCGTTGGTTGCCAGCTCCCCGGTGTCCCGGATCATGTCTATGAAGAATCGGTCGCGGAGCTCGAAGCACTCGTAACGACTGCGCATGGCGTCGTCGTCGGTCGTTTGGATCAAAAACGACAAGCAATTGACCGCCGTACGTTCATCGGAAAAGGAAAGGTTGAGGAACTCGTTGCGTTAGCAGACGAACTTGAACCTGATTTAATCATATTCAATGCTGAAGTCACGCCGGGTCAAATGAAAAATATCCGGATTGCCTTATCAGACCCGGAAGCGATCAAGTTGATCGACCGGACGCAGTTGATTCTCGATATCTTCGCTGGACGTGCCCAATCACGCGAAGGGAAATTGCAGGTCGAACTGGCACAGATGAGTTATCTGTTGCCACGTCTTGCCGGGCAGGGAACACAACTGTCACGTCTTGGTGGCGGAATTGGAACACGTGGACCAGGTGAATCGAAACTCGAGACGGATCGTCGTCATATCCGGCGCCGCGTCGATGAGATTTCGAAACAACTCGAGACATCCGTCGCGCACCGTTCTCGTTACCGGGAACGTCGCAAAGAGAACCAGACGTTCCAAATCGCACTCGTTGGTTATACGAATGCTGGCAAATCCACGATCTTCAACCGGTTGACTCAAGCCGACACATACGAAAAGGATGAATTGTTCGCAACGCTCGATCCGTTGACACGTCAAGTTGATTTGCCGGAAGGTGGGCAAATCCTCCTGACGGATACGGTCGGTTTCATCCAAGATCTTCCGACGAAGTTGATCGCAGCGTTCCGCTCGACCCTCGAGGAAGTGCTGGAAGCGGACTTGATCCTCCATGTCGTCGATGCATCGAGTGAGCATTATTTGAATCAGATGCAGACGACGAACGATGTTCTCGATGAACTCGGTGCCGGTGACATCCCGCAGCTAGAAGTCTACAACAAGAAGGACCAGCTGAACCGTTTGTTTACAGGCGGGAAACTGTTGATCTCTGCACTTGATCCGCAGGACATCGAGCGTTTGATTGAAGAGATCGAACGTTCAATCAGTGAGATCCTCGAGTATCTCGAGATCCGTATCCCGGTTGATGGTTTTGCTCATTACAATCCGGCAAAGGAAGTCATGATGAACTTGAAGGAATCGTTCGAAGAAGATGGTTCTGTCATTCTTAAAGGTTACTTGCGTAAAGATACGCGTCTATATGCGACATTGAAACAATACGAGGTGTAAACATGTTTTCAGAATTAACCCATTACGAAACGCTTCGTCCGCTCATTGACCGGGCGGAGGAACAGATCGCTCCGTACGTCAAGAAGGCGCAAGAGGTCGCGGAATATAATCAATTCCGTGTCCTCGATGCGTTTCGGCGTCACAAGGTCAGTGATTTTCATTTCATGCCGTCAACAGGTTACGGCTACAACGATGAAGGACGCGATACGCTCGAACGGATCTATGCCGACGTCTTCGGTGCGGAAGCCGGTCTTTGTCGTCCACAAATCATCAGCGGCACCCACGCGATCGGTATCGCATTGTTCGGTTTATTGTTGCCGGGCGATGAACTGCTCTATATCACAGGAAAACCATACGACACGCTCGAAGAGATCGTCGGAATTCGTGGTGATGGACGCGGTTCATTAAAGGAACTGGGCGTCCACTATGATGTCGTCGAGATGAAAAACGCCGAGACGATCGACGTACCGGCCGTTCTCGAACGGATCACACCGCAGACGAAGGTCGTCGGGATTCAGCGTTCAAAAGGGTATGCGACGCGACGCAGTCTACCGGTTAATGAAATCGGTGAAGCGATCGCCGCCATCAAAGCCGTCCATCCGCACGTACTGATCTTCGTCGATAACTGCTATGGTGAATTCGTCGAGACGATCGAACCGACGCACGTCGGGGCAGACTTGATGGCAGGGTCGTTGATCAAGAACCCAGGTGGTGGTCTTGCGAAGACTGGCGGTTATCTCGTCGGTCGAACGGACTTGATCGAACGGGCATCGTTCCGGATGACGACGCCAGGGATTGGCGCCGAAGCCGGTCCATCGTTATCCGCACTTCCGGATATGTATCAAGGTTTCTATATGGCACCACATACGGTCAGCCAAGCGTTGATGGGTGCGATGTTCACGTCAAGCATGCTCGGTCAGTTCGGCTTTGACACGGCACCGCACCATACGGCAGAACGGACGGATTTGATTCAATCGGTCTCGTTCCATGCGCCGGAGCCGATGATTGCCTTCTGTCAGGCGATCCAAGCTGCTTCACCCGTCAATGCACATGCGTTACCGATTCCGGATTATATGCCGGGATATGCGGACGATGTCATTATGGCAGCAGGAACGTTCGTACAAGGCTCATCGATCGAGTTGTCAGCGGATGGTCCGATCCGTGCACCCTATACTGCATACGTTCAAGGTGGTTTAACGTATAGCCACGTCAAGATCGCGATCATCTCAGCCGTCAATCACTTGATGGAAAAACAATTAATTCCAGAAAAAAACGTTTAATACTAGCATATCTCGTGAAAACGACCTCTGAACGACTTCGAGTAAAGTGATTAAAAAAGTTGTGTTAACTTTTCTTACATCGCTTGACAAGTTGCCTGACAGAGGTTTATTCTCATGGAGTAAGGAAAAAGGAGGAACCACATGGCAGACTCATCACGCCAGTCCAAGCCACTATTTCCCATCGGAGTCGTTCAAGAGTTGACCGCGTTATCTGCCCGCCAGATCCGATACTACGAAGAACAAGGACTGATCAAACCGGAGCGGACAGAGACGAAGCGTCGCCTCTATTCGTTCAACGATGTCGATCGTCTGTTGTCGATTAAGGAATACCTGGATCAGGGACTGAATATCGCAGGGATCAAATTGATTTTTGAAAACGATCTCGTCAAACGCGAACGCGTTGCGGAGAGCGTCGTCGAGACGCGCCCGGAACTATCTGACGGCGAATTGTATAAACTCCTGAAAAATGAATTGAAGGAAGCAGGACGACATGGAAAGACGTCGCTCATCCAAGGTGAGCTCGGGCGTTTCTTCAAGTAAGGACCTGTAACCATATAAAAACGAATCGGAGAGGGGATTTGTCACATGACACGTCGCAACATTACACGAGAAGACATTTTGAAAATCGCTAAAGCTGAGGATGTACGCTTCATTCGCTTACAGTTCACAGATATCCTCGGAACGATCAAGAACGTTGAAATTCCAGTAAGCCAATTGGAAAAAGCACTTGATAACAAAATGATGTTCGATGGTTCATCGATCGAAGGATTCGTCCGGATCGAAGAATCAGATATGTATCTCTTCCCAGACTTAAACACATGGGTCGTCTTCCCATGGACAGAAGATGGAACAGGGAAAGTTGCACGTTTAATCTGTGACATCCATAATCCGGATGGCTCGCCGTTCGCAGGAGACCCACGTGGTCAGCTCAAACGGGTACTTAAAGAGATGGAAGAACTCGGTTTCACATCATTCAACGTTGGACCAGAGCCAGAATTCTTCCTCTTCAAGAAAGATGAAAAAGGTCGTCCGACACTTGAATTGAACGACCAAGGTGGATACTTCGACCTCGCACCAGTCGATCTTGGTGAAAATTGCCGTAAAGAAATCGTCATCGAGCTCGAGAACATGGGCTTTGAAATCGAAGCATCACACCACGAAGTCGCTCCAGGTCAGCACGAAATCGACTTCAAATATGCGGATGCGATCACGACAGCGGATAACATCCAAACGTTCAAACTTGTTGTCAAGACGATCGCGGCGAAGCACAACTTGCACGCGACATTCATGCCAAAACCACTCTTCGGAGTCAACGGATCAGGAATGCACGCGAACATGTCGCTTTTCAAAGGCAACGAGAACGTCTTCTTCGATGAAGGCAACGAAGAAATGCAATTGTCGGATGATGCACGTGCCTTCACAGCAGGTATCCTCAAACACGCACGTGCCTTCACAGCGGTTTGTAACCCGACAGTCAACTCATACAAACGTCTTGTTCCTGGCTACGAAGCGCCTTGCTACGTCGCATGGTCAGCCCGTAACCGTTCACCACTCGTCCGTGTTCCTGCAGCACGTGGACTCTCGACTCGTATCGAAGTTCGTTCAGTCGATCCAGCAGCGAATCCGTACCTCGCGCTTGCGACATTGCTCGCTTCAGGTCTCGACGGAATCAAGAACAACTTGAAAGCACCGGCTCCAATCGACCGTAACATCTACGTCATGGACAAACCGGAACGCGTTGCGAACGGAATCGATGATCTTCCATCAACACTCAGCCACGCACTCGAAGTCTTGAAAGCGGATGACGTCGTCATGCACGCTCTCGGCGATCACATCGCAGAGCACTTCGTTGAATTGAAAGAAATCGAATGGGATATGTTCCGGACGCAAGTCACGGAATGGGAACGCGATCAGTACATGGTCTTGTTCTAATCCAACTCAAGCACTTCTGGACTTTTGTCTGGAAGTGCTTTTTTCATGTCGTCGACAGGGATTGAGTCAAGGATGTGGAAAGATACAAGAGTACAAAGAAAGGGAGACGATACATCATGAAAAAAGGATATGAAGGCAAAGAAATCACGGTCTATTTTGATTCGGAAGTCTGCATTCACTCTGGTCATTGTGTACGAAGTCTACCAACTGTCTTTGATGTCAAGCGGCGTCCGTGGATTGAAGCGGACGGGGCACCGGTCGAAGACGTCATGCGGGTCGTCGACGGTTGTCCAAGCGGCGCCTTATCTTACGAACGGGGGGAAGCAAATGGAGCTGAAACGAGCGGAACGTAAAATCGAAGCCCATCAGGAAGGTGAAGTGATTGGGGAAATCACTTACAGCGATACGAACAACGGCATGTGGATCATTGATCACACATACGTCGATCCCGCGCACCGGAACCAACAGATCGGGGAACAACTCGTTGCCGAGATCGTCAACTGGGCACGAGAAGCAAACGTCAAGCTACTGCCGTTATGTCCGTTTGCGAAAAAAGAGTTTGAACATCAATCCGATTATCAGGACATACAAGCAAATACGTGAACACAAAAATCTCCTCCGGTCTCTTTAGACCAGAGGAGATTTTTTCGAGTCATTGTTTGTGATCTCTGACTTTCATTTTGCGAGAAACAACCATCGCACCGAAATAGGCGATGACGTACAACACGACCAGTCCTTGTTTTAGTATATAAGGTAGATCCATTTGATTCACAAGTAGAAAACTAGCGCACAATAAAATTAAAAAAGGTATTAACCACTTGTTCGGCACATCAGCACCTCCTTTACTATCTATGTATTTCTATTTTAAGGATAACACAAAATATTTACCGAAATATGTTAAAGATGAATAACTTGCTTACAGATAAATCCGTAGAAACGCCATCGTGACGACACCGGTGATGACCGTCCAAGAAAGACTTTTACTGAAAATCGCGACTGCCATCGTCGGTAGGGCGGCGAAGACATGAAGCGTCGAAATCGTCGGGAACGCGTTGTCTTGCGCGATAAGTAAATTTTGAAAGAAGAGGGCGCCAAGCAGGCAGACGGGAATGAACGAGAGCCATTCCGTTACAAGGCGCGGTAACGTCAGTCCATGAAGGACGAGAAACGGTAAGATACGTGGAATCCAAGTGACGAGTCCACAAGCTAAAAAGAGACCGATTAATTCTGGGCGGATTTCCATCGTGTGATCACGACTCCTATACTAGCGCCACCGAGTGTCGCGCAAAGAACGGCGACTTCCGCAGAAAAGTAGCGCATGGTGATGTAAAGCAAAAGTAAGACGATCAATAAGAGGCAACTATTCACGACAATGCGGGTACGTTCTCCTTCAAATTGTAAGTACAATAAACCGATGAACATCGCCGTCAGAGCAAAGTCGAGACCGAAGCGCTCGGGATCAGGAAACCAGCTACCGACAAGGGCACCGAGAACGGTTGCGATAATCCAGCTGAGGTACGCGGTCAGATTTAAGCCATGCATGAAGGATGGGGAGAGCTTCCCTTTTTGCGAAGTATTCATTGCGACAGCGAACGATTCATCCGTCAGTAACGTCCCGGTACCGAGTCGATCACGAAGGTGGCGTGTCTCGACGTGCGGAGCGAGCGTCAGACTCATTAACAAGTGCCTGAGATTGACGATGAATGTCGTCAGAATGATGGCAGAGGCGGGACTATTCAACAGCAAGAGACTCGTGATGATGAATTGAGCGGCGCCGGCATAGATGAAGACGGACATGAATCCGACTTCAAGAGGGGATAAGCCGGAGGCACGACCGACGATCCCTGCGGAAAAGCCGATGCCGATATAGCCAAGGACGGTGGGTAGACAGGCGCGGACACCTGCTTGAAAGGCTGATGACATTCGATTCCTCCTCTTTTTTAAGAGCATAGCATTCGTGCGGTATATCGTCACCAACTGGTCAATATTTTCATCATTTTTTTCGACATACTCGACTTGATTTGGTGGTAAAGAGTAAGTGGTACGGCAAAATCAGTTAGGTAAAGGAGCGTTTTTCATGCACAAATTAATGAAAGATTCAAACCGGTTCGTTTCAGACATGGTCGACGGACTCGTACTTGCTCACCCTGATTTGTATAAAAAAGTCGAAGGTGTTAACGTCGTTGCGCGGAAAGTACCACTGGACGGAAAAGTCGGTCTTGTCTCTGGTGGAGGAAGCGGTCACGAACCGGCACACGCTGGATTCGTCGGGGACGGTATGCTTGCTGCGGCTGTTTGTGGGGAAGTGTTCACTTCACCGACACCCGACATGGTGCTTGAAGGCATCAAGGCAGCTCATGGGGGAAAAGGTGTCCTACTCGTCGTCAAGAACTATTCAGGTGACGTCATGAACTTCGATATGGCGAAGGAACTTGCTGAACTCGAGGATATTGAAGTTGATACGGTCGTCGTTAATGATGACATCGCGATCAAAAAGGAAGAGGATCGTCGTGGGGTCGCAGGAACTGTCTTCGTCCATAAGATTGCCGGTGCTGCAGCGGCAGAAGGAAAATCACTAAGTGAAGTCAAAGCAGTTGCGGAAAAAGTCATCAAGGGCGTTCGTTCGATTGGAATGGCACTCTCACCATGTTACATGCCGGAGAGCGGCAAGCCAGGCTTTGAGTTGCATGATGACGAGATGGAGATCGGAATCGGGATCCACGGTGAAAAAGGACTTGAACGAAAAGCAGTCGCTTCCGTTGATGCGATCGTCAAAGAGTTGCTCGATCGTTTGACGAAAGAAGTACCAGACAAAAAAGTCGCCGTCATGGTGAATGGGATGGGCGGAACACCAGAATCTGAACTGTACATCACGTATAAATATGTTGCGGAAGAACTTGAGGCGAATGGTTACGAGATTGCCCGCTCATTCGTTGGAAACTATATGACATCGCTTGAGATGCACGGGTTCTCAATCACGCTCTTACCAGTGGATGATGAACTGCTCGGATATCTCGATGCAGAAACGAAAGCGATTGGATTCTAATTCAAATAAACGGGGTGTAAAAACATGAAGTTGACGACGGAACAGTTGCAAAGCGCGCTCCTCAAAGCAGCGGAACAGATCGAACAGCATAAGGATGAATTGACGGACCTTGACCGGGAAATTGGTGATGGAGATCATGGGATTAACATGTCGCGTGGCTTCCAAGCAGTCCAGAAGACGCTAGAAGAACACGGCGAATATGAGGATTTAGGAGCTTTATCCAAAGAAGTCGGGATGACGCTGATCAAAACGATTGGTGGGGCATCCGGTCCTTTATACGGGACAGCATTCGTTAAGTTCGCCGGTGCATTCAAAGGGAAAACAGAAGTCGAAGGTGCAGAGCTTGCAGACGCTTTCCGCGAAGCGACGGAAGGGATCAAGTCGCGCGGAAAGTCAGAATTCGGTCAAAAGACGATGGTCGATATCTGGACACCGTTCCAAGAAGCGCTCTCGCAAGAAGGGGACTTGAAAGCGGCAATCGATCAAGCACTTGCTGATACAAAAGCGCGTATCGCAACGAAAGGGCGCGCGTCCTACTTCGGTGAAGCGACGGAAGGCGTCCAGGACCCAGGTAGTTTATCGAGTGCTTTGCTACTCGGCGAAATCGCGGAGGTGCTTCATGGTTAATCTTGTACTCGTTTCTCATAGTGAAAAACTCGCGGCTGGGCTGAAAGAACTGTTGGCAGAGATGGCACCGGATACGCCAGTCTTAGTAGCAGCCGGTCTTGAAGATGGTAGCATTGGAACAGACGCGACACGAATCGAAGAAACACTGAATACACTGGACGACGATGGAGTCGTCTTAACGGATATCGGTTCTGCGACGATGAACACGGAATTAGCACTTGAATTATACAGTGGCGAACGGACGGTACGTTTTATCGACGCACCACTCGTCGAAGGTGCTTTTCTAGCAGCTGTTTTAAGTGGACAGTCGAAATCCGTCGATGAGATTGAAGACGGATTAAAAAATGAGTTTGGCAAATAAGAAATAAATCCCCCATCGCGAATAGGCGAGGGGGATTTATTTCAATTACTTCTATTCATATTAAAACTTAGTAGAGACTCTCATGAATCAAAACGACCGGAGCCACTCTTCTAACCACTCTCTAGGTAAGCAAACTGTAGCTAAATCAAGTGTTTGTAATGCATCCAAAGAATACGTGTTATAAAGATAGAGATCCCATTGTGCATCGATATCGTTTGCTACTTCAGTCGCTTGTTCACTTAATGGATAAGTTCCACGTCCGTCAGTTGCAAGATGATAATAATCATTATGGTAGACATTGATCATATACCGGTAACACCAATCTGCCAGCTGCCAGTTCTTCATGCGTGATGTTGCCATCAAGCGCGAACTGAATGTATTCTTTTAGCTGTTGATCAGAATAAATGGTATTCATGAGGCACTTCACGCTATATTTTCTATAAGATATCAAAAACCCGGTCCCTCTGTAAAAGGGATCGGGTTATTAATTAACTTATTTCGATGGTTTAAAGACCATTGTCGCTTCCACTGCTTTTTGCCATCCAGCATAGCGTTGTTCACGATCGTCTTCTTTCATCTCTGGTTTAAACTGATGATCGAGCTTCCATTGTTGTTTGATTTCCGCTTTATCTTTCCAGTAACCGACGGCTAATCCAGCAAGATATGCTGCACCGAGTGCAGTCGTTTCGTTGATTTCTGGACGATCGACAGGAACGCCGAGGATGTCCGATTGGAACTGCATCAAGAAGTTATTGGCTACAGCACCACCGTCGACACGAAGTGTTTTCAGTTCGATTCCAGAATCTTGTTCCATCGCTGTCAACACGTCGCGTGTTTGATAAGCGAGTGATTCAAGCGTTGCCCGAACGAAGTGCTCTTTATCTGTTCCGCGTGTTAATCCGAAGATCGCCCCACGAACATCTGAATCCCAATACGGTGCACCAAGACCGACAAAAGCAGGAACGACGTAAACACCGTCTGTTGAATCGACTTTCGTTGCATAGCCTTCTGAATCTTTCGCGTGTTTCAACATACGGAGTCCATCACGGAGCCACTGGATCGCAGAACCGGCGACGAAGATAGAACCCTCAAGCGCATATTCGACTTTTCCATCAACGCCCCAAGCAATTGTCGTCAGGAGTCCGTGGTCAGAAGAAACGGCTTTCTCACCCGTATTCATGAGCATGAAACAACCTGTTCCGTATGTGTTCTTTCCTTCACCCGCTTCGAAGCATGTTTGACCGAAGAGTGCAGCTTGTTGGTCACCAGCGATCCCAGCGATTGGCACTTCGTAACCGAAGAAGTGATACGGTACTGTTTTATCGTAGACTTCACTCGATTGACGAACTTCTGGCAACATTGATGCAGGAACACCGAGGATATCGAGCAACTCTTCATCCCATTTTTGCTCATAGATGTTATACATCAATGTTCGTGAAGCGTTCGTGTAATCCGTGATATGCGTTTTTCCACCAGACAGTTTCCAAACGAGCCACGTATCGATCGTACCGAAGAGTAATTCACCGTTCTCTGCTTGCTCACGTGCGCCTTCGACATTGTCGAGAATCCATTTGACTTTCGTACCAGAGAAGTAGGCATCAATCAAAAGTCCTGTTTTATCACGGAACTTCTGATTCAAACCTTGTTCTTTTAAGTCGTTACAGATACCAGACGTTTGACGTGATTGCCAAACGAGCGCGTGATAAACCGGTTTACCTGTTTCTTTGTTCCAGACCACTGTCGTTTCACGTTGGTTTGTGATTCCGATTCCGGCGATTTGCTCAGGTTTGATATCTGCTGTTCCGAGTGCTTCAGCCATAACAGCAAGAATCGAACCCCAGATTTCGTTTGCATCGTGCTCGACCCAGCCTGGTTGCGGGAAGTATTGCTTGAATTCCCGTTGTGCCGAGTTGACGATTTTCCCGTCGTGATCGAAGATGATCGCACGTGAGCTTGTCGTACCTTGGTCGAGTGCTAGGATATACTTGTTTTCCATTTCGAAATCCCCCTTGAGCGGTATGTGTTTGTGAAACGTGATCTTAGTAGATCAATTGATAGATGAACACGGCAAGCGCTCCGCCGATGATTGGACCAACAACTGGAATCCATGAGTAGCCCCAGTCAGATGACCCTTTATTCGGAATCGGTAAGATAGCATGTGCGATACGCGGTCCAAGGTCACGGGCCGGGTTGATGGCATATCCTGTTGTACCACCAAGTGATAGACCGATGACGACGACGAGTAAACCGACGATAAGTGGTTTTAAGCCGTCACCGAATGTCGTTAAACCGAGCGCCAAGATACCGAAGACGAGAACGAATGTCCCGATGATTTCAGAAATCAAGTTCGACGGCGTATGGCGAATCGCTGGACCTGTTGCGAACACACCGAGTTTTGCAGCTTGATCATCAGTCGCTTCAAAATGTTTCATGTAATGAAGCCAAACGAGAATGGCGCCGATGAAAGCTCCGACAAGTTGTCCGGCAATATAGACAGGAACGTCTGCCCACGGTAAATCAGAGTTTAAAGCAAGTGCAATTGTTAAAGCAGGGTTCAAGTGCGCTCCACTCTCAGCAGCGACGAATGCTCCTGTCATGACAGCAAGACCCCAAGCGAACGTGATGACAATCCATCCGCTGTTTTCGGACTTCGTCTTTCTCAAGACGACACCGGCGACGACACCATCCCCGAGCAGAATGAGGATCATCGTACCGATCATTTCTAGTACAAAGTTATTCATGCAAAAACCCTCCCTTTGGATTAAAGCAAATAATGGTCTTTCTACTTTAAATTACTCCGATTTGATAACGTTTTCAATACATATAATTGAAATATAGGAATGGAAATTTTTTATTTTAATGTTTAAAGATACGAAAAATTGGATATGAAAACACCTCGTCTTGCCTGCAAGCAAGCAAAAGAGGTGTTAACGACGACGCTTTTTTCTTTTTTTAGGTCGAAACCAACTACTGGAATAATCTAGTAGGATATGAATTGTACTCGCCACCATGATACCAATGACAAAAGCGGGTAGGGAAGCGAACCAGGAATCGATGGTCTCTGACGCGATGACTTGAAAATACAAGCTGAGAAATAATAAGGGAATCACAAGTGCAGCACTATAAAGGAGTCGAATGACATCCCCAATGATCAATCCGTGTGACCAGATCGAGCGGTGGGGCATGATCTTCACATAAGGCATCCACAGGACTCGAAATGGTCCAAAGCGATAATACGGTTCTGACTTTAAATCGAGGTCAGGTGACAACCAAAGCGTACCGACAGCGATACCGATGGCAGTCGGTAACCAATCGGTTTGTTGCGTTGCGACCGAATACGCAACGTAACCCGTCAGTGCGACGGTATTGACGGTATCATGTACATTTCCTGAAGGCATGAAAAAAGACCAGTCGTAACTGGTCCCTCCGTCAATGAATCGTCCGATACACGCCGATTACCTTACCAAGAATGGAGACATTATCGAAATACATCGGATCCATCGAGTCATTTTCTGGTTGTAGACGTACCTGTTGATCTTCTAAGAAGAACCGTTTCACCGTCGCTTCGCTATCTTCGGTCATAGCTACGACGATTTCTCCGTTTTCTGCTGTGTTTTGTTGGCGTACGATGACACGATCGCCGTCAAGAATACCTGCGTTAATCATTGATTCCCCATCGATCGTCAACATGAAGACCGTTTCGTTTCCTACATAATGTGCAGGAAGCGGGAATTGTTCTTCGATGTTTTCAATCGCTGTAATCGGAAGACCAGCTGTGACTTTCCCGATGACGGGAACATGAACGATGGCTTCCGTGATTTCTTCAGGCTTATCAAGCAATATCTCAATCGCACGTGGTTTCGTCGGGTCACGGCGAATCATTCCCCGTTTCTCGAGTCGATCCAAATGACCGTGTACCGTCGAGCTAGACGCGAGTCCGACTGCTTCTCCGATTTCACGAACTGATGGTGGATACCCCTTCAGTTTCACTTCAGAGACGATGTAGTCGAGAATCTCTTGTTGGCGCTTAGACATTTTCCGCATACGAATTGCCACCTCTTTCTGGATTGAATTTTGAAATGTAAGAATATATGTTTCTAAATTCACTATAACATAGAACAAATGAGCGTACAAACAATTGTTCGACATTTTGTGTTGACCGAACACGGGTTCTGTGTTTATTATGAGTTATGCGAACAATTGTTCCGCGAACGTTTATTCTAACTCATTCATTTCATATTTGGAGGGATTCATGATGATTCATACGATTCGTACTCATGCTTTTTCTATTCTCTTCTATGCATTAAGTATTGCCTTCGTGATCTTTTTACTCACACCACGCCCAGATGAAAAAGTAGCGCAATTGATGACGGCTTCCGTTACGGTCGATGAGAACGCTACAGTCGAACAAATTGCTGAAGTCTACAATGACGGTTCGATGTCAGATGAGGAATACGTCAACTGGTTGATCAAAAATAATGATGTTGAGACAAAACATGTCATCTCAAAAAGCAAAATCGTTGTACCAATCGCACAACAATGACAAAATGGAAAAGTTGTGAAAGAACGAACAGGGATGTGAGGTACGATGAAGGTCGTGATTTATTGTCGAGTATCGACCGAAAAAGAAGCACAAGATAGTTCGATTGAACGCCAACGGATGGAGCTTTCGAAGGTTGCTTCTCAAAAGGGATTTGATGTCGTGGACATCGTCTCTGAAAAAGAGAGTGGATATGATGTTGATCGGGAAGGGATGCTAACAGTTCTTGATTATGTGACACGCAATACGGTAGATGCGGTCCTGGTGACAGATGATACACGGATTGGTCGAGGGAATGCAAAAATCGCTATTTTGCATACATTCAAAAAACATGGGGTCCGCTTGATGACGCTTGATTCAGATGGAGAATATCAACTTGCGGATGCAGAAGCGATGGTCCTTGAGATCGTCTCACTCGTGGAAGAATACCAACGGAAACTGCATAATGCAAAAATCGCCCGTGGCATGCGGCGAGCAGTCGAACAAGGTTTTCGCCCGGAACGAAATCTCAATCGTCAAGGAGAGAACGCAGGACGTAGTCGAAAAGACGTACCGATCGAAGAAATTGTACGTCTTCGAGAACTCGGATTGACGTTTTCTGATATCGCCATCACCTTGCGGGGGATGGGGCATGATATTTCAAAAGCAACGGTCAATCGTCGATATCTTGAATACCGCGAACTGACACCTAGCCCGGAATGAGAAGCAAGTAACCCGTCGACTGACGCGGTTAACTTGCTTTTTTTTATAAGCTCTTTTACAGTAAGAATACAATTGAACAACTCAAGTTTGAGTCATAAAGAAAGAGGGATTCCATGTTATCACAAGAACAATTAGATCGAATCAATGCATTAGCGAATAAATCAAAAGTTGAGCCGTTATCGGAAGCGGAAACGGCAGAGCAAAAAGAATTACGTGCAGCGTATCTCGCAGCATTCCGTGGATCGTTCAAAAACCAACTCATGGGTATGAAAATCGTCGATGAAGAGGGAACGGACGTAACACCTGAGAAATTGAAACAAGCACAAGAAGAAGAACGGAATAAACAATAATCGTTCGTTTCTTTTATAGAAGAAAGAGGTCTCGCGTCAAGCGGACCTCTTTTTTGTTTAGAGCGAGTATCTTTTTTGTTTAGAGTGAGTAGGTGAGGAAACATTGTACGATAGCAATACATCTTAATAGAGGACATTCATCGATTCAGACATCCTGTATGAGTCGATAGAACGGCTATAGATAGCGCATTCATTTTAATGTGACATACTATTTAGAAAAGTTGTATCACATTTAAGAGTATGCTAAAATGAGTAGGAATTTGTGAAAAAGAGAGAGGATGATTGTTTTGACGAACATGACGACAGTAGAACAATTAGCAATTAATACGATTCGTACCTTATCGATTGATGCCGTACAAAAGGCGAACTCGGGTCACCCAGGTATGCCAATGGGAGCAGCGCCGATGGCATTCTCGCTTTGGGCGGATCATATGAACCACAACCCTAAAAATCCAGAATGGTTCAACCGCGACCGTTTTGTACTTTCAGCCGGACACGGTTCTATGCTTCTCTACTCACTCCTCCACCTATCGGGATATGATCTATCGATGGATGATCTTAAATCATTCCGTCAATGGGGATCAAAAACACCAGGTCACCCGGAATACCGTCACACGGCTGGTGTAGATGCGACAACGGGTCCACTTGGTCAAGGGATAGCGATGGCAGTTGGTATGGCGATGGCAGAACGTCATCTTGAAGCAAAATACAACCGTGACGATCTCAACGTCGTTGATCACTTCACATACGGAATTTGTGGAGATGGAGACTTAATGGAAGGTGTCTCAGCTGAAGCGGCTTCACTCGCAGGTCACCTTGGTCTTGGTAAATTGGTCGTATTGTATGATTCAAACGATATCTCACTTGATGGCGATCTCGATAAATCATTCTCTGAAAACGTCCAGAAACGCTTCGAAGCGTACAACTGGCAAGTCATTCGTGTAGAAGACGGAACGGATATCGATTCGATTTCGAAAGCAATCGCGGCGGCACAAGCAGAGACGACAAAACCGACATTGATTGAAGTCAAAACAGTCATCGGTTTCGGTTCACCGAACAAATCAGGGAAGTCGGCTTCTCACGGTGCACCACTTGGTGAAGCAGAAATCAAATTGACGAAAGCAAGCTACATTTGGGATCACGAAGAGTTCTACGTTCCTGAAGAAGTCAAATCATTGTTTGACGAGCGGGTCGTCCAACGTGGTGCTTCTGCAGAAGACGCATGGAACGAGACGATGAAACAATACGAAGCAGCGCACCCAGAATTGCATGCTGAACTCGTTCGCGCAATCGCAAACGAATTGCCAAGCAACTGGGAAGCAGACCTTCCGACATACGACTTGTCGTCGAAAAAAGCAACGCGTCAAACAAGCGGTGAAGTCTTGAATGGTCTCGCGAAGAACGTTCCGACATTGTTCGGTGGTTCAGCTGACCTTGCAGGATCAAACAACACGATGCTCAAAGGCGAAGCAGACTTCGATATCGACCCAAGCGGTCGTAATATCTGGTTCGGTGTACGTGAATTCGCAATGGCAGCAGCTGTCAACGGTATGGCACTTCACGGCGGCGTCATCCCTTACGGTGCAACATTCTTCGTCTTCTCGGATTACCTCCGTCCAGCTGTTCGTTTAGCAGCATTAATGGGACTTCCATCAATCTTCGTCTTGACGCACGACTCGATCGCTGTCGGTGAAGATGGTCCAACACACGAGCCAGTCGAACACTTGATGAGCTTCCGTGCAATGCCGAACGTCACGATCTACCGTCCAGCAGACGGAAAAGAGACGATCGCAGCATGGAAAACAGCAGTTCAAGCAAAAGATAAACCGACACTCCTCGTCTTGACACGTCAAGGTCTTCCTGAACTTGAAGGTACGACGACAGAAGGTGCTGAAAAAGGTGGTTATGTCATCGCTGGTGACGTTACGAAAGCTGATACACTCTTGCTCGGTACTGGTTCAGAAGTTCACCTTCTTGTCGAAGCACAAAAAGAACTTGGTGAATCAGCAGCTGTCGTTTCACTTCCATCATGGGAAGTATTCGAAGCACAATCAGCAGAGTATAAAGAATCGGTTCTTCCGAAACACATCACGAAACGTGTAGCAATCGAAGCAGGGGCTTCACTCGGTTGGTACAAATATGTAGGAACAGAAGGACAGGTCATCGGAATCGATCGTTTCGGCGCATCTGCTCCTGGAGACTTCCTCTTGAAAGAATACGGCATGTCTGTTGAGAACGTTTTAGCGACTGTCAAGCAACTCGGATAATCATTTCCGGAAAAACGGGTCCGATCTTACGTCGGACTCGTTTTTCATCTATTATCATCTATGCAAACAATTGGAATTATAGTATAGTAAAAAGCGACGTTTTAAGTTAGAGGAGGAAGCAACTTGGCTACATGGATTTGGATTTTAATTGCCCTTCTTTGCTTGGTAGCAGGTGTCGCCCTTGGTTTCTATATCGCTCGTCGATACATGATGAACTACTTGGAGCAAAACCCACCAATCAACGAAGATATGATTAAGACATTGATGATGCAAATGGGTCAAAAGCCATCACAAAAGAAAGTCAACCAAGTGATGCGTTCAATGAGTGGTTCAATGAAATCACCTAAAAAATAAGCTGTACGAAAGGGGACCAAATGGTCTCCTTTTTATTTGCTATTTTTTAGAAAGAGAACTAATCTAAAATGTGAGACTATTTCAAATAATCATAGGATTTAAAAAGGGGGGGAGACTTGAATGGGAGTCTTCAGGAAACTCGGTTGGTTTTTCCGACGAGAATGGAAAGCGTATAGTCTTGGGGTCATCTGTTTGATTTTTGTGGCAGGGTTAGAACTTATTCCACCGAAGGTCATCGGAACGACAGTCAATGGTCTGAGTGAAGGAAGCTTGACGAAGAATGATTTGATTCGTCTAGCTAGTACATTGTTACTCATCGGGGTCGCGACGTATTTCATTCGTTATTTTTGGCGTTTTCACATTTTCGGTGCATCGATTCGCCTCGGGCGATTGTTACGCAGTCAACTGTATGGTCATTTTTCAGATTTGGATCAATCGTTCTATAAGAAATATCGCAGTGGAGATTTGATGGCACATGCGACGAACGACGTACAAGCTGTTTCGATGACAGCGGGGGCCGGCATTCTAACGCTCGTCGACTCGGTGACGATGGGGAGCTTTGTCATCATCACGATGGTCACGACGATCAGCTGGAAATTAACGCTCGTGTCACTTTTGCCAATGCCACTGATGGTCTATTTGACGTCACGCTACGGTAAGATGTTACATTCCCGTTTTCATGACGCGCAAGAAGCGTTCTCTGATTTGAACGATAAGGTCGCGGAGAGCATCAGTGGTATCCGTGTCTTAAAAGCAACAGGGGAAGTCGAATCCGACGTGCAGACGTTTACCGATCTGTCTGATGACGTTGTTCAAAAGAATCGTCGTGTGGCAAAAATTGATGCACTGTTTGATCCGACGATTTTTGGATTAGTCGGTCTATCGTATATCATCGCGGTCGGCTATGGCGCCTACTTGTTACGACAAGGCGAAATCCGGATCGGTGATATCGTTTCCTTCACTACATATCTTGGTTTATTGACGTGGCCAATGCTCGCCTTCGGTTGGTTGTTCAACATCGTTGAACGGGGTCGTGCTTCCTATGACCGGATCGAACGGATGCTTGCGATCGAACCAGAAATTAAAGATGCGAAGGAAGCAGCAACGAGTGTCTCATCATCAGAACTTCATGTCGGGATTAAACGATTCATCTATGACACGCAACCGGTCCTTCAAGAGATCGATGTGACGTTGAAGCCCGGTAAATCGCTTGGGATCGTCGGAAAGACGGGTGCTGGGAAATCGACATTCGTTCGTTTGCTATCGCGTGAATATGACGTTAAACAAGGCGCCATCACGATTGGTGGACGAGACATCAAACAATTGACGCGTGACACCGTCCGTCGTCAAGTAGCGATCGTTCCACAGGATCATTTCTTATTCTCCGCGTCGATTGCCGATAATATCGCCTTTGCAAAACCGGATGCATCAATGGAAGACATCATGGAAGCGGCACGTATTGCAGCAGTCCATGAGGATATTCTTGGATTTAAGGAAGGGTACGCGACGATGGTCGGGGAGCGTGGGGTGACGTTATCCGGCGGTCAAAAACAACGGATCTCGATTGCCCGAGCATTATTAGCGGATTGTCCGATTTTAGTACTCGATGATGCCTTGTCTGCGGTCGATGCGAAAACCGAAGAAGCGATCATCCACCACTTCCGTACGGCGGATCACGATCAAGCGCAAATCATCGTTGCCCACCGATTATCGGCTGTGTCGCATACCGATGAGATCATCGTCCTTGAAGACGGTCGGATCATCGAGCGAGGAACACATGAGCAATTACTCGCTCATGACGGTTGGTATAAAGAGACGTACGATCGCCAGCAACTAGAATCACTCGTTGAACAAGGAGGGCGTTCTGAATGAATCATGATATCAATGAAAAAGCCGTCCTGAAACGATTGCTTGATTTCGTCAAACCGTTCAAAAAGCAAGTCAGCATCGCTTTCATCCTGCTGTTCATTACGACAGCGGCAAAACTCGGGGGACCGTATCTCGTCAAGATTTTTATCGATGAATATGTCGCACCGGGTACGTATCCGGTAAAGGAAGTTGCACTTTTGTTTACGGCGTACTTGTTATTGCATACAACAGGGATCATCGTCGATTACTTGCAAGCATTTGAGTTCCAAAAGATTGCCTTACAAGTCATTCAACGCTTGCGTATCGATGTATTCCGACACGTCATGCACTTACGACTCGCTTATTTTGATCGAACGCCTGCTGGGGTACTCGTCTCCCGGATCACGAACGATACGGAAGCGATTAAAGAACTTTACATCGGTGTCTTATCGACATTCGTGCAAAGCGGTGTCCAGTTGATTGGGACATATATCTTCCTCTATCTGTTAGAACCGCGACTCGCGACGATTGCGTTATTGTTGTTACCACTGTTTTATTTCATCATTTGGATTTACCGGAAGTATTCGACGAAGTATTACGCGGAAGTCCGCGATTTACTGTCGAAAATCAATGCCCAACTGAATGAATCGATCAACGGGATGGCGATCATCCAGCAGTTCCGCCAAGAAAAGCGTCTAATGGCAGAATTCGAAGAGACGAACGTCGCCCACCAGAATGGACGTTATAAGAACTTGAAGCTCGATAGCTGGTTACTACGACCCATCATCGAATTGTTACTGGCGATTTCGATTGCGACACTTGTGACGTACTTTGGTGTCTTATCATTCTCGCAAACAGTCCAAGTCGGTGTCGTTTACGCTTTCATCAGTTACATGGAGCGAATTTTCCAACCGGTTCAGCAAATCATGCAACAATTGTCCGAGTTCCAGCAAGCTGTCGTCTCGGCAGACCGTGTATTCAAGGTGCTCGATACGGATGAACCGGAACCAACGAAACAGCTCGAAGGGGATGCACGTGTGTCGGAAGGACATATCGTCTTTGAAGATGTTCGCTTTAGTTATGATGGAGAGAAAGATGTTTTGAAAGGAATTTCATTCGAGGCGAAAAAAGGACAGACGATTGCCCTCGTTGGTCATACGGGAAGCGGAAAAAGTTCGATCATCAACATCCTGATGCGATTTTACGCTTACCAATCGGGTCGGATTTTGATCGATGGTCAACCGCTCGAGCAGTTATCGGAGGAAGAACTTCGGAAGCATGTCGGACTCGTCCTGCAGGATTCATTTTTGTTTACGGGTACGGTCGCGGATAACATTCGATTATTCGATAGTTCGATTTCCTTTGATCGTGTCGAAGCGGCTGCTAAATTCGTACAAGCGGACGGATTCATCAATCAACTGGACCAGCAATATGACAGTCCCGTTGCGGAACGGGGGGCGACGTTCTCCGCTGGGGAACGTCAGTTGATCTCCTTCGCACGCACGATGGCGCGGGATCCGAAAATCCTGATTCTCGATGAAGCGACAAGTTCGATTGATACGGAAACGGAAGAAAAAGTCCAAGTGGCGCTCGAACGGATGCGTGAGGGTCGGACGACGATTGCCATTGCCCACCGATTATCAACGATTCAAGATGCTGATTTGATTCTTGTATTGCATCAAGGGGAAGTGATCGAGCAAGGTAACCATCAAGAATTGATCGCGCAAGATGGACTGTATAAGAAGATGTATCAACTGCAATCTGGTCATGTAACGGTCTCTTAAAAAAATAGCTATAAAAAAAGCCTGCCAGGCGATCTCGCCCGGCAGGTTGTTTGTTTTGATTAGTAGACTGTAACTGTGACGTTTTGGCGACCCCAGTTGAGTGCTTCTTGTTGTGAACCAACGAGAAGATCAAGACGGTTACCTTGGATTGCGCCACCACGGTCGAGTACGATTGCTTCACCAATGCCTTCGATGTGCATACGTGTACCGATTGGATATTGCGAAGAAGCTGCTACGATACGCATACCATTGTACGTGATCGTATTTGTAACGTCATAACCGCTTGCTGTCAACGCACGACCATTGTAGAGTTGGCTACCATTGTTAGATGGATCGTTCGTGTAAGCACTGACGTTCATCGTCACTTTTGTACCTGATTTTGCAGGTGTTGATTGTTTTGTTGCAGTTGCTGGTTGAGCTGCTGCTTTTGGTGCTGGCTTCGCAGCCGGTTGAGCCGCTGGCTTCGCAGCTGGTTGAGCTGCTGGTGCTTTCGCTACGCTACCGAGTGTTGTATATGCACTGTGTACATAGCGTGTTTTACCGTCGATTGTTGTTTTGATCCATGCACCGACTTTACCTTCTACGTTGACTTTTTCACCTTTGTAGAGGTTACCGACATCTTTCGAGCTTGTCGTTGGTTGTGTACGGACATTTAATACTGCCGTAGTAACTGTAGCTTTTTTAAAGTCGAATGAGCCTGCTGCAGACGTATACGCCCCATGGACATAACGTTTTTGACCGTTAATGTGTGTTTGGATCCATGCGCCAGAACGTCCTTCGACATTTAATGTTTGACCTTTATATACATTGCCTACGTCTGCTGATGCAGTTGTAGGTGCTGTGCGTACGTTGAGTACTGGTGTATTTACTGTTACCGTTTCTGAGGCAGCCTCTGTCTCTTGGGCAAATCCTACTGATAGAGCTGTTGCTGCAAGACCGGCAGCGAAAACTGCTTTTTTCATTATTGATGTCCTCCTGACATATGCTGTGTTTACTGTTCCTACTTTACACGGCAAATCTGACTTGTGCGTTTACAGGTCAATGTCATTCGAGTTACAAACTAAGCTTGTATGACAAGAAGATTGCAAAAGAAGGGTTTTTGTCATCGGTAGGACATACTAATTATGAAAAATAGACATTTATAGGTCTTTTGACTTACTTTCGATGAAATATTCGAACAATTTAAAAGGAAAAAGACTTAAATATAGAAACTATGTCATCCTTTTATCGTCTAGTGATGAAAAAGTGAAATAGGTGATATGCAGATCAATACTTGACGATCGTCGTCACACCAAACGCTGTCAGATAGGAACGATGGTACAATTCCTGCATCCAATCGTTAGCGGAAAGCTGAAACGTGCCGTGAATCGTTTGGTATGTTCGTTGTTGAATATTGATGTCAATCGGCTCTACTAGTGGAGCGGACGGTAGATGGTCATGCATGCTGTCATTTTGATTTTCAATGTAGAGTAATTCGAGGACATCTCCTTCTTCCATATAACGCTCTAAGTAAATCATGAACTCCCATTGATCAGCACCATCAATCGTATAAAGGTAAGACATCGTGAATCGTCCTTGCTTCAAGGAGACATATTCAAGCGGTTCGACTTCATCTACGTATAATCGAGGAAGATCGTCAGGTACATAAAAGGGACGGGAACTAGATAAGAACGTAAGAGCAGACATAAAGCACCTCCATCAGAAATAAGAAGTCATAAAAAAGTCAGCATTCGCACTCGAATGCTGACTAGATCGTGCATTAGGATAAGAGCGGTTCGTTTGAACCGTGAATGGTGTAGTTTTGGACCGTCCGTGAATATTCTAAAAGTAGGACGTCGAGTTCATGGCTAAGTTGCAAAACACGCGGGGAGGTGATGCTGGACTGGTCAGCTTGATGATATAATTCGCTACGTTTGGCTTCAATGGCTAACGTCAATAGTTGTTGTGTCGTCATAGCGGTCTCCCTTACATTGGTGTCGTATCCATATTCTAGCAAGTCCATTTACTGGGTGCAACGAGATTTCAGTAAAATTGACGAAATGTAATTTTTTTGTAATTTTGGCGGACACGAATCTTTTGCAACTTTCTATGAGATAATAGGTGCTAAATGCAGAGGAGTTTGGCAAAATAGAGAAGGAACTTCTTCTATAGTAGTAAAGAAAGGGGATGCTCATATGGAGCTCTCATTGTGGTTAGCGTTCGGAGCCGGTTTGTTATCATTCGTCTCTCCGTGTACGTTGCCGCTGTATCCTGTATTTCTCTCCTATATTACAGGAGTGTCGGTCACGGATTTGAAGGAACGAGGGGTACGGGAAAGGCGATCCCTGTTTCACACGTTAGCTTTCCTCGTTGGATTTGCGATGGTCTTCGCTGTGCTCGGACTCTCGACATCCTTGTTCGCAGATGTCTTTATCACATATCGGGATACGTTACGGATGGTCGGGGCACTCGTCATCTTCGTGTTCGGTGTCGTTCTCGTCGGGTTATGGCAACCGACATTCTTGATGCGTGAAAAGAAACTGAATCTTGGGGAACGAAAAGGGGGATACGTCGGAACGGTACTCGTCGGAATCGGTTTTGCGGCTGGTTGGACACCGTGTACAGGTCCGATTCTCGCAGGAGTCATCGGATTAGCTGCGACCAATCCGAGCCACGGTATGTTCTACATGCTCGCGTACGTCCTTGGGTTCTCGATTCCTTTCTTATTAATGGCATTTTTCGTAGGTCGTTCGCGTCTGTTCGTGCAGTATAGTCTGAAATTAACGAAATTCGGTGGAGCTTTGATGATGGTCTTCGGTGTCATGCTGTATTTTGACGGTCTCAGTAAATTCGCGGCATGGATGAGTGACATCGTCGGATTCACAGGATTTTAATCAAGGAAGTGATTGGATGATTTGGATATCAACTGGGGTAGCGCTCGTCATGGGTTTGCTGATCAGCTTTATTCGCGTGAAGGCATCAGCAAAACCGACGAACGCTAAAAAAATCTTGATCCCACCGTTTGCGATGTCAACGGGAATGCTACAGTTTTTATACCCAGCTTCCCGTCTGACATGGACGGAGGTAGCAGAAGCGTTGCTCATTGGAGCCATCTTCAGTATCTTTTTGATCAAGACATCCAATTTTTATGAAGCGGAAGGGCAGATTTATCTGCAACGTTCGAAAGCGTTTTTCATCGTCTTATTCGGCATCTTATTCATTCGGACGATTGCGAAATTCTTTATCGGAGGGCAAATCGACATCTTCGAGACGGGTGGGATCTTTTATCTCGTCGCCTTCGGTATGATTGCCCCGTGGCGCTTCGCGATGTATCTCAAATTCAAAAAGGTGAAATCGGGCACCGTGTCTGTAGCACATTTACCCCAATAAAAAACCGCTGAAGGTGACTTCGGCGGTTTTTCGTGCATCCTTCAATTTTGGAAATATAATGCGTAGTCTCGCCAGTCGATGGCGTGCTCCGTCAAAGCTTTTTTCAAGAATTTATGATCGCGTTTCGGCGTCGCAGAAATATACCCTTTGACGACCAGTTCAGATGTCATCTCTGTCGCCCGTTCCTCGAGTGCGAACTGTCCGATCCGCCCGGCAATCTTGCGGCGTGCGACATCACGAAATGCCGATGGGACCGGCATGACGAGAGCGTTCAATAACTCCATCGTCTCATCCGTCCAAAGGTGTCGTGTCTTGTCGATGTACTCATCTTCCCAGTCCATCATCGATTTACCGTCTTCTTTCGGCAACTTCTTGAGGAACTTCCGGAACATGAAAAACCCGCCGATTGCCATGAGTGTAATCATGATAAAGCCCCAGAGCAGAATCCCGTTCATGAACCATTCCATGCGCGACTCATCCCCCTTTCACATCAAATATAGATTAGCATAAATCAGGTGGACGTGCTATGATGAATGACGGAGAAAGTGAGGCGAAAAAATGCTGCAACCATATGTACAATTGGACGAGACCGGACAGCCCCGTAAAGGTGTCTTACCTGAAACAGCGGACGGTCGGATCGTTGAATTCTATTATGATACAAAGGGTGAGGAGATTACAGTCATCTTCGTCACCGTTCCGGCAGAAGATGCGAGCCGGAAGCGTGCGTTTACGGTCGGGAAAACGTTCAAGACGGTCTCGACACTCGAAGACTTCACATTACTTCACTATGAATGGGCAAATGACCAGATTTTTGCGACACTCGAGATGTTCGCGGATGGGTCGAAACGTCAAATCGACGCTTCGAGATTGCTCGACTATTAAAAAAGAAGGAGATGCGGATTGCCGCGTCTCCTTCTTTTGATATTTAAGAAATATGAAGTCGGATGACCTCGTCATGAAGGTCAACCTGTCCACCGATCGGGAACGTAAACAAAGGACTCGTATGTCCAAAATCGACATTCGCAAGGACCGGAATCTGTTTTAGTGATGGGTAAAGTGAAATCAAGTAGCGCAGATGTTCTTCCGTCATCTTCGTTGCGAGTTGGAACCGTCCGAAGACGATCCCACGAATTGTCTCCGCGCCTGGTTGCGCCATCAAAGAGGCGAAATCACGGGCGAACGTCGCTGGGTGGACTTCGTAATCGTCTTCAAGGAACAAGATGGTATCCCGCAAATCAGGGAAGTGCGACGTGCCTTGAAGGAGGTTCAAGGTGCAAAGATTTCCACCGATCAGACGACCGCTCGCTTGTCCCGGAGATAAGAGTATCGGTCCTTTGTTCGGTAACGTGATGACATGTCCGCGATCCGAATCCCGCCAATGAATCGACGGCTTGATTGTAACCGGGTCCGTTCCGAATAAGACTTGTTTGAAATAATCAATCGTATAGGCGTCACGATCACGGAAAGCCCGTAACATTGGTCCAGAGTATGTCACTAAACCTGTATTCGTCAAAATGGCGTGACTGAGCGCCGTGATATCAGAGAAGCCACAAAGAATCTTCGGATGCGTCCGAATCAGTTCATAATCGAGTAAATCGACGAGTTCATTCGTACTGAACCCACCGCGAACGCAAAGGATCGCATCGACGTTTGGATCAGCGAACGCGGCATGGAGATCTGCAACGCGTAACTTGGGATCACTGGAGCCGAACGGATTGACAGCACGCGCATGTTGACTGATTGAGACGCGTAATCCGAATGATTCGAGTGTCTCGATTGCACCGTCAATGATCTTCAGCTCGACTGTCGAGAGGCTCGAAGCGGGGGCGACTAAACGGACATGAGAACCATCTGTCAGCTTCTTCGGCGTTAAGGTCGGAAGATGAGCGGAAATGATTTCCAATCGGTTACCGAATGGGTCCGTTGTAAAGAAACGACGGCGCGGAGCAAGTCGTGTATCATGCTCAACGGGATAACCGGCGTCTTGCAAGCGATCACTCATTTCTTCAAATGTAGCGACGGTCAATCCGGGATGCGCTTTTTTAGCAGGAGAGAATGGCTCCTCGATGCCGAGGTGAAGCGCTGTACCGTGGTCTTTGAACCAAACACCACCACTTTTTTGAACACCAGCAGGTTTATCGACTTCCTTCATATGTAAAAGCCCGGCATAAAATGCACGGGCGCGATCTTCTTCATTTTTCGGCATAGCGAGTTGGACATGATCTAACATGAAGACACTTCCTTTACGAATGAGATTTAAGCAACGAACTGGGTGATCCGTTTCAGTTCACGCTCAACGAGATTCAAGTAGAAGACACCTTCGATCCGACGATCAAGAGATTGAGCGATTTCATATAAGTTCGTCCGGAGCGCTGCGAGATACGACGCTTCCTCACCAAGGGATTGTCGATGGGCAAATGCATAGTGAGCGAGTAGGAACTGGAGATATCCACGATCGGTTAGGAATGGAATCAATTGTTTTTTCTCCTCCATCAACCAGGTATAGTTTGTGTCGTAATACATCTTCGCATATAAATGATAAGGCTCATCGCCACCGGTAAAGAGTGTTTCACCACGTTTGACTTCTTCAATCAAGCGTTCGCTCCAATCAAAACGTTCTTTTTTGCGACTAAGGAATAATGGCAGGATGTATGGATGAGCCTGATCTGGCATCCGTGAACAACCGCGTTCATGTCGCAGTGCCGCATAAAGAAGTAAGGCGCGATCTTCGAATCCACGTTCGATTGCATATGTCATCCGGCTGAAGGCTTCACAGGATGGGCAATCACTGAGTTCGTCGCTTGGTGCGTCGACCCATTCCGATAAATAGTGATCGGCTTGCTCCTCGTCACCGAGCTTGCTGTAAACCATGAAGCTAATATAGTCGCGTGTGCGCGCGAATCCATGCGCGTCACAAAAATCGATGAATCGGTCAAGATCTTCTTCGAGAAGCGATACCGTCACGTCTTCTTGTTCTGCCATATAAATCAAATAGGACTTATAGTTCCAGTACAAATCAAGTTCTTGTTTTGGAGTCAGTGTCATCTCGTCTTTTCGGATCCATTCCATCAAGAGCGTGAAGGACACGAGAAATGATCGGAAGTGTCCTAGATCAAATTGATTTTGTGAAAACGTCCATAAGGAGAGGAAGCGGAGTGAATCATTAGCTGTTTCCTCAAAGATGGCCCATAAGGCCTCACCGCGTGTAACGGAGGGTTCTTCTTCCTTTAAGCGAAGATATAAAAGATGGAGTTCTTCTTGAGGGTTCATCTGTACCCCTCCTTTCTTATATAAGTATACCACGAGCGTTTTGAGAAATCGCAATTGAGCGAGGACGGAATAAAAAAAGATTCCGAACCGGCTCAATCGCGGTTCGGAATCATTTCAAGTATTTGGGGATGAGTATTAGCTGTCGGATGTAGCAAATCGTGTACTGTATAACTGTTGAGTACTTGATGGAACGCCGCAATGGCATCATCGAAAGCATCACGTGCCGGATCGAGCGAAGGAACTTCATAAATACCTTCTTGCGGATCGAGAAAATGAACGGTTGGTTCAAAGAGTTGTACGACGTCACCGATATGAATTGCATCCGGAGGGCTCGCTAATCGAAAACCACCTCCACGACCACGGACAGATTCAATCAGACCACTCTGTCCTAAACGATAGACTACTTTCATCAAATGATTCTTAGAAATGTCGTAACAATCCGCTACTTCCTGGATTCGGACTAAACGATCGGGATGAGCTGCTGCGAACAGCAGGGACCGAATCGCGTAATCCGTATAACGTGTCATGCGCATTTTCATCACCTACTTAACACACATACTAGGGGGGGACGCAAGCATTTACAACTTTCAATGTGCAAAAAATAAGATGCATTTTAGAGATTGTTTTTGAGAGTGGATTCACGCATAATGGATGGTGAAAGGTAGGTTAAATTATGCATTTCGATCAGGCATTACACCTTTTGCAACAGCTAGGTCCATCGATGGAGCAAAAGGGATTGCGGATCGCGACGCGCTTCTATGACTCGCTCGAGGCGACGTACGAAGAAGAATTGCGCGCGCTTCGAGAAGCAGGGGCTCAGGAAGGAACTCGGGCTCTGCGGATTTTACGCCTAAGTCAATTACTGAACCAAATTACCAATCAGCATGAATCGAGTGAACTGTTCAAATTGATTTTATTGAACGAAATCAATCAGACGAAATCGTTTCTGCTGACGTACCCGGACATCATCAGTCATGAAATTTTAAAAGCCGTTCAGATTGAATATGCACTTGAGGAAGATGCTCTTTTGCTTCAAGCATGGTCCATCGTCCATCATCAACTTGTCGATACGTGTCGGCATTTTTGTAAATACCGCCGTGCTGAAAATTGGCGGCAACAAGATATCTTATTGATCGCAGAAGAACATCATCTAGGAGCCGTCATTGATGAAGCAAGGCATGCTCTCTTAAGCGGTCGGAAAACGACCTTATTACATGTCTCAGCTGAAGAACTGGCAGAACGAATGTTAGCAAATGTCCTCTCCTTGACAACGAAAGGCATGATCGTCCACCACATTCGTCAAGAAGGATGGGAACAGCAGATGCAGGAATTCCTGACGATGATCACAGCGAATGATCCGATCGTCTTCGTCAGTGGATCGACGAACTTCATTGCAGACATCCAGCAACGACTCGATCCGCTACCGGTCCTGTTCGGTCCGTTCGTAGCGGCAAATCAATTACCATCTTAACGAGAAAAGCGATGTGTCACGCTCTGACAAAAGTCGGAGCATGACACATCGCTTTTTTAAGCTGATTTCGTTAAGCGTTTCGCGCGTTGAATCGAACGATCGAGTGCGAGATAGACCCCACCTGATACACAGCAGAGCAGTCCGACGAATCCAAGCGCAAAATCACCTTTTCCGGAGTCAAGGAATAAGGATCCGAGCAGTGGGGCGGTGACGCCACCGATCAACCACTGAAGACTCGCAGCACCGTTGTACGTTCCGCGGAGATGTTCCGGGGCGATTAAGGCAATGAATGTCATCTGCACAGGGGACATGATCATCTCACCGAGCGTATAGAACGCATAAATCGCAAGCAATACTGTCACGAGCACGACATAACTCGTTCCGAGTGAGAACAGGTAAGACGGCAAGAATGCGAGGAAAATCATGCCGATTCCGAAGATCGAGGCACCAAGCAACATGACTTTTCCGAATGCCTTCCCTGACAAGCGAGCAGCAATCGGGAACTGGAATAAGACGACCATGATTCCGTTGAGTGCCATCAAGTAAGGAAACGGATTTTGTTTCGTCGGTAATCCTGGCAGTGCTTCTTTCAAGAAGACCGGTAACATACTTTCGACGAGGGCAAACCCCATCGAAATGAAGACACCCGCACCGATGAAGATTAAAAAGACGTGATCCTTCCGCAATACAGTGAGCGGTGATACTTTGACTTCGTCTGTCTTTTCGATATACTCCGGTTTCGTTTCTTCGATGAAGAAGTAAAGAACGAGTCCATATAGGAAAAAGACGAAGGCAGCGGAGTAGAAGATGAGCGAACGATCGACGAACAGGACAGCACTTCCGAGAAGTGGTCCGAACGCTGCGCCGACATTATGTCCCATCCGAAGCAGACCGAACGATTCATTCAGGCGTTCTGGTGGTGTGACGTCAGCGACCATCGCGCTTGCCGCCGGGTGGAACAGTGAACTCGATAAACCGAGCAGCGCGTTCAAAGCGAGCAGCGGTCCGAATGAATCGGCGAACGAGAACCCGATTAGCGCGATGACGTCTCCGATGATCGAGAGGACCATCAATGGTTTTCGACCGAATTTATCAGCGAAGTGACCACCGAGAACGGCGCCGACGAGTGACATGATCGGTCCAGTCGCCATGATGATGCCGACTAAAAAGTAAGAATCGAGTCGATCCGCGTAATAGAGAACTAAAAATGGTGCAATCATGAACATCATGATCCCGGTGATCGTTTCCCCGACGAACCGGATCCAGATGTTGCGATCAAGCTGTTTGAGTGCATTAAACATAGTGAAAACCCCTTATATTCCGTTTTTAGACAATAGAAAAGACGGATACGCACAAATATGGGCATACCCGTCCAAATATAAGAGGGCAGCATGTACGTATACGCATACGCACACCCTGCTTAATTAAAAATTAAACGATTGGGTGACGTACAGTTGTAGCCGATACAAAGACAGTGTGGACAGATGTCCGGGCTTGATGGAATACCATTGTACGTCTCCTCCTTCTGTAATAGTGAACTTCCTAGTCATCGTAAAGAAGATCGTGATGAATTGTCAACTTTAAATCTGAAAATTGAGTCAATGAAGTGAAATGGACGAGACCTTGAAAATTCGGTATGATAGACTAGTTGCGAAAAAGATTGATCGGACTTTTGAATATATCGGTGAAAGGAACTACCATACATGACAAACATTCTACAAACGGAAGTCGAAAAGCGTCGGATTTTCGGCATCATTTCCCACCCGGATGCGGGTAAGACGACACTAACTGAAAAATTCCTCCTGCACGGAGGCGCGATCCGTGAGGCAGGTTCTGTCAAGGCACGGAAAAACTCGAAATTCGCGAAATCGGACTGGATGGAAATTGAAAAACAACGCGGAATCTCTGTTACGTCTTCGGTCATGCAATTCGAATATGATAAAAAAATCGTTTCCATCATGGATACACCGGGTCACTCGGACTTCGGTGAAGATACGTACCGGATTCTGACAGCGGTTGACTCAGCAATCATGGTCATCGATGCGGCGAAAGGGATCGAGTCGCAAACGAAGAAACTTTTCCAAGTCTGTCGAATGCGCGGTATTCCAATCTTTACGTTCATCAACAAGATGGACCGTCAAGCGCGTGATCCGCTCGAATTGATGGAAGAACTCGAAGAAGTCCTCGGTATCCCGTCGGTTGCTGTGACATGGCCAGCTGGTTCAGGTCAACAGTTCGAAGGGGTCTACGACCGCGTCAAAGGACAATTCCACTGCTTCAAAAATGATCGTAAGACGATCGAACTCGGCGAGGAAGGTCTCGCGAACGAAGAACTCGCGACGACAATCAACTCGGAAATGTACGAGACGTTGATGGATGAAGTCGACTTACTCGACGGCGCAGGTAACGAATACGATGAAGAATTGATCGCAAAAGGTGAACTGACTCCGGTCTTCTTCGGATCAGCACTCGTCGATTTCGGTGTCACACCACTTCTTGAACATTACTTGAACTTGTCTCCTTCACCGACACCACGTGAGTCGAACAAAGGAAAAGTCGAGCCGGCGCAAGACTTCTTCAGTGGTTTCGTCTTCAAGATTCAAGCGAACATGAACCCGAACCACCGCGACCGGATTGCGTTCGTCCGGATCTGTACAGGTAAGTTCGATCGTGGGATGGACGTCGTCCTGACACGGACAGGCAAGAAGATGAAGCTGTCGCAATCGACACAATTCATGGCGGATGAGCGAGAAACGGTCAACGAAGCGTTCGCAGGAGATGTCATTGGTTTGTATGACTCAGGCAATTATCAAATCGGTGATACGATCACGAACGGTGATCCATCGTTACAATATGAAGCACTCCCAACGTTTGCACCGGAACTCTTCCTGAAGGTCTACACGAAAAACGCCTTGAAGTCGAAACAGTTCCAAAAAGGTGTCGAACAGCTTGCGCAAGAAGGTGCGATCCAGGTCTACAAGACGGAATACAACGAAATCATCCTCGGAGCGATCGGACAACTCCAATTCGAAGTCTTCGAGCACCGGCTCAAAGGTGAGTATGGCGTTGACATCTTGAAGGATGCCGCGAACTTCCAGGTCGCGAAGTGGATCAAGCCAGCAGAAGTCGCTGCTGTCAAAAAATTGACGGATTCACGGACGGTTCTTGTCTATGACCGCTGGGAGAATGCCGTTCTGTTATTTGCGAATGATTTCGTCTACGAGCGATTCGTTCAGAAAAACGAAGGAACGATCACATTGGTCGATTCACCGCAACAACTCTAAGTTTTTGACGGACTACTTTTCGAAGTGGTCCGTTTTTTCGTTCCTGAAATCTCGTTTGATGGCAAGCGAACAAGGGTAAAAACAGAGCGAGTTTGAATTCATATGAAAAAGGAAGGTGTCATGTGATGGCGAAACGGTTTGTTGGGATTTATCAGGATCAATCGAGTCTGGAACGAAAAATTGAAGAATTGAAACAGCAAGGACATCATGATTCGGACTTTTCTGTCGTCGGTCGAGATGACGCGGCAGACGAAGCATCGGGTGCAAGTTGGATTGATCAAGTCAAATCAACGTTCTCTAAAGAACCACCGCTCCGTGAGACATTAAAACGTGTCGGACATTCGGACGATGAGGCAGAACGGCATTACGCGGAAGTCGAGCGTGGCGGTCTTGCACTGTTCGTCAAGGATCGAGATCACGACCATGATCATGACCACGATCACCATCACCATCACCATCATGACCATGAGCATCATCATAACCATGACCACGATCATCGGCACGATGATAATAAAGTCGAAAATCCAGGAAACAACGCCTATGAAGCCAATCACCGTGAGGAAAGTGAGAAGAGCGACCGGGCGAAATGGAAAGCGGACGATCTCGACTAATACCTAGAAGTGAAGACGCCATATTGGTGATCTTCACTTTTTTCTCGCGTCCGGAGTCGCAAAGCGAGATGTGTGAGGAATCGAGGTGCTATACTGAGAGCATCGAAGAGGTGATAATACATGAAAAAAATAGTGACAGCTTTGGCAGGCATTGGTCTCGCGACTGCCTGGTTCATCAACCGATACCCGGTGTTCGGAAATCGACCAAGCCGTGCGGAACGACTGAGTTTTAAACGATCAGATCGCTTTGTTGACGGGAAATTCAAAAATGAGATGGACTTCCAGTTGAAAATGGAATGGGACTCGATGAAAAGTATTTTAAAGGACTACGGACGAAACATTCCAAATCTGCGTCCTGTCAAAGCGCTGCCGACGCTTCCATATCAGCGACGGCAAGACGATAGTGAGGTACCACGTGTGACATGGTTTGGACATTCGGCGTTTTTACTTGAACTCGATGGACAAACGATTTTCTTTGATCCGATGCTCGGTCGCGCACCGTCGCCATTCCCGAAACTGGGAGGGGGACGGTTTCAAACGACACAGAAAGTTGACCTTGAACGCCTTCCGTTGATTGATGTCGTCGTCTATTCACACGACCATTATGATCATCTGGACTATCCATCCGTCCTTGCCTTAAAAAATCGAGTCGGTCGCTTCATCGTGCCACTCGGGGTCGGGAGTCGTCTCCGTGGATGGGGCGTCTCAGCGGACCGGATCACGGAACTCGACTGGCATGAATCGACGCGAGTCGGTGACGTCAAATTGACAGCGGCTCCATCGCGCCATTATTCAGGACGAAATGGTTTTGATCAATTTTCGACGCTATGGGCATCATGGGTCATCGAAGGCTCGCAAAAGGTCTTCTTTAGTGGCGATAGTGGGTATGGTCCGCATTTCAAAGCAATTGGTGAACAATATGGTCCGTTTGATCTGACGATGATGGAATGTGGGCAGTATGATGTCCGGTGGTCCAACTCGCATATGTTACCGGAACAAACGGTTCAAGCTCATCGTGATGTCAAAGGTCGTGTCCTGATGCCGATTCACTGGTCTGCCTTCATCCTCGCGTTTCATGCGTGGTTCGAACCGGTCGAACGGTTGCTCAAGGAAGCAAAACGCGATGAGATTCCGGTTCTGACACCAATGATTGGGGAGAGTGTGACACCCGAGAGCACGACACGGAAATGGTGGCGGGAAGTGCGTTGAGTAAAATAGCTTTTTGATTTTAATTGAATGAAATGATAAAAAAGTAGCCTTTTCGAATCACATCGAAAAGGCTACTTTTTTAGATGAATAAACAGACGAGATGTTCATCCTCGACTCTTACAGGAAAGCGAGAACGATGAAATCGTCCGGTCGTACAATACCATTTAGCTTGCCAATCGATCCGCTTGTTTCGCGCGACGAGAACGTACTTTTTCGATGATCTCGAAACCGAGCACAAGCATCGTTCCGACGAGTAATCCATTACTGAGGAACGGACGAAGCGTCAAAGGCAGGACTTCAGCGATGACGGTTGATTGTAACAAGATACTGATGCCGATGACGGCACTGATCGCAAACGCATGGCGGCGGCGACTGTTCTCCATGTTACTTTCAGCAGACTGCCAAGCAATCAGGAACATGTGCGGCAATGTCGCAAGCAACGCGGCACTCGCAACGCTCCGCGGTAAGGTCGCGATGATCCCGATCAAGCTTGGGAAGAAACCAATCAGTGCGATGACGAGCGAGGCAATCAAGAACGGACGACGTTTCCGGCTTCCTGTTTGCGCGATGAACCCGCTCGTAATGGGTAAAGGCACCGGTACAAGCGTCGAGAAAGTAGCGGCGAGTAAATGAATGACGCCTTCGATGGATAACCCTTGATGCAGACGTCCTTGTTTTTGAAGCGTTGCTTCGACGGCACTTAAAGCGGCAATTAAATTGACGACAAGCAAGATCGCGAACGGAATCGCGACAAGGAATGCACTGCCGTCAAACTGTGGCCATCCGAACGGTAACGCTTGCGGTGGTGCGAACAAACTAGACGACGTAGGAAGTGACGGACGGCTGACAAGCCAACCGACGATGATCCCGATCATCAAGGCGAACGGACGTAAGCGACTCGGTCCGAATTGGCTGAGTCCGAGCACAAGTAAGAACGTAATGATCCCGGCGAGCCGTGTTGCCTCGACGGCGAGGACGGCACCAAGCATGACGCCTGTCAATTGAATACATAATAAGAGCAAAAACGTTCCGCTGACGAGCGGTGTGAAGACGGGTAATAAGTACTTCGTCCATCCTGTCAAACCAAGGATGATGAGGACGATACCGGCAATGACGACGGCTGCCATCGCGATCGTAAAGGCCGTTTTTGAATCGACCGGTAGTGCGGCGATGACGACGAAGATGCTGACCCATGATCCGGCAGGTCCCGATACGATCGGAAGCCGGTGGCCGAAGGCTCCGTGTAGGAAACAGGCAATCCCGCCTACAAAGAACGACCGTTGGACAAGAGCAGCTGTTTCGACTGATGAGAGGTCGAACAGACTGGCGACGACGATTGGTAAAGCAATCGTGTTCGCGAGTAAAAAGACGATCCACTGTAAGGTAGAAGTCGTTTGTTTCATGAAAAAGCTCCTTTCTTAAACTTCAGATATTCCTGCATCATAGCATATGATTGATGTTATGATTCATATATCTTTATACATGAAAACATATGAAAGAGATGATGAATATGGATTTACGCCAGTATCGCTATTTTTGTGCGGTCGTCGAGGAACAATCCGTCACACGGGCAGCGGAGCGCTTACGGATGGCACAACCTGCCTTGACGCAACAAATCCGACGAATGGAAGAAGAGTTAAGCGTTCGCCTAATCGAGCGGGCAGGGCGCGGAATCCGGATCACACCAAGCGGCAACCGCTTATATGAACGGGCGGTTTCATTGCTACAGTTTGAGCAGGAGACACGAATGGAATTAAGCGACATCGAAGCCGGACGAACAGGGATTTTGCGGATTGGTGTCAACACGTTATCAGCCAGTCGGCTTGTTGACTGGATCGAACAGATGAAACGACGACATCCTGGTATTATCTTACAAGTTCACCAAGGAGAATCGAGTGCGCTCATCGAACGGTTAAAAGAGCGGTCACTTGATGCAGCGTTGGTCCGTTTGCCGATTGATGCGCAAGGCGTCTCGATTGAATGGATGGAGGAAGAACCGTTTCATCAAGTCTGGCACCCTGATCATCCGACAGCGGATCTCATCATTCCAAGTCAGGAAGGGCTTGGTGTCTTTCAGACATTAAGTCAACGGCTCGGTGTCGTATCGCAAGAGACGTGTTCTGACGTCTTGACACTAATCGGACTCGTTCGGAAAGGGAAGGCTGTGACCGTATTGCCGGAGAGTACGTTGCGGGAACTGGACACGGCAGGACTGCATCAGACATACCTGTCAGGTGCAGCAAGTACGACAGCCTTCGTCTGGTTGACGGAGACGGGACCGACGACACTGACAAAACAATTCATTGAAATCATGCAAGAAACAGTAGAATAATTAAATGGACAGGAAAGAAAGGAACGATCGTATGAAAATGATTCAAGGCACATATGGGGAAGCAAAGATTTTCACGGACAACGTCGACGAACTGACGATTAAGCAAGTAACAGCCATGTTGGAGGAACAATTTGCGACAGATAGTCGCGTTCGGATCATGCCGGATTGTCACGCTGGAAAAGGGTCCGTCATCGGAACGACGATGCATGTGACGGACGAGGTCGTACCGAATCTCGTCGGTGTCGATATCGGTTGCGGCATGTTATGTACACGACTTGCTGAACAAGAACCAATCGATTATGCGAAACTTGACGCGACGATTCAGCGTCTCGTTCCAAGTGGCATGTCGGTACGCCAGCAAGCCCATCCATTGTCAGAACAGGTACCGTTTGATCAAGTACTTGCACCGTTCAACGAGACACGGGCACGGTTGTCGATCGGGACGCTCGGTGGAGGGAATCATTTCATCGAACTGAACCAGGATGCAGCAGGACAGCGCTATCTCGTGATTCATTCCGGCAGTCGCAACCTTGGGAAGACGATCGCTGAACATTATCAGGCAGAAGCCGAGACGGCACGCTTCCAATTTGATGCGGGTCAAATCATTGAGGAATTAAAGCAGCAGGGGCGCGAATCGGATATTCAGGCGACCTTGCAGCAATTGAAGGAAAAACGATCTACGTTTAACAAAGATTTAGCATCTGTTTCCGGAGAAACGATGGAGCGTTACCTCCATGATCTTAAGATCGCCCAACGATACGCAGCATTAAACCGTCAAGCGATGACCGAAGTCATTTTCGAGGCGATGGGATGGACGGTAGTAGATCAGTTCGATACGATCCACAACTACATTGATCTTGACGCGATGATTTTAAGGAAAGGTGCCATCTCTGCGAAAGCCGGCGAGCGAGCAATCATTCCGATGAACATGCGTGACGGCTCCTTGATCGTCGTCGGAAAAGGAAATCCGGATTGGAATTATTCCGCGCCACACGGAGCAGGACGCATCATGTCACGATCTAAAGCGTTCCAAACAGTTGAACTCGATGCATTCGAAAAGACGATGACCGATGTCTGGTCAAGTTCTGTCGTCGCGTCGACGCGTGACGAGTCGCCTTTCGTCTATAAACCGATGGACGAAATCATTCGCAATACGAAAGAAACGGTCGATGTCATCGAGATCATTAAACCGCTATACAACATTAAGGCAAAGTGATGTCAGGGTGTTTTCAAAAGGGGAGGATAGTGTATTCGCTATGAGAGAAACATGGCGATCCTATTTTCGAGTGTATTTTTAAGTGTAGGATGTACGGATGAGGCGGTCACGACGGAACAGAAAAAAGTAGAAGTCAAAACTACTACTCATACGAATCAGAAGACAAAACATCCTATCTTACATCCTGTTCAGTATGAAAAGCTGTTCAAGTACATGGATGAACACTTGAAGATGGATCAATTTCAGTTGCAGGCAAGTACGATAGGTTCAGATTTCACGGCTGTAGATCGATCATTGAGTTTTGGGAAGAGACGTTGGTTAACCGTTGACGGAACGATAGACACACCGTCGACACAAGAGACACTTTATTTTGAAAATCAAAAACAAGATACGCGGTTAGCGATCCATTTTACTTATATAGATCGATACATAGGCAATGACGTGATGCAGTATCAATCAAGTGATGGCTACAAAGGGCTTAATCAAAAGCTATCGAATCAGTCTGATCTTATCATCATCAGCTACAAAAACATCCTCATATCCGTGCAACAAAATGCTTTATATAAAGTCGATCCTGACACGACGCAGGAGGCAGCAAAACAGGTGATTCACGAATTAAAAAACGCTCCCGTTTAAAACGAGAACGTAAAGATGACAACTTTGATTTGATTAGACGGCACCATCCGGCAATGTCTCACCTGTCCGGCGAATCGTCGCTCCGAGTTCAGCGGCAATCGCATTGACGGCTTCTGAATCTTCGTTGACTTCACTGATCAAGATGACACCGTAATGATTGGGATTGATCTGATTCAGTGTCCGGTTAAACAAATCAAACGAATCTCGCTCGTTTTTCTCATCCCGGTTCGCACCGATCAAGTAGCCGGCGACAGAACCGACGAGCATACCAAACGGACCACCGACGACACCGATCGCCATGCCGATCAATGAGCCTTTAAAGGATTGGTCCTGTTGCGTGAAGTCGATCGCATCGATGAAAGAGAACCCCTCTGCTTCGTCGCGTTTTGCGAGAACCATCTGCTCCATGTCGATTTCCTTGATCGCTTCGAGGTCTTTGATCATCGCGAAGCCTGTTTGCGCTTTTTCTAAATCATTGAAAATAATCGTCGTAATGACGTGCGTTGCATCGCTTTTATATTTCGCCATAATAAACGCCTCCACAAGAATCGGATATCATACTACACTTTTTAAGTACCCTGAACATTCTAAATGGAAACGCATGACTGGAAATATGGCAAGAACAGGACAACAGAATAATTTTCTAATATCGGCAATAAGTAAAACTTATCGAAAGTCTTTTGTTCTTTCAAATTGTAACGGAATCCATATTATACTATGATAGAACTGTACAAGTAAGCGGTATCAGGGGCTTGATGTCGTGAACACTTAAAGGGGGAATCACCATGAAGCAAACAGATGTGTCGCAAGATGTCTTTGGCGCACGCCGTTCGTTTGAAGCAAACGGTAAGAATTATCAGTACTACAGTCTTGAAAAATTGGAAGAACTCGGATTGACGGAAGTCAAACGCCTTCCATATTCGATTCGTGTCCTACTCGAGTCAGTACTTCGTCAACAAGATGGTCGTTCGATCACACGTGAACACGTCGAGAACTTGGCGAAATGGGGAACAGCTCAAGTTTCGAATGATGTCGACGTTCCGTTCAAACCGTCACGCGTCATCCTTCAAGACTTCACAGGTGTTCCAACGGTCGTTGACCTCGCATCACTTCGTAAAGCGATGCAAGATCTCGGTGGAGACCCATCGGTCATCAACCCAGAAGTACCAGTAGACCTCGTCGTTGACCACTCGGTTCAAGTCGATGCCTACGGTTTTGCTGGTGCACTTGCAGAAAACATGGATCTCGAATTCGAGCGTAACGAAGAGCGTTACAAATTGCTTCGCTGGGCAACGTCAGCATTTGATAACTACCGTGCCGTACCACCAGCAACAGGAATCGTTCATCAAGTCAACCTCGAGTACTTGGCATCTGTCGTCCTTGAAAAGGAAACAGCGGACGGTACAGTTGATGTCTATCCGGACACACTCGTCGGAACAGACTCACACACGACGATGATCAACGGTCTCGGCGTCCTCGGTTGGGGAGTCGGTGGGATTGAAGCGGAAGCGGGCATGCTCGGACAGCCGTCATTCTTCCCAGTACCTGAAGTCATCGGTGTTCGCATCACAGGTGAGATGCACCCAGGAACGACAGCAACAGACGTTGCCCTTCGTGTAACGGAAATGCTCCGTCAAGAGAACGTCGTTGGTAAATTCGTCGAGTTCTTCGGTCCATCACTCCACTTGATGTCACTTTCTGACCGGGCAACAATCGCAAACATGGCGCCAGAATACGGTGCAACATGTGGATTCTTCCCAGTTGATACAGAGACATTGACGTACCTTCGTTTGACAGGTCGCGATGAAGCATTGATCGAAAAAGTCGAGAACTACTCGAAAGCAAACGGTTTGTTCTACACGCCACAAAACGAAGATCCAACGTTCACGAAAACGGTCGAACTCGATCTTTCAACGATTGTTCCTGCGCTTGCTGGACCAAAACGTCCACAAGACCGGATTGATTTGACGGATGTCCATACATCATTCAAAAAAGCGTTGACGGCTCCACAAGGAAACGCTGGATTTGGTCTTGCAGAAGAAGAAGCGAACAAAGTCGCAGTCGTTCAGTTCGAAGACGAAGCGGTTGAGATGCGTACTGGTGATGTGGCGATTGCTGCGATCACGAGCTGTACGAACACTTCAAATCCTTACGTCATGATCGGTGCGGGACTCGTCGCGAAAAAAGCGATCGAACTCGGTCTTTCGGTTCCGAAATACGTCAAGACATCACTTGCGCCAGGATCGAAGGTCGTTACGGATTACCTCGAGAAATCAGGACTCCAAACGTATCTCGACGAACTCGGCTTCAACACAGTCGGTTACGGCTGTACGACATGTATCGGTAACTCGGGTCCACTTGACCGCGCTGTTGAAGATGCGATCCTCGGTTCAGACTTGCTCGTTTCGTCTGTCCTCTCAGGAAACCGTAACTTCGAAGGTCGTGTCCACCCGCTCGTCAAAGCGAACTACTTGGCTTCACCGCCACTCGTCGTCGCATATGCCCTTGCAGGAACAGTCGACGTCGATATCATGAACGCGTCACTCGGGACAGGCAAAGACGGACAAGAAGTCTTCTTCGCTGACATCTGGCCTTCACGTGATGAGATCCAAACGATCATCAACACGGTCGTCACACCAGAAAGCTTCCGTGCAGAATACGATTCAGTCTTCACAGGAAACGAACGCTGGAACAACCTTGACGTGCCAACAGGCGATCAGTATGACTTCGACGGTGAGTCGACGTACATCCAAAACCCACCGTTCTTCGAGAACCTCGCGAAGGAAGCGGGTCAAGTCGAAGCCCTCAACGGACTCCGTGTCTTCGGTAAGTTCGCTGACTCGGTCACGACGGACCACATCTCACCAGCTGGTTCATTCTCGAAAACGACACCAGCCGGTCAATACCTCGTCAACAAAGGGGTTGCACCAAAAGACTTCAACTCATACGGTTCACGTCGTGGTAACCACGAAATCATGATGCGCGGGACGTTCGCGAACATCCGCATCCGTAACCAAGTAGCACCAGGTACAGAAGGTGGCTTCACGACGTACTGGCCAACAGGCGAAACGATGGCGATGTACGATGCTGCGATGAAGTACAAAGAAGATGGTACAGGTCTCGTCATCCTCGCTGGTAAAGACTACGGTATGGGTTCTTCACGTGACTGGGCAGCAAAAGGAACGAACTTGCTCGGCGTCAAAGCCGTCATCGCGGAGAGCTTCGAGCGGATTCACCGTTCAAACCTCGTCATGATGGGTGTTCTTCCACTTCAATACGTGGCAGGCACAACAGCTGAAACACTTGGTCTAACAGGTGAAGAAGCGATCAGTATCGCAATCGATGAGTCTGTTCGTCCACGTGACATCGTTAAAGTCACGGCAACAGCGGCAGATGGAAAAGTCACTGAATTCGAAGCGATTGCTCGTTTCGACTCAGAAGTCGACATTGATTACTATCGTCACGGCGGGATCTTACCAATGGTCCTTCGTGAGCGTCTCCAACAAGCATAAGTTGTCTAATCAAAGGTGGGGGAAACCCCACCTTTTTTTGACGAGAGGAGGAATTCGATGAATCGATTCAAGAAGTGGTTTCAACCGAAGGAAGATCGACCGTTGCCGATGCGTGACGTGACGCTTGATGAAGTCAAACAAGCGACGCATGCGTTTGAATCTGAACTACCGAAAGGGACGAATCGGACAGTGCTTCTGGATAATGAGCAGCGGATCGATCTGAAACAGCTGGAGCCGTATTTGAAAGCACGCTCGACACAAGTGTTTTACATGTCGCGTGAGACATTCACCATCATGGAAGCAAAAGACCGGGAACTCGTCTATGAGATGGATCATGTCCAGGTTGCTGTCGATCGCTATTTTGACCGGGTGAAAAAACTTCCTTTAAAACCGTATAGCAAAACGTTTCAAGTCGACTGTGCGATGTTGTTTCAGGATGGTTATTTACGTGAAATGCCACATCATAGTTATTACTTGGTCGATGAGTCGATGATCGTCTCGTTGACGCCGAAGAAAGCGTAAACGTAATCAAGGGTGGACCGAATTCATTCGGTTCGCCTTTTTCTGTCGTCCTGAACGTTTTCTGATTTGTTCAAAAGTCTGACGAATTTACTCAGAAATCGTGAAATCTTGGACAAACCCTTTGTATTTCCCCTTTAAAACCGATACGATGATAGGGAATAGAGACTTGAGCTAGGAAGGTGTACATGGCATGACGAAACGAACGAGCACGTGGATTGCAGTAGCAATCGTGGCAATGGCGATCCTCCTTGCCTACAATTTTTATCTCTTGAACAAGACGCAGACCGCTAGCGATGAAAAAGCCGCAATGGTCAAACCGTTTTATACGATGACACGCATTCAATATGTCGAGAAGAAACTCGCAACGAAAAAAGATGAGCTCGAATCCCGGACATATGAAGTCGTGTTTGACGACAAAGGGCATTTTCGGACAGAAGTCGTAGACGGACCGTCAAAAGGATCGCTTGCGATCTGGAACGGCACAATGTTCCGTGAGTATGATGCGACAGGGAAGTTAGTCAATGAGACGAAAGCAGGCAAAAGCGTCAGTGCGCCGCGTCCATTCCTCTCTCGTGGATTCAATGAACAGATTCTCGCCTTCATTAAAAAAGGGGATTTTGGACAAGTCGAGGGAGAAGCAGACATTGCAGGGATGGCTGCGGACGTTTACGTGAAAAAAGAACCATCGAGCACGGTTCCTGAAGAATGGATCAAACAGTATCCATCGATCTTCGATAAAGAAAACAACCAGGAACAAGCGACGTATTATGTCGCATCTGACCGTTCGAAAGTCCTCGGTGCCGAATCACGCAATAATGGTAAATTGTTCTACTCTGTCAAGATGAAGAGTTTTGAGACAATTGATACGTTCGATAAGGAATGGCTAAAAGCAAAATAAACAAGAAACGACCGGCGATGACGCTACGAAACGGTAGCGGACAAAGTCGGTTTTTTCGAGACGCAGGAGGTTCAACATGGAAGCATTCTCGAAAGAGGAGATGTTTAATCAAATCAAGGCGTGGGAAGAGGGCGCGAAAGTTGAGGAGGTGCTTGCGCTACGTTATGCCCAAAGTAGTCGGCTACTTGGAGAAACGGAAGCACTCGTCCGTATCTTAGCGTTACTTGTCGAGCATCGCTATATCATGACAGGACGACTGGACGCCTTAGCTGAGAGCTGGATGCAAGAAATCCGTCAGCATGGTCGCTTGCCAGCACGTCTTGAGCAGTTATTAACGGAGCAACAACTACAAAGTACGTATCAGCGTCTCGTCGCGCATACGTTCCCGACGATCCGTGAGACGGACAATGCAAACGCGAAACGATCTGCGACAAAGGAACTGATTCTCCAAGCGAGCCAAATCGTCGAGGAGACGGATCAAATCGTCGAACTGACAGAACGACTTCGTCGGCTAGATGCCGAACGCTGGACGGAACTGTTCGATGCTGGAACGGCATTGCTACGTTCGAGTGCAACGCTCGAGCAGACGGCGCAGACGTTTGTCGATAGCTTACAAGAACGCTTCTATTCCCGAGAAGCGTTCCGTGAGATGACGGAATTGAAAACGACGACGATTCAGGATCTTAAGCGTGTCGTTGCCTTACTTCCCGTCGAAAGCAAACAAGTTGAACGATCAGCACTCGAGGAACTCGACGCGATGATTGGTCTCGAAGACATTAAACAACGGGTCCACCACATGTATCGGTTTTTGAAGTACCAACAAAAACGGTCGGAAGACGGCTATCGTTCAAGTGATCAACCATCGCTACACATGATCTTCATGGGGAACCCAGGAACCGGGAAAACGACGCTTGCCCGTTTGATGGCGAAGATCTACCATGAACTCGGACTACTCGAACGACCAGAAGTCGTCGAGACGGATCGTTCGTCGCTCGTCGGTGCCTTCGTCGGACAAACGGAAGAACAAGTCATGAGCAAGGTCCGGGAAGCTGTCGGAGGTGTACTCTTCATCGATGAAGCCTACGCCTTAAAGCGTGCCGGACAAAGTGGGAACGACTATGGGCAGGCAGCGATCGATACGCTCGTCGCTGCGATGACGAGTGGGGAATATGCGGGACGGTTTGCAGTCGTCCTCGCTGGTTATCCGGAAGAGATGCGTGATTTCCTGAAGGCAAATCCCGGACTACGAAGCCGTTTCCCGGAATCGAATCATTATCTGCTTGCAGACTATACGGATCAAGAGCTGCTCGCGATCGGACGTTCGATTGCGACGGCAAATGATTACGTCTTGACGGAACAAGCAGAGCGGGCGTTGCTCGGTCGGCTCGAGCGGGAGCGCGTCGACGCGAGTTTCGGAAACGGACGGGCGGTTCGCAATATCGTGCTTGATGCGATCTTCAAGAAGGGAGCAAGCCTTGGAGAGAGTGCCAGTCACGAAGACTTTGCCTTACTCGAACAAGAAGATTTCGAGATGGTGCAAGAACCGGACGCGACGGTGGAAGAACGGATCGCTTCGCTCGTCGGATTGTCTGATCTAAAGGATGAATTGAAACAGATCGAAGCCTTATTATCAATGCAAAAACGCCGTCGTGAAGCCGGTTATAAGGTATTACCGGTCGAACTGCATGCGGTCTTTAGCGGCAATAGTGGAACCGGTAAGACGACTGTCGCTCAGCTTTATGCCGATGTCTTACGACAATGCGGCTATTTAAAACGCGGACACTTGAAAGTCGTCAGCCGAGCGGACCTCGTCTCCGGATATGTCGGACAGACCGCGCAAAAGACACGCGACGCGATTCGAGACGCGCTGGGTGGTGTCTTATTCATTGATGAAGCCTATGCGTTAAACGGTGGAGCAAATGACTTCGGGAAGGAAGCCATCGATACGCTTGTGGATGAGATGACGAAACATCAAGACAATCTCGTTGTTGTTCTTGCAGGTTACGAGCAACAAATGAACGCCTTGCTCGCGAGTAATCCGGGATTGAAGTCGCGCTTCAAGCGGTCGTTCCACTTCCCAAATTATTCGCCAGACGAGTTGATTCAAATCATTGAAGGATATGCGGCACGATTCGGATATGAGCTGACGGAGGACGCGCGACAGACGCTTACTGAGAAAATCGATGTCGTTCCGAACGGAAACGCACGGGCGGCGATCACGATTGTCGAACAGGCGATCGCGAAACAATCGATGCGATTAATTGACAAAGTTAGCTTATCCGGTTCAGAATGGTCCTATCTTGAAAAAGAGGATTTTTAAGGGGGAAGCTACATGCACACGATTGAAATACCTGTTCGGTACGCCGAGACGGACATGATGGGCATCGTCTATCATTCGAACTATCTCGTCTATCTGGAACTGGCACGGACAGAATTAATCCAGTCCTTGGGTCTTAATTACAAGGAGATGGAAGATGCGGGTTATGTCTCCCCGGTTACGAATGTCAATCTCGATTATAAGCGCTCGTTGACGTACGGTGATACGGCGGTCGTCACGGTCTGGATTGATCATTACGATGGCTTACGGACGATTTATGGTTATACCGTCAAGCATCCAGACGGAAAACTTGCGGTATCGGCAAAGACGACACATGTCGTCGTCAAGAAGGAAAACTTCCGACCGATTCGTTTGCCGAAGGTGTTCCCGAACTGGCACGATATCTACGAGAAGATGAGTGAGACGGACGCAGCACTCTTAACGGAAGCGTGAAGATGTACAACAATAGCGGGATCGATTTTATTGAATCGGTTCCGCTTTTTTTTATTTGCACCCTGAACAGTAAAATTTAGCACTTGGTACTAACGACCGATGACAAAGTCAGAATCATTTGCGAAAATAAAGAAGCTGAAGTAAGGTAGGGTCTTAGTCCATCTGTTGGAAGTAGGCTCGACGGATGGAACAATTAGCGGTAACATAGAGAAGCATAAAAAGAAGAGGGGTCTTACTCATGAAAAAAATCGTAACCGTTAGTACGTTAGCGCTTCTCCTTGCAGGATGTAATCCTGGGGATCAACAAGCGGACGATACGACGAAAACTGAACAGAAATCAGATGAGACAACACAATCAAAAGACGAAACGAAAAAAGAAGACACAGCAAAAGACACGAACAAAGAAGAAACAAACAAAACAGATGAAACAACGAAAGACGATACGTCAGAAGATGCAAAACAAGAAGACAAGTCATCTGAAGACAAATCATCCGATGAGACGACACAAGAGGACCAAGGATCTTCGGATGAGGCAACGAAGGATGAAACAGAAAAGAAAGATGATACACCTGCAGCAGAGAACAAAACAGAAGACAAAAAGGACGAATCGACGGATAAACCGGATAGTTCGTCTCAGGATCCAGAGCAGGAAAAACCATCGAAACCAGAAGATGAGACGCCAGACGTCGATAAATCAGCAGATGCCAAAGCCGATCTTTCGCTTGGAATGCTCGTCGTCGTCAACAAGAAGTATAGCTTGCCAATCGACTACAAGCCGTCGGATCTCGTCGTTCCAAACGTCAGCTTCTCCTATTCGGGTGTACTTGAACAAAGCTACATGCGAGCACCAGCTGCGAAACAGATGGAAAAGATGTTCGCTGCTGCTAAAAAAGAAGGCGTAACATTGAACGCTGTCAGCGGATTCCGTTCCGGCGCACGTCAAAAAGTATTGTATAATAATTATGTCGCACGTGACGGCAAGGCAGCTGCTGATCAATATTCAGCACGCCCTGGTCACAGTGAACACCAGACAGGTCTCACTTTTGATATTTCGTCACCAAGTGTAGGTAATGGGTTAACAGCCGCTCTTGGTGATACGAAAGAAGGAAAATGGATCGCGAATAACGCAGCGAAGTTCGGCTTCATCGTTCGTTACGACCGTGGTTTCCAGTCACGGACGGGTTATACGTATGAGCCATGGCACATTCGTTATGTCGGAGTCGATGTCGCGACACAAATTAAAAATAACGGACAGACTCTTGAGGAATATATGAAAGTCGGTCACTAAGAGGTTGGAGGTTGACTATGATTGAAATCATAGGGATTTTGGTTCTTGGCTATCTGCTTGGTTCGATTCCGTTCGCATTACTTGTCGGGAAATGGGGACACGGAATCGATATTCGTCAACAAGGTAGCGGGAATCTCGGAACGACGAATACGTTCCGTGTCTTGGGGAAAAAGGCAGGAATCATCGTCTTGATCGGTGATCTTGGAAAAGGAGCCGTCGCGAGCCTTGTTCCGATCTTAATGGGCGCGGATGTGCATCCGCTGTTTGCTGGATTAGCTGCTGTCGTCGGTCATATCTATCCGATTTTCGCAAAGTTCAAGGGCGGAAAGGCAGTCGCGACGTCTGGTGGGATGTTGCTCGTGACGAGCCCGATTCTCTTCATCTTTCTGCTCGTATCCTTTTTGACGACACTTCGCCTGAGCCGGATGGTCTCGCTCAGTTCGATCGTCGCAGCAAGTGTCGGGATTGTCGTGTCGATCACGATCGGCGTCTTGACGAACGATTGGATCGTTCCGACGTTCTTTACGGTTCTTGCGTTGTTCGTCATCTTCAAGCACCGTGATAACATCCAACGGATTCGCCAAGGAACAGAGTCTAAGATTCCACTCTTTGCAAAGAAATCGTCTGAATGAACGACTAATGACGCGTCTGCCTCTCACTCATTGAGAGGCAGGCGCGTCTTTCGTTTGATGAAAGAGTCGGATAACGGACGAATTCAACGACATTTCATAGGAACTACACGTTTATTTACATCGGATTTACAAGATCTTTACAGACGTTCGCTACACTAGAACTAGAACTGGTCTGTAAAGGGGGAAGCGCACGTGTCGTTGTTAGGAGAAGAGCGGAAATCACGCATCATGGAATGGCTGGAAGAGGAAGGGAAAGTCATGACGAAGGATTTGATCGAACGTCTCGATGTCTCGGGAGAAACGGTACGACGCTACTTAGAGGAGTTGGAACGCGAACGTCAATTGAAGCGTGTCTATGGCGGTGCTATCTATCAAGGAGGAAAACGGGAGACGCCGATCTCACGGCGAACGGATCAGCTGTCCCGCCGTTTAGCGCGCTATGCGAAAGGGTGGCTCAGTGACTATTCCTGTATCTTTCTCGGACGGGGAGAACCGGTCGAGCATTTGTTACCTTATTTAACGGGAAACGCGACGATTGTCACGAATTCACTGATCGTCGCCAGTCATTTGGAGCAGTGCCGTAAGACGGGACCGTTCACTGGGGAAATTCGATTGTTAGGCGGAACAGTCGATGCATACGGACAGACGGTCGGGGTCGAGGTATTGCAAGCACTGGATGCCTATGCTTTTGATGCCTGTTTCCTATCGTTTGATGGTGCTGAGATTGAGCGAGGCTTCGTCAGTGATGATATCGAATCGTCACTTATCCAAAAAGCGGTCATTAGTTGCACAAAAGATGTCTACGCCTTCTTAGCCAATGACGAGTTCCAAGGAAACCGAAAATATAAGGTGGCAGAGTTCCGGCGCGCGAAAATCGTCCTCAGCCCAGCTTCCTATCCGCCATCATGGGAGATGAAACTGTTCAACGAACGCGTGAACTGGATGGTCGTCTCATGATACACTGATGCGGGAGGGATGTATCATGTTAGAAATCATCGCATCGACCGTAGAAGAAGCGGTCGCAGCAGAACAAGCCGGAGCGGACCGGATCGAGCTCGTTTCCGCATTATCCGAAGGGGGATTGACGCCGAGCTACGGACTGATCCGTCAAGTCGTCTCGACGGTCGAGATTCCGGTTCACGTCCTCGTGCGACCACATAGCAAATCGTTCGTCTACTCGAAATCAGATGAGGAGACAATCATCACGGATATTGACTTGATCCGTGAACTCGGTGCAGCCGGGATCGTCGTCGGCTCATTGACAGCAGACGGTCGTGTCGACGAAGGTTTCCTCGGTCGCATCATCAAACATAAAGGGGAACTGTCATTGACGTTCCACCGAGCAATCGACAGTAGTCGTGATATTCTTGAAGCGGCAGAAGTACTCGCTGATTTTCCGGAAGTCGACCGGATCTTGACGTCAGGTGGTCAAGCGACGGCACTAGAAGGTAAAGAGACGATCGCACGTTTGATTGCAGACTATCCGGACTTGATCATCTTACCAGGATCCGGCATCACACTTGAAAATGCAGAGGCACTTCTTGAAGCAACGAAGGCGTCCGAGCTGCATGTAGGATCGGCGGTCTTACAAGACGGTGCTATTCAAAAAGAACGCGTTGAGGCGTTGACACGACTCCTAGGATGATCATCGAGTGAATCAATCCATTTTTCTGATCTGTTGAGATGAGGGAAATGGATTTTTTCATGCGCTCGTGACGACTTTTCGACGATTCGCTTCAAGCAGATGAAAAGCAGAGTGGGAAAACTAGGTTTTTCAAAGGAACTGGGCTAAAATCAAAAGTGGAAATAGTGGATATAAAGGAGTACGACATGAACCCTAAACAATTGAAACAAGCTGCTCTTGGTACGTTAAAAGGACAATGGTTGGTCGGATTAAGCATCTCGATCATCTACTTCCTTATTTTTGCGCTCGCTGCAAGCCGGATGTCATTTGATCAAGATGACATTGATAGTATGGTTCGATTCATCGCACTGAACATGGTCGTCACGATCGTCCTGGCTCCAGTGACAGTTGGTCGAACGATTGCTTACTTACGTTTCACCCGCGGGGAGTCTGCCGGAATCGGAACACTGTTCGAAGGGTTCTCTTCGTTTCGACGTGCTTTCCGGACAATTGCCGCATATGCGATCGTAACGGTATTGGTCTATGTTGGATCATTTTTGATCTTACCGGCACTATACTTTTACCTAGCATATCGTCTCGTTCCGTATATTTTAGTCGATCGACCGGAATTATCGTTTTGGCAAGTACTTGGTGAAAGCCGCCGGATGATGAAAGGGCATAAGCGTGAACTGATCATGCTTTACTTGAGTTTCATCGGCTGGGGGATCCTCGCACTACTCAGTACAGTGGGTGTCATCTTCTTGACGCCATACTTCGATACGACGATGGCACACTTCTATGAACGCTTGAAACCAACACGTTCCGTTAAGGGATGAACGTAAAAAAGCCTGTACATTACGTCAGTAGACGTAGCGTACAGGCTTTTGCTTATTCCACCGAAGCGCGTGAACGCTCAGCGAGCAATAGATAAAGCGCTTGTGTACCGGAATCGGCGTGACCCAGCTCAGCAAGTTGTTCATATAAGTCTTTCGTGAGTGCGAGACCAGGTGTCGCGATACCCATCTCAGCGCCGCGTTCGAGGGCAAGGCGCATATCCTTGATGAAGTGTTTGACGAAGAAACCAGGTGAGTAGTTTTCGGCGATGACGCGCGGAATCAAGTTCTCAAGACTCCAGCTACCGGCAGAACCAGATTTGATCGTCTCGATGAACTGTGTCGGATCGATTCCGGATCGTGTGACGAACAACAACATCTCCGCTGTTCCAATCATCGATCCGGCGATTGCGATTTGGTTCGCGAGCTTCGCCGATTGTCCTTTACCAGGACCACCGAAGAGTGAAATCGATTTCCCCATCGCCTCGAATAATGGCTTCGCTTGTGCGAAAGCCGCTTCTTCACCACCGACGAGGATCGCGAGTGTTCCGTTCTTCGCACCGAGATCACCGCCCGTGACAGGTGCGTCAAGTGCCTGAAGACCGCGTGCTGTCGCTTCCTGCGCGATTCGTTCAGCAAGAGCCGGACTAGACGTCGTCATATCAATCAGAATCGTTCCTGGTGTCGCATGATCGAGTATGCCGTCTTCGAAGTAGATCTGCTCGACGTCTTGCGGATAACCGACGATCGAGATGACGACGTCGACATCCGTGACGACATCTTGAATCGTATCGACGATTTCGACACCATCTGCTTCAAGGACGAGTCCTTTCTCTTTCGTGCGATTGTATCCTTTGACTGTAAAACCTGCCTTACGCAGATTGCGGACCATGCCTTGTCCCATGACACCTAATCCGATGAAACCGACTGTCTTCATACGTGATTCCCCCTTGCACGTTCCGTGCCGATGAATTGTTGCGTTACGAGCTTATTATACAATGGATTGTCGACGACAAGTCGATCATGTGTCCCGATACCTGAAATCTGACCATCTTCAAGAACGATGATTTGATCGGCATGACGGACCGTCGCGAGACGATGGGCGATGACAAACGTTGTCCGTCCGACCATTAATCGCTCGAGTGCTTCTTGAACGACACGTTCCGACTCGGAGTCGAGACTGGATGTAGCTTCGTCAAGCAACAGAATTTCCGGATCACGGAGGAGTGCACGTGCAATCGCAATTCGTTGGCGTTGACCACCAGACAGTTTGACACCCCGTTCTCCAATCTCAGTCGCATAACCTTCCGGGAATCGTTCGATAAACGTATCGGCATTCGCCATCCGTGCAGCCGCACGGATTTTGTCTTCACTGATGTCATCTGTCAGACCGTAGACGAGATTGTCACGAATCGTTCCTGATAAGACGGGGGAATCCTGCGCGACGTATCCGATTGCCTGTCGCCAAGACGATAACGTCAAATCAGAAATGGGTTGATCTCCGAGACGGATTTGTCCTGACGTCGGTTGATAAAATCGCTCAAGTAACGCAAATAATGTCGTTTTACCGGAGCCACTCGGACCGACGATTGCTGTCGTCTTGCCGCGTGGTAACGTAAAGCTGACATTCTGTAAGATCGACGTCTCATTGTATCCAAATGACAGGTGTTCGACCGTCACGTCCGTAAACGGACGAGATGCTACAAGCGTTCCAGGTGCTTCCGGTGATTCATCGAGAAGCTCGATGATTCGCTCTGTCGCACCGCGTGCTTTCTGTAACTTCGTGATGAATTCAGTCATCGTCACGAGCGGAGTCATGATTTGGAACAAATAGAGCGAAAAGGCGACGAGTTCACCCGCCGTGATCTGGTTCGTCGCAACGCGGTAGGCACCAAAACCGATGATCAGGATCAGCATCGTCGTTAGAGTGACGTTAAAGATCGGCAACAAGAGGGCTTGAATTCGTCCTTCCTTCACACCATATCCGTATAAGTTCTCAATCCGAGTTTTTCCTCGTCCCAGCTCATAGTCTTCTGTTGCTTGTGATTTGACGAGTCGGACCTCACCGAGCATCTCGGCAAAAAAACCGGATAATCCTGCAAGTTCCTTCTGAGTCTCACGAGAAATCTTGTGTAATTTGCGGACGAGCGGAATGATGATCAACAAGGTCACGGGAACAGCGATGACCATGACGAGCGTCATTTGCCAATCGAGGAAGAATAGGATCGTGATTGCTCCGATGATTGAGACGAGTGACGTCAGCAAACGGACGAGTTGTTCCGATAGCAATTGCTGAAGTGTCGTTGCGTCACTATTGAGTCGTGAGACGAGCTCACCGGATTTTGTCTCATCATAGAACGGAATCGATAGCGTCAATAGATGCTTCCATAGAAGCGTTCGTAAATTGGCGACGATCCGTTGACCGACGATCTGTAACCAATAGATCGATAAAGCGTTCGCGACGACTTGGACGAGGAAAACGATCACAAATAGACTGATCAATTGTGGTGTCAGTCGATCGACAGTAAAACCATCAATCAACGTCTTTAAGAACCAAGGAATGGCGAGCGCAGCCAGCGCTTGGATGACGGAGACGGAAACGGCGGCAGATAATAAACCGACCGGTGGTTTCGTTTTTTTCAATAACAGGTAAAAAGATTGGAACGTCGCAGCGTTCATTTCAACACATCCTCTCTTTTCTATTGTCCTGAAGAACGAAGAGACGGTCAAATGGGAAGCGCGACTTGACAAAAAATCTTTCGATTTGTGACACTGATAGTGGAAACAATAAGGGAGGATTCAAATGTCTATTTTCGTAGATGCGGACGGATGTCCCGTTGTCGATCTCGTCATTCGACACCGACAGGGACGTGACGTCTTTTTAGTTTGTGATACGGCACACCAGGTGATCCGAGAAGGAGCGACGACGATTACCGTCGGACAAGGACCAGATGCCGTCGATTACGCGATCGTCAATCGGATGAAACGTGGCGATCTCGTTGTGACCCAGGATTTTGGTTTGGCAGCACTCGTCTTAGCACGAGGCGGACTCGCAATCGATCAAAATGGTCGCCAGTTCACGAACGACAATATCGATCTATTGCTCCACACTCGCCATGTCGGACAACAAATCCGACGAGCAGGCGGGCGTACGAAAGGACCGAAAAAACGGACGCGCGATGCGGACCGTTCCTTTGAAGAATCATTTCGTACATTAGTGCTAACCAGCATGTAAGGAAGGTAGTGTTGGACTGTTGATACGGTACGGACCGTGATATAATTTGAAGCATGAATGAAATCAGAAAGGAGGATACACGTTGAAACGAATTTTACGCGACCACTCGAAGGATCGTCCTTACCGATTGCGCCAAGGAACGGTTCCGGAATCAACTGAGGCACGACTCACATCACTCGATCAACGTGAAATCAATCGATTACAACAGGATTTACGAAAAGTCGAAGTGAAATTGAAGCAACGCAATGAAATCATGGAAGCGTTGGCGACACAAAATGTTGAAGCAGCCTGCGAGACTGTCTTGATGATCTTGTTGCAACTGCTTGAGGTAGAAGAAGGAGCTATCCTTTTGTACCGGCGGGAGCAGTTAAATCATTTCGTCGCACAAGGGATCGACGATATGGAGCTGATCGAAAAAGATCTCGATCAATATTCGGTCTTGCGTCGCGCATTCGTCATGCGTAAATCGGTCCAATTGCCACTCGGCGACCAGTTCGAGTCAGCAATTCCCGTACAGTCTCCAAGCAACGGACAAGTCGTCGGACTGCTATACATCCGCCATCCCTTCGCCCAGTTCAATTTAGAACAAGTCGGGGATTTACTTGATCTATCACGAAAACTTGGGATGACGCTTGAACGCCATCTCCTGTTCCATCAAATGGAGCATGAAAAAATCAAGACGTATCAGCTACTTGATTCGATTCGGGAAGCTGTCCTATATATCGAGAGTAGTGGGGAGCAGATTTATGCGAACCAGGCCTTATTGAATATGTTTCCACCAAAGCTCGTCAATCAGGCGCAAGGGTTTCGTCACGCGTATGAACGGGCGACGTCTCTGTTTGAACATGTCGATCAGCCGGAAGCACTTCATGATTACATCGGTCAACTGATGAACGGGGATATTCCGGGAGAAACGATCGAGTTATCGGCATTCCGGGGGAACTTGTTGCTCAGTGCCTATGCTGAGCGGATTGCAATTGCGAACGTTGAATGGGGGATGATGCTTGTCTTACGTGACGTGACGAAAGACAAGGAGCTCGATCTTAAGCAGGCAGAGTTCGTCTCGATCGTTTCGCACGAGTTGCGGACACCGCTTTCTTCGATCATGGGCTTCACGGAGTTATTGATGAAACGAGAAGTCGATCCGAATCGGCAGAAACGCTATTTGCAGACGATTCATTCGGAAACCGTTCGATTGGCGGAATTGATCAATGACATCCTGGAAATTCAAAAAGGGGAAGACTCGACACATGGAACACAAAAAGAATTACTTGATTTAAAACAATTGATGTTCGAGATGAAGCCGATGTTCGATCTTGCGAGTCGCGCACATCGCATCAGTGTCCAATTTAGTCCGGGATCCTATGCGATTTCAGCCAGCAGTGAGAAGATGAAACAACTGTTTACGAACTTGATCATGAACGCGATTAAATATTCGCCCGAAGGCGGCGAGATTCGGATCAAAGGATCAAACCAGTCAGATCAATTACGAATTGAGATTTCAGATGAAGGGCTTGGTATTCCAGAAAAAGCGCTTCCTTACATCTTTGATAAGTTTTACCGAGCAGATAACTCGGATACACGTAAAATCGGTGGAACGGGCTTAGGACTCGCGATTTGTCGGATGATCGTGCTTGATCATGGTGGAGCTATCTCCGTCCAATCAACGGAAGGAGAGGGCAGTACCTTCATCATTCAACTCCCGCTCGACGCATGACCGACTACAGACTCAGAAAGGAGGAAGACACGGTGAATAATTCACACATTCGTTATGAAGCATTGCATCCGCTCGTCGAAGAGATTCTTGAAAAACTGAGTGAACGGATTGGCGTCAACACGTTGTTTTTTGCATTAAATGATTCATATAGCAACTTTGTCGTCAAGGCAATCAATCAAGAACGTCAGTTGATCGAAGAAGGCTCGACCCATGTCTTCCAACATGTCCTCTGTAAGCTGGTCGTCGATGAGACGGACGGGAAGCTCTCGATCAATGAATTGCTCAACGATCCATTGACCGTCAATCATCCGGTCACGAAAGCTCTTGGGAACGGTAGCTTTTTGGGAGTAGCGATCAAAAATGCGGAAAATGAAAAAATCGGGACATTATGTGCCTTTGATGATCAACCATTCGACTTCAAGGAGCAGGATATCGCGCTCGTCGAGCGGTATGCGGATATCATTAGTAAATCGATCAATGTCGAAACGTATGTCATCAAGGATGCGCTAACAGATGTCTATAACGAACGGTACATGAATCGACTGATCTCAAGTGTGACGATTCATCCTGCTTTCTTAATGATGTTGAACCTCGATCGTTTCCATGCGATCAATGCGACGCATGGATACCGGGCAGGGAACGAAGTGCTACGCGAAATCGCGAATCGGCTGAAATATGTTCCTTTACCGAATCATGTCGTCGGTCGAATGGATGGGAATGAATTCGTCGTCTTAGCAGCACTTGAACAGGAACAGGAATTCGAACAATATGCGGAAGATTACGCTCGCATCGTCACGGAAGCGATTGAGCAACCGATCGTTGGTGTTGCAGCCGAACCGATTCAGGTGACGGCATCATCTGGCGTCAGTCTTCTGACCGGTGATATGGCAAGTCGCCAGATACAAATCTATGCAGCAGAAGCCTTGATGCAACAAGTCAAACACGAGGGGAAACAGCGAACCTCATTTGTTAATCCAAATCGGAAGGCGGAACAGCATCCATTTGCATCAGTTCTTGAATCAGAGCTTTCGCATGCACTAGAACGGGGACAATTCGAGCTCTACTATCAATGGATCGTTGATGCGAAACAAGAACGCTACGTCGCGGTTGAAGCGCTTCTACGCTGGAATCATCCTGTGCTTGGGTTCGTCAGTCCGACGGATTTTATTCCGATTGCCGAGAAGATGGAGATTTTCCCAGACATCGGTCGATTTACGATCCGTCAGGCAATCCTGGATCAACGGCGCTTGGAGGAGACATTTGGACGTAAGATTTCCGTCGCCGTCAATCTATCGGCAAGCCAGTTCGAGTCGGATCAACTCTTTTCAGAATTACTTAGACTGACAGAAGAATCGTATTTCCCGGGCGAACGACTCATTCTTGAAATCCGGGAGGAAGTATTGCAGACGCGTCGTCGTTTTGCAATGAAACGTTTGGAGCAGCTGCGCCAAGCAGGCTACCGTCTGACGGTCGATCATTTCGGTAGTCACTACGCGTCACTTAATTCGTTATTGCGTTTACCGGTCCAAGCAGTCAAGCTCGATCCAATCTTTACACGTCGACTCGTTCAAAATCAGTTAGAGCGTTCGATGATTCGCTCTGTTCATTCCTTGACGTCGACGTTAAACATCGCGCTCGTGATTCAGGAAGTCGAGACCGCGTCGCAATTGCAACAGATTCAAGTGTTGGATGAGCAACTTTATGTGCAAGGCTACGAGGTCCATCACCCTCAGCCGATTGAACAATTACTCATCGAGGACATCGTTCGAGGGCGTGCTGAGGTTTAACCGTTCTTCAGTCGGGAATACATTAAAATGTGGAACAAGTACATTTTAAGGGGGATGCCAAATGGCTGATCAACATGATAAAGAGACGGACCCGATTACTTCAGGAAACCGGATGACGAAGGATGAGATTGCCGGACGTGATCCGCAAGACAATACGGAGGTTCCGGAAAAATCGAAGGATGAAAAAGAAACGAAGCATCAAGATCAAGAAGCTGAGAAAACAGAACGACCAGATGACGAAGCTTCAAGTGAAGAGGCACCCGATTTGTCGCACGCTTCTGATGAAGATGGCGATGTCGAGCCATCCGATGAAGAGAACCAACAAGGTTAAGAATGACTAAAATAAAGGGCAATCGATGTCCGGCAGAAATGCTGGATATCGATTGCCTTTTTTTGATGGAGTAAAAGATTACTCGCCACCCCCACCGCCGTCACCACCACCATCAAATCCTCCGTCGATCCCGCCGTCTGTCGCATGGGACGTGTCGGTCAAATCAACAGGGAAAAGTAAGAACGGAATCGCGTCGGTGCCGTCCGGTGGGAGAATCGAAGATGGGAAGAGCTGTTGCAGGATCGTTTGTTGACTTAAATACAATCGGATTGCTGTCAAATAGACTAAGTCTTTCCGGTATTTAAAATGTAAATCGGAGCGTAACGCCTCTGCCATCTGTTGGAGTGCCGAAGCATGAATATTGGGATCACCGAGTAAAGCAAGCATGCCGTGGAATGACAGCGGGACACGATGCTTACGATGTATCTTACGGGATGACTCCACTTGTGCGATATAGCGATCCCAATCGTCTTCAGGCAATAAAGCGAATATCAAGGCGACGACATACGTCTGTTGAGCGCGTCCGAACCGTCGTTTGAGTCGTTGATAGACCGTTTCGATACGC